>CAFBPI010000106.1_pt1 | contig 4354 bp, 4 predicted proteins | sample 7269671 | NCBI WGS metagenome assembly CAFBPI01 (sample SAMEA6814142, study PRJEB35770) | freshwater metagenome | biome: Freshwater; feature: Freshwater reservoir; material: water | place: Czech Republic | collected 2017-06-27 | depth 30m m | reverse complement strand
GACATTTTTGCAAAGTCTGAATCATCCGGAACTTCTGCTCCTTCACTCCTTTACAGCGAACCCGATCTCACAGTTCGAGTCATCCGCGATATCTTCAATGAAGATTTCAACAAGATGTCAGTCCAAGGTGACGAGGCATGGGACGAGATTAATAACTATCTTGGACATATTGCGCCAGAACTCACCGCAAAGATTGAAAAGTGGACCGGCGCTCGCGATATGTTCGTAGAGAACAAGATTGAAGAACAACTCGCAAAGGCATTTGATCGCAAGGTTTACCTACCTTCAGGTGGTTCCCTCGTTATCGATCGGACCGAAGCGATGATTGTTATTGACGTCAACACCGGAAAATTCATCGGTAAGGGCGGCAACCTCGAGGAGACTGTTACTAAGAACAACTTAGAAGCAGCTGAAGAAATTGCTCGACAACTTCGCCTGCGCGATATGGGTGGAATTATTGTTATCGACTTTATTGATATGGCACTTGAATCCAACCGTGATCAAGTTCTTCGTCGGTTAGTGGAATGCCTCGGACGCGATCGCACTAAGCATCAAGTTGCTGAAGTAACTTCGCTCGGGCTCGTACAGATGACTCGTAAGCGCGTAGGACAAGGATTGATTGAGGCATTTTCGACTACTTGCGAAAGTTGTGGCGGTCGCGGAATTCACATTCATTCAGAGCCAGTACGTAAGGTTGCTCTCGATAAAGATATGGATCAACGCTACGTTCCATCGACTCAGAACGATGACCTGGATGAGGCAGAAAGTTCCGATACCGTAGAAGTTTCAGAACCAGCCGAAACAGTTGAGCCGGTAGAAGCGGTGGCCCCACAGGCACCTGCTGCTGGTGGCCGTCGGCGTCGTCGCGCAGTTAGTACAGGCGTAATCACTCCCGAATAGGGCCCAGTTTCAACCAGTTTGACCCAGGGGGCGGAGAGTCCGTACCCTAGGCCTCTGCCCGAAATACTTGGGCTAGCGCTCGAAATTAGCGGAAGCTAGTAATTGAGTATTCATAGAAGCAAGGAAAGGTGTCACCGTGTACGCGATTGTTAAAGCTGGCGGCCGTCAAGAGAAGGTTGCCGTAGGCGACACAGTTACTGTCGACCGTATGGATGCAAAGGTCGGAGCTTCGGTTTCATTTCCTGCTCTTCTGCTCGTTGAAGGTACAACTCTTACAACAGATGCCAAGGCACTTTCTGGCGTCAAAGTAACTGGCGAAGTCCTCGAAGAGACCAAGGGTCCTAAGATCGACATCCTTCGTTACAAGAACAAGACTGGCTACCGCCGTCGTCAAGGTTTCCGTGCGCAACTCACACGCGTCAAGATCACAGCGATCACGAAGTAATTTTTCCGAGAATAGAAGGCAGGCGAAAATAAATGGCAAGTAAAAAAGGCGTCTCGTCCACACGTAACGGTCGCGACTCAAATGCTCAATACCTCGGCATCAAGCGCTACGCAGGACAGATCGTAAAGTCTGGCGAAATCTTGGTACGTCAACGCGGAACTGTTTTCCACCCAGGTGCCAATGTTGGCATCGGCAAGGATGACACTCTTTTTGCACTATCAGCTGGCGAAGTTGCTTTCGGTCGCGCTCGCGGTCGCAAGGTAGTTAACATCGTTCCGGTTCCAGTAGCTTAAAGGCGGATATTTTTCAGCGGGTCCGCCTACTGCGGGCCCGCTTTTTTATTGCTCATTTTTATTATTGATTGTTAAGGAATTAGAGAGAGGGAGAGTGTGATGGCATCATTCGTTGACCGCGTCACTCTTCATGCTGCTGCCGGATCTGGTGGCGATGGTTGCGTCTCTGTTCACCGAGAAAAATTTAAGCCACTCGGCGGTCCTGACGGCGGTAATGGTGGTCGCGGTGGCGACATCATTCTTATTGTTGATTCTGGCACTACAACTCTTCTCGATTTTCATCACTCGCCACATCGCCGTGCTACCAATGGCAGCCTCGGTTATGGCGATTATTGCAATGGCAAAGAGGGCAAAGATTTATTGATGAAAGTTCCTAACGGAACTGTTGTTAAAGATATTTCAGGGAATGTGCTCGCAGACTTAGTCGGTGAAGGAACTCGCTTCATTGCAGCTCAAGGCGGCAAGGGTGGACTCGGTAATGCTGGGCTCGCATCTTCTAAGCGTCGCGCACCAGGTTTTGCACTTAAAGGTGAGGCCGGCGAAGAACGCACACTTACATTAGAACTCAAGAGCGTTGCCGATATTGGCCTGATTGGATTTCCTAGCGCAGGCAAGTCTTCGCTCATCGCATCTATCTCTGCCGCAAAGCCAAAGATTGCGGATTATCCATTCACCACACTTGCTCCGCACCTAGGTGTTGTTCAGGCAGGTGAGACTCGTTTTACGGTTGCCGATGTTCCTGGACTTATTCCTGGAGCTTCTGAAGGCAAGGGCCTTGGCCTGGAATTCTTACGTCACGTCGAACGTTGTGCGGCAATCGTCCATGTTCTTGACTGCGGAACGTTAGAGACTGATCGCGATCCAGTTAAGGATTTCGACATTATCGAAGAAGAACTTCGCAAATACACTGCCGATGAAGGCAGTGTTCCACTCTCTGAGCGCCCACGCATTATTGCTCTCAATAAAGTTGATCTACCTGATGGCCAAGCGATGGCGGATATGGTTGCTCCACTCTTTGAAGCTCGCGGCTTTGAGGTCTATAAGATTTCTGCTGCGGGACACATTGGTCTTCAAGAACTTAACTATGCGATGGCTCGAATTATTCAAGAGGCGCGAAAGAAGGAAGCAGCGTCCATGAAGACTCGCATTGTCTTGCGTCCAGTAGTTGCATCTGGAAATGGGTTTACCGTTACCGCCAATGAAGATGGTTCATTCACTGTTCTTGGTGAGAAGCCAGTTCGTTGGGTAAAGCAGACCGACTTCGGCAACTCCGAAGCGATTGGTTATTTGGCAGATCGCTTGGCAACACTTGGCGTTGAACGCGAACTCTTTAAGAAGGGCGCTAAAGCCAAGGATGAAGTTCGCATTGGCGAAGGCGATGCAGCGGTTATTTTTGATTGGGAACCTTCAATCGAGGCCGGTGCGGAACTTCTCGCTGGTCCTCGTGGCGGCGACCTACGAATCGAGTCTCCATGGGCAGGTCGTTACATCGATGACCATGTCGATGCACTCAATGACGATGAAATTGCTCAACAATGGGAGTACAACACAACGGATCCACGGAATCCGAGGATTGAAGGCGATGTATGAACCGAACAGAATTAGCAAGCGCCAAGCGCATTGTTATTAAGGTCGGCTCGTCTACGCTGACCGGTTCTGCTGGATCAGCGCTCGATGAATCTTCCGTTGCCTCACTCGGTGATGTAATTGCTCAACTGCGCTCACAAGGAAAAGAAGTTGTGCTGGTTTCATCGGGTGCAATTGCTGCTGGACTTGCGCCACTAGGGCTCACTTCTCGCCCAAAGGATCTTGCAACACAACAAGCTGCTGCCTCCGTTGGTCAGGGATTACTGATTGCACGCTATACCGAATCCTTTAAGCGCCATGGTGTAATTGCATCTCAAGTGCTCCTGACCATTGAAGATGTAATACGTCGTTCCCATTATCAAAATGCACAACGCACTTTGTTCCGGTTGCTCCAACTCGGTGTAGTTCCAGTTATTAACGAGAACGACTCGGTTGGAACTCAAGAGATTCGCATGGGCGATAACGATCGTCTAGCAGCACTTGTATCCCACCTCATCGGTGCAGATTTGCTAGTTCTCGTCTCTGATATTGATGCGCTTTATGACGCACCTCCAACACAAGCTGGAGCAAAGCGCGTTGCTGATGTTGCATCCGTTAAAGCCTTAAGCGATGTTGAGGTCGGGGGAGTTGGCTCTTCTGGCGTAGGTAGTGGCGGGATGGTCACAAAGATTGAAGCTGCAAGAATTGCTACAGGTGCCGGCATCACAATGCTTCTTACTAATTTAGCGAACGTGTCAGGCGCTCTCGCTGGAAAAGATGTTGGAACAATCTTTCAACCAGTGCACGATCGCAAACCATCACGGTTGCTCTGGCTTGAACACGCATCCACTCCACAAGGTCGTTTAACTCTCGACGATGGCGCTGCAACAGCTGTTCTAGAGCGCGGAGTATCTCTACTCCCTGCAGGAGTCACCGCAGTTTCAGGTGAATTCAGTGCCGGAGATACCGTAGAGCTTGTAACAACTAAGGGCTTAGTTATTGCGCGCGGACTGATTGCTTTTGATAGCGATGAGATTCCCCAGATGCTCGGTAAGTCCACTAAAGATATTGCTGCGTTACTTGGTGCAGAGTACGAACGCGAACTAGTGCATAGAGATGATCTGGTTCTCCTGTGAAAAATAGAGTTACG
>CAFBPI010000095.1_pt1 | contig 4855 bp, 3 predicted proteins | sample 7269671 | NCBI WGS metagenome assembly CAFBPI01 (sample SAMEA6814142, study PRJEB35770) | freshwater metagenome | biome: Freshwater; feature: Freshwater reservoir; material: water | place: Czech Republic | collected 2017-06-27 | depth 30m m | reverse complement strand
TCACGTGTTCCTCACCCGTTCGCCGCTAATTCACACCCGAAGGTGCTTCATCGCTCGACTTGCATGTGTTAAGCACGCCGCCAGCGTTCGTCCTGAGCCAGGATCAAACTCTCCATAGAAAGTTGTGATCTGGCAAAAAACAAAACTAGCGTTTATAGCTATTTATGTTTTACCAATTGTTTATGTTTTGTACTTCTCTTTCGAGAAAAATACAAAGGAATTTAGACCTGCCCAGTTTCTTTTAACGGAAACCGTGTACAGGCCTGATTGCTATTGATTTTGCACGTTGTTGAGTTCTCAAGGTACGACCGCGCACCGGTCTTAGCGTTTGCACGCCAATTGCAGGGCAGAAGGACAAACTTAGAGGAAGGCAGCCAGATGGTCAAATCCGTACTGGAACTTCATAGAGTCCGTGAATAAGGCTGTTTTACTAGCCTCGCGTCGCCATACGGCCTTTACAGTCCGTCACATGAGCGAGAGAGAAAGATAACCCACGCTCAGCCCAGGGTCAAATTGGGCTCCTGACGGGAATTCGCCCCTGCCACCCCCGGATCTAGCGACCCGATTTCACGCCAAAAAGCTCTGAAAGTAGCGGTTTATAAGGGTTTACGCGATAGTGGGCAATCACCAGATAGTGCAAATTTGATGCGTTCTGCCCAAATATCAGGCCTTTTATGCGTAAAAGTGGAGTGTGAGATGGCTTATACCTAGGGACGGCGGGGCTAAATCACTTCTACGGCAGCTAAGTCGCGTTTTCCTTTGCGCAGAATCAGGAATCGGCCATAGATGAGATCAGATGAGGTGGGAGCAAAATCTTCTCCGGCGATTTTCACGTTGTTCAGGTAGGCGCCACCCTCTTTGACGATGCGACGCGCTGCTGATTTCGAATCAACAACACCAGTGGCAGCGAGAAGATCAACCCAGGTGGGGAAATTTTCTCCGCGTGCAACTGTTGTGCGAGGAAGTTGGTTGAGAGCAGCTTCTAAAGTCTTCTCTTCGAGTTCGGAGAGTTCACCTTGACCGAATAAAGCTTTGCCAGCAGCTTCAGCTTGAGCACATTCTTTCACACCGTGAACAAGAGTGGTGAGTTCCCGTGCTAATTCACGATGCGCTTCGCGAGCACCTGGATTAGTTTCCACAGTTTCGATTAGGCGTTCAATTTCTGACCGCTCTTTAAATGAAAAGACCTTTAAGAATTTAGGCACATCGGCATCTTCGGTGTTTAACCAATACTGATAAAAGGCATAAGGCGATGTCATCTCGGCATCTAGCCAAACTGCACCAGAAGCAGTTTTACCAAATTTACTTCCATCGGATTTAGTCATGAGTGGAACGGTGAATGCGTGTGCACTCCCCTGCTCTACTTTACGAATGAGATCGAGACCAGCGATGATGTTGCCCCATTGGTCTGATCCGCCCAATTGAATTTTGCAATTATGGCGACGATACAGTTCTAGAAAATCATAACCTTGAAGAACTTGGTATGAGAATTCAGTGTAAGAAATCCCACCGGCTTCTAATCGAGATGAAACAGAATCCTTCGCGAGCATTTGATTAACGCTGAAGTGTTTGCCTACATCCCGCAAGAATTCGAGCGCCGACATGGACTTTGTCCAGTCAAGATTGTTCACCATTACCGCAGCATTCTTTGGTGTATCAAAGTCCAAAAATCGAGAGATTTGATTGCGAAGGCGAGCGACCCATTCTTCAACAATGGACTCGTCATTGAGTGAGCGTTCTTCGTTGCGACCACTGGGATCTCCGACCAAGCCAGTTGCTCCCCCAACCAATGGAATCGGCTTATGACCAGCTAATTGGAAACGGCGCATCACAGTAAGGACAACCAGATTTCCCACATGCAAACTTGGCGCTGTTGGGTCATAGCCGCAGTAATAGGCAACCGGACCAGCGTTGAGATCTTTCAGTAAGGCATCGCGGTCAGTTGTCTGCGCGATGAGGCCTCGCCATTCGAGGTCGGCTACAAGTGCAGTAGTCATGCGTTCATCATTTCAGAGAAGCGCTTACTTTCGGCGGTAATCCACATCTGGGCGAGACTATTCTCTGAATCTATAATCGAAATCTGCTGAGAGACACTCTCCACTGACGTACCCAGTGATGAAGTTCGAGAGTCAACCGCTCCTTGCGCCGTAAGAACGCCTTTCACATCTGGAGTGAGGGCGGGATGGATTGCTGCGAAATCTGCATCGCCAAGTTCATGAAGTTCGATTGATTTACTCTCGCAGAGTTTTACACATGCACCAGCCGCTTCATGTGCGGTAGCGAATGGAACACCCTTACGAGCCAAGAAATCTGCAATCTCAGTTGCGAGTGAGAAGCCAGCAGTTGCTCCTTGCAGCATTTTTTCAGGATGGAACTTAGCAGTCTCTATCATTCCGATGAGTGCGGGAAGCAGTACAAGTAAGGTTTGAACCGAATCGAAGACCGGCTCTTTATCTTCTTGTAGATCGCGGTTGTACGCAAACGGAAGTCCCTTGAGAACGACCATTATCGCGGTCAGGTTTCCAATGAGTCGGCCAGATTTTCCACGAGCGAGTTCAGCGATATCGGGATTCTTCTTCTGCGGCATGATGCTAGATCCAGTCGAGAAAGCATCAGCTACCGTGACCCAGCCAAATTCTGAGGTACTCCACAATGTAAATTCTTCACCGAGCCGCGAAAGGTGTACTCCCACCATTGCTAAATCAAAGAGCGCTTCTGCTACAAAATCTCGATCGCTCGTAGCATCAATACTATTTGGCATAACTCCGATAAATCCCAGCTCTTGTGCCGCAGACTCCGGATGAGGTTGCAGTCCTGACCCAGCGAGTGCGCCGGCGCCCAACGGTGAGAAGCTATTGCGCTCTAACCAATCTGAAATCCGGTCGATGTCGCGCAATAGGCCTTGTGCATGCTTGGCAAGTTCGTGGCCAAAAACAATGGGTTGGGCATGTTGAAGATGGGTAAATCCTGGCGCAATCGAACTCGCGTGCTTTGATGCTTGGACAGAGAGAACTGCAACTAGTTGCGTCAGCAAAGTGGAAACTTCTAGTAGATGGTCGATCAAGTAAAGCTTAAAATCGGTAACCACTAAATCATTACGAGAACGACCGGCGCGAATTGCACCACCGAGATTGCCAACTCTTTCAATCAAACCGCGTTCGACGGCGCTGTGAACATCTTCGTCAGTATCGTTAAATGAGAATTTGCCGGCAGTAATATCAGAAGCGAGTGTACGAAGTGCTTGCTCAATCTTGGCACCATCTTCAGCGTCAATGACTCCGCTTTCGACGAGGCCATGGAGGTGAGCGATATTTACGCGCACGTCGTAGGGCGCTAACACCCAATCAAAATCTACCGAGCGAGAGAGCGCTGAAACACTTTCTGCCGGTCCGCTGGAAAATCGTCCGCCCCACAAAGCCATGAATTACTTCCTGCCTTTCACATTTTTGGGAGCGAGCTTCTTGGATGATTTTATTGCCTGGGAGCTCGAAAACTTCGCTAATTCTTTAGCGAGCCCAGCCCCACCATTGGCAGTTCGAGAGATGACCAGCACTGTGTCATCGCCAGCAATCGTTCCTATTACCGAGGTGAGAGTGCCGCTGGTCGATGCTTTATCCAAGGTAGAGGCCAACAGCGCCGCTCCCCCGGGTGGAGTACGTACAACTGCAAGATTTCCAGAAGCTTCAACGCTAAGAATCAATTCCGCAAAACCGCGCGCTGTGGGAGTGCTGGCCGATGTGAGTTGGTAGCGCATATAACCCGTCGCATCACGACCACGAAGAACACCAATCTCGTCTAGATCACGAGATGCGGTTGCTTGAGTAACAGCGATTCCATTCTCGGCCAACTGCTCAACTAAATCAGCCTGGGACTCCACTCGACCATTTTGAATCAGCGAGATGATGAGTGCGCGTCTGGCACTGGAGGAAAGTGGCTTCAATTTAGACATGGGAAGTCATTACCTTTCTGAAGGCAGCGATGAATTCATCGAGTTGGGGAGTTGTGATGATGAGAGGTGGCGCTAAACGAATAACGGATTCGGTCGCAGCATTGACGATGAAGCCATCAGCAAGCAATTGCCCAGCAACTGATTTCGATACAGGTGATTCAAGAACCACACCTAAAAGCAGCCCTTCTCCTCGAACCAGGCGGACTCCTGGAATTTGGGAAAGCTCTCGCTTGAGATGGTTGCCCTTCTCTAAATTCTGCTTCAGGATCTCTTTGGACTTAAGAAATTTGATGGTCGCGTTCGCTGCAGCACAAGCAACAGGATTTCCACCAAAAGTTGTTCCGTGGGACCCAGCCGTAAAGAGTGATGCATACTTACCTAACGCGATCATTGCACCTAACGGCAATCCCCCACCGATACCTTTTGCAAGAGTAATCACATCCGGAGTTATGCCTTCAGATTCATATCCGAACCAGGTGCCAGTACGACCCATTCCGGTTTGCACTGCATCGATAACCATCATGGTGCCGGTTTCTAACGTGCGTTCGCGAACTGCTTTGAGATACCCGACCGGAGGAACGACAACGCCATTCTCTCCTTGCATAGGTTCGACAATAAACATCGCAGTCTTCTTTGTAATTGCCTTACGCATGGCAGCTATATCGCCAAAAGCAACGAACTTCACATCTTTGAGAAGTGGAGTGAAAGCTTCACGCTTTGCCGGTTGTCCAGTCAGGGATAAAGCGCCCATAGTGCGACCATGGAAGGCGCCTTCTGTGGCCACTAACTTTCTACGGCCTGTTAAGCGCGAAAGCTTAAGCGCCGCTTCATTGGCTTCGGCACCAGAGTTGCAGAAGAAAGTTCGCGCCGAATTATCTCCCACCATTTCTTGCAGATTGCGTGCTA
>CAFBPI010000094.1_pt1 | contig 4968 bp, 3 predicted proteins | sample 7269671 | NCBI WGS metagenome assembly CAFBPI01 (sample SAMEA6814142, study PRJEB35770) | freshwater metagenome | biome: Freshwater; feature: Freshwater reservoir; material: water | place: Czech Republic | collected 2017-06-27 | depth 30m m | reverse complement strand
GAGCATTGACTTCTTCTTGTGAGTTCCTGGAGCCATTGCATTGAGTTTTTCGCAGACTTCGATGTAGCCCATATACGGAGCAACGGTGAAACAAGTATGAGTAAATGCTTGCACTTGTTCGATAACACGATCAACGACACGTTGTGCGGAATTGCCAACGCCAGTCACGCCAATGCCTGAACCAAGATCAATAATCTGGTTTCCATCGATATCGAGAAGAATTGCATCACTTGCGCGCTCGATAATGACCGGAATCGCCATACCTAGTCCCCCAGATGTCGCTTCGGTACGGCGCTTAAGCGCCTCGAGAGATTTTGGTCCCGGAATTGCGGTAACCAACCGACGCTCTTGTGGCAGTGAGGTAAGTGTTGTCATGGGTAAAGTCTAGAGCCTCATTTCTTTCCTGCAGGCCGAGAAGTTAGGCTCGGGGTGTGAATTCATCTTCTGGACATAGTGAGTTACGTCAAAGCGCACCACTGCTAGACGCCTATCTCTCCTACTTTGAAACCACCAAACTTCCTTTCACGATTCCAGGTCACAAGCAGAAGGCTTCTCAGTTAGATGCAGGTCTTGGAGCGGTCGTAGATTCCGATACGCCTCTCTATGGCGGCCTTGACGAAATTAAGCTCACGCGCGGAGTTCTCAAAGAAGCAGAACGGCTAGCAGCAAAGCTTTGGGGTGCTGATTACGCGCGTTTCTCCACCGGTGGATCTACACACGCGAATCAAGCAATTATTCTCGCGCTCGGAAAGCCAGGAGATAAAGTCGCAGTGTCGCGCACTGCACATCGCTCCGTCTTAAGCGCACTTGTTCTCACTGGTCTTGAACCCATCTGGCTTACTCCGGAAATTGATACCGCAACCGGAGTTCCCTTAGGAATTCCGCTCTCCGAATTAGAACGAGTGCTTGATCAAAAACCGGTTGCACTTTTGCTCACTGAACCTGGGTATCTCGGCACACTCTCCGATCTGCCCGCGCTAATTTCAACTGCTCATACTCACGCGATTCCCGTGATTGTTGATGCCGCATGGGGTGGGCACTTTGGCTTCAACTCCGAACTTCCCCAACATGTTCTTCAACTTGGTGCAGATGCACTTATCACGAGCGTTCATAAAGCACTTCCTGGCTATAGCGCCTCCGCACTCTTATTAGCGCAAGGAAAATTCCTCAACCTAGATCGCATCGAACAGAACTTTGAGACTACTCACACCACTTCGCCAGCAGGTGCCCCACTTGCATCGATTGATGCAGTGCGCGCTTTACTTGAGGCTCGTGGCCAGGAATTGACCGCTGCACTTGTAGAAAGCGTGAATACTTTTAAAGAAGAAGTGCAAAAGAATTTTGATCTACCCATATTTCTCAACCCCCAAGATTTTCCGAACAGTCGATTCGATTCCGCAAAGATTGTCCTTCGCGCCAATCAACTAGGACTATCTGGGGTAGAAGTAGAACGCCAACTAGAAAAGCAAGGCGTACGCGTAGAGATGGCAGACCGCGACACCATCGTATTTCTCGCGACACTTGCTGACACAACACAAGATTTCTCCACATTAGCCGCGATTCTCATACCAATCCTCAAGCACCTACAAGGTGTTCCGCGGCCATCAGTTACATCCTTGAGTTGGTCAATTGTTCCTCAGATAGGTATTTCAATTAGAGATGCATACTTTGCCGAATCAGAATTGGTTGATGCGAAGAGTGCAATTGGCAGAATTAGCGCAGATTTGATTGCCCCTTATCCACCAGGTGTTGCAGTAGTCGCGCCGGGTGAAATCCTGACTGAAGAGATTGTGACAGGTCTGTCAGCAACTCAAGCGGCTGGTGTACGAATCGCGTATGCAACCGACCCAACTCTTGAGAGATTTCGAGTTGTAAAGCGTTAGCTTAAGGAATCAACCACACAGTTGTATTTGCAGGAATCTTTCCACCAGTAATTGGTCCACTTGCGAGAACAACTTTTCCGGCAGGGAGCTTGTACGGGCGGCCGTTGAAATTCATGATGCACTGCCAGCCATTGGGGCGGGTGAAATGAATAACCTCAGGATTAGTTGTGGCAATCCATTCTAACTCTTCGCCGGTCTGAAGCTTCTTTCGAAGCGCAAGGGCTTCGCGATATAACGAGAGCGTTGTGCCCTTTTTGCCATCTTGCTTATTAACAGCGTGATCTGCAAACCAATTAGGTTGCGGAAGGTGAGACTTCTTGTTTCCAAAGCCAAATGAGGGCTTGGTTGAATCCCACGGAAGTGGAACGCGACATCCATCGCGACCCTTCTCGGTATGAATCAGAGCTAAGCCAGACACTTTGCCTTTGACCATCTGTGGGACAACATTTCTGTGCCATGTCGGATCTTGTAAATCCTTATGTGCGAGATCTTCAACTTCAAAGAGGCCAAGCTCTTCGCCCTGATAGATGTAAGTACAACCTGGTAGCGCCAGCAACATCATGGTGGCAGCATTGGCGCGAGCAAGACCAAGCTTGCGGTCGAGTTTTGCGCTTGTGCCATCTGAAAGTAACCACTGAACTAAATCAGTTTTCTTAGGCAGGCCGTATCTTGTCGCGTGACGTACGCGATCATGGTTATCGAGTACCCAGGTAGATGAAGAACCTTCGGATTGTGCGAGGCGAATATTGTCAGAAATTATTTTCTTAAAGCGACGGGCGTCGAATTCTTCTCCGAGTAGATCAAAGTTAAATGCTTGTCCAAGTTCGTCTGGACGTGCATAAAGCATGCGGCGCTTTGCTTGAACATAAGCCTCAGCAACGGCAACGCGTGGTGGGTTATATTCATTGAAAACCTTGCGCCACTCGCGATATATCTCATGAACTTCATTACGGTCAAAGAGAATATCTGTGCCATCTTGAGCAATCTTGAAACCATTCATGGACTTCTTTGCGATATGTAAGCGCTTGAAATCCTTCTTCAGGGCGTGCGCCACATCGATACGGAATCCATCGACTCCACGATCGGCCCAGAAACGTAATGTCTTAATAAAATCTAATTGAACCTCGCGGTTATCCCAGTTGAAGTCTGGTTGTTCTGGAGCGAATAGGTGCATGTACCACTGCCCTGGTGTTCCATCTGAATTTGTCGTGCGAGTCCAGGCGGATGGTGCAAAGTGTGAAATTTCGTCCGATGGTGGAAGCTCGCCGTTCTTTCCGCGACCATCTCTAAAGATGTAGCGGTTACGGGCAGCCGAACCTGGCGCAGATTTCAGCGCCTCTTGAAACCAGACATGCTTATTGGACGAGTGATTCGGAACGATGTCGACGAAGACTGAGATGTCGGCTTTATGAAGTGCTTTCAACATCTTGTCGAAATCTTTTAAAGTTCCTAGTCGTGGATCAACATTGCGATAGTCCGCAACGTCATATCCACCATCAGCTAAATCGGATGGATAAAACGGACTGAGCCAAACAGCGTCGAGACTTAATGACTTGAGATATTCGACTTTAGAAGTAATGCCCCTGATGTCACCCAGACCATCCCCATCAGAGTCCTTAAAGGAACGAGGATAAATTTGGTAAATGGCAGCCTGACGCCACCAATCATTACTTTTCTTCATGGATTACTTCACCGCTCCTAGAGTTATACCGCGCATAAGTGTCCGCTGGAAAATCAAGAAGAAAATCACCGAAGGTAGGAAGCCAATCAGTGCAGCAGCCGCACGAGCTGTTGGGTCACTTGTGTATTGACCGGTTGTAACCGCCATGGCAAGGGTGACTGTCTGGTTATCATTTGAAGGCAACATAACGAGTGGAATTAAGAATTCGTTCCAGGTAAAGATAAAGAACATGGTCGCCAAAACAAAGAGCGTTGGGCGCAAAAGTGGAAGAACGATGCTGCGGAGAATTCTCCATGGGCTAGCACCATCTACCCGAGCAGCTTCTAGCAACTCATCAGGGAATGTGCTCATAACTGACGAGAGTAAATATGTGCCAAATCCGGTCGACATCACGCCGAAGATAATGATGATGGACCAGATGTTGTCGTAGAGATTGAGCGACTTTGCTACTGAATAGAGGGGGTAAATAAGTGCCTCTTGCGGGATGGTGAAGGCCACCATGAAGAAACCAAGAATCCAAAGGCGACCTTTGACGCGTCCGATTCCAATCGCATAGGCGGTGAGAAAACTGAGGGTCACAGCAATGATTGAAACAAGTACAGAAATCTGGATTGAGTTCATCAACTTCTTAGTGAAGTTCACTTCACTCCAGAATTTCCCAAACTTGGAGAGATCCCAGTGCTGCGGAATGGAGAGCACGCCATTTTGAAGAAAATCCTGCGGGGTTTTGAAGGCATTAATGAATGCCATGTACATCGGAAAAAGCCAGAGAAGAGCCATAACAATCAGCCCAACTAGAACTAGATATGGAGCGACGCCTTTTTTACGCTTTCCAACTTTGGTGATCATCGCATCAACCCTAGCTTTCTCTGAAGTCGAAGCAGGCTGATTGCTAACACAGTCAATAGAAGTGCGAGCACAGTTGCAATTGATGCTCCGTAACCTACGCGAGTGGTCGAGAAGAAGTGGAAGTACGAGAAGTACGCAGGTACTTGAGTTGCATCTCCAGGTCCACCGTTAGTCATTACATAAACAGGTCCGAAAACTTTAAGCGCCGCCACTGTTGTGGTGAGGAGCACTACTGCAATTTCAGGATAGAGCTGAGGTATCGTCACAATTCTGAAGCGTTCAAACCAAGTTGCGCCATCAAGCTGTGCTGCTTCATCGAGATAAGGATCTAGTCGGGACATTCCTGAGATGAAGATAACGACGGTGTAACCCACTTGAATCCAGATCATCATGATTGAGAGGGCGACCATCGCAGAACCAGCTTCGCCCAACCAGTTGAGGGCAAACACGTCTAGACCAATCTTGCGAAGAACTGTATTAATCACACCAATATTTGGCGAGAGCATCCATGCCCACAGAATTCCGACTACAGGAAGAGCGATGATCTGCGGAATG
>CAFBPI010000088.1_pt1 | contig 5398 bp, 5 predicted proteins | sample 7269671 | NCBI WGS metagenome assembly CAFBPI01 (sample SAMEA6814142, study PRJEB35770) | freshwater metagenome | biome: Freshwater; feature: Freshwater reservoir; material: water | place: Czech Republic | collected 2017-06-27 | depth 30m m | reverse complement strand
GGATTGTTAATGACAATCGTTCCAGAATGCTCGAGCACCTCAAGTATTGGTTTAACCAAGTGCATAAATTTTGCAACAGTGCGATGGAGAACAACTTGGGGATTAAAGGGCTGACCCTGATAGAAGACCTTACTGTCGTTCGGACTAATCATTAACGAAAGCTGCGTTGGTTCAATTTCTTTGAGATTAATTCCTTTGAGAGTTGCTGCTTGACGAAGTGAGGCAAGATTTTCTGGAAGTACCTGCGGAAAAGAGAGAAGTGCAATCTCCATTCGCTGCCTCCAGTGCTATTCTCAACTCAACGCTTCGGATGAGAGAGTCTATGACTTCACAAGATGTAACCCTGCACCATGCAGAGTGGGGCTCATGGAAAGAGCGATTAGGAACTATTCCGATACTTTTCTCGGCTCCCCATAACGCCGAACAAGTGCGAGATGGCTTACCCAAGGCGGCCGAACCAGGAAGCTTAGATTTAGCAATTGAGCTTGCTCGACTATTCGACGCTAGTGCAATCGGAACAATTCCACCGCTGCACTCTGATCCTAATTGGGATGCAGATCATCCATATGTAATTCGTGCGAAAGAGTTGTTACCGCATGGTTTTGCACTCGACTTACACATGATGCGAGACCGAGGATTCCCTGCCTGTATCGGAACCGGCACACACCCTGAACTTGTCGAAGGAATTTGGCAGAGCCTTGAAAGCAATTTGGAAAATGTGGGGTTAGAGACCTCGGTGGGATGGCCGTTCGGAGCAGGACCTCAAACTGTTACATCAAATTTGCAGAGTGCGGGAATAAAGGCGCTCCAACTTGAACTCACTCCTACGTGTTTTGATGTAAAAAGTGAGGCTTACAAGAAAGTGCGAGAGGCGTTAGAGAAATTTACTAGAGCCGTTATTAACGGCTCTTTGCTTTAACCATTTCAACATCTGCATCGACCATCAACTCTGCCAGGCCGCGCCAATCTGTTGCCGCTTTCCAGCCAAGCTTTTTATGTGCCTTTGAAGGATCTCCAATCAGGGCATCAACTTCAGTGGGGCGAACATAACGCTCGTCGATTTCAACATGATCTTGCCAATTAAGGCCAACGCGATTGAATGCAACTTCGCAGAAATCTTTTACAGTCGCACCGATACCGGTCGCAACAACGTAATCATCTGGATTATCTTGTTGAAGCATGAGCCACATGGATTCGACATATTCCTTGGCATAACCCCAGTCTCGTACAGCATCGAGATTGCCGAGGTAAAGCTTCTCTTTGCTGCCTTGTGAAATCTTGGCAACTGCGCGAGTGATTTTGCGAGTAACGAATGTTTCACCGCGACGAGGTGATTCATGGTTGAACAAAATTCCATTAGTAGCGTGCAATCCATAGCCTTCGCGATAATTCACAACACACCAATATGCCATCAACTTTGCTGCGGCATACGGGCTGCGTGGACGAAAGACGCTCTCTTCATTCTGTGGTGGTGGAGTTGACCCGTAAAGCTCTGAAGTGCTTGCTTGATAGAAGCGAGTGTTAACGCCAGATGCGCGGATAGATTCAAGAAGTGAGACTGCGCCAATAGCGTCTACTTGGCCGGTGTATTGCGGCATCGTGAATGAGACTGCAACGTGTGATTGCGCACCGAGGTTATAGACCTCGTGCGGTTCGATTTCGCGAATTAAGTTAGTGAGATTTACGCCATCGGTGAGATCACCGTAATGAAGTTTAAGTTTCGGATTTGGCGTGTGTGGGTCTTCGTAGATGTGATCGATGCGGCCAGTGTTGAATGAACTAGAGCGACGGATCAGTCCGTGTACTTCATAGCCTTTAGAGAGCAAGAGTTCAGTGAGGTATGAACCATCTTGTCCGGTAATACCGGTGATGAATGCGCGCTTGCTCATGGTTATCCCTTACTCATTTTGTTTGCTTGGTACCACTCTACCGTTTGGGCAATTCCATCTTGGAGAGATATCTCTGGTTTCCAGCCTAAAGCTTTAATTCGAGAGACATCCATAACTTTACGGGGGGTGCCATCTGGCTTGGTTGCGTCCCATTTGATTTCGCCAGTAAAACCAGTGGCCATTGCGATTGAGGTCGCTAAATCTTTGATTGTCACATCTTCGCCGCTACCAATATTGATATGTGAGTCAGAGTTATATTTTTCTAGTAAAACAGCAACTGCCTTAGCTAAATCATCCACATGGAGAAATTCGCGCTTGGGAGAGCCAGTGCCCCAGAGTTGAACCGCATCTCCTGATTGTGCGGCTTCACTAAATTTGCGAATTAGGGCAGGAAAAACATGGCTATTTTCTAAATCAAAGTTGTCATTAGGGCCATACAGATTGGTAGGCATCGCCGAAATCCACTTGTAACCGTATTGCTTGCGATAAGACTTAATGAGTTCTATGCCGGCAATTTTTGCAACCGCATAAGCAGAATTGGTAAGTTCGAGTGGGCCGGTAAGTAAATACTCTTCTTTGATGGGCTGCGCACAATCGCGCGGATAAATACAACTAGAACCTAAGAAGAGAAATCCAGGCACTTTGGCGGCATGAGCAGCATCCATGAGGTTGGTTTGGATCTGAACGTTATTGCTAAGAAAATCGACCGGATAAGAATTGTTTGCGCCGATTCCACCAACCATGGCCGCTGCATCAATAATTGTCTCTGGCTTGTGATCGGCAATGTAGGCAAAAGTTGCTTTGCGATCGAGCAGATCAACAACCTTAGAATTTACGACAAGGACGTCTACATTTCGCGATTGAAGTTCTCGGACGATGGCTGAACCGACCAGGCCGGTACCACCTGCAACAAGAACTGACATGCCCGTAAGTGTACGGGTTTACTTACTGAATTCTTGTGCGACGAGTTCTGCGATCTGAGCAGTATTTAACGCTGCTCCCTTGCGTAAATTATCTCCGCACAAGAATAAATCGAGTGAGTGATTATCATCGAGGCTGCGGCGAACGCGACCAACCCATGTGGGGTCAGTGCCGACAACATCGGCTGGTGTAGGAAAGATGTAATTTTCGGGATCATCGTGCAACTGCACTCCGGCAGCACTACGAAGAACATCTTGTGCTTCTTCGCGATGAACCTTCTTCTTGAAAGTCGCATGAACAGCTAGTGAGTGAGTTGTAAGAACTGGAACGCGCACACAAGTGGCAGAGACTTTAAGATCTGGCATTCCTAGAATCTTGCGGGATTCATTGCGGACTTTAAGTTCTTCCGATGAATAGCCCTTCTCTTTTAATGAGCCAGCCCAAGGAACAACATTGAGTGCGAGCGGTGCTGGGAAAGGCCCAAAATCTTTAATGATGGCGCGAGAATCTCCGGCGACATCACCAGCGTTAGAGCCAGCAACTGCAGAAATCTGCGCGCGCAAGGTATCGATACCAGATTGGCCAGCACCTGAAGCTGCTTGATAGGAAGAGACAACTAACTCTTTGAGTTTGTACTTCTTGTTGAGCGCACCCATAGCGACAATCATCGAAAGAGTTGTGCAGTTGGGGTTAGAGATAATTCCCTTAGGCCGCTTCTTCGCCTCTTTTGGATTTACTTCTGGAACAACAAGAGGAACTTCTGGATCCATTCGAAACGCGCCAGAGTTATCGACGACGACAGCACCGCGGGCTGCAGCAATTGGCGCCCATTCGGCCGAAATCTCATCTGGAACATCGAACATTGCGATATCGATGCCATCAAATGCTTCTGGCGATAGCGCAACAACAGTGAGTTCTTCGCCGCGGCACATTAACTTCTTGCCGGCAGAACGAGCGGATGCAATCAAGCGAATCTCGCCATAGACATTAGGTCGCTTAGTCAAAATATCGAGCATGACGGTGCCGACTGCGCCAGTAGCGCCAACAACTGCGAGTGATGGAAGTTTTGAATTCATCGTCCTGTACCCCCGTAAACAACTGCTTCTACTTGATCGGCATCGAGATCAAAGGCGGTATGTGCTGCGCGAACACCGTTTTCAAGGTCGGTCGCGCGGCAGATGATGGAGATGCGAATTTCAGAGGTTGAAATCATTTCGATATTCACGCCAGCATCAGAGAGGCAAGCAAAGAATTGTGCAGTAATACCTGGATGTGAACGCATACCTGCGCCAACTAATGAGAGCTTGCCGATTTGATCGTCGTATTGCAGCGAGGCAAATCCAACTTCGCCTTGAATCTTGGTCAAGATTTCGGTGGCTTTTGAGCCTTCAGATTTAGGAAGCGTGAATGAGATGTCGGTAAGTCCAGTTGCAGCAGCAGAGACGTTCTGAACAATCATGTCGATGTTGATCTGCGAATCAGCAATCGCTTGGAAGATGCGGGCGGCAGTACCAGTGCGGTCAGGAACACCGACGATGGTGATCTTGGCTTCGCTCTTGTCGTGCGCGATACCGGCGATGATTGCTTGTTCCATGGTGTCTCCTTCTGGATGATCTTTAACCACCCATGTTCCTTCGTTATTTGAAAATGATGAGCGGACATGAATAGGTAGATCAAATCGTCGTGCATATTCCACGCAGCGAAGGTGGAGAACCTTTGCACCAGATGCAGCGAGTTCAAGCATCTCTTCGTAAGTAACGGTCTTTAATTTGCGAGCGCTTGGTACAACACGTGGGTCGGCAGTGAAGACGCCATCAACATCGGTATAAATCTCGCAGACATCAGCTTCGAGCGCAGCTGCGAGTGCGACTGCAGTTGTGTCAGAACCACCGCGACCGAGCGTCGTAATATTTTTTGTATCCTGGCTAATGCCTTGGAATCCAGCAACGATTGCTATTGCACCTGCGTCAAGTGCATGCTGAATACGTCCCGGGGTTACATCAATAATGCGTGCAGCTCCATGTTTGGAGTCGGTGATAACACCTGCTTGAGAACCGGTAAACGATTGTGCTTCATGGCCGAGATTGCCGATTGCCATTGCAAGCAGCGCCATCGAAATTCGCTCGCCCGCGGTGAGCAACATGTCGAGCTCGCGGCCGTGCGGCATCGGTGAGACTTGATTAGCAAGATCGATGAGTTCATCGGTGGTGTCTCCCATGGCAGAGACAACAACAACCACTTTGTGGCCAGCTTTTTTGGTGGCCACGATGCGGTTGGCGACTCGCTTGAGCCCTTCGGCGTCAGCGACGGAAGAGCCGCCATACTTTTGAACAATTAAACCCATAGGAGAAATATCCCGCAATAGTTGGGGACGGGAAAGTTAATTAAGGAAATATCTCACATAATAAGATGCGCCAGCGTCTTACATATTGGGATAAATCAGAATCACGAACTATTCGACTGTACGGCGTCCTTCAAAGGCGCGACCGAGCGTGACTTCATCGGCATATTCGAGATCTCCGCCGACCGGCAGACCCGAAGCGAGCACGGAAATCTTGATTCCCATGGGCTTAATCAGACGAGTCAGG
>CAFBPI010000076.1_pt1 | contig 6616 bp, 8 predicted proteins | sample 7269671 | NCBI WGS metagenome assembly CAFBPI01 (sample SAMEA6814142, study PRJEB35770) | freshwater metagenome | biome: Freshwater; feature: Freshwater reservoir; material: water | place: Czech Republic | collected 2017-06-27 | depth 30m m | reverse complement strand
TTGGAATTTGCCCTTGTTCAATATGCAATTGCATCAGCAGTTAAAGCTGGCTTCATTCCAGTAATTCCGCCGGTCCTTGTACGCCCGGCTGCCATGGAAGGTACGGGATTCTTAGGCCAGGCGGCAGAGAATGTGTATCACTTAGAAGAAGATGATGTTTATCTAGTCGGAACGTCAGAAGTTCCTCTCGCCGCATTTCACATGGATGAAATTCTCGAGGATTTACCAATTAGATATGCCGGTTACTCATCTTGTTTCCGTCGCGAAGCAGGAACGTATGGCAAAGATACCCGCGGAATTATTCGTGTTCATCAATTCGATAAAGTTGAAATGTTTACCTTCATTAAGCCTGAAGATGCCGCAGCCGAACACTTACGTTTACTTGAATGGGAGAAGGATTTTCTTAAAGCGATGGAGATTCCATTCCGCGTTATCGACGTCGCTTCTGGCGATCTAGGTGCTTCGGCAATACGTAAATTTGATTGTGAAGCATGGATCCCAACGCAGAATGCTTATCGTGAAGTCACAAGTACATCTAATTGCACTGAATTTCAGGCTCGTCGTTTGAATATTCGATATCGCGATGAAACTGCTACCAAGCCAGTCGCGACACTTAATGGAACACTCGTTGCAGTTCCTCGCATGATTGTTGCGATATTAGAGAATCATCAAAACGCGGATGGTTCAGTAAATGTCCCGGTAGCGCTCCGCCCATTCCTTGGAGTAGACACATTAATTCCAGCCTAAAACCCATTCCCGGTCGCCGACCAAAACTTATTGCAACTGATCTTGATGGAACGATTGTTCATCACGACAACACCATCTCTGAGCGCACGGTTGCTGCTTTTACTGCAGCGCACAACGCCGGTATTCAAATTTATTATGTGACTGGACGACCACCGCGATGGATGTCTGAAATCTGGGATGCATTTGGATTCGGTAACGCCATCTGTGCAAACGGTGCAATGTTGTATGACCTAAAGAGCTCAACAATTTCTGAGCAATGGCTGCTCTCGGTCGAGTCACAATTCGCAGTTACGAAAGCGCTTCGCGAAGCAATTCCACCAGTCTCCTTTGCAGTAGAAATCAATGGCACATTCCACCGCGAGAAGATTTACATTCCTCGCTGGGATGCTGGGCTAGATAACACCGGCGTTGATGTTGCTGAAGATGCGATGACTGCACCAGCTCTTAAAATTCTTGCTCGATGCTCACAAGGAGAGTTCTCCTCGGACGAGATGTTAGTGATTGCAACTAAAGCGCTGGAAGGAATTGCCAGTGTTACTCACTCGAATCCACATGATTCACTTCTTGAGATCGCAGCGCTTGGCGTAAGTAAAGGCGAGACGCTAGCTAAAGTTGCCGGGCGGTTAGGGATTGACGCACAAGATGTTGTCTCATTTGGTGATAACCCCAATGACTTTTCCATGCTTCGTTGGGCGGGACGCTCCTGGGCGCTATCCGATGGTCACCCCGAAGGCCCGTTGCATGCAAAATTTATCGCTGAACCTCATCATCACGATGGCGTTGCGATGATCATTGAAGAATTGCTATCACTGCCCGAATAAATCTGCCTCAGTTTTGAGCCTTCATAGGTAACAGGGTAAGTTTGACCACGGAGGGCTCGCATAGCGGCCGAGTGCACCGGTCTTGAAAACCGGCAAGGGAAACCTTCGTGGGTTCAAATCCCACGCCCTCCGCCACATTTTCTTCTCACAGCCGCCTGTGTGGGAATTCACCCATCGCACGCTCAGCACTTTCTAGCGTTCGCGCCCCCACAGTAGGAAACTTCTCCTTATGGCTAATGGCGTATTTTCTTCATCAAGGGCGCAGATTCCTGAGCGGACTCTTCGTACAGATAAGTGGTGGATTCAACCCCTCACAACTTTCACTGTGCTCGTCTCTTTCATTATTTATGCGACATTCCGCGCATTTGAGAACGGAAATTATTTCGCAGAACCGTTGATCTCACCTTTCTACTCACCATGTCTCTCGACTGAGTGTGTGGACGGTGCGTCACTCCTAGGAACTCCATTCGGAATTATTCAGCTCTTCGGAATGACAATCTCACCAGCGCTTCTCATTTTGATTTTCCCATTGGGATTCCGCATGACTTGTTATTACTACCGCAAGGCTTACTACCGTTCATTCTGGTTCTCACCACCAGCATGTGCAGTCGCTGAACCACATGCTAAATACACCGGTGAAACTCGATTCCCTCTTATTTTCCAGAATGCGCATCGATGGTTCTTCTATGCAGGATTAGTTTTCAACGTTCTGCTAACAGTGGATGCAGTTCTTGCATTCCGCAATGAACATAAAGAATGGGGCCATTTATCTGTCGGAACACTTGTTCTGATCGCGAATGCAACATTCCTCTGGTTGTATTCACTCTCTTGTCACACCTGTCGTCATACCGTGGGCGGACGACTTCGAAACTTCTCGAAGCATCCACTTCGTTATAAGGCGTGGACAATTGTTTCGGTCCTTAATCACAAGCACCAGAACTTTGCCTGGATCTCACTCTTTGGCGTAGCGTTCGCAGATTTTTATGTTCGTCAAGTCGCATCCGGTGCTATTACTAACTTCTACTTCTTTTAAAGGATATCCATGAGCTCTTCTTTAGAACGTCATAAGTACGATGTATTAGTAATTGGTGCTGGCGGCGCAGGTCTTCGTGCTGCTGTTGAAGCCCGCGAAGCCGGACTTAAAGTCGCCATCATTTGTAAGTCATTGTTTGGAAAGGCCCACACCGTTATGGCCGAGGGCGGCGCCGCTGCTTCTATGGGCAACGCAAACTCCAACGACAATTGGCAGGTTCACTTCCGCGACACAATGCGTGGAGGAAAATTCCTCAACCATTACCGCATGGCAGAACTTCACGCCAAAGAGTCGCCAGATCGCATCTGGGAACTCGAAACATGGGGCGCACTCTTTGACCGCACTAAAGAGGGAAAGATTTCACAACGTAACTTCGGCGGACACGAATATCCTCGCCTTGCACACGTCGGTGACCGTACTGGCCTAGAACTTATTCGTACGATGCAACAACGTATTGTTGCGCTTCAACAAAAAGATGCACGCGATCATGGCAACGCAGAATCATTTATCAAAGTTTTCGCCGAACTCACTATTACCGACATCCTAAAAGAGAACGGAAAGGTTGCAGGTGCTTACGGTTACTACCGTGAGACTGGCGCCGATGTTCTCTTCGAAGCACCCGCTGTTGTTATCGCAACTGGTGGCGTCGGCAAGACATTTAAAATTACCTCCAACTCATGGGAGGGCACCGGCGACGGACACGCACTCGCACTTAAAGCTGGCGCGAATCTCAAGGATATGGAGTTCTTGCAATTCCACCCAACAGGTATGGTCTGGCCACCATCAGTTCGCGGAATTCTTGTTACTGAATCTGTACGCGGTGAGGGTGGAATTCTCACTAACTCACTCGGAGAACGCTTTATGTTTAAGTACATCCCAGATGTATTTAAGGATAAGTATGCGGACAATGAAGAAGAGGCTGATCGTTGGTATACCGATCAAGACAATAACCGCCGTCCACCAGAACTTCTGCCACGCGACGAAGTTGCGCGCGCAATTAACTCCGAAGTTAAAGCAGGTCGCGGAACAGAACACGGTGGAGTTTTCCTCGATGTTTCCAAGCGCATCTCTGCTGAAATTATTAAGAAGCGCCTTCCATCTATGTGGCATCAGTTCTATGAGCTCGCTGGCGTAGATATCACCAAGGAGGCCATGGAAGTTGGCCCTACATGTCACTATGTAATGGGTGGTGTCGATGTTGAACCAGATAACGCGGCAGCGATTGGAGTCCCCGGACTCTTCGCAGCTGGCGAAGTTGCTGGTGGCATGCATGGCTCGAACCGTTTAGGCGGAAACTCACTCTCAGATCTCTTGGTCTTCGGCCGTCGCGCAGGAATGGGCGCTGCTGAATATGTAAAGAGCAACGGAGATAATCCAGTTTCACAGAGCACTATCGATGCCGCATCAGCGCGTATCGAAGCGCCATTCAAGCGTTCTGGTGGCGAGAATCCATATGCGCTTCACCAAGAACTTCAAGAGGTTACTCATAACTTGGTAGGAATTATCCGCACCAAGAGTGAACTCGATGAAGCAATCGTCAAGATTGCAGATATTCGCCGTCGCAGCGCAAATGTCACCGTTGCCGGCGATCGTAAGTTCAACCCTGGTTTCCACTTAGCGTTCGACCTCGACAATATGCTCTTGGTTGCAGAATCAACTGCAAAGTCTGCGGTTCTGCGTGAAGAATCTCGTGGCGGTCATACCCGCGATGACTTCCCTGGAATGAATTCACAGTGGCGGCAGGTCAACCACATTGCTTCATTCGACGGAGTTCAAGTCACTGTGCAGAAGAAAGCCCTGCCAGTTCTTCCTAAGGAACTCTTTGATCTCTTTGATCCACATGAACTTGAGAAATACATGACTCCGGAAGAAATGTCGAAAGGCGGTTCCATCTAATGGCACGCAAACTTAAGTTGCGCATCTGGCGCGGCGATTCGACCTCAGGTGCACTCAAAGATGTGACTGTCGATGTTAACGACGGCGAAGTAGTTCTCGACGTCATCCACCGCGTTCAAGCTGAACAGATGGGCGATCTCGCTGTTCGCTGGAACTGTAAAGCGGGTAAGTGCGGCTCATGTTCGATGGAGATCAACGGCAAGCCTCGCCTTGCATGTATGACTCAATGCGCCTCATTTGGTGAAGAAGAGACAATTACCGTCACACCACTCCGCGCATTTCCTGTTATTAAAGATCTCGTCACCGATGTCTCTTTTAACTACAAGAAAGCTATGGAAATTCCAGCGTATGAGCACCCGAAGGATTTAGCACCGGGTGAAGCACGCATGGAGCAGGTCGATGTTGAGCGCTCACAAGAGTTCCGTAAGTGCATCGAATGTTTCCTCTGCCAAGATGTTTGCCACGTGGTTCGCGATCACGAAGAGAACAAGAAGTCATTTGCTGGTCCACGATTCTTTATTCGAATCGCAGAACTAGATATGCACCCACTCGATACTCTAAGAAATCGCAAGAAGACCGCGCAAGAAGAGCATGGCCTTGGAATGTGCAACATCACCAAGTGCTGTACTGAAGTCTGCCCAGAACATATTCGCATCACCGATAACGCCATCATTCCAATGAAGGAGCGTGTGGCGGATCAGAAATACGATCCAGTGCGCTGGTTAGGCTCCAAAATCAGAAAGCGCGAAGGTATCCTTTAAAGCATGAAACTCCTCGTTCGTTGGGCGATTTTGGCTCTAGCGTTCTGGGTAGCAACCGTACTTCTGCCAGGAATCACCGTTATCGGTGGTTTCTGGAAGTACGTGTGGGTCGCGCTTCTCTTCGGCTTGATTAACACATTCATTGGCTCAGTTCTGAAGCTGCTTACACTTCCTGCAATTCTTATTACCTTTGGTCTCTTCAGCTTTATTATCAATGCTGCAATGTTGGCGCTCACCTCTAGATGGAGTGCAGCACTTGATGTGAAGAACTTCGGCTACGCGCTCCTCGGTTCACTGATTATCAGCGTCGTCTCATCAATCCTCAATAAATTCTTTATGCGGGCACGGTGGCTTTAAGAAATATTCTCGTCGTCTCTCTCGGCGGGATAATTGGTTCGCTGCTTCGTTGGTTAATCTCGCTGCCAACACATGAAAATGGTCGACCTGGCGGGACTCTAATTGTGAATTTCATCGGAGCGGGAATTTTGATTTACGCATTAAATTATTTTCAGGCGCATCCCAATCCTCGCTGGTGGTGGCGTCCCGCTATTGCATCAGGTTTCTGCGGGGGATTTACAACGTATTCTGCATTCGCAGTTCAAATTCAAGGATATTTGGCTGAGAACGAATATGGAGCAGCCACACTTTATGTTCTGGTTTCGCTTATCGGCACCTATGTGGTTATGACGGTAATTTCTCTAATTTATAAGAGGGCAACTCGATGAAAGCACTATTCGTTGCACTTGGTGCCGGCCTTGGGGCTCCTGCCCGCTATGTCGTTGATTATTATGTAAAGAGAGCACATTCCTCTTTGATCCCCTATGAAACTTTAGGCATAAATATTCTTGGATCATTTATCTTGGGATTAGTTATCGATGGAAATCAGAACGTCTCATTATTACTAGGAACAGGTTTTGCGGGAGCTTTCACAACATGGTCAACTCTCTCGGTTGAGCAGCACTCGCTGCTCAAGAATAAGCGCTATCTCGCAGCAGTTACTTACTTGATTGCCACCTTGGTACTCGGCGTGGGAGCCGCCGCATTAGGAATTTACTTATCGAAGTAAATTCGCCATCCAGACTTCGACTTCATCAGGATGTGATGGAAGCGCAGCTGAAAGATTGCGAAATCCAGAGTCAGTAACTAGTACATCATCTTCGATCCGAACTCCGATTCCTCGAAATTCAGCTGGGAAAAGTTCGTCGTCCGGGTGAATGTATAAACCAGGCTCAACAGTGAGAATCATTCCGGCCGCAAGAACTCCATCCAGATATTGCTCGGCTCTAGCGTGTGCGCAATCGTGCACATCCATACCTAACATATGACTCGTTCCATGAATGGTCCAACGCCGATGAAGT
>CAFBPI010000072.1_pt1 | contig 6851 bp, 5 predicted proteins | sample 7269671 | NCBI WGS metagenome assembly CAFBPI01 (sample SAMEA6814142, study PRJEB35770) | freshwater metagenome | biome: Freshwater; feature: Freshwater reservoir; material: water | place: Czech Republic | collected 2017-06-27 | depth 30m m | reverse complement strand
TTAGCTAAAAGACCGTAACGATAGAAACGTTCGATGTCATTGCCTTTATAGGTAGAACCATCGCCCCAGATAGAAACGCCATCCTGCAACATCGCACGCACCAACATCGTGCCCGTGACTGCGCGGCCAAGTGGAGTTGTATTGAAATATTGTTTTCCGCCAGAACGGATATGAAATGCGCCGCATGCGATTGCTGCGAAACCTTCTTCTACTAGTGCGAGTTTACAATCGACTAACCGAGAACCCTCTGCACCATATTCTTTAGCGCGGCCTGGAACAGATTGAATATCTGGTTCGTCATACTGACCGAGATCTGCGGTGTATGTATATGGCACCGCGCCCTTCTCGCGCATCCATGCCACAGCAACGGAGGTATCGAGACCACCGGAGAATGCAATGCCGACTTTCTCGCCGATGGGGAGGCTCGCTAGAACTTTGCTCATGAATTAATTCTACGGGTAAAGAGATGGTGCTTGGTTCCTGATTGATAAGCGGAGGCTGGATTTATCAGGACGAGCGAGCACTGGCGCATAAATATGCAGGATGCCAAGATATTAAGTCGCGATAGTACGTGCGAATTTTCAGAGCTGAGGTATGTAGCTTCGCAGTGTTCCAATAAATCAGATGTTGTTAGTTAAAGGAGCGATGCCAACAAGTACTTCTGAAGCGCAAGGAGTTGCGGCTGGAGATTTGAAATATTCAATAGTGCAGGGAAAGGAGTGAGGAATGCAGATTTCTCCATCAGTATGGAGTCGGGAGAAATCTCATTTAGGTTATGCAGCGTTTTGGCGAGTCCTTGAAAGGTGAAGCGAAGGGAATTTTCGAATATCTGCAGCTTGGATTTATTCTCAATTTTTTGAAGCTCATCGATAATCTGAAAGATAAGTTTTATCTCAGATAATGCTTTATCCTGAAAAGAATCTTTAGGGGTGTTCACGGAGAAATATTATTGCTTTTTTGGCTAACTTTATAGTCGATGATTACTTTGAGTTAGTTTCCTTTCCTCCTGACTCCGATTTTCTCATCTAAATGAACTCGCTGCTTATGTGAATAAAATGAAATCTTTTCTCGATATTGTCAGCAGTAACACCAATAATTCAACCATGACCCGCACTCGAGAAGTTGAGCTTCGTATTTCACAGCTCCTCGTAGCGCGCGCAGGCATTGATGTCCTCTCCGAAATTCAAGCAATAGATCCAATGACCCTGGACTATGCCGGCCGCCTCGAATATCTCGAGACTTTGCAGAAGCAGACTGGTTGGCTAGATGCACTCATGCAATCTGCGCTATTTGCTGTTGCGGGCGATGCTCCCGGAAAGCCCGAAGGAATTTTTGGAGTCGATGAACTTGAACGGGAGGATGTGGCGACCGTTTTGCGGATGTCACCTAGCACCGCGCAATCACGGATTGATGTTGCTCGCACTCTTAATAATCATTTTCCATTAGTGTGCGACGCGCTCGCTATGGGAGAGATATCAGCACACGTCGCTTCCGTTATTGCACGAGAAAGTGCAGATGCAATTCAACAGGGATTAGCTCCAGAGCAGATTCGAGCACTGGAAGAAAGTGCATTGACGCACGCTGAGAATCACTCTGCGGTTCAAGTTGCAAACAGGATTCGATCAACTATCGCAAAACTTGCACCTGAGGAATTTGAAGAGCGGGTAGAGCGAGCCATCGAAGAGCGAAATGTTCATATGTATCCAGAGCCACATGGAATGGCAACCATAATTGCGCTACTTCCTATTACCGAGGCCCAAACCGTTATGTTTGCCATCGACAAGATGGCGCGAATTGCACAAGCTCGATTCCGTCAAGAAGCTGGTTCCGCTGCCTCCTCCAGTTCCGGTTCCGGTTCCGCTTCTTCTTCTGGTTCCAATTTTGCCGTAGTAGTAAAAGCTCGCGTACCAAGATTAGAAACCTTACGCGCAGATGCGCTTGCAGATCTCGCATCTCATTTTCTTTCTACAAACCAAGAGTTAGCCCCTCAACATCGACGTCCAGTTTCAGTTAATCTCACAATTGACTTGCCCACGATGCTCGGTCTTGCCGATAACCCCGGACAGCTAGCCGGATATGGACCAATTCCTGCTTCACTTGCACGCGAATTGGCTTCGGATGGAAAATGGAAAAGATTTATTACTGATCCACTCACCGGTAATCTCCTTGATTATGGGCGACAAACTTACGAACCTCCACAGGCCCTTGTAGATTTTATTCTGGCGCGAGATCAAATTTGTAGATTCCCAGGATGCAGACAGCCAGGTCGGGTATCCGATATTGATCATGCAGAAAGTTGGGAATCTGGTGGAGTAACTTCTCCAGCAAACATGGGGCTGCTTTGTCGCCGTCATCATCGAATGAAAACTCATGAGGGATGGTTGCTCGAAAGTCACGCGGATGGTTCGTGCACCTGGACTACCCCTGCTGGTAAGAAGATTTTTATCCCTACGCGTCCCGCGGATGAAGTTGCCTAATTATTAACATGATTTTCTCTCGCATCCATTAGGTACCTTTTGACTTGGAGTTAGACTCTTCGCATGGAATCCCTCGTCCTCTTAGTGAGCGTACTACTCGCTATCGGGCTACTCGGTGGGCCGATTGCGCTACTTTTATCGACTCAGGCAAGAAAGATTAAATCGCGCCCAGCATCCATCGCATACAAGTCTGTAGTTGCAACTCTCGCGGCGCTTTCCATACTTACTAACGCAATGTTTCTTATAGAGCACATACCTATAACTTTGCGTTTATTGGCTCTTGCAGCTCTTTGCACAGGAGTAATTGCAATAAAGCGACTGTTCTTTAGTAGATCCAAGAACTCTTAGAGTTCTTGGATAGCAGGCATATGGTGGAGGTGCCGGGAATCGAACCCGGGTCCTCTAGTACTGACATAGGGCTTCTACGGGCGTAGTGGTCATAATCGTTTTCTCAGTCCTGACTCTCTCGATCACAAGTAGTCAACGAACTCAGTTACAGATTGATTTCCCCATTAGTGTCTATAACACCACCAGCAGGTGAGCTCTCTAGCGACGCTAGGTTCCAAGTCGAGAGCACACTTGGTCTAACGGATTACGAGGTTCGCTTATGCAGCGAAGGCGTAATCAGCGGCAGTTGTACTGGCGCTTAGTTTTTTGCCAGGGTTATTGGTTTACGAGATCATCCCGGCTTCCTCGGCCCGCTTCACCTATCCCAACATCTAAAGTCGAGACCGTTCACCCCCATATTTTCATACAGGTAAAACGAGGTTTAGCATTATTCGTCTATATGTAGTTGTGTGTGTGGGTATAACTGCCTAAGTGTAAAGGTTATTCCCCTAAAGGAATAATGGAGGGAACAAATAAGCGTGCACTTTTAGTGAAACTGATTGATTAGCACATCTGGCCATGCGATTGAGAGTTGGACCGAACGTTGGGCTATTAACGCTCGGACTTACCTGAATTACGGCGTGAGAGTTCACGGTTTACTTCGCGTGTGGCTTGTTGCTCCATCAAGGTCGCGCGCTTGTCGTGCGATTTCTTACCCTTAGCCAGAGCCAGTTCAATCTTTGCTTTGCCATCTTTGAAATAAAGAGAAAGTGGCACAAGTGTGAGACCGCCCTGTTTAGTCAGTGCAGCCAGCTTGTCGATCTCTTTACGGTGCATCAAGAGCTTGCGCTCCCGGCGCGGTGGGTGGTTGTTCCAAGTTCCTTCTGTGTATTCAGGAATGTGAACACCACTGAGCCACATCTCCCCTTTATTGACCATTGCAAAACCATCAATAAGAGAGGCGCGACCAGCACGAAGTGATTTCACTTCAGTGCCGGATAGAGCAATTCCGCATTCAAAGACTTCCTCGATGGAGTAGTCATGACGTGCTTTCTTGTTCTGAGCAATAATCTTCTTACCTAGTTCCTTTACCATCAGGGCTACCCCCTCTCTCTAAATACGGGTTTTCTACCCATTAAGGGATAAGGGTACTCGGGCTAAGAGAGGTTAGTTAATTGAGCAAGAAGAGAGAATTACTTGCTGGCTTCGCCAGCCTCAAAAGCAGCTAAACCACCAAGAACTGCAATCGCCTTGGATATCTCTTCGCTCTCTGAGACCGCTAAATCAGGAGTAATTCCGACGCGATCAATGATTCGACCAGATGGTGTGCGGTATTTGCCAACAGTTATTTCAATCTGCGAGCCATCGTAAAGCTCACGCAGTTCTTGCACAGTTCCTTTTCCATAACTTTTTTCACCGAGTACAACAGCCCGATTGCGATCCTGAAGTGCGCCTACAACAACTTCAGCTGCACTTGCAGTCGACTTATTAATCAAGACAGTCATTGGTGACATAACCGCGTTCTTGTTGGTCGAAGAGAGAACTTGATCGCTTTTGCCACGGCGAGAATATGAAACTACAACCCCATTGTTCAAGAAGAGTGAAGCAAGGTTCACGCCCTCTTTAAGTAGTCCTCCTGGATTATCACGGAGATCGAGGATGATTCCCTTTTTATGGTCATACTTAAATAGAGCGCGAGAGACGTCATAAGCAATATTTGAAGAGAAGGCAGAGACCTGAATATAGAGAATGCCTGGTGCAATTTGTGTTGCTTCCACATCGCCATTGAGAACTGCTGCGCGAACGACCTTTACGCTATTCACTACTTGATTGCGTTCAAATTCAATTAGTACTTCAGATCCTGGTGCTCCTCGAAGCGAAGCAATCGCAGTTGAAATTTGGGCACCATTAGAAGAGACACCGTTAATCGAATTAATTACATCTAACGTCTTAAGACCGGCCGCAGCTGCAGGTGAATTTGGTTGCACACTTGAAATCTCTATAGTGCCCGTCTGATTCTTACGGAGCCAAACGCCTATGCCGCTATAACGGCCATCGGTCGTCTGATTGAATATTCCTACGCTTTGAGAAGGAAAATAATTTGCCCACTGATCGCCAGTAGCTTTAAGCACTGCCTCAATTGCCGCGCGCTCGAGTTCACTCTTATTTAGTGATTGAGATTCACCAGCAAGAACTTGATTGATGGATTGATCCACGATGCTGCGATGACGATATTGCCCGAAATAGTCTCCGGCTGCGAATGCAACAATGACCGCTAAGGATGCGATAGCGGCAAAGGCAACGCGAAAAGGCGAGTTGAGAAAAACCGGAACTTTTCGTTCTCTGGGGCGAAGAGGAGAGGTGATTGATATATCTGGTGATGGAGAAGCTGACTTCTTCGCGCTCTTTTTCACTTCACTCTTGATAACTGAACCTTTGGCAGCCGCGCTCTTGGCAACCTTTTTAGCTGCTTTCTTTATCGGCTCGACCATGCGCTAATTCTGGCATGGCTGGCATGTGGGTAAAACCCTGATTATCCCAAGGCCCACGAGAGAATTTCAGCGATAGTGCTGAATAAGCTCTTTACAGAGCAAGGTATTGATGGCAACCTAGCGAGCCTGCTCAAAGGAGCGTGATTAGGTTTTCCAATATTTGGAGACCGAAGCATTTGGAGACCGAAGCATTTCGGTAGAGATCGAACTTGAGAGAGTAGAGAATTGCCAATATTTGAAAATTCAGATGAGACTGAACAAGTTGAATATCATGATGATATTGATGTTGTCACAGGTCCAGAATCAGACCGAAAGAGAATCTCTCTTGGTTTCGCCGCAAAGGCACTAGTCTCGATTCTTGGCGTCTCTATATTTTTTAGTCTAGGGAATACCTTTGCCGGAAATATTCGAATTAATTCCACAGGTACCTTGGAATACGGTCAAGGAATTGCAGTCGCTGCTGCTTGTTCATCAACTACGCCATTGACCTTAACTCCGAACGCAACCTTAATAAATGCACCCGGTAATGGTGCTTCGTTCTATTTCCAATCAGTGACAGTTTCAAATATTCCAGCAGGATGCACTGGTGCAGACTTTGAAATCTCTGCCTACGGTACATCCAGTTCTACACCTCTTGCTATCTTTAATAGCACAGCAACTAAAGCGATCGTTTACAACAATGCAGGAACATTTATTGCTGGATACAAGACCAGTGGCGTGAACATCTCAAGTGGGTCGGGGACATTTACTATAACTTTTAATACACCAGCAGCCCTAGCTTCGGCCGTTGCCAAGGTAACGCTGCAAAGCACAAATCACACACCATGGCCATGTAGCGATGGCGGTCCATGCGAAATTGGCGAGACAGGTCCAGGTGGAGGAATTGTCTTCTACGTTAATCCGACTGGCTTCAATTGTGGGGCATCATTTTCTTCAACCGGAAGTCCATCTGGCGGAAAGTGCAATTACATGGAATTGGCACCATACAACTGGAGCACTTTGGGAGCAGATCCCCATTTGAACTGGTCAACTGATGCAAATAGAGCCACAGCGGTGCCTGGACTAACGCTCGACGCTGGTTGGAGCTTAGGTGCTGGAAACAACGTTAACTCTGCTGCATTAGCTGCGGTAATCGGACAAGGATTACAACAAACCAATCTAATTGTGGCGCAAAATGGTACATGTGCAAACTCCGCAACTTGTACCTATGCCGCCGGTGCAGCTAAGGCATATACCTCAACGGTAAAGGGAGTTTTATATTCAGATTGGTACCTTGGAAATATTGGGGAAGTTAATAATCTTTGCAAGTACGCTACAGCGCAAACCGGCACTCCTGATACTAGAAAATGTTCGGGAGGAGAGTATGTCTCTGCTCCTTTCTACGGATCTGGAACCCTACTTACCAACCAAGCTCAAGGTGGATTTTCTAATTCATACTATTCATCTTCAGATCAAGGCGGAGCCACTGGCAACTTTCGATTTGATCTTCGTTCCGGTCAAGCACTCAGCAACTTTACAAAGGAAACTTTACCTTGCGCAGTACGACCAATTAGAG
>CAFBPI010000068.1_pt1 | contig 7135 bp, 5 predicted proteins | sample 7269671 | NCBI WGS metagenome assembly CAFBPI01 (sample SAMEA6814142, study PRJEB35770) | freshwater metagenome | biome: Freshwater; feature: Freshwater reservoir; material: water | place: Czech Republic | collected 2017-06-27 | depth 30m m | reverse complement strand
GTTCCCAAAAACTTCGCGATTATCTAGAATAAAGATATGACCGAGCGCGTACAGATTCGACTAAAAGAGAACGGTTCAATCCGCGTCTCCGGAACCGTAGATATCGTAGCTGCCGATGGCACTGTCATCGAAACTAAATCTGATTTCTCACTCTGCCGTTGTGGCGCATCGAAAGATAAGCCGTGGTGCGATGGATCGCACAAGAGTTGTGGGTTTACTGCACCCGAGGGTATTCCTAGCTAAACAAATGTCTTTGTTCCAACCGCGACTAGCCTTTGTGCTGATCGGCGTCATGCTTCTTTCCACCTTATCGCCATCCGTACAAGCTGCCCAAACGCAAGAAGTCGAATGCCAGGTAGGAACATCTGCATCCTGCCCAGCACTTTCAGCGCAAGAAATTTACAATTTGTACGGAACCACAACAGATGGCACCTACTACCTAAAAATTTCAGGTTCTGCGACGCAGGTTTATCTCAAAATGGACCGCACAAATACCGCCAACGGTGGCTGGATTTTAATGATGAAAGCACCGCGCACGAGCACCAGTTTTTACTACGACTCCACATATTTCACGAGCAACACAACTTCTACGGGCTCGGCGCTCACCAATGACACGACATCTGACGGAAAATCTTCTGCCTATAACTCCGTACCACTGACCGGCGCAATTGTTGCCTTTTCTAATCCAGCCGTTGGTTCAGTGACTAACGATGGTGATATCGCAAGCAACGGTTTTGGCGGCTGGGTCTGGTACGAAACGTTTACTGCGCAGTCGATGTACACCCGTCTGACAACCACTCAAAATATTTACAGCACCTATGCCACCGTCCGAAATTCGCTCTATCGAAATAGTTCAAATACAGCAGTTTTTTCTTATCAGAGTGGTTACGGAGTTTATGGATTCAACCACTCAACTGCATGCGGTGCCCACCTCTTCCGCTGGGGAATCATTTGGAATAACGAAGCCGCTGAAGATGGTTCCTGCGATGACCACATAGGAATCGGATTGCAGAACGGAGTTATTCAAGGAGATCAACCAAACTGGAACGGCGTGACAGCAGCAAGCGGCCAAAACACATCGAACGGGTACAACGGTGGCCTTGGCCCCATGGCATTTCAGTTATGGGGCAAGCAAGCCGATCCTGCATTTGGTACACCACAAACTCTTACCAGTACACCAAGTGCAACGCAGGTAAATTTGTCATGGGCAGCTCCTGCTTCAGGAACTGTGAACGAATATGTAGTGCAATACAAGAAGAACTCCACCGCTAATTGGTCCGGCGCTTCTACAGTGCGAATCACTTCGCCGACCGGTTCGCCGACTGCGTCTATTTCTGGACTCGATCAAGGCACGCTCTATAACTTTCGAGTCTGGGCGCGTTCTACCTCCGATAGCAGCGCAACGCCATTGACCGGAAATGCAACCACGGGCGTGGCCACTATTTCACAAGTTACTCTGAATACTGCAAATCCTGTCTATCGTTCTCCAAGTATTTTAAGTGCGAATGTAAATGCTGTGGGACGAGCAACATTCTTTGCGCAAGGTAAGCCGATTCCGGGATGTAAGAATATTCTCACTACTATTTCGTTAGCCACTTGCACCTGGGCGCCGTCTCAACGCACGTATGTAAACATCATGGTTACTTATGCCCCGGTTTCACTACCGAATCAGAGCTCGTCAAGTTCAATGACTATCTGGGTCCAAGGTAGGGCTATAGGAAGTAAGAAGCGTTAAAAATAACTAGCGGTTTCCAGAGCGAGAAGAAATAGTAAGTACCGGAGAAGTCGCAACACTACTGAGATAGTTGTTATTCGTCGGTACAAATGAGGCAGTGACTGTAATTTGTCCGTGAGCACTCGGCCTCCAATTGCAATAGGCGAAGCCGCCCGAGGAGAGAATTCGAGCGCACCCTGCAATTCGTTTCCCTTGATAGAAAAAAGTAACTAAACCAGGAACGCTTGGACTGGCTTTGATTCGAGCCACCTGGCGATAAGTGGCGGTCGTTAATCCGCTATCAAGAGCCAAAGTAAGCGTGGTGGTTCCGGCCAGGGTAGTAAAGGAAGTACCCGAGCTAGTGGGTGAGTTTCCATAGGTTATTTGATCGCCGATAGCTTGGATTTTTGCAACATACGTCGTGCTTGGTGTTAGGCCTGTAAAGGTTGTTCCAGCGGCGATTGAACCGGTCGCAACAGTTCGACTATCAACGAATGTTGTTCCGTTGCTGGCATATATATATGCAACATATGAAGATGAATTTGCTACATCAGTATCCGAGATGGTGACGGAATCTGCAGACTTTGCGAGAATTGTTGGTGCAGCAGGTGTGGATAATGGATTAAAACTGGAGCGCACTGCATTGTTTGCCGCGGAAACTTGCGGCCCAGTCAAAGCACTGGAATATAAATCGAATTGACCTAGCTTGAATTTTCCGTATGCGCCAGATCCAAGGTTTGTGCCGGAAGTTGAAGCAAAGCCGTAATAGAGCCCGGCGCTGCTATCTCTCCATGGAACTGCTCGCGAACAACTAGTGTTTTGGCCTGCTTGGACACCATTTACATATACCTTCATGGTTGTGGTTAAGTAGTCATAAGTAAATCCAACATGACTCCACGCATTTTGACTGACAGCGATTGTTGATGTGATGGCGGAGCAATTCCATACTCTGAAATAGAGCGTCCCTGACACCATCTCGATCTGCGTATCGTGCCAGTTGTTGTCTATCGTGGTGGTTCCCAGTTCATCAAGAATTACACCGCTCTGTCCCGTGGGATAGATATAAACGAAGGCAGAGAGGCTTCTCTCATATGAAGTACCGAGTGCGCTAAAAGTCGGTACCAAGCTTGTACTGGTCACTGCGTATTGATTAACACCATTAAAAGTAACTACTCCACCAGCAACGCTAGGCGCGTTTCCAAATGTTGCGTTGGTTAGTCCTGCAGCGTCAGTCATCCCGCCGGATGTAATAGTGCTTGCGTTGTACTCAACAATTGGAGTTGGGTTGGATAAAAGGGGAGCTGCGTTAGCCACCGAATATGAATTTGTAAGAATTTGAAGCAAGAGAAAACTCGCGCAGAAAGTGGCGAGGCGTTTCATACGGTGATTCTAAATCACCTTGATGCGAGAGAGATACTAGTTAGCGAGCGTCTGACGAAACTTCAACGAGCTTATTTGTCTCGTCCTGAATCTCTTTAACAACCGGCTTGAGGCCTTCTGCATATTCCTTGGCATGGTGACCACAGAAGAGAAGTTCTCCGCCATTGAGTAACACGGCGCGGACATAAGCCTGTGCACCACAACGATCACAACGATCGACGGCGTTGAGCGGTGTTGTTTCGAGAATCATCTGCTCGGTCATATCGCTCCCTTGTGGCTTCTGCTCTGACATTTCTGTCAGTTTCTTGTGAGGTAGTTCCTCGCCTAGGGGAACATCAAACCATGAAAGGTTTATTCCCCGCTCCACAAAATAGCGAAAATTACGCTCGGGCGTGTCAAATATCTCGTAAAGGATTCGCATAAAGTGCTGAGAATAATTTATATGGGGGAGAAGGGGGTTATATCCCCAGGTTTGCGCCATTATCGAGATAGCCTCTCCCTCCGTGGCTACCGATGATAAAGAATCAACGACCGAGAATGGATATTCGGCTAAAGATTTAGCGGTGCTCGAAGGTTTAGATGCAGTTCGCAAACGTCCAGGTATGTATATCGGCACCACCGATTCTCGTGGATTGATGCACTGCCTCTGGGAAATTATTGATAACTCGGTCGATGAATCTCTCGCCGGACATTGCAACAAAATTGAAATTAATCTTGAATCCGATGGATCTGTTGAAGTCCATGACAACGGTCGCGGAATTCCGGTAGATAAAGAGCCAAAGACTGGACTTACTGGTGTTGAAGTTGTTATGACCAAACTCCACGCAGGCGGAAAGTTCGGTGGCGGTTCATACGCTGCATCAGGTGGTCTGCACGGTGTGGGCGCATCTGTTGTGAACGCGCTCTCCTCTCGTCTTGATGTGGAAGTCGATCGCAACGGCAAGATTTATTGGATGAGTTTCCAGCGCGGAAATGCCGGAATCTTTGATGGCGATGGTCCTAAAGCAGAATTTACGGAAAGCTCCGGCCTGCGTGTTATTGGCAAAGTTGCAGCAAAAGTCACTGGTACCCGCATCAAGTATTGGGCGGATAAGCAGATCTTCCTCAAAGAGGCCGAACTCAGCATCGAAGATATTTATGCCCGTGCCCGTCAGACTTCTTATCTCGTTCCGGGCCTTACATTGGTCGTTAATGACAATCGCGCAAAGGCAAAGACATCCGAAACCTTCTTCCACAAAGGTGGAATCGGTGAGTTCTGTACCTTCTTGCGTCCAGACGAACCCGTGGGTGAAGTCATTCGCCTTACAGGCTCTGGCGAATACACCGAAACTGTTCCCGTCTTAGACGACAAGGGGCACATGATGCCTACTGAAGTCTCGCGCGAGATGGGCGTAGATATCGCACTGCAGTGGGGCAATGGTTATGACACCACGATGGCATCGTTTGTAAACATTATTTCAACGCCTAAGGGTGGAGCCCACGTTCAAGGCTTTGAACGTTCGATTACCAAAGCATTTAACGACGCACTTCGCGCTAACAAAGTTTTGAAGAACAATGAAGCAGATGTCACTAAAGATGACGTTCAAGAGGGTCTGACAGCCGTTGTAACGGTTCGTATGTCTGAGCCGCAGTTCGAAGGCCAGACGAAAGAAGTTCTCGGCACAGCGGCTGCAACCAAGATTGTCGCTGCAGTTGTTGCCGATGAGATGAAGGCATTTTTTGCAACAACTAAGCGCATTGACAAGGCGACCGGCAAGGCAGTTATGGAGAAGGTTGCCGCTGCATCGCGCACCCGAATCTCTGCACGTGCCCACAAAGACTTACAGCGCCGCAAGAATGCGCTCGAAAATTCATCGCTACCTACCAAGCTCTCTGATTGCCGATCCGATGACACCGCTCGCACCGAACTCTTTATCGTTGAGGGCGACTCCGCACTCGGCACCACAAAGGCCGCACGCAACTCTGAATTCCAAGCCATCCTTCCGATTCGTGGAAAGATCTTGAACGTCCAGAAAGCTTCGCTCTCTCAGATGCTCGAGAACAATGAATGCGCATCAATCATTCAGGTTATCGGCGCAGGTTCTGGCCGCTCCTTCACTATTGATGATGCTCGCTATGGCCGCGTAATTTTGATGTCAGATGCTGATGTCGACGGCGCACATATTCGCTGCCTACTTTTGACTCTGCTCTATCGCTACATGAAGCCACTCATCGAAGATGGTCGCGTCTTTGCCGCTATCCCACCACTCCATCGCATCGATGTTGTAGGCGGTAAGCGTGGAGAAGTCTTCTACACCTATTCTGATGATGAGATGAAGAAAGTCACTGCAGAACTCACAAAAGCCGGTAAGCGTTGGAAAGAACCAATTCAGCGCTACAAAGGTCTGGGTGAAATGGATGCAGACCAGCTCCGTGAGACCACAATGGACCCAGAGAAGCGCACTCTACGTCGCGTAACAATGAAGGATGCCGCTGCCGCAGAGGCAATCTTCGAGCTGTTGATGGGCAATGAGGTAGCACCTCGCAAGGAATTTATTGCTAATGCTGAAATCGATCGCGAACGTATCGACGCTTAATTAAGCGAGGCGGGTACGGCGAGGTGTAGCGAAGTTCTTCGCGACCTCATCAAGTTCTGTAGCAACTTGAGCCTTGATTGCATCTTCGGAGGCCAATAACTTCTTGAGGGCAGCAATAATGGATTTCAATTCCTTCTGCTCATTCTCAAGCTCTAGCTTGCTCATCTTGGTCAAGCGACGAAGTGGCATATCCAAGATATAGGTGGCTTGTTCATCGTTGAGTTTGAAACTCTTGATGAGAGCATCTTTAGCAACTGCTGCATCATCGGATGCACGGATAATCTTTATGACCTTATCGATATCGATGATTGCCTTCAGAAGTCCATCGACCAGGGTTAAACGCGCTTCCGCCTTGCCTTTGCGGTACTCAGAGCGGCGGCGAACAACTTCAATGCGGTGGTCAATAAAGACCTGCAGAAGTTCTTTCAGGCCGAGAGTGAGCGGCTTGCCGTTAACAAGTGCAACGGCGTTGATGGAGAATTGATCTTCCATTGGAGTGAGCTTATAAAGCTTCTCGAGCACATCTTCTGCTTCGTAGCCATTCTTGATTTCAACAACGACTTTGGTGCCTTGCTGTCCATCAGAGAGGTCAACGATGTCAGAGATTCCTTGAATCTTCTTGGCCTTAACCAAGTCTGCAATCTTTTCAACCACTTTCTCTGGCCCAATGTTGTAAGGAAATTCGGTGATGACAATTCCCATTTTGCGAGAGGTGACCTTCTCGATGACAGCAGTGGCGCGCACCTTGAATGAGCCGCGACCGGATTCGTAAGCCTCAGCAATTCCTTCGCGAGCAGTGATTTCGCCACCGGTAGGAAAGTCAGGAGCAGGAACAAACTTCATCAACGCTTTGAGAGTCGCCTTTGGGTTATCAATTAAATGCTTGGTAGCGGCAATAACTTCGCCCAAGTTGTGGGGAGGCATATTGGTGGCCATACCCACTGCAATTCCAGTAGCGCCATTGACCAAGAGGTTTGGGAATGCGGCTGGCAGAACTGTGGGCTCTAGAAGCTGGCCGTCATAGTTTGATCCAAAATCAACCGTATCTTCATCGGACTCATTGACCATCGCCATCGCTGGAGTAGCCAGACGAGATTCGGTATAACGCATTGCAGCAGGACCTGAATCTAGGGAACCAAAGTTTCCGTGGCCATCGATCAGTGGCAGGCGCATCGAGAAAGATTGAGCCATGCGGACCATTGCGTCGTAGATTGCACCGTCACCATGCGGGTGCAACTTACCCATGACTTCACCAACCACGCGGGCGCACTTCACGTGGCCCTTATCTGGACGAAGACCCATATCTGACATCTGATGAAGGATGCGGCGTTGTACTGGTTTTAAACCATCGCGCGCATCCGGAAGTGCTCGTGAATAAATTACTGAATATGCGTATTCCAAAAATGATTCTGACATCTCTTGCGAGACATCGATATCAACGATCTTTCCTGGGTTCTCACCTGGT
>CAFBPI010000062.1_pt1 | contig 8015 bp, 7 predicted proteins | sample 7269671 | NCBI WGS metagenome assembly CAFBPI01 (sample SAMEA6814142, study PRJEB35770) | freshwater metagenome | biome: Freshwater; feature: Freshwater reservoir; material: water | place: Czech Republic | collected 2017-06-27 | depth 30m m | reverse complement strand
GGATATCACATTGCTGCTCCAGATCCCGATGGCGCTGGCGTTACCCGCGCTGTTCAGTTCGCTCTTGATGACAGTGGAGTCAAACTCTCTGAAGTAGTCCACCTCAATGCTCACGCAACTTCCACTCCTGCTGGCGATGTTGCTGAAGCAAACGCTCTCGCGGCCGCTCTCGGTGCAGATATTTCCCATGTTGCAGTCTCTGCGACTAAATCAATGACCGGTCACTTACTCGGTGGCGCTGGTGCGATTGAATCAATTTTCTGTGTTCTCGCGCTGCACCACCGTATGGCTCCTCCGACGATCAATATCGAAAATTTGGACGAGGCAGTCAAGGTCGATGTTGTGCGCGATGTTCCGCGCAAGCTTCCGGATGGTCCTATCGCAGCATTGAATGACTCATTTGGATTCGGCGGACATAACGTAGTCCTCGTCTTCCGTTCGTACGAAGGTTAAGGTTTACGAGACCTTAAAGGCCACCGAGACGGTGACTGTAACTGTCTTATCGATAGAGGATGTGTCATACATTCCGCCAGCAGAGGTATCTACTGAATCAGGTGTAGTGACTTGAACCGGTCCGCTGGTGACAGATACAACTGCACCTAGTGTGGAACCGACCGCCTTAGTGATTGAAACACCGCGAAGTTTGGCGTCGACCATTGCTTCTGCAAGCAACTTAGGGCGAAGTGAAGCAAGATTTGAAACATAGTATTGAGGACCATAGTTGTTGACGTTTACACCGGTCTGAAGAAGTGATCCAATACCGTTGCTCAAAGTCTTAATCATCGCAACATCAGTAGAACGAACAGTTACATTTTGATTCGCGCTATAGGAGAGAATGCGACCAGTCGGATTGCCGTTGTTGTATTCAGGTGTTGCATAAGTATTGATTCCACCAGCCTCGATAGCAGCTTGGTCGACTCCGCCTTTGGTGAGATATGCAGTGAGCGCAACAACGCTCTTTTCAACGTTCGATACTGCGCTAGAAACTCGTGGTGAAGATTCCTGAACATTAAGTACCCAGACAACGTTATCCGCAACCGCACTTGTCTTTGCAGAACCAGTAACAGTGATTGCATTTCCGGAGCGGGAAGCAAAACCTGCTCCTACAAGACTAAGGCCGTATCCGATTCCCACTGCAAGAATTAGCGCAGCGGTAATTGCAGTGACGGAGCGGGCACGGGTCTTGGTGTCTAACGGCTTATTTGATTCCATAATTAAATTGTACTCACTTGTGCAATACCTGCATCGCGAATACCTAAGCGGTAGCACTCAAGCTCGTTATCCCAGGCAGTTCCTAGGGCATCATTGATGGACTCCCGAAGCGATTCATAACTGCGATGTGTTGCCACGGCTGTCATCAGGCGATTCTCATGAATCATTACATCTCCAGTCGATGCAGTGACTGCTTGATGTAAACCGAGTTCTGGTGTGCACCGATAGAGAACTCCTTCTCCCCCGTTAACCGCGAACTCACGAACTTCGAAACGTATGTAGTGCCACGCCTTTAATGAACTCGCAATCTTGGATGCAACTGGTTTGGTATCTCGCCATTGCAATTCACACATCTGCGATCCTGCGGCAAGCGGTTGTGGTTGCCAATCCATTTCGACAGTACGCCCAAAGATTTCATTTATGGACCATTGAATATGTCGGAGTAGAGCTCTTGGGGCAGAGTAAATCCGCAGATCCCCAGAGAGAGTCCCGTTACTGGCAGGTAGGTTAAACATCGTCCGTGCTCCATCTAAGGCCCAACATGGTGCGACCTTCCCCAGCCCACCTGTTGTTCACGCTCAAAAATGGCTCACATATGTAATTCAGTACCCGATTTTTACTCCACTTTCGGTGATTTGGCTAGCCCAGATATGCGCTAACCCGCAATTCCCTATTGGCAGATATGCAGTTACACTTTCCAACAGTCCGACGCTTGGCAGTACCCGTTAATCCGGTAGATCTGACAGAGGAAGACCGGCGCTTAAGGAATTCTTAAGAGTCACATTTACCGTAAGGAAAAAGCTACATGGCAACAGGTACAGTTAAGTGGTTCAACTCTGAAAAGGGTTTTGGTTTCATTGCAGTTGATGGTGGCGGACAAGATGTTTTCGTTCACTACTCAGCAATTCAAGGCAATGGTTACAAGTCTCTCGAAGAGGGTCAAGCCGTGACTTTCGAAGTCGTACAAGGTCCTAAGGGTCCTCAGGCAGACGCAGTTAATCCTGCTTAATACCATTAACAATAAGAAGGGCCTCCGATTAATCGGGGGCCTTTTTTAATGGGAATTTAACGCAGACTAATAACCCGACTGCTTGGGAATATCGCCCAGCTTTGCTCGTAACTTCGCTACTGATTTAGCCGGTGAAATATTCTTGCCTGACTTCCAGGCAGTGATGTAATCAAAGGGATTTAACTCGCCTCTACGCACCCACCAGATGCCAGCTTTCGTTGGCCACGAAATTCCGAAATGTAAGTGCGGCGCCGTCCCACCCGCATCGCCTGTCGTTCCAACCCGGCCTATCAATTCTCCGACAGATACTCGATCGCCCACTTTTACACTTGCCGGAATAGATTGCAAATGTGAACCGTAATAGCGGACACCATCATCGCCCACCATAGAAATCATCTTGCCGCCACGATCGGCGCCTCTGTTAGTAGACCAGCTAAACCGATCAATCCGATTAATTTCATCAATAATCCCTGAGGTCGGAGCAACGAATGCGCATCCTCGTTCTGCCAAAATATCGGTCGCAGGGTAATTGTGGTGATAGCGAGTAAAAGTGACCGGGCATCCTTTGATGGGAAACGCGTACTGAGGTGAAGCGTTCGCCACGACCGGCACAGCAGACACCACAACAGTCATGAGCATCGCTATCCCCCATCGATTCATACGCCTAACCTTAAAGGCTCTGCCAACTGCGAGCGTCATCTGGATAGCCCCTGCGTCAGATGGCTAAGAGTTCATTCATATCTTTTCTAACCTCAGCAACTAATAAGTCTTGGTTTTCCGAGGCTGGTACTGAGAAGAGCGGAGATTTTATATGGGCTTGAAAATTGCAATCGTGGGAGCAGGCTTTGGTGGCCTCTCTTCAGCAAAAGTTCTGACTGAATTTGGGCATGATGTCTACGTCTTTGAAAAAGAATCAGAGGTAGGCGGAGTATGGACTGCTTCTCGACGTTATCCGGGTCTTGGAACTCAGAATGTTAGAAGCACATATGCCCTCTCTGATTATCCATATCCAAAAGGAACTCCGGAGTGGCCTAGCGGCGAACAAGTGCAGAGCTATATGGCTGGTTACACCAAGAAGTTTGGTATTGATAAGAAGATTCAGCTCAACACCACTGTTGATAAAGCTAAGCAAGGATCCGACGGTCGATGGACTTTAGACATCACTGCTAATGGAAAGAGCCGCACTGAAGATTTTGATTACCTGATTGTCGCCAACGGAATCTTCTCTGATCCTTTCGTCCCTGAATTTAAGGGCTCCGATGCGTTCAAAGCAGCGGGCGGCAAAATTATGCACACGGTGGACTTCCACAATCTCGGCGATGTAAAAGGAAAGAACGTGGTCGTGGTTGGCTATGGAAAGTCCTCGTGCGATGTTGCTAATGCTTGTGAAGGAACCGCCAAGAGCGTGACTATCGTGGCGCGCCACTTAATTTGGAAGGTTCCCAAGAAGCTTAAGAATGTTCTGAACTACAAGATGCTGCTCCTTACTCGTATGGGTGAGGCTCTCTTCCCGTATATCGAACTCAAAGGAACTGAAGCTTTCTTGCACGGCAAGGGCAAGAAGGTCAGTGCTGGAATGTTAGGTAGCGTCCAAGGCGTGATTGAAAAGCAATTCAAATTGGAGAAGCTTGGTCTGCATCCCAAGACCGGTCTGGACACAATTGTTCGAAGCACTGTTTCACTCGCCTCTGATGGAATCTTTAAGAAGATTGCTCAAGGAAAGTTAACGGTCGAGCGTGACACAGAGATCATAAAGATGGAAGCCGGCAAAGTTCATCTTGCTAATGGCAAAGTTCTCGATGCTGACTATGTCATCTGTGGAACCGGCTTCTATCAACACGTTCCCTTCCTTGAAGATAAAGTTATGAAGGCAATCACTGATGAGCGCGGAAACTTCCGTCTCTATCGTCAATTAATTCCACTCGATGTGAAGAACTTGGCATTTAGCGGATACAACTCATCCTTCTTTAGCCAGCTAAACGCTGAAATCGGATCTGTGTGGATTGGTGCTCATATTGCTAATGCCGTCAAACTTCCTTCTCGAGCAGAGATGCTGGCTCACGTGGATAAGCGCTTGGCATGGATGGAATGGCGCACGGAGAATAAGCACGCTCGCGGAACCAACATTATTCCGTTCTCTGTACACAATATCGATGAACTACTTCAGGACCTGGATGCACAGATTCCGGTCTTCACTCGCTTCAACCAGTGGCTGTTGCCGATAAATCCTGCAAGTTACAAAAACATCAGCAAGAAGGTTCGTTCACGAATCGGCGCTGGTAAGTAAATCTCCAGTAAAAAGCCCCGGCCAAATGGTCGGGGCTTTTTTTATCTTTGCTTACGCTTCGAGAAGCGGAATAGCTGGGACTGCTTGTTCTGGTCCCATCGCCGAGTAACCTCCATCGGCTGCCCAATCAGCACCCGTCACTACTGATGCGCGATCGCTAGCCAGGAATGAAATTACATTAGCAACTTCTTCCGGATCTCCTACGCGACCAGTGAGGTGGAATGGTGCTGCTACGCGATCTGTTTTCTTGCGGTCGCCTTTAGATAACATGTTCATAATTGCAGACCAGGTCCATCCGGGCGATACGGCATTGACGCGAATTTTATCTGGCGCGTAATCCATCGCCATATTGCGAGTGAGTTGAACAATTGCAGCCTTACTTACGGGATATGCCCAACGACCGATTTGAGCAACACTGGAAGAGATGCTGGTGAGGTTAATAATTGATCCTCCCCCTTGCTTCTTCATGTGTGGGCGAACTGCTTCGCCTAGCAGAGCAGAACTAGCAACATTCACGTTAAGAGTATTCATCCATTGTGCGCGAGTAGTTGCGGATCCCGCATCATCATAAGAACAAGCCAAGTTAACAAGTACATCAATCTTGCCAAGTTCCTTCAGGGCAGTGGCAATCACCTTATCGATGTCGGCATCGTTAGTGATATCTGCTTGCACAAATGAAGCACCGACGCTCTTTGCTGCAGCCACCCCGCTCTCGGCATTGATTTCAACAATCAAGACTTTTGCGCCATCAGCGATGAGAACTTTTGCCACAGCCTCGCCGAAGAGGGTTCCGCCACCGGTAACAATTGCGGCCTTGCCGGCCAATAAACCTGAACTCATATCTCTCCTTTATGGGTGAATAAGGGTTGACGCTAGAGAGTCTGCACTCATTTACCTGTCCTGCTTGCGCGTAGGTTATCCAGAGAACGCAAAATAACCACCAGAACTCATTGACCTGCTGCCTTTCCCCCGCAACTATTGCCCTCATTACACAGGGGAAGGGTAAGAAATGTCGCCAGTAGCCGAACTGCTCTCTGCGCATAATCTCTTCCGAACCAGCAATCTTGACCAGGCCCGCGATGAAGTTGCTCGCGTCTTCTGCCCTCATGCGCTCACTACAACTAGCGCCGATCAGCAGCTCAACACTGTCCATAATCGCGTAACTCTGGGCGATGTCACTCTCAATTATTTAGATTATGGCGCTGAGGTAAAGATAACGCCTGGCGAATTGCAATCTTTCTTCTTAGTCCAGATGCCGCTCGCAGGATCAGCTGAAATCTATTCAGGTAAAGAGCACGTGCACTCAGATGTCAACGTCGCATCCATACCAAATCCACTTGAAAAGTTAGACATGCTCTGGCACAACGACAATCCGCAATTGCTTGTCTATATCAGCCGAACTACTTTGGAAGAGCGCTTAGAAGATTTAATCGGACGCGAACTGCACCTACCCGTTAAATTTGATTTAGGAATGGACCTCACTACTGCCCAAGCGAGAAGTTGGCGCACGCTCGTCGATACCTTAGTAGCTGACGTGGATCGTGGTGGATTGACCATGCACACCGGTGTTCGTAATCAATTTCAAGATTTAATCATCTCAGGACTACTTCTCTCTCAACATCATAACTACAGCGAATCAATCGGCACCAAGATTGAACCTGCTGCTCCGCGCTCTGTTCGGTTAGCAATGGCGGCGTGTGAAGAGAACCCTGAAGAACCTTTAACTGTTACTGACATGGCGCGCGTCGCTGGAGTAAGTATCCGTTCACTGCAAGATGGATTTAAGAAATATGTGGGAATGAGTCCCACTGATTATCTGCGAGATATTCGACTAGTGCGTGTGCGCGAAGATTTACTCTCAGAACGTTCCGTGAATTCTTCAATCTCAGATATTGCTTTCTCGTGGGGCTTTACCCATTTAGGTCGATTTGCCAAGTCCTATCAAGAACGTTTTGGCGAGCTACCGTCAGAAACAGTCCGTAAGTAAGAAGCACCACATTCACTGAGCCTGTTTCAGCCAGAGAGATAAGCGCACCTTCGGTACGATTGGCACTTACCCATTTATAGGAGAGAACATGTCGAAGAGCACTGCCCAAGAGGGCCTAGATCCCAACCGCTGGCGCACACTTTTTGTTGTCGCTATTGCGCAATTGATGGTCGTATTGGATTCATCCATCGTCAATATTGCAATCCCTAGCGCAAAGGTTGATCTTGGCATCTCTGATGCTAATCAGCAGTGGGTTATTACCGCCTACACATTAGCTTTCGGATCACTCCTACTTCTTGGTGGTCGTATCGGTGACTTCATGGGACGCAAGCGCATCTTCATGGTCGGTCTGATTGGCTTTGCTGGCGCATCAGCTCTCGGCGGAATCGCCTCTACCCAAGGTCTGCTCTTTGCATCTCGTGCACTGCAAGGTGTTTTCGGCGCTCTTCTTGCACCCGCCGCACTTGCGATTATTTCGGTGACCTTCTCGGTTCCAAAAGAGCGCGCTAAAGCGTTCGGTGTTATCGGAGCTATCTCTGGTGGTGGCGCCGCGATTGGCTTAATTCTTGGTGGCACTCTGACCGAATTCTTCTCATGGCGCTGGTGCTTAGGCGTAAATGTGCCGATCGCACTTCTTGCCTTCTTGCTCGCTCTGAAATTTGTTAAGGAATCTAAGGCAGAAGGAAACCGTAAATACGATATTCCTGGCGTTATTACTGCTACAGCAGGTCTTTTCTCATTGACCTACGGATTCAACCAAGCAGCGACTTCAGGTTGGTCAGATAGCCTCACTATCTCATTCCTATCTGCAGCCGTGATCCTGCTAGTTATCTTCGTTCTCATTGAGAGCAAGGTTGCGAATCCATTAATGCCACTTCGCGTTCTTGGCGAACGCAACCGCGGCGGTTCATACCTTGGTTCACTCGTTGTAGGAGCTGGCCTCTTTTCGATGTTCCTGTTCCTTGGTCTCTACCTCCAAGTTGTTTTGGGATATAGCCCGCTGAAATCTGGTTTTGCATTCCTGCCATTCACCGCGGGAATCATCACCTTTGCCGGAATTGCTTCTCAACTCTTGCCTAAGTTCGGACCAAAGCCGTTGATGGTTCCTGGACTGATCACCGCAGGAATTGGCTTGTTACTCCTCACTCGCATCACGCCAGAGACTGCTTACGCAACCCACGTGTTGCCATCCATGTTGATTATGTCCAGCGGTATGGCCCTGGTATTTATTCCGCTGACATCAACTTCTCTGCACGCAGTCAGCAATCACGACACCGGTGTAGCCAGTGCGATGCTCAACACCAGCCAGCAAGTGGGTGGATCTTTGGGAACTGCACTACTAAATACAGTGGCAGCGACGGCAACCACTACTTATGCTGCTGCTCACACCAACCTCGGAGATATGGGCCAAGCATTTGCTATGACCCACGGATTTACCGTTGCCTTTAAGGTCAGCGCAATCTTGCTCTTTACTGGCGCGGTCGTTCTCTTCTTCTTCATCAACATCGGCAAGGACTCGC
>CAFBPI010000060.1_pt1 | contig 8284 bp, 5 predicted proteins | sample 7269671 | NCBI WGS metagenome assembly CAFBPI01 (sample SAMEA6814142, study PRJEB35770) | freshwater metagenome | biome: Freshwater; feature: Freshwater reservoir; material: water | place: Czech Republic | collected 2017-06-27 | depth 30m m | reverse complement strand
GGCTGAATTTATTGCTCATCGACTTGGTTTCACAGGTGGTCTCGGGACTCGCGCAGAAATAATCGATGGCGTTTACACCGGCAAACTTTCAACTCCGGTCTTGCACGGTAAAGAAAAGGGAGTGGCCGTTCGTAAACTTGCCATTGAGCGAAACTTTGATCTATCCATTTCTTATGCTTACTCCGATAGCCATCATGACATTCCATTGCTTGAAGCGGTGGGTAATCCGCGCGCAATCAATCCAGATACTCTCCTACAGCTACGTGCTATTCGTGATCATTGGCCAATACACGACTATCGACGTGCTCGCAGAATGAAAGCCTTCTTCGGACCCATCGCCGCTCGCGGACTTGCAGTTATCGCCTTTTTAGCTCCTCGAAAGCGTGGTCAACGCACCTAACAAAACCTCTGTAAAGTAAGCCAGTTATGTCGACGACCTCCTTTGCAGATGAGCTCCGTGCTCGCAGTGATGAATCTATTCGCGCGCTCTTCGAGCTTCGCCCCGACTTGGTCACTCCTGTCCCATCAGACTTTTCAGCGCTTGCCGCGCGCGCAAATTCCGCCCCCTCTCTGATTCGTGCGCTAGAAAACCTCAATAAGGTTGCAATCGATCTACTTACTGCGATGTGTATTTTGGATGAACCCTTTGCGAAGTCTGATCTTGTCGCACTGACTGATAAGGCACTAACCCCAGAAATTGAAGAACTTCTCCTTCGTGCAATGATTTATCAAGATGGCAACAAATTTCGACTTGTTGGAAATATTCGTAATCTCATCGGTGATGAACCTGCAGGTCTAGGCCCTCGCCTCCCAACAAATCTCAAGATTGATTTTGCCCTCCTTAAACAAGCACCAGATGGCGCAATAGCAATGCTAGAGCGCTTAATGTGGGGACCTCCACGTGGACAACTCGGAAACTTGAAGAAGCCCGGCCCAGCAATTTCGTGGCTCCTTGAAAATCACTTCTTATTAGCAATGGATTCCCAAACCGTAGTACTGCCTCGTGACGTTGCGATGCATTTACGTGGCGGAAAGATTCACAAGGAACTCACTCTTGCGGCACCAAAATTGCAAGGTACTCCTCGCAAACAGAAAGAGGTAGATCGCGCCGCAATTGCAAATGTCTCTTCGTTCCTGCGTTGGTGTGAAGAACTTGCGCACCACTGGTCAGATGAACCCCCGGTCGCACTACGTTCCGGTGGACTTGGCGTTCGAGATCTAAAAAAGTGTGCCGACCATCTAGGAATCGATGAGAACTGCGCTGCATTTGTTGCTGAACTTCTTTATATCGCTGGCTTAGTTGTCATAGATACTAATGATCAAATTCTTCCTACAACTAATTTTGATCTCTGGCTGACCCGAGATTTAGAGGAACGTTGGCACGGAATTGTCTCGCTCTGGCTCGAAACCTCTCGCGTGAGCGGGTTAGTCGGAAAGTCTGAAAGTAAAAATATTGCGCCACTAGGTCCAGAACTAGACCGCGCTGGTTTACCGGCAATTCGCCGTTCAGTATTGCGCTTACTTCAACAGAATCTCGAAATTGATCCAGCTAACGATTCCATCAATGAAGTTCTTAGATGGAGCGCACCACAGCGATTCAACAAGGATTACATCGAATGGACACTTCGAGAAGCTGAATGGTTAGGGCTGACCGGCCAAGGAGGCCTCTCTACTTTTGGCGATTCACTCATCAACGGCAGCGAAGATTTAGGCATTCAATCCGCCCTACCTAAACCTGTTGACCATATTTTGATTCAATCAGATAACTCCGCAATCGCTCCAGGGCCACTGACTCTTGAACTCTCTAACATGATTGGCACGATTGCTGATATTGAAAGCAGAGGCGGCGCTACTGTCTATCGCTTTAGCGAAGCATCCATTCGTAGAGGATTAGACCACGGACAGACTGGCGATCAAATAAAGGATTTCCTTAAGAAGACTTCAAAAACACCAGTGCCACAGCCACTGGAATATCTCATTAACGATGTCTCTAAACGCCACGGAAAATTGAGAATCGGCACCGCCTCCTCATACCTCCGTTGCGAAGATGAAGGATTAATTGCACAAATTCTTCACGATAAGAATTTGGATCATCTTCGTTTGCGCAAACTCGCTGCACAAGTACTAGTAACTGATACTGATGCTCATGAAGTTATGACAACACTTCGTGAATCTGGCTACCTACCTGCCGCTGAAAACGGAACTGGCATTTTAGTTTCAGCTCCTGCAGTACGTCGTGCTAAATCTAGACCTCGACCACCACGGATTCTTAGTGATCAATCAACACCGTCAGATGTGGTTCTCACTTCCGCCGTTCGCGCATTACGTGCGGGTGAACGCGCTACTTCTCACAAACCGAGAGATGTTCCACGAACCACTGCAAATGAAACTTTAGATTTACTTCATCAATATATCGAGCAACAGGCGAGCATCACTATCGGGTATGCGGATACCAACGGCGGGGTCTCTAATCGAATTATTGACCCAGTTTCGATTTCGTTAGGCACCCTTCTTGCGCGAGATCACGCGAGTGGCGAGCTGCAATCCTTCCGAATTCCTCGAATTACCGGCGTGAGCCTGGTGGAATAAGAGAGAATTAACCATGACTTTCATCGCAGACTTACAAGCTCTCGTCGAGTGCCAATCGCCGACCGAAGATCTTGCTGCTTGCACACGTGTAGTTAATCTTGCAGCAGAAATTGCCGCGCGCGTACTGGGTTCACCAGCCCAAGTAATCGATGAAAAAGGACGCCCAGTTTTCTGGTGGGGATCGAAAGAACCAAAGATTGTTCTCCTTGCACACCTAGATACGGTCTGGCCTCATGATTCATTTGATCCGCTCTGGTCTATTGAGGGTGATATTGCACGAGGTCCAGGAATATTCGATATGAAAGCTGGATTCCTGCAAGCGCTTTATGCAGTTGCAGAAATTCCACATGCCGAGCAATCCCTCGCCATCATTGCAACCACAGATGAAGAAGTTGGCAGCCAAACATCGCGCGAGCTCATTGAACGAGTAGCAAAGGGCGCTTCGGCGGTTCTCGTTCTTGAAGCATCACTACGCGGCAAGGTAAAGACCGGTCGCAAAGGAACAGCGATGTATCGGATTGCCATCACTGGTCGGGCAGCACATGCCGGACTAGAGCCTGAAAAAGGTATCAATGCAACTGCGGAAATTGCGCGGGTAGTCTCACAAGTAATTGCACTAGAGAATTCTGAGCATGGCACCACTGTTGTGCCGACAACAATGCAATCAGGAACGACCACTAATACGGTCCCTGCAATCGCGACTCTTGATTTAGATATTCGCTCTTATTTACAATCAGAGCTTATCCGCGTAGATACAGCAGTTCGTGGATTATCTGCATCACACCCTGAAGCAAAAATTGAGATAACTGGCGGAATGAATCGTCCACCACTTGAACCAAGCTCAACAATTAAACTTTACGAAATTCTTGAAAAAGTTGCTCAGAAAATTGGTATGCAACCTATTGGTCATGCCTCAGTCGGAGGTGCTAGTGATGGAAATTTCGCTGCTGCTGCTGGAGCGCCAACCCTAGATGGACTTGGTGCCGTAGGCGACGGAGCGCATGCACCACACGAGCAAATACATCTCTCCAGTGTTCCTGATCGCATCTCCCTACTAACTGCTTTTATTAAGGAATTAATTCGTGAGTGATGGCCCGTTAATTGTTCAAAGCGATAAAACACTTCTCCTTGATGTAGACCATATTCTTTCAGATGAATGTCGGCGTGCGATTGCCTCTTTTGCTGAACTCGAGAAATCTCCAGAGCACATTCATACCTATCGCTTGACTCCCCTTGGCCTGTGGAATGCACGTGCAGCTGGCCATGACGCTGAGGCTGTCATCGATATCTTGCTCAAATACTCGAGGTATGCAGTTCCACACGCACTTCTTGTTGATGTTGCTGACACGATGTCTCGATATGGTCGTCTTCGCCTAGAAGCGCACCCGGTGCATGGACTCGTTCTTGTCTCTAGTGATGCAGCTGTTCTCAAAGAAGTTACACGTGGCAAGAAAGTCGCCCCGATGCTCGGCCTTCAACTCGATGAAGAGACGATAGTTGTACATCCCGGTCAGCGTGGCTTCCTTAAGCAGGCGCTCCTTAAATTAGGTTGGCCCGCAGAAGACTTTGCAGGTTATGTTGACGGAGAACATCACGATATTGCCCTTGTGCAAGATGGTTGGTCTATCCGAAAATACCAAGAGTTGGCCGCCGAAGGTTTCTGGCACGGAGGTTCTGGCGTAGTAGTTCTTCCTTGTGGAGCAGGTAAAACAATTGTCGGAGCCGCTGCAATGGCACTTGCTCAAGCAACAACACTTATTCTTGTGACAAATACAGTCGCAGCTCGTCAATGGCGAGATGAGTTATTGAAACGCACGACTCTCCATGAAGATGAAATCGGCGAATACTCTGGCTCAAAGAAGGAGATCCGTCCAGTAACAATTGCAACTTACCAAGTAATGACAACTCGTAAACAGGGCCTATATGCCCACTTAGATCTCTTCGATGCCATCGACTGGGGTCTGATTATTTATGACGAAGTACATTTATTGCCCGCCCCTATCTTCCGCTTTACCGCTGATATTCAATCCCGGCGACGTTTAGGGCTTACCGCAACGCTGGTTCGTGAAGATGGAATGGAAGGCGAAGTCTTCTCTCTTATTGGACCCAAGAGATATGACGTTCCCTGGAAAGAGATTGAAGCTCAAGGATACATAGCGCCGGCGGATTGTGTTGAAGTTAGAGTCACACTAACCGATGCCGAGCGACTAGCTTATGCAACGGCAGAACCTGAAAACCGTTATCGCTTCTGTGCAACAACTCTAACCAAACGCAGAATTGCAATTGAATTAGCTAGAAAACATCAGGGTGAACAAGTTCTGATTATTGGCCAATACATTGACCAACTCGATGCCCTTGCTGAAGAACTCGGTGTTCCACTTATTAAGGGTGAGACGCCATTAAAAGAACGTGAACGACTCTTCGCTGCATATCGCACTGGAGAAATTACATGTCTGGTTGTCTCTAAAGTTGCCAACTTCTCTATTGATTTACCAGAAGCAACGATTGCGATACAGGTATCAGGCACATTCGGTTCAAGGCAAGAAGAGGCTCAGCGACTTGGTCGAATTCTGCGTCCAAAAGCTGATGGTCGCACTGCCCGTTTTTATTCTGTAGTAGCGCGCGATACGGTAGATCAAGATTTCGCCCAAAATCGCCAGCGCTTCTTAGCCGAGCAAGGTTATGCCTATCGCATCATTGATGCAGACGAGATATTGAATCCCTAAACCGTTCTGGATCTACTCGATAAAAATCGTGCATAGCTCCATTAATAAGAATGACTGGAACTTGCTCACCATACTTGGCTTCAAGTTCCAAATCTCCATCAATAAGAATTTTCTCAATTCCAAAAATGATTTCACTCTGTAACTCTTGGAGAACTTCTAGGGCGACATCGCATAGGTGACAATTACTGCGAGAGTAGATGGTGACTTGGATATCCATCATTTACCCCTTTGAGTTACTTAATGAGCCTCTGCTTCCTCAAGAATAACTGAGCATTTCACGGTTAAGGGCGAATCTGGCTCCCACCCCTACTCGGCGACTGCTAGCGTTTCTTATTGTGAGACGCAGATCCTTCAGCCTGATGGCAGCCCTTATGGGTTTGCTGATCTGTGCGCCGATTCTCTCCGCTCCAGCACAGGCAGTATCGGTTCGTTCGATTCCAGCTGGCTGGGCTTATACCTACGGATCTGGAGTTATCGGAAAGAGCGCAGCGATTACAGCGCCACCAACAAACAAGAGTGCGAATATCGAGAAGAAGAGCACTTTTATTATCAACTACAACACAGTTCCACTTTCCTACCAGCCGGCAATACAGGCAGCCGTTGATTCATGGTCACAATATTTCTCTTCATCAGTACCAATTCGAATAGATGCGACATACGGGCGCCAATCTTCACTCGGCATTCTCGCCTCCTCTTCACCCGTTAAATTCTTTCTTGGTTCAACATTTTCTGGTGGACCCGATAACGACATTTGGTACCCATCAGCAATGGCTAATGCGCTTGCAAAGAAAGATTTAGATATTTCCAATCCAGAAATAACTATCAGAATTAATAGCAATATCACGCCCTTGTTATATTTAGGAACCGATGGCAAATGTCCTGCAGGTTTATATGATCTACAATCAATTATCATTCATGAATTAGCCCACGGCCTGGGTTTTATCTCCAACGATGACATCCTCTATGGTTACGGAAGCATTCAACAAGCAACGCCATTTGATGCATACGCGCAATTATCTGATGGCAGTCGTTTGATGGATTTAAATTCGCCATCCATTGAACTCGCTCAAGCACTCACCAGTAAATTAGTTTGGTCTGGGGCCCGAGGCATTGCAGCAAATAACGGAGTTAAGCCGTTGCTTTATACGCCTACTGATTATTCAAGTGGTTCTTCGGTCAGTCACTTAGACGATGCAGCTTTTCCTTCGGGAACTGTTAATGCAGTTATGACGCACCAGATTGATCCGGCTGAAGTTTTTCGAGATCCAGGTCCGCTAGCGGTTGCGATGCTCCAAGATATGATGACCAAACCACCTGCTGGAATCCCGATCGGAATCCCAACTGTTCCTCGCAATGTGAAAGCACTAGTGGGCGATAAATCGGCGGTTATTACCTTTGATCCCCCAACAAACGCCCGTACGGCGCAGGTCACTTCATATGAAATTAAGGTCACTCCTGGCGCCATCTCTAAGGTAGCCACAACAAGTCCAGTAACAATTTCTGGACTTAAGAATGGCTTCGCTTATTCATTCTCTATCACCGCCAAGAACGCACTAGGAACATCGGAAGTCGCTAATACAAATGCGGTCATTCCCCAAACCGGATGGAAGGCAACCGTCCTTGACTCTTCCGCAGATGCTAAGCACCTAGCCGTCGGTACTTACAATAAAGAGCCAGTGATTGCATATAGCGATAGCAAGAATGGTGATTTGAAATTAGCTACCTACCATGCCGGCCTCTGGTCTACGAAAGTTGTCGATGGCAACGCGCTCACGGGAGGTAAAACTCCTAATGATGTCTCAGGCAATATCTCGATGTGCGTTGGAAGTATTAATGGCACTTCTACGCTCAATATCTTTTATGCAGATCTCACGAAGAAGTGGTTGCGTTGGGCGGGATACGACGGACGCAAATGGAGTTACAGCATTGTCGATGGCAATGGATTAAAGATTCAGCCCTATCAAGAACCACTTCGAGTGCGTACCGCGAGTGATGTGAGCGTACATAGTTCGTGCGTTGTCACTCCATCTGGTTTACAAGTTTTTTATCGTGATGAGAGTCAAGGAATTCTCTTAGGCGCAGTTAAAGACGGCACAAAATGGCGTTACGAACTTGTCGATGGTGACCGCCAAACAGATTTCCGCACAACCGGAGATGTTGGATTCCATATGCAAGCCATATCTGTTGGCTCACGTGCTTACTTGCTGTACGACTCAGTGTTGAGCGTTAATACAAATACTAAGGAACCATTGCGAGGAGAGATACGCCTTGCTTATCGCGATAGCGCATATCCAGAGGATTGGAAGTACTTAACCTTAGATAGCAGCGGAAATGGATTAGCTGTGGCGGGCTTTGATGTAGCCCTCACTAATAATGGTAAGAGTCAGAGCGCTTCATGGTTTGCCTCCACAATTAACCCTTCGGTGCCAGATCAAATTCGATGGATCGATATGGATTCGGCACTTATGGGACTAGCCCCAACTTCGTTGTCAACAGAGAGATTTGGTGCACCTACTTCGCCATTAGCTCTAGATAACACTGGCGCAATTTTTGGATGCCAAGGTCGCTTATGTGCTGAAAACTTGGCAGACCAGAATATAACCTTGATTTCTGGGGGCAATTTCTCCAGCAAACTTGATACCAGTTGGATAACTCTTAATAAGAATAGATATGCAGTTATCAGTAAAGATAATAAGTTAACGCTACTTAAAGCCGCCTAAGGCACTAATACAAGATTGTAAATCGCGGTACTGCTACCTAAATCTGAAATTACAACAAGGCCAGTTCCGGCCTGCCAGATTCGATGAGTTATATTTCCTTTGAGCGCATAGGCTGCTTTTAGCGTTTTCGCCTTGTTGTATTCAAGAACAACAGGTGTTGGAGTTTTTGCTTTCCAAGATGGAATTCCAATAATCGTTGTTTTTGAGATAAAACTCTTAAAAGTATATGAGCCAGCATTGATGACTGTG
>CAFBPI010000059.1_pt1 | contig 8374 bp, 4 predicted proteins | sample 7269671 | NCBI WGS metagenome assembly CAFBPI01 (sample SAMEA6814142, study PRJEB35770) | freshwater metagenome | biome: Freshwater; feature: Freshwater reservoir; material: water | place: Czech Republic | collected 2017-06-27 | depth 30m m | reverse complement strand
TATGGGTTAATAGAACGACTACTTGTGGCGGTGCCAACACAAGTTATGCCGTGGACTTTTATAACGTTGCCGCTTTCTATTGCAAGAGCGGCCAATGGTATGGCTCTGTGTACTCCGGAAGCAGTGATAGCCAGATCATCTTCGGTGAGAGTGTGACCGTGAATGAATGGCATCACTTAGCAATGACTCTGACTGGAACAACGTTGTACGCCTATTACGATGGTCAAGAGGTGGAATCGCTCACTGGCATCACTTTCGCGCCACAGGCAAGTAACTACTTATATGTCGGAGGCCCCGCTCCAGGTAGCGCTCGAACCAGCACATCACAGTTTGTCGGAAACATTGATGAGCTCCGATTCTGGACATCTTCGCGTCGAGATACTTTGACGGTAGATATCAACACAGAACCTGACACCACAAGTGCCACTCTCTTTGCCTATTACAACTTTAATGAGACTGGAACAAGTATTCACGATCGCGATCTCGTTGCTAATGGCTTAAGTGATTTAGTTCCAACCAGTACCCAATGGACTTGGCAGAGTATTGAAACTTCCACCATTGTTGGTACTAATCGGTTGTATCAATTCCCGCGCACCATTATTAACTCATTCGGTGGTTGGACCCTGCCAAAGAGCAGCAGCTATCCGACCGCGATGTTAGTGGGCGGTGGCGGTGGCGGAACTGGAAACGCTGGTTATGGTGGCGCCGGTGGTGGAGTTCTTAAAGGCAAAGCAACAATCAATAACACGACCACTCGTCTGAAAATTAAAGTAGGAACAGGTGGCGTAAATAGTTACTCAGTGAACTCTGCAGTACCTGCAGCACAAATTATTGTCGGTGGCACCGGTGGATCGAGTTCGATTGTTTCTGCAGATAACACCGTAAATGCCGTTGTTACTGGTGGAGTGGGCGGCCCGAACCACTGGCGAGATAATCGTTGTCAGAATCCAACATCAGGAACAGAAGCCGCCAACTACAACTCTTCGCCATCAGCTGGAGGAACACCTACTTCGACAACAGGAATTACCGTCACGAAGAGTTTCACTGGTACTGGTGGTGGATTAATCGCACCGGCAGCAAGTGGCGCAGTGCAAGCAGCTGCTAGCGGCAGCGCAGACACCATTACCGGAACATCACATCTCTATGGTGGTGGCGGTGGTTCGGGTGGTTGGAACGTTCCTGGATCTAACGGCGGTGGCGATGGTGGAAATGCTGCTGGTGGAAGTGGCAATAGTGGCGGGCAGAGCGGAGATCCCGGCCAAGATGCTTACGCATATTACGGCGGCGGTGGCGGTGGCGGTGGCGATAGCTGCGAAGTAAATGGTGGCCGTGGTGCTTCCGGTGTTGTCTATCTGTTGTATCCAGTTAATGCGATGGATTTCGTTAGTCCGATTGATACCAAGACATCTATTGGTCAATTCACAACGTTCTCGGTGAGTGGAGCTCCTAATGATGGATTTACGCGTAGTTTTCAATGGCAGAAGCAGGACTCAGGAACCGCTACGTGGGCGACAATAACGAGTGGTAATTCCGCATCACGCTTCTTTGACTTTGATACCTCCACTATCTCAGTCGGAAATCTTGTCAACCGAATAACAAGTAAAGCCCTCCATGGAGCACGATTTAGAGCGCTGATTATCGATACCAATATCAGTAGCGGAGAAACCATTAGCGCTTACTCCGACTCCGCCACTCTCACTATCTTTGACACATTCACTTTGACCGGTGGTGGCAGTGCAATTCGCACCGCTTATGGCACCGCAGCATCATCCCTCGCCTTTACATCCTCTGGTGGCGTCAGTCCCATTAGCTGGTCACTTCTCTCGCCACCAACTGGCGTAACTATTGATTCAGTAACTGCAATCATTACCGCAGGGATTACCGCCCAGCCTGCCCAATATCTATTAACCATAAAAGCCACAGATTCGACTGGCGCATTCCTGACTGAAACCGCAAGTGTGTACGTAGGAAGCCTGCCAATCCTGATGGTTGGCGATGTCTTCTCGTGGGTTGATACCGGAACCAGCTTTTCGCTCAGCGGAAAAAAAGGTAAGAGTTCGTTTACCAATGTTGCCATTGATGCACAAGGAAATGTCTATGGATTTGGATCGAGTGATTCTGGATTTGCGATGACCGGAACCTCAACTCTTCCTTTTAATGGATACCAATTTGTGAAGATTGATAAGAATGGCGTTGTTCAATGGATGAAATATGCCAGGGCAACAACTATCAATGTAATTAGCGGGCGAATTTGGGGAAAGAAGATTGTCGTCGACGCAGCGGGCAATATCTATTTCGGTGCCTCCGGCTCTGGCGCAGTGATGTTCGATAATCAGTGGCAAATTTTTAACAGCATTGAATACCCCGTGCTCGGTGACTTCATCGTAAAAATGGATAGCTCGGGTGCTACTAGTTGGATTTCCCGAATTGATAACTCAAGCGGCAACAATGCTGAAGCAACGAATGGAATTAGTGCTCGAGGAAAGTACGGTGATTTGCGAGGTCTTGCAGTTGATTCATCGGGGAATGTGTATATCGCAGGTATCCAGAAAAGAAAGATTGCTTATGCCTCGCCATCAATGATTGCAACAAACATTTCATGTAATGACACAACCACGGTACAGAGTTGGCTTGGCGGTTCTTGTGGCTCTGCGCGAGCGACCGAAATTGATGGCCTTGATGGATACGAGAGCGCGTACCTTATTAAAGTTGATCCACAAGGCGATCTCATCTGGGCATACAACACAGCGGATTCAAGTGCGGACGTTGCTTTCGCATCGGTCGATGTCGATCCTTACGGCAATCTCTTAATTACGGGAACCGTCGATGACGCAGTCAGCTTCAGATCATTGAATCTGACTGCGCGATATAGCGGTTATGGAAACTTCTTTGCTATGAAATTAGATAGTAATGGAAACGGAATTTGGGCTAGCCAAGATGGTGGCGGAATTCTTGGCATGAATAACTCTTTTCCTAGACAGGGAGATCAAGCCTTTGCCGGCTTTACCGATCCCTCAGGATCTGTCTATGTCGTTGGCGGCACATACGGTGGCACGACACTTAATAGCGTTGCACTTCCATTCTCAAATGGAATCACCGCGAAATTGGCTGCAGTCGCAATTAAATTTGATAACTCTGGATACCGACTGTGGAGTAAACAACAGACAAGCGATGTGTATAACGATTCATATTGGTTCGCTGGCGGCGCAGATCAGAATGGAAATGCTTACCTGGTAGGAAGTATCAAAGATGCCGTTACTTTAAACGGCATTACCTATAACTACACCGGCAAAATGAATCCGCTGATTGAATACTCAGCGAATGGTTCTCCGGTATATCTCGCTGCATATGGAGGAACTGCTTCAGGTGTAGAAATTATCAAGTCAATTGCCGTAGACCCACTCGGAAACATGGCTGCGGCGGGCGTCATCAATGACACCACCACGCTAGATAGTTTCTCCATAATTCCTAAAGCTGATGATGATGCATTTATTGGAATGCTTCGCAATAACACCTCTGGATTATCGGCAAGTTTGAGCGCGAAATACGGCACCGTTTCTTACTCTCCCACCGTCGTTGTCTTCGGTGGCACTGCGCCATACACGTTAACTCTTCGTAGTACGTACGGCGGCAAGATCAACGCTGATACTTCTTCGGGGGTATCAGTGGTCTATTCCAACGCTACTTCACTCATTCCGGGTATCTACCCCGACAGCATTACGGTCGTGGATTCACTTGCGCAGACCTACACACTGCTCGAGACCCTCACCGTCTCCAAAGCCGATACCGTCACCGTTACGCCTACGACTCCTGTTGGTCTGACATATAACAATGGCGACACTATTACTTGGACCGAGACTGTTTCGGTGACTCCACTTGTTAACAACGACACCGTTACAACCGCTATCTACTACAGCGGTACTGCATTCTCGGGTGAAACATATTCTGCAACGAACACGGTATTCCCCAAGAAAGCTGGCAATTACGTCATTTCGTCATTGATCACGGCGGTCAATTACGGCACGGTGAGCGCAGGACAGTTGGCTTATTATCAATATACGAAATATGAAACAGCGACGTTATCTATTGCCCGAGCTTCCAGAGCATTACGAATCGCAAATCCGTCACTCACCAATATCTATGCAGCAGCTGTCAACGAGACAATCACGATGTATGCAACCGGCGTAGGCGTTGATACGGTTACTGTTACCTGGACGTGGATATCAGGTGGCTGCACCGTCACTCCTCTAGGAAAAGTATTTTCAAGTGTTGCTGGTTCCTGCGTAGTCAACATATCTGTACCGCAGACGGATAACTATTTAGCAGCTAGTGATACTCGCACAATTACCTTTTATCTCTTTACCTCTGGATTTACCTTCGCTGGCCAGAATGCAGGCGGATCTCATACTGTGATTCTTGATTACTTGCCACGGCTAGAGACGACCACCATCACAACTGCGGCTGATAGCTCAACGACAACGATTGCTCCAGTTATTACATCGATAACTCAAACCGCTGGCGGAATCGGTTCTGGCACAAATACCGTAATTGAAATAGTGGGAGAGAACTTCTGGACAACCGCTGGCTCGGTCACGGTGAATTTCGGTCGCAATATAGAGAGCAGAAATGCGACGTCTTACATCACCAGTAGAACTCCGATAAAGATAATTTTGAGCATCCCTGATAGTTACATGAGCGCAAATGGCTTTACAACTGGGGTTTCTATGGGACGAGCCGGAGTTATTACTCCAGCTGGCGAATCGATCTTGAGCACGCCAGTTCTACGAGTCATCGTTGTTAATATTTAGCGCAAATCTCTTACATTATGAATTCGGGGAATTCCAAACCAATCTGAGTAGCAATATCTTCCATCGTTCTCATAATGGTCAAGATTTCAGAGTGCGGAAGCATCGGGCTCTCTTTTTCACCAGCGCGGTAAGCGCGAGCTAATTCGACTGCCTCTTCACGGAGTCCGTGGCCGACATATGCCTTATCCCAGCCATCGATGATTTCATCTTTGTTGTTGATGACACGGAATTTAGATGGGAAATAGAAGGTGCGATCGATTTCGATGCGCGCGTTAGTTCCGACAATCAGAGCGGTGTTCGGTGTTGCCGCCAAGTTCGTTGTATTGAGCACGGCATGCGCGCCTGATGCGTATTGCAAGATAATGGAGGTCTGACCATCGACGCCGGTAAATGCCTTGGTAGAGCGGGCGGTGACTTGGCTAGGAGTTCCAAGAACCATCGATGCAAAAGAGACTGGATAGATTCCTAAATCAAAGAGCGCTCCTCCACCAAGTTCTGGCTTAAAGAGGCGGAACTCTGGGTCGGTCGGAAACCATTGTCCATGATCGGCGCGAACGCTAATAATCTCGCCAAGGACGCCGGACTTAATAATTTCGCGAACGCGAATCATATGAGGCAAGTATCGTGCCCACATTGCTTCCATGAAGAGAACGTTGTTCTTCTTAGCGGTTTCAACCATCGAGACTGCATCTGCATGGCTCATAGTCAATGGCTTCTCGCAGAGAACAGCTTTGCCCGCATTCATTGCCATCTCGGCGTCGCGGCGGTGCATCGGATGATGTGTTGCAACATAAACGGCATCCACATCAGGGTCATTGACCAAATCTTGGTAAGAGGCGTGACGATTGGGAATTGCAAACTTATCTGCGAACGCGTTCGCCTTCTCCATTGTGCGAGATCCCACCGCAACAACGCGATGATCTTCTAGACGAAGAACGTCGCGGGTAAATTGTTGTGCGATAGATCCAGCACCCAAGATTCCCCAACGAAGCGGGGCAACCTGGGCCATTAATTAATCCTTATATTTCTTGTCGGCCTTTTCAGCCTTGGCAAGACGCTTCTCCTTGAGTGAGAGCTTTGGTTCCTTCTTGGCATTTGCATTGCTCTTCTGTTCTTTGTTAGCCATTTCTATCTCCTATATTCGGTGAGGTGGTGCTGGTGTAATAAGAACCGGGGCAGACCCCGTGCATGAGCCATAGGGTACTCGGTATCGTTGCCCCATCAAGGGATATCCAGAGAAAGTGAGCCAATCATGAGCCAAACACCCGCAGAACTATTAGCTGCCTACAAATCTAACGGCAAAGAATTCGCAGAAGTCGCGGCCTCAATTCCGGCAGCAGATTTAAACAAGGCCATGCCGGGCGGCGAATGGCCACCAGCATTTGTGATTCATCACATGGTTGATGCAGAGCTTCACTTTGCAACCCGATATCTACATATTCTTACCTCAGATAAGCCCACCATTATTAATTTTGCAGAAGAGGCTTATCCAGATCGCACACATTATTCACAGCGTTCTGCGGCTGAATCAATCGCACTTTATAAGTCGATTCACGCTGTCATTGAAAATATTCTAGAGAACGCATCGGAATCCGATTGGGAGCGCAAGGGAGTTCACTTTGAACTCGGTGAAATCCCCATGAAGCAATTCTTTGCTAAAGCTGTTGGGCACAATGCAGAACATGCCCAACAACTCCGCGATTTAATGGCTTAAGTAACTCTTTAGAACTTAAGTGTGAAGGGTGGGTACTCATCTGTAACCATGATGACTGCATATCCGGTCACGCGGTTCCAGTACTCCAGCGTTCCAAGTACTAAATTCGCCACGCTCTCTGGGTATGTGCCGGTAACAGAGACATAGAGCCAAGCATAAATTGTTGCAAAGAGAGAAAGTATTGAATAAACAACTCCCACGAGAATTAGAGGAATCGCGAAGATCCACTTAACTAATGGCAGACCACGACTAAGTTTCTTTCCATCTTCGATCTCCGGAAGGTGAACCGCGATATTTGGATTAGCCTCGATAGAAGGATAATCATCGGTTAAGAGAAGTGCGTAAGCGCACACACGAGCATTGAATTCGAGAAGCGCTTTATTAAAAGTCAAAACATATGATGGGTAGACCCCGCGGAAAAGAAGTGTAAGGACGACGGGAAGAACTAATACGCCTGTGGCGTATTGACCAGTGTGAACTATTGAGGCTGATGAGAATGCAGTCAGCAAACAGAAAACTGGAAAGATAAGAATCCAACGCCAAAATGCGGTGGCCTTGTTGCGACCGGTGAGCTGAACATGAATGATTGTTTGAACTTGATTCTCTTGTGTTGCCACGGATTCCTCCAACGGGCGATTACGCCCAAATAAAGTTCAGAACGCTGAACCATCGATAGTTACATCGTACGCGGGCAATGAAAAAGCGAGGGCATATACGCCCTCGCTTGTGAGTAACTTTTACGGACTCTTCTATTCAGCTTCAATCTCTTTAATGAGTTGGAATTGCCCATCGCCTAATTGACCTTGGGATGCATACATTTCAAGTTTGGCGCGAGTATCAGCGATATCGAGGTTGCGCATCGTTAATTGACCAATGCGATCGCCCGGGCCAAATGCTGCATCTTCAGTGCGCTCCATCGACAACTTATCTGGGTGATAAGAGAGGTGTGGGCCAGTGGTGTTGATAATTGAATAATCATCACCGCGACGCAAGCGAATCGTGACTTCACCAGTGATTGCAGAAGCAACCCAACGTTGTAGTGATTCACGGAGCATCAATGATTGTGGATCTAACCAGCGACCTTCGTAGAGCAAACGTCCGAGACGGCGGCCCTCTGCGTGATAGTTCGCAATGGTGTCTTCGTTATGAATGGCAGAGATCAGGCGTTCGTAGGCGATAAAGAGCAGCGCCATTCCTGGTGCTTCGTAGATACCGCGAGACTTTGCTTCGATGATGCGATTTTCGATTTGGTCTGCCATGCCAAGTCCATGGCGACCACCGATTTTGTTTGCTTCATCCATTAGAGCAACGGCTTCGAGTGACTTGCCGTTAATCGAGACCGGGCGGCCTTGAACAAATTCAATTTTCACATCTTCAGATGCAATCTTTACTGATTCATCCCAGAAGCGAACGCCCATGATGGGTTCGACGAGTTCGACGGATGTGTCGAGGTGCTCTAACCGCTTTGCTTCGTGAGTAGCGCCAAGAATATTTGCATCAGTGGAATATGCCTTTTCGGTGCTGTCGCGATATGGCAACTTGCGGGAGACGAGCCATTCCGACATCTCTTTGCGACCACCGAGTTCGGTGACAAAATCTTGATCGAGCCATGGCTTGTAGATGCGAAGCTTAGGATTAGCTAATAGACCGTAGCGATAGAAACGTTCAATGTCATTGCCTTTATAGGTAGAACCATCGCCCCAGATAGAAACGCCATCTTGCAACATCGCGCGCACCAACATCGTGCCCGTGACTGCGCGGCCGAGTGGTGTTGTATTGAAATATTGTTTTCCGCCAGAACGGATATGAAACGCACCGCACGCGATTGCTGCAAAACCTTCTTCGACGAGTG
>CAFBPI010000058.1_pt1 | contig 8377 bp, 6 predicted proteins | sample 7269671 | NCBI WGS metagenome assembly CAFBPI01 (sample SAMEA6814142, study PRJEB35770) | freshwater metagenome | biome: Freshwater; feature: Freshwater reservoir; material: water | place: Czech Republic | collected 2017-06-27 | depth 30m m | reverse complement strand
ATCCCGGTGAAATCGTAGGTCTTGTTGGTGAATCTGGGTCCGGTAAAACTACGGTTGGCCGAGCAGCTATCGGATTGCTCCCCATCAAATCCGGCAAGATTGAAATTGTCGGTCAAGATATTTCGCATGCAACTCAAAAAGATCTCTCCAAGATTCGTCGTCATACCGGCATCGTCTTTCAAGATCCGGCTTCATCACTCAATCCGCGTTTGCCGATTGGTGAATCTATTGGCGAACCCATCTTCTTGGCAGGGCTAGCAAAAGGTGCGGAATTAGCTCATAAAGTTGAAGATCTCTTGGATTCGGTTGAACTGCCGCGCAGCTATCGCAATCGATATCCGCACGAACTTTCTGGTGGACAACGTCAACGCGTCGGTATCGCCCGCGCACTTGCACTTGCCCCAGATCTCTTGATTGCCGATGAACCAACTTCCGCACTCGACGTCTCAGTGCAGGCGCGCTTCCTCGAGCTCTTCCAAGAGCTTCAACAGAAGCTGCAGTTTGCCTGCTTGTTCATCAGCCACGATTTAGCGGTTGTCGATATCTTGTCTCACCGGGTTGCCGTAATGCAGAACGGTCTCTTGGTCGAAGAAGGCGAACGTGATCAGATTTTGAAGAGTCCGCGCGAGGCCTACACCCAGCGATTGATTGCAGCCGTTCCAGTTCCTAATCCAGCAGAGCAAGCCAAGCGTCGCCTCGCTCGACTAGCTGGTAAATAAGAACCAGTAAGGCACTACCAAATCCGAACTCGCTCGCTCTCTGGCAAATAGAGCGCATCGCCCTCTTTAACATCGAAGGCTTCGTAGAATTCGACGAGATTTTTCACGACTTGGTTGCAACGAAACTCATCAGGGGAGTGCGGATCAGTAGATACGCGTCGTTTTACCTCTTCCGCGCGCATTTTTTGGCGCCAGACCTGTGCCCAGCCCATAAATAGCCTCTGAGAGCCCGTAAAACCGTCTATAACGGGCGCAGGCGCCCCTTGGAGCGAGAGCTGATACGCCTTATATGCAATCGTTAAACCGCCCAAATCTCCAATATTTTCGCCAATTGTCAGAGCGCCATTGACGTGAACATCTGGCGCAATCTCAGGACGCAATTGATCGTATTGAGCAATCAATTTATTTGCTCGCTTCTCAAACTCAGTTCGGTCGGCATCGCTCCACCAGTTATTGAGATTTCCATCGCCATCATATTTCGAACCTTGATCATCAAAGCCGTGGCCGATTTCGTGACCGATGACAGCCCCGATGCCTCCGTAGTTGGCAGCATCATCCGCCTCCATATCAAAGAAGGGGGGCTGCAAGATTGCAGCCGGGAAAACGATCTCATTAAAGATCGGGTGGTAATACGCATTGACGGTCTGCGGGGTCATTAACCATTCGTCGAGATCGACCGGCTGACCGACTTTCTCCAAGACATAGTTCTGGACGAATTCGGTGACCCGTTGGATGTTGCCCATCAAGTCATCTGCAGCTATTTCAAGTGCGGAGTAGTCGCGCCATTTATTGGGATAGCCGATCTTGGGCCGGAACTTTCCAAGCTTCTCTAACGCCTTAGTTTTTGTTTCATCAGTCATCCAATCTAAAGCCGCGATATCAATGCGGTAAGCCTCAATCAAATTCGCAACTAGTTGCTCCATGCGAACTTTGGCCTGAGGTGGGAAATGGCGCTCCACATAAATCTGACCGATCGCTTCGCCAAGAGAACCTTCAACCAGGCCTACGCCACGCTTCCAGCGGGCTTTGAGTTCAGGGGTGCCAGAGAGAACCGTGCCGTAAAAACGAAAGTTCTCATTCACTAACTCGTCATGTAAATATGAAGCAGAGCCAGAGAGCGCGTGCCAGCCCAACCATGCGCTCCACGATGGGGCATCAAATTTTTTGAGCATTTCAGAGATACCGGTAAAGAAGGAAGGTTCGGAGACAACGGAGACCGCCAAGACTTTTTCGGGAGTCTTGCTGGCTGCCATCCACCTATCCCAATCAAAACCATCAGAGATGGCTTTCAATTCGGCATAACTCATTTTGTTATAGGTAAGTTCGGCATCTCGGTCGCGGACCTGATCCCAGTGATGGCTAGCGATCTGAGTCTCTAAGGCCAAGATTAGTTTTGCTTTCTCTGCCCCACCAGAAATGCCAGCGATGGTAAACATCTTCTCGATATGTTCGAGCAGACCATCACGAATCTCTTGGTACTCATCTTCCCGGTAGTAGCTCTCATCCGGAAGACTCAGTCCAGATTGCCCGATGTAGGTGATGTTGGTCTTTGAATCCATCTTGTCACCAGTCACCGATTCATAGAACAAGCCACCAAGGCCGCGACGTTCTAGATCGCCCAAGATTTCGTGGAAAGAATCTCGGTCAGAAATGGAGAGTGCTAAATCGAGGTCGGCTTTAATGGGGGAGATGCCCAACTGGTTGGCGCGAGCCTGGTCCATAAATGATTTATATAAGTCGCCAATTTTCTGGGCGATACTTCCTTGCGGGTGCTCTGTTGCACCAAGCTCTTCAATAATCTCACGGACCTGCTTTTCAGCGTTCTCGTACAAGCGATAGAAAGCCCCATCGGAAGAGCGGTCGGCCGGAATCTCGGCGCTATCAATCCAAGCTCCATTCATATGGCGATAAAGGTCGTCCTGTGGGCGGATGGAAGCTTTGATATGGGCGGTATTGAGGCCAGTGCTTTTCATAACTCGCAGAATACTGCAGAGCGAGCCGTCAGTCTGGTGGATGAATTGGTCCGTCTTTCAACTATCTCACTCTTCAAGTAATCTTTGGAAATGGCCAGTAAACCCGCTCCGACCCCCAAGTGGCTCAATGCCCGAGAGATGAAGGCTTGGCGTTCCTACATCATTGCATCTCGCAGATTGCTTGAAGCCCTAGATGGTGACCTCGAGGGTCACGACCTTTCAATGGCCGATTATGAAGTCTTGGCCCAACTCAGTGACGCCCCTGGTCGAAGACTACGAATGAGCGAACTTGCCGAGATTGCTATGGTCTCCAAATCTCGACTCTCTCACCGAATGACTGTAATGGAGAAGGCTGGTTGGGTCCGCCGAGAGATGTGCACCGAAGATCGTCGCGGCTCATTTGCAGTGATGACTGATGCTGGTTGGAAGGCGATCGTCAAAGCCGCACCTAGTCATGTAGAGAGTGTGCGATCTCGTTTTCTGAATCATCTCAGCTCTAAAGACCAAGAGGAGATGGGCAAAATATTTGATCGGTTACAGACCGAACTTCGCAATCAATTTGTGGATGAGAGCGGCCGTAAGTAGCCCCTGTTTTTGAGCAATAAAAAACCCCGCCACTTTCGTGACGGGGTTTTTTAATAGTGAAACTACTTCTTCTTTGCTGCCTTCTTACGACGCTTTGCAGGAGCTGCCTTCTTAGCAGCTGCCTTCTTGCGACGCTTTGGAGCAGCCTTCTTTGCAGGAGCTGCCTTCTTAGCTGCCTTCTTACGACGCTTTGCAGGAGCTGCCTTCTTAGCAGCTGCCTTCTTGCGACGCTTTGGCTTTGCTGGAGCTGCCTTAGCAGCTGCCTTCTTACGACGCTTTGGCTTCGCTGGAGCTGCCTTAGCAGCTGCCTTCTTGCGACGCTTTGGCTTTGCTGGAGCTGCCTTAGCAGCTGCCTTCTTGCGACGCTTTGCTGGAGCTGCCTTCTTAGCAGCTGCCTTCTTACGGCGCTTTGGTGCAGTTTTCTTAGCTGCGGCCATTTGGTTCTCCTAATCAGAATGGTTCGATCCGTCACCGAACCTGTTCATGGATAAGCGTGTCATCAATTGCAAAAAGATTCCACTATTTTCGATAAAAAAAGTAGTGCGTGTCGCAACATTATTTTTTTATTTTTTTATGCATTTGCGACGAAATTTATTTCGATTTTCCTAAATTTTTCCTAATTTTCGGAAGATTCACGGATTTTTCTCTGTGCAACTGCAAATTCATTGCTTCGAACGTCATATTTCCGGAATTTTGGCAGTGCAGTGGCGGCAAAAACCACAAATCCGATGCACAAGAGCCCTCCACTGACCACCGAAGTCCTCAAATTGGTCCATGCAGCGACAGATCCGGCTCGCATTTGGCCACCCAATGGCCCAACGGAGTACGAGAGCATTTCAATTCCAGCAAGGCGTCCGCGAAGTTCATCCGGGATAGATTGATTCCAAATTGCGGCTCGGAAAAGTGCGCTCACCATGTCAGAAGCGCCAGCGATGATCAGAAATAGGATGGTAAGAAAGAGGGTATTTGACGCTCCAGCAAGGGTAATTGCTGCCCCCCATCCCAGTGCTGCAAAGAAGACTGCGCGACCATGGAACGGATAATTTTTTATCCAGCCACTAGTGAGAGTGACCAGAAGCGCTCCGATGGGAACCGATGCATAAAACAATCCCAGAGCCCATCGGGCATCTAATTGATCGGCCCAAAAGGGATAAAGAGCGGTCGGCATCGCAAAGAACATCGCGGATAGGTCGACTAAGTAAGTTCCGAGCAGATCTTTTCTGCGAACTGCATACACGATGCCCTCACCGAGCGATTTGAGAGTTGCGCCCTTAACAGTGCCGGTCGGCATCACTGAAGAGAGCCGCCAGAGCAGTAGGAGTGCAACCAGGTAGGTCGCAACATCGATGAGATACGAGAAGGAGACGCCGAATGAAGCAAGAAGAATGCCGCCGATTGCGGGGCCAAAGATGACCGCTGTTTGATAGCGAAGCCCCATCAGAGCTGATGTCGATGGCAAATCTGCATGACCAACAATGCGAGGAATAATCGCATCCATACTCGGGCTCTGCAGGCCATTGAGCGCCGCGAAGCAGCCACCAACAATATAAATTGCGATAAGGCTAGGGCTGTCCAGACAGGAATTAGCGTAGAGAATTAGCGCCATTAACATCGCGAGAGCTTCGGTAGCCCAGATCATTTTCTTGCGATCTACCTTGTCGGCTAGTACGCCGCCGTAGAGTCCAAAGATAATCAGCGGGACGATTTCGACTGCACCCATCAGGCCCACTGCTATATAAGAATTAGTGAGTTCCTTGATTTGAAAAGGAAGCGCGACGTAAGTGATCATCGACCCTAATCGAGTGATAACCCCTGAAATCCAGATGAGTCGAAAATCCGGATATTTCTTCAGTGGGGAAATATCTACAACAAATCGCTTGAGCACCTGCTCAATCTAGTGGACGTGCGGGCTAATGAAAGGTTTGGTCGGGGCCCGGGAATTTTCCGGTGCCGACATCTTCCGCCCATTCTGTGGCGGCCGCAATCATCTCAACTCGTAGATTGCGATATGCCTTGGCTAATTTTGGTGCGCCTTGGGTCATGCCCATGAGATCAGTCCAGACCAAGACTTGCGCATCGCATTTATTGCCAGCGCCAATCCCAATAACGGGAATGGAAAGTTTCGCGGTAATTTCGGCGGCCAACTCTTCGGGTACAAGTTCAAGAACTACCGCAAAAACTCCAGCTGCCTCAATCGCTAGCGCATCCTCAATAATTCGTCTGGCATCGGCACCGCGCCCTTGCACTTTAAAGCCACCGAGGGCATGCACTGATTGTGGGGTAAGGCCTAGATGTCCCATTACGGGAATTCCAGCGGCGATGAGTGCTTGAATTTGCGGGAGAACCTTCTTGCCGCCCTCCAGCTTTACCGCATGTGCTTTCGCCTCTTTAAAGAATCGAATTCCATTGGCCAGAGCTAATTCCGGGCCCGGTTCGTAAGAGCCAAAAGGGAGGTCGGCAACGACGAGTGCTCGTTGACTACCGCGAACAACTGCCCTAGCCAAAGGAATGAGTTCATCCACGGTGACCGGAATTGTGTTCTCTTCGCCCAGAAAATTATTGCCGGCGCTATCGCCAACTAAGAGAACCGGGATTTGGGCCTGATCGAAAATGGCGGCAGTCATCTGCTCATACGAGGTGAGCATCGCCCACTTCTTGCCAGCCCTTTTCCAGGCAGCTAGATCGGCGATTGTTATACGGCTCATGAGAGCTCCTTCTCTGGAATCGCTCGTGGCTAAGTTTTTAGTCCCCGGAGATTCGTGGAAAAGTCTAGCGAGGTAGGCTCTACTCGTGAAGAGCGGAAAGCATCCTCAAACGCAGATGCGCATTGCCCTGGCTCAAATAAATCCAACCGTAGGCAAGCTCGACGCTAATGCCGATCTGATTCTGGCCAACATGAAGCAGGCAGCCGGCCATAACGTTCACATCGCGCTCTTCCCGGAGATGGTTATTACCGGGTATCCCGTCGAAGATTTGGCGCTTCGCCATACCTTCCGAATTGCCAGCAAGAGAGCGGTTGATGACCTCGCCGCCCGATTATCAAGCCAAGGCCTGGGCCACATAGTTGCTGTTGTTGGTTACCTCGATGAGAGTGCAAATAAGAAACCGCAAAATGCTGCGGCCGTTATTTACGATGGCGCAGTTGTTGCCCGGTACATCAAGCATCATCTTCCTAACTACGGCGTCTTCGATGAATTTAGAAATTTTGTTCCTGGTACAGAGTCGCTGGTCATACGAGTTCACGGCGTTGATGTCGGAATTGCCATCTGCGAAGATATTTGGCGCAGCCAAGGCCCGGTCTCTGAATTGGCTGCGCGAACACCTGGCCTGGTTTTGGTACCTAATGGAAGTCCGTTTGAACGAAGTAAAGATGGACTCCGTGAAAAATTAGTGAAAGAGCGCGCCCGCCAAATCGGAGCGCCGCTGATCTATGTCAACATGACCGGCGCGCAAGATGATTTAGTTTTTGATGGCGATTCGATTGCTGCAACTGCGCAAGGCGAGATCATTGCCCGCGCTCCTCAATTCGATGATGGAATGATGTTTGTAGATCTCGAGCTTTCCTGTGGCACAAGTACTCCAGATGTGGTGATTTCAGAGGAGCCAGTTGCGCCATACCAACCACTCATTCCTGGTTCGGCCCACCGCCTCGATGACCTCGCCCAAGTCTGGAACGCCCTAGTTGTTGGACTTCGCGACTATGTCACTAAAAATAATTTTCCTAGCGTCATCACTGGGGTATCTGGTGGCATCGATTCTTCAGTTGTAATGGCGCTGGCCGCTGATGCGATCGGTCGCGAAAAGGTATATGGCGTCTCACTTCCCAGTCGTTACTCCTCTACACATTCATTGGCCGACGCTGCCGACTTAGCCGCTCGAATAGGTTTTCATTATCGAGTTATAGAAATCCAACCGATGGTCGATACCTTCTTATCGCAATTAGGGTTGACCGGAATTGCCGAAGAGAATGTGCAGGCCCGAGTCCGAGGCACCACCTTGATGGGCCTATCTAATCAAGAGGGACATCTGGTTCTAGCCAACGGAAATAAATCAGAGCTAGCTGTTGGATACTCCACGATGTATGGCGATGCGGTCGGGGGATACGCACCAATTAAAGATTTACTGAAGAGCGAGGTCTGGGCACTGGCCAGATGGCGTAATGCTGTTGCCGCCTCTCGCGGAGAGGTCGAACCCATTCCGGTTAACTCCATTGCAAAAGAGCCATCGGCCGAACTTCGTCCGGGCCAGAAGGACACCGACTCACTTCCTGACTACGCGACGCTTGATCGCATCTTGCATATATATATTGAGAAGGATGAGGGCATGGCCGGGTTACTTGCCGCTGGTTTCAATCTCGAACTAGCGACCAAGGTGGTTCGCATGGTCGATGCCGCCGAATATAAGCGCCGCCAATATCCACCCGGCACCAAGATTTCTAGCCGTGCTTTTGGCAAGGATCGTCGCCTGCCGATTACCTCCGGCTGGCGAGAAGAGATTCTCTAATTACATTTCCAGAATTGCATTTCCTGCAACTTTTGACTTAGTATTTGCGACAGGTCACGAGTTCCAGGTTTTAGCCCCGGCTTACTGGACGGCAACCCTCCACCACGGTGGGGTGCTCCGGGTGAAGACCAGGTCAGTTGCACAGTGCAATTGGCAAGCGTGGGTCATACACAAAAATGTCCCAGCGGTCGCGCATCTTCTGGTGGGCACAGCTGTCGGCATTTAAGTAAGACCCCCTTAACAACTGGGAGGTTAAAAAATGTCATTCGATCCAGCAAAAGCTTCATTCGAGACTCGTCAGATTCACGCAGGTCAAGTACCAGATCCCACAACCGGCGCTCGCGCACTGCCGTTGTATCAGACCACTGCATATCAATTCCGCGATACCAAGCATGCGGCAGATCTCTTTGGTTTAGCAGAGCTCGGAAATATTTATACCCGCATCATGAATCCGACCCAGGATGCGGTCGAGCAACGCATCGCATCTCTTGAAGGTGGAGTCGCAGCACTTCTTGTTGCATCAGGTTCTGCAGCAACAGCGTATGCAATTCAGAACGTGGCAGAAGCAGGCGATCACATCGTCTCTTCTCCAAGTCT
>CAFBPI010000052.1_pt1 | contig 9094 bp, 9 predicted proteins | sample 7269671 | NCBI WGS metagenome assembly CAFBPI01 (sample SAMEA6814142, study PRJEB35770) | freshwater metagenome | biome: Freshwater; feature: Freshwater reservoir; material: water | place: Czech Republic | collected 2017-06-27 | depth 30m m | reverse complement strand
TACTCCAGTTGAAATTGTCATGGCAGAACTATACATGGATATTTATACAACGAGATGCATATTTATGCAGTTTAGGAGCGGACGGTTGCTCCACATTGAGCAGCGGCCATCGCGGCAGCGGCCTCTCGATAGCCAGACACCTCGTCAGCGGTGAGAGTGCGATCAGGGGCTCGGAAGACCATGGAATACGCGAGCGAGATATCTCCGTCATCAAGCTTGTCGTATCGATCGAAGAGTGTGATGGACTCGAGTAAATCTCCCGCTCCCTCGCGGAGGGCGCTCTCAACTGCGAAGGCGGGTACGGTATTTTTAACAACGACTGCAATATCTTGAACCGCCGCCGGCATCGTAACTAGCGTTGAAGAGGCAAGTGGTGGCTGAAAATCCAACGCTGATAACGCGACGACGAACGCGACGCTTCGAGCAGGCAGACCTAGCGCCGAACAGGTTCTGGGGTGAAGTTCACCCGCATGAGCAACAGGCTTTCCATCTACTTGAAGTTCGGCGCAGCGACCTGGATGCCAAGGAGCAAAATCAGAATGAGTAACACTCCAACTATTGCCGGTCTGTTCAATGATGCGAGTTGCGTAACCAATAGCGTCATTCCAGTCTGCGGTTCGGCCCTTGCCCTTCCAGCCTTCTGGATTGAAACTTCCAGCAATCACTCCGCCCACGTGCAACGGCTGAACTGGCACACCGTCGTAAATTTTCTTCAATTGTGCAGGAGTTGGTCTCTGTGATGTTGGAACGATTTCTTGCTCAGCGAGTGGTGTTGTATCGCGAAAGATGCTTCCAATCTCAAAGAGCGCAATATTTTTTGCACCACGACCAATATTGCGGGCGGCGGTAGTTAATAGCCCTGGCAAGAGATGAGTGCGCAATAGTGGAAATTCTTCAGACATCGGATTTGCTAGTCGGAAGCCCTTAGCTCGTTCACCTTTGAACCCTAGAAGTTCTACAAGTTCTGGCGACACAAATGGGTAGTTGTAGACCTCAGTGAAGCCGTTATTGGCCAGGAATAATCCAGTACTGCGTTTACGGGATTGCATTGGAGATAATCCGGCACCCGCTTTACCGACCGGGAGTGTAGATGGGATAGCATCAAAGCCAATCATTCGAGCTACCTCTTCCACAAAATCAGCAGTGACTTGTAGATCGCCTCGCCATGATGGAGGTGTTATCGCCCACGATGTTGGAGATTTTTCGGCGATTGCGCATCCAACAATTTCTAACTTCTCTCGTACAACCGAAGGCGCTATTTCAAAGCCAAGAAGTCGAGAGATGTGGGTTGGATCAATAGTGACATTTGCTGGAAGTACTGGGTTGCCAGACACCGATGTTCCGACATAACTAGCACCACCTAATTCAATAAAGAGCGCGATGGCACGTGCAGTTGAAATCTCGGCCATCAGTGGATCAACCGAACGTTCGAGGCGACGCGAGGCCTCGGAGGAGAGTTTGTGACGGCGTGAATTCTTTGCGATATCTACCGGGTTAAACCGAACTCCTTCCAACGCAATCGAGGTTGTCGAATCTGTAACCTCAGAACTTAAACCTCCCATAGTTCCAGCTAGAGCGAGAGATTGCTTATCATCGGCAACCATCAAGTCGTCCGCATGCAGGGAACGCTCTTGCGAATCCAAGGTTGTGAACGTCTTCTCTTTGCCGGCACGTCTAATGTGAAGTGAACCGGATATTTTGTCACGATCAAAAGCATGCAATGGCTGTCCAAGTTCGAGCATCACGTAATTAGTGATATCCACTCCGAGCGAGATAGAACGCATTCCGCATTTTTCAATTCGACGGCGCATCCAGATCGGCGAAGGCGATTGAGCGTTAAAGCCCTGGATGGTGCGCAGGTAAGCCACTGATGCTGCGTCAGAATCGTCGATCGATATCGCAACGCCTGCGCTGTTTACGGGATATTTTGTAGCATCGACAGCTTGTGCTGGGTCACGGAATGAGACGTTCATCGAAGCTGCAAGTTCCCGGGCCAAACCTCGAAGTGAGAGTGCGTATCCACGGTCAGGATTAACCGCCACATCAATAATCAGATCGTTAATTTCGAGAAGTGCTATCGCGTCGATACCGACGGGGGCACAATCTGCTGGGAGAACGATGATCCCAGAATGTTCATCGCTGATACCAAGTTCGCGGGCAGAGCAGATCATTCCGTTGCTCGTCTTGCCATACGTTTCGCGGGCAGAGATTGCAAAATCTCCCGGAAGTACCGCACCTGGCAAGGCGGCGACCACCAGATCGCCAACCGCGAAATTAGTTGCTCCACAAATTACATAGCGGGTAGATCCTTCTCCGCAGTCCAAGCCAACATAGCGAATTGGCTTCTTATGTCCTTCAAGTTCTTCAATCTCAAGTACATGTGCAACGACGAGTGGACCAGTGAGATCACTCCCCTGCTCTTCGATGGATTCGACTTCGAAACCAACTCGAACAAAAGCCTCGTCAATCTCAGCAATGGTTGCGGTTAAAGGAATATCAGCGAATTCTCGGATCCACGAGAGTGGAATTTTCATCGTGAACCCGTTCCGAATGCTTGGCTGAAACGAATATCGCCTTCAACGATATCGTGCATATCGGTGATGCCATGTTTGACCATGAGAGTTCTTTCTAGGCCCATACCAAACGCAAATCCGGAGAATTCTTCAGTATCAATACCGCAGGCTTGCAGAACTTTGGGATTAACCATTCCACAGCCTCCCCATTCCACCCAACGACCGTTGAAGAAGAAATCAACTTCCGCACTTGGTTCGGTAAATGGAAAGAAGGAAGGACGCAGGCGGGTCTTCACATCAGGGCCAAACATGGAGCGAGCAAAGTAGTCGAGCGTTCCTTTGAGATCCGCCATTGTTATTCCGCGATCAACAACCAATCCTTCGACCTGACTGAAGACTGGTGTATGAGTGGCATCTAGTTCATCGGCGCGATAGGTGCGTCCCGGACATATGACATATATCGGTGGCTCGTTCTCGAGCATTGTTCGGATTTGAACTGGTGAGGTATGAGTGCGAAGAACTAATCGGGCGGCAAGCGGCTCAACGAAGAAAGTGTCTTGCATCGTGCGGGCAGGATGATCAACTGGGATATTCAGTGCATCAAAGTTGAGCCATTCAGATTCGAGCTCTGGTCCCTCAGCTACTCGATATCCCAAACCAATAAAGAGGTCACTGATTTCGTTAGTGAGAATGGTGAGCGGGTGAAGGCCACCCTTGAGTGATCCTTGATAAGGCAGAGTTACATCGACTCGCTCTTCGATGAGGACACGAGCATCTCGCTCTAATTCTAATTCTTGCTGGCGGGTCTCGTATGCGGAAGCAACAGCGCCCTTTGCTGCACCAACAACTTTTCCGAATTCAGCCCGTTCTTCGGGAGGGAGCTTTCCTAAACTCTGACTCGCTTTGCCGAGTTCTGATTTATCTCCGACGTGAGCAATTTTTACGGCCTTCAAATCATCCAGGTCTTTAGCTCCAGCAATTGCTTTGAGCGCAGCAGATAACGCTGCTTCTACGGCGGAGGACATAGCGAAATCTTATCGAACCAGCTCTTGAAATCGCTCGCTATTTGGAGCGAACCGAAGAGATTCCAAAGTGGAACATTGCAATTGCCGCAGCACTCGCGACATTAAGACTTTCCGAATGACCCGCCATAGGGATATGTGCTCGCGCAGTCAGACCCTCAATATCAGGCAGGCCGCGAGCTTCATTTCCAAAGATTAAAACTTCGCGTTCGGTTGGAGCGATATCGAGAAAAGACCCCTCGGCATCACCGGCGAATGCGATGGAGGTAAACCCACCAGCACCTGCAAACTCCATCATTTCGGCGAGTGGAATACTTTCCACAACTGGAATGTGCCAGAGGGATCCCACTGTCGCGCGTACTGTTTTCGGACTAAATACATCAACACTCTTATCGGAGAAGACAACGGCATCAAAGCCGCATGCATCAGCAGTGCGAATTGCTGTGCCACTATTTCCCGGATCCTGAAGCTCCCAGAAGTATGCAATCTTCTTTGCGTTGATCTGCCCTAGCTTGTAAAGCGTCATATCTAGATAGCTACACCAAGCCAAGATTCCTTGTGGCGATTCGGTATCGGCCATCGCCTTCATAATTTCATCGGTCACCGGATAAATATCTGTAGTCGCGAGAACCGCTGGTGAAATTTCTAATTCCAATTTAGCTAAGCCAGCCTCGGTGACGTAGAGGCGTTCTACTCGTGGTGCGCTATCAATTTTAGGAGAGAGCGCTTCGCGCACGCTCTGAATACCGTCGGCGATAAATGCCTTCTCTTCACGTCGATATTTCTTACCCCGAGAACCCAAAAGAGCCTTCACTCGCTCTACATGAGAGGAGTGAAGGCTCGAAATTGTTGGATTAGGCATTAACTACATGCTGGCGTGCAACTTCAACCAGAGCCTTGAAAGCTGCTGGATCATTTGTTGCAAGCTCAGAGAGAACACGACGATCAACTTCGATTCCTGCAGCTTTGAGGCCTTGGATGAAGCGATTGTAAGTAATTCCATTTTCGCGAGCTCCGGCGTTAATACGCTGGATCCACAACTGACGGAAATTACCTTTCTTGTCCTTACGGTCATTGAAGGCATAGACGAGCGAGTGAGTTACTTGCTCCTTAGCCTTTGAGAAAAGGCGTGAACGTTGTCCGCGGTAACCTGCGGCGCGCTCAAGGGTTGTACGACGCTTCTTTGCGGCATGTACGCCACGTTTTACTCTTGCCATGGTCTATTCCTTCCTTACTTCAAACCGAGCATGCGCTTGGCAGTTGTGGTGACTGGTGCCTTAGCAACTGCATCACTGCTTAAACGACGGGTAACGCGTGAAGACTTGTGCTCGAGAAGGTGGCGCTTGCCAGCACGCTCGTGCATGATCTTTCCGGTTCCGGTCAGACGAAAAGTCTTCTTTGCACCGCTGTGGGTCTTCATCTTTGGCATTTAGCTAACCTCCTAGTTAGTCGAGCTGGTAGAACTAGTTGAACTCTTCTTTGCTACTGCGGCCTTCTTTACATTGGTTCCAAGAACCATTGTCATGTTTCGACCCTCTTGCTTAGGGGCGAACTCAACAAAAGCCACTTCCTTTAACTCTTCGGCTAGTTTCATAAGTAAGCGATAACCAATTTCTGGTCTTGCCTGCTCACGACCACGGAATTGAATAGTTACCTTCACCTTGTCGCCACCTTTGAGAAACTTCTCGATATGAGAACGTTTGGTCTCATAATCGTGTTGCTCAATCTTTGGACGAAGTCGCATTTCCTTGACCACTATGTGGGTCTGGTTCGAACGAGACTCTCGTGCTTTTTGTGCGGCTTCGTACTTAAACTTTCCGAAGTCCATCACTTTGCATACGGGAGGTTGGGCATCAGGAGCGATTTCAACGAGATCTAGACCGACTTCATCTGCCATTTTCAAAGCAGTGTCGATACTGACTACGCCAATTTGTTCTCCGTCATAACCAATCAAACGAACTTCCGCTACGCGAATTCGATCATTGATACGGGGTTCTGCGCTGATAACTGTTCCTTTCCTTCTACTAACTTCCGAATTGTCGGAAACGAAGGAGACAGTCGCGCACATCTGGAAGCCGACCTGAAAGGTCGCTTCTAAAAAGTTACCAGCTCGCCGGGGCGAAGAAGGTGGGAGCGACTAGCTCCTCTTGATGGGGGAATCTTACTTGAGGTTTCGAGAATGAGAAAATCGAGGAAATTACCCGCCTATGGCGTGCAATCCCCCGTCTACATGGATGATTTCGCCGGTGGTCTTGGTAAAGAACGGGGACATCAGGGCGACTGCTGCCTGAGCAGCTGGGACGGGATCATTGACATCCCATTCCAATGGAGATTTCGCATTCCATACGTTTTCAAATTCATCGAATCCTGGAATCGACTTGGCTGCCATAGTACGAATTGGCCCGGCGGCAACAAGATTGAAGCGAATGTTCTCTTTGCCGAGATCGCGAGCAAGATAACGAGAAGTTGATTCCAACGCTGCTTTCGCAACGCCCATCCAGTCGTATTTTGGCCAAGCAACTTGCGCATCAAAATCAAGTCCAACAACCGATGCGCCAGTAGGTGCGGTAAACAGTGGCTTGCACGCCATCGTCAGGGATTTTAAGGAATATGCCGATACATGTACTGCGGTTGCAACATCCGGCCATTCGGTATTGAGAAAATTGCCACCAAGAGCAGCTTCTGGTGCGAAACCAATCGAATGTACAACTCCATCAAGATGAGGCATGTGTTCTTTAACGGCAGCGGCAAGATTAGCTAAATGCTCCTCATTGGTGACATCGAGTTCTAGGACTGGCGCTTCTTGCGGGAGGCGTGCCGAAATTCGTTTGGTAATGCTCATTGCTCGACCAAACGAAGTGAGAACGACTTGCGCTCCTTCTTCCTGAGCGACCTTTGCAATATGAAAAGCGATTGAAGAATCTGTGAGTACACCCGTGACCAGAACATTTTTACCGGCGAGAATTCCCATTTCTAGTGCCCCATTCCTAATCCGCCATCGACGGGAATGACCGCGCCGGTGATATAGCTTGCCTCTGTCGATGCGAGAAAGGCAACTACTCCTGCTATTTCTTCAACTGATGCCAGACGACCAAGAGGAACAGATTTAAGAATCTCCTCTCGTCGCGCATCTTCAAGAACTGCAGTCATATCAGTCTCGACAAATCCTGGCGCTACGACATTCGCAGTTATTCCTCGCGAACCAAGTTCGCGGGCAAAAGATCTCGCCATGCCCACTAAGCCACTCTTCGTCGCCGCATAGTTGACCTGACCGGCCGAACCTAAAAGTCCGACAACAGAACCGATAAAGATCATGCGACCAGATTTCTTTTTGAGCATTCCTCTAGTACAAGCACGCGCGACTCGAAAAGCTCCCATGAGATTGGTTTCAATTACCGAATGAAAATCCTCATCGCTCATGCGCATCGAGAGTCCGTCTTTGGTAATCCCAGCATTAGCGACCAAAACATCAACAGTTCCAAACTCTTCTTCGATCTTCTTAAAAGCAGAATCGACGCTGGCAGTATCAGTAACATCCATAGTGACACCATGGAAACCGGCGGGAGCGCTGCCGCTTCTGTAGGTAACGATGGTTGTATAGCCCAAATTCTTGAAACGGGTGGCTATAGCAAGTCCGATGCCGCGGTTGCCTCCGGTGACGAGAACTACGCGCGATTCTGATGTGCCGGTCATGGTCATAACTTACCCGTTACTCATGCGTACCCTAGAAATCACGCGCCCAAAGTCACTACTTTCAGGAGATACAGGAGCCTTAGTAACCAATAGAGTTCGAGAGTGAATTTCAAGCGGAGTGCCAAAACGACGGGCAAGAATGTCGTTGTTGCCTCCATTACCTCGGCACCTGAAAGTTTGAGTGTGGATCAATCTGGACGTCAGCGGCGCTATTTCTATTCGATGATGCTGCGAACTCTCTGTTTCATCCTTGCCGTCATTCTCCCCAGTCCTTACCGATGGATTGCACTTTTTGGCGCAGTAGTCCTCCCCTATGTATCCGTGATCATCGCAAATGCTGGGCGCGAAACGATCTCCGGTAGAAGTTTTAAACCTTTCACGTCTCAGAATGAAATCGGTCAATAGTCTCCTCGTGAAGAAATTTTTTACCCTCGCAGAAATCCTGAAATCTCTTATTGCAGTAGCTCTGATTGCGCTATGCCTACTTGCCTCAAACTGGCAATGGGATAAAGGCGCAGTTGCAACAGAGAGAAATGCGATTATCAAGACAAATCTTACAAAGACCCCACTTGAATCTCTTTCCGGAATAACAGACCCAATCTCTCATCAATGGCTTCGCGTCTCAATCACAGGTCACTTCATCTCTAATAAACAGACGTTGGTTCGTAATCGCTACTTCCAAGGTGTTTACGGGTTCGAAGTACTTCAGCTCCTTCAAACTATAGATGGCAATATTTGGATTAATCGAGGTTGGGTGAAGGCTGGCGATACTGCAGAGACCGCACCTGTAATCCCACTCATTGATACTAGTGAAAGTCGAATATTGGGAAGAATTCGCTCCGAAGATTTGAGTAGACAATTACAAGGATCATTCTTCGCATTGCCACAGAAAAATTCCGCGGCGATTGCAAGCGCTAGCCAATACAAGGAATCTGATTTCAATTTTTACTTGGATTTGCTGGACAGCGAGAATCCAAAGAATGCTCCCCTGACGCCGATTGAATTGCCAGATCTATCCAACGGTCCGCATTATGCATATGCAATCCAGTGGCTCGCCTTTGCCACCTTAATCCTTCTGGGTAGAGCGCTCTTATTCCGCGAAACCCAACGACTGCCGTTGGTATAACTCGAAATAAAGCTTTCCTTTTGCCACTAGTTCTTCATGTGTTCCGCGCTCAACAATCTCGCCATCTGCGAGAACGATAATCTGGTCAGCATGGACAATCGTGGAAAGTCTGTGTGCAATTACGATACTTGTGCGACCTTTTAGTGCAACTTTTAGCGCTTCTTGAACGAGCGCCTCGTTCTCTGAATCGAGGTGAGCTGTTGCTTCATCTAAAATCACAATATCTGGGGCTTTGAGTAGAAGTCGCGCAATGGCCAGACGCTGCTTCTCGCCACCAGAAAGTCTGTGTCCGCGTTCACCCACCACAGTTGCAAAGCCATTAGGAAGTGTTCGAATGAAATCACCAATCTGCGCCGCATCACAAGCAGCCCACATCTCAATCTCAGTCACATCTTCCTTTGCATACCGAAGATTTACCTCGATGGAGTCATGGAACATATGTGAATCTTGTGTGACTACTCCGATTCTTGATCGCAGTTCGGAGACTTTACTGTCACGAATATCAAGGCCATTGATAGATATCGAACCACCCGTAACATCATAAAGGCGTGGAATCAATCCAGAGATGGTGCTCTTACCGGCGCCGGACGGTCCGACAATTGCGGTTAACGTTCCAGGCGCTATCTCTAAATTAAGGCCCCGTAAAACTTCACCACTTTGAACAACTTCAGGCTTTGCAGCGACTTCAAGAGATGCAAGCGAGATATCTTCCGCTTTCGGAGATGAGAAATGCACATCAG
>CAFBPI010000046.1_pt1 | contig 9991 bp, 9 predicted proteins | sample 7269671 | NCBI WGS metagenome assembly CAFBPI01 (sample SAMEA6814142, study PRJEB35770) | freshwater metagenome | biome: Freshwater; feature: Freshwater reservoir; material: water | place: Czech Republic | collected 2017-06-27 | depth 30m m | reverse complement strand
TCGTCGTACTGACCGCGTGCATAAATTCGAGCGCTAAGTTCGTAATAGGTATTGGCGCGATCGATTCCTTGAACTTCTGGAATACGCTCCCAGAGCATCTCTTCGGTGATGATGTCATCGCCAGAGTCATCGTCTTCGCTCATGTCGCCCTTTCCGTGAACCCACTGGGGTGCCTGTAACCCTAGCCAGACTCTAACAAGGCTAGGCCAACCCCCGCTTGGCGAGGGTATAGTTTGCCTACGTGCGTTTCCTAAATAGCCCTAGCCACGACCTGACTTATGACGATGTCTTCATGGTTCCAGGTGCATCTGCCGTAGCAAGCCGTATGGATGTAGACCTCTCTTCCCATGACGGAACCGGAACAACCATCCCGATCGTTGTCGCCAACATGACCGCCATCTCTGGTCGCCGAATGGCCGAAACAATCGCCCGTCGCGGTGGAATGGCAGTTATTCCGCAAGATATTCCGTTAGATGTAGTCAAAAACGTCATTACATGGGTGAAGGAACGTCATACATTTTTCGAGACTCCAGTAACCCTTTCACCAGATGAAACCGTGGCAGATGCCATTGATCTCATCAATAAGCGTTCTCACGGCGCACTCATTGTTGTTCAAGATAAGAAACCAGTAGGAATTGTCTCCGAAGCTGATTGCGAACGAGTAGACCGATTTACACAATTGCATTCCATAATGAGCAAGGATTTAGTCACCGTTCCAGAAACTATAAATCCACGTGATGCCTTTGATTTTCTCAATAGTAATCGCCGCAAGTTAGCGCCTGTTGTAAACGCAAAAGGCGAGCTCGTTGGAATCTTGACTCGACTTGGCGCTTTACGTGCAACTCTTTATACGCCTTCATTAGATGCCAATAAGAGATTGCGTATCGCGTGCGCCGTTGGAATCAACGGAGACGTTGCCGCAAAAGCTAAAGAACTTATCGATGCAGGTGCCGACGTATTAGTCGTAGATACCGCGCATGGTCATCAAGTTAAAATGATTGAAGCGCTTAAACTAATTCGTGCGCTATCTCCTAAAATTCCTATTGTTGCTGGCAATGTTGTTACTGCCGAAGGCACACGAGATCTAATCGCAGCTGGCGCAGACATCATTAAAGTAGGCGTCGGCCCTGGTGCAATGTGCACCACACGTATGCAGACTGGTGTTGGTCGACCACAATTTTCTGCTGTTCTTGAATGTGCTGCCGAGGCAGCTAAGCATGGAAAGCATGTCTGGGCAGATGGTGGCGTTCGCCACCCGCGCGATGTTGCACTTGCACTTGCCGCAGGCGCATCGCAAGTAATGATTGGCTCATGGTTTGCGGGCACGCTCGAATCTCCGAGTGATCTCAACCGTGATTCCAACGGTCGCCTTTATAAGGAGTCTTTCGGTATGGCATCTGCGCGCGCAGTTGCTGCGCGTACTGCCAGCGAAGGTGCATTTGATAGAGCTCGCAAAGCACTATTTGAAGAGGGCATTTCCTCCTCGCGAATGTATATCAATCCAGCGCGACCAGGCGTGGAAGATTTACTCGACGAAATTATTGCTGGGGTGCGTTCATCCTGCACATATGCAGGCGCTACCAGTTTGAGTGATTTCCACGAGAAAGCTGTCGTCGGAATTCAATCTGCATCAGGTTACGCAGAAGGTCGCCCACTACATACTTCTTGGTAGTTCCTACTCCTCTAATTGACGGCGAGGATCATCTACATCATCAAATTCTTCTTGCGGTTGAGAGAGCTTCCAATACATGTAATAGATAAATAGTCCAAAAAATGGCCACTCAAAAACATAGAGCCAACTCCGATTATTTCCACCAATTGCTCGATCAAGTTCTAGAAAACCCATCACGATGCAGAGAGGAATGCCCAATAAAATCCATTTTCGCTTCGGATCTAGCTCTCGTTCTGGCTTGATTTCGCTCATGCCTCATCCTCTAGTTCAGCAAGTTCTCGCTCGTTATTAAACCAATCTCTTGCTGCAAGCACAATCCAGATTGTGTCAATCAACATTCCCATCGCCCACATAATGGATCCGCCGCGATGTTGGTCATTCATGCCAGCCATTGCGGTTGTTCCTTGTGGGATGTCGTGCAATAACTTATTTCCAGAGTAGAGAAAGAAACCGGTCATAGTTTCGGGCAACATCATGGCAAAGAGGGAGCCAACTCGAAATGAATATGGGACATGGAACGGAGTGGGATTGCCCTCCATCACCGGTAGGTAATAAATAAACCCACCTATTAAGAAGAGTATGAGTTCAAAGCAATGCACATTGGCGTTGACCATTCCAGCATTTGCTAAAGGTGAGAAATGGGTCAAGATAAGAATGGCGAGAAAGAGTCCGAATCCAACCTGGGGCCGAAAGAGTTGGCGAATAAGCGGGTTATTGGCGAGCGCAGAGATAAGGGTGCGCACTATTGGAAAATGCGATCCCAGAGCAATTCGAATTGGTGAGCCCAGAACAATGAGGGGCGAGATAAGCATCATCAGCGCTACATGCTGAACCATATGGATCCAGAATGTATTAATCGCGGCGTGAGCTACTGGGCCGACAAGGAGAATAAGAGCGAGCACAATTCCGAGCGTGAAGAGGCTCTGGCGCAGGCGAGAGACCCCGTGCTCAGAAGGCTTTTCGGCGTAGTACCAGGCCAATTTCCCGCAGAAAGCCAGCCCAAAGAAGAGGTCCCAGAGCGGATTGAGCGCCACCACTCATCACCTCCTCGAACATTTTTGGAATCAGTCCTAATTGTTACCTGCAAACGGTAGGCAGAACCCGACCTCAGGCGTACCCTAACTGACAGTTGTCCAGTTCACATTTATTATCGACGAAAGGCTGGAATATGTCGGGAACACCCTCCTCGATCTCTGGAACCAAGAGAGTAGCAAGCGCCGTAGTTGGCGTACTCCTTAGCGTTGCAGTAGTCGGCGTAGTTGGGCTCACGCTACATGCGGTGAGCAAAGATCCACATAAGAAGTTATATGCCACTAAAGAGAGCGAGACCATCGTTGTAGATGGCAAGACTTATCCAAAGGCGAATATCACTATGGGCGTCTACGCCGATAAAGAGCAAGCGTCCGAGGATGGATATGAAGGGCAGAAGAACGATTGGGTTCAATACGGACCTTCAAATCACATCGTTCTACCAGCCAATACATATGTAACTATGACCATTCATGGATATGACGGCGGAGAATCTCTCAACTCCCCCTTCTTTGGAAAAGTTATTGGAACCATCGGCAATGTCGTCAATATCGATGGCCAAGATGTGAGTGAACTAGGAATGGAAGAGGTTCAACACACATTTACTATCCATAGCCTCCCAAGTTCCGATCGTGATCCTCTCTTTATCAATGTTCCACTAAAGAAGGTTCTTGAAGATGATAACGGTTGGGTTCCTACTGAAGACCCTGTCACCAACTTTAAAGGCCACACCATGACATTCTCTTTCCTCACTAAAGGCGCTGGCGAATACGTTTGGAACTGCCAGTTCCCATGCGGTGATGGTACTTATGCCAAGTTTGGCGCAGCGATGAGTGCTTACGGATATATGTCCGGAAAGGTGACTGTCGCATGAGCAACGAACATTACGAAATGGATCCAACCCCCGGAGAAAAACTTAAGGCAATTTTCAAACAGCGCGATGTACAAATCGCGACGGCTTGGGGAGTGCTTGTTACCTTTATCTTTTTCATTATTGGTGGATGGATTTATCCAAGCTGGATGCCTACCGCACTAAGCACTGACATGAAGGCGATTGAACGTCTGATAGTAATTTTCACTTGGATCTCGGCTCCAATCTGCGGAATTGTTCTTGGATTTTCTATCTACACATTCATGCATCGCCACAAGGGCGATACGCCACCAGCAGATGGACCAGCGATTCGCAGCAATCCGCTAGTTGTTGGGCTCTGGGTGATTATCTCCAGCGCGCTCTGCCTAGTAGCTGTTGTTTATGGCCTTATTGAGATGAACTCAGCTACTGCGGCTACTGCCGAAAATAAGACAAGTGCTTTGGTTGTAGAAGTTACTGGATCCCAGTGGGTCTGGTCCTTTAATTATCCAGAGCAAGGTTTTTCCTCTCACGAATTAATGCTTCCTGTTAATCGTCCAGTTGAATTCCGCATTACTTCTGTCGACGTTAACCACTCATTCTGGCCAGTACAACTTGGTGTGAAAGTTGATGCGAATCGTCTTCAAACAACAGTCGTAGATACGACGCCAAATAAAATTGGCGAACTTGAAGTTAAATGCGCTGAACTCTGCGGCCTCTATCACACATATATGGAGACAACCGGTGAAGTTATGAGCAAAGCAGATTTCGATAATTGGGTTACTACTCAAGGGGGACACACAGCATGACAACACTCGATCAACACGCATCAGTGCGTCCAATTCCTAATCCAGCAAAGAGCCTGATCACTAAGTTGAATATGGGTACAGGAATTATCGTCGGCGTTATCTTCGCAGCGGCTACCTACTTTGGACTTAAAGACGAAGATATGTTGTCAATGCAACAGAACAGCAAAGTTCTGCTTGCAACAATGTTCATGTGGAGTATCGGCTTCATGGTCGGTATTGGTGCATTCATCGGACCTGTCCGATGGCTAATCGGCAAAGACCTTACTGATGAAGAGCAGCTCTATCTTGCCGGTGATGGACAAGGAATCAAGCGCTACTTCAAATATTGCACCGATCACAAAGTGGTTGGTATCCAATACCTCGTTGGAGTAATGACTCTCCTTGGTGTTGGCGGAACAATGGCCATGATGATTCGTACCAACCTCATTCAGCCTGGTTCACAGTTTGTTAATCCTGCGGTCTATAACTCACTCGTTGGTCTGCATGGAATCACCATGATCATCGCAATGATTATCGTTGCAACTGGTCCTTTCGGTAACTACATCATGCCAATCATGATTGGTGCTGCTGATATGGCATTTCCTCGTTTGAATGCACTTTCTTGGTGGGTTCTCTTTACTGCAATTCCAGTTCTCTGCAGCGCTTGGTTCTTGGGTGGAATTCCAACTGGCTGGACTGCTTATGCACCATTGAGCGTTCAAGCTGGTCCAGGGATGAATGCATTTATCGCAACCATCATTATTTTTGCCGTCTCTACTGCAGTCGCTGGTGCAAACATCACTGCAACCGTTGTAGCGATGCGCGCTAAGGGAATGAAGTGGAACCGCGTTCCGATCTTCGTTATTGGCGCAACAATTTCAGTTGCACTAGCAATCCCAGCTTTCCCAACTTTTATGCTCTCTATGATCATGACCGGTTTGGATCGCTCATTTGCAACAACATTCTTTGATGCCAATTTGGGTGGCAGCGGATGGTTATATGCACACCTCTTCTGGATCATGGGACACCCCGAGGTCTACGTAATCTTGATTCCAGGTGTTGCAGTACTTATGGAAATCGCACCAGTATTCGTACGTAAGCCACTCTTCTCCTACAACGCTGCTATCGCAGGCTTTGCTGGAATTGCTGGTCTCTCGATACTCGTCTGGGCGCACCACATGTACATCTCTGGCTGGATGCCAATGCTTAATGGACCATTCATGGTGACTACCGAAATGATTTCGGTACCAACCGGTCTGATTTTCTTGGTTATTCTCGGCACTTTGTGGCGAGGTCGACCATGGATGAAACTTCCTATGCTGGGTGTTTACGCGTTCCTCTGGAATATGTTGATTGGTGGAATCACTGGTCTCTATCTTTCAGATGTGCCAGCTGATAATTACCTGCACGGTTCAATGTATGTGACTGCCCACTTCCACTACACACTTATGGGAGCAGCGCTTACAGGAGCATTAGCAGGACTTGCCTATTGGTTCCCTAAGATGACTGGTCGCATGCTCAATGAGCGCGCGGGTTACATCTCCTTCTGGCTTACTCAGATTGGATTCCAAATTCTCTTCCTTGGCATGTTTATTGCCGGAGCAGAAGGGCAGCCACGTCGTGTAGCTGATTACTCAGTTAATTTCGCGACATCTGACCTAATTAGCACCATCGGTGCTTACACAATTGGTCTCGGAATGATCATTCTTCTCTGGGCAGTTATTCACTCATGGCGACACGGAAAGATTGCACCAATGAACCCATGGGGCGCAAAGACACTTGAGTGGACGGTTCCTTATCCAGTCCCACTAGTGAACTTTGATACTCCACCCGTTGTTACTAGTGATCCATACGGTTACGGAAAGGCGAGCAACTAATGAGCGCAGATACAAAGTTCCACGTTCATCACGATTCCCCAGAAAAAATTGGCCGTCGTGAACGCCTTGGGGTACGTCTACTAATTGTTGCTGATGGCGCTTTCGTCTTCGGCATGATTTTCTCGTACTTCTATCTCCGTAACCTCAATGTAAATAATGGCTGGATTCCTGAAGGTGGCCACACATTTAGTGCTTCATCCGGATGGGTGGTAGTTATTCCATTCATTTTTGCTGCCCTTATGCACCGCCTAGCAGTGCGCAGTGGCGCTTCTTTCAAGAATCTTTCACTCCTTACGCTCATCGTTCTCGTTGTTGGAATAGTGCTTCAGTGGAAACAAATCTCTACTATGCCATTCCAAGTGGAAGGCGAAGAGGGAATGGTCTTTGGATACGAAGGTTCCTACTCATCCTCTTGGGTCTTAATAGCTGGAGCAAATATGTTCCACTACATCATCACCATCTTCCTTGCGCTTGGTCTTTTCATTCGCGCACGTCGCGCCGAAGTAGATCCAGTCCTAGAGAAATGGCGTATGGCAACAGCTACATCGTGGTTCACCTGGGTTGCCATCTCTGGCATCGCATGCGCAATCACTACTTCATTTATCTAGACTCGAAATAAAAAAGCCCCCGTTGAGTCGGGGGCTTTTAGTATCTCTCTTGAGAACGAATTCGCGCCCTGCCTAGAATGATGTGGCCAAAGAAACCAATTATCAATGCAAAGAGAATTCCAATGTTGGAATATGCCCATGCGCCATCTTTGCCACCAATGAGAAATAGCAAGTACCCCTGCCAATTCAGCCATGAGGCAAAGGTATTGGTGACGAATCCAAAACCAATAAAACTTCCTATCGCAAGTAACCCAATCGAGGTGAAGTTCCAGGATCCATAACGCCCACGCGCGTCAAAGAGTTCGGCATCTACATAATCACGCTGGCGAAGGATTACATCGGCAACGAAAATCGCCGACCATACCGCCACGGGCACGCCTAGGGTGATGAGAAAACCTTGTAGCGGTCCTAAGAAATCTTTTGCAATCCAAACTAAGTAAATCGTGCCAATTGTCATTATTAATCCATCAAGGCAAGCTGCTTGATAACGCTTTACCGGTAGACCGATTGAGACAAGTGTTAAACCAGATGAATAGAGATCAAGAATTGCACCACCAATTAAGCCCAGCACTGCGACGACAACAAACGGAATGAGATACCACGTAGGTAGCAAAGTAGTTAAGGCTCCGACTGGGTCCATCGCAATCGCGCCGCTAAGTTCTTTGCTACTTCCGGCAAGCATCGCACCAAATATCACCATGATGATGGGGAAGGTGGATGAACCGAAGACCGTCCAACCTATAACGGCTCGTGAAGAACTATTGCGGGGTAAGTATCTCGAATAATCGGCAGCAGAGTTAACCCAACCAAGTCCGATTCCGGTTACGCCAAAAATAAGTGCACCGAGAAATGCCTGAATGTTTCCAGCAGGAAGATTAGAGATGTTGGTCCAGTCAATTTTACTAATGGTCAGAGCCATATAGCCGGCGGTAAGAATAAGTGTGGCGATTGTAAGAACTTTTTGAATTCTCATTAACACCGAGAGCCCCAGAACTCCACCGAGAATTGTTAGACCTGCGGCAACAATAAATCCGAGGACCTTTGAAAGAGTTGGATCAACATGGCCAATGCGAGTAAAGACTGTCCCGGTTGCAAGAGTTGCGAGCGAGACCAAGACGGTTTCCCAGCCGACAAAAACAAGGTACGAAAGCAGACCGGGTACTACATTTCCTTTCACTCCAAAGGCGGCACGGGAGATAATCATCGTTGGGGCATTTGCTCGTTTGCCTGCGAGGGAGGAAATACCGACCAAAATAAATGAGGCAATTACTCCAATTATCGCTGCCCATGTGGCCTGCCAAAATGAAATTCCAAAGCCAAGAAAAAATGAACCGTAACTAAGTGCGAGCAACGAAACATTGCCAGCTGCCCAGGGCCAGAAAAGTGAACGGGGATTACCTGAACGCTCTACTTTATTTATTACATTAATTCCGTTGAGCTCGATTGTGCCTTTGAATAGCGACATAAATTAGATCGCCAAGGTTGATTTTGATGCCAGCGGCGGGCGGGCCAATATTCCTTGAGCGCCAGATATCTTCCAAGAACCTGCAGATGCCGGGATAAGAATGGCATCGCCTTTCTCCACCGGAAGTTCCGAAGCATTTTCAAAAGTAATCGTTCCAACTCCTTGAAGAATAAGCAGAATTCCAAATCCAGCAGCAATCCGCGGTGAAGCGGGGCCGAGATAATCTGCTCGAAAATATGGATCTGCGGCGCCGGTGAAAATAGATGTATTGGATGATTCAGATAGACGTTGCTTTGTTACTAATGAATCTGCTTCAGCTCTCTCAATTGGGGTGTAGCGAAGGGCATCAAGAACTGTGTCGAAGCCAAGACCTAAGTGACCATCGACCGTGCCATCTACCGCAAAATCATTCCATTCAAGCAAGGCAGATAAATCTGTGGGTTCCTGTAATTCCATTACAAAAATTCCAGCACCAATTGCATGTGGTACTCCCGATGGAACCAATATTGCATCTCCAGCAGTGACATCAAATTTTTGTAGTGAATTAATTAGACCCGTGGAGTCACGCGCTTCAACCATTGCCGCAACTTCTTTCTTGCTCTTCTCCTGCGAAAAACCGAGTCCAACGTTTGCACCTGCTGGTGCCTCCAAAATAATCCATGCTTCAGTCTTGCCATGTTGTAAGGACAAGTGCTTCTGAGCAAAGGCTCGATTGGGGTGATAGTGAACAGGTAGTCGTTGATCAGGATCGAGCAGTTTGACGAGTAATTCTGTACTTGGGCCAAAGGTAGAAGTGTGTTCTAAGCCAAGCCAGCTCTCTGGATCTTTGATGATGGCATCACGAAGAGTTGTACCGTCGGCGAGAGTTGTAAGGCCCATTGTCTTCTCGCCAAAGCGAGTAGTTGTTGAACCAATCCATTCCTCGGGGCGCATCGGGCCGCCAGGTCCATGGCGCAATGCACCAATCTTGTAACCACCCTTATAGAAATGATCAAATTGATTCGATGCAAGCTTCTCTGGTTTAGCCATTTATAGAGTCTAGCGAACAGTCTCGTACTTTCCTTCAGCATGTAACCTGCGGAAAACAACTTGTAATAACTGCAAATTACGGGCTCTAAAGCCGGCGGCTGAACTCAGGAGATAGTAATTCCACATCCGTTTGAATCGCTCGTCGTAGGTGGGAATTTCACTCCATCTGGCATTGATGTTCTTATGCCATTCAAGGAGCGTTAAATCATAATCTGGGCCGAAATTATGTACATCTTCGATAATGAATTTCTTCTCTGTTGCTAATGATATTTGAGCTAACGAAGGCAGTACGCCGCCAGGAAATATATAGCGATCAAAGAAGGGATCGGTTACCAGTTTTGAATAGTTTGACGAAATCGTATGATGAAGCATCATTCCGTCCTCAGATAGCAAATCATCACACTTAGTAAAGAATGTTCCCAAATTCTTCGGTCCGACATGTTCCATCATTCCAACAGAGACAATTCGGTCGTATTTTCCTTGTAGGTCTCGATAGTCTTGCTGGATAAAGTTAATATCTAATCCAGCAGATTTCTCTCGAGCCAGATTAATCTGGTTATCAGCTGGAGAAATTCCAAAACCTTGTACGCCATAGTGCCGTACTGCATGGCGTAAGAAACCTCCCCAGCCGCTGCCGATATCTAAGACTTTCATTCCAGGCTTGAGTTGCAGT
>CAFBPI010000044.1_pt1 | contig 10112 bp, 10 predicted proteins | sample 7269671 | NCBI WGS metagenome assembly CAFBPI01 (sample SAMEA6814142, study PRJEB35770) | freshwater metagenome | biome: Freshwater; feature: Freshwater reservoir; material: water | place: Czech Republic | collected 2017-06-27 | depth 30m m | reverse complement strand
GGTGAGTGCAATTACTTCTTTACTTGCTGGCATAGAGGCCCCGCTCATTTATATATTTCGCTACCGATGGTGATAACACTGATGAGATCTCCTTCTTCGCCTGAAGAAGTGCACGAATATCCGTGGCAGATATTTCTAGTGCATTAATCTCAACTTCAGGAAAGGCAGACTTTTCACTGCCTGGACGCTTGACGACCAATATCTCTGCACCGCGCTTAATATCGGCTGCGCGCTTCCATTTATCAAAGTTGATTGCGGCATCGCTACCGATGATGATGGTAAAGGAATCGTGTGGAAAGAAGGCTTTGAGCTGTCCCAAAGTATCGACAGTAAAGGATGAACCCTCGCGCTTGATTTCAATATCGAGCAAGACAACTTTCTCTTGGAGCGCATCAGGGAGATCGTTTAAAGATAGTGCACACATTTCCAAACGATCTGCAGCGGTCGCGGTAGGAACTTCTTGGCGGAGCATGGGTTTTCCTGCAGGAATAATCATGATCTGATCAAAACGATCTGCGAGTTTCTTAATTATTTGGTGGTGCCCCAAATGAATGGGGTCAAAAGTGCCACCGAGAATTCCTATACGGATGATTTAATCGCGATCTAAGCGAAGAACGAGATAGAGAGCACCGGCGAGAAGTCCGAATCCAAGAATTCCAAAGAAGAGAGGTGGTGCTGAAAGTTCGCGAACTTGCTCACTTGCAAGAATCATTGAGTTAAACATGGTGCGAACTTTACCTTACACCTGAGGCAGAGCGCTCGGACCGCCGGCTAACAGGGCTTTGAATTGCGTCTCATCAAGAATGCGAACGCCTAGCTCTTCCGCCTTGGTTAATTTAGAACCTGCGGATTCGCCAGCGATAAGAAAATCAGTCTTCTTTGAGACCGAACTCGAGGACTTGCCTCCATGCCCAGTAATCACCTCGTTGACTCCATCGCGTGTGAAATCTACTAACGATCCGGTAACAACCAGAGTGAGACCAGTCAGGGTTTGAGGTAGATCTGATTCTTTTGCGATCTCTACTAAAGCAACGCCAGCAGCACTCCAATCGGAGATGATCTCTTTATGCCAATCGATAGCGAACCATTCAATAACTGAATCTGCAATGACAGATCCCACTCCATCAACAGCTGAGAGTTCCTCGTGTGATGCGGTCGAAATTGATTCGATTGAGCCGAAGGTCTTTGCCAGTGCCTGTGCTGCTGTAGGTCCTACGTGGCGAATGGAGAGCGCGACCAGAATTCTCCACAAGGGCCGGCTCTTTGCGCCTTCGAGGGCAGTGAGAAACTTGGTGGCATTCGCACCGAGCTCGCCGCCTTTCTTAGTGAAGAATTCCGAGCGAGAGAGATCCTCGATCGTGAGCGAGAAGAGATCTGATTCATCAACAATCAATTTGTCGGCGAGCAGCGCCGCGGCCGCCTCGTAACCCAACACATCTATATCGAGCGCTGCGCGCGAGCCGATATAGAAAATTCGTTCAATGAGTTGTGCTGGGCACGACTGCGAATTTGGGCAACGAATATCCACATCGCCTTCACTCATTGCTCGAAGCGCCGATCCACAATCTGGACATTTCTTGGGCATAATGAATTTCTTCTCAGCACCAGTGCGCTTTTCAATAACTGGACCGAGCACTTCAGGAATTACATCTCCCGCTTTACGAATAACAACTACATCACCAATCAAGACACCCTTGCGAGTGATCTCTTGCGCATTATGCAGGGTTGCATTGGTGACGGTAGAGCCCGCAACTTTGACCGGTTCCATGAATGCAAATGGCGTAACGCGACCAGTACGACCAACACTCACCTTGATATCCAATAATTTAGTGGTTACCTCTTCTGGCGGGTATTTATATGCAATCGCCCATTTAGGGGCTCTCGATGTAAAGCCAAGCTCTTCTTGTGCCTTAAATTCATTTACCTTTATAACGATGCCATCAATTTCGTGTTCAACATCGTGACGATGTGCAAGGTAATAATCGATGAACACTTCTACCTCGGCGCGAGTCGAAACAACCTTAAATCGAGTGCTTGTTGGAAGTCCCCAGCCCGAAAGGAGTTCGTAGGCACTGCTCTGTGAATCAAAGGTGACGCCCGAAGATGCACCAATTCCGTGTACAACCATCGAGAGTGGCCGGCTTGCAGTGATACGTGGGTCCTTCTGTCGAAGTGAGCCAGCAGCAGCGTTACGCGGATTGGCGAAACGTTCCTTGCCCTCTTCTTCGAGTGCATCGTTGAAATCATTAAATGCTTGAATCGGAAAGAACACTTCGCCACGAACTTCTAGGAGCTCTGGAATTTTCTTGCCGGTTAATTGATGTGGGATTGCCGAAATAGTTCGTATGTTGAGAGTGACATCCTCACCGGTAGTTCCATTGCCTCGAGTAAGAGCGCGAACAAGTTTGCCCTTCTCGTAGAGCAAGTTGATAGCAAGGCCATCGACTTTTACCTCGCAGAGCCAGGTATTGGTGGTCTCGCTCTTGGCAATGCGATCAAACCACTGTGTAAGTTCGGAGCCATCGAAGACATTATCGAGTGACATCATCTTTTCGATGTGATCGTGCTGTTGGAAATGTGTAGCGAAGCCGCCACCTACTAGTTGCGTCGGCGAATCATCTGCGCGAAGTTCGGGGTGCTTCTTCTCTATTTCTTCGAGCTCGCGAAGCAGCGCATCAAAGTCAGCATCAGGAATGATTGGCTTATCAAGAACGTAATAACGAAATTGGTGATCGCGAATCTCATCCGATAGCTCAGCGATTCGGTGGCGAATTGCGGTTAGATCTGCAGCCATAGGATATTTCTACTCGGTCGCACAGACAGTCGCGGAACCAACAACTCGGTCACCATCGTAAATAACTAACCCTTGGCCGGTTGCTAAGCCAAAGAGCGGTTCATCCAACGACACTGAGATAAAGCCATCTTTATGTGAATACGTACATGGAAGCGGAGTTCCGTGCGCACGCACTTGAGCAAAACCACGGTACTCGGTGGACTCGGCCGGAACTGGTCCGCACCAGATAGCTTTCTCGCCAGTGATGCCCGAGACAGCGAGAGCTTCATGATTTCCAACAACGACCGTATTTGTCTTTGGTTCAATCTTTAAAACGTATCGAGGCTCTCCCCCTGCGGCAGGAATTGTGATTCCTAGACCCTTGCGCTGTCCGATTGTGTATGTGTACGCACCTTTGTGCTCACCGAGTTTTGTTCCATCTTCATCCACGATGGGACCCACATCGCTGCCTAAACGATCGCGCAACCAGCCAGCGTTATCTCCGGAGGGAACAAAACAAATATCGTGACTATCGGGTTTATTGGCGACATAAAGCCCGCGCGCTTTCGCTTCTTTACGTACATCATCTTTAACGGTATCGCCGAGCGGAAAATATGCACCGGCTAATTGATCAGTATTGAGAACTGCTAAAACATAGGATTGATCTTTTCCTGGATCCACCGCGCGGTACATAACTCGACCAAGTTCAGTCTCGTGCATTTGGGCATAATGTCCGGTAGCAACACCATCGAAACCAAGTGCTTTAGCACGCTCCATTACTGCTGCGAACTTAATCTTCTCATTGCACCGCAGGCAAGGATTAGGCGTTCTACCAATGGCATATTCGGCCATAAAATTTTCAACTACGCCTTCGTGAAATTCTGCCGCCATATCCCAGATGTAAAAAGGAATTCCAATTACATCTGCCGCGCGACGGGCATCATGTGAATCTTCAATCGTGCAACATCCTCGTGCGCCAGATCGATATTTCTGCGGATTACTTGAAAGCGCTAAATGCACGCCAACTACCTCGTGGCCAGCGTCAACCATGCGCGCAGCAGCCACGGCAGAGTCCACTCCACCACTCATTGCTGCAACTATTTTCATCGCTTACTTCTTCACACTAAAGGCGGCGCGGGCACGCTGCACAACAGAAGGAAGTATCTCAACAAGTCGATCAATTTCAGCTTGAGTTGTTGTCGAACCGAGTGAGAAGCGAAGTGAAGACATCGCCTCTTCTTCAGTACGACCGAGTGCTAAGAGAACATGGCTGGGACGTGAAACGCCGGCACTGCACGCAGAGCCTGCAGAGGCGGAAATTCCCTCGCTATCGAGCAGAAGCAGAAGCGCTTCGCTTTCAGTATCAGGAAATGAAATATTGAGAATTCCAGGAAGCCCAGCAACGCCATTAATAGTTGCATCGGGAATTGCTTGAAGAATGCGAGCTGCAGCGCTATCCCGAAGTGCTGCAATCCGACTGGATTGTGAATCTCTATTGCTTAATGCCGCGCGAGCGGCGGCGGCAAAGGCGACGATGGATGGCGCATTGAAAGTGCCACTGCGAACATCTCGTTCCTGTCCCCCACCATGGGTAACAGGCGTGATATCTAATCCCCGCTTCAAAATTAACGCTGCGACTCCGAGCGGCCCGCCCACTTTGTGGGAACTAATTGTTGCAGCTGTTGCTCCGAGTGCGGCGAAATTAAAATCAACTTTTCCTAAGCTCTGCACCGCATCGGTGTGGACTGGAATATCTCCTGCGATATCTACAATTTCTCTAATGGGCTGCAGTGAACCTATTTCATTATTGGAATGCATCACTGAGATTAGAGCAATAGCGCTCTTGTTCGCTGCGATGTAATCCCGAACAAAATCAATATCGATGACACCATTGCGCAGAACCGGAATTTCTACTGAGGTCGCACCTTCGTGATCTACTAACCATTCAATCGGATCTTTAACAGCGTGGTGTTCGATAGCAGAACTTAAAATTGTTGTACGAGTTGGATTGGCAGCCACGGCTTTCCAATAGAAACCCTTGATTGCCAGGTTGTCAGCTTCAGTCCCAGTGCCAGTAAAGATGATCTCGCTTGGCTCGCATCCGACCACATCTGCTAATGACATTCGAGCATCTTCTACCGCTTTGCGAACTGCGCGACCATCAGAGTGCAGGCTCGATGCATTGCCCACGATGCGCATCTGCGCGGTGAGTGCCTGAACTGCTTCATCCACCATCGGAACGGTGGCAGCATGATCGAGATAGATCGACATGCGGTAAGTCTAAGCGGTTATTTTTTTGCGGTGATTGCGGCAGTCGCCTGCGGCAGAACAGCAAATAAGTCGCCTACGACGCCATAATCGGCTACTTCAAAGATGGGGGCTTCTGGGTCCTTATTGATGGCCACAATCATCTTGCTCGTCTGCATTCCCGCTCGATGTTGAATCGCTCCAGAAATTCCGCAGGCCACATACAAAGCTGGGCTCACTGTCTTACCGGTCTGCCCGACTTGATGAGAATGTGGATACCAACCGGCATCGGTGGCGGCGCGTGATGCACCGACTGCTGCGCCGAGTGAATCAGCAAAAGCTTCTACAGCTGCAAAATCTCCGTTGGTGCCACGACCACCTGAGACGACGATCTTTGCTTCAGTGAGTTCTGGGCGGCCACCTTTGGCGACCGGCTCTAGCGCAGTCACGGTTGCCAGAGTTGTCGATGATGTTGGAGAAGTTGAGATATTTTCTACGGATCCCGCCGTGCCGCTCTCGGCTTCAACAGAGTTAGAACGAAGTGTCACGATCGAAGTTCCGTGAGTGACAACTGAGTGAACGGTGGTAGATCCGCCAAACACTGATTGAGTGGCTATGCCTTGAGCATCGATATCAATTGCATCGGTAATCAATCCCGAATTAGTGCGGACCGCCAACCGACCAGCCACTTCTTTGCCGCGCGCAGAGGAAGTGATCAGAACTGCACTCGGCTTCTTAGCATCCATAACTGCCGCAAGTGCATCGACAATTGCTGGGACGCCATTCTTCTCTGCATCTACTCCCGCAACAACAACGATAGATGTAAGAGGAATTGCGCTGAGTTGTGCGGAAACATCAGTGCCAACAACAACTGCGGTCACATCACCCAAACGCTGAGCAAAGGTGGCAAGTTCTGATGTCGCTTTTGCAACTGAGCCATTGACGGAATCAACGAGTATCAATACCGAGCTCATATAACTCTCTTCTCTGCCAAGTACTCCACAAGCGTTGTGCCGCCATTGCCGGAATCTTCGAGTTTAATGCCAGCGCCACGTGCTGGACGTGGAAGTGAATCCTTAACCGAAGACCAGGCAGCTTTTGCTCCAACGCTATCTGCGCCAATTCCTAAATCCGCGAGTGATTGCGCAGTAATAACCTTCTTCTTTGCCGCCATAATTCCTTTGAAAGAGGGATAGCGAGGCTCGTTGATCTTTTCTACAACACTTACAACAGCAGGAAGTTTTGCTTCCATCTTCTCTAAACCTATTTCAGTCACTCGATCAATCTTTACTGAGCTCGTTGTGGGATCGACTGCTACTGAATTTGCAAAAGTGAGTTGCGCCCAGTTCAAGCGTTCGGCCAACATCGCTGGGACAACGCTCATGCGGGCATCGGTGGATTCAGTTCCGCAGATAACTAAATCAAATCCGCCATTCTTAATGACTTGAGCAAGTACCAAGGATGTGGCGAGCGCATCTGAACCAGCGAGCGCATCATCAACAACATGGATTGCATCATCTGCGCCCATCGAAAGCGCTTTGCGGATTGCTTCCGTTGCGCGATCCGGGCCCATCGAGATGACAGTAATTGAATGACCACTTGCTTCACCTGATTCACCGGTAGGCGAATTCGCTTCGACCAATTTAAGTGCTTCTTCCACGGCATATTCATCGAGATCATTGAGAACCGCATCGACTCCTGCGCGATCGAGAACGCCATTGACCATCTTCTTCTCTGCCCAGGAATCGGGAACTTGCTTTACGCACACAGCAATCTTCATGTCCCGTATGTTACTGGTGAGTAAGTATGTTGGCTAGCGAATTGAACCCAAACGGGCTTGTGCGCCAATACTCGGCAGTAAGCCCAATCCAGAAATAAACTCCAACAATGCTCGCGATCCTTGCTCCCGGACAGGGATCTCAAACACCTGGCTTCTTAACGCCCTGGCTTGAAGATTCCGATTCCGCGGCACAGATTGCGCACTGGTCCTCCCTTATCGATCTCGACTTGGCTCGACTAGGTACCACCGCCGACGCTGATGAAATCCGCGATACTGCAAATGCCCAACCCTTGCTGGTCGCTGGCGCCCTGCTTGGAACCGCTCGACTCTTCGCCAGCGATACGTCTGCTATTAGCTATGTCGCCGGACATTCCGTTGGTGAGCTTGCAGCAGCTGCTATTGCTGGCGTTATCTCCAATGACGATGCAATCACGCTCGTGCGCACGCGCGGAATTGAAATGGCTAAAGCCGCATCCGTTGCACAAACTGGAATGTCTGCCGTTCTCGGTGGCGAGCGCGATGTAGTTGTTGCGGCGCTTTCTGCCCTCGGATTGACTGCTGCAAACGAAAATGGCGCTGGCCAGATTGTCGCTGCTGGAGATATAGCGGCGCTGGCTCAATTGGCCGAAAATCCTCCTGCTGGTGCGCGTGTTCGTCCCCTAGCCGTAGCAGGTGCGTTTCATACTGCTGTAATGCAACCTGCGGTATCAGTATTAGCAGCGAAAGTCCGTGCGATTACCCCAAAGGATCCGGCGCTGGCAATCCTTTCTAATAAAGATGGAACTGTTGTTGATTCCGGCGAAGAGATCCTTGCTCGCATTGTTGGACAAGTAGCAGGGCCAGTTCGTTGGGATTTATGCATGGAGAGCCTTGCCGCACTGGGTGTCACAGGAGTAATTGAAATGCCGCCAGCAGGAACTCTCGTCGGATTGGTAAAGCGCGCGACTCCGGATATTGAAACCTTTGCACTTAAGTCTCCCGACGATTTAGCTGCTGCTCGTGAGTTCGTGGCAAAGCACGGTGGTAACTAATGGCAATTAAATTCTCCGCCGAACCACAAAACGCTCGGATTCTCGCTGTTGGCGCATATCGTCCGGCTCGCTCAGTTCCTAATTCTGAACTCGTAGACCGTATTGAATCTACCGATGAATGGATTCAGCAACGCACTGGTATTGAGTCTCGTCGTTTTGCGGATGCCGATGAATCCTTGATTGATATGGCTACTGCATCTTCGCTTCAGGCTATTTCTCGTGCAGGACTTGTGCCTGAGAATATTGATGCCGTTATTTTTGCCACTATTTCTTATCCCTACCAAGCCCCAAGTGCTGCAACCGAGTTACTGACTCGACTCAATAATTCCACTGCCGCCGCATTTGATATCTCCGCCGCATGCGCAGGCTTTTGTTATGCAGTAGCACTAGCAAATGACATGGTGCGCAGTCGTACTGCGACTAACGTATTAGTGGTTGGTGCCGAAAAACTCTCAGATTTTACTGACCTTGATGATCGCGCAACGGCATTTATCTTTGCTGATGGCGCCGGCGCTGTCGTAATCGGTCCATCACAAGATGTTGGTATTGGTCCCACTGTGTGGGGCGCAAACTCCGAAACTCGTGATGCCATTCTTCTCGAGCCTTCATACTTGGAATATAAGAAGCATCCTGGCAAGACTGACTTAGGTTGGCCCAATATCGCTCAACAAGGTCAAACTGTCTTTCGTTGGGCGGTCTATGAGATTGCTCCAATTGCGCTACGTGCGCTAGCAGCTGCAGGTCTCACTCCCGAAACCCTTGATGTCTTCATTCCGCACCAAGCAAATGATCGCATCATTGATTCTCTAGTAAAGTCGATGAAGCTTCCTGATTCAGTTGTCGTTGCTCGAGATATCCGCACTAGCGGCAATACCTCGTCAGCTTCTATCCCTTTAGCAATGGACGCGCTGCTCGCAGAACGCCCAGATTTGCATGGAAAGAGCGCCCTTCTCGTAGGATTCGGTGCTGGTCTTGTCTATGCAGGTCAAGTTGTTGAACTTCCACCCGTACCGAAGAATAAGTAATAGCTGGCTAATACCGGCTAATAAAAGAGAAAAGGAACCAAATAAATGGCACTAACACAAGATGCAGTACTCGCAGGAATCAAGGAGATCGTCGTTGAGGTTGCAGGTATCGATGCAGGCATTATCGCCATGGAGAAGAAGTTCACCGATGACCTCGATGTTGATTCACTGAGCATGGTTGAAGTCGTCGTAGCCGCTGAAGAGAAGTTCGGCGTAAAGATTCCTGACGAAGAAGTCACCAAGATGGCAACTGTCGGCGATGCCGTTAATTACATCGTTAATAACTCCTAAATAGAGTTATAGCCTGAAGATTTTTCGATGAGCAGACGTCGCGTTGTTGTTACTGGTCTAGGCGCTACTACCCCGTTGGGCGGTGACGTCTCGTCCACATGGGATGCACTCCTTGCGGGCAAGAGCGGTGTACGCAGCCTTACTGAAGAGTGGGCGAGCGAGATGTCAGTAACTTTTGCAGCGCGCGTCGCCGTTGAACCATCTGAGGTCATGGAGCGGGTTGAGATGCGTCGCCTTGATCGCTCTGAACAATTTGCGCTAATTGCCTCTCGCGAAGCTTGGAAAGATGCCGGTTCTCCCGAAATCGATAAGACTCGGCTCGGTGTAGTCGTCGCCTCCGGCATTGGCGGAGTTATCACTCTTCTTGATCAATACGATGTTTTGAAAACTAAAGGTCCGCGCTCGGTCAGTCCGCACACCGTTCCGATGTTGATGCCTAACGGCCCGGCCGCAAATGTTGGTCTAGAACTTCAAGCAAAAGCTGGCGTGCATACTCCCGTTAGCGCGTGCGCATCTGGTGCTGAAGCTGTCGGATACGCGCTCGAAATGATTCGCAATAATCGCGCCGACATCATTGTTACTGGTGGCGTTGAAGCAGCGATTCACCAATTACCCATGGCGGGTTTTGCTTCTATGAAAGCGCTCTCCACTCGCAACGATGCCCCCGAAAAAGCATCACGCCCGTACGACAAAGACCGCGATGGTTTTGTGCTCGGCGAAGGCGGCGGAATTCTTGTTCTTGAAGAGCTCGAACATGCCAAAGCTCGCGGCGCAAAGATTTATGCAGAGGTCGTCGGCCAAGGCCTTACCTCTGATGGATATCACATTGCTGCTCCAGATCCCGATGGCGCTGGCGTTACCCGCGCTGTTCAGTTCGCTCTTGATGACAGTGGAGTCAAACTCTCTGAAGTAGTCCACCTCAATGCTCACGCAACTTCCACTCCTGCTGGCGATGTTGCTGAAGC
>CAFBPI010000037.1_pt1 | contig 11608 bp, 9 predicted proteins | sample 7269671 | NCBI WGS metagenome assembly CAFBPI01 (sample SAMEA6814142, study PRJEB35770) | freshwater metagenome | biome: Freshwater; feature: Freshwater reservoir; material: water | place: Czech Republic | collected 2017-06-27 | depth 30m m | reverse complement strand
TTAGCAACTTCATTAACTTTAGAACAGGGCGCTCCTGCCCTAATTGCGGGGGTGGGAATTTTGAATTCAGCAACCGCAAAATTTTTCGGGTATTTCTTCCTCAAAACAGTATCTGTTTGAATCTTCTGTTTTAATCCCCATGAAATCTGGTCGACAATAAATTGTGAAATACCAGAATAGGCCTTCTCTGGTGTCACACCAAAAGTCTTTCTAAATACCTCTTTCCAGCTTGAACAAGGGATTATTTCTTCGCTATTCGTTTCACAATCTGGCGTAGCTGCAACTTCTAGCCCTTTAAGAAACTTGTAAACGCTATCGAAGCCATACATGCCAGTTAGATATTGAAAACCCATTGCACCAATTGCATAATCCTGAGGCTCCATACACTTTGAAATAGGCCGAGTTTCATTGGCCTGGAAATAATCACTCCAAAATTGAGGTTTAGTCGTTTTGTAATCTACTTCTCCAGCAGCTAACGAAAGTCCGCGTTGAACAATTCGAGCCATACTATTGATATAGACCGGTTGACTTATACGACTTTCTATTCCAAAGCCATTGTAAGTGGCCATACCTTCGCGTATCCAACAAGGCATTCTGGTTCCGGAAGTTTGAGTAAATTGTGAAACGTGAGTCATTTCGTGATAGATAACGTACGGATATTGATCACCTTCAAGTTCGATCTCCAGAAGTTCCATTCCTTGACTTCCATCTTGAGTTTGACCAGTTGCGGCGGAATCGTGGCGATGATCCAAACTTAAGGATTCGTAAGAACCCTTATTTAATCCCGCTTGGAGAGCCGCGTCATACCAATCTCGATCTTTTTCGGCATCCCACATCCAAATAGTGACAGGAGTTTTTGATGGTACATATTTCTCATAGTAATGAAGAATGAAGAGAATTTGATTTTCAGCAATTTTGACTTTTTTTGGGTCAGAATTAGGTCCGACCACAAAAGTTACATTCGGAATATTCTTTGAATACGTCTTAGGAGAATTTTTCGTAAGTTCATTCCACGCTTTTACTGCGATTGGAGAACCAAGTGCGGATTCAGCTCTAGCTTGAGGAACCACGGCTGCGAGTACTGAAAAAACAGCCAGCCATATAATTTTTCGCACCGCTACAGAGTAAGTCACTAACTTTGATGCTGGAAGAGAGAACGGCAGAAAATATCAGGCGCGGAGGATGTCGGAGCTGTTGATTTCGTGAGCGGAGGATGAGGGATTTGAACCCTCGATAGGTTGCCCTATACACGCTTTCCAAGCGTGCGCACTCGGCCGCTATGCGAATCCTCCAGTGAAGCGAGCTAACCTTACCCGCCTTTTAGTGCATGGCTAAACCCGCTTATAGAGCGAGCCAGAATGGATTCTCAAAGCGCTTAACAAAGGCAGCCAACCATTGGGCAGCCAGCGCGCCATCAACCGCGCGATGATCGACTGACATCGTGAAGTTAATAACGGAGCGAACAACAATTTGGCCATCAACAACAACTGGCTTCTGCTTTGCCGCACCAACAGCCAAGATTGCAGATTGCGGCGGATTGAGAATTGCAGAGAATTCATCAGTTCCGTACATACCCAGATTAGTAACCGAGAATGTTCCACCCTCAATTTCATGTTGTTTCAGACCACCTGTGCGTGCCCGATCAATGAGTTCGTTAGCAGCCGCATTTAATTGAATAAGTGACATGTGATTGACGCCGCGGATAACCGGAGTGATAAGTCCCTTCTCTGTGGCTACAGCGATTGCAACATCGACATCGCTAAATTGACGAAGTGCGGTATCTGTCCAGATGACATTGGCGGCAGGAACATCAGCAAAAGCCGCAGCAACCGTTTTCACAATGAGGTCGGTAACAGAAACTTTCTTTGGTGCCCATTCATTAAAGCTAGTGCGGAATTTCAACATTTCATCTGCAATTACTGGAGCGTTGAGATAGAAGTGTGGAACCGTGGTTTTGCTCTCGGTTAAGCGACGAGCAATTGCCTTGCGCATTCCAGAGTGCGGTATTTCAATAAAGCTACCGGTCGGAATTACCGGAGCAGAAACTGCAGATGCGCGGGGCGATCCTCCGCTAGCAATTGCTGCCTGAACGTCACGACGGACAATGCGACCATCGGGACCGGTGCCCTGAATGGAGGCAGGATCAATTCCACTTTCTTTAGCTAAGCGACGAGCAAGCGGGCTTGCAAAAAGTCGTCCACCATTATTAGCAGGTGCGGCGGCGACAACAGGTGCGAGTGCAGCAACAACTGGCGCTGCTGGAGGCGGTGTTGGGGCAGCAGCTGCAGGTGTAGTAACTGGTGCAGGAATATCTGCGCCAGCTTCTGTCAGTAACTTATCGATCTCTGCTTGGCCTTCGCCCGCAGCGAGCAAGATTGCAATGGGCGCACCAACTTGAACATGGGCACCATTTTGAGCCAAGTACTTTCCAAGAATTCCGTCGCTTTCGGCAGGTACTTCGACCAGAGCCTTCTCTGTCTCCACTTCAGCCATTGGCTGACCAACTGTGAAAGAAGCGCCTTCAGCAATTAACCATTTCGCAATGATTGCCTCGGTCGCATTAGCCAGAACTTCTGGCATTCTCATGATTGCGGCCATGTTAGCGAGTACCGCCAAATCCAGCTTTCACGCGTGCGATACCAGCAACAATCTCTTCTACGCCGGCATATGCAGCGCGTTCGAGCACCTTAGAAATACTTGGTGAGGCTTCGCCGCCAGATACGCGTTGCACTGGTTGATCGAGCCAATCGAAGTAACGACGATGAATCTCATCTGCAAGCCAACCACCGTATGAAGTACCAAGTGCGCCTTGTTCAACAATCAGAACGTTGTTGGTCTTTTTGATGGAGGTCTCGATAGTTGTCCAGTCAATCGATGCACGATCGAGCCAACGTAAATCGATAACTTCAGCATCTAATCCGGTCTGCTCTACGGCAGTAAGTGAATGTTTGACCATTGATAAATAAGTAAGAACGGTTGCATCTTTACCCTCACGGCGAATGTTCGCTTTACCAAATGGAATTTGATAACCGAAATCATTCTCCGGAACATCTCCCAAATCTTGGTAGAGATCAACATGTTCAAGCACAAGAACTGGATCTTGCAGAGCAAGAGCAGCATTCATGAGACCGATATATTCGGCAGGAGTGGATGCAGCAACAATGCGCCAACCAGGGCTGGTTGCAAAGATTCCAGCAGGATCCATCAAGTGTTGCGAACCGTAGCCACTACCAATTGCGACCTTTGTACGGAGAACAAGTGGAACTGGATTCTGCCCACCAAACATGTGGCGCGCTTTTCCGATCTGGTTAAAGACTTGGTCTGCAGCTACCCACATAAAGTCTGGATACATAAATTCAACAATCGGACGGAAGCGGCCGTCGAGCGCCATTCCACCACCAAGTCCAGCAAATGCATTTTCGCTGATAGGTGTACCTAAGACGCGATCAGGATATTTCTTTGATAGACCCTTTGTCGCACCATTTGTTCCACCGTTGAGTCGATGGATATCTTCACCAAGAACAACAACTCGGTTATCACTCTCCATTGCGGCATCAATAACACCAGCAACAGCATCGACGAACTTCATATTTGTCTTAGGGCCAGAATCTTTCAGTGGTTCTAAGGTGCGTGCACCATTGAGTTCAGAGGTATCGCCGCGAACACCGACGTTAACGAAGGAGGCATCAGGCCATAGTTCTGGCTTAATTCTCCGCTTTCCGGGTGCATCTGGGTTTGCTTCAAGCAGAGCGGTTGCAGCTAAGCGATTTGCAGCAAGTGCTTGCTCGCGCACCGAGTCCACACCGGCTTGATCAATAAGTCCGAGAGCAATCATTTCGTTAGCAACGCGAAGCAGTGGATCGCGCTCGCGCCATTGTGCTTCTTCTTCCTTGGTGCGATAACCAAATGCACTGCCAGGGAATGGACCATTCTGATGGAAGTAGCGATACACATCCGCTTCAATAACAACTGGACCCTTGCCTGTGCGCATATGAGATTCTGCTTCTTTCATAGCAAGGTGAACGGCTAGCGGATCCATGCCATCTACCTTCCATGATGGAATTCCAAAACCAAGTGCGCGGCCAGAGAGTCGAGGTTCTGCTGTTACCTCAGAGACGTGGGTAGAGACGGCATACAAGTTATTTTCAATGAAGAAAGCAAGTGGCAACTTCCATGCCGCGGCTAAGTTCATAGTTTCTAGAACTGAACCAATATTGACTGCGCCATCACCGAAGTAAGAAACAGTGATGTTATCGGTGAGCGCTTTGCGTTGTGCCCAGGCATTACCGGCTGCGAGTGGAACTCCGCCACCAACAATTGCATTTGTACCTAACGCACCAGCTTCGAAATATTGAAGGTGCATCGATCCACCGCGACCGCTGCAATAACCTTGTGCTAGTCCAAGAATTTCAGCAAGAGTTTTTTGTAATACTTCTTGCAAAGCTGGTGTGACTAACGCGTTTACATCTAATTTGCCGGCAGAGACATGATTAATAACCTTGGCTAGAAATTGATGGTGCCCGCGGTGGGAACCGTTAATTGCATCTTTTGTACCGAGCGAGATGATGGAGCCAACCGCTCCGCCTTCTTGACCAATCGAAGAGTGTGCCGGTCCGTGGACAAGTCCTTCTCCGGCAAGTTCGAGTACAACTTCTTCAAAGGCGCGAATGAGGTGTAGTTGCCCCAACATGTTTTCTAGCAACTGGGGACTGGCACTTCGCCAATCATCTGCAGTTGTGCGCAGTTCGATCCAAGGAGCGCGAGCTTCTAAGGGGGCGCGTTCGGTCATCTCTATCTCCTTGAACTCCAGTAAAAATTAAGTGTGAGAGAACAGTAAACCCAGATTGCATCCAATCACAAGATTTTTACCCCAATATCTTCCATTTATGGGCGAAAGAAGGCTAGATTGTATCCAATACGCCCAAATGGCGAGCTTTTACCAGGAGAGGAGCCTTTGATGGCCGGAATTCCAGGCTTACGCGGCACCGAGCATATTGGCTTCACCGTTCCCGACCTGGATCAGGCAGAGCGCTTCTTTGTCGATGTCATCGGCTGCGAACGAATCTATGCCTTGGGGCCCTTTATTAAAGACGACAACTGGATGGCCGAACACCTCGGAGTTCATCCTCGAACTGTGATGAGAGAGCTTCGATTCTTTCGTTGCAAATTCGGCCCTAACTTTGAAATCTTTCAGTACGAATCCGCTGATGGCCAGGCAGCACAACCCCGTAATTCAGATATCGGCGGTCATCACTTAGCTTTTTATGTTGATGATTTCGATACCGCTCTCGATTATTTAAAGAGCAAGGGCGTAGAGATCATGGCTGAGCCGACTTTAAGTAAGAGTCATAGTGAAGGCCAGAAATGGGTGTACTTCCGCAGTCCGTGGGGAATGCAATTTGAACTTGTCTCCTTCCCCAATGGCAAAGCATATGAAGCAACTGCCACAACTAAACTCTGGCATCCAGCAGATCCGAGTAAGTAATGTCCATTATCGATAGCGATCTCGCACTTAGCCAACAAATTGCTAATTCACTTAAGGAAGAGATTCTCTCTGGAAAATTCCCACCAGGTGTTCGAATACGACAAGAAGATATAGCAGAACAATTTGGAGCATCGCGCTCGCCAGTTCGTGAAGCGCTACGAATTCTTGAAGCAGAAGGGCTCATTAATTTAGTCGCTCACACCGGTGCCTGGATCTCCCATTTAAGTCTTGCGGAATGCGAGGAGATGTATCAACTTCGGGAACGAGTTGAGCCATTACTTCTTCGATTGAGCATCGCGCATATTTCTGACGAAACAATTTCACAGTTGCAAGAACTTGCAAGTGAGATGGAAGCGACAAAAGATGTCGAGAAATTTCTCAAGTTAGATCGAGAATTTCATCTTCTCTCTTACTCCGGCGCTGAGACAGTGCTCGTCGGAGAGATGGTCAACCGGTTATGGAATACAACGCAACATTATCGCCGTGCATATTCGCAGATGATGGCCACAAGTTCTTTTAAGCCCGCTCATTATGAGCACCATTTACTCTTATCTGCACTTAAAAAGCGCGATGCAGATGATGCCGAGCGAATTCTTTACGGTCACATCCGGCGTACCAGGCTCGAATTAGCCCAGCACCCGGATGTCTTTAATTCTTAATTTAAGCGCGGGGCGGAATGATTTTCTCTGCGCGTAGTTGATCGAAGAGTTCGAAGAATGAATCTGGAGTTACCTGTACATCACGGAATCCAGCTTTACGACTCTTACCCATGTCAGCAAAGGTTTCTACCTGACGGCCAAGGTCAGCATCAGAGTGCCACCATGATGCAATTTCAGAGGCTTTGTGATCCACCAAATTATATTTAGCAACAATCTTTGCCCATTGCTCATCTGCACCAGCCATACGTGGCTCCAATGGTGAAATTTCTGCAGGGTAACCAGGATCGGTTACGCCAAAATAATCTGCGAGAAGTCGCCAGAGTTGGCGCCAACGAAATACATCGCCATTGACAGTATTGAATGCTTCGTTCTTACCGGCAGGATCAGTTGCCGACCAGACTGCATGACGAGCAAGTAGACGCGCATCGGTTACGTCAGTGACGCCGTTGTATTGCTCTTTTGAACCAGGGAAAATAAATGGCGCGCCAGTCTCTTTACAGATAGATGCGTATACAGCCAGGGTGACGCCCATGTTCATTGCGTTACCAAGAGCCCAACCAATCATGGTGTGAGGGCGATGCACTGACCAAGAGAAACCTTGTTCCTTAGCAGCCTTGAACAAAATATCTTCTTGTGTGTAATAGAAGTTATCGATAGGAAGTCGAGCTTGGCTCTCCTTAAATGGGGTCTCCATAGGAGTTGCTGCATATGACTCGAACGGCCCGAGGTAATGCTTAAGACCTGTAACCAAAACCGTGTGTTCTAGTGTGCGCTTTTGAGCGAAAGCGTCGAGCGTGTTCTGCAACATCGCACCATTGACCGCGATGTTCTCCTTCTCAGTGTTTTGACGAGACCAGGTGCAGAAAAAGAGATGAGTAACAGGAAGGTCGGCAACAGCTGCTTTTACGCTTGCTGGATCAAGAACATCGCCATACACATGCTTAACTCCTGGAACGATAATTCCTGGCTTGCGTGAAAGTCCGTAGACCGTGAAGCCTTTCTTCTGGAGTTCTTGCGCAATGTTGTTTCCAGTTATTCCAGTAACTCCGATTACGAGGGCGTTCTTGCTCATATCTATTTCCATTCTGTGGCTCAGGTCAGGGTCTCGATGTTATGTGAGACTACACATAAAGACAAGATAAGGGGCCAGGCGTTCTCTGACACTTGACGCTTTGGGCTCACAGTGCCAAACTTTTGGGAGTATCCGCGGGATATCCAAGGGGTACCTCGAACATTGGAGTTCATATGGGACGAGTTTCTGGAAAATCAATCCTTGTTACTGGCGCCGGATCTGGCATCGGTGAAGGCTTCGCCCGAATTTTTGGAGCAGAGGGCGCGAAGGTCGGAGTCTGCGACCTCAATACCGCGGCAGCCGAACGTGTTGCTGCAGTTATCAATGACAATGGTGGTCAAGCTATTGCGATCACGGCAGATGTCTCTAAGCGAGACCAGGTGCGAACCGGATTTAAGAAATTTGTGGACTGGGCTGGTTCTTTCGATGTTATTTTCAATAACGCAGGATTTAACAAGCCGATGCACCTCATGGAAGTTACCGAAGAAAACTGGAATGCAATCATGAACGTCAATGGTCTTGGCGTTCTTATCTGCACTCAAGAGGCAGGCAAGTACATGATCGCTCAAAAGAGCGGCAAAATTATTAATACTGCTTCAATTGCTGGGCGCCAGGGCTATCCAGCTTTTGCGCCATATTGCGCAAGTAAGTTTGCGGTCAATGCATTGACTCAAGCCACAGCTCGCGGTTTAGCAGAGCACAACATCACCTGTAATTCATTTGCTCCCGGCGTCGTTGATACACCACTGTGGATTGATCTCGACCGCGATCTCATGGAGATGGGAATGTCAGAACGTCCCGGTCAAGCTACCGAAGAATTCTCCGCAGGTATTTTGCGTGGCCGCGCAGCCACCCCAGAAGATCTACAGGGAATGGCGCTCTTCTTAGCTTCAAAAGATTCCGACTATATGACCGGCCAGACCATCATGATTGATGGCGGAATGGTTCTTATTTAAGCCTGTTTTATCGCTTTTGCACCCCTACTACTGAAAACTGAAATGAGAAGAGAAATGAAAGCACTGCAGTTCATGTCCCCCAACGTAATGGCCGTTAACGAAATCGCAATCCCTAAGATTGCTGATGACGAAGTTCTTTTAGCAAGCCGCGCGGTTGGAATCTGCCACTCTGATATCGAACTTCTCGAGGGTCGCTACATCATTCCTTTCCAATATCCAATTATTCCTGGCCACGAATGGGCAGCAGAGGTTATGGAAGTCGGCAGCAAGGTCTCCAAACTTAAAGCCGGAGATCGTGTTGTGGGCGAATGCGTAATCGGACAAGAGCACTTTGGCTTCTCTATCTCTGGTGCGATGGCAGAATTCTTTATTGCAAAAGCTGACTGGTTGCACAAGTTGCCCGAGAATGTTTCTTGGACGCAAGGCGCATTAGTCGAACCATTCTCTTGTGGATATTACGCAACTGTTCGCGCAGACAATATGGATGCAAGCGATACCGTTGCAGTATTCGGCGCTGGCCCCATCGGTTTAGGCGTTGTTGCTGCATCTGCAGCAAAGGGTGCTCGCGTGATTGTGATTGAACCATCTGCGGAACGTGCCAAGATTGCACAAAGCCTCGGAGCTGAAGTCGTCATCGATCCCACCAAGCAGAACACCAAAGATGCGGTTATGGATGCAACCAAAGGTGTCGGTGCGACTATCGTTATCGATGCAAGTGGTCGCCCAGATGCAATGGCAGCCACTCTCGAAGTTGCCGCTTTTCATGGTCGGGTAGTCATTATTGGAATTAGCGTGGGCGGTAAAGCCCCTACCGAGATGGGTTTGATTCAATCCAAGGAGCTTCAAGTCCGCGGAATCATTGGCTCCCCAGGAGTTTGGCCCGAGACAATTCGCTTCCTTTCTCGTACCAACCTAGATCTATCCAAGTTAGTGACATCTACCTTTGATATCTCCGAAGCAGATAAGGCCTATCAGAAAGTTCTCACGGACAAGAATCAAGTCAAGGTTCACGTCACGAATTCAGGTAAGTAATGTCTGCAACAATGCGCGCCGCAGTTCTGCACGACATCAAAGATTTAAGAGTGGAAGACTTTCCTAAACCTTCAACTCTTGCTCCTAATGATGTCTTGGTTCATGTTAAATACAACGGACTATGCGGAACTGATGCATCTGAATATGCAAAGAGTTCGATGATGGTTCCGCTTAAGAATCCACATCCCAACAGTAAGCATCAAGGCGCAACTATCTTGGGGCATGAATTTATCGGAACCGTTGTTGAAGCAGGTGCTAGTGCCCAAGAGATGTTGGGCAAACGAGTAGCGTGCGGCGCAGGAGTTTCTTGCGGTCAATGTGCGCTTTGCAAAGAAGGTCGCACCAATTTATGCGATCACTATTACACCTTGGGTTTGAGTATTCATGGTGGGCTAGCAGAGTTTGCAGTTGCGCCAAAGAATATTTGTGTTCCGATTCCAGATAGCGTCTCGGACGAGAGTGCTGCTCTTGCACAGCCGCTAGCGGTTGGTATTCACGGGGTGCGTCGCGCAGGCGTAAAGAAGGGCGATCAAGTCGTTCTCCTTGGCGTTGGAGCAATTGGCTCTTTTGCTTGTGTAGCCTTACAAAGCTACGGAGTGGAAATCATCGCGATGGACATTGATCAAAAGCGATTAGATGTTGCAACACAATTAGGCGCAACTAAAACCATTTTGATTTCACCGGAAATCACTCCAGCTGAAATTAAGGCACTCATTCCAGCAGGTGTAGATGTGGTCTTTGAGACTTCAGGCGCCCCAGGTGCTGCTGCACGTGGACTTGCGCTTGCTAAGCGTGGTGGAATCTTGATGCTGATGGGCCTCAACAAGACCCCGCAAGACTTCCCATTTGCTGATGCCGTCCTTCGCGAAGTAGTTCTTCAAACGACTGTTGCTCATGTTTGCAAGGACGATATGCCAGAAGCGCTAGAACTTCTTGCCTCAGGAAAAGTAGCAAAACTTCTAACGGACCGAATCTACTCCCTGGAAAATGTGAACGAAGCATTTGAAGTTCTTGCCAGCGGTAAGGCAAACGGAAAGATTTTGGTAACACCCCAAAATGTCTAACATAAAGAATGTCGCAATATTAGGCGTCGGCAAGATGGGCGCTGCAATGGCAAAGGAACTTGTTGCCGCCGGTTATAACGTGACGCTTTGGAATAGAAATCAAAGCACTGCCGATCAACTTGCCACAGCAATAGCCTCGCCATTGCTCTCAGTTGCTCCTACAGCGAAGGCGGCGCTCTCTAACTCTGACTTAGCAATCTGCACTTTCACTAATGGTGTTGTCACACAATCTGTTCTCTTGGACGACTCCAGCGTTTTGGATGGCGTTAAAGCAAATTTAATTATTGTAGATATGGGAACAAGCGGAGTGGAAAGTGCGCACGCACTAGCCGCAGCTTTAAGCGCTAAGAAGATTGCGTTCATCGATGCTCCGGTATCAGGAAGTGTTGCAACTATTGCCGCACACCAACTCCTTGTTATGGCCAGTGGTAACAAATCTGAAATTGATCAGGCAAGTGTCGTGTTCTCTGCTTTCGCTAAGAAGACTGCCTTTCTCGGAGCAGCCGGGGCGGGCCAGGCCATGAAGTTGGCGGTCAATCTCATTGTTCACACCTTGAGTGCTGCGGTGAGCGAGGGCCTTGCACTTGCTACTGCGAATGGAATCGAAGCGAGCGCGGCCTATGACGTCCTCGAAGAGAGCGTTATCGCCGCCCCCTTTGTTAAGTACAAGCGAGCAGCTTTCTTGGAGCCAGAGGCTCCGGTGGCTATGCGGATCGACACCGTTCTCAAAGATTTGGGGCTAATCCTGGACCTGGGCCAGGCCTCCCAGACCCCTTTGACCGCGGCAACAGGCGTGCGCGAGCTCTATGCCCACGCTGCGAGCGCGGGGTTTGACGCTGCGGATATGGCCGCGCTCTTTCGCTATATCCGTGAATCTTGATGAAAACGTTATAGAAAGTCCTTGTTAACGCCCTCTATCCCTATGTACAGTCTCACTTTACAGAGAGTTGAAAGGTGACCATGAGTACTCCGCCCGTCCGTGAATTAAAGCGTTCAGCACGCTTGCAGATTTCGCGCGGAATGAAGACAGTACTTGGCGCAACCATCCTTCTTTACATCGCGAGCGCTCTTATTGCCCCAACTAGCGTGAGCAAAATTGCTCAATTGGGAATGCTTCCTTTTGCAGCGTGCCTAGCAATTATTGGTTTAGGGCAAACCCTTGTTGTTCAACAAGGCGGAATCGATCTTTCAGTTGCTGGCGCAGTCTCTTTAACAGTTGTGATTGTTACCTGGGGACCTGATCGCAACGATGACCGCTTGATACCTGCAGTGGCTGCTGCTTTCGGCGCCGCAATTATTACCGGATTAATAAACGGATTTCTTATTACTAAAACAAAGCT
>CAFBPI010000036.1_pt1 | contig 11700 bp, 6 predicted proteins | sample 7269671 | NCBI WGS metagenome assembly CAFBPI01 (sample SAMEA6814142, study PRJEB35770) | freshwater metagenome | biome: Freshwater; feature: Freshwater reservoir; material: water | place: Czech Republic | collected 2017-06-27 | depth 30m m | reverse complement strand
GGGGCATAAATAATCTCATCGCGCTGAAACTTAAGCTGCTCAAGTAGTCCAACAAATGCATCAACTTCAAAGGTATCTGGTGCACCTTTTCGATCGCGCCGATTTAGGTCATGGAGTTTGGAATTCTGCATATGAAATCCATCCATCGGAGCGATGACTGCTAGCTCCGGACCAAGCGCGCTGACGATGGCAGTGGTAACTGTTGATTTACCGGCGCCTGGTGCACCGGTGACACCTAATAGTGTGCGTTCGCCCTTGAGTGCAATCTCGCGCGCGAGTTCGATGAGAAGTGGAATTGTGAGCGAACGAGTAGGGCTCATGCGCGATTGATATGGCGCTTAAACGTTGAGACTCAGTGCAGCCAATGCGCCATTGACAATGGAGCCGGAATCTAAATCATGGATCTTATACAAATCTTGGATTGTTCCGGATTGCCCAAAGGAATCTACGCCCATTGCCACTTGTGGCATTCCGAGCGCTGAACCCAACCATGCGAGTGCATGTGATGCGCCATCATGAACCGAGACGATCGGCGCGCGTTCAGTAAAGATTGGACGCATAGACCCTGGGAAGGATGGCGTGTGTGCAGTGCGAATTCCTTGTTTTAAGGTGCGCTGCCAAGCGCCGTACAAACGTCCAGGAGAAGTTATATCGACGACGTGCGCAATGACGCCCTCGGAAGCTAACTCTTTAGCTGCCTCGAGTACTTCTGGCATGATTGAACCAGTGCCGACTAAATGAACAACTGGAGCGTTTGCATCTTCATGCTGTGCGCCTTGCGCTAATCGACCATCCACTAAGCGATAAGCACCCGCTAAAACTTGGCTACGTAGAACTGCCTCACCGAGTCGTTCGCGCGCTTCGATAAATGGAGTTTGATCAATGGGGCGCGTGGTCAATCGGAAATAAAATGCTAACTCGTTAGGTCGTAAATCTGGCGTGGTATCGCTCTTGCTTCCTGCCACGTGTGCAATGGAATCGCAGAGCAACCAATCAAGTGCTTGAACATAAGCGGGCTCCATCAGCACAACTCCAGGAATTTCCATACCAACAGAGGGAGTAATGGTGGATTGATGCGCGCCGCCCTCGGGTGCGAGCGTTACGCCAGAAGGAGTACCGGTAATAATGAATTTTGATCCGGAATATACGCCGTATATAAATGCATCAAGCCCGCGCAACACAAACGGGTCGTACACGGTGCCGATAGGAATAAGTGGTTGGTTGGAGTGGTCGCCTGAAAGTCCGAGCATTGCAAGGAGCATGAAGAGATTCATCTCTGATATGCCAAGCTCAATATGTTGTCCAGTAGGACCTTCGGCCCACTTGAGTACAGCGTCTTCATTCCAGCGGCGCAAATCTTGTGGATGAAATACACCAGCGCGGTTAATAAATCCGCCGAGGTTGGTCGAGGTAGCTACATCGGGCGCGGTAGTCACCAGGTAAGGACGAATCTTCTCATCGCGGCTGATCTCAGAGAGAACACGGCCGAATGCTTCTTGCGTAGAAGTCATGCCGGTGCTCTTTACATTAGTAGTAATTGGGATGATTGCATCGATCACGCCCGTGTTCTCTGGGCGACGAAGTGCCGCAGAACGCAAGGCACAGAACTTGCCGGCATCACTTTCGAGAGCGAAAGCTTTCCATTCATTTTCGGGAGTTAAGCCATGCTTGCTGCGAAGGGCATCAATCTGTTCAGTCGAAATTTGTGCGGAGTGGTTGCGCGGATCTCCGGCAATCGGCAAGCCCCAGCCTTTGACGGTATAAGCAAATACAACTGTAGGGCGGTCAGTAATAGCATCGGCTGCTTCAAAAGTTTCGACCAACGACTCGAGATTATGTCCACCCAGGTCACTTAATATTTCAAAAAGTTCTGCGTCGGAATATTTCTTGAGAAATTCGGCGACGCCCGAAGGTGCGCCATCTAGGAAACGAGCACGTACTTCATCTGCCTTTTGTGCGTAAAGTGATTGATACTGCTCATTGGGAATGTCATCAAACCACTGCTTAAATGCATCGGAGCCCTTTTCAGCAAAAGCTCGCTTTAACTTTGAGCCATATTTAACTTCTAGAACTTGCCAACCTGCTGCTTCAAATTGTGAACGCCATTGTGCAATCCGGATACCAGGAATAACTCGGTCTAACGATTGGCGATTAAAGTCCACCACCCACATCACATTGCCCAGCGCGTGAGTAGCAGGATCTGCTACTGCTTCCCAAATATTTCCTTCGTCGAGTTCAGCATCGCCAATGAGTGCGATGAAACGGGATTCAGGGCGCTTACCAAAGTGCGCATCTACATATCGACGAGTAACACCGGCAAAGAGTGGTGCAGCAGCACCAAGGCCCACTGAACCGGTGGAGAAGTCCACGGTATCTGGATCTTTCGTTCGAGATGGATATGACTGCAATCCCCCTGCTTGTCGCAAGGTGGTGAGGTACTTCTTATCAAGATTGCCTAATAAATACTGAATGGAGTGAAAGACGGGCGAGGCATGTGGCTTAACGCTAACTCGGTCCTCGGCGCCAAGATGGTGCATATACAAAGCGGTCATGATTGAAATCATGGATGCACTAGATGCTTGATGTCCGCCAACTTTAAGTCCATCGATATTCGGACGATCATGATTTGCATGGTCAATCATGCGGACAGCAAGCCAGAGGATTCGCTGTTGAATCTCTTCCAGCGTTTTTAACTCTTGTGGATCTATGGACACAGTTACTTCAATTCTTTTCGAATCATAGGAATGAGCGCTTCATAATCTAGGGCAGTGTTATACAACTGTCCAGATATTCGCATGAAATAAAGCTCGCTATCGCTATAGGTCGTAATAGGAACTTCAATCTTGTATTCAGTTGCAATCTTGGCCTGTAGAGCGGCGCAGCCTTCGCGGCCACCACTCATCCTGAAGAGCGGAACAACGCCGAGTGGCAGCTCCTCCTCGCGCAATTGATCCGCACCAATTCCGAGTTCTGCCATGGCTAAATCTCGGCCGTAGCGCATGCGCGCGATATTTGCCTTGCGCGCACGATCCCAGCCAATCTTTGCGTAGAAATCTATTGCGGTCGGAGCAGCAAGCCAGGCACTTAAATCGACGGTACCGAGCATGTCCCACTGCAGTGGATAAGGTTCAAAATCCTGCCAGGAGACAATTAGCGGACGCATAATTTCTTTCCATCGATCGGCAATGCGATAAACGCCTGTGCCAAGCGGGGCGGAGCACCATTTGTGGAGATTGCCGAACCAAAAATCGGGATCCAACTTATCAAGGTCTAAGTCAATATTTCCTGGTACATGTGAAGCATCAATCACAATAGCAATGCCGCGCGAACGGCAGAGATCGCTCAGTGCTTGCACCGGAAAAGTGCGCGCAGTTGCAGAAGTTACGTGATCCACGACGAACATAACAGTCTTTGGAGTAAAAGCCGCTTCAACGATTTTTACAACTTCCTCATCGCTGGCTAAGCGAGGAACTTTAACTTCTACAAGTCGCCCACCAGCTGCAACGATTGCTCGTTCTACTCCGTAAGTAACTGCGCCATATTCGTGATCAAGAACAACGGCTTCATCCCCCGCTTTAAAGGGAAATCCGCGCATCGTGGTGGAAGAACCTTCGGTGGTGTTGCGCACCAGAGCTATTTGATCGGCACGTTGACCTAAGAATTCTGCAATTTTTCCACGCGCTGCTTGTACTGCAGGCATCGCTTCTCGTGCGTAGAACTGAACCGGATTGTTCTGCACATGATCTGACCAGCGGGCTTGTTCTTCGCGAACCACCGTAGGAATTGCACCAAAGGAGCCGTGGTTAATGTGGTGGACATTGGGATCGAGCTGCCACGCCGACCTATATTCTTCTAGGTCAAATTTCATGGCTAGCCCTTAACGATTCCGGCAGATAAGCCAGAGATCATAAACTTAGACATCAATGCGAACATCACCACAGTAGGAATAATTCCAATCATGACTGATGCAGCTAAACCGCCCCATTCAATGTAATACGCGCCAATAAAAGAGCGTTCGGCAACTGGGAATGTTTTATTGCCCTCAGAGTCGATGAGAACCATCGCCAAGAAGAGCTCATTCCAACATTGAACAAAGGAGAAGATGAAGGTTGCTGCAATTCCGGGAAGTGCAACCGGGAAGACCACGCGAAATAGCGCAGTAAAGCGGTTGCAGCCATCGATGAGCGCTGCCTCGTCGAGTTCAGGTGGGATTCGCTGCAAGAACCCTCGCAGCATCACGGTGGCAAAGGGAATCATTCCTCCGACGTAACAGAGAATCAGCGCATACAACGTGTTTAGTAGATGCACCTTTGATAACAAGAGATAGAGCGGAGCTAGTGCAATAAGACCTGGAATCATCTGGGTAACGAGGAAGACCAACATGATCTGGGCTTTACCCTTGAAGCGATAGCGAGCAAGTGCATATGCACCCATCATTCCGATAAAGATAACGAAAGCTGATGCGGCAAAGGCCACAACAAATGAGTTCCGCATATATGTACCAAAGGAATACTGCTCAAAGAGTTTGCGGTAATTATCAAGAGTTGAATTGCCATGTGGATAGTAGAACTTCTTGGTCGTCTCGCGCACTGGGCGAATAGAGGTCAAGAACATCCAATAGAGCGGAAATATAGTGAAGACAAACCAGATTCCAAGAACAGAGAACTTAGTCGCTTTTCCTAAAGTCTTTAACATGGCCTAGACCTCCGAATCTTTCTCAAGGCGGGTAGCCAACAAATAGAAGATGCTAAAAATAAAGAGAATGCCGAGCATGAGAAGCCCAAGGGCGGAACCGCTACCCCAGTCTTGATCGTAGGTAATTTTCTGCACTAACCACGATGAGAGAATGTGAGTGTTCTGATTGGGGCCACCTGAAGTCATACCAAAGATGATGTCCGGGAAGTTAGTAATCCAAATAATTCTCAGAAGAACAATCAAGATCAACGTAGGGCGAATATAAGGAATGATCACGCGGAACAATGATTGTGCGCGAGAGCAACCATCGAGTTCTGCTGCTTCAAGGATCTCATTTGGAACACCCTGTAGTGCAGCAAGAATCATGATGACAAAGAAAGTCACGCCATACCAAATATTGGCGATGATGACCGCAGCCATCGCCCAGTTGGCATTAGAGAGCCACGGGATGGGCTTTTCGATGATATTCCAGTTGAGAAGAATGTCATTGAGTACGCCCAAGTTATCGTCGAAGATCCATTTCCAGACCAGACCCATGAGAAAGCCAGAGAGTGCCCAAGGAATAAAGATGATGCCTTGATAGAGCCCGGAGAACTTAAACTTATTCTTTAAATATAGGGCGATGATAAAACCGATAGTCAATTGAAAGAAAAGGGAGACGAAGACCCAAATAATTGTGTTCTGGATAATTCGATGAAAGTGAACATCCTTAAAGATGCCACGGAAATTTTCTAGCCCGTTGAAGTAGATATTGCCCTGATCAAAGAGGGCGAAGTGCTGGAATGAGAGATTTGCGGTCTTAAAGACCGGATAGTAAATAAATATCGAGACCATAATCAGGCCCGGGGTTAAGAAGAGAAATGGGGCGAGCAGACTTCTGGTTTTGCGACCGTTCTTATGAGTAACCTGAAAAATCGAACTTGCCATTGTGCGGCTACTCCAATCAATAATTATTAGCGAAAGTAATGATAATGGTCTCCCTTGCGAGAGACCATTATCGCCTACTACTTCTTCTTTCTTTACCTAAATTTCTTTAGATATTGGAAAGAATTACTTCTTGCTTGTATTGATACAAGCGCTGCTATCCCAGTATGCCGCCCACTTCTTCAACGCATCTGCTGTTGAAAGAGTGCCTGCAAACATTTCTTGCATATCTTTGTCAGCATCTGTGAAGAACTGACCGTAGCAAGCCTGGTTAACATCGGTACCATCGAGCTTGAGCTCCTTTGGATCCTTACCGATTGTGTCGTAGATCTTCCATGCACCAGTCTTGAAGAATGGATCCTTCGCAGCACCAGTTGTGAAAGGTCCTACGCCGTATGCACGAGCAAAGCTTGATGCTTGTGGATCGGAAGATAGGAAGTCAATGAAGCCAGCAGCAACATTCTTGCACTTTGATGCCTTAGTAACGGACCAGCCGGTACCTGATACATCTTGTGCTGAATATCCGCCTGGACCCTTTGGCATTTGAGCCATGATCCACTTGCCGGAATCGTATGGAGCGTACTTCTCATCAACCATCTGGATAACTTCGTTATCTTGGATGAGGTAGTTAGCTGTTCCATCAATGAAGCCTTGAACCATTTCTGGGTAACCCCATGAAACAGAAGCTGGAGGTGAAACTTCAGCCCAGATCTTCATGATCAAATCAAGTGCAGTCTTGGACTTCGCGTTGTTGAACATTGAAGTTCCAGTTGACTTGTTGAAGTATCCACCTGAGTTTAGATCAGGAGCGTTGTATGCACGGATTGCGAAGATTGCTTGTGTAAATGAAGCACGAGCACCGCGCATTGCGTAGACATATGAATTGTCCTTCTGTGATGGCTTTGCAGCCAAGATGTCGGTCCAAGTCTTAGGTACTGCAATTCCTGCATCCTTGAATGGAGCAACGCGAACGAATGCTGCCTTGGTGTAATAACCGTTAGGAATTACGTAAGCAGTCTTCTTTCCGAATGACTGTGCTTGGAATTGTGAGTAAGGAGTCAAACCCTTCCAAGACTTTGCCTTGGAGATGTATGGGTAGATATCAGCCAATTGCTTTGCTGACATTGCTTGACCAAGAATCGCTCCGCCTGGCTCGACGATATCAACAGCGCCTGCTTGTAGAAGCTGTGTGATCTTCGCTGGTGAGTCAGCTTGTGATGGAGAGATGATTTCAATCTTCACACCAGGGTGTGAAGCCTCGTATTGACGAGCAAAAGCATTGAGCATTGGAGTACGTGCAGGACCTGCGAAGTACTCAATCAGACGAACAGTGACTGCCTTTGACTTGCTTGGCGTACATGCCCAAGTTTTGTCTGTAGCTGCAGCACTGGTTGTGACAGTGATGATGCTTGCTGCGAGACCAAGCACTGAAGCCAGTGCGAGCGCCTTGCGTGAAGCGATGTGCTTAACCAAGTGATACCTCCAAGTTAGGGGTGTGAATACCTCGGCCAACTTGTTGGGGTGCAGCCCGTCTAAGGGGAGCTTTACATGTTGCTCGAGATTGCTCCTTATCGTAGGTAAAGCACCAATAACACGCAAGCATCTTTACCAAAGCGTTATAAAGTGCTCACGATGTGAGAATTCAAGGAGCTTTAGGCGTGAGCGGTATTGAACGTTATTGAACGGATTTGAACATAATAAGTGGCCTACGGGGCGGGCTTTTGCGCCTAACTTTCAGCGCCATCCCCGCCATCCTCTTCTATAGCTCGTGGATGAAAATCACCCTCCTTGTAGCCCTTGCCCTAAGCCGAATTGATATCTGGGATAAACTCACGTAACCCTTTAAAAGTGTTAAAACCTCAGGAGCCTGCATTGATCGAGTACAACGAAGATGACGAGTACGCAGAGGAAGCGCCTGAACAAAAGCGCGGCCGCTCTGCAAAGCTCATCTTTGGTGGCTCGCTCATGTTGGTAGCTGCGATTGCAACTACGGTCGCTGCAAATATCACTATCAATTCAAATAAGAAAGCAGAATTTGGTCAGGGCCTCTTCCGAATTTCGGCCTGTGATCAGTGGGTAGGAATTGCCCCCACCTATACCGCAGCAACTTATCCCAGCGGAACATCGCGCGTAAATGGCTTAAAAATAATGGGTTTAGATGCCGCTAACTGCAAAGGTGTTAATTTCAAAATTCAACTCTGGAAGACCGGCTCTGCCACAGCACTCGATCTCTTTGTTGATTCCAATGGATCGAACTCAAATCGAGTAATGCTAAGTGTCTGCAAAGTTTGCACCATCTCTACCAACCAACAGCGTCTCGATGCGGTCTCGCTCATCAACTCTGCGGGCCAGAACATCGGTTATGACGATGGTTGGGAGTATGTGGACTTCGATGCGACTACCGGTGACTATCGATGGTTCCTACAGATTCCGCCATCGACTCCGTTAGCCACCAATTCGGCCGTGAATCGTACGACTGTTGAAAGCGCCAGCTACTAATAGCCCAAGCCAGCGCGTAACGCCCCTAAAAAGTATGGGTTTCCCTATTTTCTACTAAACTCAGCGTCTAATGCTGCGGTCTAATTCTCTCTTCTCAAGAACAGAGTTGATGGAGCGAGTCTCAAAGACTCTGCTCCTCGCTCTGATCATTGGCTTTTTCCAAATCATTCAAGGCCCTGGATTTTTGCCACCAGCAGATGCCGTGGCCACTGTGGGATCTGGCGTCTGTGCATCATCAGTTGGTAACTCTTCCTATGTACAGGTTTACACCTCTGCAACTAAGTGCATTCTGGAATTTGATACAACAACAACATGGGCTCCACCAACTGGTGTGTACACCATCTCTTATTTAGCAGTGGGCGGTGGCGGCGCAGGTGGCGGTGGACGTGGTGGTGGCGGTGGCGCAGGTGGATTTACAACTGGAACAACTCAAGTAATTGGCGCATCAATGACTATGACTATTGGTCTAGGTGGAACCGGCGTTGCAAATGGCAAAGGCACAAATGGCGGAGATAGTTATTTCGGATTGATCACTCCTGCTTATGGTGGTGGCGCTGGTGGAACTTCATTTAGTTCGCGAAATCCAAGTAATGGTGGTTCTGGCGGTGGTGCCGGAATTTATGCCAGCGTTACAACCTCTGGTTGGGCTGGCGGTGATGGAACAGCTGGGCAAGGTAATGCTGGTGGCGGTTCTGGTTCGCCATACGCATCCTTAGGAACATCGGGTGCAACTTCTTATGACCAAGTTCGAAATTCTGGTGGTGGTGGTGGTGCAGGTGGCGCAGGAATTGCAGCAGAAGGTGGCGTACGCGGACAGAATGCGGACGTTGCTTTAGCAGGATTGCCCACTGCACGTCCAGGTAACGGTGGCGCAGGTTTAACTTCTTCAATCACTGGAACAAGTAAGTGCTATGCCGGTGGCGGTGGCGCATCTTATGGACATTTCTATAAGCAGACTGAGTGGGATAACTACTACTCCGCCCCACAAGGAAGTGGTGGTGGATGCGGTGCGACCATTGTGGGTGGTGGTGGTAGCCCTCGGGTAGGTACGGTCGGAACTGCAGGTGTTGCAAATACCGGAAGTGGTGGTGGCGCGGGCGGTGTAAATAATGCTGGCGATACCGGATATGCGGGCGGTGCTGGTGGATCTGGCGTCATCGTTGTGAGCTGGTTAAAAACTTCAAGTAATCCTGTTACCTCTCCCTCAAATGTGACCGTAAATCGCGGCGACACATTTACTCTCACCGCATCCGGAACATCAGATATTGCTGGCGTCACTCGAACCTGGAAATGGCAACAGTCTTCCAATAGCGGCGCCACGTGGAGCAATGTTGGCGCTACCGATACAAAATCAACCACTACTTATATTGATACTGCAACAACCACTATAAATGGCTATCAATACCGCGCTTTCTACACTGATTCAGATGGCGTGAATTCGGATACTGGAACTACTTTGGCCGCGACTGTAACGGTTCTCGCGCCGCCACAAACTTCAGATACCGACTCGGTTCTCAATTTAACTGGAACTCAATATGCATATTCAGGTCCCATTTCGGCGCTCAACGACACTTTTACCGTTGAACTCTGGGTCAAACCAGGTTCCTCATGTACGACATCTTCGGATACTTTGCTTTTGCAGAAAGCAAACTCCTTAGCAATCTCGTGTCACGATAATAGATTTTGGATAGTGACCAAGGACAACAGTGGTTCCACACTCACGACCGTTGATATTAATAACTTGGTTGAAACCAACACCTGGCAGCATCTCGCAGTTACTCGAGCTGGTTCTACGAGTGCGATGGTGGCCTACTACAACGGTATGCAAGGCAACTCATGGTCTTCGGCAGCACTCAATACCAACCCCTCACAGTGGAATATTGGTGGATCTGCCTCCCTGACAAATTTCATTGGACAAATTGATGAAGTAAAGATTTGGAATACTGCACGCACAGCGGCCAACATTAAAACGGATATGCATTCATTCACCTCCGCCGCTGCTAGCGGTTTAGTGAATTACTGGGACTTCAATGAAACCGCAACATCGAGAGTGTATGACCAGGCAAGTGCAGCTACTGGTCTCACCGATCTCTATTTTGTTGGCTCGCCAACTTTGCTTGAAAATATCGATATCGATACAACAACGGTTACCGGTACGACTATTGTGAAGTTCACCCGAAGCTACATCACAAAAAATGGTGGCTGGAAAACACCAGCGATATCCGGTTCGATTCGCGCACTTAATGTGGCCGGTGGCGGTTCCGGAGGTGCGGATCGCGGTGGTGGTGGCGGTGCGGGCGGACGTTTGTACACAATATTAAATAATTTACGTTCTATCGAAACTATCACGGTCGGAATGGGTGGTAGTGCTGCATTTAATGGTGCTGCTGGCTTCAGTGGTGAGTCATCCACACTAGGAACACTTGTTGCACATGGTGGTGGCGGTGGTGGTGCAAGCGCATCGGCTACTCCCGGAGCAGGTAAAGGGCTTGCTGGTGGTTCTGGCGGTGGTGGATCTTTCTCCGCCGGAGTTGGCCAAGATTCTGGAACAGGCAATACCGGTAATTACTCTCCAGCGGAAGGTTTTCGTGGTGCGCCATCGATTGCAAATGGAGCGTATCGAAATACTGGTGGTGGCGGCGGTGCAACTGGCGTCGGTATCTCTGGTGCAAATGGAGATAGCAACACGATTGCATTAAGCGGTACTCGTCCAGATGGCGGCTCTGGTGACACACTTTCAATCACAGGTGTTGCAGTGCAGTACGCAGCTGGTGGCGGTGGTGCACGTGGAATTAGTGGTGGAGCTGCACCCGCTTATGAAAGTGGTTTTTATAGTGCGCCGCCCGGTCTTGGTGGCACAACTGGATGTGGCAACGGTGCAAACTTCAACCAACAATATGGTGGCGATGGTTGTTACAACACCGGTGGTGGAGGTGGTGGAGGTGCCACTAATTACAGCGTAAGTGGCTCATCTATAACCGCCATGTCGGGTCGTGGTGGATCCGGGATTATTGTCTTGCGATACATCACCAATACGCCAACTGCAACGACTCCGTCAAGCGTCACCATTAACGAAGGCGATACACCTACATTTACCGTTACTAGCACTCCTGTCGGAAACTTAGTTCGCGGATATAAATGGCAGTACAAAGCTTCAACCAGTAATACCTGGGTGAACGTCACCGATGGCACAGGTACTGACACCACTACATACACACTTCCTCAACAGAATAACCGTGCGCGAAACCAGTACAACTACCGAGTTGCAATCTCTGACACAGACACCGTCACTGGCGAGACCATCACCGGGTATAGCGAATCAGCGACGCTCACCGTAATTGCAGCGGGCGATGGCGATGTCGATTATTCCGCGCTATTCAACTCAAGCCAGGCGCAATCAGTTGCACCGATGACTTTCGCTGGATCCAGTATTTCTGCACAAGTATGGGTTAATAGAACGACCGCTTGTGGCGGTGCTAACGGAAGTTATGCCGTGGACTTATATAACGTTGCCGCTTTCTATTGCAAGAGCGGCCAATGGTCTGGCTCGGTGTACTCCGGCAGCAGTGATAGCCAGATCGT
>CAFBPI010000034.1_pt1 | contig 11933 bp, 11 predicted proteins | sample 7269671 | NCBI WGS metagenome assembly CAFBPI01 (sample SAMEA6814142, study PRJEB35770) | freshwater metagenome | biome: Freshwater; feature: Freshwater reservoir; material: water | place: Czech Republic | collected 2017-06-27 | depth 30m m | reverse complement strand
GAAGTAAACCAGTGAAAAAGATTGCCAATGCGACAAGGAGATAACCCCTTCTGCCTCGCCTCGACTCACCTCTCATAGGGCGCGAGTCTACTTTGGTAGGTCAAAAGATAAGATGGCTCCATGAGTTCAGATGCTCTTGCCGAGTTAAAAGCGCAGTGGAATACGGTGCTGGATGCTCTGCTTGAGGTCGATCGGATTGCCTGGCTCGCATTCTTTGATGCGCGGCTCGTTAGCCTCGTAGGGTCAACCCTAACCCTGGCGTGGCAGGACTCAGAAAAATTTGGCGGCCAGCATGATTTTCAATCGGTCCGCAAACCCGAACATATTGCCAAACTCGTGGCCTGCATTCAGGATGTAACAGGTCAGAGGCTGATGGTCGTCGAACTATGAAAAAGGTAAGTATTTTTCTGCTCGCTATTGGGCTTCTCGTTAATTTAACTTCTCCTGCACAAGCCCTTCCCACTTCTGGTCCTGGTGATCGAATTCATGGCATAGATATCAGCAAATGGCAGCATCCATATGGCAAACCCATTAACTTTGTAAAGATGGCTAAGGCAGGAATCTCCTTCGTCATGATTAAGGGTGGCGATGGACACGACCCTGCAGATGCAACAGCATTTAAATATTTGAAAGAAGATCGGGTTGCTGCGCAGGCAGCTGGGATTTACACCGGATTTTATTATTATGCATATCTTCCTGACTCTACGAACCGAGCATTTATTATTGCCGATGCCAAAGCGCAGGCGTTAAAGGCGGTTTGGCGTTTAGCTTCAATCGGTGGATATGGTGAGAGAGATCTACCTATGGCACTCGATATCGAGAACAATTGCGTGAGATTGAAATCAAATGGTTCGTGTGCGAAATATATGAGTCGAACCCTCATCACGTTATGGACTCAAACTTGGCTTGATACCGTTAAAGAGAAGACAACGAAGAAGCCCTTTGTTTATTCATATGCGCAGTTCTTGCAATCTGCGATGGTGCGCTCTAAAGCGCTAGCTGCATATCCATTATGGATTGCGCATTACTCGAAAACTCCGGCTACGACACAACCCGGTAAAAAGAGTATCGGCTGCTTTGCTCACTCTTGGACCAAAGGCAATTGCAGTAGCCAATGGCAAATTTGGCAGTACTCATCATGTGGTATCGGACCTAAGTACGGAATACCTAGTAATAGAGTCGATCTCAATGTTTTTAGTGGTTCAGAAGAAGCCTTTCTCAGCCTAGTTCGTGGATCTTGGGAACCTGACCTTTCGGATTTCTTACCTGAAAATGAAACGACCACGATTTCACTAGTGACAAGTGTGGCGGCAGCGACAAATGATGTGACTCAATTTGTTGTCGATGTGGCTCGACCAGATGCAACCCCAGTAGTCACTGGCGAGGTTGCATTCAAGGTGTCTGATACAACTACATCGGTCGGCGTGCAAAAACTAGTCCGGTCTGCAACAGGACGCTGGACTCTCAACATTACAAAGCTTCCTGCAGCGACGTACCAGGGCTTTCTTGAATTTAGTGATCCGACCGGAACGCACGCAATTTCGCAATTGCCAGTGATATTTACCGTGACCCAAGGCCCTACTCCTTCCCCTGCGCCATCTCCAACTCCCACCAAGAAGCCAACTTCTAAGCCAGTTCCGGTCGATTCATGCGCCAATCAGATTCGTCATTAACATCATCAGATAGAGTTTGACCATGCCTGCGAAATCCACCACCCCGCTCTCGGCTGGAGTAATTCGCACAGATCTTCCTATGGCTGATGGTCGCACTATTCGTTATTACGATATTGGTACCGTGGATCGCACGGCGGCGGATCAACGTCCGATTGAAGCACAACCCGGGATTGGTGAACTTCGCTTCGATCCGTTAGTAAATGAATGGGTTGCTGTCGCATCACATCGTCAGGGTCGGGTTTTTCTTCCACCGAAAGAGTTGTGTCCACTCTGTCCAACTCGTGGTGACTTAGCTTCAGAAATACCTGATTCTTCCTATCAAGTAGTGGTTTTTGATAACCGCTCACCTTCTTTTACCGAGCCATCAGCAGATTGGGCGTTGACCGAACATCCTGATTTATTCACGCCGGATATCGATGCCGCAGGTAAATGTGAAGTTATTTGTTATACCGATCAACACGAGGGCAGCTTTGGTGAATTACCACTCTCACAAATTCGGATGGTGATGGAGGCGTGGCGAGATCGCACCCGTGAGATTTCACAATTGCCATACATCTCCTATGTCTTTCCCTTTGAAAATCGTGGTGAAGAAGTCGGCGTAACTCTCAACCATCCACATGGCCAGGTCTATGCCTATCCCTTCATTCCACCTCGTGCCACCAAGATGATGGAGGCGGCGGTTCTCCACCACGCAAAGACTGGTCGCACCTTGATGGAAGATGTCATCGCTCGTGAAGTCAAAGATGAAGTCCGCATCATTGCGCAGAATAATCATTGGATTGCCTTCGTTCCCTATGCAGCAAGATATCCCTTTGAAATTCATGTCGCACCTAAAGCACACTTCGCTGATCTTGCTGAGATTTCAGATGAAGTTGCCGATGCTTTTCCTTCGATTGCAAAAGAAGTTCTGCTGCGTCTCGATGGTGTCTTTGGTGAATCCATGGCCTATATCGCCGCTTGGCATCAAGCACCTGTGCGCGAAGGTCGCGATCTCATGCGAGTGCACTGGCAAATCACTAGCGTTCGCCGCGCTCCCGGCAAATTGAAATATCTTGCTGGATCTGAATCAGCAATGGGCGCATTTATTATGGATCTTGAACCTGAGCAATCGGCAGCACAAATGCGTGCTGTTCAGCTTTAAAGTATGGAGATCTCTGAAAAGTTTAATGAGGTATTTGGTTACTCCCCCGAATTAATCAGTGCTGCACCCGGTCGAGTCAATCTGATTGGTGAGCATGTCGATTACAACGGAGGAGATGTTCTGCCCTTCGCCATCTCTCAAAACTCTCTAGCGGCATTCGGCGCACGCAGCGATTCAAAAATTAGAATTGCCTCGCAGCAAAAGCCCGGTGAAATCATTCAAGGTGATATTCATATCCTGACCCCTTTATATGGCCAACTCTGGTCTCGTTATGTACTGGGTGTCTTCTGGGCGCTTGGAGATTCCAGAGTGACTAATGGTTTTGATATCTACATCGATAGCCAAGTACCCATTGGTGCCGGACTCTCTAGTAGTGCCGCGCTCGAATCCTCGATTGCTTATGCACTCAATCACTTCTTCCATTGGAATTTGAGCCTGCCTGAGTTAGCACGATTCTGTCAGAAGGCCGAGAATGATTTTGTTGGCGTACCTTGCGGAATTATGGATCAAGCAGTCTCTTTGATGGCCGAGGAGGGCGCTGCACTCTTGCTCGATACTCGGACGTTAGCGTCAACTCATATCCCATTTGATTTATCAAAAGATGGTCTAGAACTTCTAGTTATCGATACTCAGGTCCATCACGACCTCATTGATGGCGGATATGCCGAACGGCGTAATTCCTGCGAAAAAGCAGCTGAAATTCTTGGGGTTAAAACCCTGCGCGAGATTTCAGCCGAGGACTTTGAGCGCCGGAAGTCAGAGTTGGATAAGACTACTTATCTGCGCGCCCACCATGCGATTACTGAAATTGTTCGGACCGAACTCGCGGTTCAAGCGCTTGGTAATAAAGATTACGTAGCCCTCGGCAATCTTCTTACTCAAACACATATTTCATTACGTGATGAATTTACCGTCTCTTGTCCAGAGCTCAACTGTGCAGTTGATGTAGCAATTGCTCATGGCGCACTGGGTGCACGAATGATCGGCGGAGGTTATGGCGGTAGCGCTATAGCGCTGATTCAGGCCGGTGAGCGAGTTTCGATTGAGGGCGAGATAAGTACCGCATTTAGAGACCAAGGTTTTATCGAGCCAAGATTTTTTGCCGCATTACCTAGTGCAGGTGCGCGAATTATTGAGCAGCGCTAATAGAAATTACTTCAACTCCACCAATTGCTCCAAGAACTTCTAGCAAATCAGTTGGATCAGAACCAGGAATTGCAACCGTCATATCATCTACACCGCGACCTTCTGCCGAGTGAAGTACGACGAGTGAGCGGATATCTCCGCCAGCAAAACCAATAGCGGATGCAACTGCGCCGAGTGAGCCCGGGCGATCAGGGAGTGAGATTTGAATATTAAATAGTCCCATTTAGATTTGGACAATCTTGTCGCCTTTAATGGCAACTTTAATTGAAGCAAGTGGGGTTTGAGCAGGACCTGTAATAACTTTTGCGCCCTGTGCGGGATCAAATTCTGCCCCGTGACATGGACATTTCAAGAGATTCTTACCGGAGTCGTAGGCAACGTTGCATCCTTGATGGGTACAGATTGCGGAATAGGCAAAGACTCCAGCGTTGGTGCGAAATAACACTGCTGGCTCACCTGAAGCTGCTTGAAAATTCATCGTCGAACCAACTGGAAAAGTAGCTACGGTCGTAATCGTCAGCCCTGATTCCGGATTAGGGTTTGAGTTCTTAAATATTCTTCCGCTAAAAGTGGCGACAACGCCCAAAACTCCAACTCCCGCAAGTCGTAAAACTTCGCGACGATCTGTAAGGCCGGAGATGAGCTTGCTCTTATTGCGCCCAGATTTGCCACCACGAACTAGTAAAAATAGTGCGAGCCAGAGAACCATGTAAGCGGTATCGCTGCCTAAGAAGTAAGGCTTGACCGACCATGTTGCAGATAACCAAAGAGTTGCAGAGAGACCAACACCTGCAAGAGAGAGAAGTTCGAGTGAATATCCAGCGAGAACGCCAAAACCAATCGCAAACTCCGTGATCATTACGCCCCAACCCATCAAGGTGGCGTGCTCAATCATGTGCTTGAGAATGAAATCAATCGGCGAAGTGGAGAGGTATCCGGTGATTTGCGCACCTATGTAATGAGGAGAACCCTGATCTAGAAAACCGGGATCAGTGGCCTTGTTCCAGCCGCCATAAATAAAGGTGATGCCAAGCCAGAGTCGCAGAACCGTTGTTGCAGGATGTTGGTTCTTCCAGCTATTTAACATGCTCCCTCACTTGGACTCGAACCAAGAACCTGCCGATTAACAGTCGGCTGCTCTGCCAATTGAGCTATGAGGGACTATTTGTTAGTACTGGCGTACTTTACTGGAGAGCCTTGATACATCAAAACTAGAGCTCGCCCGCAGAAATCTCCTTTTGAATGGTCTTTTGGGCCTCAAGGGCAATTAAGGAGGCAAATGCTTGGTTGTACTCCTCGACATTCTCCGTGGGGTTAAGGCGTTGGAGGGTGGATTTGAGATCGACAATCGAGCGAGTCAGTGCGACTTCGCGAAGGCGCGCAACGAGTCCGGTGGTGTATTTAGTTGAGATCTCGCCATCAAGTCGAACAGGTTCGACGATGAGTTGAGTAATGAGGGAGCGAACATCCTCTGCTTGAGCGCTCTCAATGAGTTGTGCGGTATCAATATCAGGATGAGAATCAATATGAGTGCGAAGTGCGTGATAGGCCCAATACGAGAATGCATTACCTTCAATCTCAGACCAATTCTTTACTAGTTCGGGAGCTTGGAGTTTCACTTTTAAGACTTCTCGCTCAAGAAGAAGTATTGGGTCGCGAAGGTTTACTTCACTCTGTGGCGCTGGTGCAGCGGCATTTGACTGAGCTGCCGGCGCTGATCTTGAATTGTATGCACTCTTCTTAATTGCTGCTGCTACAACCTCAACATCCATGCCCAACCAACCGGCGATTGATTTTGTGTATTCAGGACGTAAGGAGGCATCTTTAATCTTGCTTACAAGTGGCGCTACCTCATTGAGAGCTGAGACTCGCCCTTCGGCAGTGGTTACATCGTATTTGGCAATCTCTGATTTCATGGCAAATTCGAAGAGCGGAACACGGCGAGCTATGAGATCGCGTACTGCAGAGTCTCCCGATGCAATGCGAAGCTCGCAGGGATCCATTCCTGTAGGTTCAACGGCAACAAATGTTTGGGTGACAAATTTCTGATCATCGCCAAAGGCTTTGAGCGCAGCCTTTTGACCAGCCGCATCGCCATCGAAGGTAAAGATTACTTCGCCGCGGAAAGAGTCGTCATCCATCAGAAGTCGGCGAATGATGCCAATGTGATCATCACCGAATGCAGTACCGCATGTTGCGACGGCGGTGGTAACACCAGCTAAATGAGCGGCCATAACATCGGTATAGCCCTCGACCACCACAACCTGACGCTTCTGTGAAATATCTTTCTTTGCCTTCTCTAACCCATAGAGAATTCGACTCTTCTTATAAATTGGAGTCTCAGAAGTGTTGAGATATTTCGGTCCTTGATCGACCTCATCTGTAGCTAATTTGCGTGCGCCAAAGCCCACGTATTCACCGGTGATATCTTTAATGGGCCAGATCAATCTATTGCGAAAACGATCGATTGGGCCTTTAGTGCCATCTTTCGTTAAACCTGCAACCGATAATTCCTCATCGGTGAATGCTTTACTGCGTAGATACTTGTACAGACCGTCCCATTCATCGGGGGCATATCCAACACCAAAGAGTTCGGCAGCAGCCTTATCGAATCCTCGCTTAGTAAGAAAATCGCGCCCATGCGCAGCTGCCGGAAGTAATAACTGAGATTGATAAAACTCTGCCGCTGCTGCATTTGCGGCATAAAGGCGAGATTTCTTAGGTCCCATTGCTTCTGGGCTTGCCCCGGAAGTGTCGTATCGAAGTTGGTAACCCAAACGATCAGCCAGGCGTTCTACTGTCTCTGAAAATGATTGATGATCAACCTTCATTACAAAGGCGATGACATCTCCGCCGACTCCGCAACCAAAGCAATGAAAATAACCTTTAGATGGCGTGACATTGAAAGAGGGAGATTTTTCATCATGAAATGGGCAGAGCCCCTTCTTCTGTCCGCCGCCAGCATTCTTGAGTTGGACATACTCTCCGACTACATCATCAATTGCTGTGTGGTCGCGAACGTAGGAGACATCCTCATCACGAATACGACCAGCCATGGCTCTATCTTAGTTAACGGGCCGACACTCTGGCATGCAAGGCAATCGCACCAGGATCGGTCAGAGAGGCAACTTGGTCCACAACAACGCGCAATTTCTCGGAATCGCTGGTTGCAGCGCTCCAATCCTGCAGGAAGAAGGAGTCAAGTGATACCGGGGCGGTGCGAGAAAGTGCTTCGACTAGTTCTGCAATCAAAACTTGCTGGTCGTTATACCGCTTCTGGGAGCTCTCGGCGTTAATAATGTAAAAACCCGCCATCGCTTTAAGAAGTGCAACCTCCACTCGTTGGGCGCGAGGTACAACTAAATTGGCGGAGTAACGAGTGAGATTTCCAGCGCCATATTCTTCGCGAGTTCGACTCTCAGCAGCTAGTGCAAAACGGCCGACTAATTGACTCGCTAAATCTTTTAAACGAGCAAGTGCGCGGTGACTGCCATCGTAATTCTTTGGCCAGCAAGAGAGCTGTTGCAAATTCGTTAATGCCTCATCAACTTCATCGCGAGTAATGTCCGAGAGATATGTGGATTTAGCTACCGCAAAGAGTTCGGGGAGGTCATTGGTTAATCCACCAAGCATTACTTGGCCCGAGACAAGTGCATCCTCTAAATCGTGGACAGAATAAGCAACGTCATCTGACCAATCCATAATCTGCGCCTCGAAAGATTGAGCTCCTTCAGGTGCTCCCATGCGCATCCAATTGAATATCTCTAAGTCGTCGTCGTACACACCAAACTTGCGCGCATTAATTGCGCGCGGCCATGGATACTTGGTTGCGGCATCCAGTGATGCGCGAGTGAGATTGAGGCCAATGGAATGTCCGTTCTGATCTACCGTCTTTGCTTCTAAACGAATCAGCAATCTAAGGCTCTGCGCATTACCTTCGAATCCCCCACAGGCGAGTGCAACTTCATTGAGTGCTTCTTCGCCATTATGACCAAAAGGCGGGTGGCCGATGTCATGTGCAAGGCATGCACCTTCCATTAAATCTGGATCTGCTCCTAGTGCTGCACCAAGTTCGCGACCTACCTGCGCACATTCAAGTGAGTGAGAGAGGCGGGTTCGAGGAAACTCGGTTTCAAAAGGAACTTCAACTTGAGTCTTTGCAGCTAATCGTCGGAGTGCAAACGAATGAATAATGCGCGCGCGATCTCGCGCAAACTCGGTTCGCCCTAAACGTTTGGCAGGTTCATCTAGGAAGCGTTCGCGATCGCTCTCGGAGTAACCCGGATGCTCATTCGCTGCGTTAAGAACCATGTGCGTACTCTATTTCTTTACCTGGTCAGTGAGGTGAATACCGAATCGACCTACGGTTTTGTAGGCTAAATAAGCGCCAGTCTCACGGATGATGTATCGAATTCCGGTAGCTTGAAGCGTTCCTGGGCCGTTGGTAGTCGGCGCACATGTTGCTTGAACTCCTAAATCTCGTGCCATCGCGATTGCTCGATAACAGTGGTACGGATCGGTTGCAATGATGACGGATGTATAGCCTTTAACTTTCATGTAGCTCACATAGGCCACTGTGCTCGACAACGTATCTTTCCCGACCGGAATGATTTTTACCTGGCGCGGTAAAATCCCACCTTTAAAGAGCGCACTGGCGCTTGTTTGTGCCTCTGAATAAGCATCTCCCGATGCTGCCGCTCCGACTGTGAGAATTCTTGGCGCTAAACCTTTTGAAAATAGAATTTGGGCATCCTCAATACGTGCACTCAACAAATCACTTGGGCGCCCGTTGTATTGCGCAGCACCCAGAATTACTATCGCATCGCTCTTGATTGGAGCCGCCACATGTCCGGTATCCCAGATGCGAAGTGCCACAAATAGAGGTACGACAATAATTACCAATAGAAACGCTGCCACGATTCGCCGAAATAACTTAAAAAGTAAGAACATGCTTATCCGCCAGAGACTGAATCGTCGATAGTGATTGCTGGAATTTCATCTGGGTCATCGAGCCAATTAGCGGGCAGCGATACTGGTTTACCGTGACTATTACGTCCACGGGGCGACTCAGCAACCGCAGTCGGATATGGCTGATCTTCTAGTTGATCAAGTAATCCGCGCAGCTCTGCCAGCGTCGAGACCATTCCAAACTGAGCACGCAGTTCGCGTACAACGCTAAAGCCCTTGAGATACCAAGCCATGTGTTTGCGCAGATCTCGAAGTGCTCGATCCTCACTCTCGAAGAAAGTAACCAGAAGCTCGGCATGACGAAACATAATTTCGCGGACTTCAAAGAGTGTGGGTTGGGCTCGATTGCTCTCGCCATTGAACGCCGAAACTAAATCAGCGAAGAGCCAAGGTCTTCCTAAGCAGCCACGACCAACTACAACACCGGCGCATCCAGTCTCTTCCACCATGCGCACACCATCGGCACCTGACCAGATATCGCCATTGCCTAAGACGGGAACGCCTGTGGGGGCTAAGTGTTCAACGAGTTTGGCAATCACCGACCAATCTGCCTTGCCTTCATACATCTGAGATGCATATCGCGCATGCAGTGCGACCCATGCGACACCTGCATCGGCTGCCGCCGATGCTGCCTCAAGATAAGTCGGGTGCTCGGGATCAATACCGACCCGCATTTTGACGGTGACGGGAACACCGAATGGCGCAGCTGCCTTAACGGATGCATGAACGATCTCTGAAAATAACTTTCTCTTATATGGCAGCGCAGATCCTCCGCCACGACGTGTCACTTTCGGAACCGGACATCCGAAGTTGAGATCGATGTGATCTGCCAGATTCTCTTCCATCAGCATCTTGATTGCTAAGCCAACCACTTTCGGATCAACTGCATACAACTGCACTGAGCGAGGTGTCTCTCCCTCGCCTGGAGTTATCAATCGCATGGTTTCGGGATGTCGTTCGATTAGAGCGCGGGCTGTCACCATTTCGGAGACAAAGAGGCCAGCACCTTGCTCGCGGCAGAGGGTGCGAAATGCAGAGTTAGTAATACCTGCCATGGGTGCGAGAACGACGGGGGTATCTAGTACCACCTCGTTATTCGCAAATCCCCCATTAGAGATGGGAAGACGAAGTGGAGATACTGGCTTAGTTAGCAACCCAACAACTTCGGTGCGAGATAGTTCTGCACTTGGTCGATGGAGATGCGCTCTTGCGCCATGGTGTCGCGTTCCCGAATTGTCACTGCATTATCTTCAAGTGTTTCAAAGTCAATGGTGATACAGAACGGTGTTCCGATTTCATCTTGGCGACGATAGCGACGACCGATTGCACCAGCATCATCAAAATCGACTGACCAGTTCTGACGCAATTGCGCAGCTAGATCGCGGGCCTTTGGAGAGAGATCAGCATTTCGAGAGAGTGGAAGAACTGCAGCCTTAATCGGAGCCAGGCGGTGGTCAAGTTTCATCACTGCGCGCTTTTCCATCTCGCCCTTGGAATTAGGAGCTTCATCTTCGGTAAATGCATCCATCATGAAGGTCAAGGTGCAACGGTCGACACCAGCCGCTGGTTCAATGACGTACGGAACCCAACGCTCGTTCTTCTCTTGATCAAACCAAGACAAGTCTTTACCAGATGCTGCGCCGTGCGCTTTAAGGTCGAAGTCGGTACGGCTTGCAATACCTTCAAGCTCGCCCCATTCGGTGCCGTTGAATTCAAATTTATATTCAATATCGACAGTGCGCTTGGAGTAGTGAGATAACTTCTCTTTTGGATGCTCGAATAAACGCAAGCGATCAGGATTGATACCTAAACCTTTGTACCACTCGAGACGAGTATCAATCCAGTACTGATGCCACTCTTCATCGGTACCTGGTACCACGAAGAACTCCATCTCCATTTGTTCGAATTCACGAGTACGGAAAATAAAGTTTCCGGGCGTAATTTCATTGCGGAATGACTTGCCTATTTGGCCAATACCAAATGGCGGCTTCTTGCGGGAAGTCTGTGCGACATTGTCGAAGTTAATGAAGATTCCTTGCGCAGTCTCTGGGCGCAGGTAAGCAAGACCAGATTCATCTTCAACAGCGCCGAGATAGGTCTTCAATAAACCAGAGAAATTCTTAGGTGCGGTGAACTTTCCTTTATTGCCGCAATTAGGGCAGTTCACATCGGCCATCGATGCTGGAGCTTTGCCGTGCTTTGCTTCGTACGCTTCCTCTAAATGATCGGCGCGATAACGCTTGTGGCACTCAGTACATTCAGTCAACGGATCAGTAAAAGTCTCTACGTGACCGGATGCCTCCCAGACCTCACGAGCCAAGATGACGCAAGAATCTAAACCAACAACATCTTCTCGACCTTGAACCATCGCGCGCCACCATTGGCGCTTAACGTTATTTTTGAGTTCGACTCCAAGGGGGCCGTAATCCCATGAGGCGCGCAATCCGCCATAAATTTCTGATGATGGGTATACAAAACCTCTGCGCTTGGCGAGGCTAACAATTGTCTCTAAACGATCTGCGGCCATCTCTGATCTCCATCCGGCTGGCTGTCGGCTCTCCTTGCTGGTCGCAAGGTGGCCAATTCTACTCGTAGAAATGGTGCAGGTAGACTCCTTCCATGATTGCGATTGTGTTAGCCGCGGTAACCGTAGGGTCCACCACTCTCGGCGGATATGTCGCCCTTCGCTCTAAAGATCGCTTCCACTTAGTCCTCGGCCTAGCTGCGGGACTCTTGCTTGGCTTAGTTGGCTTTGATTTATTGCCCGAAGTTTTTGTCGGTGGCGGCTTACACCTCGGAAAGATTCCATTAGTCGCAATCGCCTTCGTTGTGGGATTTCTCTTCTTACATTTCTTTGAACAACTGGCCGGCGGTCACGAACCTGCGGAATCTGAATATGCTCATGAGCACACCCACTACGGCGATGCGGCTGGAGTAGTCGGCGCTCTCGCTATGGCTATTCACGTCTTCTTTGATGGTGTCGGATTAGCCGTTGCCTATAAAGT
>CAFBPI010000032.1_pt1 | contig 12620 bp, 13 predicted proteins | sample 7269671 | NCBI WGS metagenome assembly CAFBPI01 (sample SAMEA6814142, study PRJEB35770) | freshwater metagenome | biome: Freshwater; feature: Freshwater reservoir; material: water | place: Czech Republic | collected 2017-06-27 | depth 30m m | reverse complement strand
ATTAGTCCGAACGACAGTAAGGTCTTCTATCAGGGTCAGCCCTTTAATCCCCAAGTTGTTCTCCATCGCACTGTTGCAAAATTTATGCACTTGGTTAAACCAATACTTGAGGTGCTCGAGCATTCTGGAACGATTGTCATTAACAATCCTGCTGCTTCAATAACTTCAAGAAGTAAGCTCGAGACTGCGCAAGTACTCGCGAGAGCCGGCTTACCTTTTCTGCAATCTGAGTTCCAATTTCCTGGAGAATCTATCGAGTTGCATCTCGAAGGTGAGATCATTTCTAAGCCAGTTTTTGGGGCTCAAGGTAGAGGAATTCAATTCTTTCAGAACTCCATGCAAGCCACCCAAGCGATTGCAAAATCCCCAAAGGTTTTAGCAGATCACTTTGTAGAACCAATCTTGATTCAAAAGGATTTAGGTACAAACGTAATTGATTATCGTGCGCACGTAGTTGATGGTCGATGTGTAGCTTTGATGGAACGCATTCCTCAACCGGGTGAGCGCGTAGCTAATCTGGCACAGGGCGGTACTGGAATAGCTTTAGCGTTGACTCATCCTGCTGCGAGATTGGCAGAGTCTGCAGCGCAAGTGATGAAATTAGATATTGCAGGTGTAGATATGTTGGGAATCAATAATCAAATTTATATTTCTGAACTAGATGCCTGGGCTGGTTTTGCCGGGATTGAGAAAGTCACCGGAGTTTCGGTAAGTAGTTCCATCTTCAAAATGATTGAACGTCGGCTTACATGAACGTTATTGGCATAGGAAAGAATGAATGGGCAAGAGGCGTACCAGAGGAACTAGTACGTGCCTGCGAAGAACTAAAGATTGCCTATCAAGTACTCGATTTCTCCTCAGACCTGGATTTGGAATTAACTGATATCACCCATTTTGCGCCATGTCTTTTTATTCTCAAACCGCAAGTAGTAGAGATTTATCGTGATGCACAAGCACGAGGCATTATTCCGCTCAATCCAATTTCAGCAATAGCAATAGCAGATGACAAAGCTAAAACTTATCTGGCATTAGCAAGTGCCAATATTCCGCAGGTGCCTACTGAACTAATCGATCTACATGTGGACTCTGTGCTCGGCTATTTTCGTCGAAATAACGCCCCATCAGTATTTAAGATGCGCCACGGTGGACAAGGCCGATGGGTGCGTTTGATACGAGAAGAGAGTCAGGTGCCCGCTCTTTGCGAAGAATTCGCTCAAGAAGGTCTCGGTCCCATACTTGCTCAACCATTTATTGAAGAGGCAGAAGGCGAAAGTATCCGAGTAATTGTGACAGCAGGCAGAGTGATTGCGGCATCAAAGCGCCGTAGTACCCAAGACTGGCGATCCAATATTTCTCTTGGAGGAGTTCAAGAGAGGTATGAACTTAATTCACACGAATCTGAAATCGCTATTGCTGCAACTGCCACCATAGGCCTTGGGCATGCTGGCGTTGATCTCCTAAAAATGAGAGATGGCGCAAGAGTCCTTGAAGTTAATGCCTGCCCAGACTTCACGAGCATGAAAAGTATTTCAAGTGTGGACATTGCGCATGAAGTAATAAAGGCAACGCTTAAGGCCAAACTCCCTTAGCTGCCTTTCGAATCTTCAAGGGAGCGAGGCTGATAAGAATTATCAGCGGAGTTCCGATCACGTATATGAAGAACTTAATCCAATGGTTTATCTCGGCTGGAAGAACGCTTAGGACAAATACCGCCATAGGAAGAAGAAGTTTATTGAATTCACTCGCCAACCGCGTACGAATTCTTCTATGAACTCGAACGGTTGAAGTGACATTATCTTTTGGGATGCCAAGCGCATCTCGCGCAATTGGAGAGATGTGCACAAGTAAATAGCGCGGAAAGTCTTTAGGAAGTTGCGAACTCTTCAAACCAACCGCTTTTGAATTCTTAAGCACGGTACTTGGTGAGTAAATCTCATCGAGCTGTTCAAAGGCAAAAGCTGAGATTTTTTTACCGGCGTATTCGACAAATACTTGATCGCCAGGAGAGATGCCGAGTCTAGAGAATTGGGAATTCTCTAGACGAATAAGAGCTCGATCGTCATCGCCAGGAAATCCCATAGCAGTGCGGAACACTGAGACTGGGGCACCTAGAAATTTGCGAAGCAGAAATTCGATCCCGGAATCGATCCTGCGAATGATTCCGATACTTCCGCTATTTTCAATCGTTGGTTTGCTTAGAGAGACGCTCTCGCCACTCTTAATTTCAGTCAGAACTCGCATTGTAAAACCCATGCCCACGACATCTGACGAAACTCGTTTTACTGGGATTGGAAAAGAAGTCTTATTTGATTTTGTTAGAAGTGTGTATTCACCGCTTCCGGATTTTATAGCTACTAGAGCGGCTAGTTCGTGGGATAAATGCAACTTGTCTGCATCGCGCAGTTGGGAAATCTTTAGACTTCCGATAGTTACCTTTTTCATTACTGCTCCGATGCTAGAACGCCGCCTCTAATGTTACGAGCGAAACCTCTGGAGGGGAAGCGACTCGAATACGCGCAAATGGACTTGTTCCCATACCTGCAGAGACATGCAACCATGGCTCTCCCGGATCTCGAGTTAAACCACGGGCACGCCAATGAGGGAGATCGCAATTGGTGGTTAGCGCTTTACTTTCACCAAACCATGGCAAACGAACTTGTCCACCATGAGTGTGACCCGCAAAAATTAAATCTAAATCATCCTTCGACATTGCCTCAATAATTCTTAAGTACGGTGCATGAGTAACACCAATAGCTAGGTCAGCCTTTGGATTTGGTTTGCCAGCAACGAGTGAGTAATCATCGAGTTCAAGATGGGCATCATCGGTACCACGCGCTTCAATCTTTGTGCCATTTATTTCAATATTGACAGTGTGATGATTGAGATTGTGCCATCCAAGTTGAGTAAGTGAAGATTCCAACCCTCGCCATGGCAGCTCTTCTCCGTGCACACGCTTTCCGTGGTTCTTCAATAAATATTTGAGGGGATTTTTAATTTTCGGGGCGTAATAATCATTGGAGCCAAAGACGAAGAGTCCAGGTATATCGAGTAATCCAGATAACGCTTCTAGCGCAACCGGGACGGCATCCTTATGAGCAAGGAAATCACCGGTACTTATAACGAGATCTGGCGCCAGCTCGGCAAAGCTTTTGATATCTGCGATCTCAGCTTTGCGCGATGGGGTCAGGTGCAGGTCAGAGAAGTGGAGCACGCGAATATCGCGGTGGCCCGCAGGCAGAACCGGGACGCTGACTTCTCGCAATTTATAACTCATAGGCGTGAGAAGATACCGCTATGGGACTAAAAGAAACACTCCAAAGCGACCTGACCGAGGCGATTCGCTCTCGGGATGAGATGTCATCCGGCACGATCCGGATGGTTTTAAGCGCAATCACCAATGAAGAAGTTTCAGGCAAGAGCGCGCGCGTTCTGACCGATGCTGAAATCATCACCGTGCTTTCACGTGAAGCCAAGAAGCGCCGCGAAGCCGCCGAGGCATTTGCCGAAGCTGGTCGCGCTGACCGCGCAACAGCCGAAATTGAAGAAGGCAAAGTAATTGCCAGATATCTTCCGGAACAATTATCGGAAGCGGATCTCAAGAGGATGATTGCTGATGCCATCGCTGAAACCGGTGCAACTGGTCCATCAGGTATGGGGCAGGTAATGAAGTTAATCCAACCAAAAATTGCAGGCAAGGCCGATGGTGGCTTAGTCTCGACACTAGTGAAAGCAGCGCTCAATGGTTAAGTACGAATATGCAACAGTTCCACTTTTGTCACATGCCACTAAGCAGATTCTCGATACCTGGGGTTCTGATGGGTGGGAGCTCGTTCAAGTAATTCCCGCACCAGGTTCTGGTGAACAACTCGTTGCTTATATGAAGAGGGAGATCAACTAAATGGATGTACGCGCAAAACTTAAAGAACTGGGGCACGAACTACCGGTGGCATCTAAGCCGTTAGCTGCATACGTTCCCGCATCTAAGACCGGCAAGCTTGTTTTTACTGCAGGTCAATTGCCGATGGTCGATGGCGCGATTCCATTTGTAGGCAAAGTTGGCGGAGAAGTTACCCAAGAACAAGCTAAGGAGATGGCGCAAGTTTGTGCACTAAACGCACTAGCTGCACTTAACTTGGTGGACGATGTCGATAACGTTGCAAAAGTTGTTCGTATTGTCTGTTATGTCAACGGGGTTCCAGGATTTATCAATGCTCCATTCGTAGCAAACGGTGCATCTGAACTATTCATGGCGATCTGGGGCGAAGATGCAGGAGTTGCTGCACGTAGCGCAATTGGCGTAGCTGAACTTCCGCTGAATTCTCCAGTCGAAGTTGAACTTACCTTCGAACTCAAGTAATTAGTTTTTAACGACCGCGCTTAGATAGTCGTTCGACATCGAGGACGACTACAGCGCGAGGTTCTAGGCGAACCCACCCGCGACCAGCAAAATCAGCAAGCGCTTTGTTGACTGTCTCGCGTGATGCTCCGACTAATTGAGCAAGCTCTTCTTGAGTCAGATCGTGATTAACGTGAAGTCCATCGTCTTTCTCTACACCAAAGCGCGAACCCAAATCCATAATTGCTTTGGCAACGCGGCCAGGAACATCAGAGAAAACTAAGTCTGCAAGAGATTCGTTGGTGCGGCGAAGGCGTTGCGCCAAACGACCAAGAAGTTGAAGTGAAACTTGTGGGTGCTTGCTGACCCAACCAATAACTTGATCGTGAGCAAGTGCTAAGAGTCGTGAATCTGTTACCGCTGTTGCAGTTGCAGTACGAGGTCCTGGGTCAAAGACCGAGAGCTCGCCGAACATTTCAGAGGGGCCAAGAATATTAAGTAAGTTTTCGCGACCATCGCCGGAAGAAGTTCCGAGCTTGAGCTTTCCTTCAAGAACAACGAAGAGGCGATCTCCGGGCTCACCCTCTTTGAAGAGAGTCTTTCCTTTAGCAACTTTAATTTCAGTCATCGATGCGCGCAGTGAGGCAGCAGCTTCATCATCCAAAGCACTGAAAAGCGGCGCTCTGCGAACGGTCTCGTTATCTTTAATCTCTTTAGCTGTAGGCACGGTGAAACGATACCGCCAGAGGCCACTGAACTTCCAATCGAGTAATCTGCAGGAGTGCGCCAGCCTCAAGCGATCTTCAAGGCCCTGGTCAAAACCTATCCAGAGGCAGATTGCGAACTGGACTTCGAGTCTCCTTTTCAATTATTGGTTGCAACAGTTCTATCGGCCCAGTGCACTGACAAGCGGGTAAATTTCGTCTCGCATCGACTCTTTAAAAAATTTGGCACTCCTAAGAAATTGGCAGGAGCAGATATTGCGGTAGTTGAGGAGATGATTCATTCGCTCGGATTTTTTCGGGTGAAAGCACAGAACATCAAAGCGCTGAGTCAGAAGTTGCTACAAGATTTTGATGGAGAAGTGCCCAGCAATATTCATGATCTTGTCACCCTGCCAGGAGTAGGTCGCAAGACCGCAAATGTTGTTCTCGGTCATGCCTTTGGAATTCCAGGAATCACGGTCGATACTCACTTTGGTCGCCTGAGCCGTCGCTTTGGTTGGTCAAATAGCCAAGATCCTGTAGTTGTCGAACGCGACGTATCTGTTCTTTTTCCCGAGAAAGATTGGACCGACCTCTCACAACTTTTGATTTGGCATGGTCGACGAATCTGCCATTCACGCAAGCCAGCATGTGGCGCATGTCCACTCGCTCGGCTGTGTCCATCGGTAGGAATTGGTGAGATGGATAGAGTTAAAGCGTTGGCCCTAGTAAAAAGTGATGAGGATTTTCGATGAGAAAAATAATTGCAATCATCACTTGCTCACTCCTGCTTGCCTCATGTTCTGCTCCGTCAACTAAAAAGAGCGATGCAATAGGTGAAATTGTTTCTTGCACAACCATAAACACTGATCGCATCACGACAAAAGGCACAGTTCTTCCCTGCCTTGATGGCGGCCCGGGGATTGTGATGGAAGCACTTCGCGGTCCGGTTGTCGTTAATGTCTGGGGTTCTTGGTGTGCGCCTTGTATTGAAGAAATGCCCTACTTTGTGGCGCTTGCCGAGACCGGCAAAATAAATATTGTTGGTGTTGATGTGGAAGAGAAGAATGTGGCGGCTGGTAAGAAATTTGCACTGAGCCATGGAATGAACTGGCCAATTCTCTATGATCCTGACGGACGTACCAAAGCGCTCTATGGAATGGGTGTTCCTGTTACTTGGTATATCAACGCAAAGGGCGAGGTTGCCTATCGACATGTTGGGCTTGTGAAATCGAGGAAGATTCTCTTTGATGAAGTTCGCAAATATTTAGACGTGGATTTATGAAGACTTATATTGCCGATTTAATCTTCGCTGCACTTCTTCTCTTTGCTATCTACAAAGGTTATAAAGAGGGCCTGTTATCAACACTATTTTCGGTAATCGGATATGTGGGTGGCGGATTAGCTGCGATCTACTACTCTGTTGATTTTGTTAGAGACTGGCAGAGCAGCATTCAGAAGTACGCACTCATCATCATCGCCGTAATTATTGGCGCATCTATTGCGCAATCTGTATTGCGGAGAGTTGGCCGGTTCGTTCACACCAGAATTCTCTTTGCTCCATTTACCTGGATTGATTCACTTCTCGGTGCCGTGTTATCGGCTACTCGGGCCGCACTATTTATCTATCTCTTCTCACTTCTATCACTTGCTATGCCATGGTCATGGGCGCAGCAATACATTCCACAGAGTCAGATTTACCAACAAATGGATGAACGCGCTCCTGGAATACTGAAATCAGTAACCGAAAAACTTTCTAGTCTTCGCTCTTCCCCGATTGCAAACCCTCTTGAATAAGTCGCATCACATTGGGATCGGCCAGAGTAGTGGCATCTCCTACCGCCCGATTTTCGGCGACATCGCGCAATAACCGTCGCATGATTTTTCCGGAACGAGTCTTCGGAAGTTCATTCACCACCATGATTTGACGTGGTTTGGCGATTGGTCCGATCTCTTTTGCGACATGGTCGCGCAGCTCTTTAATAAGTACATCACCATCATGATGCGCAACTCCACCGCGCAAAATAACGAAGGCAACGATTGCTTGACCAGTCATTGCATCGTTAGCGCCAACGACCGCAGCTTCAGCGACCGCTTCGTGCGAGACCAGTGCTGATTCAACTTCCGTTGTAGAAATACGGTGGCCCGAAACATTCATCACATCATCGACTCGACCCAACAGCCACATGGCACCGTCGTTATCTAACTTTGCGCCATCCCCCGCAAAATAACGCCCCGGAAAACGCGACCAATATGTCTCGGCATAGCGCTCTGGCTCGCCCCAAATTCCGCGGAGCATTGAAGGCCAAGGTTCAGTAAGAATTAAATACCCGGCATGGCCATTGCCCATAACGTTTGCATCGTTATCAATAATTTGTGCAGTAATTCCAGGAATTGTTCCCATGGCAGATCCAGGTTTTGTTGCAGTAACTCCTGGCAGCGGTGAAATCATGATTGCGCCAGTTTCGGTCTGCCACCAGGTATCAACAATCGGACAACGGTCGCCGCCAATAATTTCGCGGTACCACATCCACGCCTCAGGATTAATTGGCTCACCAACTGAACCAAGTAGTCGCAGAGATGTGAGATCGCGCGAGTTAGGGAATTCATCGCCCCATTTCATCCATGTACGAATAAGAGTTGGAGCGGTATAAAGAATGCTGACCTTATATTTCTCAATGATTTCAAAGATGCGTGATTTAGTTGGAGTATCCGGCGTTCCTTCGTACATCACTTGCGTCGCGCCATTAATCATTGGCCCATAGACAATGTAAGAGTGCCCAGTGATCCAACCGATATCAGCGGTGCACCAATAGATATCGCGCTCTGCTTTTAGATCAAAGACTGCTTTGTGTGTGAATGCGGTCTGTGTGAGATAACCGCCGGTGGTATGGAAAATTCCCTTGGGCTTTGCAGTGGTGCCAGAGGTATAGAGAATAAATAAGACGTGCTCACTATCGAAAAATTCTGCTTCGTGTTCATCGGATTGGCGGTCCACAATCTCGTTCCACCAGATATCACGGCCTTGAGTCCATTCACTCTCTTGCCCGGTGCGCTTTACTACCAACACATTCTTTACATTGGTTGCACCTTTAAGTGCCTCATCCACAGCTGGCTTTAGCGCAAAGGCAGTGCCCCGTCGATATCCACCATCAGCCGTAATTACTAATGTGGCATCGGCATCTTGAATACGGGAGAGAAGTGCTTCGGCTGAGAAACCACCGAAGACAACTGAATGCGCCGCACCCAATCGTGCACATGCCAGCATTGCAACAGCAGCTTCGGGAATCATCGGCATATAAATTGCAACGCGATCGCCAGCCTTTACGCCCAATTCAATCAGCGCGTTTGTTGCCTTCTTTACATCCTTAAGCATCTGCGCGTAAGAAATTGCGCGAGTATCACCAGGTTCGCCCTCAAAATAGAAGGCGATGCGCTCTCCGCGACCTTCAAGGACATGTCGGTCGAGACAATTGTATGAAGCGTTAATTTTTCCACCGATAAACCATTTTGCAAAAGGAACTTGCCAATCGAGAACTTGATCCCACTTCTTATCCCAATGAAGCATTGATGCTTGGTTTTCCCAGAACGCTAATCGATCTGCTGCCGCGCTATCAAACAAATCACTCTTAGCATTTGCCGCCGCCGCAAAATCTGCAGTGGGCGAGAAGGTTCGGTTTTCGTGGCCAAGGTTATCGAGTGCATCAGACATGTTTGCAGATTACCAGCGCTAGGTTTTCCACACTACGGAAAATCCATACCAATTTTCTCAGTTTCGCATTCTAGATTCTCGAGCATGCACTCCAGCATTCGTTAATCAAGGGAGCTTTATATGTTAAGCACATTCTTTACTATCGTAAATAATCTCCATCTCATCAGCGTCACTCTGCGAGGGGTAAGCCGTTTGGTCTCACTTGCCGCCAAATCCAATATCGGCCTGTTGGGCTTGGATCGCCTGTTGAACCATCTCGGGATGTAAAACCAATAGAAATGAGCGCTCAGGAGGCACCTCACACACCACCTTCTGAGCGTTCTTTTCCTTTTATGCTCAAAATATGGTGGGATTAGTCGTAAGCCTCACCGCCGACCCAACGACGAGACCGGTTAGAGATTTACACCGAATGAAAACTTGGGAGAAGAAATGCCAATTGCAACCCCTGAAATTTATGCCGAAATGCTCGACCGCGCTAAAGCCGGAGCATTCGCATATCCAGCCATTAACGTCTCGTCATCACAGACACTTATCGGCGCGATCCGTGGATTTGCTGAAGCAGGTTCCGACGGAATCATCCAGATCTCTTGGGGCGGTGCTGAATACCTCTCTGGTTCAACCGTTAAGAACATGGTCGATGGCGCGGTAGCGCTCGCAGAGTTCGCACATATCGTTGCTAAGAACTACAAAGTAAATATTGGTATTCACACCGATCACTGCCCCGTCGAAAAGCTCGATGGCTTTATGCGCCCACTTCTCGATATTGGTGCCGAACGCATCAAATCTGGCAAGGGTCCATTGTTCAGCTCACACATGTGGGATGGCTCAGCGGTATCAATGCCAGAGAACATGAAGATTGCTGACGAACTTATTACGAAATCTGCTGCAGCCCGCACACTTCTTGAAATTGAAATTGGCGTTGTCGGTGGCGAAGAAGACGGTATCGAAGCAAAGCACGATGCAAAGTTGTACTCAACTCCAGAAGATGCGCTGATGACAGTTGCAACACTTGGTTCCGGAGAGCGCGGTCGTTATATGGTCGCTGCAACTTTCGGAAACGTGCACGGTGTTTATAAGCCAGGCAACGTTGTTCTGCAACCTGCAATATTAAAAACTCTTCAAGATGCAGTTGCTGCAAAGCTCGGTCTACCTGCTGGCTCAAAGCCAATGGATCTCGTCTTCCATGGTGGCTCTGGTTCGCTGCTCTCGGAAATCCGCGAATCACTGGATTACGGCGTTATTAAGATGAATATCGATACCGATACTCAATATGCATTTACCCGTCCGATCGTTGATCACGTCTTTAAGAATTACGACGGTGTGCTCAAGATTGATGGCGAAGTCGGCAACAAGAAGGCCTACGACCCACGTGCGTGGGGCAAGCTCGCTGAAGCAGGTCTTGCTGCTCGCGTCGGTGTTGCTTGCGAAGATCTCCGCTCTACCGGAACGTCGATCAACGCCTAATGCCAGCACTCGTCTTGCTCGGAGCCCAATGGGGCGATGAGGGTAAAGGTAAAGCGACCGATCTACTTGGCGACCGCGTTGATTACGTTGTTCGTTATCAAGGTGGCAATAACGCCGGACACACCGTTGTTATTGGCAAAGAGAAGTATGCGCTGCACCTACTGCCTTCCGGAATTTTAAGTCCTAACGTCGTTCCCGTTATCGGTAATGGCGTTGTGATTGATCCTTCCGTTCTGCTTCAAGAGATTGCAGGACTCAACGAGCGAGGCATCGATACCTCTAAGTTAAAGATTTCTACCAATGCACATCTGATTACGCCTTATCACCGCACCATCGACAAGGTCTCCGAGCGCTTCTTGGGTAATTCTAAAATCGGAACTACCGGTCGCGGAATTGGACCTGCATATGCAGACAAGATCAATCGCATCGGTATCCGCGTGCAAGACTTATTTGATCCTTCGATTCTGCGCCAAAAAATTGAAGGCGCACTTCGCGATAAGAACCAAGTACTTATCAAGGTCTTTAATCGCAAAGGTATCGAAGTCGAAGAAGTTCTCAAGGAATATCTTGCTTATGCAGAAATCTTGGCCCCTTATGTCTGCGACACCGTTCTGCTTCTCGATCAAGCCCTTAAAGCTAATAAGAATGTTCTGCTCGAAGGCTCACAAGGCACATTGCTCGATGTTGATCACGGTACTTATCCATTCGTAACATCCTCCAATCCAACTGCGGGCGGTGCTTCGACTGGTTCTGGAATCGGACCAACCAAGATCACTCGCGTCATCGGAATTGTTAAGGCCTACACAACTCGCGTTGGTTCTGGTCCATTCCCGACCGAACTCTTTGATGAAGATGGCGAAAAACTTCGCACTATTGGTGGCGAAGTTGGCGTAACTACCGGTCGCAACCGTCGTTGCGGTTGGTATGACGCACCGATTGCTCGTTACGCAGTTCGCGTTAACGGACTTACCGATTTCTTCTTAACAAAGTTAGATGTTCTGACCGGTTGGGAGAAAATTCCAGTCTGCGTTGCCTACGATATTGATGGAAAGCGGGTAGAAGAACTTCCTTCTTCGCAATCTGATTTCCACCACGCACAGCCAATTTACGAATATCTGCCTGGCTGGACCGAAGATATCTCTGGCGCTCGCACGCTTGAAGATCTGCCGGCTAACGCTCGTGCATATGTGAAATATCTAGAGGATATTTCTGGTGCACCGATGAGTGCAATCGGTGTCGGCCCCGGGCGCGATCAGACCATCGCGGTCAGAGACCTCATCAACTAACCGATGAGAGTTCTCCTGATTGGCTCCGGCGGGCGTGAACACGCACTCGCAGCAGCACTCAATCGGGACCCACAGCTCGAAGAACTTCACGTTGCACCAGGCAATCCCGGTATTGCAGCAATTGCTTTATGTCATGCAATAAATGTCGATGACAACTCTGCCGTTGTTTCACTTGCCCAGAAATGGCGAATTGATTTAGTTGTTGTCGGCCCAGAGAAACCTCTAGTCAATGGTTTATCCGATGCGCTCAAGGTGGCCGGAATTGCTTGCTTTGGTCCATCACAAGCTGCTGCGCAGTTAGAAGGCTCAAAAGATTTTGCAAAGAAGGTAATGAGTGATGCGGGTGTTCCAACTGCGAGATCATTTACGTGTACTAATAAATCAGAGGTCGAATCGGCGCTCGATACTTTTGGTGCGCCGTACGTGGTTAAGCACGACGGGCTTGCAGCAGGCAAGGGTGTAGTTGTCACGGATGATCGCAGCGCTGCAATCGAACATGCGCTGTTGTCGCCGCGAGTTGTCATCGAAGAATTTCTTGATGGCCCAGAAGTTTCACTCTTTGGAATTAGCGATGGCACGCGTGTGATTGCTATGCAACCTGCACAAGATTTCAAACGAGCGTTTGATGGTGATCTCGGTCCGAACACTGGCGGCATGGGTGCGTACTCACCACTTCCTTGGGCTCCTGCTGACATCATTGAAGAGACGCTAGAAAAAGTTTTGAAACCCATTATTAATGAGATGGCGAAGCGCGGAACTCCCTTCGTTGGTCTGCTCTATGCCGGTCTTGCATTAACAAGTAAGGGGATGCGGGTGATCGAATTCAATGCCCGCTTTGGTGATCCCGAGACCGAAGTTCTCTTGCCCAGACTTAAGACGCCACTCGCCCAACTCTTATACAAAGCAGCGACTGGTTTATTAACCGATGAGATGACTTTGGATTGGTCAGATGATTCCGCCGTTACCGGTGTCTTGGCATCGCAGGGTTATCCCGCAGCTCCGATAACTGGCCTACCAATTACCGGGATCTCTGAGCAATCAGGCGCAGCAGTATTTCACGCCGGAACAACGCTCCAGGATGGCGTTCTTCACTCGGCGGGTGGGCGCGTTCTGACTGT
>CAFBPI010000030.1_pt1 | contig 13107 bp, 13 predicted proteins | sample 7269671 | NCBI WGS metagenome assembly CAFBPI01 (sample SAMEA6814142, study PRJEB35770) | freshwater metagenome | biome: Freshwater; feature: Freshwater reservoir; material: water | place: Czech Republic | collected 2017-06-27 | depth 30m m | reverse complement strand
CCGGTTACAAGGCCGGGCAAGTAGTTAGTGATTTGGTCTGGGAATTGGAATGGCTCTTCCAACTTACCAATCCAATCGGGCAAGAAGACGATAACAATGCTTCCAATGCCAGCGCCCAAGAGCGTGCGCATTCCGCCCAGAATCGAACCAGTTAAAAGCGAGAGCGAGAGCGCGATTGGAAAAACGCTAGTGCCAACAAATCCACGAAGGCCGTAGAGCGCACCTGCAATTCCTGCAAAACTAGAGGAGATAACAAATACCAAAATTTTGGTGCGAGCAACATTTATGCCCATCAATGAGGCCGCGGATTCATGATCGCGAACTGCTCGCCAGCTGCGACCAGAGCGAGAGGAGAATAAATTAGCCGCGACATATAGAGCGAGAACTGCAAATGGCAAAGTAACCAGAATCTGCCATTCTTCAAAAGAAATATCACCTAGTAGAGCGATGATCCATTGCGGTGGAGTACCAGTATCAATTGAAATCCCTGACTCTCCCCCAAAAACAGATTCAAACCTATTAGCAACTGTCGGGAGTGCAAGGGCTAGAACCAGAGTTGTGCCAGCCAAGTACGGTCCGGATAACTTTGCAGCAACTGCGCCGAGCAATAGGCCTGCGAGGGCTGCAGCAATTGCGGAGAGCGGAATTGCCAACCACATGTTGATACCGAGCTTGGTCATTAAGAGTCCACACGAATATCCACCAATAGCCATTAGTGCGCTCTGACCTAATGAGAGTTGTCCAGATAGACCCGTCAAGATATTAATGGAGAGAACTCCAATAAAGAGAGTGAGGGCAACTGCAATTTGATTCTGGTTATACGGCCCAACAACGTGCCCCAAAAGTAAAATGGCAAGTAAGAATGTGAGTGCCAACAATAAGTTCCTTTGAGTGTGACCCAATTTCTTAAACACGGCGTCCCACCTCTGATCCAAAGAGACCTTGAGGTCGGAAGAACATGATTCCCATCAAAATCAAGAAGATGGCAATAAAAATATCTTCCGGGATGTCATAGACGCTGATAAATGCGATCACAAATCCCAGGAGAAATCCGCCGATGACAGAGCCAAGCAAGCTATCTAGCCCACCAATTACGCATGCGGTAAATCCAATGATCAGAATCAAATCGAGAGAGTTAGGAGAAATATTTGTTGCGGGAGTAACGAGCAGCCCCGCCACTGATGCAACAGCGCCAGAGATGACCCAGCCGAGAGTTCGAATGCTGCGCGTGCGAATACCGCTTAAGCGAGCGACTTCTGAATTGAGTGCACTCGCTCGCATTGCCAAGCCCACTGAGGTGCGCGCGAGAAAGAGGGATGTTGCAATCAGTATCAGAATGACAATTCCAATAGTGAAGAGATCGAAGTAGGTAAAAGGCATGGTGTTACCACCGACTTTAAGTGCGACAGTACTTACCGGCGCTGGGAAACCGCGTTCCGAACCTGCCCAAATCATTCCGGCAACTGATTGCAAAATTCCTAGAATTCCAAGTGATGCGATAACTGGAATTGCATCACGCATAGATGGGCTACCAAGAATTGCAGTTCCTGACTTCTTCTTCAGTGGCCTTATCACCAGAATATCTATGGCTGCTCCCAGTGCTGCTCCAACTATGAGTGCGACAAAGAATGCAATCCAATAGTTGTATCCCTGTGCAATGAGAGTGGATGCAACATATGCACTGAACATCGCCTGTCCCATTTGAGCGAAGTTAATAAGTCCTGCCCCACGCCATACAAGCACTAGACCCAGCGCAACAAGTGCGTAGATTGCGCCGCGCGATCCGCCAGTAAATAGAGCATTTAAGAAAGTTTGCATTAGTACCCCAAGTAAGCAGCTCGAAGGGACTCATCGGCACGCAATTGTGCAGCGGGCATGTCAGCAACAACTTTGCCTAGTGCAAGCAAAACACCGTGATCTGCGATTGCTAGTGCAGTGTTCGCATTCTGCTCTACAAGCAGAACGGTCAATCCCTTTTCGCGGCAGAGAATGGAGACGGTATCGATGATCTGTTCAACAATTAATGGCGCTAAACCAAGAGATGGTTCATCCAGCAGTAGTAGTTCAGGACGTGAAACAAGTGCCCGACTAATTGCAAGCATCTGGCGTTCGCCACCAGAGAGGGTTCCTGCCTTCTGACTCTTGCGCTCCTCAAGACGAGGAAAGAGTTCATATGATTCTGAAATAGCTGCACGCACATCTGCCCGATTAGTGCGCAGGCGAAATAGCGCTCCCATGCGAATATTCTCTTCAACGGTGAGTTCGGCGATTACTGAATGACCTTCAGGTGCTTGTGCAATTCCAGCGCGCACAATATTTTCAGGACGCATACCTTGAATTTCTCTGCCCGACCAAGAGATTGTTCCTGATTTTGGAGCAATCAGACCAGAGATGGTCCGCAGAAGTGTCGTCTTACCAGCGCCATTGGCGCCAATAACTGTAGTGATACGTCCTTTTTGGGCAGTAAAAGAGATCTGATTAACTGCTTGGACAGAGTCATATGAGACAGAAAGATTATTAATCTGCAGCATTAGTGGCGACTGCTTCCGAGATATGCAGTGAGAACTTCGGGATCCTCTTTTACGGCATCGAAAGTTCCAGATGCAATGATTTTGCCAAAGTTAAGAACATAAACCTGGTCGGAAATTTCGCCTACAAAATCCACATGGTGCTCGACCACAAAGACCGCACAATTTCGCTTCACTTCATTGATGATTGTTGCTAATTCATCTATATCGCCTTGATCTAACCCGGCTGCTGGCTCATCGAGCATCAAAAGGAGTGGATCTGAAATAAGGGCTCGAGCAAGCGCAACTTTCTTTGAGTCCGGATAGCTAAGTTCGTGAGGTAAACGCTCAGCCAAATGTGCGACCCCGAGAGAACTCAAAACCTCCATCGCTTTTTCGCGAAGTCTCTTCTCGGATTTTCCTGAAGCACCAATGAGATCGGTAAATATATTTGAACTTTTCTGGGTATCAGCACCGAGCATTACATTTTCACAGACGTTTAATCCAGAAAAGAGGCCTACGCCTTGCAAGGTTCGAGAGATACGTAGTGCTGCAAGTTCATGAGTCTTTGGCCAAGAAATCTTTTTTCCTTGAAATTCAATCTCACCACTGGAAATAGGAACAAAACCAGAAATTGCATTAAAGGCGGTTGTCTTACCTGCACCATTAGGACCAATTAATGCAACCACTGAATGAGGAGAAATATTAAAACTGGCGCTATCTAGCGCGGTTAAGCCACCAAATTGAACATGAAGCCCTGATACCGAGAGCAGCGGACTGACTGTGTTCACACGGAGATTCTAGGCACGCGAGCTGCGATTCGGGTAACTATCTCGTAATTAATTGTTCCGGAAGCACTTGCCCAATCATCTGCGGTGTAGCCAGTCTGGCTGATTACGAGAACTTCATCGCCTGCCTGCGCAGTGGAATCTGGGCCTAAATCGACAACAAATTGATCCATTGATACTCGGCCAATGATTGGTGCACGTTTTCCGTTATGCGTAACTCCGGTGGCAGAGGAAGCATTGCGGGGAATTCCGTCTGAATAACCCATTGCAACAACGCCAAGGACGGTCTCTCTTTCTGTTACCGCAGTTCCGCCATAACCCACCGGTGAACCTGCCGGAACTTTCTTCACGAGGTGGAGTTGCGCAGCGATACTCATAACAGGTCGCAACCCAAGTGCGGCTGAATGTCCCATAAATCCAATATCTGGTGAGAGTCCATACATAGCAATTCCGAGGCGAACCATTTTTTGATCAATGCCAATACTTAATAGAGTCGCTGCGGAATTCGCATAATGAATAATTTGTGGAGAACATCCGGCATGCTGCAGTTCAAGAAGTTTTGCCTCAAATACATTTATCTGAATTTGTGTGTAATCCGATAGCGGTTCATCTGCTCGGGCGAAGTGAGTCCAGAAACCAACAACTTCCACATGTGCGCTAGGCAAGAGTTTGAGGAATTCTTCCCACTCTTCAAGAAGCCCGCCCCGGGTCATTCCCGTATCGACCTCTATATGTACCCGCGCCCGCTTTCCTAACTTCTGTGACGCCTCTGAAATTTGATTAAGAATCGCTACCGATGGCACTGAGAGATCAATATTTAGTTCAATTGCCTTTTCAAATGCCGCTCCTGGCGGAGTGAGCCAAGCGATGATTGGCGCATTAATTCCTGCATTGCGAAGTTCGAACGCTTCTTCAAGAAGCGCTGTACCTAACCAAGTCGCGCCGGAAGCGAGTGCTGCCTGTGCAACTGGGATAAGACCGTGCCCATATGCATTTGCCTTCACGACCGCTAATACTTCAGCAGTACCGCCGCTCTTAGCGTGAGTAATGTTGTGCGCAAGTGCTTCAAGATCAATCCTAACTTCCGCGCGATTCTTCATTTGTTCTCCACAATTACCATAGCTGAGGCAATACCTGCGTCATGGGAGAGGGTCAGATGAACATTGAATTCATGGAGTCGCTTGGCCATTTCGCCAGAGAAATTGAAAGCGGGTTTACCCGACGGTTCGTTAATAATTCCAGCCTCAAGCCAATTAAATGGCGCTTTAGCATTTAACGCTTTTGCTAACGCTTCACGCGCAGCAAATCGTGCTGCAAGGGACGACAAAGGAAGCGTGGCTTCGGTCGGTGTGAAAATTCTTGTGAGGAGACCTGGCGTGCGATCGAGAGATTCTTGAAATCGGTCGATGTTAACGACATCAATACCTATTCCGAAAATGGAACTCATCAGGAGGGTTGTTTCTTTGAGGGGAAATAGCGATCAACGGCAATTATTGCGACCAAAATTGAACCACCAAGAAAGAGGCCGCCAATCAAATCAGAGAGCCAGTGTGTGTTTCGAATAAGTGATGCAACGCAGACTGCTACCGAGAAGAGCACGACTACCCAAGTCAAATTCACGCCATTAAATGGCGCACGTTTGGTGTATCGATAAATTATGTAGGCGAGTAGCCCCCAAGAGATCAGCGCATTTGCCGCGTGGCCACTGGGGTAGGAAAGTCCACCCACATGTAATTCATCAAAATGTAGGCGAGGCTTGGAGCGACCGAAAACTAATTTTGCACATCCCACTACGAGGTTGAGACTAAGTAGGGCGAGTAACGACAAATTCAAAGGCCTAAAGGATTTAAACCGCCATCCAATTATTGCCGCTGATACTAAGAGGACTGTCGCAGTAAACCATCGAAGACCTAAATCATCCATCGCTAAGAGAAAGTGGCTTGCCATGCCCGTAATTCGATAGTGCTTCATATTTACGACGTGGTGATCGATATCGTAAAGCAAGCCCTTTGTCAGAATCTGTTGCGAAGTAATAAGAAAGCCGACAAAGAGAAGGATGGACTGCTTAATCGCACGCTTCATCTGTGCTCGGCGTTTAACAATAAGGTCGACACTCATCGATATTTACCTACTCAACAGTTACAGATTTTGCGAGGTTGCGAGGTTGGTCAACGTCATTGCCTCGAGCGATTGCCATCTCGTAAGCAATAACTTGCAACGGGACCACCGAAAGAATTGGTTGTAGAAATTCGTGCGTTGATGGAATACGAATGAGGTGATCCGCCGATGCTAGCGGCGCATCAGAAATTGCAATAATGATTGCGCCACGCGCTTTTACTTCTTGAACATTGCTCGCCATCTTTTCGGCAAGCAACGTACCCACTGCCGGCATAATCGCGATAACAGGTGTTCCGGTATCAATAAGTGCGATAGGTCCATGTTTGAGTTCACCACCAGCGAATCCTTCAGCGTGCATGTAAGCAAGCTCCTTGAGCTTAAGAGCTCCTTCAAGCGCAGTTGGAAATCCAACGTGGCGACCAAGGAAGAGCATTGAAGAAGAATCCTTAAATTTACGGGTGAGCTCACGTAACGGCTCTACGGTCTCAAGAACTTGCTCTACCTTGGCAGGAAGTTCTGCAAGCTCTAATTCAATCTCGTGAGCAATCTTTGAATCGAGGGTTCCGCGAACACGACCTAAGTGAAGTGCAAGTAGGTACATGGCAATGAGTTGGGCCGTAAATGCCTTTGTCGATGCGACTGCGATTTCAGGACCAGCATGGGTATAAAGCACCGCATCGGATTCGCGAGGAATAGTAGATCCGTTGGTATTGCACACTGAAAATACCCGAGCACCATGGCTGCGGGCATAACGCATGGCCATCAAAGTGTCCATCGTCTCGCCAGATTGAGAGATCGGAATTATCAAGGTCTGTGCATCAACACTGGGTTCGCGATAACGATATTCAGAGGCGAGTTCAACATCTACTGAAATATCTGCCCATTTCTCAATTGCATATTTGCCGACAAGGCCCGCGTGGTAGGCAGTTCCACAGGCAATAATCACAACTTTATTAATTCCCTTTAGATCAATCCCAGCAGTTATTTCTGGATCTAACCCGGCGGTGCGACCAATTAACGTATCTGCAATCGCTTTGGGTTGTTCGTAAATTTCTTTCAGCATGAAGTGGGCATAGCCCCCGCGCTCTGCTGCACTGGCATCCCATGAAATTTCATATTCGCGGTGTGGTAGAACTTTGCCTGATGCATCCGTTACAACAATGGATGATGCAGTGATATCAACTACCTCGTCTTGCCCGAGCTCGAGTGCGCGCTTAGTGTGCGAAATAAATGCTGAGACATCTGATGCTAAGAAGTTCTCACCTTCACCAACACCGACTACTAGTGGAGAATTGCGACGAGAACCGACGATGCGACCGGGTTCATCGGAGTGAATCGCAAGTAGCGTAAATGAGCCACGCAATTGGCCGCAGACTTCGCGCATCGCTGCCGCAAGATCACCCTTGTGAGTTTTGCGAGCATCACTCAGTAAATGCACTACGGACTCAGTATCCGTTTCAGATTTAAAGGTATGTCCACGCTTTTCAAGCTCTGCCCGGAGTTCAACGTAATTTTCAATTATTCCATTATGGATAAGGGCTAACTTGCCCTCATTATCTAAATGCGGATGTGCGTTGTCGTCTGTGGGACCGCCATGAGTCGCCCAGCGAGTATGACCGATTCCGCTGTGAGATTCAGGAATTGCATCGCCCAAAATTTCTTCTAAGTTGCCAAGTTTTCCGGCACGTTTTTCAATCCAGAGTGGTGCGCCTTTGGTAACGACGAGTGCGATTCCAGCAGAGTCATAGCCGCGATATTCCAGGCGACGAAGTCCTTCGAGGACAGGTGAGAGGGCTAAGCCTTTACCGGTGTATCCAACGATGCCACACATGGTTAAGGCTCCTTAAAAAGTTAAGTGATTACTTCAGTTCTAATCTTACTATTTCAGCCAACTTCTCGGCGATTTCTTGAGCGGTCGCAATTGATGCAGCTTCGACCATCACGCGTACTAGTGATTCAGTGCCGGAGGCGCGGACCAAAATGCGTCCATTGTCCCCAAGTTCAGATTCACAGGAAGCGATCATCTCTGAAATTGCCTTCGATGAATCGAGTCGTGATTTATCGATATCTTTTACATTAATCAGAACTTGAGGAAATCGCTTCATAACGGCAGCAAGGTCTTCCAGTGATTTGTCGGTCTCGACCATCACTTGCATTAAGTGAAGTGCAGTCAAAACTCCATCACCAGTGTTGGCATGGTTGCGCAAAATAATGTGGCCAGATTGCTCGCCACCAAGAGTGTGGTTGTTGGCCAACATATTTTCAAGTACGTAACGATCGCCTACCGCGGTCTTCTCAACTTTAATACCTGAAGCTTCCATCGCCTTAACAAAGCCAAGGTTAGACATCACAGTTCCAACAACAGTCGAAACTTTAAGATGAGTAGCTAAAATTGCCATAATAAAATCGCCATCAATTAAGTTGCCCTTGGCATCCACTGCTAAACATCGATCGGCGTCACCATCGTGGGCAATACCTAGATCTGCGCCAACTTCTTTTACCTTTGCAATCAAAGATTCCATATGGGTTGAGCCGCAGTTCTCATTAATGTTCCAGCCATCAGGGCTGTTATTGATGGAGATAACTTTTGCACCCGCACGGTGATAAGAAGTAGGAGCTACATCAGATGAAGCGCCATTAGCGCAATCCACCACAACGGTAAGTCCCTTGAGATTTGTGGTGAGGGAAGAGAGTAAGTGATACAAGTAGCGCTCTGATGCGCTCTCGTCATTAATTACGCGACCAACATCGCGGCCAGTTGGGCGCTCCCATTTCTCGCCAAGACGAGCTTCGATCGCTTGCTCGAGTTGGTCATCGAGTTTGCCGCCGCCTTTGGAGAAGAACTTAATTCCATTATCTGGCATCGGGTTATGTGATGCCGAAATCATTACGCCTAAATCTGCACCAGATTCTGCAACTAAATGTGCGATAGCTGGTGTGGGTAATACGCCTACGCGATAGACATCTACGCCTGCGCTAGCAAGGCCAGCAATAACTGCTGCTTCGAGGAACTCTCCGGAAGCTCGCGAATCTTGACCAACAATTGCACGAGGGCGATGGCCCTTAAAAGCGCCTGCTTCACCAAGAATATGTGCAGCAGCAACAGCTAAATCGAGGGCAAGTTCTGCAGTGAGATCGCGATTGGCAAGACCTCTAACACCATCGGTGCCAAAGAGGGCCATTAGTAAATAATCGAATCGATAAGAAGAATTAACGCTTGCTGTATTGCGAGCGCTTACGTGCCTTCTTCAGACCGTACTTCTTACGCTCGATGACGCGAGCGTCACGAGAGAGGAAGCCAGCCTTCTTAAGTGCTGGACGGTTTGCATCTGTATCAATCTCGTTTAGTGCACGAGCAACGCCGAGGCGAAGTGCTCCTGCTTGTCCTGATGTTCCGCCACCATTGATGCGAGCGATTACATCGTATGAACCTTCAGCACCAACAGTGCGGAATGGCTCTGAAACTAATTGTTGGTGAACCTTGTTAGGGAAATAAACTTCAAGTGCCTTACCGTTAACAACCCACTTACCTGAACCAGGTACTAGGCGAACGCGAGCAACAGCTTCCTTACGACGACCGGTGCCGCCTCCTGGTGCTGTGATTGCTGGGCGGTTAGTTGCAGCAGCAGGTGTGCTGGAGCTGTAAGAAGTTGGAACTTCGTCCAAATCAGCGTCAATGGTTGTATCGAAATCTGACATTAGCTATAGCTCCTATTACTTCTTCACGATTTGGGAAACTTGATTAAATACAAATGCTGTTGGGTTCTGAGCAGCATGTGGATGTGTTGGGCCTGCGTAGACCTTGAGCTTTGTTCCGACTGAACGTCCGAGCTTGTTCTTAGGAATCATTCCAAGAATCGCCTTTTCAACAACGCGAGTTGGATCCTGGTTAAGCAAATCTGAGTACACGATTGAAGTCATACCGCCTGGGAAACCGGAGTGGTGGTGAGCAAACTTCTGTCCAGCTTTTTGTCCGGTAAGGACAACCTTCTCTGCGTTGATAACAACGACGAAGTCACCCATATCGATATGAGGTGCGAAGGTGGTCTTATGCTTTCCGCGAAGAAGGACCGCTGCATGGCTAGCAAGACGACCTAGTACAACGCCTTCTGCATCAATGACATGCCACTTACGTGAAACGTCACCGGCTTTTGGTGTAAATGTGCGCACGAGGTATCTCTCTTTCTAGCTTTAAGTTCTGGTTTTCTTCTGGTTTAGCCCGGTGGCTGTAAAGCCGCTTGAGCAGAGGGCTAGGTTACCCGTCCGCGTGGGGTGGGGTCAAAATGAGCTCAACCCTTGGAAATAGGCCAAATTGAGGATTATTGCAGGGGAATTAAGCGGTATCCGACCCCTCGAATCGCTGAAATCACCCGAGGTCCCCCGGCCGCCTTGATCTTGAGGCGAAGGCGCGAGGCATGAGTATCGAGCAGATGGTCGCTAGAAAAATCAACACTGCCGCCAATTGCTTCGATGACCTGTTCGCGAGTAAATACACGTGTGGGTTGTTCCATTAACAATCTAAAGAAATCGTATTCGGTCTTGGTGAGTGCAACGCGTTCGGTGCCAACTATTAGTTCTCGGCTTTCGGTATTGAGAGAGAGGTTTTCAACCTCAAGAACGGTAGCGCCGATTACCACTCCTAAGCTTCTATGCCGGAGTTGGGTTGTCACTCGCAAGTTGAGTATGCGAGAAGAGACTGGTTTGGTGATGTAATCATCGGCGCCGGCCGCTAAACACATCGCTTCATCCATCTCTTCGCCACGATTAGTTAGCATAATGATTGGAACAGTCGAAGTTTTACGGATTTCACGACAGACTTCAAAGCCATCTGGCTGACCGATGGAGAGATCAAGAATAATTACCGATGGCTTAGAGTCGTGAAATTTTGAGAGTGCGCTAGAACCATCGTCCGCTTCAATTACTCGCAACCCCTCCTCTTCTAAACTCGTTCTCACAAAGTGACGAATGTCGGCATTGTCATCTACTACTAAAACAAGCTCTCGTTGCATTATTGAACCTCTCCTAGGTCGTGCTTGGCTTTTTCAAGAATCATGAGAATCTCTCGACGATAATTCTCAATCTCATCAATGGCTGACTCTGGAAGTTTGGCAACTACTCGCGAAATCTCAAGAATCTTCTCGCCCTCACTTTCATAGGTGTAGAAACCGATAGCGCCACCAGTTTCGTGCGCAGCTGCTGCCACATCAGGTACTGATGCTGAATTCATTGTGGCGATTGACCTATCCAAAACTTGACTCCTTCTAGCAGCAACCATCTCATCTACCTGCGATAGCGCTTGCGGAAATCTCATCTCCATAGTGGTTCCTGCGCCGAGTTCAGATTGAACATGAATCGTGCCACCATGAGCCTCGAGAATTTTTTGAACGATTGCTAACCCGAGGCCAGTTCCTTGTACTTGATCTGAAACCGCGTTTCGAGCTCGAAAGAAGCGCGTAAAGAGTTGTGGAATATCTTCAGCCGGAATTCCCATTCCTTGATCAATAACTCTGACTACAACTTCTGCTGCCTTGTCTGCCAATTTCTCATCCCTGAAATCAATCGTGATCTCAGAGCTGTCGGGACTAAATTTAATTGCATTTGTTAGGAGGTTCATAAATATCTGAGAAATCTGGCTGTTATTACCCTCGATAATGAATTGATCAGGCTCGGTATGAAAATTTACTGATATTTTCTTTGCCGCAATTTGTGATTCTAAGATAAAGAGGATTGACTCGACATTGAGCGCTAAATCAACCTTCGATAACTTAAGGGAGTAATTCTCAGAATCTAACCGAGATATTGAAAGCATGCTTTCTACCAAGTCCATAAGGGCGAGTGCGTTGCGATCTAAAGTATCGACGAGATGTGAAATTTCAAGAATGGGGCTCTCTTTTTCTACACGCTTTCGGATCAGGCCTACATAGCCAATAATCGAGGTGAGAGGCGTGCGCAGCTCGTGATTGATTGTGGATATAAATTCATTCTTTACCTCACTTAAGGTCTGCATATCAGCAAGATTCTTCTGCGTCCCTAAGAGCTCTTCATGCAGGGCGTTTAAGACTCGTTTCTCCTCATGAATGGCGTCACGCCCACGTTTATATTGGCGCCGAGTAGTGGAACCAGCCCACACCAACAGGGCAACAAATAGGAGGCCAATCCAGATCAAGAGTGCAAGATTTATTCGAGCCACTCTTTCACGGGCAACTACCTGGCTTCGAATTTGTCGATCAACAGCGTGCTGATATGCCTCAGTGAGCTGGCGTGAATTAAGGAGTATCGCCTCAATTGCTGGTTGAGAAATGACCCTTAGGCGCTTCTGATCAGCGGCGTTAATGATGCCTGGACTCGTGCTTGCGAGAAATGAATCCGAAAGTTTAATTGACTCCAAGAAATGGCTACTCAATCTCTCGCCAATGGCATTACCTGCAGCATCAATAACACTCAATCGTTGAGCAAGGAGAGCTCTAGCGATTTGTACTGTACGGCGGTCCACTTGTCCGGCAAGCCATTGTGAGTATCTAGCTGTGTAAACCAGGGTCTCTCTCTGGGTAAAGATGATGGAGGCTGAAGGAGCTTCGGCATCACTGAGTAACCGCGCCTGAGAGATAGAGTTTCGAGAACTCGTGACAGTAGAGATACCAAAGATTAAAACGCTTATGACAAGAAGTGCACCCAAAATCTCTTGGCCGCGGGTGAGCCTAAATCGAGTCTCCTCAACAAAATCTCGACTAGCGCCAGAAAAGTTATTCATCGTGGGGAAGGTCTCTTAAAGTTATTTCGCAGTGATGGACTGTAGGGACCAGTTCCAGGGGTCTAAATTCTTGGCCCACTTACTATTATCGGGAAAGATTATTCGGATAGGACCACCCTGATCGTAAGGAATCGGCTCACCGTTGCGCAAGACAGCTAAGTAACCCTGTGCTGATAAAAAATTACCGGCAGTATTCGCATATGCATAATCATTGAGCGCGAGAGTCACAACTTTCTGCTTCGGAGAAATCTTTACTTTAGCAAATAATTGAGAGAGCGGAATTACATTGAACTTCTGGACCTTCTTTACAAATGGTTCATTGATAGTGATCACTTTGGTCGCCATCTTCTCTAAATCTGCGATTATATATTTCTTTGTAACCCCTTTAGAGCTGAGGGTCAGAATCACATCTGTTAGGGCCGCTGGATCTATCGAGGATGCGCCATAAGGATTAACGCTTGCCTTTGTGATTGCACCCGAGGCAGAGGTAGCAATTGTGACTGATGCGAGGAGAATTGCTCCAATAGAGAGATGTGAAACTAGGCGAAGAGACTTGTTCATAGTCTTAATCCTTCTCCTCAGGTAGAAACGCAATGACTTTATCGATAACAGATTCTGCGATGAATGGTTTAACTATGTAAGAACTAGCTCCGGCACTAATTGCTAAATCAATATCTACAATCTCAGATTTAGCGGTCATCATTAAGACTGGCGTTTCATTTATTCGAGAATCGCGATGGGCGCGAATCTCGCGGAGTAATTCAATGCCAGATTTACCCGGCATCATTACATCGAGTAGAACTAAAGATGGATGTGATTTCTCAAGTACCTCCATCGCTTCATTCGCATCTTTGGCATCGAGAGTTGTAAAACCCTCATCAGCCAATATCAACGTGACGAGATCGCGAATATCTTGATTGTCATCAACGACAAGGATTGTGCT
>CAFBPI010000029.1_pt1 | contig 13134 bp, 9 predicted proteins | sample 7269671 | NCBI WGS metagenome assembly CAFBPI01 (sample SAMEA6814142, study PRJEB35770) | freshwater metagenome | biome: Freshwater; feature: Freshwater reservoir; material: water | place: Czech Republic | collected 2017-06-27 | depth 30m m | reverse complement strand
GTACAACTCAATTTATAAAGTTAGGGCAGAATACGGACATGGTTAATCTTGGAATGCCTTCAGCGCCACCTCCAACTCTCGCGCCTCGTCGCAAGAGTAAGCAGCTCAAAGTAGGAAGTGTTCTAGTTGGTGGAGATGCCCCAGTCTCAGTGCAATCCATGTGCACCACTCTGACTGCAGATGTGAATAGCACCTTGCAACAAATTGCAGAGCTCACTGCATCTGGTTGCCAAATTGTTCGCGTTGCAGTTCCCAGCCAAGATGATGCTGATGCGCTCTCACAGATTGCTAAGAAATCTCAGATTCCAGTGATCGCTGATATTCATTTTCAGCCAAAATATATTTTTGCCGCGATTGATGCAGGTTGCGCCGCAGTGCGTGTTAACCCTGGCAACATCAAACAATTTGACGACAAAGTAAAGGAAGTAGCTAAAGCTGCAGGAGATGCAGGAATTCCTATTCGTATCGGCGTTAATGCCGGTTCACTCGATCCACGCCTACTTGCAAAGTATGGCAAGGCAACACCTGAAGCTCTAGCTGAGTCCGCACTCTGGGAAGCATCACTCTTTGAAGAGCATGGTTTTAGCGATATCAAGATTTCAGTAAAGCACCACGATCCCGTCACAATGGTTCAGGCTTATCGAATTCTTGCGGCTAAGTGCGATTATCCATTGCACCTTGGCGTTACCGAGGCGGGTCCCTTCTTCCAGGGAACCATTAAATCTGCGACCGCGTTCGGCATTCTTCTTGCTGAAGGAATCGGCGACACCATTCGCGTCTCGCTCTCCGCTCCACCAGTTGAAGAAGTCAAGGTTGGAATTTCAATCCTCGAATCTCTCAATCTTCGCCAGCGCAAGCTCGAAATTGTCTCTTGCCCATCTTGTGGTCGCGCACAAGTAGATGTCTATACCTTGGCCGAGAAAGTTCAAGCAGGATTACAGGGAATGACTGTTCCACTTCGAGTCGCTGTGATGGGTTGTGTCGTTAACGGTCCCGGTGAAGCGCGCGAGGCTGATCTTGGTGTTGCTTCAGGCAACGGCAAGGGTCAAATCTTTGTAAAGGGCGAAGTCATAAAGACAGTACCTGAAAGCCAAATTGTTGAAACTCTTATCGAAGAGGCGATGCGTTTAGCAGAAGAGATGGAAGCAGCAGGCGTAGCTTCTGGCTCTCCAAGTGTTACCACCTCTTAAATCTAAGCGGTAATACGAACGAAGCAATTTTTCTTTCGGTAAGGTTCTCACATGCTACGTATGTCGACCTTGCTCCTTCGCACCCTTCGTGATGATCCAGCCGATGCAGAGGTCGCTAGCCATAAGCTCTTAGTTCGCGCAGGATATGTGCGCAGAGTTGCTGCTGGAATTTATGCCTGGTTGCCACTGGGATACATCACACTTCGAAATATCGAACGCATTGTCCGAGAAGAGATGGATGCGGCTGGATTTCAAGAAGTTCACTTCCCAGCGCTTCTTCCTCGCGAGCCTTACGAGACGACTAATCGCTGGAGTGAATACGGTAGTGATCTCTTTCGTTTACAAGATCGCCGCGGCAATGACTATTTACTAGGTCCTACACATGAAGAGATGTTTACTCTAATGGTGAAAGGCGAGTACTCCTCATATAAAGATCTTCCACTTTCTATCTATCAAATTCAGACCAAGTATCGCGATGAGACTCGTCCACGTTCTGGAATTATTCGAGGTCGCGAATTCGTCATGAAGGATTCCTACTCCTTTGATCTTGATGACGCCGGTTTAGCAGTGTCATACGATAAACACCGCGTTGCCTACGAAAAAACTTTCTCTCGCCTAGGAATGAACTACAACATCGTTTCTGCAGTCTCTGGCGCGATGGGTGGTTCTCGTTCAGAAGAATTCTTGGCTCCATGTCCTACCGGTGAAGACACCTATGTTCTCTGTGAGAAGTGTGGCTATGCCGCAAACGTTGAAGCGATGGTCACTAAAGTCGCTGCATATTCAGGTGATGCACCAGCTGCGATGGATGTATTTGATTCACCGAATACACCAACTATTGATTCACTTGTAGATCTGCTTAATTCCACCTTTGGGCCAGGCCATACTGCGAGCGATACGCTAAAGAATGTGCTGCTTGTTGCAGATGGTAAGGCAATCTCAGTATTAGTACCGGGCGATCGTGAGGTAGACCTCAAGCGTCTGCAAGCAAACTTGCCTGGAGTTCAAGAGCTTCGCCTCTTTGAAGATGCAGATTTTGCTCAGCACCCAGGGCTAGTTAAGGGTTATGTAGGACCACAAGATGCGAAGAAGCTAGGTCTCACGCTTTATGCAGATCCTCGAGTTGTTATTGGCTCGCACTGGATTACCGGTGCTAATCAGAGAGATAAGCACGTTCGTTTTGTTACTCACGGGCGCGACTTTGCGATAGATGCTTTTATCGAATCTGCTGAAGTAAAAGCTGGGGATTTATGTCCAGAATGCGCAACGCCAGTAATTATTGATCGGGCCATCGAGATTGGACATATCTTCCAACTTGGTCGCAAGTATGCAGAGGCGCTTGATCTCACGGTTTTAGATAAAGATGGAAAATCTAAAGTTGTGACGATGGGCTCTTATGGCATCGGTGTTTCACGCGCAGTTGCTGCAATTGCAGAACAGACCTACGACGAGATGGGACTCTGCTGGCCGCGTGAAGTTGCACCTGCCGATATTCATATTGTTGCTACGGGCAAAGATGATGAACCCTTTAATGTGGCCGAGAAATTTGCACACGATCTAGAAGCTGCAGGTCTGCGCGTGATGTTAGATGACCGCCGCGATGCCAGTCCCGGCGTTAAATTCAAAGATGCTGAACTCATTGGTATCCCATTCATCATGGTTGTCGGTAAAGGTTTGGCGGATGGCAAAGTTGAATTTAGAGATCGTAAGAGTGGCGAGAAGAGTGAGTTCGCTCTAGCTTCCGCACTTGCAACAATTATTTCTACCGTTACCCAGGCTTAACTTTTCGTGTCAGTCACCACCGCAATCTTTCTTGCGCTGGCCGCTGGATCTGCAGGATTCATAGATGCGATGGCAGGCGGCGGGGGACTAATACAACTCCCAGCGCTTCTGATTGGAATTTCAGATAAGCCGATACCGATGATTCTTGGCACTAATAAAGTTCCATCTATCTTCGGTACAAGTTCTGCCGCCTTTGCCTACTTTAAAAAGGTAAAGCCAGACTTGCGCGCCACTCTTTACATGGGCGTACCAGCTTTTCTCGGATCCATAATGGGCGCACGATTGGCTGCCTCGTTTCCTAAGGATTTCTTCCGTCCACTTATTGTGGTCCTGCTGATTTCAGTAGCTATCTATACCTGGAAGAAACCTGACCTTGGAATGAACGAGCATCTGCGCTTCTCACCACGTAAGCAACACTTCCTACTCCTGCTCTGTGGCACTGTTATTGGTTTCTATGATGGAATATTCGGACCGGGTACGGGAACTTTCTTAGTATTTATCTTGGTTGGTCTCGTGGGGTATGCCTTTCTCAAAGCTTCGGCAACTGCAAAACTCGTCAATATTGCGACAAATTTTGGTGCGATTGCCTCCTTCCAAATCACTGGACATATCTGGTGGAAGCTTGGCTTGCTCTTGGCTATTGCAAATGTCACGGGCGCAATTATCGGTGCGCGATTAGCCATCCGTGGCGGATCGCCATTGGTGCGCAAAGCATTCTTGCTGGTGACGTCAATTCTCATTGCAAAAGTGGGTTATGATTGGCTCATTAATTAGCAGGGCACAACTTAATAACAACTAAATAGAGTAAGGACAAGGCATGACGCAACAGTCAGTTATAGAAGAAATCACCACCGCAATCCGCCCGATAGTTGAGGCGAGCGGCAATTACCTCGAAGAAGTCACCGTCACACCTGTGGGCAAGAGCCGCATGGTCACCGTAATTGTCGATAACGAGAAGCATTTAAATTTGGATCAAGTCACTGCTGTATCCCGCGAAATCTCAGAAGTGATTGAGACGTTGGGCGCACTGGGCGAAACACCATTCACTTTGGAAGTTACCTCGCCTGGTGTTGATCGTCCGCTGACCGAACCACGCCACTGGCGCAAGAATCTAGATCGACTTGTCAAAGCAACCATGAATGATGGAACTATTGTCGAAGGACGTATTGGTCAAGCATCAGATTCAGGCGTTGCAGTCGGAGCGAAGACCCTTAACTACAGCGATATTAAAAAGGCACTTATTGAAATTGAATTTAAATCAACCGTTAAATCGGCTGATGTTGACGAGGATGCAGAATGAGCGTAGATGTAGATGCGCTAATTGCACTTACCATTGAAAAGCAGATACCGCTTGAGAAAATGATTAGCGCTATCGAAAATTCTGTGACCGAGGCTTATCGCGAACTTCCGGAAGCAAGACCGCAAGGACGCGCAGTTCTCAACCGCGATACTGGCGAAATTGTCATTCACGTACCAGTCTTCGATGAAGAGGGCATTTATGTTGAGACTGTTACTGATTCTCCCGAAGGATTTGACGAGGCGATCACCAAGCTCACGCGGCGCGAGATCAAAGAACGGATGCGCGCAGCTAAAGATGCCGATATCGTTGAAGAGTTCTCGGCTCGAGTCGGAGATGTTATCTCTGGCGTTGTGCAACAAGGCCGAGATTCCACAATTATTTATGTTGACCTGGGTCGCTGGGAAGGAAAGATTCCTCCTAACGAACAAGTTGCGACTGAGACTTACACCCACGGCATGCGTATCAAGGCTTTCGTTGTGGCAGTGATTCAAGGTGAGAAAGGCCCAGAGATCACACTCTCGCGTACCCACCCGCTTCTTGTTAAAACTCTTTTTACTCTGGAAGTTCCTGAACTTAAAGATGGCATCGTTGAAATCGTTGGTATTTCACGTGAGGCAGGTGCGCGATCAAAAGTTTCTGTGCGCTCACTCCGCGCGGGTGTTAGTCCTAAAGGCGCACTCATTGGCCCTAACGGCGCTCGTTCTAAAGCCGTTACTGACGAACTCAATGGCGAGAAGATTGACATTATTGATTGGTCGGAAGACCCTGCTCAATATGTTGCCAATGCATTAGCGCCAGCGCGTGTTACAAGTTGTGAAGTTGTGGATCTCGAAAGCAAATCAGCAAAAGTTATCGTTCCTGATTTCCAACTCTCACTCGCTATTGGCAAGGACGGGCAGAATGCTCGATTAGCCGCTCGCTTAACCGGCTGGCGTATTGATATCCATCCCGATAACCCCGTGGAGCGAATCCTCAAGCCCAAGCCAGAACCAGAAATTACGCTTGAAGAAGGCGAAGTCAGCGCAGAGAACCCAGTTCAAGAAGGCTGATTAACGGCTCGTAGCGAGCTCGCGGTAAGGTTGGCACGTTGAATTTTTTCGATCCGGCAAAAGTGAGCGTGGGGGCAATAGGTTGATTCCTATTCGTAGCTGCATCGCTTGCCGAAAGCGAGAGAATAAAACTGATCTACTGCGTGTAGTTCGAGAAGGTGACCGTGTGGTTGCAGACTCGAATAATCGCAAGGTAGGTCGGGGAGCGTGGTTGCACCGCAGGTGTTTCGACACCGCAGTACAACGCAAATCCTTTGAGCGGGCGCTGAAGTCAGAATCACCTCTGAATTTAGATTCCCTCAAAGATTTTCTCGCTCAAAAATAGTTGGCGGTACTTGGTCGCAACAAGCAGTAAAAGTTTAAAGAGAACCAGAAAATTTCTGGTCCATGAGAAGGAGCAAATTATGTCTTCCTTTAAAAGGGAACTAACACACCCATGAGCGCCGCACGCTCATGAGTAAGGCATCTATTTAGGCTCCAACACAGACGTGGGGCCAAGTCAGGAAGGCAATATGGCAAAGCTTCGCGTTTACGAGTTAGCAAAAGATTTAGGCTTAGAGAGTAAAGAACTTCTCGCTAAGCTCCAAGAAGTCGGCGAGTTCGTTCGCTCGGCCTCCTCAACTGTTGAGGCACCAGTCGTGCGCAAGTTGATGGATAAATTTCCAGATCTCAAGGCGGTAGCTGATGCTGCCCCTGCTGAGGCAAAGCCCGCAAAGAAAGCTGCAGCTAAGAAGAGCGCTGCAAAGAAAGCGGCTGCGCCCACTCCAGAAGAGATTGCAGCAGCACTTGCCTCACTCGATGAGGGAACACGCGCACAGATTGAAGAAGCGCAAGCAGCGATTCCGGTTGCACCCGTAACTCCAGTCCCGCCAATTACTCCAGTAAATCCAGCTTCATCAGCTGCATCTTCCGCAACAAATATGCCGCGTCCACCAGCAGCCGGAAATAATCCATTCTCTGCAGGTAACGCAACAAATATGCCGCGTCCTCCGCGTGCAGGTAACAATCCATTCTCTGCAGGTAGCGCAGTTCCGCGTCCTCCTGCACAACGACCACTTCGTCCAGGTGAGCGTCCACCGATGTCTGGTGCACGTCCAGGATCAGTACGTCCAGGTTTTGCAGCGCGCCCACAAGGTGCACGTCCAGGCGGTGCGCCAGGTACAGGTGCTCCTCGTCCTTCAGGTCCCGGCGGTGCAAGTGGCGCACCACAATCTCCTTATCGCACACCTAATGCAGGTGGCCCAGGCGGTGCAGCGCCAGGAAATAATTTTGGTCCTAACAAAGGTGGCGGTCGTCATCAACGTGGCGGCACAGCTGGAGCATTTGGAAAGCAAGGCGGTAAGTCTCGCAAGGCGCACAAGAGTAAGAAGGCGTTGCGTGAAGAGTTCGACAATATGGCGGCACCATCATTAGGTGGCGCAGTTATTCCGCACGGCGATGGCAAGACTCCGATTCGCCTGCGTCGCGGTGCAACTCTGATGGACTTCGCCGAGAAGATCGGTGGCGATCCAGCAGCGTTAGTTTCCGCACTGTTTCACTTAGGTGAGATGGTGACTGCAACCCAATCTGTCGATGAAGACACTTTCATGCTTCTCGGAGCAGAGCTTGGTTACATCATTCAGGTCGTCAGTCCTGAAGATGAAGACCGCGAACTTCTGCGTGAATTCGATATCAACCTCGAAGGCGAACTTGAAGATATCAACGAAGAAGATCTCGTTGTGCGCTCGCCAATCGTCACCGTCATGGGTCACGTTGACCACGGTAAGACTCGCTTGCTCGATGCAATTCGCCAGACTGAAGTTGTTAAGTCAGAAGCGGGCGGCATTACTCAGCACATCGGTGCCTACCAAATTCACCATGATCACGATGGCGTCAATCGCGCTATTACCTTTATCGATACACCAGGCCACGAAGCGTTTACCGCGATGCGTGCTCGTGGTGCCAAGGTCACCGATATTGCAGTACTTGTAGTTGCTGCTGATGATGGCGTGATGCCTCAGACTATTGAAGCGTTAAACCACGCTCAAGCTGCTGATGTTCCGATCGTCGTTGCAGTAAACAAGGTCGATAAGGAAGGCGCGAACCCAGATAAGGTCCGCCAACAATTGACTGAGTACAACTTAGTTGCCGAAGAGTATGGCGGCGACACTATGTTTATTAACGTATCTGCAAAGGCAGGAACTGGAATCGATGAGCTTATTGATGCGATTCTTCTTGTTGCCGATGCTGCTATCGATCTTCGCGCAATTGCCGATGATGTCGCACGTGGTGTTGCTATCGAAGCTAACCTCGATAAGGGTCGTGGCCCAGTTGCCACGGTTCTTGTACAACGCGGAACACTTAATGTTGGCGATGCAATCGTTGCCGGCGGATCGTTCGGTCGCGTTCGTGCGATGTTAGATGAGAATGGTGAAAGCGTCGAAAGTGCTGGACCATCTCGCCCAGTTCAGGTTCTTGGATTTACATCTGTGCCTGGTGCTGGCGATACTTTCATTGTTGCTGAAGATGATCGCACTGCTCGTCAGATTGCCGAAAAGCGTCAGCTTGCAATGCGTAACGCACTTCTCGCTAAGACTCGCAAGAAGGTCTCACTCGAAGACTTCATGGAGCAATCCAAGGTCACCACTCTTAATCTCATCCTCAAGGGTGACGTTTCAGGTTCTGTGGAAGCCCTCGAAGATGCCTTGCTACAACTCGACGTTGGTAGCGAAGTTGAACTTCGTGTTATCCACCGCGGCGTAGGTGCAATTACTAAGAACGATGTAACCCTCGCATCTGCATCTACTGCAGTTATTCTCGGCTTCAACGTTAAGCCAGAACCTCAGACAGCAATTTTCGCTGATGCTGAAGGCGTGGAGATTCGTTTCTACACCGTCATTTACCAAGCAATTGAAGAGATTGAAGCTTCGCTCAAGGGCTTGCTTAAGCCAGAGTACGAAGAGATCGTTCTCGGTAACGCTGAAGTTCGCGACATCTTTAAGTCCAGCAAGTTCGGAGATATCGCAGGCTCAGTCGTACAGGATGGATTTATTCGTCGTAACGCTAAGGCTCGTACTCTGCGTGCTGGTGTTGTTATTGATGAAGGTCTTACTATCGAATCTCTCCGTCGATTCAAAGACGATGCCACTGAAGTTAAAGAAGGTTTCGAGTGCGGTATCGGACTCGGAAACTACAAGGCACTTGAAGTTGGCGACATCATTCAGACTTACGAGATGCGCGAAAAGAAGCGGGCATAAGCCATGGCTTCCAATCGTGCACTTAAAGTCGCCGACCGCATTAAAGAGGTAGTTGCCGGCGCGCTCGAGTCTCGGGTGAAAGATCCCCGACTCGGGTTCGTCACCCTCACGGATGTACGTGTCACTGGAGACCTTCAACAAGCATCAATTTTTTATACCGTGCTAGGTGATGAAGAAGCACAAGCATCTACTGCAGCCGCGCTCAATTCCGCAAAGGGACTGCTGCGCTCTGAAGTAGGAGCAGCGCTCGGACTTCGAATCACTCCGTCAATAACATTTATTGCCGATGGTCTCGCTGAATCTGCGGCAGAGATGAATGATCTGCTCTCACAGATGAAGGCAGCTGATGCTGAACTCGCCAAACTTCGCGAAGGTGCAACTCCGGTCGAAGCAGATCCTTACAAGAAACTCGATTAAGTAGTTTCTGTGTCGGTTAACGGCTTTCTGCTCGTTGATAAATCTGGCGGAATGACGAGCCATGATGTTGTTGCCAAACTACGCAAGCGCTTTGCTACTAAGAAAATTGGTCATGCTGGCACGCTCGATCCAATGGCGACGGGCGTTCTAGTAATTGGAATAGGAAGCGCTACTCGCTTACTTCAATATGTGACCGATGGCCTTAAAGAGTATGAAGCGATTATTCGCCTTGGTTCCGCAACACATACCGATGACCGTGAAGGCGATGTAATTTCGACTGTTGATCCTTCACATATCACCGATGAAGAGATTAACAGCGGATTAGCCTTGCAAATAGGCAAGATCCAACAACGACCAAGTTCGGTGTCAGCAATCAAGATTGATGGCAAGCGTGCGCATGAACGCGTTCGTGATGGGGAAGTTGTCGATATTCCCGCACGCGAAGTTGAAGTATTTGAAATTGAGATTAAATCAATTGTGCGCACTGCCAGATTTATCGATATCGACGTACGTGTGAAATGTTCCGCTGGAACATACATTCGCGCTATCGCTCGAGATTTAGGCGAGCAGCTAGGTGTAGGCGGACATCTCACCTCACTTCGCCGCACACTGGTCTCACCATTTTCTATCTCTGATTGCGGTGATTGGGAGAGTGCAGAACCAATCGGAGTTGCTGCCGGCATTTCTCAGATCCTTCCTACTCGCACTCTCGACTTTGAAGAGATGACTGAGATTTCATTCGGGCGCTATCTCGCACCCAGCGCAGAATTTGGTGCAGTAGCGGCACTCTCGCCAGCGGGGGAGTTTGCAGCTCTCTTGGAAAACAAAGTTGTGGCTGAAAAATCTGTGGCTGCACCCATCCTTGTAGCCGTGAAAGAATAACCACATGAGCGCTGCGAAGAATTGTGTTGTCATCGGAATTTTCGATGGCGTTCACCGAGGACACCAAGCCCTCCTCAAGCTGGCCACACAACATGGTCGAGTTGTTGTGCTTACTTTCTATCCACATCCAACCTCGGTCTTCGCACCCGAGCGCACTCCATCGCAACTGGTTCCACTGGAAGATCGTGTTCACCTGTTGATGAAGAACGGCGCAGATGAAGTTGTGGTTATTGATTTCACGCCAGAATTTGCAGCGATGTCTCCCGATGAATTTATTGAGAAAATCCTCATCCAAAAGTTGAAAGCAGATCACGTTGTCGTAGGAGCTAATTTCACTTTCGGCCACAAAGCAGCTGGCACCGCCGAATACTTGCGTTCTAGCAATAAAGGTTTTGAAGTCTCAATTGTTAGCCTAGAAGAGAACCGAGGCGCACCAGTCTCTTCTTCGCGCATTCGTCACCTTATAAAGGATGGCGATGTTGAACGTGCGGCAGATCTATTGACTCGAAATTTCTATCTGCAAGGACCAGTTATTCATGGCGAGAAACGTGGCCGAGAGATCGGCTATCCCACAGCAAATATTGGTTTAGATTCGCTCGCGACAATTCCAGCCGATGGAATTTATGCAGGCTGGCTAACCGTTGGACCCAATCGCTGGCCAGCTGCAATTTCTATCGGCACTAACCCAACTTTCCCCGGAGTTCGTGGCCGACAAGTAGAGGCCTACGCGTTGGATGAAACTGATTTAGATTTATACGATCAAATTGCAAATGTTGAATTTGTTGCACGACTTCGTGACACCTTGAAATTTGATGGACTAGAGCCATTGTTGGTGCAGATGGCCCAGGATTGTGAGAATGCCAAGAAGGTATTAGCCCTCTAATTAGGCGTGATCTGGACTCCGTTTTGGCTTGCACAAGGGTCCGCTGGTAACCTTGCCCAGTCTTAAAGGACGTTCAAGCGAGTAATCGAGCCTTCGTGAATTACACCGAGGCCCTCGTGACAGTAACGGGAGTGAAACACATGGCATTACAGCCTGCAGAGAAAAAAGAAATCATCACAAAGTACGGCACTTCTGCCACTGACACAGGAAGCCCTGAAGCTCAGGTAGCTCTGCTCTCACGCCGTATTGAACAAATTACAGAACACCTACAGACCAACAAGCACGATCACCACAACCGTCGTGGTCTATTGCTTATGGTGGGTAAGCGTCGTCGTATCTTGCAGTACCTTGCACGTACAGATGTCACTCGTTACCGCGCGATTATCGAAAAGCTTGGTATTCGCCGCTAAATAAGAATTAGCTTTTTATCTAAGAGCTATTTAAGAAGACGCCCTCACGCCAGTTAATTGGTCCTCGGTAGTGGTTTCCGGATACGTATCCGTGAACTTCGATCGAAGATCCATTTCCTGTTGTGAGGGCACTTCACCAAAAGAATTTTGGTGGGGATTAAAGAAATGGAGCGACCTATGGAAGGTCAAGATGTGAAGTTCGCCGTTGCAAAGATTGATAACGGCAAGTTTGGAAAGAGAGAGATCCGCTTTGAAACCGGACGCCTAGCTCGTCAAGCAGCAGGTACAGCAGTCGTTTATCTCGATGATGATTCGATGTTGCTTTCAGCAACAACTGCCTCTAAAAACCCTAAGGACCAATTCGACTTCTTCCCACTTACAGTGGATGTTGAAGAGCGTATGTATGCAGCAGGAAAGATTCCTGGTTCATTCTTCCGTCGCGAAGGCCGTCCATCTGAAGATGCAATTCTGACTTGTCGTTTAATCGACCGTCCATTGCGTCCAACATTCGTTAAGGGACTTCGTAACGAAGTTCAAATCGTTGTCACTGTTATGGCGTTAAACCCAGATCACATGTACGACGTAATTGCTATTAACGCTGCCTCAATGTCTACTCAACTTGCTGGTCTGCCATTCTCTGGCCCAGTTGGTGGAGTTCGCGTTGCACTAATCGAAGGTCAATGGGTTGCATTCCCTAACCACTCTGATTTAGAAAAGGCTGTCTTCGACATGGTTGTTGCCGGTCGTATCGCAGGCGACGATGTTGCCATCATGATGGTGGAAGCAGAAGCTACCTCAAAGACAATCGGACTTATCAAGGATGGCGCACAAGCTCCTACTGAAGAGATTGTTGGCGCAGGCCTTGATGCAGCAAAGCCATTTATCCGCTTACTCTGTGAAGCACAGATGGAACTCGCAAAGAGTTCTGCAAAGCCAACTGGCGTATTCCCAGTCTTCTTGGATTACCAAGATGATGTTTATGCCGCTGTTGAAGCTGCTGCAAAGGATAAGCTCGCAAAGGCTCTGACTATTGCTGGCAAGCAAGATCGTGAAACCGCTCTTGATGAAGTCAATGCATCAGTTACTGAATCACTCACCGAGCAGTTCGAAGGCCGTGGCAAGGAAGTTTCAGCCGCACTTCGTTCTGTTACTAAGAAGCTTGTTCGTCAACGCGTTCTTCGTGAGAAGGTACGTATTGATGGTCGCGGTCCGCGCGATATCCGTGCAATTACTGCCGAGGTTGAAGTTATTCCTCGCGTTCACGGTTCAGCGATCTTCGAACGTGGCGAGACTCAAATTCTCGGCGTAACAACCTTGAACATGCTCAAGATGGAGCAACAGCTCGATACTTTGAGCCCTGAAAACCACAAGCGTTACATGCACAACTACAACTTCCCTCCTTACTCAGTAGGCGAGACTGGTCGTGTTGGTTCACCTAAGCGCCGCGAAATCGGCCACGGTGCACTTGCAGAGCGCGCATTGGTTCCAGTTCTTCCTACCCGCGAAGAATTCCCATACGCAATCCGTCAGGTCTCTGAAGCACTTGGTTCCAATGGATCAACATCTATGGGTTCTGTCTGTGCATCAACCATGTCATTACTTAACGCTGGTGTGCCGCTCAAGGCCGCCGTTGCTGGTATTGCTATGGGCCTCATCTCTGATGAAGTAGATGGCAAGACTGAATACGTAGCAATCACAGATATTCTCGGTGCAGAAGATGCATTCGGAGATATGGACTTCAAAGTTGCAGGAACAAAGGATTTTGTTACTGCCCTACAACTCGATACCAAGCTCGATGGAATTCCTGCTTCAGTACTTGCTGGTGCTTTGCTCCAAGCAAAAGAAGCTCGTATGACCATTCTTGGAATCATGAACCAAGCAATTGACGCACCAGATGAGATGAGCCTTCTTGCTCCTCGCATCATCTCGGTCAAGGTTCCTGTCGATCTGATTGGCGCAATCATCGGACCTAAGGGCAAGATGAT
>CAFBPI010000019.1_pt1 | contig 15980 bp, 18 predicted proteins | sample 7269671 | NCBI WGS metagenome assembly CAFBPI01 (sample SAMEA6814142, study PRJEB35770) | freshwater metagenome | biome: Freshwater; feature: Freshwater reservoir; material: water | place: Czech Republic | collected 2017-06-27 | depth 30m m | reverse complement strand
TCATTTATTCGAGAATCGCGATGGGCGCGAATCTCGCGGAGTAATTCAATGCCAGATTTACCCGGCATCATTACATCGAGTAGAACTAAGGCGGGTTGTGATTTTTCAAGTACAGCCATCGCTTCGAGTGCATCCTTAGCATCGAGAGTTGTAAAACCCTCATCAGCCAATATCAACGTGACGAGATCGCGAATATCTTGATTGTCATCAACGACAAGGATTGTGCTTTTTCGTAGAGCCATTTGTTCACCTTTCAGGTGCGCTCTGTGATGTGCTTGATGTGTGAAGCATAAGCCCGCTACTTGATATATAGGGAGGAAAATTAACCCTTATTTATACTGTGTATTGAGCGGTACAGGATTGAGAGGTTAGCGAGAGAAAGCCTCCCTAGGTTGAGCACATGAAAAGCAAAGGAAAGCTCGCATTAAGCTCAATTGCAGCAGTAGCGTTTATTTCTCCTCTACTGCTTCACTCCTTTCTAGGAATTGGAATATCTCCAATTCTCACCAACTCTATGAAACCTTATGCTGCAGCCGGCGATATCTTTATTACAAAAAATGCGGTTGCTTCTGATCTCAAAGTTGGCGACATCATCTCAGTCGATAGCAAACTATTCGGCGGCTTTTATGCCCACAGAATCACAGCGATTAATACCTCTAATGGCCTACTCAACATCACTACAAAAGGTGATGCCAATAGTTCACCAGAGGCCACACCATTTATCTCTTCCAAGAATTACTTGGTGCCTAGAAATGTTCTACGCATCCCATTGATTGGACGACCACTTGTCTATCTCACCTCTAAACCAGGTAGATCTTTAGGTTACTCCTTCTTAATTCTCGCAAATGTTCTCGCTCTCTTCGCCTTCATCTTTCGGGTTAAGAAGGTTATGGCGACTCGAAGTGAAGAGATTTACAAGAGCCTCTATCTAGAAGAGAAGGCAAAGCACGAGGTGCAACGGAGTGCAAATTTCGGTAAGCGCGGTTACATCAATAATGAAGTATCCAACAGCAATCAGGAGGTAATGATATGAAAAATCTAGTATCTACAATGGCAGCAAAGGGAGCAGCATCTCTCACCATTAAAGTTGCGATTGTCGCAGCAGCGGCGATTGGTGGAACTTCACTTGTCAGCTCCTCCGTCTTCGCTTCGCTCTCAGCATCTGCATTTAATACAACGCCCCAGACCGTCTCCTCGGGCGCTCTCTCGCTGGTAGAGACAAACTCGGTTGTAGTCGGCATTACCGGAGGATTTGTATCCCCCATTTCGAATATGGCCCCAGGCGATACCGTCAATCGCTATATCGATCTCACTAACAACGGAACTCTCGACGAAACTAATACAACAATCTCGCTCGCAGGTTCTACTCCAATCAACACTTTAGATTCAGATACCATCAAGGGTTTACAGATCACCATTCGAGAGTGCACCGTTGCGTGGACAAACCTCGGCGTCTGTAGCGGAACCACAACCGTTGCAATGGCTTCAACTCCAGCGGCAACAATGGTTGCAACTCCGCAGTTCCTAGCTCTTGTATCCGGACTCGCTGGCCGAGTTGCACGACTACAAGTCTCCATTGCGCTTCCTACCGGCTCTGAAGTAACAACTAATGGAGTTCTTCCCGTTGGCACCGTTCAAAATCTCAGCACTGGTCTGGTCTGGACCTTTCTAGAGCAACAGCGCTTAGCCACAACAAGTAATAGCTAATTCATTCGAGAAAGGAGATCAGAGTGAGAACTATCAACCGCAACCGTCTCACTCTCGTAATCCTGGCTGTGGCTCTCAGCCTCTCTTCGTCGCTCTCCATCGCATATGCGACGAATAGTTCAAGATTTATCGTTCCCAATACGACCACTATTTCCACTGGGAAATTTGTGCTCTACCCAGTGGATACCACTACCGCCGGAAATCCGGCAGCGCCATTGGTGCTTCTGGATTCCGCTTCAAAGCAATTCTTCTACACAGTTAATGGCGGAAATTTTCAGAGCACTGCATTCACTCTCACCATAAGCTCCAGCCAGAGTACAACGATTGCGTTAACAAGATGCGCTCTCAATGTGAAATTCACCGCTAACAACACTTGCGCTAGCGGCTCGCAAGTAACCGTTTATGGAAATACCACAGCGCCTGTCGTTACCACCATCACCCTGACAATCCCTGCTGGATCTTGGTATCACTTCCAACTTACCCCGGGCAAGAAGACCCGGCCGACCGCCAGCATTACCCTTTCCTCACTTCAGATAACAAATAACGGAACTATTAACTCCTAGAGCCATCTTCTTTAGGGAAATCCCTTGCATAACTTCCACCGCATTCCTTTGAAATAGCAGATAATTAAGGCATGAGCGCAATCAGAGTTCTCCTTGTTGAAGATGACTCTTTCACGCGAACCACGATGGAGCACTCTCTCGCCGCAGCCAATCTCGAAGTTGTGGCTGCACTCTCGACAGCTGCCGAAGCCATTGCATCGGTGAAAGCGCATGAGGTTGATGTAGCAATTGTTGATCTGGATTTGGGACCCGGAGCCAACGGCATCGATATCGCACATGCTCTGCGCGAAGAGAATTCAAAAATTGGAATCATTATTCTGACTAGTTATTCAGACCCGCGATTTGCCGACTCACAAGCGCTGCCCAAGGGTGGAATCTTTCTGACCAAGTCACAGCTACCAAGCTTTGAAACGCTGCTCGCGGCGATTGTTCAAGCTCATGAAGAGCCGTTAGCAAATAAGGTTCGCAGTACACCAAAAGTAGGCGAGCTCTCGAAGACCCAAATTGAGGTACTGCGCCTTATCGCGGGTGGTTACTCTTCGATTGAAGTTGCAAATCGTCAAGGCGTGACAGTGAAGGCGGTCGAGGCAACCATTACCAAGCTTCATAGCGTTCTCGGATTGGAGCGAAGCAAGCTCCATAATTCTCGCGTTCAACTCACTCGAGCTTTCTTCACTTTGACTGGCAAGACTCCACCGAATGTTGACTAATAGATTCGAATTTCTTAGAAGTAATTTCAAATTTTCCTGGACTGCCTTTCTCCTGTTTATTCCAGTTTCGGTAATTGCAGTTCCAATCTCCCTACCACCCAGCAGTTTTCTCACTCTGCTCCCTCAGTCGATTTTGATTGGTCTGATTCTCACTGCCTGCGTGGCTATCTATCTTCGAGTTTTACTACTTCTCCGAATTCCGCTTTTTTGGGCACTAATGGTTTTAGGAATAATTCGAGGTTTCACTTTCTATCTCCTATTTGAGCTATTTAATCTTGAAAATCCAACATCTATCGACGTACGAATATTGAATTCAATGAGCACGACCTTTATCTGGTTAAGTCTGGCTTGCGTCGCGGTGACAGCCCGGCGCAAGTTTCAGCGGCGTTACCGCTCTCTTATGAGTCAACTCTTGATCTCCAGTGCTAGCCAAAAGGGTGTTTCTGTATCGACTAACCAGGAAGTTGCCGCTCTACTCTCAGAACTGCAATCAGACCTTAAGCTGATTGTGGAAGAGGGGAAATTAGAAACTCGCAGCGATGCCGAGATTGCTCAACGGGTGAGAGAGATGGTTTCAGTAGCGCTCTCTCCACTGAGCGAACGCTTATGGTTAAAAACCAATTCTTTCGGCCCCAAATTAAGTCTTACGGGCTTCATTCTTCGGTCTGTGAAACCACTCAAAATACCAATTTTTGAATTCGTTATTCTCTACTTTATTAGCTCGTTCTTTAACTTACTTTCAAGAACCGGCCCAATCTATGCGCTGACGTACGCAATCTCAGCTACGTTAGTTGCGGCGCTCCTTCTTATCATCCACCAACGAGTTGATTTTCCTTCAGGGTGGCTAAATGCGGGTTTTCTCTTCTTCATTGCAGTATTTTCTGGAGTGTCAGGACTACTTATAGGAAGACTTTTTGTCGATCATGTTTCCATTGTCGGCGGCGGAATTTTGGCGCCGGTTATCTCCTTTATTCTTACGATTATGGCTGCACTCAACCAAGGTCTTATCAATCGTGAGGAAGTATTAACTAACCTCGCTCGAATTGAATTGAGAGAGGAAGAGAAGAACGCGTATATCACTGATACTAAAGCTGCCTCCTTCATCCACCACACACTTCAAAGTGAGCTCAATGCGATTGCTATGCAGTTAGATTCGGAGACGTCGGATTCACAGAAGGCGTTAGAGCGGCTAGAAGCGTTTTCCAAACGTGCCCTCAGCGATGAGTTTGAGTCGTTCTATCAATCCCCTGAAATTAAGCTGGAAGTAATTCGAAGTTCCTGGGCTGGAATTGCGGAAATCTTCATTGATTTGGATCCTCGTATCCATTCTGATTCCACTCGCGCTGCGCTCGTAGCTCAAATTATTCAAGAGGCAATTGCAAACTCGGTGCGTAAGGGTGGGGCAAAGCGAGTCCATGTGCTTGGCACAATGAGCGATAACTCAATCCATCTCGATGTAGTTGATAATGGTCGTGCAGTGGCAAGTACCCGTAAAGGTATTGGAAGTGCTTGGTTGGATAGATTTGCGGTCAATGATTGGGAACTTAGCCACGATGCAAATGGAACACACCTAGGTGTCGAGCTTTAATTTTTACTCTTCTTCCATTCTGCGAGCCATAGACTCCGCAGCTTTAGTGGCTAGTTGATCATCAGCTGGGAAATCAACACGAATCAAAGTTAAGCCCCGTCCGGGAAATACAAAGCTATCGGGAACGCGCTCACGATTCTCTAACATCTCCAGCATCCACTCCTGCGGATAACGTCCTTCACCGACACAAGCAGCTGCCCCAACAAGATTTCGAACCATGGAGTAACAGAATGCATCTGCCGAGACATCTGCAGCCAGGTATCCGTTAGGCAACCGATACCAGTGGAATTTAGTGAGCGTTCGTATGGTCGTACTACCTTCGCGGAATTTACAGAATGCGCTGAAATCGTGCTGGCCCAATAACTTGGCCGATACCTCATTCATAAGATCTACATCTAGCTCGCGATACCAAGGGGCTACATCAAAGCGAATGAGTGGCGGAATAGTTTGAAGGCCGTCAGCAATTTTGTAGGTGTAATGGCGGGCGTTAGCCGAGAATCGAGCGTGGAATCCCTCCGGCGCGTAATCAACTTTTAGGATTCGAATATCTTCATCAAGAATTCGATTGAGCCGGTAGGCCCAGTTATTAATATCCCAATCCATATCTGCATGAGGTGGGTTCGCTGGAATATCAGCGTGAACAAATTGTTGAATTGCGTGAACACCTGCATCGGTACGCCCTGCGACAACTGTATTGACGGGTTCGTGTGCCAACTTGGAGAGTGCGCTCTCTAACTGTTCTTGTAGAGTGCGTTGATCAGGTTGCTTTGCCCAGCCGGCAAAATTTGTGCCGTCATAGGAGAGTTCTATCCGTAAACGACGAAACCCACTCTCGGGAAAGAGAGTGGGTTTGGCCATGAAACTAGTTAAAGGCGTTAACGAGTATTAGTCGTTAAGAAGTTCAATAACCGCCATTGGTGCGTTATCGCCATTGCGTGGGCCAACCTTAGTGATACGTGTGTATCCACCAGGGCGCTTGGCAAAGCGTGGTGCAATTACTGTAAAGAGAGTATGAACTACGCCCTTGTTAGCAATTGTCATCATGACGCGACGACGAGCTGGAAGATCTCCCTCTTTCGCTTGAGAGATCAAGCGCTCAGCGAGTGGACGTAGGCGCTTAGCCTTTGTCACTGTTGTGGTGATCTTGCCATGTTCAAAGAGTTGTTCAGCAAGTGTGCCGAGTAGCAATCTCTCGTGTGATGGACCGCTTCCGAGGCGTGGTCCTTTACTTGGCTTTGGCATTTGCGATTCTCCTAGAGCTGCTCTGAATCAACGAGATCATCATCGTTGTTTCCATAGTTGGCGTGTTGTGTTGGATCGAAACCAACAGGGCTGTCCTTGAGGGAGAGTCCCATGGAGTGAAGCTTTGCTTTCACTTCATCGATTGATTTTGAACCAAAGTTACGGATGTCCATCAAATCTGCTTCAGAGCGACCAACGAGCTCGCCGACTGTGTGAATACCTTCACGCTTTAAGCAGTTGTATGAACGAACAGTGAGGTCTAGATCTTCAATTGGAAGAGCAAGATCGGCTGCTAGTGCTGCATCTTGAATGGAAGGTCCCATTTCGATGCCTTCTGCGTTCTCGTTCAGTTCACGAGCAAGACCAAATAGCTCAACCAAAGTCTTACCGGCAGATGCCATTGCATCTGATGGCTTCATGGATGGCTTGGTCTCGACGTCAACAATGAGACGATCGAAGTCAGTGCGCTGACCAACACGGGTAGCTTCAACCTTGTAGGTAACGCGAAGCACTGGTGAATAGATCGAGTCAACCGGAATGCGACCAATCTCTCCGCCAGCTTGCTTGTTCTGAACTGCAGTGACATAGCCACGACCGCGCTCGACGGTAAGAGTGAGTTCGAAGTTAGCCTTTGAATTAAGAGTAGCGATGTGAAGATCTGGGTTGTGAACAACAACTCCAGCAGGAGCTGCGATATCTGCGCCAGTTACTACGCCTTCTCCGCTCTTGCGGATATAAACAAGTGTCTCTTCATCGTTATCGGATGAAAGGACAAGATTCTTGATGTTCAAGACAATCTCAGTGAGATCCTCTTTGACTCCCTCAAGGGTAGAGAACTCATGAAGAGCTTCCTTGTCCTTGATGCTGGTAACAGCTGCGCCGGGAATCGAAGACAAGAGAGTACGGCGAAGTGAGTTGCCAAGGGTGTAACCAAAGCCAGGCTCTAGCGGTTCAATGATGAAACGTGAGCGAAATTCGCTTACTACTTCCTCAGTGAGGATGGGGCGTTGTGCGATGAGCACTTATTTCCTCCGAACGTCTGGGAGATCCACTATTTGATCTCCAGCTGATTATTTTTGGATACTGCTTATTACGAATTACTTAGAATAAAGCTCAACGATTAGCTGCTCTTGAACCAAAGTGTCGATCACAGGACGGGTAGGAAGAGCGTGAACCAAAATACGAAGTTTTGATCCAACAACTTCCATCCACGCTGGAACGGCCTTTTCGCCAAGTTCAGCTGATGCGATGATGAATGGTGTGGTGTCTTGTGAGGCAGCAACTACGTCGATGACATCCATTGGAGTAACGCGGAATGAAGGAATGTTTACCTTCTTGCCGTTTACCAAGAAGTGTCCATGACGAACTAGCTGACGCGCCATGTCGCGGCTCTTTGCAAAGCCGGCACGGTAGACAACGTTATCGAGACGAGTCTCGAGGATGATGAGAAGGTTCTCACCAGTCTTACCCTGAAGGCGGTTAGCCTCTTCGTAGTAACCACGGAATTGCTTCTCGAGAACACCGTAAATGCGTGCGCACTTCTGCTTTTCGCGCATCTGTAATAGGTATTCAGATTCTTTTGAACGGCCACGGCCGTGTTGTCCTGGTGGATAAGGACGTGATTCGATCGGACACTTTGGTCCATCGCACTTAGAGCCCTTAAGAAAGAGCTTTACTTTTTCGCGACGGCAGCGCTTGCAATCTGCTCCGGTATAACGAGCCATTTATTCTCTTCCTTCCTTAAACTCTACGAGGCTTTGGTGGGCGGCAACCGTTGTGTGGTGCTGGTGTGACATCAGAGATGGCACCAACTTCCAATCCAGCGGCCTGCAATGAACGGATTGCAGTTTCGCGACCAGAACCTGGTCCCTTAACAAATACATCAACCTTCTTTAGTCCGTGCTCTTGCGCGCGACGGGCAGCTGCTTCAGCAGCCATCTGTGCCGCAAACGGTGTGGATTTACGTGATCCCTTAAAGCCAACCTGACCAGCAGATGACCAAGAGATAACAGCGCCCGAAGGATCTGTAATAGAAATAATGGTGTTGTTGAAGGTCGACTTGATGTAAGCCTGACCAAATGCAACGTTCTTCTTTTCCTTCTTGCGAAGTTTGACCTTGCCCTTATTGGCAGCAGTCTTTGACTTAGGAGCGGCCATGGTTACTTAGTCTCCTTCTTCTTACCGGCAATTGCCTTACGTGGACCCTTACGAGTTCGCGCATTTGTATGTGTGCGCTGACCACGTACAGGAAGACCCTTGCGGTGGCGAATACCTTGGTAGCTCTGGATTTCAACCTTGCGGCGAATATCTCCTGCTACTTCACGACGAAGATCACCTTCGATTTTGTAATTTGCTTCGATGTATTCACGAAGCTTTGCCAATTCTGGCTCTTGAAGATCCTTAACGCGGGTATCTGGGCTAATTCCTGTTGCAGCAAGAGTTGCATGCGAACGGGTAAGTCCGATCCCGAAGATGTAGGTAAGTGCGATCTCTACCCGCTTTTCGCGTGGAAGATCGACACCGACTAAACGTGCCATATCTGTACCTGTTTCTTTATCCGGAAGGTCCTCCGTAATGCATCCAGAGTGTTCTCTGGCTTCGGCCTACCGGTCCGAAGGTCTTAACTCTTTCGAGCTAAGTCGCATCACGCGTTTCTTTTTTTAGTTGTAGGGATTAACCCTGGCGTTGCTTGTGGCGGAGGTTGTCGCAAATAACCATGACGCGACCATTACGACGAATGACTTTGCACTTGTCGCAGATCTTCTTAACGCTTGGCTTTACCTTCACGACTTACTCCCTTTATTACTTGTAACGATAGATAATTCGACCTCGGGTGAGGTCATATGGACTGAGTTCAATGATCACACGATCTTCAGGAAGGATGCGAATATAGTTCTGTCGCATCTTGCCGCTGATATGTGCAAGCACTACATGTCCATTTGTTAATGTCACTCGAAACATTGCGTTCGGCAAAGCTTCAGCAACGGTGCCTTCGATTTCGATAGCTCCGTCTTTCTTGGCCAAGCGTTACCTACTTCTCTATTTCAAGCGATTAACAAGAGTTGCCGCCCACTTCTGGGCAGAGGGTTAGTCTAAGGCGAGGCCCGAAAAAGGCGAAATCGGGGGTACTTATACCCCCGATATCCGGAAAATGGGCGAATAGAGTGGCCATATGAGGCAGATTTTCAGAGGTGGTCAAGCGTGGAGCCCGGGGCGTGGGCTCTTCCAGGGGCTGCTTATTGAAGATGGGCGAATCATCGCTGTGGGTGACGATGCCCTTTATCAAAGCGCGGATGAGGTTATTGATCTCGGTGAATCATTTCTCATGCCCTCATTCGGTGATGGTCACGCACATCCAATTTTTGCTGGACGTGAAGCAGCGGGACCGAAGGTTAATGGGCTGCAGAATGTTAATGAAATTCAAGAAGCAGTACGCATCTTCGCTCAAGCTAATCCTGAAACTCCGTGGATTATTGGTGGAGCATACGAAGCCGCAATTATTAGCGGTGGCGACTTTGATGCACATTGGCTCGATGAAATTGTCAGCGACCGACCTGTCGTACTCCACGCAGTCGATCATCACACTATCTGGGTTAACTCTAAAGCGTTAGAAATTGCAGGCATTACTTCTGCGACCACTGATCCTGCTGGTGGCAGCATTGCACGACGTGCAGATGGTTCGCCTAAAGGAACACTTCGTGAACCTGAAGCCTTCGCACTGATTCTCGATTACTCCCCTAAGAACTCCATTGAATCTGATGTACGAGCAATTAAGTATGCCTGTCAGCAGTATTTAAAATCCGGTGTCACCTACGCAAATGACTCTTGGCTTGAAGAGGGAATGGCTGAGGCATATCTTGCAGCTGTTAAATCTGGAGATTTAACTATCGATATGAATATCTCTTTTCTCGCTAACCCGGGTGAGTGGAAGAAGAATCTTTCCAAGATTGAATCTTTGGTATCGGAATTTGAGCCATACAAGGAACAAGTCAATGCCAAGAGCGTTAAGTTTTTAGGAGACGGTGCACTCTCATCTGGTACTGCTGCGCTCCTACAACCCTATGATGATCAACCAGGATTTTCAGGGTTAAAGATTTGGGAAGATGCCGAACTCTTTGCCGCCGTTAAAGAGTTTGATGCCCGTGGCTTCCAAATACATATTCACGCAATTGGCGACGCTGCTATTCGTCAGGCGCTCGACGCTTTTGAATACATGCAGAACCACAATTCGTCGTGGGATCGCAGACCTGTTTTGGTGCATGCTCAATTGATAAGTCCAGAAGATATGCCTCGCATCGCTGCGCTTGGTGTCATTGCAAACATGCAGCCACTCTGGATGTATTTAGATCCCATGAATAAAGAACTCATACTCCCCCGCATCGGAGAGGCAAGAAATAATCAGCAGTACCAACTACGCACTTTGGTTGACTCGGGTGCACGTATTGCATTTGGTTCAGATTGGCCTGTTACTAGCGAAGTCCCACTTGAAGCACTCTTTGTTCCAGTGACGCGCCTTGGGGCAAGTGGTGGAGCGCCGTGGAACCCTGAGCAAGCAATAACCGTTGAAGAGTCGCTTACTTTTTACACAGCGGCCGTGGCCTACCAAAACTTCCGAGAGAACGAAATCGGCAAATTAGAGGTCGGATTCAAGGCAGATTTTGTTGTGCTTGATAAGAGCCCCTTTAAATCGTCCGATGTGAAGATTAGTTCTGTATATAAGTCGGGGCTCAATCAGCGCGTGTAAAGCTTTGCAGCAGAGCTGAAACCCGTAAATTCTGATTTACTAGTTTTACCGGGCAGCTTCTCTACCTTCAGATTTCCATCAGATTGCACTTGGAGTGCAAGTAGTCCAACCACGCTTCCGCTGGAGCGAACCAAATAACCCTTTGTTGGCTCAGATGGACTGACCATCGCTCCAGATGGGCTTTGGAAGTTGAATTCTGTTAACTCAATAACCACAACTCCTGATGATGAGGTAATCGATGCGCCGGTAATAGAAGAATCTTTCGAAATGAACTGGCATGGACAGCCCTCCCAATCACCGATACTAAAGATCGTTGTGTTGCGGTCTACAGCATCAGGTGCGATAGCTAAGTGAGTATCCCAATATCCGCGCGCTACTTTTCCATGGTTGTCATAAGCCGCGCCTTGATTTCCAAGTCCGCGATATCCATTTGTTTTTTCAACAAACCAGTTACCTTGCGCCGTTCCGCTCTTATCCCAATCTATTTTCCCGCCGATTGGCGAAGCAGTAGCTAGGAACTTAGATTCGTAAGAACTCTTGAGTGAGGCGGGTAGGTAATCTAGTAAGTCAGCCGTCCAGGGCTTCCATTGTTCGGTTTGGGCGTAACTCTTAAGATTTGCAAATCCCTTTAATTTCTTCGTTCCATCAAAGAGGGAATAGTCAAAGTTTGGATTCTCTGAATCATCAGCGATTGCTTCGCCAGATTTAACAGCTATCGAACCAGCCCATGATCCACTTGAACCAATCTTTGATGCAATTTGTGCCGCAGCACCAGTGAGTTTTCCTACGTGGATAAAGACGCTAAAGAGATTGCAAGAGTGAGAAATCACAACTCGGTAATCTGCATAGGGGTAACCATTTGTCTTCGCAAAGTCTTCTACCGCGATGATTTTTCCGGCCGCTGGAGAAGTCGCGAGATAAGTTCCCGCTGGTTTCTGTATCGACTGACCAGAGTTAGATGGGAAGTACACATAAATGTGATCGATGGGAGTGATGTGAGAAGTCAGCATCCCGCCCATTGGATAGAAATAAGAGACTTTTGTCGGATCAATTATTCCGGCAGTGATTTCAGTAGATGTGCCAGAGCATTTATCTTTTCCAAATACTTCTGCCAGTGAGTTAGCTGCTGCCGAAGAAGTACCGCCGCCGCTTCCGCCGCTTGCTGGATGCCAAGCATATTTTCCATCGGCACCTTTCTGACATTCAAGTTCTACTCCTGAAGCACTTCGACCGTTCTTTGCGCCATTTGCATCACAAAGTGCACCATCTTGGGGTCCTGAATTGCCACCACTCTTATTTCCGGCATTTCCTGAACCTGAAGCTTTTCCTTCTACTGTCCATACTCCGGACTTACCTTTTTTCTGACAGAAAAAATAATTTTTTCCATCACTTGCACGGGCTCCTGGCTTGGTGCAGACCGATCCAGCTTTAGGTGTTGCAGCCGAAGCGACATTAGAAAGTCCAGCAAGAATTAAGAATGAGGTGAGAAGTAGGGTGAGAGCTTTTTTCATGCATAAAAGGTTAGGACAAAAGGGCGGAAATTTCGATACCCAATCTAGATAATTTCTCGCTGCCGCCGTCAATCGCCGTTAAAACAAAGGGCTTACCATCCGGAAGCAAGGCAAAGCTCTGTTCAAAGTGCGCTCCCCTAGATCCATCTTGAGAGACAACAGTCCACTCATCATCTAGAACTCGAGTCTTATGCGTGCCTCGGGTAATCATGGGTTCGATAGCAAGCGCCATTCCTGCCTTGAGCTCTGGCCCCATTCCGGCTGGGCCAAAGTTGAGCACGTGTGGCTCTTGGTGCATCTCTGTGCCGATTCCATGGCCACCATATTCGCGCAAAATTCCATAGGTGCCTTGAGAATTGGTGTACTGCTCGATTGCATACGAAATATCAGTGAGTTTTGCTCCGACTTTTCCGGCAGCAATCCCCTGCCACATTGACTCTTCACAAACGTCGAGCAGCTTTTGATCTTCTGGATCTGCAGTTCCACAAATAGCAGAGAAGGCGGAATCTCCGTGCCAGCCCTCAATAATTGCACCGAAGTCAATAGAGACGATATCGCCATTCTTAATGGGGCGATCATTAGGAATTCCGTGAACAATCTCGTCATTGACGGATGCGCAGATAACCGCTGGATAGCCGTGATAATTCAAGAAGTTAGGTTTCGCTTTATTGGCAGCTAAGTTCTTAACAGCAATCTCATTGAGATCGTTCGTTGTGACGCCCTCTTTAATTGCCTCACGAATAAGGATTAGCGTTTCACCGACGACTAGGCCTGCCTTGCGCATCAACTTCAGTTGATCAAGAGTCTTTATCTGGATTGCCATAAGTGTCTGCTTAGGAGACAGTAGCGCTGAGCGCGGTAATTGCGCGATCAAAGATGTCAGAGACTTCGCCGAGTGCAGGAATAGTGATCAAGAGTCCTTCACTGCGATAGAAATCAATAATAGGAAGAGTCTGTTCGGCATAAACGGCGAGACGATTCTTGATGACTTCTTCACTGTCATCAGTGCGCTGATACAACTCGCCTTGGCACTTATCGCAGACACCATCGACAGCGGGCTTTTCAAAGAGAATATGAAAAGAGGCGCTGCACGAACGACAGGTGCGACGACCCGAAAGTCGAGCAATAATCTCTGCCTCTTCGAGTGAGAATTCGAGAGCTGCATCTAGTGGCGTCTGCTTATCAGCAAGAACCTCGCGTAAGTACTCTGCTTGAGCAACGTTGCGCGGGAAACCATCGAGCAGAAAACCGTTCTTCACATCGTCATGAGTCAGGCGATCGCGCACCATCTCGTTGGTGACGGAATCTGGAACAAGGTTGCCGGCATCAGCGTATGACTTTGCAAGCTTGCCGAGTTCAGTCTCGTTCTTCATATTGTGGCGGAAAATATCGCCAGTAGAGATGTGTGGGATGCCGTAATGGGCTGCGAGCTGTACCGCTTGTGTTCCCTTACCAGCACCTGGTGGTCCAACCAGGATGAGTCGCATTAGCGCAAGAACCCCTCATATGAACGTTGCTGCAATTGGCTTTCAATCTGCTTAGCAGTATCAAGACCAACGCCAACGACAATGAGAATCGCGGTTCCGCCGAATGGGAAGTTCTGTGTTGCATTGAACAGGATCAACGCAGCAATTGGAATGACTGCAATTAGGGCCAAATACAAAGCTCCAGGAAGCGTGATGCGAGAGAGGACATATTGCAAATATTCAGATGTTGGTCGTCCGGCACGGATACCTGGAATAAATCCGCCGTACTTCTTCATATCTTCTGCGACTTCATCGGGATTGAAGGTAATTGCTACATAGAAGTAGGTAAAGAAGATGATGAGTGCAGCGTAGGAAATAATATAAATAGGGTGATCGCCTTTAACGAGGTTCTGCTGTACCCAGACTGCCCACTTCGACGAGCTTCCGGAGAAGTTAACGATAAGTGATGGGATGTAGAGAAGGGAGGAGGCAAAAATTACTGGGATAACGCCAGCTTGGTTGACCTTAATAGGAATATATGTGCTGGTGCCACCGTATTGTTGACGGCCAACCTGACGCTTTGCATATTGCACCGGCACGCGTCGTTGAGCCTGCTCAACAAAGACGACTGCGGCAACTACCAAAACTCCAACTGCACATACGAAGAGGAATGCGAAGAGGCCCTTTTGTAGCTTGATAGACCAGAGCTGTGTAGGGAAACCTGCTGCGATTGAGGTAAAGATAAGAATAGACATTCCGTTACCGACACCACGATCAGTGATGAGTTCGCCGAGCCACATAATGACAGAAGTTCCGGCTGTCATAACTGCAACCATCGTAAGAATACGAGACCATGAAGTGTCCGGGATGATGGCAAGTGCGCAACCGCTAAATAGTCGACCAGGTGTGCGTGCAACTGCGACTAGGCCAGTTGATTGCAAGATTGCCAGACCAATAGTCAAATAACGGGTGTATTGGGTGAGCTTTGCGTTTCCGGATTGCCCTTCCTTCTTCAATGATTCGAAGCGAGGAATTACAACGGTAAGCAATTGAATAATGATTGAGCTGGTGATGTAAGGCATGATGCCAAGTGCGAATACTGATAACTGCAAGAGTGCGCCACCAGAGAAGAGGTTTACTAGTCCGAACAAGCCACCATTGTTTGCTTGATCCAAACAAGATTGAACATTGACGTAAGAGACGCCAGGTGTAGGGACGATAGAACCAAAACGGAAGAGACCCATGATCGCCATGGTGAAGAAGATTTTGCGACGTAGATCTGGCGTCTTAAACGCCTTGCCGAATGCTGATAGCACTTTTTCTCCTTCTAATTCTTGACGATCTAGGGTCTCTACCTAGATTTTGGTGAATTTTCTTTAAAGCTTCTTAGCTGATCCGCCTGCAGCCGCAATCTTCTCAGAAGCTGAGGAAGAGAATGCGTGTGCCTCGACGGTTACCTTGACGGAGATTTCTCCATTGCCAAGAACCTTGATTGGGTAGCCATCGCGTACAGCGCCCTTTGCAATCAAGTCCGCAACGGTGACGGTGCCACCCTTTGGATAGAGAGCATTGATTGTTGAAACGTTTACTGGCTGATATTCGGTGCGCTCTGGGTTTTTGAAACCGCGAAGCTTAGGAAGACGCATAACAAGTGGAAGCTGACCACCTTCGAAGCCGGCGCGAACTACGTTACGAGCACGAGTTCCCTTACCGCCACGACCTGCAGTCTTTCCCTTTGATGCTTCACCGCGACCCTTACGGGTACGTGCCTTCTTAGCTCCTGGAGCTGGACGAAGATGATGAACCTTGAGAACCATTTTTATTCGACCTCCTCAACCTTGACGAGGTGGCGTACAGCAACGACCATTCCGCGAATCTCGGGACGATCTTCCTTCACCACAACATCACCGATTCTTTTTAGACCTAGTGAACGCAAAGTGTCACGGTGCTCAGGGCGACCGCCAACCTTTGAACGTAGTTGAGTAACTTTTAGACGAGGCATTATGCACCTACCGTTTGGCTCATGGCACGAGCAATTGCTGCAGGTGCGACATCTTCAAGAGGCAGACCACGGCGAGCGGCGATCGCAGTTGGAGATTCCAACGCGCGAAGAGCTGCTGCAGTTGCATGCACCATGTTGATTGGGTTATTTGAACCAAGTGACTTGGTCAATACATCTGTGATGCCGGCGCACTCAAGTACTGCACGTACTGGACCGCCAGCGATAACACCTGTACCAGGAGATGCTGGGCGAAGAAGAACAACGCCGGCAGCCTTTTCACCTTGGATTGGGTGAGGAATTGTTCCAAGAATACGTGGCACCTTGAAGAATGATTTCTTTGCTTCTTCAACAGCCTTAGCAATTGCTTGAGGAACTTCCTTAGCCTTGCCGTATCCGATGCCGACAGTTCCGTTCTGATCGCCCACAACTACAAGAGCTGTGAATGAG
>CAFBPI010000018.1_pt1 | contig 16110 bp, 16 predicted proteins | sample 7269671 | NCBI WGS metagenome assembly CAFBPI01 (sample SAMEA6814142, study PRJEB35770) | freshwater metagenome | biome: Freshwater; feature: Freshwater reservoir; material: water | place: Czech Republic | collected 2017-06-27 | depth 30m m | reverse complement strand
GCTTACTCATTACTTCGTGCATCAATACGAGATAACAACCCAGTAATGTTTCTTGAGCCACGCATTCTCTATGCAGAGCGCGGTGAAGTTGATACCTCACTTAAGATGGAACTCGGCAAAGCCCGCGTTCTTCAAACAGGAACCGATATCACAGTTGTCTCGCTCGGTAACATGGTCAATGTTGCACGTGATGCAATTAAGGAATCAGGAATATCTGCAGAACTCATTGATCTTGCAACCCTTGTCCCTTGGGATCGTGAAACCGTTCTCGCATCAGTCAAAAAGACTGGCCGCTTAGTTGTTGTTGAAGAATCTCCGTGGTCTGGTGGCTGGGGATCTGAAATCATCTCCTATGTCACTGGCGCTGCATTTTCAGCGCTCAAGAGCGCTCCTTTTAGAATCACCGCTCCCGATGTTCCAGTTCCTTACAACGGCACTCTCGAAGCTCGTTATGTGCCTACTGTGCCAAACGTTGCGGCCGCACTCTCAAAGGCAGTGTCATCAAATGAAGTCCCACAACCATGGTGGATTACGGAAGGTCTAAGCAAATGAGCACTTCGCTAGAACGTCGTAAAGTTTTAAAAGATAACGATCTTGCTTGCTATGAGCGCATGCTTGAAATTCGTCAATTCGAAAAGCGCACTAACGAGCTCTTCGCTGCCGGTGAAATCCGCGGTACAACCCATCTCTGTGTCGGTGAAGAAGCACTCAATTTAGGACTCGCAACCGTGCTTAATCCTGACGATGTTATTGCAGCGACTTATCGCAGCCATGGCATTGCACTCGCTTTTGGAATTTCTCCTCATTCAGCAATGGCAGAAATCATGGGCAAGTCCACTGGTTGCGCTGGTGGCGTTGGCGGATCTATGCACATGTGTGACAGTTCTGTTGGCGTGCTTCCTACATCAGCAATTATTGGCGGCGGTATGCCAGTGGCAGCAGGAGCCGCACTAGCGTTCCAGATTCAAAAGAAGAAGAACGTTGCGGTTGCTTACTTTGGCGATGCTGCAACAAATATCGGCGCTTTCCACGAGTCCATGAACTTAGCTGCAATCTGGAAACTTCCGGTTATATTTGTCATCAATAACAATGTGTATGGCGAATACACTCGTATTAATCTTTCTACACCTATTGAAGATTTACATATTCGCGCAGATAGTTACGCAATGCCAAGCATCAAGCTCGATGGCATGGATATTTATGCCGTACGAACCGGAATGCAAGAAGCTATTGATCGCGCACGTCGCGGTGATGGACCAACTCTTGTTGAAGCAAAGACATATCGCTTTGCCGGTCACTCGCGCGCAGACCAAGCTCTTTACCGCCCAGAAGGCGAACTAGAGATGTGGCAGAAGCGCGACCCAATTCTTCTTACAGAGCAAGCTCTGACTAAAAAGGGAATTTTGGATGAGGCAAAGATCGCTCAGATGAAAGCCGCTGCCGAAGCAACAATAGAAGCAGCTATTGCGCAAGCAACTAAAGATCCTGAGCCAACTGTAAAAGATATGTTCTCTAACATTTTCACATCGCAGAAAGTCGGATAACCATGAAGATGACAATTAAGATGCCTCGCGTCGGCGATACCGTTGATGAGGTTTATCTCGTTTCTTGGAATAAGGCTGCGGGAGATGTCATTGCCGTTGGGGATTCACTCATGGAAGTAGAGACTGATAAGGCAAATGTTGATGTTCCATCACCTGTAGCGGGCAAGCTGGTTGAGATTTTCTTTAAGAATGGTGACGAGATTAAAACTGGCGATCCCATCGCTATCTGCGAATCTGAGTAACTCTCTCTAATAACCGTTCTGCAACTTTCTTTGACGCCTCATCAATCATAAGGCCGTCAAAATTAGCTGCCCCTGATGATGCGTTAAATGCTGCAACTATCTCTTGCGCATGCGCAATCTCAGATGCAGTTGGCGTGAAGGCTTGGTTAACCAATGCAATCTGATCGGGATGAATTACCCATTTCCCATCGACACCTAAAGCGCGCGCAGTATGAGCTGAGCGCGAGAGCCCGACATGATCGGCAATTTGAAAATAGGGACCGTCGTAAGCGATTTTGTCATGTGCATGCGCCGCAATTACCACTTGCATTAAAGGCCATTGCAGGGCGGTTGCTGCCTCTGGATATGGAGTTCCGGGGCTAGCGCTGGGCATGCCTGCAGAAGCCATAAAATCCGCCGGTCCGAAAGCGAGCGAAATAACTTGAGGATGAGAGGCAATTTTTGGAGCCTTAATGAGGCCCATGGCACTTTCAATTTGAACTTCGAGCTTCATTCCTTTGGGAAGTTTGTTGGCCCAGCTCTTTACATCATCAAGGCTGTTAATTTTGGGAAGGATTACTGAACTTAAAATATGTGGTTTAACTCCATCGAGAAGTTCAATATCAGCTTTAGCAAAGGGGCTTGATAGTTCATTAAGGCGCAGAGAGAGGTGTTTATTGGTCTCTACTGTGCTCAAAAATTCTCTGAGGTAAGCGCGCGCAGCAGCCTTATCGGCAGGAATTACAGCATCTTCGAGATCAAGAATAATTTGATCAGAATCAAGAGTTAGTGACTTTTCAACCATCTTTGGTTGACTGGCCGGAACACAGAGAAGCGAACGCATAGTTAAAAGTCTACGCCCCTTTAGCTTATGAGGGAAGAAAAATTTTCTGAGTGATGGATGTAGAAATCATCTCGCGCAAGTGCGGTAGCCCTGAAACTTCACCGGCAGCAATTGCCTGCATGCCAATATTTCCTAAAAGCGTCGCTTCAACCGCGCCAGTTATCACTTTCTTTCTTGTGACATCGGCTGTTAATTGGTTGAGGAAGTCATTTGCGCTTCCGCCACCTACGACGTAAATCACATCAAATGCATGACCTTCGACCTCTTCAAAATCAGAGATGACTTGATCATAAGCAGCAGCCAGGCTGTCAAAAATACAACGTGCATACTCTGGCGGAGTAGTTGGAACAGGAGCGTTATTAGCGATGCAATATTCAGCAATTCGACCAACCATGTTCCCCGCAGCTAAAAAGAGGTGATCGTTGGGATTAATCAGAAAGGAGTTGGTAGCAACCTTCTGTGCCGCGGCTACAAGATCTTCCACCTTGATATCTAGTCCTTGTGCTGCCCAATCTCGTTGGCATTCAGAGAGTAGCCACATGCCAGCGACATTTCGGAGTGAACGCACCGTGCCTTGCACACCAAGCTCATTTGTTAAATCGATTTCAAAAGCTTGATTAGATGTATTTGCTTGCGGTTTTTCATATCCGACCAATGACCAAGTTCCGCTAGAGATATAAATAGATTTTTCCGGATTAGTCATTGGAACTGCGGCAACAGCAGATGCAGTGTCATGCGAACCTACGGCGACAACTGGAATTCCATCGAGCTGACCATGTCCCTTTATCTTGCTCAATGTAGTTCCGGCCTCGTGAAGTGCAGGGAATATTCCTTTAGGCAGATCAAGTTCTGCGATGAGATCCCAATCCCAATCTCGTGTTGAAGGATCTAGCAGTTGGGTAGTGGATGCATTCGTCACCTCTTGCGTCATACTCCCGCAGAGAAAATAGTTGAGTGCATCAGGCAGCATTAAGAATTGGCTGGCACCTTCAAATTCATCAATCGAAAGTCCGGCAATAAATTGGTAAATCGTGTTAAAGGTAAGAAATTGAATTCCAGTACTTTTGTAGATTCGCTCTTTGCCCACGAGTTTGACGGTATTTTCCATGACACCTTCGAGGCGCAAATTGCGATAAGAAAAGACTCGCTTGTTGAGAGAGCCATCCTTATTGAGAAGTTGATAATCGACCCCCCAGGAATCAACAGCAACAGAGGTAAGAACATACTTCTTAACTGCCATCTTGAGTCCGATAAGAACTTCTTCTTGAAGTTTGGACCAGTTCCAGAGCAGCCCATCAACTGGATCATTTATTGGGTCATTAGTAAATCGGTGAATAATTTCGAAGGAGATTTTTCCATCCGAAATAGTTCCAACGGCCACTCGGCCGCTGGTTGCACCTAAATCAATCGCTGCGTATGAGGCCATAGTTAGCGCAGGAATGCACTCGCTACGCCACTATCTACCGGGATATGCAATCCAGTAGTTAGCGGTAAATCTCCAGCAACAAAGGCAAATGCTGCTGCAGCAATGTGAGATGGAAGAACTTCAAGTTTTAAGATACTTCGTTGCGCATAAAATGCACCAAGCTTCTCTTCCTCAACGCCATAGACGGCAGCGCGGTTTGCGCCCCATCCACTCGCAAAGATGCCAGAACCTTGTACTACGCCATCAGGATTGATTCCATTCACGCGGATGCCGTGCTCACCAAGTTCAGCAGCAAGTAAACGCACTTGGTGTGCTTGATCAGCCTTTGTCGCGCCATAGGCAACATTGTTAGGGCCAGCAAATACAGCATTTTTGGATGCGATGTAAAGAATGTTTCCTGCCATCTTCTGCACAATCATGGCCTTAGCGACTTCGCGCGAGAATAAGAATGAACCACGAGCCATCACATTATGTTGAAGATCCCAGTCGTTCACTGTTGTTTCAACTAACGACTTAGAGAGCGAGAGTCCAGCGTTGTTCACCAAGATATCGATTCCACCGAATGCAAGGGTAGTTGCATGTACAGCAGCAGAGACTTGATCTTCCAGAGTGACATCTACGCCGATCGCTAGCAAGCGTTCAGAGTTGCCCATTTCGGCGATGAGTTTTTTGGCGCCATCTAAATCTCGGTCGGCGATTGCAACACAAGCACCTTCATCGAAATAGCGTTGAACAATCGCGCGTCCGATTCCTGATGCGCCACCTGTAACGAGTGCAATATGTCCCTGAAGAGCCTTTGGCTTAGGCATGCGACGAAGCTTTGCTTCTTCTAAGTCCCAGTACTCGATGCGGAACTTTTCAAACTCTGAGATTGGGGCATATGTGGAGAGCGCTTCCGCACCTCGCATCACATTGATGGCGTTGACATAGAATTCACCGGCTACGCGAGCGGTCTGCTTATCTTTGCCATATGAGAACATTCCGATACCAGGAACCAAAATAATGAGTGGATCTGCGCCTCGAATAGCAGGAGATTCTTTGGTTGCATGACGGTTGTAGTAAGCGGAGTAATTTGCGCGATATTCCTCATGTAGAACGCGAATGCGAGCGATTACTTCTTCCAGGTCTGCACCCGGCTCGGTATCCACGACCATAGGGGAGACCTTTGTGCGTAAGAAGTGATCTGGGCAGGAAGTGCCCAGCGCTGCCAACTTTTGCAGTGATGTACTGGCAACAAAATCCAGTACAACTTCTGAGTCAGTGAAATGACCAATCATCCGGGCATCTTGTGAAGCTACTCCGCGCAAAATAGGCGAGAGTTTGGCTGCGCGTGCACGACGCTCTGCTTCAGGGAGTGCTTTGTATTTGGCGACTTGAGCGCCGAATGGTTCTGCCTTCCCATTCGCTTTAATGAAATCTTCTGCCTTCTTGATGGCATCGAGTGAACGCTTCTCACATTCGGCAGATGTATCAGCCCAGGTAGTTAAACCGTGGCCACCCAATATGCAACCCTTAGCGTTGGGATTTTCTGCTGCAATCTTTGCAATATCTAATCCAAGCTGGAATCCAGGGCGACGCCAATCGACCCAGAGAATTTCATCACCAAAACACTTTTTGGTAATAGCAGGACCGCCCGCAGATGTTGCGAAAGCAATAATTGAATCTGGATGCAAGTGATCTACATGCAACTTGTCGACCAGACCATGCATGGAAGTATCAATGCTCGGAGCAGCTCCACCTTTACCAAAGAGGCAGTAATCAAAGAGCGCAACCATTTCATCTTCGCGATCTACGCCGGTGTACACATTCTTTAGCTCGTGTACTTTCTCGGTATAAAGAACAGCAATGCCCTCTTCTTTAAGTGTCCCAAGATCTCCACCAGATCCCTTTACAAAGAGAAGAGATGTTGGCTTGCCGGAAATTGGGTCGGTAATTGTTCCTTTGGCAGAAGTATTTCCGCCAGCGTAGTTGGTCACCTTGGGGTCAGCACCTAAACGATTGGAGCGAGCGATAAGTTCGTTAACTGCAGGAGTTAACTCAGATAGCTTTTTAATTATGCACCCCACCCAGCTTGATTGCCGCCGACGCGTTCGTCAGCGATTTTCTTAAGATATCCGGAGGCCTTAAATGCCTTCATTGGATTGGGATCAATTCCCTTTTCAGTGCGCCACTCTTCAAGAAGCGGACGAACATCGGTGTTGTAAGCATCCATTAACACGCCATTAGCCTCTAGAACATCACCTGAAACCTGTGCGGCCTTAAGTGCATCTTGATCGACGAGAAGAGCTTTCGCTGCAGCCTCTTGTACGTTGAGAATTGAGCGAATTTGCCCTGGAATCTTCGCTTCAATGTTGTGGCATTGGTCGAGAACGAAGGAGACTGGCGTACCAACATCAAAGCCACCATTGATATTTACCTCGTGCAAAATGCGGAATAACTGGAATGGATCAGCCGCACCAACAATTAAATCGTCATCGGCATAGAAGCGTGAGTTAAAGTCGAACGCACCTAACTTCTTCGCACGAAGTAAGAAGGCGACAATGAATTCGATATTTGTTCCTGGTGCGTGGTGACCAGTGTCAACACAGACCATCGCGCGCTCACCCAGCTGCAAGCAGTGCGCATATGACGTTCCCCAGTCTGGAATATCGGTGGTGTAGAAAGATGGCTCAAAGAATTTATATTCGACCAGCATTCTCTGCTTGCCAGTTAGATGCTTATAGGTCTCGTGAAGTGATTCAGAGAGGCGATCTTGGCGACCACTAATGCTGTCTTGGCCGGGATAGTTAGTGCCATCAGCAAACCACAACTTCAAATCTTGTGAGCCAGTGATATTCATAATCTCGATACATTCGAGAAGGTGACGGACCGCCTTCTCGCGTATCTTCTTATCTGGGTGGCAGACGGAACCCAACTTGTAATCATCATCTTGGAAAGTATTGGAGTTGATGGTGCCCAGTACTACGCCAAGATCTTTTGCATGCTTGGCAAATTTCGCGTAATCCTCGACCTTGTCCCATGGAATATGGAGCGCAACGCTATGAGCAGCTCCGGTGTACTTGTGTACTTGCGCAGCGTCTTCGACTTTTTCAAAGGGATCACGAGGAACTCCCGGTTGACCAAAGACTTTAAAGCGCGTTCCAGAATTTCCGTATGCCCATGATGGAGTTTCGATCTGTAAACGATCGAGAACTTTCTTGACGTCGGCTTTAGATCCCATGGTGACTCCTCTTAGTAGTAGGCGAAAAATTATTGAAGATTATTGAAGAAAGAAGACGTGCTCGAGCTTGGTAAATCCCTTATCTGCATGAACTCCATCAAGATTCTCAAAGAATGGCGCCATATCGTTCTGCCATTTTTCGTTGATCTCGGTCTTTCCAATGCCTGCGAGGGCTGCTGCTAAATCTGGCGTCTCGAAATATCCAAAGAGAGCGCCATCGGTGCGGTCCATAAAAATGGAGTAGTTGGTCCAGCCAGTTGAGCGAAGAGCTTCGAGCATTTCAGGCCAGACTTCTGCATGTCTGCGTGCGTACTCATCCATCATCTCGGCGCGAACTTTGAGGCGGAATGCGACTCTCTCCATTGAATTCTCCTTGAACCGTTTTAAGCAGATAGCTAAGGTTATTGACTCCGGGAAAAGGCGTCAATCAAGCGCAATAAGTCGATCTGTTCAAATTGAACAGGTAGCCAGCCTCGCTCTAAATCCTGTATCGTTTCAAGTGTTCAATTGAATCTGTTCAATTTTAGGGAGTCCTTGTGGCCAGCATTAGAGATGTAGCGAAAGCTGCTGGCGTCTCTTTGGGCACTGTCTCCAATGCAATCAACCGCCCAGAAGTACTTGCCCCACGCACTCTGCGTAAAGTTCAAAAAGTTATTGAGGAGATGGGCTTTGTCCCGAATGCCTCCGCTCGCAACTTACGCGCTGGACGCAATCGCGTCATTGGATTAGTTGTTCCTGATATTTCCAACCCATTCTTTACTGATCTTGCTCGAGGTGTGAACGATGCAGCATTTGCTGCCAAATATGTGGTCATTCTCTGCAATACCGATGCGAGCACAGAGAAAGAAGTCCAGTATCTAGATGTGCTCAGTGCGCAAAATGTGGAAGGCATTCTCATTACGCCAGCACGCGATTCCAACCGGGCGCTCGCTAGCGTCACCGAAAAAGGAATTCGACTTGCATTAGTTGACCGCCCGGCACAGGGATTGCAAGCATGCAGCGTTGCGGTTAACGACTCATATGGAGGTTCTCTTGCGCTGACACATCTGCAAGAACTCGGGCACCGAAATATTTTGTTGCTTACTGGCAAGGCAGATATTCCCCAGGTAGCAGATCGCAGTGCAGGAATTGCAGAAGCGATTTCCAAACTACCAGAACATGAACGCCCCATCATTACAGAACTCCGCCTCGAGTCGATGAGTGCACAAAGTGCCTACGAAGCCGTTAAAAAGAAGATTGATAAAGAGTTAGATTTCACCGGAATTATCTGCGGCAACGACATGATTGCGCTGGGCGCAATTCGCGCTCTTCGCGAAAACGGAATATCTCTTCCTGAAGAAGTTTCGGTCATCGGTTATGACGATATTGATTTCGCAGAGAGTGCAGCAGTTCCTCTTACCTCAATTTCACAACCCGCTTACGAACTAGGTTATGCCGCTGCTGAATTAATCATTTCCGAGTGCGAAAATCCTGAACGCCACGTCCACCAACGTATTGAGTTCCAACCTCGTTTAATCGTCCGCTCTTCAACAGCTCCTACTACTTCCCACCGTGCAACTTTAAGAATCTCATAATGAAGAAGAAAGCGAAGGCAATGTCTAATAAGAACTTCAGACGTCAATTTCCTAAATGGCGTGATCTCAAGCCCCTACTTCGCTTCTCTCTGCCTAAGCTCAATCGAAAGAAGGCGCGTTTAGAAGCAGCTCTGACTATCTGGGATTTGCGCACAATCGCCAAGCGACGCACCCCACAGGGTCCATTCGATTACACCGATGGCGCAGCGGAATCTGAAGTAAGCCTCAGCCGTGCTCGCCAAGCATTTCTAGATATTGAATTTCGCCCACACATTCTCCGTGATGTTTCAAAGGCAGATCTCACCCGCAAGACTCTGGGCGAAACTTTCAACATGCCAGTAGGTATTGCGCCCACCGGCTTTACCCGCATGATGCACTCTGAAGGTGAAATTGCCGGAGCGCGTGCAGCCGAGAAGTTCGGTATTCCATTTACTCTCTCCACTCTAGGCACCACAAAGATTGAAGATGTTGTAGCTGCAGCGCCCGGCGGCACTAACTGGTTCCAGTTATATATGTGGAAAGACCGAGAAGGTTCAATGCGTCTAGTCGATGCTGCTGCAAAAGCTGGTGTTAAGAATTTAATGTTGACTGTCGATGTTCCTGCATCAGGCCATCGTCTGCGCGATTACCGCAACGGTTTAACTGTTCCACCATCACTGACAGCCAAAACTGTTCTTAATGCAATTCCACGTCCGGAATGGGTGTGGAACTTCTTGACTACGCCTGCAATTGAATTCGCATCAATGTCTAACTGGAACGGCACCGTCGGAGAACTTCTCGACTATATGTTCGATCCAACAATGACTTTTGAAGATCTAAAATGGATTCGCGAGCAGTGGAAGGGTACTCTCACTATTAAGGGAGTCCAGAACGTTGACGATGCAAAGAAGGCAGCCGACCTCGGTGTCGATGCGGTGCTTCTCTCTAACCACGGTGGTCGCCAACTCGACCGCGCACCGGTTCCATTGCACTTAGTCCAAGAAGTTCGCAAAGAGCTCAAGAGTGATCTCGAAGTCCATATCGATACCGGCATCATGCACGGCGCAGATGTTCTTGCCGCAATCGCACTCGGTGCTCAATACACCTACGTGGGTCGTGCCTATTTGTACGGACTTATGGCAGGCGGACAAGATGGCGTAGAGCGCGCACTCGAAATCATGCGTGGTCAGATGATTCGTTCGATGAAGTTAATTGGCGTAGAAACCTTGGATGAACTCAACCCAAGTCATGTGCGAATCCTCAACACTCATGCTGGGCTGGGAAAACTCCCCGAATAGCAGTTGCGCTTGTATACCCCTAGGGGTATAGTTCGAATATGCCCACTAAGAATGAACCAAGCCATGTTCTGTCAGATCACGAGCAGGTCGATGCCATTATTAAGCGTGTAAATCGCGCACAAGGTCAGCTCGGAGCAATATCGAGAATGCTTGAAGAGGGCCGAAATTGCGACGAGATTGTGATTCAGATGTCGGCCGTCAGCAAGGCTGTTCATACCGCCGCTTTCACACTCATTGCCGCGAGCCTCAAAGAATGCATTGTTGAGGATAAGAAGAATTCACAAGCCGTCACAGAGAAACTTCAAAAACTCTTCTTGAGTTTGGCCTAATAATGAAGAAACTAATTGCAGTACTACTTATCAGCGTCTTCGGACTCAGCGCATGTGGATCCTCAGGAGGAACCGTGACCAATATGAACTCAGCAGAATTTTCCAAGAAGATTTCAGAACCTTCAGTCGTTGTCCTTGATGTCCGCCGCACCGACGAGTTCGTCGCAGGCCACCTAGCAAGCGCCCTTCATATCGATGTAGAGGCCGCGAATTTCGAGAGTGACGTAGCAAAGTTAGATAAGACGAAAACCTACGCTGTCTACTGCCACAGTGGTCGCCGCTCTCTTATAGCCGTAGATGCGATGAAGAAGGATGGCTTTGAATCGCTAGTAAATCTAGAGGGTGGAATCTCTGATTGGATGGCGACCGGCCATCCGGTAATAACGTCATGAGAGTAGTAATCATTGGTGGAGTAGCTGGCGGAATGTCCGCTGCTACCCGACTTCGTCGCCTTGATCCCGAAGCCGAAATTATCGTCTTTGAAAAGAGCGGTCACGTTTCATACGCTAACTGCGGGCTTCCTTACTATGTTGGTGGAGTTATTGAGAATGAATCCGATCTCCTTCTGCAAACCCCTGAATCTCTGCACAAGCGTTTCCGCTTAGATGTACGCGTATCGACTGAAGTTCTTGCTATCAACGCGGCAGCTCATACGCTGACGCTCAAGAATCTTCACTCTAGTGAAACCTCAGAAATGTCATACGACAAACTGATATTGAGCCCCGGAGCAAATCCTGTCGTTCCACCGATTCCTGGTGTCGAGCGTGCGCTCACCCTTCGCAATATTGAAGATGTGGAACGTATTGCTGGCGCTGTTGCGACAAAGCCTAAGAACGCGGTCGTCATCGGCGGTGGTTTTATCGGTGTAGAAATCGCAGAAAATCTGGTCCACAAGAAAATTCCTACCGTTGTTATCGAAGCAGCCCCACAGGTCCTTGCTCCACTAGATCCAGAGATGGCTACTTTTGTTGCAGAGGAAATTACTAAGCACGGTATCGATTTGAGACTCGGTAGCGGAGTAGCCAGTATTTCCGAGAGCTCCGTGACACTTTCAGATGGCTCAGTACTTCCTGCCGATCTCATCATTCTTTCAATCGGGGTGAAACCTGAAATCGGTCTAGCGAAAGCGGCCGGATTAGATATCACTTCTCGAGGCGCTGTCGCGGTAAATGATTTCAATCAGACGAGCGATCTAGATATTTATGCAATTGGTGACGCAGCAGAAAAGAAGGATGCCCTTGATGGCGCTTCTACCTTAGTTCCGCTAGCAAACCTAGCTAACCGTCACGGCCGCACTGTTGCAGATCACATCTGCGGATTGCCAGTCCGTGTTGTTCCGGCTCAAACAACTGCAATCGTTAAAGTCTTTGATTTGGCTGTTGCAACTACTGGTTGGAACGAGAAACGCCTCAAGGCTGCGGACATTAAGTATTTAGCGATTCATACGCACCCAAATTCCCATGCTGGTTACTACCCAGATTCAAAGCAAATGTCTTTGAAGCTTCTTGTTGATCCCAATTCCGGAAAGATTTTCGGAGCACAAGGTGTTGGTACTGACGGTGTTGATAAGCGCATCGACGTAATCGCCACAGCAATGCGTGGCGGAATCACTGCTCCGGAATTAGCAGATCTTGAATTAGCTTATGCACCACCATATGGATCAGCAAAGGATCCGGTTAATATGTTGGGTTACGTAGCCGAGAACTTGATTTCAGGTTTAACTCAAAGCGTTCAATGGAGCGCTGTTGAGCAAATGCACAAAGATGGTTGGTCAATTGTTGACGTGCGAAGCGCAGGTGAGTTCGCCAATGGAACCATCCCTGGTGCTATCAATATATCGGTGGATGAAATGCGCGAAAAAATCGCAGATGTACCTACCGGAAAAGTGATTGTGACTTGCCAAGTTGGCCAGCGTGGGCACGTTGCCACAACACTGTTACGCAAATTGGGATACGAAGCCGTCAATCTTGATGGCGGGTATCGCACCTGGAAGAACTCACCTGCATTTAACTCAACTAAGGTAAAGGAATAAAGAAATGTGCAGACAAGTAAAATGTCGTAAGTGCGGAAAACCTACGTGGGCTGGATGTGGGCAACATATCGAGCAGGCTCTCGCCGGGATTTCAAAAGCTAATCGCTGTCAGGGTCACCAGAACGATCCAAAAGAACCTGGTCTATTTTCCCGCCTATTCGGAAAGAAGTAAGGAGAAAAAATGTGCAGTGCAGTTCGATGCGATAAGTGTGGCAAGGCCACTTGGTCAGGGTGCGGTCAGCATATTGAAGAAGCACTAGAAGGCTTTCCTGAAGATCAGCGCTGTAAGTGCGATGCTGACCTTTCAGCGTGGGTACCCAAGTAATCTCGCTGTTTCCTCAAGCCTCAGAAACCTTGTAAACTCCACTCACCACTTGGAGACGTCGCATAGCCCGGTCGAGTGCGCCTCACTGCTAACGAGGTAAGGGGTAAAACCCTTCAAGAGTTCAAATCTCTTCGTCTCCGCCAGATTCACACTTGTTCTCTTTTCTATGAAAATTGCTACTTCCTCACCCATAATCCTGCGACTCAATTAGGTTGAGCGCTCGAGCTGGGAAAGAGGAATTTAATGAAAAAGAATTTTGTGCTTCCAATAGTCATTGGGGTGGCGGCGGCGCTTTTTGCAGGCGGCGCACTTACTGCAGATAAATTGATCACTTCAAAAATTACCTCACAAGTCCAAGCTGAATTACCTAAATCCACCGGTATCAGCGCGTCAGTTCCGCTGAGTGATTTACCAAGTAATTTAACCTCACACAAAATTAGATCTGCGGATATCAAGATTGAAAAGTTTGCCTTAAAAGAGAGCAACGTAAAACCAACAGTTGTAATTGCTCTCACCAATATCAGCAAATCTAAACCAACTCTAATTGGCTCATTAGATGTGACCGCAACTATTCCTGCATCGACAATAATTAGTTCCACTGATTTTGAGGGTGCTCGGATTGTAGGCAATGCTCTGCAAGTCCCTGCGGGCATGGGTGGCCTAGGGCAAGCGCTGCTTATCCCTAAATACTCAAGCAATAATCTCTATTTTGAACTCCAAAGCCTAACCATTTTTGGTAATGAAATTCCTGCCTCTTCATTACCGGCCGATATCCAATCTCAGGTGAAAAATAAGAGTTTGCGAACCTTAAACGTCCCTAAGGGTTTGAAAATCAAGTCAGTTTCGCTTAGCCCAAAAGGGCTCGCCGTAAATCTTCGGGGCAATAACATTCAACTTGGCAACCTAGGTTCTTCGTTTTAGGAGTGAAAATGAAACTTGATATTAAGAGAGTATTTCCTAGAGATCCAGCGAAATTTGAAGGTTTGCGGGGCATTCGCCTAGTTACAGCCCTTTTCATCGTGTTGGTGGTAGTCCGTAGCTGCATACATCTCTTCGCTTCCGATGGTGGCGCGCACAGTATTGCTGGCGTTGATACTTCGGTAGAAGGAGGTGAAAACATCATTGCGATGTTTCATCAATGGGGAGCGATACAACTCCTCCTCGCACTTCTTCTAGTTGTTCTGTTCTTCCGTTACCCAGGTCTAACTCCATTAATTTTATTATCCCTCGCCATGGATCCTGTACTGCGGTTTGTTTCTGGACAAATTCAACACTTAACTACAGTTGGAACTCCACCAGGCGAAACTTTCAATTCGGCAGCTCTCTATTTGCTGCTCGCTCTCTTTATTGCTTCGCTAGCTAAAAAATAGGGAATTCAACCATCAGTAGGTAGCCATGATCTGGTGATGTATTTATTGCTTTTCTTCCATCCAAAATTTCAACCCAAGAACTAATTATTGCCGTACCGACACCTGAAACAATTTGGTCTTTTGTAACTCCTGGCCCATCGTCAGAAATGATTAGTTCAGTTTTGCCCGCGGCATCTGTTTTAACACTTATTGCGACACGATTTGCCGGCCCATGAACAAGAGAATTCAAGAGCGACTGCTCAATAATTCGAAATATTCCGAGTAAAGAATCCGTCGGTAACGTTTCAGAGACGGTATCGATTTCTAAAATAATTTCCATACTTGTTCGGTATTGCTCCACCAAGACGCTAAGCGCGCCTGAGAGACCGCCTACTTCAAAATTTGGCGCAAGAACTTCTACTAGATTTCGGAGATCGGAGGCTCTTGTACTTTCAAGACGATGTATCGCTGCCTCAATTACTTCATTGACATCCGGCGATGATTTGCCCGCGATAGACCTTAACTTCATGCCAATAACCATCAGATCTGATTGCACGCGATCATGCAAGAAACGTGAGGTTTGTTCGCGTAGCTTTTCGTCTGCTTCGACCAATTGCTGGCGATCAAGCCGTAATTCATCGACTAATTGGTTGGCGTTAGCCAGGCGATCAGTGATCTTGCGCTCAGCTTGGTGCATTAGGGCTATCGCAATTAATCCCAGCACGAGCGAACTTCCAAATACATTGACATTCAATGTGACTAGCGTCTGGTTGGAATGGCCGATTTGTTTCTGGAGGAAGTTATTAATTTGGGGGAGTATAAGAAAGTTTATGTATTGAAAGGTAGCGACTTCGAGAACATATAGCACTGTGCTATTTGAGCTCCAGAATCGATATCTATTGAGCAGCAAAGCCCCTAATGCGTAAATACCGCTTGGAATTGCTGAAACTAGAATAATGATTCCACCGGCTCGCCAACGCTCGTGGCCAGCGGGAAGATAAGCGATGAGGGTAACAAATCTGGAAAAAAATAGAGCGAAGAAAAAGAGGAAAATTAAGTATGGGTTATAAGGATACGGGCCAATCAGCCTTACAAACTTCTTGAGACGTTGATGCATTATGACATTCTCATTAGTTCCATGTATTTAAGAACCGCAGCTGTTTTTAAATCCGAGGTTTCATCCGAGTCTGGCACTAAGACTGCATACGAACGGGAAAGTTCTTTTCGCACATATGAATAGGAGAGTTCTAATTGCGCCGCAATATCTTTAGGGCTCTTTCCTTGTGAGCTAAGAGTCATGATGGTTCGTTGGCGCGGAGTGAGCGAAAAGAAGATAGATGACTCGTTCTCCTGTGTGTGCTCGTCCTCAATTAGTATCTCTTCCCAGTTGCCTTTGCCAGATGAAGTTTCTTTCAAAATTCTTACATAATCATCAATGCCCATAGTTGCGGACTTGTCGAAGAATGACCATCCGCTGCGCATATTCTTAGGAACGCGGTTAACCATCGGTCTAACTGAAAATTGTGAGTAAATAACAATAGATATGTATTCGTTTAAGTTTCGGAGAGCAATTCCAAGTTCGATCCCATTTAATCCATCTTGATCGAGAGCAAAATCGATAAGTGCAACATCCGCTTTTGTGGCTAGCGCACGATCAAGTACTTCTTCAGCGCGACCAAATTTCCCAAGTAATTCCAAAGCAGGGCTTCCACCCAACATTTCGCCCAAGATATTTCGTAAAGCAGGATCGTTTTCGATGTAGATCAATCGAGTAGGCCGCATGGTCAATTTTCCCACTTAATCGAGGAAAAGCTGGCGACAACTGTCACAGATGTTCCCTTAATTGCACGAATTATGGCAGGCTCACTTAAGTCGGCATTCGCGGATTAAATTTCCTCTAGAAATCATTGATTTGAAGGATGGCGACATTAATTGGTAATTAATTTACGTTCTGATGGCGCTAGTGATG
>CAFBPI010000017.1_pt1 | contig 16220 bp, 18 predicted proteins | sample 7269671 | NCBI WGS metagenome assembly CAFBPI01 (sample SAMEA6814142, study PRJEB35770) | freshwater metagenome | biome: Freshwater; feature: Freshwater reservoir; material: water | place: Czech Republic | collected 2017-06-27 | depth 30m m | reverse complement strand
TACTTGCAGGCGCATATCGGTTAGTCGATGGTCGCTTAGTGCAGGGTGCACACAAGGAAGACCCAAATGCTCCCGTAGTTCATTTAGTCGGCACTGGATCGGTAATGCCTGAAGTATTAGAAGCAGCTAAAGAGTTAGCCTCCGAAGGCGTCATTGCACATGTAGTGGATATAACTTCTCCAGGAAGACTCTATGGCGCGTGGCAACGGACATTGAAACAAGGCATTCGTACCGCACATACGCCATCCTTCCCAGGTTCAATGCGCCCAATTTTCACAGAGCGCGCACCGATCGTCTCTGTTCACGATGGTGCATCGCACGCACTCGCTTGGTTAGGTTCTGCTCTTGGAATGCCACAGGTAGCAATGGGGGTAGATTCATTTGGACAGTCCGGAACAATTCAAGATCTGTACAAGATTCATGATTTAGATGCTGGCTCCATTGTTAATGGCGCGCTTGCTGCACTTAGCCTCAACGTATGAATTAAAAATGTATGAACACTCCACAACCACTCACCCTTCCACTTCTCGTTGAGTTAGCACGCGAGATTGCTGAAAAGGGTATACGAACTCTCCTAGGTGTCACTGGGGCACCTGGCGCTGGGAAATCCACGGTCACCTCAGCAATCGTGAGCGCGCTTGGTCCAGAGCTCGCTGTGATTGCGCCAATGGATGGATTTCATATGGTCAATTCCAAACTCCATGACCTAAATCGGCGCGATCGAAAAGGTGCACCAGATACCTTTGAAGTTGATGCATTTGTTGGACTACTTGAGCAGCTTAAGTTTCAGCGCGATGAGATTATTTATGCCCCTGATTTTGATCGGGTTCTTGATGCGCCAGTTGAAGCCGCAATTGCTATTCCTAGAAGCGTGCCACTCGTTATTACCGAAGGAAATTATCTTTTACACAATCACGGGGGATGGGAGAGAGTGGCACCGCTACTTTCTCACTCCTGGTTTGTCCACATTGATGACGAAATTCGTCAGGAGCGTCTGATTAAGCGGCATATGAGCTTTGGAATGTCGCACGCTGAAGCGATTGCTTGGACCATGGGTTCCGATGAAAGAAATGCGATAGGCGTTCGCGAAGATGTCATGAGAGCTGATTTAGTAATTACACTGACTCAATGACCGGTTTCGCACTCTTCCTTGCTGTCTTTCTTGCCTGCGCAGTAGAGGCGGTAGAAGCAACAACCATCGTCTTAGCGGCGGGGATCTCACGCGATTGGAAGTCCGCACTTCTCGGTACTGCCTCAGCCCTTGGGCTATTAGGTGCCATCATTGCCATCTTCGGGCCAGCAATCTCTAGCCTTCCTATTAACTCCCTTCGAATATTTGTCGGAACACTTCTTCTCGTCTTTGGACTGCAATGGATTCGAAAAGCAATTCTGCGCAGCTCTGGTTTTAAAGAGCTTCATGATGAAGATCAAATATTTAAGGAAGAAGTTGCAGCAGCGAAGTCAGTCCAAAGTCAGAACAGATTAGGTGAAGCCGATTGGTATGCCTTCACACTCTCCTTTAAAGGCGTTCTGCTGGAAGGCTTAGAAGTTGCATTTATTGTTCTGACCTTTGGTTCCGTTCAGAATGACATCGGTCTTGCAAGTATTGCCGCGCTGTCAGCGGTGGCTATCGTGATTATTGCCGGCGCACTTCTTCGCACGCCTCTTTCGCGGGTTCCAGAAAACTCTATGAAATTTACCGTCGGAATAATGCTGACCGCCTTTGGAATTTTCTGGGGCGCTGAAGGTGCAGGCGCACAGTGGCCGGGCGACGATCTCTCCATTCTGGGAATTATTGCTTTCTTGGTTGCGCTCTCCTATGGGTTCATTACTTGGCTGCGCTCAAGAAAAGCCACATTAGCAATACCCGCCAAGGCCGCACCTGATTTTGATGAAGCCGATTCAGTGGCAGTCCTTCAAGAACGAGGTTGGATTTCATCACTTAAAGCATTTGGCTATTTCTGGTATGACTTTCTTATTGGAGACGATTTGACAGGTACGTTAATGATTGTTATTGCCTTAGAAGGCACAAATCTTGCCTTTCATTCAGGCGCAAATGCTTGGTATGTACTACCTGTGGTTGTTGCCTTAACGCTTTTTCGGAACCTCTGGGTTACGACTCAATCAAAGCAGGCGCAGCTAGAGAAGCTTTAGCCGATTAACTCGCGGTCTCGCTTTCCGGACTTCTCGTGAGTACAGCGCAAATTCGCAGGTAATGCAGCGCAGGTATCGCAGAGCAGAATCAAATCGTGGCAGGTTGCGGTAGAACAATTGCGGAAGTGCTTTGTAGGGGCTTCACATTTTTCACACTCACCGATTACTGGAGTATCTTCTGCAAAATCAACCACCATACGAGCATCAAAGGTATAGAGCGAGCCTTTCCAGTGTCCATCCTTGCCATATTTGTTTCCGTAACGAACAATGCCACCATCGATTTGATAGACCTCTTTGAATCCGCGGTTGATCATGACGGCAGATAAAATCTCGCAGCGGATTCCACCGGTGCAATAAGTCACCACAGGCTTATCCTTGAGATGGTCATATTTGCCGCTCTCAATCTCGGCCACGAAATCATGCGAAGTTTCGACATCTGGAACTACGGCACCTTCAAATTTTCCAATTTTCGCTTCAAAGGCGTTGCGGCCGTCGAAGAAGGTGACTTCATCGCCCCGCTCTTCCACTAATTTATTGACTTGGTATGGCTTGAGGTGCGTTCCGCCACCGACAACCCCGTTCTCATCCACGGTGATCTCATTTGGATGCCCAAAGGCAACGAGTTCATCCTTCACTTTTACCGAGAGGCGAGGGAATTCATTTCCAGTCCCTTGTGACCATTTAAAATCAATCTTTCGAAAGCCGGAATGCATCTTTGTGGCCTTTACATATTTTTTAAGGGCTTCCATCTCGCCGCCCACAGTGCCGTTAATCCCGTGAGGGGAGACAATAATTCGCCCTTTGATCCCCAAATTTTGACAGAGTTCAAGTTGCCACAAGCGGATAGCTTCAGGGTCTCCTAGCGGCGTGAAGCCGTAATAGAGAAGAACTTTTTGAAGATCCATAGCGTTAGTTTAAGGGGCTAAATGCGTAAGAATTTCGGGCAAATCCGACAATTTGGAGAGAATATTCACGGCGAGTTTTAAGCAAATCGCTGACTTTTTGGGATTTCAGGCGCACAATATTCCTAACCAAGTAGCGTCGAGGGCATACGTAAACCTCGCCGCAACCAGGTGCCGCTCCTCACAAGAGGGCGGACAAACAAAGCCCACGGAGGCAATGAATGGTAAATCTAACAAGCGGTCAATGGGGAACGTTGTACAACGTTTTCTCCTTCGGCCTCATCTCAATGCTCGCTTGCACTGTGTATACATTGGTCTCACAGTCACGAGTACTTCCTAAGTACCGCAATGCGCTAGTGCTCTCATCAATGGTTACATTCATTGCTGCGTATCACTACTACCGCATTTTCAATTCATTTGCAGAGTCATCACAAGATGGCGGAGTAATGATCGGAACTTCGCAAGGCGCATTCAACGAGGCATACCGTTATGTTGACTGGATTCTTACTGTTCCACTATTGCTCGTTGAAGTAATTGCAGTACTTGCTCTAGCAAAGGCAGCAGCTTCTTCACTTATCTCACGTCTAGTTCCTGCATCAGCAGCAATGATTGCACTTGGTTACCCAGGTGAAATCGCAACTGATAACGGCACCAAGATTCTATGGGGCGTTCTTTCTACACTCCCATTCCTTTACATCCTTTACGTATTGTTCGTAGAGCTTGGTAAGTCACTTGAGCGTCAACCAGAAGGCGTGGCAGCAACAGTAGGTCGCCTACGTTTGCTACTTATTGCTACCTGGGGCGTTTACCCAATCTCTTACCTTCTTCCAATCATCCAAGAGACAACTGCAGAAAATGCAGCGAGTTCCTTCGTTGGTCGCCAGATTGGTTACACCATCGCAGACGTACTTGCTAAGTGCGTATTCGGCCTAACAATCTACAAGATTGCTAAGTTGAAGTCTGCAGCAGAAGGCATGAAGGAAGATCACTAATCTGATCTAGTAATTCTAAATATGGGGAGCGCCGAGAGGTGCTCCCCATATTTATCTCCGCACACATATATCATTGACGCATGATGAATTATCGATGGGGCGGATATCTACTTATTGCCCTAGGGCTCATAAACCTGCGTTACCAAACCGGACATGAAAATGTGCTCCAACATAGCTTGATTATTATTGTTCCTGGTGCGCTAGTTCTTCTCGCAACCTGGATTAAGCCACTCAATGGGTTTATGGCAGAGAAAACAACTAAGTATGCAGCTCTAGTTATTGGCTTACTTCTTGTCGCTTATGCGGCAATCAATGGCTAATTAGTGATTAACCTCGAATTATTTCTTGCGCGCAATGCCCTTGCGGCCCCAGTAGACCCACATACCTTGTATGGCAAGGATGAGTGAAAATCCAAAGAGCAAATCTTCGATTGGCGCACCGGCTAATCGCCGTCCGATAATTGCCTCAGGGTTGTACATCACGATATTGCGCGAGGTCAGCCACCAATTAGTAATTAACTGGAACGGCAGAATGATTGCGTATGAAGTCCAAAATACAGATTTAGTAAGAAGCGAAGTTCTAATTCCAAAGAGATCAAAGAGTACGGCGGCTATAACTGAACCGATGGCAATATCTGTATAAATCACTCTTCATCACCAACTGGCCAGTGCTTCTTAACAGCACGAACACCCTCAAGTGTAAGAATGGCGGCGAGAGGAACGATAAGAAAGAAGAGAAATTCTTCGAGCGGAATTTTGAACGGTCCAAATATTCCGAGAATCTGTTGGGCATCAAAAGACCAATGTCCTTGAGCGATGGCATAGGCATCCCAGATTAAATAGAGCGGAGCAATTGGAAGAATTGCGAGAGCTGCTCGTTTAAACCGCTTGATGACCCGGGTCCGGAGTACTAGTTCGAGCCAGAATGAGCCCACAACCGTGAAGAGAAGCATTGCCATATAACTAAATTTCTGCACGGCATCCCCTCTCCGAAAACATAGCGGACTTCTTGGTGAAGAAACCAGCGGTTTATCTCTCTGCCTTAATGCTACTTCCTATACTAGCGATATGAATGAAGGGTCAGCCAGAATATTTCTCGTCGTAAGAAATGTTTCCACCGGGATAGCACTAGGCGCAACCCTCCTTGCTCTGATCGCCCATCAACTCAATATTGAGAATCATCTGGGCTGGCAGGTTGCTCTCGCAATTATTGCTCTCGCCCTTGGTATCCCGCATGGCGCAATCGATCATTTAATTTCGTTGCCCACTCATTCGTGGAAAAGGTTATTGCTTTTTATATCTGGATATGTGGCACTTGCCGTTGCATCGGGCTTTGTAATTTTTCAATGGAATGTATTTGGATTTCAATTAGTAGTTCTCATGAGTTTTCTTCATTTTGGATTTGGCGACGCCTCTTTTCTCGCTGAACTTCGCCAAAATCTTGGAAAGAAGGCACGTTCTCCCAGCCACCATTTCTTATACGCGCTTACCTCTGGCGCGGTTCCGGTTTTACTTCCCTTGACATCAGAACAGACCTCGACCGCACTCAAAGAGATACAGCCAGAAATAATTAATTGGGCGGGATCATCGGGCACGACTATTCGCAACCTACTTCTGATTCTGGTGGGTTTAGCGCTAATTTATTTAACCCTCGCGCGGCAATGGCGAGATGCCTTAGATCTTGCAAGCCTTTTATTGCTTGCCTTAATCGCCCCACCACTTGTCGCCTTTGCAGTTTATTTCGGCTGTTGGCATGCGGCCCGGCACACAGCTCGGCTGACATCGCTGTTGCCCACATCCAATAAATGGGCGCAATCTGGGAAGAGTTTGCGTGCTTATGTTGCAGCGATAATTCCTGGAATTCCAGCACTTATAGGTGCATGTGCACTGGCGCTAGTTTTCGCACTGAAATGGAACCAGGATTTGTCCAAGACCTACCTCTGGATACTTCTCGTCATAGTCTGGGCGCTCACCGTGCCTCACATGTTAGCTACCGCACGATTTGATAGAAAATTCCTAGCCCAGCTAAATAATTAAGCAAAAACGAGAAGATTTCCCGACCAAAGTCGGACCTCAAGTTAGGCTAGCGGCATGAATAAAATCGCTACTCTCGTTCAAGCTGCGTTGCTACTTATTGGGTTGATTTATGCAATCAGAACTATCAGGGCGATTCATCCCAAGATCACCAAGATTTTGACTACGCAGAATGAATTACGAGTTAAGCAATTATCAATGGCAAAAGAAGCCAATCAGCACTATCGCCAGAGTGAGGCATTTATCCAGCTGGTAAAACTGCTGGACCTCAAAGCACCAATTCCTGCTACTCGCGGTTGGGCCAGCTCTCCAGATTTATTATTAAGTCTTCTCACATTGGTTCGGAAATATAAGCCAAAGACAATTGTCGAATTAGGTTCTGGTGTTTCGACCCTCGTGCTTGCCAAGAGCGTAGGTCGCGGTGGAAAAGTCATAAGCATCGATCATTCCGAAGAATATGCCGGCTACACACGTGAGCTACTCAAAGATCATGGCGTCCGCAATGTTGAAATTCGGGTCGCGCCACTCAAGAAATATCCTGGTGGCAGCGAGTGGTATGACTTAGCCAAAATTAAGAGCATCAGAAGAGTGGATTTGCTTCTGATTGATGGACCTCCTGCAGTCTCTGACCCAGCAGCACGCTTTCCGGCGTTAGCTGAATTTGCCGCAAAACTCTCGCCTCGCAGTGTCGTTGTATTGGATGATGCAATCCGTGACTCTGAAAGCGCGTTAGCCGATGCATTTGTAAAGGCAATGCCTAACCATAAATTGACTAAATTACCTCATGAAAAAATAACGGCAGTTATCGAGCCAAAGTAGTCGAATGCAAGAAAAGTATCTCAAGCTGTATCGCACCATTATTTATAATCTTAGATTTTTACCACGGGCAATAGGCCATCGGTGCAAGAAGAATCTTCGACAAGCGTTAGGCAAACCTGGTCGCCCGGTTCAATCTCGACTCGTTTTCGTTATCTCTTTTCCGCGATCTGGAACAACTGCGCTTGGTTCCTTGCTCCAACAACCCGAGGCAAAGATGAATTACCACGGAGAATTCTTCGCCTTCAATCATTGGAGTCAAGCAGTTTCTCCTCTGAGTAAGACCTACCCACTATTCTCGCTTCGCTTCTTTATTGGTCACTTTAGACAGAAGAGGAAGTGGAAATATTATTGTTATGAAGCGTCTCGGTTGAGTCCAGATAAGACAATGAGCGCAATTATGGAGATCCCCGGGGATCACGTCTTTAAGATCTTTCCCTTTCACCTCTCCGATAAAGCGTTGACAGATCTGATTGAGAAATATCGGCCAGATATTATGTTTCTGCGGCGCAATCACCTAGACCGCCTGGTTTCGCATAGAAAAGCGATGGCGACCGGTACCTGGCATGGCGTTGCAACAGAAGGTGTTGAAGTGGAAATTCCAGTTAAACTCATTAATAAATACATGGAAGATTATGTGAATTTCTACACCCTGATGAAAAAAACCGCGGTAGCTAGTGAATGCAAAATAATTGATATTGAATACGAGCATCTCTTTGAACCCGAGACCACTAAGAAAGTACTCGAATTCATTACGGGAGATCCGGTACGAGTGGAGGCTCTCAATATAAAGCCAAGAACTTTGAAACAGGACACGCAAGACCTTAGCCAACAGGCATTTTTTGAGAAATTAGCAAAAGAGGGAATCCAGAAGGAGATATCTGATTTCGATTTCCGTAAGATAGAGGTATGAGCAGAGATTTGATGGTTCCGCGCATTCTTCAGGAACTAGAGAGCGAATCCATCGAAATCTTGCGTGAAACGGCCGCCACTTTTCGCAACCCAGTAATGATGTATTCGATCGGCAAGGATTCCTCCGTACTACTGCACTTGGCGAAGAAAGCTTTTTATCCGTCTCCTATCCCATTTCCACTGTTGCACATAGATACGACCTGGAAATTTAAAGAGATGATCTCTTTTCGCGATCGAGTTGTGGCCGAATGTGGTGCCAAGTTGCTTGTACACACTAATCAAGCAGGTGTTGATGCCGGAGTAAATCCTTTTACTACAGGCGTATCGGAATACACCCGGGTCATGAAGACGGTGGCACTTCGCGAAGCCTTAGATAAATATGAGTTTGATGCCGCGATCGGTGGTTCTAGGCGCGATGAAGAGAAATCTCGCGCGAAAGAGCGAATCTTTAGTGTTCGAGAGCCAGGTTATAAGTGGGACCCGCGAAATCAACGCCCAGAACTGTGGCAGACCTACAACACCAAACTTTCAGCTGGCCAGACCATGCGAGTATTTCCTATTTCAGATTGGACGGAAGCCGATATCTGGAACTACATCCTGCAGGAGCGCATCGATGTAAATCCACTTTATTTTGCTAAAGATCGTCCAGTTGTTCATCGGGGCAATCAATTGATTATGGTCGATGATGATCGATTCCCTCTGCAAAATGGCGAGCAGCCAGAGATAGCTCGAATTCGCTTTAGAACTCTGGGTTGTTATCCACTGACTGCTGCCGTTGAATCCACCGCGACAACCATCGAAGAAGTTGTTGAAGAGGTTCTGCAAGTAAAGCTCAGCGAACGAGCAACCCGTCTAATTGATGGCGCTGGTGAAGATTCGATGGAGAAGAAGAAATCCGAGGGCTACTTCTAATGGAGAAAGCAATCGTTCGACTTCTCACCTGTGGTTCGGTTGATGATGGAAAGAGCACACTCATCGGTCGTCTCTTAGTCGAAACCGATAGCGTTCCTCACGACACGATTGATAGCACTCGCACCATGCGCAGATCAGGTTCGACTATTCCTGCCGGTGAAATTGATTTCAGTCTGCTCACTGATGGATTAGAGGCAGAGCGCGAGCAAGGAATCACTATTGATGTTGCTTATCGTTCTATGACATTGCTGGATGGAAAGCGCCTGATTATTTCGGATGCACCAGGGCACGAGCAATACACGCGCAATATGGCAGTTGCTGCATCCCGCGCTGATATTGCTCTCATTCTGGTCGACGCCACCAAGGGAGTGCGCACCCAGACGTTACGCCATCTCACCATCTGTTCATTGATGGGCGTCTCGCGCATAGTTATTGCAATCAATAAATTGGATGCAGTTGATTACAGCCAGAAAATTTATGACCAAATTCTCGCCGAGGTTCAGAAGGCAGCACAGCGTTTAGGTGTCACTGATACGCAACCTATTCCTATGAGCGCACTCGCTGGAGATAACGTTGTTCACCGCACCGAAATGATGCCGTGGTATTCCGGTCCTACCTTGCTAGAAGCAATCCAAGGATGGAAACGCACTGAGGTCATCAACGATGCCGCCCGTCTGCGAATCCAAATCGTCTCTCGCGCAACTGATTTTCGTGGCCTTGCTGGAACGGTAGTGAATGGCGATTTTGAAGTAGGAGACGCTGTTGAAATTTTTCCATCTGGGCAGAAAGCAAAGATTTCGCAGATCCTCAGTGGCAACACAGAGGTTAAGCGAGCTATCAATTCCCTCGCCGCAACTCTCGTTCTCGAGCCTGAAGTTGATGCCACTCGCGGCGATATCGTTCTAAAAGCGGGACAGAGTGTTGATGCCACCGATCGATTCACTGCAAACATCGTATGGCTCAGTGAAGACGAACTCATTCACAGTCGCTCCTATTTACTCATTGCCGGCTCTTCGCAATCGCCAGCCGTAGTAACAAAGATTCGCCACAAGTTTGAGATTAATTCCGGCGTCGAAGAAGCGGCTAATTCGCTCAAGATGAATGAAATCGGTTCAGTAGAAATAGCAACCGATTCCGCTCTGGCTTTATTGCCATACAAGGATTCACGACTCTTTGGCAATTTCATTCTGGTTGACCGTCTAACAATGCGCACTGTTGGCGCTGGAATGTTTGATCATTCACTTCGTCGCGGCAGCAATATCCATCACCAGGATTATGAGATTACACAGACAGAGCGCGCACTTGCTAAGGCTCAGAGCGCACAAGTTATTTGGTTGACTGGCCTCTCTGGCTCCGGAAAGTCCACGATTGCCAATGCATTGGAGAAGAAGTTATTCATTCAAGGTAAGCATGCTTATGTTCTTGATGGTGATAATTTGCGCCTCGGTCTCAATAAAGATTTAGGATTCACGCCGGGCGATCGGGCAGAGAATGTGCGCCGCGTAGCTGAAGTATCCAAAATTCTTAGCGATGCTGGTCTCATAGTTATTGTGGCGCTAGTGAGCCCATTTGAGGCAGATAGACGAGAAGCAAAAGCTCTATTTACTGAGACAAAATTCCACGAAGTCTTTGTTAACACTCCGGTCGATATCTGCCAAGCTCGCGACCCCAAGGGTTTGTATGCCAAAGCAAGTCGTGGTGAGATTCCAAACTTCACAGGCGTTGGCCAGGATTACGAAGTACCGACTGATCCCGAGTTGGTGCTTGATGGCACTGCAGAACTAGAAGTGAATGTAAATAAAGTTCTCTCACTTATCAGCGAGTAGAACGCCTCTCCCAAGCACCGGGCTGCGAACTCAATTTATTAATCTTTGCCGGAAAGTTGCCAGAAATAATGTGGGCTAATGAAACTTCTTCTAATACTTCCCGAAGGGCAACCCGAGTAGCAATCCAAACATCGGGGAGTGAACGAGCACTACCTTTGTATTTAATATCTTCGGGACGTTCTCCTCGAACTGCAGCAAGTGGACCATCGAGCACACGCATTACATCGGCTACTGAAATCTCTTTTGGCGGCCGTGCAAGCTTGTAGCCACCGGAAGCGCCACGATGACTTTCAATTATTCCGCCCTGACGCAAACTGCGAAGAATTGATTCAAGATACTTATTGGGGATTCCCTCTTTGCTCGAAATTTCTTCGGTAGTGCTCAGAAGATCCTCGTCAGATTCGTAAGCCGCAGCGAGATGGAGCAGAGCTTGCATCCCATAATCAGTGGCAGCGGAGATGTTCACACGCTCATTCTGCTCTGTTCATCATGAGTTCTGCGTGCAGCCCTCGGAGTGTCGTTGGACATCTGCTTGAATTCCTATAATCTATACCTACTTACTAGGAATTAAGGTGTATTTATGTCAGAAATTAAGCATTCACGTTCTTTAGTCAAAGCAATCACTTGGCGCATAACTGGCACAGTTGACACATTTCTCCTCACTTTGCTGATCACTGGGAAATTGAAGTTCGCCTTCTCAATCTCCGCAGCAGAGTTGTTCACAAAGATATTTCTTTATTATGTACATGAACGTGTTTGGGAGCGCATAAAGTGGGGCCGCAAAGAAATAGGAGCACACTGATTTCTTAGTTATTCTTCTATCCATGAAACGGTGGTGGGTAGAAATTGTCCTGAGCGCGATTGTCCTAATTGGCGCAAGTGTTCAGATTTTTGTCTTGAACTCAGACAGTTCCAAATTTTCTTCCACGTCCAGTTCAGTTTCTACTGTGCTATCAGAAATTAGAACCCTCTTCTGTTTTGATCCCGCTGTTCCCGCTCTTGAAAGTTCGACAGTAGCGATGGGCTGTCCCGAGGGCACTCAATCGTTAGGCGCAGATCCTGTTCCGTCGCATCCTGAAGAAGCAGCAACTCTAGATTCAATTCTGGCAATACGCTTTGCAGCCGCTAAAGCAATTGCGAACTCAGAGGGAATTTCATTGCAATTGACCTCTGGTTTAAGAAGCAAGACAGTGCAAGCCCGACTCTTTGCAGATGAAGTGAAGAAACTTGGTAGTGAACAAGAGGCTATTAAGTGGGTATTGCCACCCGATATTTCACACCACCCTCAAGGGACTGCGATTGATGTGAACTACAACTTTGATCGTCCCTCTACAAAGTGGCTGGAAATTAATGGCTATAAATTCGGTCTCTGTCGTGCTTATGCAAATGAATGGTGGCATTTTGAAGCCCTCACATCACCAGGAAAGAAGTGCCCACCGATGAAAATTAATGCGTCAGTTGATGTCGCACAGTACGAATCGAGCACTCCATAATGTTGGGTGGAATCAATAACGAGCTCTTCTTACAGGCATTCGCCGGTTTCTTGGTTTTTCCAGTCATCATCCTGTTACTGCGCTGGACCTTTCCCTCCAAGAAAGATCCCGAGGCAAAGGCGGAGATTGAGCGATTGAAGAAAGAGCTGCGAGCCCTGCGTAAGCAATGATTGGTTAGTTCAAGCCGCTGAATGTGCGCACAGCGCGCAATGGAACCGAAGCATCGTTCTTGTAGGTGGTACAGCCTGGCCAATTTCCTCCACCGCAACTGACGCTCGCATCAAAGTCCACCCACCATACGGAGTTACCTGAGTTCTCAGATGAAGATAGATATGAAGCTGACACATTAGTGAGGTTGGAAAGCACATTACTTTTGGCTGCAACGAGCTCAAGATAGCTCGGAAGGAACCAATCAGAGTATCCATTATTTGTGTAGTGAGTAGCCACATATGCGGCGTTGCTTGAGCTATTGCAATTGCTATTTGAGTTAAGTGAAATCGTATTTGTTTCACCATAACCAATCGCATTATTTAGCCCTAGACCATTCACAATCTGAATACCGCACAGCGCATATGTGCCAACAGCATCTGCTGGAGCGATTTCGTAGTACTTGCCGGTTGTATTACCAGATGATGCAGGAGTAAGAAATACAACCCCACCGCCAGGACCTTTAGCGCCGATACTGCAGCTAATTCCTTGCTCACAATTACCCTTGGTTGATTCCACAGAAATCTTATAAACTGATTTGGAATCCGAAACAGGAGTTGTAAAGGTAATACTAAAGGAAGAGGAAGTAAGAGTAGAGACTGAGATTCCAGCGGTGCCGGGTATCGCAACAAATGTATTATCACTCTTCATGAAAACTGCAGCATCAGTGTTTGTAGTATTAAAGAGTGCAAGCGCCGCAGTTCCCGTATCGTTGAATGCGGAGAAGTGAAAGACTGCTCCTTGGCATGTGGTAGGTACTCCTGAAACAACGAGTGAAGCAAATTTCATAGAACCAGCACCTGAGGCATTTACAAAGGAGGACGCGGGCTTGATCGTGATAGTAGAACTATTGGTGCAGGCCGCCGTTGCTGAAATTCCTTGACCGAACTCCACATTTGCACCGGAATTTATATTTATATTTGCAGCAAAAGTGGTTCCAAGTACGAGAATTAATGCAAGAAAACCCAGTCCTGAAATACGGGCGAAGAGATTTTTCGAAGGCACTCGATCCTCTTGATTGAATTCGAAATCACTATCTTCGTATTCGTCAAAATTCTCCATGATAATCACCCGCAAATCCTAACGCTTACTTCCCCGAACAGAGGAGAGCAACGTGGTTGTGTTGCTCCTGCCTGGGTTTGCACCGTTTGTAGGAGCGATTGAAAAGTGAAGGGAAATCTGACCATGAAGACTAGCTTTGTACTTACATGTACTGCTGTAGCTCGCACCAGATTGCACGGCAACCAGTGACTTACATCCGGGAATAACTCTGCCTGCTGCAAAGAAAGTGATTTTTCCCGGTGCATCTGAAGTAGCCGTCAGATTGACGGATTGGCGATAGGTTGCTGATGTTGGAGCGGAGAACGAGAGAGTGACATCTGGAACCACGAAGGCGGTTGGATTGAGATTAGCAAGCGGCACGATGGAGTAGTTTGCAGCACCGTTATATTTCCAAAGTAGCCGCCACTCCGCACCTCCACTCATTTCATGCATCCAGACGTCAATGGGATAAGAACTGCCTGCAACCATAGTAAAACTCGAAGTCCCGTTACATGAGTTTCCGGTCGCGGCGGCTTTTGCGGATGTGTCATTAATGGCAAGCGCCCCGTTGAGATTCATATAGAACTGATCGTCGGTCTGTTCGCAAAAATCTATAGATCCAGAGAATGGCGCAAGGATGTAGCCGTTGGCATACGCGGTGAAGTTATCGGAGTTACATCCACTTGGTCCGCTTCCACCCCAATTGAAATTGATTTCGCCAGTTCCAGTTGCACACGTTCCAGTCGTAAATGCGGCTGGAGGTGTAGACCATGAACCAGAATTCATGTAATAAATAGAGAGTCCAGTTCCGGTTACAGCAGCTTTAGCAGGCAGTGCAGTGAGTGATGAGGATGCAATGAGAATGAGAAACGAAGAAAGAATTGATTGGCTTCGGCGAAGTCGGGAGGCTCTGGGTTGTGGATCGACCGGATCATCGTGGTAGGCCTCATCCCAAGGGGAGGAATCCTCGATTTCTATAGTCACATCAAGATTATTCCATACGAGAAGAATTCACTTTTTGAACCTGGCATCTCTCAAATGTCCAAATTTGCCGAACGTCTTTGAGGCTTAGACTTGCGTGGTGCGAAAGGTCATATCCGGACTACTTCTTGCGGCCCTAACAGTCGTAGTTGCTCCTATAGACATGGCTATTGCGGATAATTCGGCGGTTAATACTTCTGTTACAGACAATTACGCATATTTGACTGGCTCTGCAACTTCGAAGCAGGGTTTTCAGAGCGCTGGGACATCTACTTATTTATCTAGCTATACCTCTTTTACAATTGAAGCCTGGCTAAATCCCGCGGATACGTTAACGACAACTAACGGAACCATTTTTGCTCAAACCGATACCTTTCAATATCAAGTGAACAATGGAACCTATCAATTTATTTTCAATAGCGGCGGTTGGAAGTCCACTATCAATACCAACGTGTATGCACGCATTGGTGAGTGGCAGCATGTGGCTTATGTGAAGAACGGAAATACCTTCTCGCTCTATCTCAATGGATCTGTGGCCTATCAACTTTCTGACGCGACAAATGTGCCGACCACTCTCAATCCTGCTAACTCTTACACATCTTTAGGTAGCAACCCATGGAGCGGTTCTAGCAATCTCAGTTCTCCTCAATCTCAGTTGTATGCCGGTGGTATCGATGAGGTCAGAGTATGGACTACTGCACGCACTCAATCAGAGATTCAAAACAATATGAATGTAAAGGTATCTCCATCGAGTTCAAACTTAGCTAGTTATTGGGACTTCAATGGAACTACTAGTACCTCCACAATCTATGACAGAACTGGATTACTTAACTTCACTACCTTTGGTACACCGAATCCTTTGTTTCCGGATATTAAGAGCACGGTGATTTCAGCTGGTGCTGCGACAGTTACATTTCCACGTACCTATTTAAATGGAACCGGGGGATACCAACTACCCGCGGGCGTTACCTCAGTGAGCGCACTTGTAGTAGGTGGCGGTGGCGCGGGTGGGTTTGATGGCGGTGGCGGTGGCGGTGGTGGCGGTGTTTATCAAAATTCAACTCTCGCGGTCACGCCCTTAACCGGCTATGAAATTACTGTTGGCGGTGGTGGCGCAGCTAAGAATGGTTACACCGGTGGATCACTCGCATGTAATGGAACGTGGAATGGCAGCGTAGTTGCTTGTAGCGGATCAGCTGGGGGAACATCCAAATTTGGAACAGTCACTGCTTCTGGTGGCGGCGGTGGCGGCGGAATTGAAAATAGCGGTACTGCCGATTCAGATGCATCAGCGACTGTTCGGGGTGGTGGCGGTGGAGCTGGTGGTCAAAATTCACGAAGCGGTGGAGTGAGCGCCGGAGTTGGCGCATTCACTGGTGGCACTGTCACTGATGTGAATAACAATGGCGGTGGCGGCGGCGCAAGCGGAATAGCAGCAGGATCCAACGTATCTACGGCAGTTGCGGGCAATGGCGCAGCGGGAACAACAGCGTCTATCAATTCATTAATGTATGGATCGGGTGGAGCTGGAGGTTCTTGGTCCTCGGCAACGCTTGCCACGGGCGGAACGGGTGCCGCGAATGGTGGGACCAACGCGGTAGGACCTACAAATCCTCTCGTTAATCGAGGTGGTGGCGGCGCAGGTGGTGGAAATGGTGGTGTTGCCATAAATGCGTACGGAACAATGGGTGCTGCTGGCGTAATCATTCTTCGATATTTGCTTCAAGGTGGGGTTTCAATTTCTCTCTCTTCTGCACCAACTTATCGCTCTACGACAGCGTTAACAGCCACTACTACTGTTGCAGGCCGAGTCACTTTCTCTGCAAACAATAAAAGAAGTCCGGGATGTGTAAATTTATTTACAGTCTCCCTTAGTGCCACCTGTAATTGGAGACCAGCAGTTCATGGATCAATTACGATTTCTACTTTGCTAGTGCCAACGGATTCAAAC
>CAFBPI010000016.1_pt1 | contig 16685 bp, 16 predicted proteins | sample 7269671 | NCBI WGS metagenome assembly CAFBPI01 (sample SAMEA6814142, study PRJEB35770) | freshwater metagenome | biome: Freshwater; feature: Freshwater reservoir; material: water | place: Czech Republic | collected 2017-06-27 | depth 30m m | reverse complement strand
GCCCTCGGCGTATTTACAGGATTTTCATTAGTTGGCTTCGGTATGGCTAAACGCGCAAAGACTCGCAAGGAAAAGGGCTGGCAGCGAAGTTATATAGTGAACTTAATCTCTGGAGTCATTTCACTAGTCATTATTATTATCTTCTCTGTCGTCAAATTTACTGAAGGCGCATGGATTATTTTGGCTATAACGCCAATTTTGGTTTTACTTCTTCTTAGACTCAATCGTCAATATCGAGCCGAACAAGCGGCGCTTAAGGTGACACAAGAGAAATCTCGAGCAACTTCTATCGCTCGCCACGATGTCACAGTATTAGTAGATAGCGTAGATATTGCCACTGTTGGAGCAATTCGATATGCGCGAAGCCTCAATCCGCGCAAGTTAAGTGCAGTTCACTTTGTTATTGATGATAGGCGTGCTGAAGAAATCTCAGCTGCCTGGGCATCAAATGCTGCGCTCTCTGATGTCCAACTAGAGCTCATTGATTGTCCCGATCGTCGCTTACCTAATGCAGCAGTGGATTATTCCATTCGCGCAACAGCGGCGGCAGATGTGGAACTCACACTCTTGTTACCTCGACGTTCCTATTCAGCGCTTGTTGGACGTCTGCTTCACGATCAAACAGCTGAAGAAATTGCTCGGCCTATCTCCCAACTCGAACGAGTCGTTGCAACAATTGTTCCTTTTGATGTTGAAAGAATTCTCTCTGGTGAGGAGAGTTTGGTTCAAAGTAAGCGCGAGATTGCTCCTATTAAATCATCAGAGCCAAAACCACTTGCTAAGCCAGATTTGACTATGACCCAAGAAGAAATTGCCATCAGTCACTATGACGAGAACATTCAACCCATCGCTAAAGCGGTATGGCGCAAGCGTGCGCATGTGCGCGGAAATGTGACATCAATTCGTACGGCGCCATCAGGAGGTGCACCTCGGATTGAAGTTGAGATTTGGGATTCCACTGGTGGAATCACTCTTCAATTCTTGGGCCGGCGCGAAATTAAAGGTCTGGAAGTTGGTTCCACGATCTGCGCCGAAGGTATGGTCGGTGAGGCAGAGGGCGCTCTCACCATTCTTAATCCTTCGTACGAGCTCGTTATCTAAGTTCGGTAAAGAATGTGTTGAGTAGTTCAGCGCATTCTTGAGCGCGAACGCCGGCAATGACTTCGACTCGGTAAGGCGCGCGAGGGTCGCGGAGAACGTCCCAAACCGAACCCACTGCTCCGGCTTTCTCATCCCACGCACCAAAAACAACAGTCTTAATTCGTGCTTGCGCAATTGCACCCGCGCACATTGCACAAGGTTCTAGAGTGACAACCAGAGTGTGACCATCTAACCGCCAATTACCGGCGATATCTGCGGCCTCTCGAAGCGCAACAATTTCAGCATGCGCGGTGGGGTCGCTATCAACTTCACGTCGGTTGTATCCGGAGGAGACAATATTTCCGGACTCATCCAAAATGATCGCTCCAACCGGAACATCATTTGTATCTAGAGCTTGCCGTGCAACTTCAAGAGCAGCCTGCATTGCTGATTCGTATTTATCGACCAACGTTATGGCATCTCATATAGCTCAGTAAATTCATTTCCAAAACCTAACCGGGCGGCAATTGCATCAATTTGTTCATCAGGATAGAGATCAGAATCGAACGAGATAACTTCTAGTTCCATCGCACTCATACCTAGGTCAGAGAGTAAATCAATATCACCGCCAGGTTCAGATTCATCATTCTCTTCCGGAAACGGTAAATCTAAAATTTCGATGAGCTCGGCTGCGATGTCATATTCAAGAGCATATGTCGCATCGCTAATCATCATCTGCATCTTTGTTCCGAGCGAACGAACAACAATAAAGAATTCTTCGTCGATGGAGATCAATGCAATTGCGCCACCATTGGTGCGCTGTGCTTTGAGTTGGTCAATAACATGACCTAGGTCACGAGTAATTTCTAACTCTGAGAGAGTCCAGCGGCCATCTTCGTGCCACGCAATGACTCCGAAATCCTGCGTCATTTCCTCGCTCATAAATACATGGTGGCACCAATGGCGCTGTGAAACAAGCCTTCTATTGAGTAAGGTATGGGTGTGAAGATTCATGTTGCCAATCACCCCCTTATTGCTCACAAACTCACCGTTTTGCGCGATAAAAACACTAACTCACCAACTTTTCGTGGCTTAACCGAAGAGCTGGTTATGTTGTTGGCCTACGAGGCGACTCGTGAAGTTATTACCGTTTCTAAAAGCATCCAAACACCAGTTGCTGCCTATACCGGCGAAGTACTCGCTAAGCCCCGCCCAGTTGTAGTTCCTATTCTGCGCGCTGGTCTGGGAATGCTCGAAGGAATGACGCGATTGATTCCTACGGCTGAAGTTGGCTTTCTTGGAATGGTTCGCAATGAGGAGACGCTGCAAGCATCAACTTATGCCAATCGCCTACCCGAAGATTTAACTGGTCGACAGGTTTATATTCTCGATCCAATGCTTGCTACTGGCGGCACATTAATAATGGCAATTGAATACTTGCTAGAGCGTGGCGCGAAAGACATTACGGCAATCACTATCCTTGCAGCACCTGAAGGTATCGCTGCAATTGAAAGTGCATTTGCTGGACGCGATGTTCCCATCACGATTGTCACTGGTGCTTTAGATGAGAAGTTAAATGAAAAGGGATATATCGTTCCGGGCCTCGGCGACGCAGGAGACCGACTTTACGGAGTAGTGTAAAAATGGCATCAACTAGTCCGGGTTACGGAATTACGATTCGCGTTGATGGCCCACCATCTGCACAACCCGTTGCCGAAGTAACTAATGCAATTATCGCGGCTGGCGCTACCATCACCGCGCTTGACGTTGTTGAATCTCAACTCGAGTCGATCGTTATCGACGTAACCTGCGATGCAATTGATGCTGACCATGCAGAACTAATCACAGCAGCAATCGCAGCTCAACCAGGGCTTAATGTCCGTAAAGTTAGTGACCGAACATTCTTATTGCACCTCGGTGGAAAAATTGAAATTCAATCTAAAGTTCCGTTAAAGACTCGTGATGATTTATCGCGTGCTTACACACCTGGCGTTGCACGAATCTCGCAAGCAATTGCAAAGGATAAATCCGATGCGCGTCGTCTCACCATCAAGCGCAATACCGTCGCGGTCGTTACTGATGGATCTGCCGTACTTGGCTTAGGCAATATTGGCCCCGAGGCTGCGCTTCCTGTAATGGAGGGTAAAGCCGCTCTTTTTAAGCGCTTTGCTGATGTAGATGCGTGGCCAGTCTGCCTAGATACCCAAGATGTAGATGAGATTGTTCGTACTGTTCAAATAATTGCGCCTGTCTACGGAGGTATTAACCTCGAAGATATCTCGGCTCCACGTTGCTTTGAAATTGAGCGCAGACTCCGTGAGCTCTTAGATATTCCGGTTTTCCATGATGATCAACATGGCACTGCCATTGTCGTACTTGCAGCCCTAACTAATGCACTGAAATTAGTGAAGAAAGATTTAGCAGCTGTAAAAATCGTAATGTCAGGCGCTGGTGCTGCCGGCACTGCAATCGCGCAATTGCTCGTTGAAGCTGGCGCAACACATATCGTCGGATTTGATAAAGATGGCTTAGTCTGTGAGAGCAAAGAGGGCGATGATATTTTGCGTACCTGGTTTGTGGATCATTGCAATCCCGGGGAATTCCGTGGTGATATTTCTGCTGCGATGCACGGCGCCGATGTATTTATTGGAGTCAGTGCCCCGAACGTACTTAAAGAATCTGATGTAGCAGCAATGGCACCTGGATCCATTGTCTTTGCTCTAGCTAACCCAGATCCCGAGATTGATCCGATCATCGCTCGTAAATATGCAGCTGTTGTGGCTACTGGTCGCAGCGATCAGCCCAACCAAATTAACAATGTTCTCGCATTTCCTGGAATTTTTCGCGGGTTACTAGACGCTGGTATTTCTAAGATTAGAACCCGGATGTTAATTGCGGCCGCTACTGCGATTGCAGATTGCGTTTCAGCCGATCAATTAAATGCGAACTTTATTGTCCCTAGCGTTTTTGATGCTCGAGTGGTGACGGCTGTAGCTAACGCGGTAAAGAGTTCCGCTTAAACAATCGTGATTCTCCGCCAACGACAACACCGATATAAGTCATAACAATTCCAGAAATCAAATAAGCAGTGACGTGCGCACCTTCAGTGGGCGCAATAATGTCAAAAATAAGCGAACCTAATAGTTGGCCACCCACACTAAAGAGCACAAAGGTTAATACTCCAAGATGTTGAACAACTATCGAGGACATAGCAATATAAATTACGCCGACAACGCCACCGGTATAAATCCACCACGGTCCACTTGGCAGAGGATTAATTGCATCCCCACGAAGAATAAGTAGAGCCAGCGTTAATAGCGCCAGAAAAGTAGAACCCATGATGAAATTGAGAAGTGAGGTTGCATAACTCGCCTTGGAATGGACATTGATAGAGCCATTGAGAGAGCGTTGGATTCCGATGATAACTCCTGCACATAATCCTAGGACTACTGCAAAAAGTTGGAATTTATCAATTGAAATTTTATCGAGGACAGAGACTAAAACTGCTAAAACTGTAATGAGTGCGGCAATTACTCGGCGAAGTGAGATTAATTTGCGCTCTCCTCCAGCAAGCCCAATTCGATCAACAAGTAATGAGACCGCAGTCTGCCCAGAGATTGTGGCGACTGAATACAGTGCAACACCAATTAGTGGAACGACGTGAGTAGAGATAGCAATGGCTGCGCCACCAAGTGCACCAGCAAGAAGTCGCCAGCTTCCCATCTGACCAGACTTAACTGCAGTGCGCAAATTCTTTAAACCTAATTTGATGGTCGGATTAAAAAGAGTAATTACTGCAATAATTATTAGACCTGAGGTAAATGAGACAAAGGCGGCTTCCACACTATTTCCAATGCGAATAGATAGTTCACTATTTGCACGCGCTTGCTCCGCAATCATCACGCCGGTGAGAACCGCCATCAGTTCAAGTCTCACGTGATTGGTTTTCTGACTAATTGCCGTTCTCCTCTAGTTGGTGGCTGGCATGAAGCCAGGCCTCTTCTAGTTCTACTTTTTCTACATTAACCTCTGACAATTCTTTCATAACTTCGGCGAGCTTACTGTGGTCAAAAGCAGCGCTGGCTTGAGCGTTCTCTAATTGCAGGATTTTCTCGTCAGCTTTCTGCATTGCACGTTCAAGACGAGCTACCTCTTTTTTCAGCGCTTTAATTTCAAGAATAGAAGCTTTTGTACCCGTTTGTTTGGTTGCAACCGGGGCCTTGACGCCGGTAGCGCGCAACTGAAGATATTGATCGATCCCTCCTGGAAGATCACGAAGTTCGCCATCTCCTAACAAGCCAACGAAGGTGTCACAGACTCGTTCGAGAAAATATCTATCGTGCGAAATAACGAGCAAGGTTCCACCGAAAGAATCAAGCAAATCTTCCAGAGCAGTTAAAGTCTCGACATCAAAGTCGTTAGTGGGCTCGTCAAGCAGTAAGACGTTGGGGCTATCCATCAAAAGACGAGTTAGTTGGAGTCTGCGGCGTTCTCCACCGGATAAATCTCCAACCGGCGTCCACTGAGAATCGGTATTAAACCCCAATTTTTCGCAGAGTTGAGAGGCGGACATCTCTCGACCATTGCCCAGTTGAACATGGTTAGCCACTTTTTCAACCGCTTCAAGTACACGCCAAGCGGGATTGAGTTCTTCAAGATGCTGCGAAAGGAATGCGGGCTTAACAGTCACTCCAGTAACGACTTTACCGGCGCTCGGTTTTATCTGACCTAAGAGGGTGCGGATAAGAGAGGTCTTTCCAGAACCATTAACTCCAACAATTCCAATACGTGCACCAGGGCCAATATTCCAATAAGCCCCTTCAAGCAATTTCTTTCCACCAATTTCGATACTAGCTTGGTGAAGTTCATAAACAGTATTACCCAATCTATTTGCCGCGAAATTGAGAAGTTCGCTCTCATTGCGCGGCGGCGGTTCATTTGCAATTAAAGTATTGGCAGCTTCGATTCTAAATTTAGGCTTTGCCGTACGGGCTGGAGCTCCACGGCGCAACCAAGCTAATTCTTTACGAATCAACATATTGCGCTTCTGATCTTCTACCGATATTTGTCGGGCTCGTTCTGCTTTAGATAAGACATAGGCAGAATATCCACCATCATATGTAAGGACTTTTCCATCCACTACTTCCCAGGTCTCTTCTGAAACTTCATCCAGAAACCAACGATCGTGGGTAATTACGACAACCGAGAGCTTTGTCTGCGAAGTGATATAGCGCGCAAGCCAAGCAACGCCTTCAACATCTAAGTGGTTTGTAGGTTCGTCCAGGAGCAATAAATCAAAGCCGCCCACCAATAACTTAGCTAAGTTCACACGTCGACGTTCGCCACCTGAAAGTGTTGAAAATTGGCGATCGAGTAAGTGATCATCAAAGCCGCCAAAGAGACCGGTTAAAACTTCACGAACATTTGCATCGCTCGCCCATTGATGGCTGTGCAAGTCCCCGAGCACTACATCACGAACTGAAGCCCCTGCTGTTGCGCTGTCGACTTGATTGAGAATTCCAATTGTGACACCGCCAGCTACTGAAACTCGACCGGAATCTGCTGGTTCCAACCCTGCCATCACATTGAGCAGAGTGCTCTTGCCACCACCATTTCGACCGACTATTCCGATTCGCTGGCTCTCATTAATTCCGAGTGAGACGCCAGCTAAAAGTGGCCGAATATCAAAGGCTTTGGAGACCGACTCGAGGTTGAGAAGGTTCTTAATAGCCATAGAGGTAAGCCTATTTCATCAATCGCACTAACCATTACAGTACGGATATGTCTGTAACCGACCGCCAATACGCCTTGGATTTAGATTCTAAGGACCCACTCGCCCATTATCGAGATCAATTTGTTATCTCAGATTCAAATGTCTGTTATCTCGATGGTAATTCATTGGGACGCATGCCAAAGAAGACAGCTGATGTCGTTCACAACTTTCTTCTCAATGAATGGGGAGCAGAAGTTGTAGATGGTTGGGCGCATTGGATTGATGAAGCACAGACCACTGGCGATTTAATTGGTCGAACGACCTTAGGAGCTGCCGCTGGTCAAACTCTCTGTTGCGATACGACCTCTGTGAATTTCTATCAATTAGTAGGAGCAGCCCTTAATGCCCGCCCTGGTCGTAAAACCATAATTATTGATGCTGCAAACTTTCCAACTGACCGCTATGTCGTGCAGGGATACGCAGAAAAATTTGGACTTAACCTCGTGACGCTTAATAACGAAGAGGGTGGCAAGGCTGAATACGAACGCATTACGCCAGCACTTTTAGAGAGCGTGATGACAGATGACGTTGCACTTGTATGTTTAACTGTAATTCAATATCGATCTGGTGCCCGTAATGATATAAAGGCAATAACCGATTACGTACGCACATTTGGTGCGCTAACAATCTGGGATGCCAGCCATTCTGCAGGTTCTATTGCAATGGATTTTGATGCTAACGGGGTAGACCTTGCAGTGGGTTGCACTTATAAATACGGAAATTCCGGCCCTGGTGCACCGGGCTGGTTATACGTCAATAAGAGAGTTCAAAGCGAACTTCGCGTTCCGATTCAAGGCTGGTTTGCTCAGTCAGATCAATTTGAGATGGGTCCTGATTTTGAACGTGCACAAGATATTCGTGGCTTCCATATAGCCACTCCTCCTATCCTCGGCTTTCGCACAGTACAAACTGCGTTTAGCATGATTGAAGAAGCAACTATCACTGCGCTGGAAGAGAAATGTCGAATTGGCACGCAGATGATGATTGAGCTCTTTGATGCCTGGCTTGCTGAATTAGGTTTTACTCTTATGACACCACGTCAGGCCGAACTTCGTGGTGGGCACATAACTATTTATCATCCAGAGGCTAAGCGGATTGCGGTTGCTATGCGTAAGTTCGCCTTAGTCTTTCCGGATTTCCGCCAACCTAATCAGATCAGATTGGCGATCTCACCTCTTCCCACGAGTTATGTAGAAGTATGGGATGGCTTTCAGCGAATCAGAGATTTGGTCTCATCCAAACAGTACGAAAAAGTCGAACTCGACAAGTCACGAGTGACCTGAACAAGCCCGACTTCCCGCTTGAACTAGTTGGAAACCGCTGAACCAAGTGTGACGGTGTAACTCTTACTGGTGCCGCCATTGAGGTTGCCGACTACGGTGATTATTTCACCCGGTGCAAAAGATCGAATTCGAACTATTGCAGCGGTGTAGTTAGCGATTCGGATTCCATTAATAGAGGTGATTACCATTCCCACTGGAATCCCAGCTTTAGTTGCTGCATCAGATCCAGCACCAGTTGTGAGCTGGCTAATTTTCGCACCTTTGCCAGTGTATGTATTGTCAAAAGCGACTCCTAATACAGGGCGGGTAGAGAATCCCTTTGCAATTATCTCTGCAAAAATTCGCTTCGCTTCATTGTAGGGAATTGCAAAACCAAGTCCGATGGAGCCGGCCTGTCCACTAGCTGAAGCGGTGGATGCGATAGCAGCATTGATTCCAATCATATTTCCGGCACCATCAGTGAGTGGCCCACCGGAGTTACCAGGATTAATCGCGGCATCTGTCTGTATTGCATCAACATAGGATTCTGATGCACCACTAGTTCCGGTTACAACTGGGCGGTTAAGTGCCGAGACAATTCCTGAAGTTACAGTGCGATCAAGAGCGAGTGGTGAACCAAAAGCGATAACCGGGTCGCCAACTTGCGCCGCAACTGAATCGCCAAAGCCGATCACAGGAAGATTGCCCTTATTAATTTTGATGACTGCAAGATCGTAATTTGAATCGCGACCAACGATTGTTGCATCGTAGGATTCACCGTTATCTAATTCGACTGAGATGGTGCCGGCGCCGCCCACTGCAGCATCAATCACGTGATTATTTGTCGAGATCCATGATGCGGTTGAGCTTGTCTTAATAATTGCGCCAGATCCGGTGTCGCCACCGCCATTGGTGGTGCTGACATTTATAGTCACAACTGTCGGGGAAACCTTTTGAACCACAGAACTTAAACTTACGAGTGCAGAATTTGTGGCCGCTGGCGCTCCGAGATTGACGAGAGTTCGAGTACTAGAGCAAGTACCGGTAGGGGATGCATAAATTGCATTTGTTCGATTATCAACGCACGCCTTAACGACGTTGCTGCCGAGAGTTCCGGCGGCAGTTGCAACTCCTCCGACAACAATTGAGCCAAGAGCGAACCCTAGAGCGATTTTTGCTACGGACCCTGTGAATATCTTTTTCATGTGAACATCTAATCCTTTGAATCTTGGTACTTTCGGGGCGGTTGCTGAAAGTTTACTGAGAGAGATTGCTCTCCGTCGAAGTGGGCATCTCCATATTTCGAACGGATGGAGAGAGCAGAACCAGTCCTATGACCACCGCGCTGAAGAGGGCGATCGACTCCATCGCACGTGGAATTCCGAGCCAGGCAACAACTGGACCTGCAATAAGTAATCCAACGGGGCGGAGCAGGAATGAACCCATGGCATCAAAAGCGGCGACTCGAGAAAGGGATTCGCGCGGAACTTGGCGAACCATGGCCGTGAACCAGATTGTTCCCCAGAGCTCCAGGCAGATGCCCCACATAAATGCGCAGAGTGCAATAACTTGCAACGGCATAGGCGAAGCCATCGACCACATATAAATTGTGATGGAGAAAGTTATGAGCATTAGAAAGCGCATCGGATATTTAATGTTGATGCGATAGCTAATGAGTGCCCCTACCAAATAACCAATAGATTCACATGTAATCACAAAGGACCACGACTTTGCACCGTTGAAATGCTGTTCGGCAATCAATGGGCCAATCACGCTATCTCCCATTGCCCAAACCATAAGAATGAAAGAGAAGCCGAAGACAACAATTGCAATCCATTTATATGAAATAAAGACTTTCCAGCCATGGCGTAAGTCCTCCCACATAGATTGGGAGTTCGGCTCGCGGGGCGGATTGAGATGCGCCATTGTCACCAGAATAAATCCAGAGAATAAGAATGAGAGAGCATCCACACCTAATGCAACTGCACTGCCAAATGCGCTAATAAGAATTCCAGCCGCAGCAGCGCCAGAGATCATCGCAGTATTGGATACAAAAGAGATTATTCCATTACCTTTTTGCAAAGATTCATCACCGACGACTGCAGGCAAGACGCCAGAAAAGGCGGGGAACCAGATACCTGCCATTAAACCAAAATTTATATTTGCAATGAGCATTACCGCTAATGGCACATGATCTGTAGAGAAGTAATATGCCTGAACAATAAGGCCGAGTGATCCCCAAATATCGCAGATTGCAACCATACGAATTCGACCAAATTTATCGGCTAGAACGCCACCAAATGGACTCATGATGATCATGGATAAAGTCTGCGCGCCAAGAACTAATCCAATTGTGCTTGCGTTGCCACCATCGAGATGCAGGATTCCAAACGCAATAGCGATAGGACCCATGCCATTCCCAAAGTTAGAGATAAACCGGGCAACAAGTAGTCGTTTTACATACTTACGACCAAGAAGTTCTTTTAAGGACATTATTTACTTTTACTTTCAATATCTTTTAATAGACGGTGGACATCGGCCGTAATGATCTTGAGCGCCGCTAACTCTTGTTGAGCTATCGCTCTAGCCTCTTTTGCAACCTCAAATTCGCCAAGTGAGGCTTCGTGGGTTTCATTGATTGTCTGCTCCAAACTCTTGGATGAAGCGCTCTGACCAACCATGATGATAGAGAGGAGTACTAGCTGCAGAAAGGTTTGCGCTAGCCAAGCAACTATCACAATTGCATCGCCTGTCCGAAGGGCAGCCGGAAGAGAGATGAGTGCAATCGCAGCAAAAATGTAGGCGCACCACATCGTGCTGACTGCAGAAGTAATCTTCGATGCAACTCTTATATTGAAATTGCTCATTCTGCTCATGAGCTAATCCTACCTTTAACTACATTCGATGGGTTTTAATGAACTTGCCGTTATTGACTTCCACAAAATCTGCAATTGAGCCGATTGCAATCTCTCCCGCATAATTGATTCCGAGTGTTCTCGCAGGAAGAGTAGAGAGTGCGTAGGAAGCTTGCGGTAATGAATATTTGTGAACTGCTACTAATCGCTCAAAGGCTTTATCAAGCGTTAAAGTACTGCCAGCCAATGAGCCGGTGGAATCTACAGTCGCTTTTCCGTCCTTAACTGTTACCGCTAACGAACCAATTTGATAAGCGCCATCATCAGATCCCGCTGCGGCCATTGCATCACTCACCAGTGCAACTCTTTGGGGAATTAAGTTAAGCGGTACGGATGCCTTCTCCTCGGAAACATGGAGTCCATCCAAGATTAGTTCGAGAGTAAGAGAGGGCTCGAGCAATACATGAGAGGTGATATTGGGAACTCGATGATCTAACGCAGGAAGTCCGTTATAGAAATGCGTTACAACACTAGCGCCAGCATCAATCGCCTCTTTGGTAATCGCAGCACTTGCTGCGCTGTGCCCGATAGCAACAATCACGCCTTCGCTTGCAAGAAATTCAATAGCAGCAATAGCTCCTGGAAGTTCTGGGGCGATGGTCACCATTGTGATTGTCCCTTCACCAACCTCTAAAAGTTCGGCAATCTCAGCAAGGTCTGGTTCACGTAGAAAGCTCGGATTGTGGGCTCCGCATTTTTCGTGCGAGAGATATGGGCCTTCTAGATGAATCCCCGCAATCTTTCCGGAGTGAACATAGGGCGCTAAAAATCTAATTTGATTCTTTAACTCAGCAATGGGCTCGGTGACCAGGCTAGCTAACTGAGTGGTTGTTCCATGCAATTGATGCAAGGAAAGAATCGAATCAATCTCGTTCGCCTCTTTACTTGAAAAACTAAAGCCAGACCCACCGTGACAGTGCATATCTACAAAGCCGGGAAGGAGTGTGCCGGTGATTGTGAGATCTGGCGCTGGGTGAGTAGTTCGGATTTCGGCGATGATTCCGTCGTGAATTTCTAATGAAACTGATTCTTTTAATTCGCCGTCAATTACTGCAGCAGCTGCATTGATAATCATGCAATCGCCTTAGCGGCAAGAATTCCGGCGCCAATCATTCCGGCGCTATCCCCAAGCTCGGCTACACAAATTTTTGGTCTTGGTTGAAAGGTGAGGTGCGAATCAATATAACTAGAAAGCGGATTAACAAGATCGTCTCCCGCGCGTGAAAGGCCGCCACCAAGAACGATTAAGCCAGGATTGAGAATATTTATATATGCCATCAAAGCAGTGCCGATTGCGCGGGTGGCATCGGCCCATACTTCTTGTGCGATGTGATCACCACCTTTTGCTGCTTTGAGAACTTCTTGTGCACCAGAAAATTGCTGGCCACTGCGCTCGTTATAGATACGAGCAATCGAAGGACCGGTTGCAACTGTCTCTAAACATCCGTGTGCTCCACAATTGCACCCATATGCACTTGCGACATTGAGATGACCGATTTCGCCGGCATACGGATCATCAACGAGCTTGCCATCAATAATCATCGCACCTGCAATACCGGTGCCAATAGGCATGAAAAGAGAGTTCGCGTGGCCTTTGCTTGCCCCATAAAGTGATTCCGCGATTCCACCTGCTCGGACATCATGTCCAAATCCAACGGGCAACCCAGTTATATCGTGAATCATTTTGCCAAAGTGCACATCTTTCCAACCGATATTTTCTGAGTAGCGTGCGATTTGTGCATCTGCATCAACAACGCCAGGAACAACTAGGCCGACTGCTTGTGCCTGCGGAAAATTCTTATGCATAGTTTCTACTGCCTGAAGAACTTGTTCTTGTGCGTGATAGGCCCCAGCCTCACGCTGGGTAGGAAAACGCTGTGATTCAATTATTTTTGAGCCTTGTATAAGGCCGGCCTTTATCTCTGTTCCACCTGCATCAATTCCGATGACGACCACGGAAAGAGTCTACGCAAGAACGATAGAGCGAGTGAGATTCCGCGGATAATCTGGATTAAATCCACGATTTTTCGCAATTGTTACGGCAACTCGTTGGGCCTTAATCAAGTGCGCCATCGGATCTAGGGTGCTAGTTTCGAGTAGCGCCCCAGTTGCTTGAATATCTGCTGTCAGTCGTGCATCTAGCGCACCAAATGACCAGACTGCGCGACCAGGTTCTGCAACAGACAATGGGCCGTGACGATAATCAAGTGCCGGATATGCCTCAGACCAGAACTGTGAAGATTCACGAGTTTTTAACGCTGCCTCGTGAGCAAGTCCGATAGTCCATCCACGACCTAAGTAAGTTATCTGATTCATTTTTACTAGATCGCCCAAATCTTCGGCGAGCGCGACTTCTGCATCCTGAGCAAGTTTTTCAATATCTTCACCGAGATGTGCGCGAAATAGTGCAAGGGCGGAGGTAGCCCACCTGGTTTGTAATACCGATTTCTCATCAGCAAATGGCATTGAAATTGTTGATGTTGCATGTTGCGATACTGGGGAATCTGCAACTCCGGTCAGAACAACTGTTGGAGTTTTCGTTCGCTCTAAGAGTTCGACAATTTCTGTGGTGGTTCCTGATCTAGAAATTGCGACAATGCGATCGTATTTTCGGTCATAGTTAAATTCTGATCCGGCATAAACATCGCTCTCGCCTTGACCGGCCGCCTCGCGAAGCGCGGCATAGCTCATGGCCATAAACCAGGAAGAGCCGCATCCGACGACTGCGATTCGCTCACCCTTGACCGGCATCTGCGCGAATACCGAAGGCGCAAACTCCGCTACAGCACGCCAAATCTCGGGCTGAGAGGCTATTTCACGCTCCGCATGGGTCTGCTCGGTAAAAGGAGTCACGGCGCAACGGTAAGACTTCCTGCGCCACTTCGTCAATCTTTTTGAGCGAAAATGCTTATTAATCTCACATACCAAACAAGAAAGAACATTTGGTTGACTTTATGCGCGAAAAGAGGTGGGCTTAGCACTCCAAACGAGCAAAAGAAGCAAGATTGATGGGGGTGAGGGCGTGAGTAAGCAGCATCGACTCAACTCCATCCTTGAACTCTTGGTCCAACGCGGAAGCCTTGAAGTAGAAGAGGCGGCATCGGCGCTCAATGTCTCACTCGCCACCATTCGTCGAGATTTTGATGCTCTTGCAGCTCGTCAATTACTTAACCGCACTCATGGTGGAGCGACTGCCACTGGTGGATCCTTTAGCTTGCCACTTACATACAAAGTAGCAAAGAGCGATGATGCAAAAAAACGAATTGCAAGTGTTGCCTCGGCGATGGTTGTACGCAATCAAATAGTCGGTCTCAATGGCGGTACAACAACTACGGAAGTTGCTCGAGCTCTTGCTGCAGATTCACGCTTCGCAGCAGGTGATGCTGGAGATCCGCCAGCTCTGACCGTTGTTACAAATGCACTTAATATTGCTACCGAACTTACGGTCCGCCATCAGATAAAGATTGTTGTTACCGGTGGAGTTGCGCGTCCACAATCCTACGAACTGACTGGGCCATTCTCCGAAGAAGTTCTCAACAACGTCATGATTGATATTGCATTCATTGGCGTAGAAGCGCTTGACCCAATAAATGGTGCGGGTGCTAGCCACGAAGATGAAGCACGAGTAAATCATTTAATTGCTAGTCGTTCAAAGAAAGTCGTCATTGTTACTGACTCCTCTAAATTCACTAATTCTTCTTTTGCAATTATCCGTCCGGCAGCTGAAATCAATACGGTAATTACCGATGATGGAATAGCTCCAACTATGAAGAGAGAGTTAGAGAAGTTAGGCATTGAAGTTGTTATCGCCTAAATTCCAATTCGGGGCGGGCGCAATTGGTGCATTTAATGTCATTCTCCTAGAGCATGCCGAAGCACTTGTAGCGGGCGCAGAATCTGCTCAGTTGCCGGTAATTTTGCAGATAAGTCAGAATGCAGTTTCTTATCACGGCTCCCTTAAACCAATTGCTCTTGCTACCCAAGCCATCGCTCAAAGCGCTGCTATCCCTGCGGCCCTTCATCTAGATCACGCAGAGGATCAAGAACTTATTCGTCAGGCGCTAGATTTAGGATTTGATTCTGTGATGTTTGATGGTTCGCATTTAGATTATGCAGAGAATGTCGCTGCCAGCAAGAAGATGGCAGATTTATGCAAGAGCTATAACGTCACAATTGAAGTTGAGCTCGGTGAAGTTGGCGGCAAAGATGGAGTACATGCGCCAGGGGCTCGAACCAAGCCCGCCGAAGCAAAGGCCTTTGTCGAAGCCACCGGCGTTGATCTATTAGCCGTTGCCGTCGGAACATCGCACGCAATGACCACCCGCGATGCCACGCTCGATTTTGATCTCATCGCAGAGTTAGCAGAAAGCGTCGGAGTTCCTCTCGTTCTTCATGGTTCATCCGGTGTCAGCGATGCAGATTTGCAACGCGCAGTTCGAGCTGGAATGCGCAAAGTTAATATCGCAACTCATTTGAACCATGTCTTTACTGATTCAATTCGTTCATCGTTGGCCAGTGATTCTGCTCTCGTTGACCCGCGCAAGTACATCACGCCAGCCAGGTCCGCAGTCACAACAGAAACTGCCCGCTTACTTCGACTACTATCCCTGAGTGTTTAGTTTCCTTGCCTTCATAACTGGCGCAGTTGTATCTATTCAATCTCGCGTTGCCGGTGAACTAACTAAAGTTGTCGAAAACGGAATAACTGCCGTCGCCTTCTCCAATTATGTTGGTTGGGTCCTGCTTACAATTCTTGTCTTTGGAATCAAGCGCGAGCGCGCGGGTTTTCACGCCGTAATTCATGCACTGCGAACAAAGTCGCTTCGCCCCTGGGAAGTTCTAGGCGGGTGGGGTGGAGCAATTTTTATCGCAACCCAGAGCACCCAAGTTCCTATTCTTGGCGTCGCACTTTTCACGATTACATACATTGCCGGCCAAACCATTTTTGCCCTCATTGTCGATGAGCTTGGATTAACAACCAATGGCAAAAAGAAGATCAACGCTCTTCGCGTAATCTCTTCGCTCATCACTCTCATTGGCGTGATGGTTGCTGTTTATCCTGATCTCACCTCGGCGCAGTTCGCGGCTTTTCCTATCATTCTTGTAATTGTCGTCGGCGCAGCAACTTCGTTACAACAAGCACTCAACTCGCGCGTTAATCAGGTTGCACAACGGCCGCTGGTCACGGCTTGGTTTAACTTCACTGTCGGCGGTTCGTTGTTAACACTAGTTATGGGCGTGCGCGTTTGGACTGGACATCCCTTTGGGTCGCTGCCGACATCGCCGGATCAGTGGTGGCTTTATAGCGGCGGCCTTCTGGGCTTAATTTTTATCGCAACTACTGCATACATTTTGAAACATCTCGGAATGCTCAAATGGGGGCTGGTTGGAGTTACAGGTCAATTAATTGGAGCGTTGCTCCTTGATTGGATAGTTCCTGCGCATAGCGGAGCGATCAATCGATTCTTAATTATTGGATCGCTAATTACTTTGGCTTCGGTCCTCGGGTCGAGATATTTTGAGAGCAGAACGAGTAAAGACGCTTAGTCGTCGTCGCCTTCATCGCGTTCGTCATCTCGCTCGTTCTCATCGTCATCATCGCCGCCACCAGTTGAACCGATAGAGGTTGCAGGCCCACCGAGTTTGGTTGGTGTC
>CAFBPI010000013.1_pt1 | contig 19926 bp, 22 predicted proteins | sample 7269671 | NCBI WGS metagenome assembly CAFBPI01 (sample SAMEA6814142, study PRJEB35770) | freshwater metagenome | biome: Freshwater; feature: Freshwater reservoir; material: water | place: Czech Republic | collected 2017-06-27 | depth 30m m | reverse complement strand
TACAATGAGAAGGAAGAAATTAGAGGCTCGCCATAACTTCGTCAGAGACATCAAAGTTACCGAAGACATTCTGCACATCGTCGAGCTCTTCAATGGCATCGATGAGATGGAACACCTTTGCCGCAGACTCTGCATCAAGGGGAACAGAGAGAGTTGGCAGAAATGAGGTATCAGCAGATTCATAATCAATTCCGGCAGCCTGAAGTGATTCACGAACGGCGACCAAATCAGAGGCTTCGCTGACAACCTCAAATGCTTCGCCGAGGTCGTTAACTTCTTCAGCACCGGCGTCTAGCACGCTCTCCAAAACCTTATCTTCTGTTACGCCATTGGCCTTGCTAACGATGATGACACCTTTGCGGTTAAACATGTAAGAAACCGATCCTGGATCTGCCATGTTGCCGCCATTGCGAGTGACAGCTACGCGAACTTCAGAGGCAGCACGATTGCGGTTGTCGGAGAGACATTCGATGAGAAGTGCGACTCCGCCTGGTCCATAACCTTCATACATAATTGTTTGGTAATCCGCGCCGCCCGATTCCAGACCGGCACCACGCTTAATCGCACGATCAATATTGTCTGCCGGGACTGAATTCTTCTTTGCCTTTGCGATTGCATCGAAAAGCGTTGGGTTTCCAGAAATATCTGCGCCGCCGCCACGTGCAGCAACTTCGATTCCCTTGATCAACTTTGCAAAATTCTTTGCACGGCGAGAGTCAATAATCGCTTTCTTGTGCTTGGTCGTTGCCCACTTGGAATGGCCTGACACGTCCAACCCCCTCAGTAATATTGCGAAAAATCCCAGGAACGAAAGGTACTACTTCCCCACCGCTGGCTGGCAAATCTCTTCCACGAAATATCGATGTATTCGGCTATCCCCTGAAATCTCGGGGTGGAACGAGGTTGCTAAGGCATTGTTCTGGCGAACGGCGACCGGATGCGACTGGCCATCTATCTCCACGCTAGCTAAGACTTCTACATCCACACCAGCACTCTCGACCCAAGGAGCTCGAATAAATATCGCTTGGACCGGCTCGCCAGGAATACCTTTTACGACCAGCTTGGATTCAAATGAATCAACCTGGCGTCCAAATGCATTTCTGCGGACCGTGATGTCAATACCACCAAACGATTCTTGTTCTGAGGCGGCATCGATAATCTTCTTTGAAAGCAGAATCATTCCTGCACAAGAGCCATAGACCGGCATACCTTGCGCAATTCGAAGACGAATTGGTTCCATGATTCCAAAAGCAATGGCCAATTTACTTATTGTCGTTGATTCACCACCTGGAATTACAAGTGCATCGACGCTGGTTAGTTCTTCAACTGTCTTGACTGCATAACTATCAATTCCTAAAGAAGTAAGCGTGGCGATATGTTCGCGAAAATCACCTTGTAGAGCTAAAACGCCAATCTTCATTGAAGCGAGAATTACCAGCCACGTTCAGCAAGGCGGTGAGGAACTGGAATATCAGCAACGTTAATACCCACCATCGCTTCACCTAAACCTCGTGAGGCATCGGCAACAATTTTTGGATCTGAGAAGTATGTCGTTGCCTTAACGCAGGCCGCAGCGCGCTTGGCCGCGTCACCAGACTTGAAAATTCCGGAACCGATAAAGACGCCATCGGCACCAAGTTGCATCATCATCGCCGCGTCAGCAGGCGTTGCAATTCCACCGGCAGTGAAGAGAACTACAGGTAGTTTTCCGGTTTCGGCAACTTCTTTGACTAATGCATATGGGGCTTGCAATTCTTTTGCTGCAACATAGAGCTCGTCCTCGCGCATAGAAGATAGTCGACGAATTTCGCCACCAATCTTGCGCATATGAGTTGTCGCGTTCGAAACGTCACCAGTGCCCGCTTCACCCTTGGAACGGATCATCGCGGCGCCTTCGCTAATACGTCGAAGAGCTTCACCGAGGTTAGTTGCACCGCAAACAAAAGGAATATCGAAACTCCACTTATCGATGTGGTGTTCGTAATCTGCCGGAGTGAGAACTTCAGACTCGTCGATGTAGTCAACCTTTAGCGTCTGTAAAACTTGAGCTTCAGCAAAATGTCCGATGCGGACCTTTGCCATTACTGGAATTGATACCGCCGCTTGAATTTTTTCAATCATGTCAGGATCAGACATGCGAGAAACCCCACCCTGTGCGCGGATATCAGCAGGAACGCGCTCAAGTGCCATTACGGCTACTGCGCCTGAATCTTCAGCAATCTTTGCTTGTTCAACATTGACAACGTCCATGATGACGCCACCCTTAAGCATTTCAGCCATGCCGCGCTTAACGCGTGAAGTGCCGACAACTGAATCTTGTGAATTCTTAGACATGAGGCTCCTGAGGTAATTATGAGAGCCAAAGTCTACTTGGTCGGAGTGGGTGCTGGCGGATAGATGAAGGCCGGGGCCTTATCGGTCAACGCAATCCAGATCTGGCTTGGCGCAAACTTTGCTTCCGAACCATCTTTAAGGCGGAAACTGGTTCCTTCTGTCTCGCTATTTCGACTCCATGTAATAGGAAAGGCCGCTCCATCACGTAAGAGGTAACCCACGCCACTTCCTACCGTATTGCTGAAGGGCGTAATTCCTCCGACCTTGTCTGAATATTCTGAGTTAGTTATAGAAACGATTTGAACAATGAAGGTGGCGACAGATAGTTGCGAACCATCCGCAACTAAATTTGGTTGGTGGCGGTAGTCGATAAGCCATTTCTTCTCGGGTGAAGACCAACGAATTTGGTAACTAGATGCGGGCCAACTCAGATCAGCTTCCTGGATTTTCACCACTGAGTTTGCAGAGAGGAACTTGGGATCTTTGCTCATCTCCCCAAAGCTCCAGCCAACCGACTTCACGGAATCAATAGAAGTTCCTTCGGTTGTAATGGTCTTGGTGAGCAGAGCAGCCGGATCAAGAATCATATTAGTAGGGGCATATCTGGTGGTATCTCGTGAATATATCGATGCCGGCTGGCGGTCGGCGCTGAGATTAACCAAATTTGCGGCGCTAATTTTCGGATACAGCTTTGTCTGGGCACCGCTGAAAGCGAATCCAACCTTGCCATATTGTGCAAGTATCTCTAGATCACTTATCCGAGCTGACCGAATAGGTCCAATCCTTGTTGGGATAGTTTCCGGATATTGAGAATAGATCGCCGCTAGTCGAGTGAGCCCGCCTTCAACTTGTTCGATGTACACAACATCGGCAGCTTCCAAACCGATCTGCGGGTGAGCTTCAGGAGTGTCATCAATTTTCACAGCAAGAACAGGACCATTGCTGCCCGCAAGCCCGGTAAGAATATTTGTAGAAATCTCTTGCTCAGTAGAACTCTTTACTGAGGTGAAAGGTACTGAACAAGCGCTCACTGCTAAAACTGTCAGGGAGGCGAAAAGCGCGAGCTTTGATTTCATAAAATATCATCCTCAAAGGCGTATCTCACCGGAAGTGGCGCATGTCCAGCTAATCGAAAGAGCTTTACCGCAAATTTATTTCTTACATTTCTCGCCGTGTTGACCGCTTCCAAATGGGTGGTGATTCCAAATCTGATTTTTTCAGTGATTTCACGCAGTTCGCGGGATAGTTCTGGGTTGAGGATTTCTTCCTCCCCTGCCCCAAGAAAAAGTTTCAATACCTCCGAGAGGCTACTTTCAGATTCACTACGCTCTAAAATGCTGGCCTCGCGCGCTTGATATGCAGAGGCCGTCAACACGAGTGATGTTGCCGGATCGATATCAGAAAAGTGTGCAATCTCTAGCGCAACCGCCGCTCGTCGCTGCAACAACGCATCTAAGTGTTCCCACGAGGTCTCTACTCGATGATGCAATCGATCAAGACGCGATGCCAAAAATGACAGATACCAGGCAAGGATCAGAACAAGGGCTGCAAGCAAGATAAGCGTCTTCGTCATTTACTCCCCTCCCCGCCAGCGATTCCACACTCTACCCTCGGAGGCAAGCCGTATTCCTTCATTTCCGACCATTGCCATCTCGTACACATCGACGATATCGCAAGCAACCTTCTCCCAGTCAAAATCAAGTGAGCGCCTTATCCCGCTTTCAATGAGTTGTTCTCGCTCTTTCTCGTTATTCAAAAGATTGGTAATGACTTTGGCGAGTGAGGAAGAATCCTCGGAGGTAAATAGTGCGCCACTCTGACCATTTTGAAGTAAATCTGTAAAGGCTTGAATATCACTTGCGACGATGGCAGTCCCAGAAGCCATAGCTTCAGCAAGAATGATTCCGAATGATTCGCCGCCAGTATTCGGCGCGACATACAGTGCAATGGAGTGAAAGAATTTGACCTTATCTTCTTCGCTTAATCGGCCCAGTAAAGTTATGTGACTAAGGAGCTCTTGCGGAATCTTTTTCCTCAGCGTCTCTTCATCTCCAGGTCCAGCAATCAAAAGGCGAACATCGGGAATATCTCCAATAATTTTGCTCATCGCCTCGATCAGAATATCCAGCCCTTTACGAGGTTCATCGAATCGACCGATAAAACCTATTGTGTTAGGCAACTTCCATTCAAGTTTGTATGACTTGTCATGAAATTTTGAAGTGTTTACACCGTTAGGAATAACTATGGCCTCGGTATCGAAGTGATCTTTAAGGGTGGAACGCGCCATCTCACTCACTGCAATTTTTGCGGTCAATTTCTCCATGACCGGTTCAAGAATGGGACCGATTGCATAGACCGCTTTCTGTTTGCTCGCCGCGGCGTGAAAGGTAGCGACGATCGCTCCGTCGGCAGCCCACGAGGCAAGCAGCGAGAGGGATGGAATAACCGCCTCATGTACATGCAGAAGATCAAAGGAATGGGAACTAATCCACTGCTTGACTCTTGATGAAGCAAGCGGGCCAAAAAGAATTCGCGCGACTGCTCCGTTATATGGAATTGGAATCGGACGTCCTGCCGAAACCAGCCACGGTTCTACTATCGCGGATTCATCACTTACTGGAGCAAGAACTGATACGGAATGTCCTAACGAGAGCAGGTGCTCTGCCAGCTCCTTAATATGGATCTGCACTCCACCAGGAGTGTCCCATCCGTATGGACAGACCATCCCAATATTCAACCGTCTATCGATCATGAGCGTTCCTTAAAATCTTCATCCACCCAGATGCGTTGCAACATATGCCAATCCTGAGTGTGTTCACGCAAGCCACTGGCAAAATTGTCGGCTGCTTGCTGAGTCATCAGCGCAACCTTTTCGGTTGCAGTCCCCAATGGCGGAACGGATATCGGTCCTTTGAAATCAATATGAATACCGGATTGGGTGTAAGAAACAAAGGCCGTAATCAGATGTGCGCCGGTTTGTACCGCAAGCAGTGCTGGTCCTGCAGGCATCCGTGATGGATACCCGAAGAAATTAACTGGCACTCCACTGGAAGAGAGATCGCGATCAGCAACTAGCGCAATCAATTTTCCGGCTCTGGCTCTTTGCGCCAGTACTGCAATCGCACGGGAGTTGAGGTCGAGAACTTCCATTCCAATTGAATGGCGATATTCCAAAAACTTTTGAAACAACTTCTCTGGCTCAAGATGTTCTGCAACAGTGACTAACGGAGCGCCCGTAAAGCAGAAATATGCACCCGCATGATCCCAGTTTCCTGCATGTGGCAAGGAGACAATAACGCCAGTTCCATTAGCGAGTGGGTCGCGCAATAATTCTTCGCCTGTGACTGTAACGCTTGAAATTGTTCGCTCACGACTCCACGTTGGAAATCTAAAGGTGTCGATCCAGTACCGCAGATATGAACGCATTCCTAGTTGAACTAGTTCTTCTAGCTGCGCTACAGATAACTCGGGTCGAATTCGAGCATAATTTTTTCGAAGACGTTGCACTCCTTTACCGTTTTTCTTGGTCAAATAATCAGCGGCAAAGTAAGCAATCCGGTAGGCACTTGTTTCAGGAAGCAATCGAACGAGTTTCCATCCCAGGCTATATCCGAGATAGGCAATGTGTTTCATTGGGTTGCTCGATAGACAATCATGAGGCGTTGAATAACGGTAAGAGTAGAAACAATGGCAAGCGTCCATAAACCGATCGCAAGTATGTAGTCAACGCCTAATCCATGAAAACCTACGGCAATGAGAAATATCGCTAATCGTTCGGTTCGTTCTGCAAAACCACCGTTGCATACAATGTCTAGCGATTCAGCCCGCGCTTTTACGTAACTCACAAGACCACCACTCACTAACGAGATGAGTGCTAGTGGAATCAACGCGTCACCTTCAGCAATGAGCCAGTAAAGAAGTGAGCCAATAATTACTGAATCACCGAGGCGATCGAGAGTGGAATCCAAGAGCGCACCCCACGTGCTCGGTCCGTTCGGAGAGAGTCGAGCTAATGTCCCATCGAGCAAATCCGTGAGAACAATCAAGGTAACCACAATTGAACCGATGAAGAATTTGCCTTGCGCGAAAAAATAGACTGAAGAAATTAAAGTCGCTGCCGAGCCAATAACCGTCATTGCGTTTGCAGTTATGCCTAATCGCAAGAGTCCGCGACACAAAGGCGTGATTATCTTTGTGACTGGCGCGCGTAGAGAAGCTTGTAACATCGAGACCATCGTAGGCTTGCCTCCCATGAGCAACCTAATTTCCACGCCTATCGCGCCAAAATTGCGCCTTCTTCCCGTAGGGCCCGGCAGCGAGGAGCTCGTGAGGTTACTCGGAGGGCAGAGCAGTGAAATCGAGGCATGCGATGCTGCACTCTTTTTAATCAGCGCTCAACATGGAGCGAGTAGCGATGACCAAAAATCATGGGAGCTAGCTCGAGAACTTTACGTCCCCTCAATCGTCGTAATCACTGATTTAGTTGGAGCAGATCTAGATTTTGATGACATGAGTGCAATCGCCGGAAAACAATTCGATCCGCTCGTTACGCCGTTTCTCGTTTTACATTCAGATGATGGGTCACCAGCCGCGCTTATCGACTTGGATACGCTACAGATTCGTGAAATTCAAACGGAGAACTTAATAGTTCGCGATAGCGATTCAGAACACAAAGTTTTGGTCTTCGAATTTCGTAAGGAATTTTTGGAAGCAGTAGAAGCTGCGGGAGATGGCGCATTCGAGCAAGGTTTACTTTATCCATCCTTGCCATACATCCCAGAGACTGGTCTTGGCCTTAACGAGATAGCGCAATATTTAAATCTGTTACCAATGAGCAGCTAGGTCTGCTCGCGTCTGTAAAAGCAGTTCAGGCAAGACTTTTGTCTGTCCAATAATCGGCATGAAATTTGCATCTCCAAACCAACGTGGGACAACGTGTTGGTGAATATGCGCTGCCACGCCTGCGCCAGAAACTTCGCCCTGGTTCATACCCAAGTTAAAACCTTGCGGGGTGCTGACTTTGCGAATCGTCTGCATAGCGCGGGCCGTGAGTTGCGAGATTTCATTGCGCTCCGAGTCGGAGAGCTCGGTTAAATCAGCGACATGGCGATTTGCACAAATGAGAACGTGCCCCACGTTATAGGGATATAAATTCATAACCACATAAGCCTCTCGGCCGCGGGCAACAATCAAACCGTCCTCATCGGACAAGCTTTGAATTTTGCAGAAAGGGCATTCCACTTCGTTTCCGGGTAGCGGACGGTTCTCCCCCGTTAAATAACTCATGCGATGCGGCGCCCATAGACGTTGCCATCGATCCGGCATTCCCGCTCCACCGGTCAGGGTCTGGTCAGTCATCACTTAAATCTGAATACGCGCAGCGATGGATTTCAGAACTTCATCTATTGCATCTTGAATGGAGATTCCATTCTTCTGCTCACCGTTGCGATAGCGAAATGAAACAGCACCGGCTGCCTGATCTTCTTCGCCAGCTATCATCATGAATGGAATCTTCTCCATTTGAGCGTTACGAACTTTCTTTTGCATGCGATCATCGGAGGCATCTATATCAACGCGTATGCCCGACTTGCGCATCTCTAAAACAATGCCTTCGAGATAGGGAGTAAAAGCGTCCGCTACGGGAATAGCACGAACCTGTACCGGAGCTAGCCACGGAGGAAAGGCTCCTGCGTAATGTTCAGTAAGTACGCCGAAAAAACGCTCGATCGAACCGAAAAGTGCGCGATGAATCATTACCGGTTGTTGACGGATGCCATCGGAAGATTGGTATTCCAAATCGAATCGCTGTGGCAACTGGAAATCAACTTGAATAGTGGACATCTGCCATGTGCGACCAATCGCATCCTTTGCTTGCACAGAAATCTTCGGACCGTAAAACGCAGCTCCACCTGGATCCATAACCAGCTGTAAGTTCTGCTTTTCGGCAGCCTTGCGAAGTGCCTCTGTTGCTTCCTCCCATTCAGCATCTTCTCCCACCGATTTCTCTGGGTTACGGGTAGAAAGCTCAAGATAGAAATCTTCAAGGCCATAATCGCGGAGTAGATTCAAAACGAAGGTCAACAAGCTATCTAGCTCGCCCGGCATCTGCTCTTTCGTGCAGTAAATGTGAGCATCATCTTGAGTAAATCCACGTGCACGAGTGAGGCCGTGCATAACGCCAGACTTTTCGTAGCGATAAACAGTGCCGAATTCAAAGAGGCGAAGCGGAAGATCGCGATAAGAGCGTGACCCTGATTTGTAAATCAAATTATGGAACGGGCAGTTCATCGGTTTCATGTAGTACTTCTGGCCTTGGCGTTTAATTGTTCCATCAGCATGGAACTCTTCATCCATCACCATCGGTGGGTACATGCCCTCGGAGTACCAATCCAAGTGGCCCGATGTTTCAAAGAGTGCCGACTTAGTTAAATGTGGTGAGTAGACAAATTGGTAATTTTCTTCTTCGTGACGACGTCGAGAATAGTCCTCCATCGCACGGCGAATAATTCCGCCCTTGGGATGAAATACCGCAAGCCCAGAACCAATCTCTTCCGGGAAGGAGAAGAGATCGAGCTCTGCTCCTAGCCGACGATGATCCCGCTTCTCGGCTTCAATCAGCAATTGCAAATATGAATCAAGGGATTCTTGTGAAGGCCAGGCCGTTCCATAGATGCGTTGCAACATCGGGTTTTTCTCAGAACCACGCCAGTAAGCACCCGCGGATCTCATCAATTTGAAAGCAGGAATATGTTTGGTCGAAGGAAGATGAGGTCCACGACAGAGATCTGACCAAGCAGGCTGACCATCGCGACCCAAATTGTCATAAATCGTTAATTCGCCAGCGCCAACTTCAACATTGGATTCGTCATCAGTTGCAGTGGACTTTAAACCAATGAGTTCGCACTTATATGGTTCGTGTGCAAGTTCTGTGCGTGCTTGATCATCCGTAACAACTCGGCGGCGGAAACGTTGTCCAGCTTTTACAATCTTGCGCATCGCCGACTCGAGTTTTTCTAAGTCTTCCGGCGTGAATGGCTTTGCTGGGTCAAAGTCGTAATAAAAACCATCTGTGATCGGCGGACCAATTCCAAGCTTTGTATCAGGAAAAACTTCTTGAACAGCTTGGGCAAGAACGTGTGCAGTGGAGTGACGAAGCACTGCAAGCCCTTCAGGAGAATCGATGGTGACGCCCTCAACTCGGTCTCCTGCCGCAAGTTCGGTCCATAAATCCTTGAGCTCGCCATTAACCTTACATACGACAACTTCTGGCCGATCGGCAAAAATATGGGTCGGGCGTTGATCGGCCTCTACTGTTAGAGCCGCTCCATCAACTTCTATGGAAATCCCGGACATGGGGTTAGGTTACCAATAACTCTCAATAGCTTGGGTTCATTAAAGCGCGCTCTTCAAAAACCTTACTCACTTCAGCGATATTAGCGGAGCGCACAAGAGTTCGATGCTCTATGGATTCGATAGGAACCACGCCAAAAACGCTGGACACTGAGGCTGCAGCGGTGACCTTGCTCAGTTCATCTATATGGGTATCGATTTCAATGATCTCTGGTGACCATTCAAGAATAAGTGAACGGGTTATCCCGGGCAGCGCACCTGACTCCAAAGTTGGCGTTCGTAAAGTTCCATCAATTTCGAGAAGAAGATTTGCCAAACTCGTTTCGGTTATCACGCCGTTCATATTCGACAGAATTGCATCACCAAATCCCGACCTTTCCGCAATCGCTCGCTGTTGCATAAATTCAAAATAGGAAGCCGCTTTGTTGCCACTCATAAGCGATGCACTATTAACCGGCGCTCTGCTCACCATGAAATGCTGCAAACCGACACTTGGCTTACTAGCCGTTAGAGTCATGATTAGTTCTCCATCGCGATAGGCAGTGATTCGCATTCGTTCGAGTTGTGCCTTAGTTCCATTTTTCGCTAAATCAATGGCCGCATTGGTCACATATTCGAGGTCCAGGGATGGGAAACCGCAACGTTCCAACGAAGTAGAAAGTCGATCAAGATGTCGCCTCAAGAAATAGGGAGTTCCATTTACGACTCTGAGGGTTTCGAAAATTCCATCCCCTCGCTGCCACGACATCGAATCAATGGGCAGAGATATTTCATTGGAATGATGGATTTGTCCGCGATACCAGAAACTCATGAGCTCATCATCCTTGAAAATTTCCAGATGCAATTGACATAAGACGTGCTGCCTTTAATTCTGTCTCTTCCCATTCAGATTGCGGCACACTTCCCCACGTTATTCCAGCGCCGGTTCCAAATTGCAGATCACCTGTACCTTCACGCCAGAACATCCGAATTCCGACCGATAACTTCGCAATTCCATTATGTACATAGCCCAATGCTCCGCAGTAGGGCCCACGTAGATTTTCATGCTTAGAAATCTCCTTCATGGCTGCAATTTTTGGCGCCCCACTAATGGAGCCAGGAGGCATTAAGGCATCGGCTATCTCGCTCCATTGCGATTGAGTTCTGAGTTTGCCTTGGATGTCAGAGACGAGATGAAAGAGACCAGGGTGTTGTTCTACTTCAAGCAGACGTGGCGTCGTAATCGAACCGGGTTCACAGATTCGCCCAAAATCATTTCGCATCAAGTCCACAATCATGATGTTCTCGGCCCGATCTTTCTCGCCGAATTCTCTCGTTCGAGAAGTTCCCTTAATGGGTTTACCTGTAATCATTCTTTGATCATCTATCGAAATAAAGAGTTCCGGGGAGGCCGAGGCAATTTCCCAATCAGGAATGTTGAGATAAGCCATGTAGGGCGCTGGATTATCCTTCGCGATTTGTTGGAAGAGTCCATCGAGAGAACCGGAAAATGCCGTGCTCAAAATTCGACAAGCGTTAGCTTGATAGATATTGCCCGCAAGAATTTCGCCTCGAATATCTTCCACATATTGCAAGTATTCCTCGCGCGAATGGGAACTTACCCAAGGAGTATTTACTCCCTGCCACGAGGCGGCCGGAACCGAAGCCTGAATCACCGTCGCAAACTTGGCGCAGGTCCATTGGCCTTCATATGTAGCCATTACAGCCCAGAAGCCTGGGGAATTTAGAGCCGCAGGATCATGCGATATCTCAAGCAAATCCGTAGCCAGCAACCCATCCATCCAGAAGCGCGGAGCGAGGGTCGAGTTCATGAGCGAACGCTATCTTTAAGAATTCCCTTCGATTGGTTAGGCGGGGGGATTTTGCGCTAGATTGCTCCCTCACAAGTTAATACGCGGACGTAGCGCAGTTGGTAGCGCGGAACCTTGCCAAGGTTCAGGTCGCCGGTTCGAACCCGGTCGTCCGCTCTCAGTCGGCAATAACTCGCTTTATTAAATGCATATGTGCGATGAAGACAAGGTCGGATGGCCGAGAGGCGAGGCTCAGGACTGCAAATCCTGCCACACGGGTTCAAATCCCGTTCCGACCTCCATCATTTTCACCAGAAAGCAATGACACTTTAGATAGAACTAAGGGAAGATAAGCAGATGGCGGATCTCGAAAAATCAGAACGACCATGGGGTCGCTATGAAGTACTGCAGGAATCTGCCACCCACAAGGTCAAATGCATTTGGATGAATCCTGGTGCCAGACTCTCTTATCAACGACATAAATTCCGTGCCGAACATTGGTTCATAGTTCAAGGAACTGGCGTTGTGACTATTGATGGCGTCCAATCCCCAGTCGGACCCGGAGACACTGTTGAGTTCGAAATCGGAGTACTCCATCGCCTAGCTAATACAGGTACCGACGAGATTATTTTTGTCGAAGTTCAAACAGGGACATCATTTGCAGAGGACGATATTGAGCGCATTGAAGATGATTTTGGACGGGCAGGCAAATAATTTTTGAGGGATAGCGTGCTTCAGGTACGATAACCTCGTTATAAAAGCACGACAGCAAGGATCGTTGGCTCAGCGGTAGAGCACCACATGGACATTGTGGGGGTCACTGGTTCGAGCCCAGTACGGTCCACCAACTTCAGCGAGAGAAGCAGAGAGTAAGAAGCGATAACTAGCGCGCGTTATGCACGGTCAACCAAGTTCTCACCGATTGCTCGATATCCCCTTCTGCCGAAATCTCCTGTAAGAAATCTCGAAAACTTACTCCGCCATCCTCGAGGTTAACGACAACTGATTTGCGCCCACGAAGAAAATGTTCAATATTGGATTGCACCGTCGACACATATAACCTGGCAACTTCGATCTCTTCTTCTGGTTTCCAATCCCCTGGTTTCATTACAATTCCATGAGCAAATGCGGCAATTATCGATGCCCGATATTCGCTATTACGCAACCTATGCAAAAAACTATCGACGATGGATTCCTTATCTCGCTTCAGATGAACATATAGAACGTTCGAATCATCAAAGTGATCTCCTAAAGGGCCGAGAAACCAGGTAAGGCGATTATCGGCCTCGATGTGCGCAAGTGGATATGCGAATCGTTCTTCACCCAGCAGAGCCGCTCGAGATTCGTGGGCGGTTGAGTAATTTGTTAAGTGAGAACAGGCCTCAACAAAGGTCTTAGATCCCGCCCGGCCTGGGCTGAGAACAAAAACTCTCTCGTACTTCATCGGTCGAGAATATCAAGGTCGCTCAAAAAGGGAAGAGACTTCCATTTACTTATTATCGAGCCCCACTACGACGTCCAATAGCGAACTCAGAAACGCCAGATGACGCATTCGTATAGGCAGAGGTATTAGACGTGTAGCTCGCATTAACTTTCAGCGCGCCAGATGTATCTGGTTTCATGGTGCATATGGCTTTTAACAATCCCGAGTAATCGACCACCTGAACGCCAACACATCCCGGAATCCGCTTGCCGCGAGTGTAGAAAGTTACCTTTCCTGGCCCGTTAGTAACTGCCGTAAGTGTCAACGCCTTACCCTTACTGAAATTCCCGGAGGCGGTTGGATTTCCGATAGTTCCCGAAGTGGTACTTATGCCCACAGAGACTTGAATGAGGAAATTTGTATTTGTCCATGTTCCTCCACCGGATGTCCAGTCAGGATGAGAACCAGTGCTATTTCCCATTCCAATTTCAGCAGGTCCACCAGAGCGATGCATGTTCCAAGCGATAATTGTTTGGGTATCGGTGAGATTATGAATTTGATAGGAACCGTGGCCGTTTGTAACCACAGAGATCGTGTCATCCCAGTCAAAAGTTGATGCATTTCCTGGTGGCGACAATCCAGACAAGGCAGGTGAGTAGTTATAGGGCCACATCTCTAACCGACCAAGTGCAAAGCTGCCGGTTTTCACTTTACCGGCACCGGTGTAGTTAGAGGTAACAACTAAGTTAGTCACATTCTTAGAGATCACACTTTGATTTGCATGATCAGGTAACTGCAATCCTGCAATCGTCGCTCCGGCCCATTTGTCGAAATAAACTTCGGTCGAATATGTAGTTCCACCCGTCGTCGCATCCATGCGAATTTTGATGACATCCCAATTCTGACCTGATGCAATGAATGTATCCGCAGCTCCCCCTGTTTTTCCATATCCAGCGGAATACTGAAAGACATCTGAACCATCACGTGCGGAGTTTGTGGTCTGATAGATCAACGTCCAAGTAGGCGCAGCAAAAGAAGACGGGGCGTTGAGGAAATTGATAAAGAGAATGCACAAAGAAATGCGAATGCAGCGGGTAAGAAATTCTGCTCGCTGCCTCATGCACCAATCTTAAAGTATCTAAATTCGCAATATGAGGCCCGAAGTGTCGCCCGCACCCATTACCTTAGCTTTATGAGTTGGCGCGACCAGAAAATTGAGAGCTCGTGGCAGCCTGGCTTTGATGAGGTCGGGCTAGGACTACACGAAACTACCTTCGTCATTGTCGATCTCGAAACTACTGGGGCCGCTCCCACTGCCGGTAATGGCATCACTGAAATTGGAGCAGTGAAAGTCCGTGGTGGAGAGGTGGTCGGTGAATTCAGTTCCTTTGTAAATCCGGGTATTCCGCTTCCTGATTTCATCACAAATCTCACAGGCATAACTGATGCGATGCTCGCCGACGCCCCCACTATCCATTCAATCTTTGGTTCGTTCTTAGAATTCACGGGGTCACATTCAGATGTCTTCTTAGTTGCTCACAACGCTCCCTTTGATATGGGATTCCTGAAGGCCGCTGCGAAAACTGCCGGGCACGTCTGGCCTAAGTATCGAGTTCTAGATACTGTCAGTCTGGCGCGATTACTTGTGGGCTACGACGAGGTCCCGAACTATAAATTGGGAACACTGGCGCAATTCTTTAACACCCAAGTCTCCCCCAACCACCGCGCTTTGGATGATGCAAAAGCGACTGTAGAAGTGCTTCATGGATTAATTGAGCGACTCGGCTCTCACGATGTAACGACAGTTGAAAATCTGTTGCAATTCCTTAAACGTGTACCAGAGAAGAAACCGAAATTTAATTAGCCTGATTTCTTAGGCGATTGAGGCGGTGCGATTACGAATCAATTGTGAAACTTTCGAAGCCAATGTAAATGGATCAATCGGGTGCACAACCACGTCTTCGGCACGAGACCATGAAGCAAGCCAGTTGTCTTGCGCGCGGCCAGTAATTACGAGCACCGGTGGACAGTTAAAAACTTCGTCTTTGAGTTGGCGGGCAACGCCCATTCCGCCCTCGGGAACGCTCTCCCCATCGAGGATGAAAAGGTCAACCGGCTTCTTGGAATCGACATACAGACGAAGAGCGGCAGCCGTCGCAAACTCATGAATCTTGTGCGGTTCGAGGTCTGGTGCAACCTGGCGACCAAGCGCTGATACAACTGCACCGCGCACGGTGGAATCATCGGAATAGACCAGGATGTTCAAGCTGCTCATGGGGCAAAGTCTAACCCGCAAATGGGGCTATTTCTGCGTGATGAGTTTCACCCAGACCAACCCGCCCTAGGGGTCGTCGGCTTTCGGTTTTAGCGAGCAAATCGGGAATAATCCCCTTATGACAACTTCGGCCCCAGCCGCAACCGGCCACGCAGGCAGCCATGTAAAGGCCAATCGCCCCAACATTGTTGCGGTGGGAACAATCATCTGGCTCTCCAGCGAGTTGATGTTCTTCGCAGCACTCTTTGCAATTTATTTCACCACTCGTGCGGTCCAAGGTCCAGAGGTATGGGCAGCTTCAACTGAAATGTTGAACATAAAGTTTGCTGCGATCAACACAACCGTCCTTGTTCTCTCATCAGTCACCTGTCAGTTTGGTGTCTTTGCAGCTGAAAGATTCCAGCCGGCACGCACCGGTTCTCTCTTAAAGTTCTCTAAGTGGGGAATGCGTGAATGGTTTGCACTTACCTTCTTGATGGGCGCATTCTTCATCGGCGGTCAGATTTATGAATATGCAGCTCTTGTTGGTGAAGGCCTCTCCCTCTCTTCCCGTGCATATGGTTCGGTTTTTTATCTCACTACTGGCTTTCACGGTCTTCACGTTACTGGCGGACTCATTGCATTTCTTATGGTCATGGTTCGAGTTTTCAAAGCTAGAGAGTTTGGGCACCGTCAAGCAACCACTGCAATCGTTGTCTCTTACTACTGGCACTTCGTCGACATTGTATGGATCGCGCTCTTTTCGGCGATCTATCTCATTAAGTAGGGATTGAGATGACACCAAGCAACGGTATTAAGAAGCTTTCTCGGTATCGCCGTCACCGTTGGGCCGCCCCTTCTCTGATGGTCGTGGCTCTACTTTCGGTCGGAACAACTTTTTCAATTGCGAGTGAAGCAACTCCAGATGCAACAAGTACGACCATGAATACATCACAGAGTGTGCAAATTGCCGAAGGTAAACAACTTTTCCTTAAGGGTTGCTCTTCATGCCATGGTCTCAATGCAGAAGGTGGATCAATTGCGCCTTCGCTCATTGGAGTAGGCGCAGCATCTGTCGACTTCCAAGTAGGAACAGGTCGCATGCCTATGGCCGATATGAGTCAACAAGCTATGCGCAAGAAGCCTCTATATAACGAGGCTCAGACTGCAGCTCTAGCTGCTTACGTTGCATCTCTCGCTCCTGGACCAGCAATTGTTGATGAAGCATCTCTAACTTGGGAACGAGATGGAAGTACATCTGCAGGCGGAACTCTCTTCCGTAACAACTGCGCAATGTGTCACAACTTCTCAGGCCAAGGCGGTGCTCTTACTCAAGGGAAGTACGCACCAACTCTCATGGGCGTTGAGGCGAAATACATTTACGAGGCAATGATTACCGGACCACAATCCATGCCAAAGTTTTCTGATAAAACAATTACACCTGCTGAGAAGTTATCTATTATCAAGTGGGTCAAGGCAGCTCAGACTGAACCAAATCTAGGTGGCGCATCTCTTGGTCGTGTTGGTCCGGTAACAGAAGGTTTGCTTGCTTGGACATTTGGCTTGGGAATACTCATCGGCGTTGCCGTGTGGTTAGCATCGAAGGCGAGATAAATACATGACAACAGATATCCAAAAGTTTCCAGATCCAGGCTTGCCTGAGCATCAACATCGAAAAGCCGATCACGATCCTAAAGCTGCCGATGCTGCTGAAAAGAAAGTCGCAATACTCTTCCTCATTTCTGCTCTAGGTGCAGTCCTTCTTATCTACTCCTACATCTTTGTTCGCGAAGATGTTTGGTTCTTCATCCCTGTCATGGGCGATACCAACGCAAAACAATTTGGTATCGGCATGGGAATGGCGATCTCGCTTTTCTTTATTGGTATGGGCGCTATTCAATGGGCTCGCACACTTATGCCAGACAACGAAGTTGTGGCACAACGACATGAGTTCCGCTCCGAAGATGCTGACCGTGAAGATTTTGTTGCAACCGTTAAAGAACGTGCTGGTGTTGCAGGTCTAGGGCGTCGGCCATTCATTAAGCGATCTCTCGGACTTGCTTTGGGGCTAGCTGGTCTCTCACCTCTTGTATTGCTACGCGACTTGGGTCCGCTTCCTAAGAATGAGCTCAGTAAGACTTCTTGGAAAGCCGGCACCCGACTTGTCACCGATCCCGGTGACCGCCCCATCAGACCTTCAGATCTAGAAGTGGGTTCAGTCGCCCAAATACTTCCGGAGTTAGCGCCTGGTCAGAAACGAACTTTGGAAGATATCGGCAAGGATGCCGTGCTCTTGATTCGTGTTCGCCCCGCTGAATTCAATCTTGATGCCGAAAGACTTTCATGGACGCACGAGGGAATCATCGCTTTTTCAAAGATTTGTTCTCACATGGGCTGCGCGGTTGCCCTATATGAACAACAGACTAAACATCTTCTCTGCCCATGTCATCAATCCACATTCGACGTGACTCGCGCAGCAAAAGTAATTTTCGGTCCTGCAGCTCGCCCACTTCCACAGTTGGCAATCACCGTAGATTCCGAAGGTTATCTAGTGGCACAGCAAGGCTTTACCGAACCGGTTGGACCTAGTTTCTGGGAGCGTTCCTCATGAGTAAACAAGAAAAAGTCCTCGGTAGCGTCGCAAATTATGTCGACGAGCGCACCGGCGCAGCTAAATGGATGAAGAAAAACCTGACCAAGGTCTTTCCTGATCACTGGTCATTTATGTTGGGCGAAGTCGCTCTCTACTCATTTGTCATTCTGCTCCTGACTGGAACTTTTCTTACTTTCTGGTTTGATCCATCACAGAACGAAGTTGTTTATAACGGTTCGTACGAGCCGCTGAAAGATGTAGAGATGACTGCTGCATATGCATCAACTCTGCACATCTCCTTTGATGTTCGTGGCGGACTATTGATGCGCCAGATTCACCACTGGTCTGCTCTCATCTTTATGGTGGCAATCGTTGCCCACTTGCTCCGCGTCTTCTTTACTGGGGCATTCCGTAAGCCACGCGAATTCAACTGGCTAATTGGTGTTGGACTTCTTACTCTAGGAATCGTCGAAGGATTCTTGGGTTACTCACTTCCAGATGATCTGCTCTCTGGCACAGGTATTCGCATCGCCGAAGCAATCATTCAGGCAATTCCAGTCGTGGGTTCATATCTTGCGTTTTTTGCCTTTGGTGGCGCATTTCCTGGTCACGTATTTATCTCGCGCATTTATACCGTTCACGTTCTTTTGCTACCAGGAATATTCCTCGCGCTCATTACAATTCACTTAATGCTCGTCTGGTACCAGAAGCACACGCAATATCCCGGTCCTGGTCGCACAGAGAAGAACGTTGTTGGCTATCCATTAATGCCTGTCTATATGGCTAAGGCTGGTGGATTCTTCTTCATAGTTTTCGGAGTGTGCGCATTCCTCGGAGCTGTCGCATCCATTAATCCCATCTGGTTATATGGTCCGTATACGCCGGGGCAAATCTCGGCCGGTTCCCAACCCGACTGGTACATGGGATGGCTGGACGGCTTAGTTCGTGCCGCTCCCCCAATTGAGACTCACGCCTTTGGTCATACCATTTCATGGAACATACTTATTCCTGGCCTTATTATCCCTGGCATTCTCTTCACAGGAATGGCGCTCTATCCATTTATCGAAAGCTGGATGACCGGAGATAAGCGCGAGCACCATCTCCTAGAACGGCCACGCAATAATCCCAATCGAACCGCAATTGGCGCAATGTCACTTGCATTTATGTTGGTCTGCCTTGTAAATGGTGGAAACGACATCATCGCAACTCAATTCAATTTAACGATCAATGGAATCATGTGGTTTACCCGCATTGGCCTCTTTGTTATCCCACCAATTGTGTTTGTTATAACCAAGCGCCTCTGTCTCTCGCTGCAACGTGCAGATCGCGATCTAGTTCTCCATGGTCGCGAGACCGGTCGACTAGTGATGACCGCTGAGGGTGAGTTCGTCGAGGTTCATGAACCACTAAGCGCTGAAAAGATTTATACCCTCACTCAACACGAACAGAATGCGCCACTTGCTCTGCCTGATGTAGATGCAAACGGTGTTCGCGGAGTCGGTGGAATGAAGGGCAAGTTACGTAAGCGCGCAAGCATCGCTGCTGCCGAACAAGTTCCTTCTCCTACTCTCACTGAAGCAAAAGAGATCGAACACCACTAACTGAGTGGCGTTATCTCGCCCAGTACCAGATTTTGCTGGGGCAGCTCATACCCGCATTCTCCATCCACGGACCTGGAGCGCCGGTTCCACAATGAGGATTTGATGCGATCAGGCTGCCCCACCACATGCTGCTCGAGGAATTACTCGTCGTCAGGAGTCCCAACCCGCCGGAGTCATACCAAGGCATTCTAAGTTCTACACCATTATCGGCATAGCTCCAGCTACCAAACTTTGTAATCTGTGAAATATTCGTATTGCCATTGGAGCTAGATACAAAGCTGTATGCAGAGTTTGCTGTGTACGCCCCTCCCCACGAACCTAATGAATCTGCATCAAATCTGAAATCAAATCCTGATGAGCTGCGTTTGATGGAGTCGGCCCATGAGAGTATTGAATACTTTCCCCCTTGTGAAGTGAGCACAGTTGGATCAGAGGGCGGGTTCGTAGCATTCACAGAGAGAGCCTCTGCCGCAGTCCACGGGGCAACACCATTTGCAACAATCAAAGTCCAGCCGCCGCCCGCTCGAACCATATCTGCGTAAATTTGAAACGCGTTGTTGCTATTAATGCCCGGAAGCTTT
>CAFBPI010000011.1_pt1 | contig 24126 bp, 24 predicted proteins | sample 7269671 | NCBI WGS metagenome assembly CAFBPI01 (sample SAMEA6814142, study PRJEB35770) | freshwater metagenome | biome: Freshwater; feature: Freshwater reservoir; material: water | place: Czech Republic | collected 2017-06-27 | depth 30m m | reverse complement strand
GTTTAATCTCTGCTCTCTGCGAAAAAGGCGTCACTGGTGAAGTTCGCGTGCTCTCCGATAGTGCGCGCACGGCACAAGAGGCAGCATCTGCATTAAATATTGAAGTTGGCCAGATTGCATCGTCTCTGATATTTAAACTTCCTGATGGTTCACCACTCTTAATCATTACAAGTGGCCGCCATCGCGTTGATACCGACTTAGTTGCAAAGAACTTAGGCATCGCAGAACTTGGCCGAGTGGATGCTGATTATGTTAAGGAGAAGTCAGGCTTCTCGATTGGCGGGGTAGCTCCGCTCGGTTGGTTAACTCCCGCTACCGTCCTCATTGATCAAGCACTGAATGACTACGACGTTGTGTGGGCTGCTGCTGGGCATCCCCATGCGGTGTATCCAACTTCATTTACTGAATTACTAGCATGTACTGGCGCGCAACCAATGGTTGTTGGCGAATAGGGTCGAACTAGACTTCCTCCATGGGCACTCGAACCAAGAAACCAACTCCGCCCGAATTAGGGCGTAAAGGTGCATCTGTACTGCGCAATAGAGCCGCACTTCTTAAAGCGACACAAGAAATATTAGCTGTTAAAGGGCACGCCACTACCGTCGAAGATATTGCAGCACATGCCGATGTAGCCGTAAGTACGGTTTATAAACATTACAAAGATAAAGATGCATTAATAGCCGCATCGATTATGACTGCATTTCAGGAATGGGAGCTTTGGGCAGAGAGTTTTGTGGCGGACTCTTCCGACCCATTAGAACAACTAGTGATACCGATGCGAGTTTTTGTTCGTCTGCATCAGACCCATCCGCATCACGCACGGACTTTAGTTAATTTCTTTGATGTAACAGCAAAGATTGTGCCTCAGCTTCAAGAGAAACTCAGCAGTCATATCAAAGCGCTGTGCAAGGCAGGAATTCTGAACTTGGAGAACCCCGCATTTATTGCAAAATCACTTCATGCAGTTCTCACCTTTGCTGTCATTAACCAAGTAATTGATCCAAAGAGCACAGTTAAAGATTGTGATGAGGCTGTTCGAATTGCACTGGGGATGCTTGGCCTATCCCCTGCCAAAGCAAATAAACTAGTAAGCAAACCGCTTCCATCGCTTAAGTAATTCGCTACTTGTTCGCTATCGGATCTTAAGATTTGGTTTTTCGATTAGGAACATACATCCCCAATATGCACTGAAGGCCACAAATATTCCACCGTAGATATCAATCACATAATGCTGGTGCAGAAAAACAGTTGCCGGAAGTATGAGGACGAACCAGCCCATCAGTATCCAACTGGTCCGCGGTGCTCGTGTGCGAAGTCGCCACATTGCCAGAATCGATACCACTGACCAAGTCACGTGGTTCGAGGGAAATCCATTAAGAGGCTGATCATTGCCGTAAATAATATTTACCAGCACCCAATCAAAGGGCGAATTTTCTGGCACCGGCGTTCGAGGAACCTGAGTTTGAAAGAAGGCATAAGCAACATCCAGCATTAGTTGGCCGACGATGATGGCAATTCCATTAACGAGAAAAGCTTTATAGCCACCTATTTTCAAGGAGAGAAGCGGAACAACAAGGGCTGCGAGAAGATGAAAGCTTAGGTAAGGGATCACGAATATCGAAATAACCGGGATCTTCTCGTCCAGCCATCCTTTCATGATGAGCGGCTCATAGGAGTAATGCGCCTTATTGAAAATTTCATAGGTTACAAAGGCGAGAACTATTCCCAGGAACACAAGAAAGACCCCGAGCTTCTGCCTTGAACTTAACTTTTTCATGTGAACAAAATACCTCGTACCTGTACATGTGTATAGATTCCTTCTGAGCGTATTAGGCTTAACTCACTATGAAATTGCATGTAGAGGTGTCAGGCTCGGGAGAACCGTTACTTCTCATTCATGGTCTTGGCTCTGCATCTACTGCATGGAAACCATTGCTTCCAGCATTAACCTCTCACTTTCAAGTGATCACAATCGATCTGCCCGGACATGGTCAATCCCCGTTAGAACATGGCACCCACCTCGATCCAGAATCACTTGCTCGTTTAATTCTCACTTATCTTGACCAAGTGAATATTTCGCGCGTGCATGTTGTCGGCAACTCACTCGGCGGCTGGGTTGCACTTGAATTAGCAGCACTTGCACCCGAAAGAGTGAAGTCAGTAGTCGGCTTGGCACCCGCTGGCCTGTGGTTGAAACCCGATATCACTCGTGTGCGCGGGGAAGCTCGTGCGCGATTGATGGCAAAGACCTTACATAAGTCTGCACCAAAATTATTGCGATATAAGTTCGCACGTCAAATAGGTTTTGGCACTGTTAGTCCACAATGGGATCGCCTAGAAATAGAAACCTGCGTGGATGCAACAATTGCTATGGGAACATCGCGAGGTTACTTTCCTACCTGGGATGCCTTTCTTGGAAAGAGATTTGACGAAAAGATTTCACCATCGATTCCAGTCACTATAATTTTTGGAGACACGGATAACACTCTTCCAGCTCATTCTTCACAGGAGCGATCACTTGCACCAGCTCATGCCAAATGGATTGTTATTCCGCAATGCGGACATGCTCCAATGTGGGACCATCCTCAAACTGTGATTTCGTATATCGAAGAAACTTGTCGTGGATAACTTGATTACAGTTATCTATTTCTGGGAAGTACAAGGATTCGGCGCCGCCCGCGCTTTCACCCGAATGGCGTTGGATCGAGCAGCACTTCGTAAAGACCCTGCAATCTCATTTTTTAAACTACTAGGAACCGGAAAGGGAGAGACATTCACTCCCAAAGATGCCAATCCTCGCCGCTGGGGTTTACTCGTCACTCTCAGAGAGGAAGACCTTGAGAACTTTGATCACGGCACCGTTACAAACAGCTGGCGAAAATTTGCAGTATCTGAGTATCGCGCGGTGCTTAAGCCCATTAGTTCTCATGGAGCGTGGTCAATGCGCGAACCATTTATTGTTGAACAATTTGCTTGGGATGGGCCTATTGCGGCAATTACTCGTGCGCGCATTAAGTGGCGCTTTAATCGCACTTTTTGGAGAGCGGTTCCATCCGTGACGAGCTCACTCCATTCATCTCCCGGATTGCGTCACGCAATCGGTATCGGTGAGGCGCCGATCGGATTACAGGGCACTTTTTCAATCTGGAATTCGGCAAGTGATCTCCGAAATTTTGCCTATAAAGGAGCTGCCCATACGGCAGCGATTCAACAGACCGAAAAACTAGGCTGGTATGCGGAGGAGCTTTTCGCGCGCTTTGCAATTATTGAAGAGAGTGGTTCTCTCTAACCCGCCCGTAAGGCAGAATTAGGACATGTCAATACGCCAGTATCGCCCAAAGGGTAATAACCGTCGCGGAATTTCGACATCGCAAGGCGCAATACTTCTCAGTCTGCTAGCTCTTGCACTCCTCTTTCAAATCTCTTATCCCCTCGTCAACGGTGAAGCGCTTCGTATAATTACTTTGCTCACCGTTTATTTCGGAGCAGCTGTAATGCTGATGCATGCTTTTCTCTCCTTCGGCGGGCGATACTTTATAACTTACTTCCTCGTCACATTTACCTTTGCACTCCTGATAGAGCAAATGGGAAGTCGCACGGGTTGGCCATTTGGGAGTTATGTCTATGACGAAAGTTTAGGAATACAGATTGCTGGTGTTCCACTCGTCGTACCCTTCGCTTGGATCATGATGACGCATCCACTGCTCATCGCTGCACGCCGCCTAACGCCACAATGGGTATTTCTCTATGGCGGAGCAGGTTTGATGGCGTGGGATTTATTTCTTGATCCACAAATGGTTTCTGCAGGGCGCTGGACTTGGGCCGTTAGTGGGCCACATGTTCCATTTCAACCCGAGATTCCACTTTCAAATGCCGCGGGTTGGCTCTTTGCCGGCATGGGATTAATGGCGATTTTGCATCTTGCTCTTCCTAAAGAGCGACGAAAGGTTGGCGCGAATTCAACCGTCCCTGATATTTTTCTTGGATGGACTCTCTTCTCTGGAATCGTAGGAAATCTTTTCTTCTTTGATCGTCCAGGAGTTGCATTTATTGGCGCGTTAGTTTTTGGCGCGCTCTTAGCGCCCTATTTCTTCAGCATCACACTTGGCCGTCCTGACCATATCTAAATGACTCTTTTTCCATTCATACTCTGTTGTGCCGCATTCTTAACTGCGACAATAAATGCCCTGACCATGCGGGTAGTCCGAGCCGCAGGTTCAAGAGATATCACTGAAAGCATTGCGATATTGATTCCTATGCGCAACGAAGAACGCAACGTCACCGAATGCGTCGAGTCGGCTTTAGCCTCTACACAATTGTCCAACTTCTCGGTCACGGTTTTAAACGACAATTCAACGGATCAGACGGAGCGACTTCTTACCGATTTTGGCCCCCGCATCACAGTTCTGCAAGGAGCGGCGCTTCCCGCGGAGTGGATGGGTAAGAATTTCGCGCTCTCGCAATTATCAGAGAGAAGCGGAGCCGAATTCCTAGTTTTTTCTGATGCGGATGTTCGTCTTACACCGAAGGCAATATCTTCCAGTGTTGCTCTCATGCAGAGATTAAACTGGGATTACATCTCGCCATATCCGCGACAAGTTGCACGATCTTTCGCAGAACTCCTTATTCAGCCGCTCCTTCAATGGTCTTGGATGTCGAGCGTAATTCTTCGAATTGCGGAGAAATCACAACGCCCCTCCACAACGATTGCTAACGGTCAGCTCTTTATTGTTCGGCGTTCGGCTTATGAAGAGATCGGTGGACATGAAAATATAAAGAATGAAGTTCTCGACGATATGGAACTTGCGCGTGAATTAGTCCGGCACGGATTTCGCGGAGGAGTTGCGGATGCTAGTCAGGTAGTTTCATGTCGCATGTATGAAAGCGGTAAAGAACTCATTGAGGGCTACACCAAATCTCTCTGGCGAGCATTTGGTGGCGTCTCTGGAACCGTCCTTGCGATTCTCATTCTGACGTGGACTAGCTTGACTCCCTTCTATGGTGCACTCACCGGCTCCCTGCTTGCCTGCGGAGGGCTCGTTCTCACGACCTTATCAAGAGTCGTTGTCGCAATTCGTACTCGCTCCAATGTTTGGCTCTCACTCCTGCATCCACTTGCCATTCTCTTTCTCCTACTTCTTATTGCCCTTTCGTGGATGAAAAAGCGCAACGGGACACTTCAATGGCGCGGGAGAACTATTTAATGAAAATAGTTGTAATTGGCGCCGGTGTAGGTGGAATGTCTGCCGCTATTCGCTTAGCTAAAGCAGGGCACCAGGTTTCTATCTATGAAGGATCTGATCGCACGGGAGGAAAATGTCGTACCGAATGGATCGGAGATTACGCCTTTGATACCGGTCCATCACTTCTGACATTGCCGGCGGTCTACCGAGATCTTTTCTTAAAAACCGGCAAACGGATTGAACATATTCTTCAGATAAATCCAGTTGACCCTGCCTTCGACTATCACTTTGCCGATGGCACCCAGATCACCTTTCCGAATCTCTCCATCAATCAGACTTGTGCGGCGATTGATGAGGCAATAGGTAAAACGGCGGGTAATCAATGGCATGACTTGATGCAGCGAGCCGAACATATGTGGGATGTTTCCCGTGGTCCATTCGTAGAATCTGAGCTCACCTCCATACTCGGACTGCTTAAGCGCAAGAATATTCTCCGTGACCTGCGCGCAATCTCTCCATTCACCTCACTCCGTAATTTAACCAAGAGCTACACAAATAGCCCTTATCTGACTGCGATTATCGATCGCTATGCCACGTATACCGGTTCAGATCCACGCAAAGTTCCGGCAGTTTTGTTAACAATCGCATTTATTGAAAGTTCATTCGGCGCATGGCATATCCAAGGTGGCCTCGGACAACTTTCGGTCGCATTAGAAGATCGCGCACGTCAATTAGGCGTTGAGATCCATCTCAACACTGATGTGGCAGCTATTACCAACGCCCATGGCGCAGCTACCGGAATCGAACTACACAATGGCGAGATAATCCTTGCCGATGCTGTTGTTGCAAATGCCGATGCTGAATATGTCTATAACCAACTACTTCCCACAGACCTGCGCGAGACTCGCAAAGAGCGAAAGAAACTTAAGAGTGCAGAGAAATCTCTTGCCGGCTTCTCGCTATTGCTTGGTTTAGATAACACTAAAATTTCCAGTATTCCGCCTCGACTCAAGCATCACTCCGTATTCTTTCCCGAGAATTACGAGCGAGAATTTGATCAGATATTTACCGAGAAAGTCCCCGTCGACGATCCCACCATTTATATCTGCTCCCCTGCCGATCCACTGATGGTGAAGGGAGAGAATAAGGAGGCCTGGTTTGTTCTGGTCAATGCTCCGCGGCACCAACCCGGAACCGGCTTTGACTGGAGTGTTAATCCAGCGGCATATGCAGCCAAGATAATTGCAAAATTAGATGCGCTCGGCCTAGAAGTCTCGAGCAGATTAGATGTAATGGAGTTTCGCACTCCTCTTGATCTCCAGAACTCAGTGAAAGCTCCAGGCGGTTCTATTTATGGAACTTCAAGTAACTCTGCACGATCTGCTTTTCAACGAGCAAGCAATCGTTCACCACTCAAGAATCTATATTGCGTAGGAGGTTCAGCACATCCTGGTGGCGGCCTTCCTTTAGTGGGAATCAGCGCTGAGATTGTGGCTAACGCAATTTTAGGCGTTTAAAGTAGACCGACGAAAGATGTATGAATGCAATGGCCTGCATTGCGGCCCACACTGCGGCTACTACATTTACGATTTCAAGATTAAGCAAATAGCTGATTAATGCAATAAAGAGAAGGCTTGCACGAACTGGACGTTCCGCAATTGTCACAGCACCAATCTCTCGCTCTCCAAGCCCAGCGCTCCGTGCGCGAATGTATTCCTGAGTAAATGCCAGAACCCAGGCAATCAAGATTAGTCGGAAGTCTGCTCCTAATCGATAGAAAGCCAATACCCAGAAGACTTCACTGAGTCGGTCGACAATCGAATCAATCATCGCGCCACGGGTGGAACTCTTCTCCGAAATCATTGCGAGAGATCCATCAATACCATCGCAGAATAGTGAGAGTACGAGTAACGCCGGAGCCCACCAAGTAAGAGCAGTAGGCCAAGTCGCAATTGCAGCAACTAATCCAAGTAGGGTCACAAAATTTGGAGTAACTCGTAATTTATGAAGCGGCCCGACGATGCGGTAAGAGATGGCGAGCCAAGCTTTAACAATTCCTGAAATCTCTGCGTTGCCGTGGAGCGAGCTCCACGTGGCAAAGTATTTATCGCGTTGCACGAGAATCAAAGCCCAAATTTTTAGCGATATCAACGGTCGCGCTGGAAGTATTCATCGTATAGAAGTGCAATCCCGGTACGCCGGCATCCAATAATTCATCGCAGAGATGAGTCGCAAGTTCTACGCCAAGTTTTGCTACATCCGATGGATTATCTCCCAAATCTAGAAAAGCTTTCTCAATTTTTGTCGGAATGGGAGTTCCGCTGAGTTCTGCCATTCGTTTGAGTTGTTTAAGATTTGTTATAGGCAGAATTCCAGCAATGATAGGGAGCGAGGAACCCTTTCGTTGTAAGCGTTCGACGAGTGCAATCCATTTTGCAGATTCAAAGAAGAATTGAGTTGTTGCAAAGCTTGCGCCTAGCTCCTCCTTGCGAAGTAAGACATCTACATCACGATCCAGATTTCCAGCACTTGCTGGGTGTCCATCAGGGAAAGCTGCAACGCCGATAGTGAAGTCACCTGTGTGCGCCGCAATTTCGACGAGCTGGTCTGCATGATCAAAACCGCCAGGTGTACTGACCCATGGCGCTGACGGGCCTTGTGACGGATCGCCACGAAGAGCGAGAATGCTCTTAATGCCCGCCTCTTTGTACTGCCCAAGAATTTCTACGATCTCAGATTTAGTGGAGCCCACACATGTGAGGTGTGCAACGGTAGCGATACCAGTCTTCTCGGTTATCTCTTTGGTGATGCGAACGGTTCGATCTCGTGTGCTGCCACCTGCGCCATAGGTCACAGAAATGAAATCTGGAGCCAGCGCACGAAGGTCGGCCATCGCGGCCCAGAGACGTTCTTCGCCATCACTGTCTTTTGGCGGGAAGAACTCCACAGAAAAGGTAGTCGAACTCATAGAAGACGCAGGTTACCCTTGCTTCGTGACTTTCGCGGAGACCTTCAGCCTTAAAGAGCATAAAGATTTAGTGAATTCTGCGCTGGCCGAATTTTCTACCCGTGAATGCGATTATCTGCGCGGGATTGGCAGCGAGCTCAATGATGTTGCCACGGCGATGCATAGTTTCATCTGTGATTCAGGAAAACGACTTCGCCCGCTCTTTGCTTATGTCGGCTACCTGGGAACCGGTGCACACCCAGATGAAGTGGCTCTGCAGGCAGCTTCATCATTAGAACTGATCCATGTCTGCGCCTTGATGCATGACGATGTTATGGATGGTTCTGATTCTCGCCGCGGAGCGCCATCGATTCACAAGGCATTTGAGGCAATTCATAAGTCGAATAACTCTCTCGGCTCTGCCGAACAATTTGGAATATCTTCCGCCATTCTTTTGGGAGACCTTGCTCTTATCTGGTCCGCAAAAATGCTTCACCAATCCGGTTTGCCATCCGATGCACTTCTCCGCTCACTGCCTATGTATGACGAGATGCGCGTTGAACTCATGGCTGGTCAATATTTGGATGTGTATGAGTCCACTCTTTCCTCGCAGAGTGTTGAGCGTTCGCTCAAAGTTGCACGGTATAAATCTGGAAAATACACAATTGAACGCCCACTTCAATTTGGTGCCGCAATGGGAAGCGCACATCCCGAGAAGTTAATGAAAGCCTATTCTGATTACGGGCTTCCGCTCGGTGAAGCATTCCAATTGCGCGATGACGTACTTGGTGTCTTTGGTAATCCATCCGAGACTGGCAAGCCCGCCGGGGATGATCTGCGGGAAGGCAAACGAACCGTTCTTCTCGCAACAACTCTGGATCGGGTCTCACCCGCACAGCAAGCAATCATCAACGAACATGTGGGTAATGCAAATCTCTCCGCCGATGGCGTTGAAGAAGTGCGCAACATCATGGTGACAACCGACTCACTGGCAGAGCTAGAAGACTTGATTGAGCGCCTCACCCAAGCTGCACTTTCAGCACTGGATAACGAGGTAATTGCTAAAGTTGCCCGCACATCTCTCGCAGAATTAGTCTCAATTGCAACCCGAAGGAATACATGAAACAAGTTAAAGGACCAACCGATCACGTTGTAATCGTTGGTGCTGGCCTAGGTGGATTAAGCGCGGCGCTGCGCCTTGCCGGCGCTGGTCGCAAAGTAACGGTTGTTGAACGCGAAAGTGTTCCGGGTGGACGCAATGGACTGCTCAATAAAGATGGTTACGCATTTGATACCGGTCCCAGCGTCTTAACTATGCCTGACCTCATTCAAGATTGCTTCTCCTGCGTCGGTGAAAATATGAAAGATTGGCTCGAACTTCTTCCCCTCAAACCTTTATATCGCGCTTTTTATCACGATGGTTCGACGCTCGATGTTCATGCTGAAACCGGACGTATGCAAGAAGAGATTCGCAACGTTATCGGTGCCGATGAGGCAGCTGGCTATGGCCGCTACGTCGATTTTGTGACGAAGCTTTATAAGTATGAGATGAAAGATTTCATCGATCGCAATATTGATTCACCACTAAATTTGCTCACTCCTAATCTTGCCCGATTGGTAGCGCTCGGTGGATTCAAGCGCTTGGCACCAAAGGTCAACGAGTTTCTTAAAGATCCGCGTACCCAGAAGGTTTACTCCTTCCAGGCGATGTATGCCGGCGTGAGTCCACAGCAAGCACTCGCGATTTACGCCGTGATTGCTTATATGGATTCAGTCAATGGTGTCTTCTTTCCTAAGGGTGGCATGCATGCCGTCCCCCGCGCTCTTGCTGGCGCAGCCGCTAAACATGGCGTCGAGTTCAAGTACAACACAACAGTTACATCTGTAGAACATTCAAATGGTCGTGCGCGTGCGGTTATCACTGATACCGGTGAACGCATCGAAGCTGACGTTGTAGTTCTTAATCCTGATCTACCTGTTGCATGGCGAGATTTACTGGGTAAGACGCCGCGCCAAGTAAAGAACCTTAACTACTCACCTTCATGCGTAACGCTGCTCGTCGGCTCTAATAAGAGCTATGACCGATTAGCCCATCACAATATTCACTTTGGAAAGTCATGGGATGGCGTCTTTGATGAACTAATCACTAAGAAGCAATTAATGAGTGATCCGAGCCTGCTCGTTACTGTTCCTACCCATGATGACAAGGACCTCGCCCCTGCAGGAAAATCTAGTTATTACATTCTCTTTCCTACTCCAAATCTGACTGCCGATATAGATTGGAAAGTTCAGGCTTCGAAATATCGCGATCAAATGATTCGCACTATGGAAGAACGTGGCTACACCGGCTTTAATGATTCAATCGAGGTAGAGCAGATGACAACTCCATTGGATTGGCAAGCGCAAGGGATGGAAGCTGGCGCACCATTTGCTGCCGCCCATACCTTCTTCCAGACTGGCCCGTTCCGCCCTCGCAATATGGCACAAGGATTTGAGAATGTTGTGTTCGCTGGTTCTGGTACTCAGCCAGGAGTGGGAGTACCAATGGTGCTTATCTCTGGTCGCTTAGCTGCCGAACGGATCGTCGGGCCAGTTCTTTAATTATTATCAAATACCTTTATAGAACCGTCATAGCAGGCAACCCAAGTTCGATCCGTGGGGCCGTCATAAGTAATTCCAATAGGTTCTTTGCAAGTCTTTATAGTTTGAATGACGTTCATATCCGATGTGCGAACTTTAGAGATTGTGCTACCAAAAAAGTTAACAACAAAGAGCGCGGTTCCATCAGTTGATATCGCCAAGCTTCGTGCGGCTTTGCCAGTAGCAACTGTCTTAATTGGCTTCTTCTTGATTAAGTCCCACGCAATCACTTTTCCGGCAGCATTGAGAGTTGCATAAACACGAGTGCCATCGGGCGAAAGAACTACGGCTCTTGGATTAGAACCAATCGGAATAAGAGTTTGAGAGAAATCCATGAGGTCAATCACGTGGAGATTTGTTCCGCCCATCTCGGCCACATAAGCCTTAGAGCTATCTTCGCTCACAGCAATGCCACGTGGGTAGCGACCTAATTTGATGGTGCGTACAACCTTCTGCTTCGCCACTGAAATCACGGTGACGGTATAACCACACCAATTACTGACCAGAATATATTTGTTGTCCGGAGTTACCTGCACAACTTTTGGAACTGCTCCAACCGGATAGACCGCATCAATCTCAAGAGTTGCCAGATCAACTCGAGAGAGAAAGCTAGAGTCGTATCCAGATGCTGGAGAACAGACATCGTGGCCTTCTTTGGTAAAACCTTTGCCATACATCGCGTAGTTGGTGAAATAGAGATAGTTGCCATCCGGTGAGAATGCACCTTCTACAGGTGCGCCTCGATAGAGCCCTGAGTACTGCGAATAACCGAAATCACTCAGGCGCACCGAGTCAGGAATAGTGTGTAACAAATCGAAGGTAACGGCGTCATAAACGGTAACCGTATGGTTGTACATCATGTTATGTGCGCTCACTAAGCCGTTCTGATTGGAGAGAACGGATTTAGGACTGATTCTGCCGGTGATGTTTTTGACCAGAACCATCTTGGTTTGATCAGCACTTTCATCCTGCGCGGCAGATATTGCGGTACTGCTGATTAAGGCGATGGCTACTACCCCGATAAAAAACGATTTCTTCATCCGAGGAGTACTTCGATCTTTTTGCCAGGAAAACGTGCGGCAAAGTTTTCGTGACCACCAAGACCAGAAATCTCTAGAAGTACGGCCACGCTCTCGACAACTCCCCCACATTGTTCTATCAAGGCTGATGCAGCAGCAAGTGTGCCCCCGGTAGCCAGCACATCATCGATCAGAAGAACACGTTCGCCCGGGTCAACGGCATCCTTGTGGATCTGAAGAGTGCTCTCGCCATATTCGAGGGAGTAGCTTTCAGAATAGGCCGGAGCTGGGAGTTTTCCACTCTTTCGAATCGGAACAAATCCTTTACCTGTTAACTGCGCAACGGCGGCTGCAAATATAAAGCCTCTCGCCTCGACGCCGGCAACGAGATCGTAATTTCTACTGACATCGGCAAAAGCTTGGACTGAAAGTGAAAAACCTTGGTGATGGCGGAGCATTGGAGTTATGTCTTTAAAGAGGATGCCGGGGGTAGGAAAATCCTGCACATCACGAATGAGTGAAACGAGCAGTTCTGCATCGGGGGGCTTCATACAACTCCTTAAAATGAATCAGGCTCCGAAGGATATCCCCCGGAGCCTGATTCGACTATTCAACTTCTATTAGCTAATCCAGTTATTAATTGGAGACTGTAAGAAGTAGATCACGAATAGACCAGAAACAAAGTAGAGAAGTCCGTGAACTTCCTTACCGCGACCTTGGACTAAGCGAACGAGAACGTGGGAGATGAATCCAGCACCGATACCTACTGAAATGTTGTAAGTAAATGGCATAAGAATCATGGTCAAGAACGCTGGAATACCAATTCCATAATCTGACCAGTCCACATCCTTGATCTGAGCCATCATCAAGAATCCGACGATGACAAGAGCAGGAGTAGCAGCTTCGTAAGGAATAACTGCAACGAGTGGCGCTAAGAAAGTAGTGAGCAGGAAGAGAACTCCAGTCACGATAGAAGCTAGGCCAGTACGAGCACCTTCTCCGACACCGGATGCAGATTCGATGTAGCTGGTGTTGGAAGAGATGCTTCCAGCGCCACCTGCCATTGCTGCTACGGAGTCAACGAAGAGGATCTTGTTGTTATTAGGAACGTTGCCGTCCTTATCAATAAGGCCACCTTCGGTTGCAATCGCTGTAACTGTTCCGACGGTGTCGAAGAAGTCAGAGAGCAAGAGTGTGAAGACTAGAAGGATTGCCGCGATGATGGTGACACCATCAACATGGAATCCACCGAGTAGGTCGAAATCACCAAAGAGGCTGAAATCTGGCTTTGCGACAATATCTGAAGGAATCGATGGCACGTTTAGTCCCCATCCCTTTGGATTGACCTTGCCAGTTGCGCCATCAAAGTTAGGGCCAATCTTGAAAGCCTTCTCTACGATGATTGCAAGAACAGTTGCGGCGATGATGCTAATAAGAATTGCGCCCTTAACTTTTTTCACCAAGAGTGCAATCATCAAGATCAGACCGAAACCGAAGATGATAATTGGCCATCCGACGAGAGTTCCGTTATCGCCAAGTGTGACCGGAACTGGTCCGGCACCTGTACGACGAACAAATCCGGCATCGACCAGACCGATTAATGTGATGAAGAGTCCGATACCAACCGAGATTGCAATCTTGAGTTGCTGAGGGACGGCGCGGAATACCGCTGTTCGAAAACCAGTCAGCACAAGAATCGTAATAATGATTCCTTCAACAACAATAAGGCCCATTGCATCTGCCCATGTCATTTTGGATGCGATACCAACAGCGACGAATGTATTAAGTCCGAGGCCAGTTGCGAGCGCCAATGGGAAATTGGCAACTGCTCCCATGAGGATGGTTAAGAGACCAGCCATGAGTGCAGTCATAGCTGCAACCATTGCTAAGTTGGGTTGAGAGCCATCGCCACCGAGATACTTGCCGGTGCTGTCTTTCGCGAGGCCGATGATGAGCGGATTGAGAGCAACGATGTATGCCATAGTGAAGAATGTGACGAAACCGCCACGGATTTCACGGCCTACTGTTGATCCGCGTTCTGAGATTTTGAAGAACGAATCGAGCATGGTGGACCTTCCTGATTTTGTTATCGGGGGTGTTTGCGACCCCGTGTAAATTGTCGGCTCACAAAACCGTGGGAATAGGTGGAAAATACTCGTCCACAGCACTTACTCAGGGGTTCGCCACGCTGGAGCTTAGCCAGACCCTAGAATCACCCGCATGGATGAGCTAACCAGAGCGGGAATTCTTGACCCCGAGCTGCGCGCTTCCTACGCCGAGTGCAAACGCCTCAACTCATTGCACGGCAAGACTTATTACTTAGCCACTCTGCTTCTACCCCCTGAGAAGCGTCCTCATGTCCATGCGCTCTACGGCTTTGCTCGGTATGCCGATGAAATCGTCGATGATCTTGCCTCCGAACTTACCGATGAGGAGAAAGCCCAAACTCTTCGTACCTGGGGCCAGGGCGTACTGGCTGACATCGAAGCGGGCATCAGTCACGACCATATTGGTCGCGCTCTGGTTGATACCGTGCATCGGTTTAACATTCCCATCGAATACTTTCGTGCATTTCTACATTCCATGGAGATGGATTTAACTATCACTGAATATCAAACTTTCGACGACCTTATGGAATATGTCTACGGCTCTGCCAGTGTTATTGGCTTACAGATGCTGCCAATCTTGGGTAGCACCTCCCCGGAGGCAAAGATTGCCGCTGAAAAACTAGGAACGGCCTTTCAACTGGCAAATTTTATTCGCGATGTCGGAGAAGATTTAGAACGCGGACGAATCTATCTGCCTATCACTGAACTCCAAGCACATGGCGTGAGCCACGAAGCGCTCCATGATCGGATTCTTACTCCAGCTATTGTTCAAGCCCTCAAAGCCCAGATAGCTCGCGTTCGGCAACTGCAGAAAGAGGCAGCGCCAGGAATCGCACTACTAGCACCAGAAAGTCGGGCTTGTATTGAAGCCGCCTCTGAGTTGTACTGCGGAATAGTCGATGAAGTCGAGAAGATTGATTATCAAATCTTTGACCGACGTGCCAAGACATCGACCTGGCGACGAATTCGAGTTGCGCTACCGGCGTTTTTCCGGGCTTTATCTGCGCGAAGGAATTAATCAAGCTACAGTTTGAGATAACGGGAGCCGACATGTTGGCTGAGAGGATCCGAAATTCGGATCGACCGTCGAACCAGTTCGGTAATGCGAATTGGAAAGGGGTTACTAATGGACATCAATATTATGGCGGTCTTCTTCACGGCATGGGGAACTCCGCTAACATTTCTCGAATTCTTTGCATTTCTGACTTCTGTTATCGGTGTGGGGCTTGGAGTTTTTGGTCCTCGATCAACTTGGCCATGGTGGAGTATCGGATCAGTTCTCTATCTTGTTGCGTTCTATGAATGGAAGTTATACGCCAGCGCAGCTTTGCAATTGATCTTTATCGCAGGTGGAATCTGGGGTTGGTTTGGATGGGGTAAAGAAGGTGCTCGTCCAACAAAACTTGCCCAACGCACACGCTTGTACTGGGGCGCTGCATTTATTCTCGCCTACTTCATCATTGAACCGCTACTCAAGAAAATAGGAGCGGTCTCTACTCAGATTGAAGCATTTGGATTTATTGGCAGCTGCCTTGCTCAGTTCTGGATGATCATTCAAAAATACGAGGCTTGGCCTTTATGGTTTGTCGTAGATGTTGCCTACACCTATCAATACTGGAAACAAGGTCACTCGCTAACTGCAATTCTTTATTTCATCTTTGTCCTCATCGCTGTCGCAGGATGGAAACGGTGGCACCAGCAATCTCATGCTCAATAACATCACACCAATTCTTGAAAGCATTCACGGGGCCAAAGCTAAGTGTGGCGCGACATTGCTCATCACCATTGATGGGCCCGCTGGGTCGGGCAAGACTGTTCTTGCGCAAGAAATAAGTGATGCGCTATCGACACTGGGACAAATAAGTACAACTATTCATATGGACAGTTTGTACGACGGATGGGAGAACGCGCTCACTAGCTCACTCACAACGATGCTACGAAAGCGAGTGCTTCCCGCTCTGCAAGAAGGTAAAGATTTTTCACTTCCTTACTTTGATTGGCTCATCGGTTCCTATGGTCCAGAAGAAAATTATCAGGCCGCACCTATTACAATTTTGGAAGGAGTTGGCGCTAGCCAGAGAGTTACCCGCCAATACTCCTCCGTCATTGTGTGGATTGAGGCGCCACTTGAGATCGCACTCGAGCGAGTATTGCAACGAGATGGCTATGACTTGGAAGGCCCTCTCAAAGGCTTTAAGAAAGCAGAGCTCGTGCACTTCAGCGAAGAAGCGAGTAAAGCTGCATCACATCACATCCTTCACAGCGCTTAGTCGCGCGTCATAGAGCGCATCCTCGCGCTCCCTTCTCTAAGATTTTGCTGTGTCAGACCTTTCCGGAGAGATTATTGATAGTCGCTATCAGCTGCAGAAGCTAATAGCCACGGGGGGCATGGCCAGTATTTATGAGGCCATCGATATTCGTTTGGACCGTCATGTAGCGGTGAAAATTATGCACCCACATTTAGCCAATGATGAAGAGTATGTCACTCGCTTTATTCGGGAAGCTAAAGCCGCAGCTTCACTCTCACATCCCAACGTAGTTGCAATTCAAGATCAAGGTTGGAACGAAGGTGGAGTCCCTGCCATCTTCTTAGTAATGGAACTTATTGAAGGATTCACTCTTCGTGAATTGATGCACGAAAAAGGTGCGCTCTCGATAAAGGAGGCGTTGCGCTATTTCTCGCCAGTATTGAGTGCGTTAGTTGCGGCCCATAAGTTAGGCGTCGTTCATAGAGATATAAAGCCAGAGAATATTCTTATTTCAAAAGATGGACGAGTAAAGGTGGCAGACTTTGGTCTTGCTCGAGCCGCAACAACCGGCGCCACGATGACCATCGAGTCCAGCATCATTCTCGGCAGCGTCTCTTATCTCTCCCCCGAACAAGTCTCTCGTGGTGTTAGCGACGCTCGCAGCGATGTCTATGCCCTCGGAATTGTTCTCTTTGAGATGCTCACCGGACAGCGGCCCTTTGAAGGTGACTCGCCCATTCAAATTGCTTATAAGCATGTGAACGAACGGGTACCTGCTCCTTCAACCTTGAAAGCAAGTATCACCGATAAGGTCGATCACATCGTTCTCAAAGCCACCGCTCCTAATCCAGATCAGAGATACCGCGATGCCGCCGAAATGGAACGCGATATCCAAAAGATTGAGCGAGAGCTAGAGCCGGCAAAGCGCCAACTCAGCTTGGAATTAGATGTTGCCCCAGTGATGATTCCTGAGAAGAAGAGAAAGAAAGTTCTTTCCACTCCTAAAGAGAGCGAGCCACCCATGCGAGAGAAAACTAACTCGAGCAAAGAGATTAAGCGCAAGAAAAAGACTTCGGGACGAGTTAAACGCAATCGTTTCCTCGCACTTCTCATTGTTGCAGCACTCCTCTTTGCTGGCTGGAATATGGTCGGTGGCGGCGCAAAAGTTGAGATTCCTTCCTTGGTAGGACTAAGCGTTAAGCAAGCGACAGCAACGCTTCAACAATTAGGGCTGAGCGCTGATATCCGTGAAGAAATTTTCAGTGAAGAGACAAAACCTGGACTTGTACTTGCCTCAGATCCTGGCGGTGGCGGAAAAGTTTCAGTCAATGGCACCGTTCATCTCACTCTCTCTAAAGGACCGGAGCGGATTACGGTTCCAGATATTGCCGGTGCAAGTGTGGATGATGCAATTAAGGCCATTAAGGAAGCGGGTCTGATTGTTGGAACGAGCACCCGCGCATTTAGTGAGAGTATTGCGAAAGAATCGGTCGTTAATACTTCACCGGAAATTGGTACCCCACTTCGCCGTAGCAGCGCAGTAAATATTGTCATTAGCGACGGTCAAGCATTGGGTGGAAAGTCCTATGTCGGACTCTTCTCCGACCAAGCTCTCAACGAGATTAATGATGCGGGTTTTACCGTAAATACCATCTATGCATATAGCGAGAGTGTCGCAGTTGGTATGGTCATTTCGCAGACCCTGCCAACAACCATCAAAGCAGGCCAGAAGCCGGTAGTCACTATCGTGGTGTCACAAGGAACTGCCTACGCATATGTTCCGGATGGACTGCGCGGCAGAACGTTGAAAGAGGCGACTGCTGCCATTGAAGGTCTCGGCCTCAAGGTAGCGAAACCAAAGATAATTGGAACACGGAAAAATAAAGTTGTCATCAATGTCTCTCCGGCAGAGAAGACAAAGGTCAAGCCAGGATCCACTGTCACTCTTACTCTCGGATAGGCTCCCCTAATGACAGTCCGTAACTTTCCTCGCCTTGGTGCTCACACTCCAACTTCGGGCGGGATGGCAAAGCGCTCTATTGGTTACGCACTCGAGGTAGGAGCCGAAGCGGTACAGGTCTTCGCCTCAAATCCACGAGGATGGGCGATGCCCGATGCGAATGTGGAAGCAGATACTGCTTTTCGAGATCGCGCGCTTGAACTAGATATCGAAACCTATGTACATGCACCATTTCTGGTAAATCTTGGCTCGCCAACCCTCGCTACTTATGAGAATTCAGTTGCATCGACCGCTTACTCGCTCAAGCGGGGGCGCGAAATTGGATCCAGAGGCGTAGTAATTCACACTGGTTCGGCGGTAGATGTGAATCATGTGCCTAACGCGTGGAAGCAGATTAAAAAAGGCATGATGCCAGTTCTCAACAAACTTACCGATCAAGATCCGTGGCTGCTCTTGGAGCCAACGGCTGGTCAAGGTCAGTCATTAGTAAAGAAACTCGAAGATCTACTTCACTATTTTGAAGCGCTGGAATGGCATCCCAAGGTTGGAGTATGTCTGGACACCTGTCATGTATTTGCCGCGGGCCACGACATCGCTAAAAAGGGTGGCATGACCGAGACTTTAGATTTGCTGGTTAGCCTGGTTGGAATTGAACGTATTCAACTTATTCACGCTAATGATTCGATGGATGTATGCGGTGCTCTTAAGGATCGTCATCAAAATCTAGGTGATGGCGAGATAGGGATAAAACCTTTCCAGGAACTGCTCGAGCATCCAGCCGTTAAGAATGCGCCATTAATATTAGAAACTCCAGGAATGGAAGAGAAGCACGGTCAAGAAATCGCACTCCTCAAAAAGATGCGCTCCAAGATTAAATGAAGAACGGAAACAAGAAGGGGCTCTTCGCACTCATACTTCTTGCAGTGTCTGCCATTTGGGGTGGCGCATTTGTGGTTATGAAAGATGCGCTTGACCGATTAGATGTTAATTCATTTCTTGCTTGGCGTTTTCTCATTGCCACACTTCTTCTCATCGCCTTGCGACCAAAAGTTCTCTTCCAAATTGATCGCAAATTTCTTCTCAAAGGCGCACTTGTTGGCACCTTCCTTGGCAGTGGCTATATCTTCCAATCTTTTGGTTTAACCCTAACCTCAGTTGCAAAGACTGGATTTATTACGGGTCTATACGTGGTCCTCACACCAGTATTGGGAGCACTTGTCCTGAAGAAGAGAATTGCTGGAGTGCAGTGGCTATCGGTTTTACTTGCAACGGCCGGATTGCTCCTGCTCTCTTTCAAAGGTTTGAGTATCGGATTGGGCGAGTTTCTGGTATTTCTCAGCGCAATAGTCTTCGCCGCTCACATCATCGCTTTAGGTGAGTGGAGTTCGGGTATGGACACATACGCTCTGACCGTCGTTCAGTTGGGTACCTGCACTCTTATTACGACTTTAGCCGGGTTAAGGAGCGGTCTGCACACTCCGCCCGATTCAGGAGTGTGGTGGGCGATTATTTTTTGTGCTGTGTTTGCTACCGCCATCGCATTCATCTTCCAAACCTGGGCACAATCTTTTATGGCTCCCACCACGGTAGCTGTAATTTTGACCATGGAAGTAGTCTTTGCAGCAATATTTGGAATTACCATCGCGCACGAATCGTTAACAATCAAGGTCGCAGTTGGTGGGTTAATGGTAATTGTGGCTATGTATGCGATTATTTGGAGCGAAGGCCGTGAGAAGATAAGCACATGATTGATTTACGCTCAGACACAGTGACTGTCCCCTCCCTCGGAATGCGTGAGGCGATTCTCAACGCCAAGGTCGGCGATGATGTCTATGGCGATGATCCCACTGTTAACTCTCTCGAAGAGCGTATTGCTGAGTTACTCGGTACCGAAGCCGCACTCTTCGCCCCCACCGGTTCCATGGCCAATCAATTAGGAATTCGACTTCTCGTGCAGCCAGGTGAAGAACTTATTGCTGAAACTAATTCTCATATCGTTCGAGCAGAACTCGGCGCAGCTGCAGTATTCAGTGGAATCACAACTCGAACCTGGGAAGCGCAACGGGGAATATTGCGAGCCGAAGATGCTCTTGCAATCGCACGTCCAAACTCTGGTCCCTATTTAGTTTCTACAACTGCCATTGCAGTCGAAAACTCCCACAACTTTGGCGGCGGAAGTATTCAACCTCTTGATCAAATTGTTGCACTCAGAAAAGCATCTCGTGAAAGCGGAATGTTTATGCATTTAGATGGTGCGAGATTATGGAATGCACATGTTGCTACTGGAATTTCCTTAAAGGAATATGGCAAAAATTTTGACACGATTAGCGTTTGCTTATCCAAAGGCCTTGGTGCGCCGGTGGGCTCAGTTTTAGCCACCACGAAAGAACGTATTGCTGCTGCGCGAATCTGGCGCAAGCGTTACGGTGGCGGTATGCGTCAGGTCGGAGTTCTCGCTGCCGCTGGTCATTACGCTCTCGACAATAATCTTGCACTTCTCAAGCACGATCATCTTCGCGCGAAGAGAATTGCAGAGGCATGTGCATCGGTTTCACCTCGATTAGTAGATCCCACCACGGTCGATACAAATATTGTGGTTCTCGATCTGCAGTGCATGTCCATTAGTGCAGCTGAGCTCAATGCTCAATTGATCGAAGCTGGAATCTCCGCCGCCGCTCTTGGCCCGAAGTTCCTCCGCTTTGTGACTCATTTAGATATTACTGATGCAGATATTGATCAGGTTGTTGCAGTCCTGCCCGGCTTACTTCAGCGCTCCCTCGTGGCGTAAGAACCACTCTTTTACATTTAATCCATACGCATAATTGCCGAGCGCCCCGCCAGTTTTTACTACGCGATGACACGGAACAATTGGCGCAATGAGATTTCTTGCACACGCACTACCCGCCGCCCGCACCGCATCTGCAGATCCTGCGCGCTTAGCAAGTTCTGAATAAGTCCAAGTCTTGCCAACAGGTATCTTCCGCATTGCCTTCCAGGCTGCTTGCGAGAATTCAGCGCCGGGCTGGCGTGTTTGAATTCCACCGAATGCGCTTAAATCACCATCAAAATAATCATCGACTAGGTCGCTAATAATTGGAATTCGCTTTACTGCGGATTTTTCACGGCCAGAGTCAATCGGGTCCATCCGTTCAAAGAGATCAGAGAAGCTTGTGAAGCCTGCCGCCAAGAGAACATGCTCGTCACTGACCAAATACAAATTACCCACTGGTGTTTTGAGTTGGGTAGTCAGAAGCACTCCCCCACAATAAAGGGAAATGCGAGATTAATGAATAGGGGGTTTATCTATCTCGCAGCATCTCGGCAACAAGGAAGGAGAGCTCTAACGATTGCGAGTGATTTAGCCGAGGGTCGCAGGCTGACTCGTAGCGAGAGGATAAATCTTCGTGGGAAATCTGCTCGCCACCGCCGACGCACTCTGTGACATCGTCACCGGTTAGCTCGATATGAATTCCACCTGGATGAGTGCCGAGTGCTTTATGTACTTCAAAGAAGCCACGCACTTCATCGGTCACATCATCAAATTTACGAGTCTTATACCCACTCGGAGCTTCATAGGTATTGCCGTGCATGGGATCGCAGACCCAGAGAACTTTTGCTCCAGAATCGTTCACAGCCTTAACAAGAGCGGGAAGTTTTTCACGGACAAGTCCAGCACCCATCCGAGTGATAAAGGTGAGGCGACCTGGTTCGTTATCAGGATTAAGCGCCTTAATCATTGCAAGTGCATCCTGCGGGGTTGTCTTTGGTCCAAGTTTGATGCCGATTGGATTTTGAATCTTTGCCGCGAAGTCCATATGTGCGCCGTCGAGTTGGCGAGTGCGTTCACCGATCCACACAAAGTGCGCTGAGACATCGTAGGCAAGCCCGGTACGTGAATCGATCCGCGTGAGCGCTTTCTCGTATTCGAGAATGAGCGCCTCATGGCTAGAGTAAAAGTCAACGGTCTTGAAAGCTTCTGGGTCAACACCGGCAGATGCCATGAAATCCAGGGCGCGGCCGAGTTCGGTTGCCATCTGTTCGTAGCGAGTACCAAAACGTGGATCACTGACAAAACCCTTGTTCCAGTTATGGACTTCGCGAACATCGGCAAATCCACCTTGTGTAAATGCGCGAACCAGATTAAGTGTGGAGGAAGAAGTGTTGTAAACCTGAACTAAGCGATCCGGATTAGGAGTGCGGGACTCAAGGGTAAATTCAAGATCGTTCACAGCATCGCCACGGTAAGCCGGAAGCGTTACATCGCCACGAGTTTCATTATCGTTACTGCGAGGCTTAGCAAACTGGCCGGCCATGCGACCAACTTTGATTACTGGCAAACTTGCGAAATATTGAAGAACTACCGCCATTTGCAGAATTGTCTTTATGCGATTACGGATGGAATCAGCGGTCGCCGCTACAAAAGTTTCGGCGCAATCTCCACCTTGCAACCAGAAAGCTTTACCTTCTTGAGCAAGTGCTATTCGAGCTTTGAGTGCATCACATTCACCGGCAAAGACAAGTGGTGGCAATTTCTTAAGCGTTTCAACAGCTGCGCGAACAGGTGCACCATCAACTCCGCCTGGCCATTGCGGTTGCTGAGCAGCGACAAGGCCAGGCGTGAAGAGGGAGTTGATATCAGATGTCTGTGGCATAGGTTTATTTTAGGGAAGATGCGGGCGCTGGCGCCGGGCAATTATCCGAAGAAGATCTCCGATTCAGCGTAGAAGGATGGATCGACAACTTTGAGTTTGTCTGTGGCGGAGGCGAGTGGCACTCGCTCAATCTTGGTTCCGTGAAGGGCGACCATCTTGCCGAAATCTCCCTCAGCGACCGCACTAATTGCAGATAAACCGAAGCGAGTGGAGAGAACTCGATCAAAGGCTGATGGCGAACCGCCGCGCTGAATATGTCCAAGAACGGTACATCGAGTTTCGCGGCCGGTCTTGCTCTCAATTTCGCTGGCTAGCCAGTCACCGATGCCAGAAAGTTTGACATGACCAAATGCATCGAGCGTCTGATCCTTTACTTTCATATCACCATCCTGCGGAATGGCACCTTCGGCAATAACAATCAGTGGCGCAAAGCCATCGGCAAAGCGAGACTCGACCCAAGCGCAAACTTTCTCGACCGAAAACTTAATTTCTGGAATCAAAATTGCGGCTGCGCCGCCAGCGATTCCGGCGTGAAGTGCAATCCAGCCCGCGTGACGGCCCATTACTTCAACGACTAATGGTCGGTGGTGAGATTCTGCAGTGGTATGCAGACGATCGATAGCTTCCATCGCAATATTGACCGAGGTATCAAAACCAAAGGTGTAATCAGTGTTGTTGAGATCGTTATCGATGGTCTTAGGAACTCCTACAACTTTGACGCCAAGAGAATCTAACTTAGTAGCCACACCCAAGGTATCTTCGCCACCGATTGCAATTAGAGCATCAATATTCATCTTGGCTAGATTTTCTTTAATGCGCTCGACGCCATTTTCAATCTTAAAAGGATTGGTGCGCGAAGATCCAAGAATAGTTCCACCCTTAGGCAAGATTCCTCGGGTAGTAGCGAGATTTAACTCCATAGTCAGGCCTTCAAGTGGGCCCTTCCAACCATCGCGAAATCCAACAAATTCATAGCCATATTCTTTGACGCCTTTACGCACAACTGCGCGAATTACTCCATTGAGGCCGGGGCAATCTCCGCCGCCTGTGAGAACACCAATACGCATTTTCAAACTCCTGAGAGGGTAATTAAAATTTATGTGTCGTCCACGATGACTCCGCAAGTCTACCCGTTCGAAACCTCTATGAACCCTAAGGAACCTCAGTAGGCTCTGGCCATGGTTTCGTTAGTCGCAGGCGTGGACTCCTCCACCCAGTCAGTAAAAGTAGTTATTCGAGATGCGCACTCTGGCGTTCTGGTTCGTGAAGGACGTGCGGCTCATCCATCGGGCACCGAAGTGGATCCAGCTCTCTGGTGGAGCGCACTTCAGCAAGCAATTACTGCTGCTGGTGGGTTAGCTGATGTCG
>CAFBPI010000008.1_pt1 | contig 26583 bp, 22 predicted proteins | sample 7269671 | NCBI WGS metagenome assembly CAFBPI01 (sample SAMEA6814142, study PRJEB35770) | freshwater metagenome | biome: Freshwater; feature: Freshwater reservoir; material: water | place: Czech Republic | collected 2017-06-27 | depth 30m m | reverse complement strand
GGAGCTTCTTATAGGTAGCAGCAGTTGGGAAGATAAGTTCGTTCTTTGCTTGTTTAGCATCGAACTTAGCCATCTCTTCTTGTGCACCCTTCACTGGGCAGACATAGGTTGTGTAAGCAGAGAGCTTGGCTGCAACTGCAGGCTCGTAGTAATAGTTAATGAGCTTTTCAGCATTTGCCGCGTTCTTTGCTGTTGATGGAATCAACAAGTTATCAGAAGAGAATGTGCCGCCAGACTCAGGTACAGCAAATCCGAATTGATCAGAACCTACTTGGAGATTGAGCTGGGCGATATCGCCTGACCAACCAATTACATGGCTGACGTTGCCGGCTTGTAGATCTTGGGCATAAGACTGTCCCTTGATCTGACCGATGTAGCCATCCTTCACTAGTTGTTCAAATTTATTAACAGCGTTCATAAATTGGGCCTCAGTAAAGTTGCTTGCAACATCTACGCCTTGCCACATCATGATTAAACCGATGGTGTCGCGCATCTCGGAGAGAACCAAGATGGAACGCTTGCCCTTGTACTTCTTATCAAAGACTTGATCCATGGTCTTGAAACCGCCAGGAACCTTCTTCTTGTTCCAGGCAATGCCAGCGATAATTCCCGCGTAAGGGAGTGATTGTTCGCGCTTAGGATCGAGCGGACGATTAGCGAGAAGATCAATTACATTCTTCTTATTAGGAATTCCGCCTGCTGAAAACTTCTTTGTAAAACCACTAGCGATCCAGCGAGCGGCCATCCACTCGGTTGGTGTTACTAAGTCATAACCAATATCTTTTTTCAAACGAAGTTGCGGTGCAACCTTCGCGGTGAATGTGTCGTTGTCATCGATAGCTTCTTGGTAAGTGACTTTAATGCCAGTCTTCTTAGTGAATGCTTCGAGAGTTGGATACTTGTTGGTCTTCTCATCGAAATCGATGTAGTAACCCCAGTTTGCCCAGCGAACTGATCCTCCGGCTGCTGATGCTGCTTCTGATGACGCAAGATTCACGCCGAGGAGCGAAGCTGCTCCGATTCCGCTCGCACCTGCAAGTAACGCACGGCGAGATACTGCTGACGAAAGTGCGGATTCTGCATCTGGTGGAATGGAATGATCCATCTTGTTTGATGTTTTAGACAATTGGATACCTCTTTCTACTTTCTAATCGGAATCAGCGGTCCGGCGACTACTGAAGAGGAGACGGGAACAGGGAAATCTTAGAGCCTTGCCGTGGGTTTTGGAGCCACGGGCACCAATGGATTATCTGAGGGAGATTAGAGGTTGAGATTTGTCATGACGTGCTTGATGCGGGTGTAATCCTCAAAGCCATAAGCCGAGAGATCCTTGCCGTAACCGGAGTGACCAAAACCGCCATGAGGCATCTCAGCTACCAATGGGATGTGGGTATTTATCCAGACACAGCCAAAGTCAAAGGCCTTGGCCATGCGCATTGCCCGGCCGTGATTAGATGTCCAGACGCTAGAGGCCAAACCGTAAACAGTGCCGTTCGCCATCCGAACTGCCTCGGCTTCATCGGTGAATTTTTGCACTGTAATGACTGGTCCGAAAATCTCATTTTGAATCATCTCGTCCTCTTGGCGAAGACCGGCGATAACTGTGGGAGCGAAGTAATAACCAGGACGGTCAATAATTTTTCCGCCAGTCATCACTTGCGCATGCGATGGGGTGCGATCGACAAATCCCTGAACTCGAGCGAGTTGTCCCGCATTATTGACCGAGCCATAGAGCACATCTTCGGTCGGTCCACCTGTTGAAATATTATCTTTTGCTTGAGCGGTCAATAGCGCTACAAAATCATCATAGGCGGCCGCTTCGACCATAACGCGAGTTGCTGCAGTGCAATCTTGACCAGCATTGAAGTAACCAGCGATAGCAATTGCTTCGGCTGCTGCTTCTAGATTCGCATCAGCAAAAACAACGACCGGCGCTTTACCACCGAGTTCGAGGTGGACCTTTTTTAGATCAGTTGCTGCAGACTTTGCGACTTCCATTCCTGCACGAACAGAACCGGTAATAGAGACCATAGAAGGAATCGCGTGTTCGACAAGTGCGCGACCGGTATCGCGGTCACCACACACAACATTGAATACGCCATTCGGCAAGAATTCTGACATTACTTCAGCCATCCACACCGTCGATGCCGGCGTCGTATCGCTCGGCTTGAGAACAACAGTGTTTCCGGCAGCAATTGCAGGAGCCCACTTCCAGACGGCCATCATCATCGGATAGTTCCACGGCGTGACTTGCGCACAGATGCCAATCGGTTCACGACGAATAAAAGAGGTCATTCCTCGCATGTACTCCCCCGCTGATTTGCCTTCAAGATTTCTGGCAGCACCAGCAAAGAAACGAATCTGATCAAGCATGGGAGGAACTTCTTCGGAGGCGGTAAGCGATAGCGGTTTACCGGTGTTCTCACTTTCAATAGCAATTAGCTCTTCGCTCCGTGCTTCAATCGCATCGGCGATTTTGAGTAGTGCGCGTTGGCGTTCAGAGGGAGTGGAATCGCGCCAATCGACAAAAGCTTTCGATGCAGCTTGCATCGCTTGATCTACATCGGCTGCGTTAGATACAGGAACGGTGGCATATGCAGCGCCAGTTGCAGGATTGATTACATCGGTAGTTGCGCCGGATTTGGATGGTTGTGATTTTCCATCGATAAAGTTAGAGAGCTTTTTCATACCTCAGAGATTATCTCGGCAGCGGCTAATTGACCACATGCGCCATCAATTTCTCGGCCGCGGGTATCTCGAACTGTGACGGGAACGCCATAATCTTCCAGGATACGGACAAACTCTTTTTCATCATGGGGCCGGGAGGCGGTCCACTTTGAACCAGGTGTTGGGTTGAGCGGAATTAGGTTGACGTGAGCGTTGCGATTCTTGAGCAAGCGACCTAGAAGATCTGCACGCCACGATTGATCATTGATGTCACGAATGAGTGCGTATTCAATGGAGTAGCGGCGACCGGTCTTTGCTTCGTATTTATCGGCAGCTTCTAAGACCTCTCTGACATTAAAGCGATTGTTGATGGGGACCAAGGTGTCCCGTAGCTCATCATCAGGTGTGTGCAGCGAGACCGCCAGGGTTACTGGGATGCCCTCTTGAGTTAACTTCTCAATTCCATTAACTAGTCCAACTGTAGAAACCGTGACCGAACGTGCGCTAATCCCTAAGCCATCTGGTTGCGGCGCAGTGATATTGCGAACGCTGCGCATGACCGCGTTGTAGTTGGCCATGGGTTCGCCCATGCCCATGAAAACAATATTGGAAAGTCTGGTCGGCCCACCTGGCAGCTCACCTTGATCGCAGGCGCGAGCAGCCGCAACTACTTGTGCAGTGATTTCGCCAGCCGTCAGGTTACGAGTTAAACCACTCTGGCCGGTAGCACAGAACGGACAGTTCATTCCGCACCCGGCTTGGGAAGAGATGCAGACGGTGGTGCGATCGCTGTAACGCATCAAGACGCTCTCGACGAGTACGCCATCGTGCAATTTCCAGAGATCTTTGCGCGTCTTCCCATTATCTGTGGTGACACTACGAACGAGTGTGATGAGAACTGGCATAAAATCCTTGGCGAGAGAATCACGCATCTCTTTGGGAATATCGGTCCAGGTCTCTGGCACATCGTTGTAGTGAGTGAAGTAGTGAACTGCCATTTGATTAGCGCGAAAGGCCGGAATCCCTAAATCAGCAACTTTAGCCTTGCGCTCTTCGGGAGACATATCCGCAAAGTGATGAGGTGGCTTGACTCGTTGCTTTGGCTCATCAAAGACGAGTTTGAGTTCTTTCGGAACCTCACTCATAAGTTGAAATGCTTAATCGCTTCGAGCACGAACCACACTGCAGGACCAGTAAAGAGAGCGGAGTCGATACGATCCAAGATGCCACCATGTCCTGGCAATAAAGTTCCCATATCTTTGATAGATAAATCTCGCTTTACTGCGGACTCGATGAGATCGCCACACGTAGCAGTGACAACTGCCATCAAGCCAATTGCAGCGCCAATCCACCAATCTTTTTCAAGGGCGAGAGTAAAGACCAGGGCAGAGCCGATAGTCGTTGCTAAAACTGAACCAATAAAACCTTCCCAAGTTTTCTTTGGGCTGATGTGTGGGGCGAGGGGATGGCGTCCGAGAAGGACTCCGAAGATATAGGCGAAAGTATCGTTGCATGCAACCAGGACTACTAACGTCAGAATTCGTTCTGGGCCATTATCGACATGTGAGAGAAGAAGAATGAAGCCAGCAAGAAATGGAATATAGAAGATTGCAAAGGCGGCAGAAGCACCACGACGAACAAAATCTTTTGGATTTTGGAAGAGCATAAAGACCAGAACATTCGGGATTGCAATTGCCATCGCAACAGCTAAACCAGAGATGCGACCATTCCATGCAGATATAAGTAGCGCGGTACCGGCAATTTGCAGTGGAATTTTAGGTAGATCGATTCCGCCCTGCTTGTAAGCATCGACAAGTTCACGAGTTGCGAGCATGACCGCGACCCAAATAAGAAAAGCGAATGCGACCGGAACGAAATAGACGGTAGAAAAGACGGCTGCCAAGAGTGCGAGCGAGACTGCGATAGAAGGCAAGAGCTTGCGCCCTGCGCGCTTATTTATCGCCTCATTTAAGGCATGCAAGTCATCCATTGGATTTAAACTTCGAGAAGTTCGACTTCCTTATGCTTAAGTAGCTCATCAATTTTTGCCACATGATCTGCTGTAACTTTCTCTAAATCCTTTTCGGTGCGGGCAACATCGTCCTTGCCGGCAAGACCATCTTTCTCTAACTTCTCCATTGCCTCTTTTGCGGTTCGGCGAATGTTGCGGATAGAGATACGGGAATCCTCTGCTTTATTTCGAGCAACTTTGATGTAATCCTTGCGGCGTTCTTCGGTGAGCTGAGGGAAGTTAACTCGTATAACGGGGCCATCGGTCTGTGGATTAACGCCCAAATCAGAGTCTCGAATCGCCTTTTCGATAGCAAGAGTTGCACTCTTATCGAAGGGAGAGACTAATGCCATGCGCGGTTCGGGAACTTGGATGGATGCAAGTTGTGAAAGAGGCGTGTAAGTACCGTAATAGTCCACATTGATCTTGTTGAACATCGATGGATGAGCACGGCCAGTGCGGATTCCGCCAAAGTCCTCTTTAGCAACTTCGACCGCCTTATCCATCTTGGCAGTGGCTTCGCTAAGTGCTGAAGCTAAATCCGACATCGTTCTCCTCTTATCTTTTTAGTGGCTACGCAAAATTATGAAACTAGAGTTCCGACCGCATCGCCCTTAACAGCGCGAGCAATATTTCCCTTGTTCTTGAGGTCAAAGATGACAATAGGAAGCTTGTTCTCACGACATAAGCTAAATGCTGCAGCATCTGCAACGGCAAGAGATTTAGAGAGAACATCATCATACGAAACGTGGTCATACTTGGTGGCAGTTGGATCCTTCTTGGGGTCGGCGCTATAGACACCATCTACACCTGACTTAGCGAGTAGTAACGCTTCTGAACCAATTTCGAGTGCGCGTTGGGCGGCGACTGTATCTGTTGTAAAGAATGGCATTCCAGCGCCAGCACCAAAAATCACAACTCGCCCCTTCTCTAAGTGGCGAATAGCGCGGCGCGGGATATAGGGCTCTGCGACCTGACCCATAGTGATTGCAGTTTGAACTCGAGTCTCGATGCCCTCTTTTTCAAGAAAATCTTGCAGCGCTAAACAGTTCATGACTGTTCCGAGCATTCCCATGTAGTCAGCGCGAGCGCGATCCATGCCACGAGTTTGAAGCTCGGCGCCACGGAAATAATTTCCGCCACCGACAACGATTCCGATTTGAGTACCCGTGCGAACAACATCGGCAATCTGATTTGCTACATCGTGGACGACATCAGGATCAACACCAATGCCTTTTTCGCCACCGAATACTTCGCCAGAAAGCTTAAGGAGCACTCTCTTATAACCTTTGCGGGCCATAGATTGTGCTCCTCTCGCTCGTACTGCTGAATAACTATTGGTGTAAGACTACTGACCAACCTTGAAACGGTGAAACGCAGACACGGCGGTCTTTGCCTCATCAACAATTTGCTGAACGGTCTTCTTCGCATCCTTAGCAAATGACTGCTCCAGCAAGCTAACTTCCTTGACGAATCCAGTCAGACGACCTTCAACGACCTTGGCGATTGATGCCTCTGGCTTACCCTCATTGCGGGCAGTCTCTTCAGCAATACGTCGCTCAGAATCAAGCTGATCTGCAGGGATATCTTCGCGGCGAATAAATGATGGTGCGAATGCAGCGATGTGCTGCGCAACATCCTTTCCGGCCTCGAGCGCATCAGAAGCTAGCTGAACGAGAACGCCAAGTTGTGGTGGCAAGTCCGGGCTAGTGCGGTGCAGGTAGAGAGCGACTGGTGAGCCATCGAGAACTGCAATACGGCGAAGTTCAATCTTCTCGCCGAGTGTTGCATTGGCCTCATCAATTACCTCTTGAACACTCTTGCCATTTGAGAATTTAGTGGCAGAAAAAGTTGCTACATCAGCAGACTTAGTTGAGATAAGTTGTTCGAGAAGCTCTGCGGCAAGTTCTTGGAAACGATCTCCCTTAGCCACGAAATCTGTCTCGCAGTTGAGTTCGAGCATTACGCCAAGGTTGCCCTCAGTCTTTGCAATTACTAGACCATTTGAAGTCGTACGACCCTCGCGCTTGGTAACTCCTTTGAGTCCCTTAACGCGAATGATTTCAACGGCCTTGTCATAATCGCCATCAGCTTCATCAAGAGCCTTCTTGCAATCGAGCATGCCAGCAGCAGTTGCTTCGCGCAGGCGTTTTACATCTTCAGCTGTGTATGCCAATTACTTGTTCTCCTCAGTTGTCGCTGGAGCAGCGGCTTCTGCAGCTGCAGCTAATTCGTTGGTGACTTCTGCAAGAGCTGCATCTGCTGGAGTTGTAGCTGCATCGCTCTGTTGTGCTGCAGCAGCGGCTGTAGCAGAACGTGCTTGAAGTCCGGCAACTGCTGCATCAGCAATAACGCGAGTCAAGAGTGCGATAGAGCGGATTGCATCATCGTTGCCAGGAATCTTGTAATCCACTTCATCTGGATCGCAGTTAGTGTCCAAGATGGCCACAACTGGAATTCCAAGCTTGTGAGCTTCTGCTACTGCAAGGTGCTCCTTCTTGGTATCGACTACCCAGATTGCTGAAGGCAACTTGGTCATGTCGCGGATACCTTGGAGGTTCTTAGTGAGCTTCTCGCGTTCGCGGCGAAGTACCAAGAGCTCCTTCTTAGTAAGAAGTTGATCGTTAGTGTTCTCAAGAGCTTCGAGCTCCTTGAGACGTTGGATGCGCTTGTAAACGGTTGGGAAGTTAGTCAACATTCCACCGAGCCAGCGCTCTGTTACGTAAGGCATTCCGACGCGAGCAGATTGTTCGATGATTGGAACATGTGCTTGCTTCTTAGTTCCAACAAAGAGGATATGGCCGCCCTTAGCGACTGTGTCTCTAATGAACTCGTAAGCGCTATCAATCAACGCTAGTGATTGTTGGATATCGATAATGTAGATGCCATTGCGCTCTGCAAAAATAAAGCGCTTCATCTTTGGATTCCATCGACGAGTCTGGTGTCCGAAGTGGACTCCGCTGTCGAGGAGTTCTCGCATTGTTACAACTGCCATGACGGCATACTCCTTCATTGCATTTTCGCGCAGAACTAACTGCAGGAAATGCACTCGGTTGATGATCAAACAATTTGTTCGATCCCTAGCCACTCAGTACCGACTAATTCATTCGAACTAGACCGAAATGGTTATTCAGATTGCTCTGAATGAGGGGCGTGAAGTCAGAGGACCGGAGGTCTTCTGCTGGGGTAATCCTAAAGGTTGGCCTAGATAGGTCAAAATCGGCCAGAACCAATCACGCTCTAGGGTGCGCCTGCTTATATGCCTGGCTCAATCGTTCAGGTGAAACATGTGTGTAAATCTGGGTGGTGGCCAGGGAAGAGTGTCCCAAGATTTCTTGTACGGTGCGAAGGTCTGCTCCCCCTTCTAACAAATGTGTTGCTGCAGTGTGACGCAGACCGTGCGGTCCCATCGTCGAACCCACGGCTTTCATCGCTTCGTAGACGACCTCGCGGACAGTGCGCTGATCGATGCGCTTTCCACGAGAACCCAGAAAAACTGCGTTAGCGGAGTCATTCGTTACAAGTTGCGGACGCGAAAGAGAGAGCCATTGTTGGAGTGCTTTCATGGCAGGAATTCCTAGTGGAACAACTCTCTGCTTATTTCCCTTGCCAATAACTTGAAGAGTATTTCTCGATGTATCTATATCTCCCAGATTTAATCCGCATAACTCGGAGACCCGAATTCCACTGGCATAAAGAATTTCGACCATCGCAAGATCTCGACGATGAAGATCGGTAGGGCTTTCGGCTAATTGTGTTTCTAGTGAGGCGATAACGTGAGCTGCATCGACTACGTTAAGAATTTCAGGAAGATGGTGCTGCGGCTTCGGGATCGCCAGGTTTGCACCAATGTCATTCGGAATCCAGCCTTGCGATGCGGCCCAGTAAGTAAAGGCACGAATGGAGACGATGCGACGTGCCATGCTTGAACGAGCAGCCCCTGTGCTCTGCAGATTAGCGAGCCATGAGCGAATATGAGTGAGTTCGAGTTGAGAGAACTCTTCGATATTGAGTTTCTCAATATGCGCCAGAAAGGATTGAAGATCAGAGACATAACCGCGAATAGAGTTATCGGAGAGGTTACGGACAAGTGCCAAATGCTCTTCGTACTGAGCAATGAGTTCGGCGGACATGACAGGAGTTTAGCCCCGAAAAGAACTATTCGGGCTTGCGGCCTTGGCGAAGAAGTCCATAAGTGATTGCATCTTCGAGTGCCATCGCTGAAGCAGCGATGACGTTTTCGTGAACTCCAACAGTGTTCCATTCACCGTTTCCATCACTTGTTTCTACGAGTACGCGAGTAATCGCGCCAGTTCCTTGGCGACCCTCGAGAATTCGAACTTTGTAGTCAGTTAATTCAAAGATTGAAATCTCAGGATAAATCTTCTCTAATCCTGAGCGAAGGGCGGTATCAATTGCATTAACAGGTCCGTTGCCGGCACCGTCGGAGAAGATGATCTTTCCGCCAGCGTTGATTGCAACAGTTGCTTTCGAAGTTACTTGGCCGGATTGATCGCGAACAACTTCGGTCTCCCACTTTTCTATCGTAAAGAAGTGCGCACGCTTTCCATCCATCTCTTCGCGGAGCAAGAGTTCGAAAGAGGCATCGGCAGCTTCAAAGGTAAATCCGCGTGATTCCATCTCTTTAACTCGTTCGATAACGCGGCCAAAGACCTCTTTATCGTTGATATCAATACCTAGTTCTTGAGATTTCAACTCAATAGATGCTCGTCCAGCCATATCGGAGACAAGCATTCTCATATCGTTGCCGACAGATGCTGGATCTTCATGCTGGTAAAGATTGGGGTCAACTTTAATCGCAGAGGCATGCAGCCCAGCTTTATGGGCAAATGCAGATACGCCAACATATGGTTGGCGAGGACTTGAAGAAACATTGGTTACTTCGGCAACAGCATGCGAGATTCGAAAGGCTTCGCGAAGTGCTCCGTCAGGAAGAACTTTCTGATTCTTCTTTAGCTCCAAGTTTGCAATGATGCTCACTAAATCTGCATTTCCAGTGCGCTCTCCATACCCATTGAGAGTGCCCTGAACATGAGTCGCACCCGCAGCAACAGCTGCAAGGGAGTTGGCGATTGCGCATCCAGTGTCGTTGTGGCAATGAATGCCTAAGCGAGCAGATGTGGAACTTAATACTTCATGAACAATATGAGAGAGTTCATCGGGCAACATACCGCCGTTGGTATCGCATAGTGCTGCAACGTCAGCGCCAGCTGCCATAGCAACGCGAATAACTTCTAGTGCATATGACTTGTTAGAGCGATAGCCATCAAAGAAGTGTTCGGCATCAAGAAATACTCGCTGTCCCCCAGCACGTAAGAACTCAACTGAATCCTTAATCATTGCAAGGTTCTCATCTAAATTAGTCTTAAGCGCAAGATCGACGTGGCGATCGTGACTCTTGGCCACCAAGGTAACTACTGGAGCGCCGGAATCTTGAAGCGCGCGAAGAAGTGCATCATCTGCTGCTTTAACATTAGGGCGACGAGTCGCACCAAATGCAACAAATTTCGCATTCTTTAATTTCAATTCGGTCTGTGCTCGCTTAAAGAATTCTGTGTCCTTGGGGTTGGCTCCCGGCCAGCCGCCTTCAATAAAGCCAACACCCAAATCATCCAAGTGACGAGCGATTGCTAGCTTGTCATGCACAGAGAGATTCAAACCCTCTTGCTGAGCTCCATCGCGGAGAGTGGTGTCGTAGATATGAAATGCGTCAGAGATTGCCATTTAACAGACTTTCACATTCCAACCGCGGGTATCAGGAATTAATCCATGTTGGATTCCAAGAAGAGTTTCACGAATCTGATTGGTGATTGGACCAGGCTCACCATTGCCAGTCACCCATGTACCGAAATCGCTCTTTGCTGCACCGACTGCAGAAACAACTGCTGCAGTGCCACAAGCAAAGACCTCAGTAATCTCACCTGAAGCAATCCCGTCGCGCCAATCATCGATAGAGAACATCACTTCTTCGACTTGATATCCAAGATCCTTGGCTACGGCGAGAATTGAATCACGTGTAATTCCAGGAAGAAGCGTTCCAGTTAGCTTAGGCGTAATAACACGTGCCTCTTTTCCGGAACCTTTAACAAAGTAAAGGTTCATTCCGCCCATCTCTTCCACCCAGAATCGCTCTTTGGCATCGAGCCAGACAACTTGTTCGCAGCCCTTTGTTGCCGCTTGCTTTTGCGCAACGAGTGAGGCCGCATAGTTGCCACCACATTTTGCTTCGCCGGTACCGCCGATTGCGGCTCGAACATATTCAGTTGAAATCCAGACGGTAACTGCCTTCGCAGCGTTGAAGTAAGCACCGGCGGGTGTAGTAATTAAATAGTAAGTCGCTTTATTGGATGGGCGCACACCTAGACCCACTTCAGTTGCAATCATGAAAGGGCGAATATAGAGCGCTTCGCCAACTTTTTGTGGAACCCATTTGCGATCTTGTTTGACTAACTCTTTGACAGTATCGATAAAGAAATCGATGGGCATCTCTGGCAGCGCAAGTCGCTTAGCGCTACGAGCAAAACGTTCGGCATTTGCTTCTGGGCGAAACAAACTGATGCTGCCATCTGGTTGTGAATATGCCTTCATGCCCTCAAATATTTCTTGGCCGTAATGAAAAACCGCAGTTGCAGGATCGAGCGTGATAGGACCATAAGGAACTAACTCGGCATCCTTCCAACCATCAGCTTCACTCCACTCGGCAATAACCATATTGTCGGTGTAATACTTGCCGAATCCGCCCGCAGCAAGTTTTGCCTCGCGATCAGCATCGCTGACAGGGTTAGGGTTGGGATGAAGGCTAACTTTCATTTACTTCACCAACGCTGCAATCGCAGTGCCAACTTCAGCAGTAGAACGCTTGGTGGTTCCGCGCGTGAGCAAATCTTGCTCCACCGCCTTCTCTACATCCTTAGCTGCATCAGAAAATCCAAGATGCTCGAGCATTAAGACAATAGACATGATGGTCGCGGTTGGGTCAGCAAGTTGCTTGCCTGCAATATCTGGCGCTGATCCGTGAACCGGTTCAAACATCGATGGGAAGGTACGATCAGGATTGATATTGCCTGAGGCAGCTAATCCGATTCCACCACAGATTGCGGCGGCGATATCAGTCAAAATATCTCCGAACAGGTTATCGGTAACGATTACATCAAAACGTTCAGGATTAGTCACCATAAACATAGCTACAGCATCCGCATGTAAATATTCAGTAGCAACTTCTGGAAACTCTTTACCAACTTCGTGCATCACGCGGGTGTAGAGCTCACCAGCATGAACCATCACATTGCTCTTATGAACAACGGCAAGTTTTTTACGAGGGCGAGCTTGCGCACGGACAAATGCATCGCGAACCACGCGTTCTACGCCATGGCGAGTATTGAGGGACTCTTCGGTAGCTACCTCATGTGGAGTGCCCTTGAAGAGAAATCCGCCGGCACCTGAATATGGACCTTCGGTTCCTTCGCGTACAACCACAAAATCAATCTTGGGATCGCCCGCGAGTGGAGATTTGGTGCCGGGCCAGAGTTTTCCGGGACGCAAGTTAACGTAATGGTCAAAACCAAAACGCATCTTTAGAAGTAGACCGCGCTCAAGAATTCCAGAAGGAACAGATGGATCTCCTACTGCGCCAAGAAGAATTACATCGGCCTTTCTAATCTTTGCCATGGTCTCATCAGTCAAAGTTTCACCGGTCTTGTGCCAATGTGCGGCACCTAAATCGTATTCAGTGTTATTGAAGGTAAGACCATGCTTTGCAGAAACAACTTTAAGAACTTTAAGTCCTTCGGCAATAACTTCAGGTCCGATGCCATCGCCAGCGATGACTGCCATATTAATTGTCTTTGTCATGATCTTTCCTTACTTATTCTTGAGTTGATTACGAGATGAGAGTAAGTGCGCGAACGAGTTCGGCTCCGGTCTCCTTAGCGACGGCTGCAACCACTTGTGCTGAGATAGATGAATCTACGTTGAGAGCCATCAACGCCTCGCCGCCTGCGCGGTTGCGTGCAACCTGCATGCCAGCGATATTTATTCCTGCTTTACCTAAAGCATTACCAACAGTTCCCACTACACCTGGCTTGTCGGTATAGCGAAGGAAGAGCAGATTTTCTGTTGGTGGAAGATCAAGATCAAATCCATCTATAGCAATAATCTTCTCTGCTAAACGAATTCCCATGAGCGTTCCTTCAACCACAATCGAACGACCATCGCTGAGCGCACAGTGGAGCGCAATCATGCTGCGGTATTCCGGTGATTCAGGATCAGTATTGACCGAGGAAGTAACACGACCTTCAGCAAGCCCAGGTGCATTGACGTAGGTAACATCTTCAGCGCCGGTGGCGATGAGTGCGCCCTTCATGGCGCTGGTACCGAGAATTGAACTGTCATGGCCTGCAATGTCACCTCGAACTTGAACTTCGATGGAGACCGGAAGTTCGCCAGCAAGAGAGGTTGCGATCTGTGCCATCTTTTCAACGAGTGAAAGGCTTGGGCGAATATCTTCGTGGATTACTCCACCCTTAACATTTACTGCATCTGGAACGAGCTCGCCGCCCAGGGCTTTACGGACCGAGACGGCAACTGCGATTCCGGCACGCTCTTGCGCTTCATCTGTTGATGCACCAAGGTGTGGAGTGGCAACTACGTTATCTAGAGTAAAGAGTGGCGAATCGGTGCAAGGTTCAGTGGCGTAGACATCTAGTCCCGCACCTGCAACACGACCAGAAGTAAGTGCTTCAAATAGCGCTGTTTCATCGAGCACGCCACCACGAGCAGCATTAATAATGCGAACTGATGGCTTAACTAATTTGAGAGCGTCAGCACCGATGAGATTTGCTGTCTCTTTGGTTTTTGGTAAGTGAATAGTGATGAAATCTGAACTCTTTAGAAGTGTCTCGAGATCAACGAGCTTTACGCCTAATTGTGCGGCGCGCGCTGGCTGAAGGTAGGGATCATATGCAATTACTTCCATTCCGAATGCCTGCATCCGAGAAGCAACAAGTTGACCAATGCGACCAAAGCCAACGATACCGAGAGTCTTTTCAAAGAGCTCAGCACCCGTGTATTTAGAACGTGCCCACTTACCATTTCGAAGTGCTGCGTGCGCTGGTGAGATAAAGCGAGCTGATGCAAGAAGGAGTGAGATTGCGAGTTCTGCTGCACTAACGATATTTGAGGTAGGTGCATTAACAACCATCACGCCAGCAGCAGTTGCGGCAGGAATATCTACGTTATCTAGCCCTACACCTGCGCGAGCAATAACCTTAAGGCCCTTACTTGCCGCAATTGCTTCTGCATCCATCTTCGTTGCAGAACGGATGAGAACCGCATCGACACCCTTGGCAAGTTCTACCAAGAGTTCAGTGCGATTTGCGCCATCACAATTACGTACTTCAAAATCAGGCCCCAGCGCTGAAAGCGTTGCGGGACTGAGTTCTTCAGCAATTAATACAACAGGTTTAGCCACGCGCAGCATTGCCTTCCTGATAATCATCTTTGTTTCCAGCTTTAACCCATGACATCATCTTGCGAAGTTCACGGCCAACAGCTTCGATTGGATGAGTTTCACCCTTTGCGCGAAGCGCTTTAAATTCAGGTGCGCCTGCCTCTTGATCATCAATAAAGCGCTTTGCAAAGCTTCCGTTCTGGATATCTGCAAGAACTGCCTTCATGTTCTCCTTCACGCGTGGATCAATAACGCGTGGGCCAGAGATGTAATCACCATATTCTGCTGTGTCAGATACTGACCAACGCTGCTTAGCGATTCCGCCTTCGTACATAAGATCAACGATTAACTTGAGTTCGTGTAAGCACTCGAAATATGCAACTTCTGGTTGGTAGCCCGCTTCAATCAGAGTTTCGAATCCATATTGAACGAGCTGTGAAGCGCCACCGCAGAGAACTGATTGCTCGCCGAATAGATCGGTCTCGCACTCTTCCGTAAAGGTAGTCAAGATTCCGCCTGCGCGAAGTCCGCCGATGGCCTTTGCATAAGAGAGAGTGAGCGGCCAAGCATTGCCAGTTGAATCTTGTTCGACTGCAACAAGAACAGGAACTCCACGACCAGCTGAGTACTCACGACGTACCAAGTGTCCGGGGCCTTTTGGGGCAACCATTGCAACATCAATATTTGCTTCTGGCTTGATGTAACCAAAACGAATATTAAAGCCATGACCAAAGAAGAGGGCAGAGCCTGGCTTCAAATTTGGCTTAATAGAATCGTTATAGATGTGACGTTGCACGTGATCAGGTGCGAGCAACATAACGACATCTGCTTCTTTAACAGCATCAGCGACCGAAAGAACTCGAAGTCCTTCTGACTCTGCCTTTGCGCGAGATTTTGAACCTTCAGCTAGTCCTACGCGAACATCAACACCACTATCGCGAAGGCTGAGGGCATGTGCATGGCCTTGAGAGCCATAACCAATGACTGCAACTTTCTTAGATTGAATGATGGATAGGTCGGCATCTTCGTCGTGATACTGGGTTGCCACTGTGTTGCCTTTCTCGTAGGTTAGTTTTTCGGTGATCCGGGTTTGAGACCGCGTGACATTGCCACGAGTCCCGATTGAACTAGTTCCTTAATTCCGTAAGGTTCAAGAACTCGAAGGAGCGCTTGAATCTTCTCGGCATTTCCGGTCGCCTCGATAGTGACGGCATCTTGTGCAACATCGACTACTTTGGCGCGGAAAAGTTGAACGGTCTCTAAGACCTGTGAGCGAGTATTCGCATCTGTCGATACTTTAACAAGTAAGAGCTCACGCTGAACTGAAGAGACTGGATTGAGTTCGGTGATGCTGATGACATTGATTAACTTATCGAGCTGTTGAATAACCTGAGCAAGCCCATGCTCTTCCACATTAACGACAATAGTCATACGTGAATAGCGCTCATCTTCGGTAGGACCAACAGCGAGTGAGTCGATGTTGTAAGCGCGTCTGGAGAAGAGTGAGGAAACTCTGGCAAGTACTCCGGGACTATTCTCAACGAGTACGGAAAGTGTGTGAGTCGAGCGAACTGAATCAGTCATGGATATCAGAGCTCCTGCGAATCCCAGACAGGCGCGAGCGAACGCGCAACAACGATGTCATCATTGGAAGCACCGGCAGCAACCATTGGCCATACCATCGCATCGCGATGAACGCGGAAATCAACGACAACCGGTTGGTCATTAATAGACATAGCCTTTTCGATGGTGGCATCTACATCTTCTGGACGCTCACAACTTAATCCGACGCAACCCATGGCTTCACCTAATTTTGCAAAGTCAGGAATTCGCTTGGAGTGAAGATCAGTATTGGAGAAACGCTCGTTATAGAAAAGTGTCTGCCACTGGCGAACCATGCCGAGGCTTTCGTTATTGATAATCGCAATCTTGATTGGAATGTTGTTGAGCGCACACGTTACTAATTCTTGGTTAGTCATTTGGAAACAGCCATCACCATCGATAGCCCAAACTGTCTTATCTGGTGCCCCTACCTTTGCGCCCATCGCAGCTGGAACCGCGTAGCCCATTGTTCCAAGGCCGCCAGAGTTCAACCAAGTGCGTGGGTGTTCATAAGAAATAAATTGAGAAGCCCACATCTGATGTTGTCCCACACCAGCAGCAAATATCGTTTCTGGTCCAGAAATCTTTCCAAGACGTTCGATGACATATTGCGGTGAAAGTGAACCATCAGATGGTTGGTCGTAACCCAAAGGGAACTTAGCGCGCCAAGAATTGAGTTGGTTCCACCATGCGGTGAGATCGGGTTGGCTCTTCTTAAATGCTGCCTTAATTTCTGGAATAAGCGCATCAATGGTTAGACGCAAGTCTCCAATGAGAGCAACATCAGCGTGCTTGTTCTTACTGATTTCGGCTGGGTCGATATCTGCGTGAATAACCTTTGCGTGTGGAGCAAAGGTAGAGAGCTTGCCAGTAACGCGATCATCAAAGCGCGCGCCTAAAGTAATGAGAAGATCTGATTTTTGAAGAGCTGTAACTGCAGCAACAGTTCCGTGCATACCAGGCATACCAAGATGGCTGGGATGGCTATCAGGAAATGCACCACGTGCCATCAATGTGGTTACGACTGGCGCACCTGTTAGCTCAGCAAGTTTAAGAAGTTCTTTGTGCGCAGCAGACTTTATTGCGCCACCGCCAACATACAGGACTGGTGAAGTTGATTGAGCAATAAGAGCAGCTGCATCTCGAAGCGCAGAAGTTTCTGCTTCGTAAACTGGTTTGTATCCCTTGAGATCAATCTTTGTCGGGTAATCAAAATCGGTCAGCTTCTGCAGAGCATCCTTCGCAACATCGACAAGAACTGCGCCTGGGCGACCAGTACTAGCAATATGAAATGCCTCAGCAACTGCGCGGGCAATTTCAGAGGGATCTGTAACAAGAAAACTGTGTTTGGTAATTGGCATGGTGATGCCGCGGATATCTGCCTCTTGAAACGCATCAGTACCAATTGCATCAGATGAGACTTGGCCAGTGATTGCAACCATGGGAACTGAATCCATCTGTGCATCGGCAAGTGGGGTAACGAGATTTGTTGCACCAGGACCAGATGTTGCGATACAAACGCCAACTCGACCAGAAGCTTGTGCGTAACCAGTTGCGGCATGGCCTGCACCTTGTTCGTGTCGAACCAAAATGTGTCGAATAGGACTATCGAAGATCGGATCGTAAGCCGGAAGAATTGCGCCACCAGGGATTCCAAACATGACGTCAACGCCTGCATGCTCAAGTGATTTCACAAGAGCTTGCGCCCCTGTCATCTTCTCTTTACTCATGTTCATCTCCCTTCTCGCACTCGGTTTAAGTCTTCACTTAAAACGTTTTACGTAAGTTGATTCAGCGGTTAAATGCGAAACCCCTCAGTTTCCACTGAGGGGCGGCGCACGTTCTAGATTTCTCTAGATCGCACGCTGACCAATTACTACGACTGATGTCATGTCCTAATTGTCCCGTGCTCGCGCAGATGAGTCAACCCCTGAGATGCACATCTCACTATCTGGGCGGTCTTTAACCGCAGACTGCCCCTTGCGAGGCTGAGCCCACGACCTTGGCATATTTGGCCAAGACCCCGCGCTTAAATTTATGTGGGACGGGAGCAAAGTGCTTGCGACGTTCTGCAAGTACAGATTCTTCGACCACTAAATCTAGTGTTCGCGCAATGGTGTCGATGCGGATGAGATCGCCATCATTCACAAATGCGATTGGTCCACCGTCCACTGCTTCAGGTGCAACGTGTCCGACGCAGAGTCCAGTACTGCCACCAGAGAAACGACCATCGGTAAGAAGGAGTGTGGACTTGCCGAGACCAGCGCCTTTGATTGCGCCGGTAATCATTAACATCTCGCGCATGCCTGGTCCACCCTTAGGACCTTCGTAACGAATAACAATTACATCGCCGGCTTTAATGGTGCCATTTTCCAGAGCCTGCATTGCTGCGCCTTCTCGTTCAAAGACTCGTGCAGGTCCTTCAAATTTTTCTACACCTACTCCTGCAACTTTGCAGACAGCGCCATCTGGTGCAAGCGAACCGCGCAAGATTGCAATTCCACCGCCAGGTGCGAGTGGCGTCTTAATTGCATGGAGGACTTCACCATCTGGATCGAGTGGCGTGATATCAGCAAGATTTTCCGCCATGGTTTTGCCGGTAACGGTGAGGCAATCCCCGTGAATAAATCCAGCATCCATCAGCGCGCGAAGTACAACAGGAATGCCGCCAACGCGATCAAGGTCAGTCATAACATACTTACCAAATGGCTTGAGGTCGCCGAGAAGTGGGACCTTTGAGCCAATGCGATGGAAGTCTTCAAGTGTGAGTTCAACTTCTGCTTCATTAGCGATGGCAAGAAGGTGAAGAACTGCATTAGTAGAACCGCCCAGTGCCATGACAACTGTTATTGCGTTCTCGAATGCTTTCTTAGTCAGAATTGTTCGAGTAGTAATTCCCTTGCGAATAAGTTCAACAACAGCTGCGCCAGCCTTTACTGCGTAATCATCGCGGCGACGATCAACGGCTGGAGGTGAAGCAGAACCAGGAAGTGAGAGTCCAAGTGCCTCGCCAACTGCTGCCATCGTGTTCGCTGTATACATACCGCCGCAAGCACCTTCGCCCGGACAGATGGCGCGTTCAATTTGATCGACACGATCTTGCGTAATTAATCCCCGAGCGCACGCGCCGACTGCTTCAAATGCATCAATGATGGTGACATCTTTGCCATCAACTTGGCCAGCCAAAGTTGTGCCTGCATAAACAAAGACAGAGGCAACATCGATTCGAGCCGCTGCCATCATCATTCCGGGAAGTGATTTATCGCAACCTGCAAATGTAACCATTCCATCGAGGCGCTCTGCCTGCATTACGGTTTCGACTGAGTCCGCAATAACTTCACGAGATACTAAAGAGAAGTGCATCCCTTCGTGGCCCATAGAAATTCCGTCAGAGACAGAGATCGTTCCAAACTGCATCGGAAAACCACCAGCATCGATTACACCCTTACGAGATGCCTTTGCTAAGCGATCAAGCGAGAGATTGCAAGGTGTGATTTCGTTCCACGAAGAGGCAATACCGATTTGTGGCTTAACCCAATCCTCATCGCCCATTCCCACAGCGCGGAGCATTCCGCGAGCGGGTGCGCGCTCTAGGCCATCAGTGACTAAACCTGAACGTGGCTTCATGGGATTGCTCATGAGGGGCTCCTTAACCTTGACCTAAATGCTTTAACAATAACTCACGAACTTTTGCGGCATCGGCTTGTCCGCCAGTGGCCTTCATAACTGCGCCGATAAGTGCGCCCGCTGCTGGAATATTTCCGCCTCGAATGCGCTCTGCCGTATCGGGCTGTGCTGCAATCGCCGCTTCGATGGCAACCATAAGAGCAGAATCATCAGAGACCACTTTAAGTCCACGCTTATCAATAACTTCTCGTGGTGTGCCCTCGCCATTAATAACGCCTTCTACTACTTGGCGGGCTAATTTATCGGTTAACTCTCCCCCTGCAATCAGCGCAATAACTTCTGCAACCTGAGCCGCAGTGATCAGAGAAGTTGGAGCTACTTCCTTCTCGTTAGCAAGACGTGAAACTTCACCGAGCCACCATGAACGTGCGCGAGTTGCATCTGAACCTAACTTCACAGTCTCTTCAACTACATCGAGAAGTTCAGCGTTGACCATGGACTCCATCTCCTTGGCCGGAACGTTCCACTCTTCTTGTAAACGCTTGCGGCGAATCGATGGCTTCTCGGGAATGCGCTTGCGGAGTTCTTCAATCCAATCAGCATCTGGAGTGACAGGAACTAAATCAGGTTCGGGGAAGTATCGATAATCTTCAGCAGTCTCTTTTGAACGACCAGGGCGAGTTTGGCCAGACTCTTCGAGGAAGTGACGAGTCTCTTGAATGATACGTTCGCCAGATTCGAGGCGATTTGCTTGGCGTTCAATCTCACCAGAGACAGCACGTTCGACCGAACGAAGTGAGTTCACGTTCTTTGTTTCAGAACGAGTACCTAACTTGCCGCTGCCGATAGGTGCAATAGATACGTTCGCATCGCAGCGAAGTGAGCCTTGCTCCATCTTCACATCAGAGACACCAAGCGAACGAAGAATGTCGCGGAGCTCAGTGACGTAAGCACGAGCAACTTGTGGTGCGTACTTACCGGTGCCTGGAACGATACGAGTAACAATTTCAACAAGTGGAATTCCTGCTCGGTTGTAATCAAGCAGCGAATATTCTGCGCCGTGGATTCGTCCAGTTGAACCACCGACGTGAAGTGATTTGCCGGTGTCTTCTTCCATGTGGACGCGCTCGATCTCAACCCGGAATTTCTTCGGTCCCTCATCCGTCTCGATTTCTACATCGAGATATCCATCTACGCAGATGGGTTCGTCGTATTGCGAGGTCTGGAAATTCTTTGGCATATCGGGATAGAAATAGTTCTTGCGAGCAAAACGACTAAAAGGTGCAATCGAACAGTTAAGAGCTAAACCAATAAGAATTGAACTTTCAATCGCCTTTCCATTTACAACCGGAAGCGATCCTGGAAGTCCGAGACAGACCGGGCATGTTTGAGTGTTTGGTTCTGCTCCAAATTCAGTTGAACATGAACAGAACATCTTGGATTTAGTGTTGAGTTCTACGTGAACTTCAAGACCAAGAGTTGGTTCGTATGCAGCTACAGCAGCGTCGTAGTTCATGGACATTACTTCACCGCCAATTTTGTCTCGGCTGAGAGCAATGGCTGACCCCACTTGCTGACAAGTGCAGCTTCTAAAGTTCCGCCGACGCGATACATGCGATCGTCCTGCATGACCGGCGACATGATCTGGAATCCAACCGGCAGATTATCTTCTGGGGCAAGACCGCACGGAAGGCTCATGCCACCGATACCCGCCATATTTACCGGAATTGTGGCAATGTCATTGAGATACATCGCCAACGGGTCATCAGACTTCTCACCAATTTTAAATGCAGTTGTCGGACAGGTAGGTGAGACCAATACATCAACTGATTCAAATGCTTTCTCGTAATCGCGCTTGATGAGTGTGCGCACCTTTTGCGCTGATCCGTAATATGCATCGTAATAACCAGAAGAGAGTGCGTATGTACCAAGAATGATTCGTCGCTTTACCTCAGGGCCAAAACCAAGGTGGCGAGTAGCGCGCATTACTTCTTCAGCACCAACTGTCCCGTCATCGCCAACGCGAATTCCGTAACGCATAGAGTCAAAGCGGGCTAAGTTAGAGGAAGCTTCGGATGGAGCAATTAAGTAATAAGCAGCAAGGGCGTACTCAAAGTTTGGACAGGAAACTTCTACTATTTCTGCGCCATTTGCTACAAGAATTTCGAGTGCTTCTTGGAAACGTTGGCTGACTCCTGCTTGGAATCCATCGCCACCTAATTCCTTAACAACACCAATCTTCATTCCCTTAACTTCCTGGCGCTTTGCGGCTGCGACAACATCAGGAACGGCTTGATTAATACTGGTGGAGTCGCGTTCGTCGTAACCGGCAATTACTTCATGAAGAAGCGCGGTATCTAGAACAGTGCGGGCACATGGACCGGCTTGATCCAAACTTGATGAGAATGCAACAAGACCATAACGAGAGACACCGCCATAAGTCGGCTTTACTCCGACAGTTCCGGTAACAGCTGCTGGTTGGCGAATTGATCCGCCAGTATCGGTGCCGATTGCAAGTGGTGCTTCAAATGCTGCGAGTGCTGCGGCAGAACCACCGCCAGATCCACCAGGAATGCGATCAAGGTCCCACGGATTATGAGTAGGGCCGTATGCGGAATTTTCAGTCGATGAACCCATTGCGAATTCATCCATGTTGGTCTTACCTAAAATAACAACGCCAGCAGCCTTCAATTTTGTTACAACTGTGGAGTCATAAGGTGGGCGCCAATTTTCAAGCATCTTTGAGCCGCACGTTGTAGGAATTCCTTTTTGTGCCAAGACATCTTTAAGTGCAAGTGGAACACCGGCAAGTGGCGAGATTGCTCCGCCAGCTGCGCGCAATTTATCTGCAGCTTCTGCTTGGGCAAGAGCGCCCTCTTTATCTACGTAAAGGAAGGCGTGGACGTCAGTATCAACTTGAGCAATTCGAGCGAGATGTTCTTTCGTCAGATCTACCGAAGAAACTTCCTTGGCGGCTAGTGCTGCCGACATCTGCGCAGCTGTGGAATAGATATGTGTCATTCAGCTTCGCCTAAAATTTGTGGCACCTTAAAACGTGGACCATCTGTTGCCGGAGCGCCTGATAAAGACTCTTCAGGTGTAAGACTTGGCTTGACGACATCTTCACGGAAAACATTGTGAAGCGGAATCGCATGTGAAGTAGGTGGAATATCGTCAGTTGCAACTTCTTGAACACGAGCAACTGCTCCGAGGATTACGCCAAGTTCGGAAGCCATGTGGTCGAGCTCTGCATCAGACATTTCGATACGAGATAACCGGGCTAGGTGGGCGACATCGTCGCGAGATATTGCAGCCATGTGCGAACTCTATCGGCTCAACGGGTCTGGCTTAAATCCAATTATTTATTAGGAGCGAATCTGGCCATTTCCGCTAACAATCCAGGTGGTGGTGGTCATGGCTTCGAGTCCCATAGGTCCGCGTGCATGCAACTTCTGGTTGGAGATTCCGATTTCTGCGCCAAATCCCATCTGCTCGCCATCAGTAAATCGAGTGGAGGCATTAATCATTACAGCTGCACAATCAGAGAGTGCGATGAATTGTGCGGAGTGATCGGAGTTTTCGGTCACGATTGCTTCGGTGTGCTTTGTACCGTACTTAGCGATGTGATCGCTGGCCGCTAACAGATTAGGAACAATTGCAATATTTATCTCTAACGAGTTGTACTCGGTACTCCAGTTTTCTTCTGTAGCGCGCGAAGTTGGAACACCTGCTGCAGCAGCGATAACTTCCACTTTTGAATCAACATTCAATTTCACTCCCAAGTCCGAGAGCGTCTTAAGCGCGCCAGGCAAGAATTCTGCAGCAACTTTCTCGTGAACCAACAAAGTTTCGGCAGCATTACACACACTTGGACGATGGGTCTTAGAGTTGATAAGAATTGGGAGTGCTTTAGCTAAATCTGCATCTTCATCGACGTAGACGTGACAAACACCGGCACCGGTTTCGATTGTAGGGACAGTGGAATCGTCAACCACGGTACGAATCAGTGCAGCGCTTCCGCGGGGTATGACTAGGTCAACTTTCCCACGCGCATGTAGTAACGCTTGAACAGTGGAGCGGTCATCAGAAGGAACACATTGCAAGACATCTGGAGAGATATTGGTATGAGCAAGCGCCCTGCGCATTACCTCCACCAAGATTCGGTTAGAGGCGTCAGCGCTCGATGAACCACGAAGTAGAGCGGCGTTACCCGACATCAACAAGATCAGCGCTGCATCAACGGTCACATTAGGACGTGCTTCGTAAACCATTCCGACCACACCGAAAGGAACTGTTATCTGCTTAAGATGAAGGCCATTATCTAAAGTACTTTCGCGAAGAGTCTGCCCGAGTGGATTAGCCAACTTGGTTAATTGACGAGCGCCATCAACCATCCCGTGAATTCGAGCCGGAGTAAGCAGTAATCGATCTTGCATAGATGACGCCATGCCATCTTTATCTGCTCGCTGCATATCCTGCGCATTTGCGGCCAGGATTTCTACTTCGGAAGAGGCAAGTTCTTGCGCAATTCGATTGAGCGCTTCTACTCGATCTGCATGTGAGGCCGCAATCAGAGTGCGGGCAGCCAAGCGCGCAGTATCAGCGAGTTGAGCAATTAGCGCGGTGGCTTCCATGTTCCTAGCCTAGAGGGAATTACCCTTATCTCATGCGCAATTTATTAAAGGTAATCAAAGTCCTCGGTATTGGCTTCTTGGCTCTAGCTCTTTCACTTACCGTCTTTCTTAAAGTTGTTCACTATCCGAACCCAATCGCAGTCATCAAACTCGGTTTAGCACCCGCTTCGAAGACTCCTACCTTGTTGCCCTGGCACACCATTGAGCCCGCTGCAGAACCTATTCCCCTCTCCACATCTGCCGAAACTCCTCCAGCAACAGTGGAATTCCGTGGCCGCCAAGTACCGTGGCAAGAGTTCTTGGATACTACCGATACAAATGCATACTTGATTATTCGCAATGGTGTTATCACCTATGAGTACTACAACTCGAAGAAGGAAATAACGGCTTCCTCACAGCTTCCCTCTTATTCCATGGCTAAGACCATGACTTCACTTGTAATTGGCCAACTCATTGATCAAGGAAAAATCAAGGAGAGCGATAAATTCGTTAGCTATTTTCCTGAATGGAAGACCGGCACAACCTTTGATGACGTGACCATCCAGAGCTTGCTTGATATGGAATCGGGAATTGGTGTCAGCGATAACTATCCTTCCGGTCCCACCGGTTGGGGCGTTGGCATTGCTCAGATGTATGCGACTACCGATATGAACTGGTGGATTTCGCATAACCGTAAAATGTTTGAAGCACCCAATACCAAGCCTGAATATCGATCCGTTAATACGCAATTACTCGGATTAATTATTCAAGAAGTGGTCGGAACAACTGTTTCTGAATATTTCCAGAAGAATATCTGGCAACCTGTAGGCACAGAATTTCCTGCAACCTGGAACGTGGATCGCGTCGGCGGACACGAGAAGACCTTCTGTTGCTTTAACGCATCAGCTCGCGACTATGCCCGAATCGGATTGATGATTAATAACAATGGCATGGTAGGCGCTAACCAAGTAGTTCCCAAAGCTTGGATCAAGCGCCTCTCAACTTCAGCAGTGAAGTTGGACTGGAACTGGGGTTATGGCGCACAAGTCTGGCACCCGTATGCGGGAATTAATTTAGCGATGGGACTTCATGGTCAGCAGATATTCATGGATCCTGCCACTCGCACAGTCATCGTTAAGTTAAGTGATAATCCAACGAGTGATACTTTCCAGCGTGACGCAGCCAAAGTTGCGTTGGCTCTTGCGCGAAAGTAGTTAGCGAGAACTTGCGCGCTTTATTGTCGAGAAAACAAAATTAGCGCTCTTAAATAAGCCAGAGACGCCAGTTTGAAAGTAATTAACGGTTATGGGAATTTGACCGTGATACGCAGGCTTCCAATTGCAGGTTACCGTCGCGCCTGCCACCGCAGTTAAATTCAGACAACCAGGAATGCGCTTTCCAAACTGCAAGAAAGTGATTTTTCCATTAACTGGGGCGTTGACGTTCATCTGAGTTGGAGTTCGGTAGGTGGTTGACGTCGAAGTAATTGAACCAGTTCCGAGAGAAGAACTAAGATTGAGATCAGATATATAGCGAACAACTACGACGCCACTTCCACCGTTGCCACCATAGTAATAAGAAGGATTGTAGACCGTCGCATTTGGTCCACCTCCACCGCCGCCGCCACTTCCTGTGTTGTCTAAACCATTTCCTCCTCGCGAAGTTTGGTGAGTTGTAATGATCCACATATCACCCGTGCCACCACCACCGGTTCCGCCTTGGCCAACTACACAACTTATTGCCGTATTTCCATGGCAACCAGCACCGCCGCCGCCGGCATAGGTAACACTTGTGCCGGTAATCGTTGATGCTCTGCCGGGACCGCCGTCTCCGGATTTACCCATGCCATTGATATTTGATTGACCGTTTAATCCCACTCCACCAGCACCGCCGCCGCCGCCGGATGGATAGCTATATGTGCCATCTGAGTTACCAGTACCGCCGTTGTTTCCGTAAAGTGAATTTGTTGTATTGCCCTGCGCCAAATTTCCGGTACCGCCGCCGCCAGATCCACCATTTTGACCAGCCACATCTGACCAGCTTCCGCCATATCCGCCACCATTAACCGAGTATGCACCGAACGATGAAACACCACCATTTGTTGCTGCTGTCGATGAAATGGACGCAAGAATGCTCCGGGTTGCACCACTTCCACCAGCTCCAACAGTTATGGAGATATTCGCATTGGGCGTTACGGAAATTGAAGAAGTATCCATCATTCCACCTGCTCCACCGCCACCTGCAACCCAAGTTCCACCTCCACCGCCACCAGCGATAATGAGTGCATCAACTTTGGTGACATTGCTAGGAACAGCCCACGTACATCCGGTAACTACAGTGGTGAATGATTCAACGGTATAGATCGCATTGAGCAAGCCAATGGTTCCGTTGCCAGTAAAAGTTGATTTAGTTGAAGTACAAACGGCAGCCGCGGCATGATCTAGAGGAACAATGAGCGATACAGCAAGAATTACGCTCGCCGAAATGGCCTTCGTAACTCTATTTTTCACAGGAGAACCAGATCATCTCTATGCACTAGTTCGCGTTCGTACTCTGCACCAAGTAACGCAGCAATATCTTTAGTGGACTTACCG
>CAFBPI010000004.1_pt1 | contig 30549 bp, 30 predicted proteins | sample 7269671 | NCBI WGS metagenome assembly CAFBPI01 (sample SAMEA6814142, study PRJEB35770) | freshwater metagenome | biome: Freshwater; feature: Freshwater reservoir; material: water | place: Czech Republic | collected 2017-06-27 | depth 30m m | reverse complement strand
AGGCTTTTGCTAGTCCCTGTCCAAATTGAACTGGTGAGGCGGAGTTAATTGTGATATTTGAAGCAAGAGTGGTTTGAATGAAGAAGCTTCCGCCCACAACCAGAACGATTAGCGCCATGGCGCCGGCGAATCGCTTTCTTAAAGTGTTGATACGGGGTAGGGCTTCTGGATCATCGTGAAAAGATTCGAATTCATCATCATTCTCAATTCGAATCATTGCCAGTCCAATCTTAAGTATTGGTCGAAGCGTAATGGTGGCGGGTGAAGGATTTGAACCTTCGAAGGCAGAGCCGGGGGATTTACAGTCCCCTCCCATTGGCCGCTCGGGCAACCCGCCAGGTTGTTATTACGGCTGACGAAGATTACCGCAGTTCTAGGTTTACTAAAAATTCGCTAGATATCACAGGCGAGAGCCTCATTCCATAAAGGGATGGCAGCCCCTGACCAGTAAACTCACTCCGTGAATAAGGGGCCCTCAAAGAGATTTATCAAAGTAACAACTGGGATCTCCCTAGCCATCGTGGCCATCTCTGCAATCACTTGGATTGGTCTTGGTCAACTATTTGGCGCGATAAATACTTTTGATGCTTTTGCTGGACTTGGCAAGCGCCCAGATAAACCGACTAGCGCACTAAATTTCTTAATTGTTGGCTCTGATTCTAGAGAAGGTCTTTCACTTGCAGATTCGAAGCGACTGAGAGTTGGTACAACTAAATCAGCGGCTGGTGCGCGCTCGGACACGATGTTTATTGTTCATATCAGCAAAGACCGAACAAAAGCTGTACTCATCTCTATCCCCCGCGACTCTCTCGTTACGGTTCCTGCGCATACATCATCCGATGGCAAAACTCAGATAGCAGCAACGCACGCAAAGATTAATGCGGCTTTTGCATGGGGCGGCGCTCCACTTTTAATTCAGACCATCGAACAGAAATCCAATTTACACATTGACCATTACATCGAGATAAATTTCGTGGGGTTCACAAATATCGTTAACGCACTTGGTGGCATCGAGGTCTGTTCTAAAGTTGATATCAATGATCCTAAGAGTCACTTAGTGATGAGCGCAGGAGTTCATACCCTTGATGGGATTGAAGCCCTTAAGTACGTTCGTACTCGTGACTTTGATGGGTTGGGCGATATTGGCCGCATGCAACGGCAGCAACAATTTATGGCTTCAGTCTTGCGCAAAGCTACGAGCGCCGGAGTTTTACTAAATCCGGTCAAACTTCTAAATTTCTTTAAGGCTGCAATTTCAACAGTAAAGACTGACTCTGGCCTCTCGCAAAATGATCTACTTACTCTCGGGCAGCAGATGGGCAAACTCTCTGCGAACAAGGTCCGCACACTAACCGTTCCGCTTTCAACAGCCAATGGAAGTTATCCAGGGCTCGGATCAGTTGTCATTTGGGATGCAGTCAAAGCCCCTGAACTCTTTAATCGACTGATTAACGATATTCCGATTTATGATGTAGCAACCCCATCGCCATCGGCTAAGGCCACGAATAAGGCGAATAAGTCGGGCGCTAAAGCCACACCAAAGCCGACCATCATTGAACAATTCAAGGTCCGTACCGCTGCAGAGAACCCCTGCGGTCAAATCAACTACTAATCTAGGTCATTATGACAATGGACTTTGAAGCAGAGCTTCTCGCTGTATCAACAGAGCGAGCCACTCGTCGAGCTGCTATTAAGAAATACCCAGCTCTCTCGGTCGTAATATCTACCGCTCGTCCCTCGGATCTCTCAAATATTTTGCGTCAACTAGAGCTACAAACAATGAAGAAATTTGAATTATTACTGGGCATTCACAAATTTAAGATGAGTCCAACACATAAGAGTGCAATCACGCGCCTGCAGAAGCGCGGAATATCAGTTATTACTCAAGACTTTAGCCCAGCTCATACCCTTGGGTCAGTCCTCACCACAATGGCGCAGAGATCATCCGGTGAATATTTGGCCAAGATGGATGACGATGATATTTACGGGCCAGAACACTTGCGAGATCTTATGGATACCGCAATTACAACGGGCGCGGAGGTCGTTGGTAAAGCGATGAACTACATTTACTTAGAGGCAATAGATCTCACAGTTAGACGAATGGGCCCTACCGGAATTGCATCTGTAAACCAATGGGATGACTGGGTCTGTGGTGGCACAATCTTGGTCAAGAGTTCAAGTGCGAGGGCAGCAGGTTGGTTTGGTGAAGGAAAGAGCGCCGTCGACCACTTCCTGCTCTCAGGGGTTAAGAACAATGGTGGCAAGATTTATCGAACCTTTGGCCTGGGCTATATTTACAAACGCAGCATTGCTACCCAGACTTACATCACTAATTATTCAAAATATCTACGTGGTACCAGTGGTCAAAAGGTCGGTATTTGGAGCCATGAGGAATTTGGAAATATCGGATGAGAACTAATTATCGTTACATCCGTCCATCATTCTTAGAGATTGTAAAGAAGCCTAATCTCAAAGTGGCGGTTGTTATCGCCTGCCGCGATGGTCAAGATAAATTGGATTTGGTTCTAGCTGCACTTAAGGAGCAGACCTATCCTGCAGCACTCTTTACTGTCTATATCATCGACGATGGTTCAGTGAAAGCACTGGTCCTTCCAAAGATCAGACCTGCAAAAACAAAGTTAATTAAATTTAAGAATAAAGATCGTGCGTGGGGCAAGACGCTAGCAACTAATTTCGCAGTCTCTACGCTTAAAGAAGATGTGCTCTGGTTCTTGGATGCAGATATGGTGGTTGAGCCAGATCACCTATCCCATCACATGAAATGGCATCATTACGCGGATGATTTTGTGGTTCTCGGCTGGAAACGCTTCGTTGGTGATTGGTCTTACACCCCTGAACTTCTGGGCTCTGAGTTAAGGAATGGTTCTTTCTCAACACTTCACAAGGTCAGCGAAGGAAAAGATTCGTGGGAGTTGCTCATTAAAGGAACCGATGATCTACGTGCACCGAGTCTTGAAAGTTTTCGCGCTTTAGTCGGAGCAACATTCTCTATCTCTCGTAAGAATTGGAATAGCCTCGGTGGTTATAACCCAATCTTCACAACCGGTGAAGACAATGAGTTAGGTTGGCGCGCACTGCTGGGTGGAATGCGTTTTGTGCCCGAGCGGCAAGCCCTCTCTTGGCATTTAGGTATTAGCACCGTAGAGGTCCACACTGATACTGTCATTGCTCACAATCGTCCACTCTTTGCACATCATGTACCAGCAATGAGCTATCTGCGCGCCAATGATCAACTTACGTGGACTGTTCCCGAGAATTACATCGTTGCAGATTGCCGATCTATGCCTGCCGAATCATTTAAGAATATGGTCAATGAATTCCTAGCTGATGAGAGTGGGCAGGCACGCTTCATACTCATCGGCAACTGGAAGGCTCTGACCGCGCGATACAAAGTCACCGAGGATTCCCTCAAAGAACTCCGTGAAATAAATCGTTGGATTGCTGGAGATTCCCGATTTTCCTGCGAAGAATCGGCAAGCGAGAAGAAGCTACTAATCTCCGAGATTCTCCAACGATTCGATGAACCATCTACACCCTTCTTTTACTTTACCGAAGGAGCTATTGATCCGGTTATTCGCTTTGCTGCTCTTCGCCATCGCATCAGTAAATCTGGAAATGGTCTTGAGGGAGTTGTGGACTCAAAGGATCAACGAACCTTTGTTATCTATGCGCCAGCACTCGGCCGAGCTAATCGTGCCGGCGGAAATGTCTATCGCAATATCCAAGAACTCTGGGGAATGCGTTGGAGTGAGATCAGCCAAGTGGATTTCTCGAAGTCGCTCTCAACAAATAACTTATTACCACTCGTGCGTATAGCTTTTCGAGCAGCAAAAAAGATTCGCAATCTCTCGGATTTCACTAAACTTCTCAAAAAAGCCAGACAAGTTCTCAAAAAAACGATTTCTAAGTAGAGCAGGAGTAAAAATGGCTGATTCCAGTTTCGATATTGTTTCCGAGGTAGACCATATGGAGGTCGATAACGCCTTCAATCAGACTGATCGCGAGATCAATACTCGCTTTGACTTTAAGAATACCGGCACAAAGATTGAGAAAACGGGCGATAAATTCTTGATTGAGGCAGATACCGAAGAGCGGGCAAAGGCAGCCCTTGAGGTATTTCGTGACAAATTAGTAAAACGCACGGTCTCACTCAAACATCTAGATGCATCTAACCCAGAGCTCAGTGGCAAGGTTTATAAAATTAACTGTCTCTTCAAGGAGGGCATCTCCACCGAGAACGCAAAGAAGATTGCAAAACTTCTCCGCGACGAAGGTCCTAAGGGTCTAAAAACTCAAATTCAAGGAGACACTCTTCGCGTCACCAGCAAGAGCCGCGATGATCTTCAAGATGCAATCGCAATGGTTAAGGCTGGCACGTGGGACTTTGCGGTGCAATTTACGAACTACCGTTAAATAATGAGTCGTTATAAGACAGGACTCGCCTTTGGTTTCTCTACCTATTTAATTTGGGGTCTCTTTCCCCTGTATTGGCCGCTGCTCAAGCCAGCAAATCCATTAGAGATTGTCTCCAATCGGGCCGTCTGGACACTCGGATTCTGTTTCATCTCATTAGCGCTTACCAAACAATTAACTTCTACCCTTGCTCTCTTTCGCAACAAGAGAGTTATTCAAGGGTTATCCGTAGCCGCAATTCTTATCTCAGTTAATTGGCTTACCTACATATGGGCGGTTAACAAGGGTCATGTCGTAGATGCCTCATTGGGCTATTACATCAATCCATTAGTGAGTATTGGTTTTGGTGTGATCATTCTTCGAGAACGAATGAGTAGGTGGCAATGGGTTTCGGTAATTATTGCAACTATCGGCGTAATAGTACTCACCGTTGATGCTCGCACATTTCCTTGGATTGCAATTACTCTAGCGCTCTCATTTGGAAGCTATGGATTTGTGAAAAAACGCCTCGGGCTAGGTTCGCTCGAAAGTTTGGCAATTGAGACCACCCTTACCCTTATCCCTTATGCTGGATATCTGATCTTTCTTGCTAACGCAGGTACGGGTCAGCTTGGTCAAAGTAGCGGACTCACTACGCTGCTAATTCTCAGCGGCGCAGTCACAGCTATCCCACTTCTACTATTTAACGGTGCAGCGACTCGAATCCCATTGTCACTAATGGGATTAATTCAATACATAACTCCAACCGTGCAATTTTGTCTTGGAGTTTTTCTCCGTCATGAAGAGATGTCGATTGCTCGGTGGGCTGGATTTTTTATTATCTGGATTGCATTGATAATTCTTGCAACCGACTTGATGAAGTCAGGCAGTGCGCGTAATAACGGTGTTGCTGAGCTCGATTAACGCTTCACGTGCTGGCCCAGCTGGAAGAGTGGAAAGTAAATCTCGTGCTTCTGCTGCATATCTCTCGACTAATTCGCGTGATTGAAGAAGAGCGGAATGAGAACGAAGTCGCTCCAGCGTGCTTGCTACTACGGCCTCGTCAGTAATAGGAGCAGAAAGAATCTTCTTTAACTCATCATCTGCAGGATCTGTGGATTCCATAACAAAGAGTGTGACTAAAGTTAGAACTCCTTCACGCAAATCAGTGCCAGGAGTCTTACCGGATTCAAATGAGGTACTAGCAATATCAATAATGTCATCTGCTAATTGAAAGACGATGCCAATCTTCTCTGCATACTCGGTGAGAGTATCTCGCGCCGCAGCCGATGCGCCAGAGAGTAGAGCTCCGTAGTTGGCACTCGCAGCGATGAGTGATCCGGTCTTATCAGCGACCACACTGAGGTAGTGCTCGAGCATCGACTTTCCGGCAGTGGAGCCTTGAGTCTCTGTAATCTGGCCAATAACTAATCTCTCGAAGGTGATTGCATGAAGGCGAACTGCCTCGGGACCTAAATCTGCAAGCAGTAGCGAGGTCTTAGCAAAGAGATAATCTCCGGTTAAAATCGCGACGCTATTGCCCCAACGATTATTCGCACTTTCTACTCCCCTACGTTTTGGGGCCTCATCCATTACATCATCGTGATACAAAGTTGCTAGGTGCGTGAGTTCGCAGACCACTGCCGCATCGATAACTTCTTTACGGTTGGGGTCTCCAAATTGAGCTGCAAGTAATACAAGTAGCGGACGAAGGCGCTTGCCACCGGCTTCAACAAGGTGGCGAGAAGTTTCAATAACAAATGGATACTTGCCAACAATATGCGAGCGGAGCAGAGCTTCCACCGCCTCCATATCAGCAATAATTCTCGCTTCAAATTCTGGGTCGATACCTGCAATTCCTAAGCGAGACATATATTCAGCTTATTGGAAGAAGGTAGCGAATGTTGTAGCAGGATTGAGAAGAAGTGAGGGAGCGATACCCAGAACTATGGTTGCGATAGCGGTAATAAAAATTGCAATTCGAGTCAGGATGGATGGGATTACCACCGTAACTGAATCATTTGTTGGCTCGGTAAACCAGAGCATTAAAACAATACGGAGATAGAAGAAGAGTGCCACGGCACTTGCTAGTGCAGCAATAACGACTACCAACATATTTCCACCTTGGTAGGCAGCGGAGAAGATGGAGAATTTTCCAATAAATCCAGCCGTGAGCGGCAGGCCACCAAAACTCAATAGATAGAGAGTGAAAAGTCCGGCCACAAGAGGCGACTTTTTAGCAAGCCCCGCCCAACGATTGAGATCGGTAACTTCACCAGAGGAGTCGCGAATCATCGTGATAACCGCAAATGCACCAAGAGTTGCAAGACCATATGCGATGAAATAGAACAGTGAAGCGGCTAGTCCCTCTTTATTAAGTGCGATGACACCAATAAGCAAGAAGCCCGCATGAGCGATAGATGAGTAGGCAAGTGCACGCTTTACATCGCGTTGCACCATCGCTGCAATTGAACCAATGACCATGGTGAGCATGGCAATTGCAGTAATGATTGGCTTCCAAGTTTGGGAAGCGCCATCGAGTGCAACATAGAAAAGGCGAAGTGTTGCTCCAAAAGCTGCAACTTTTGTTACAGCTGCCATAAATCCAGTTATTGGAGTTGGGGCACCTTGATACACATCAGGAGTCCAGGCATGGAATGGAACTGCTCCCACTTTAAAGAGAAGACCGACGCTCACGAAGATAATTCCGATATATAGGAAGGTGGAGCTTGAACCATTGCCGCCTACTGCTCCTGCAATATCGTTGAAGGACAGAGAGCCGGTATATCCATAGAGGAATGCAGTACCAAAGAGGAATATCGCAGATGAAAAAGCTCCGAGAATAAAGTACTTAAGCGCCGCTTCCTGTGAAAGTAGACGACGTCTGCGAGAGAGACCAGCCATGAGATAGAGCGGAAGTGAGAGAACTTCCAGTGCAACAAAGAGAGTGATTAAATCTGTTGCGACCGGGAAGAGCATTGCGCCAGCAATTGCAAAGAGTGTGAGTGGAAATACTTCAGTCTGCTGCTTTCCAGATGCAATAGAAGTTGCCTCTTCTTCAGAACCAGGAATAGCCGAGGCTTGAGCGGTGAAATTATCTTGATCTGCGATGAGCAAAATTCCAATAAATGCGAGAACCAGGATTGTTCCTTGTATAAATATTCCAGCAGGGTCCATTGATACAGAGCCCACTGCAGCCGTGGCTGAAGGTTGGTTATGTGAGCGCCAGAGAAATGCGAACGAGAGGATTACTGAACCCAGAGCAATCGGAAGTTGTAGAGAAGCGCGGAGGGCTTTGCCTACAAATGCTTCAACAAGGACACCGATGAGCGCGCCACCAAGAATGACGAGGATTGGTGCAAGCAGTGCGTAGTTAAGTACTGGAGCGGTCATTTACTTACCTACCTTTACCGCTGGATCGACTACCCCTGCATGTTGCATAACAACTCCCGTGGTGGGGTTAATGACATCAAGGACCGGCTTTGGATAAAAGCCAAGCAGAATTATCAGCGCGATAACAGGAGCTAGCGCAATCTTTTCGCGAAGAATGAGATCTGTTAAAGATTCATTTCCTGGCTTTACCTCACCGTGAAGAGATTTCTGGACCGCGATTAAGACATAAAGGGCGGCAAGAATAATTCCCAGTGTTGCAAAGATTGCAGCTATTGGATAACGAGTAAATGTTCCAGCAAGAACTAAGAATTCAGAGATGAAACTGGAGAGACCAGGAAGAGCAAGTGCTGATAGACCTGCGATAAAGAAGGACCAGGCCAAGATAGGCGTAACGCGCTGTAGTCCACCAAAGTCATCGATCTGTGAAGACTTGCGGCGAGCGACCATCCAACCTGCGGTCATAAAGAGCGCAGCAGTGGAGAAGCCGTGGTTAACCATATAGAAAGTAGCACCAGTCAGGCCTTGGGTTGTCATAGCAAATATTCCAAGCGTGATTACGCCGAAGTGTGAAATCGAAGTAAATGCGATCAAGCCATTTATATCTTTCTGACCGATAGCTAGGAATGCACCATAGAGAATTGAAATAACAGCAAGGGTGATAATTACCGGCGTAAATGTCTTTGTGGCATCTGGGAAGAGCGTCATGCAGAAACGGATCATTCCGTATGTACCGACTTTATCCATGACTCCTAGAAGAAGGATTGAAGTTCCCGGTGTCGCCGCTTTAGCCGCGGATGGCAACCAAGTATGAAATGGCCACAGCGGGGCTTTAATTGCAAAGGCAATAAAGAATCCTAAGAACAACCAGTTCTGTGTAGGTGCATCAATCTGCATCGTCGATAACTTGGTGAGATCAAAAGTTCCGCCGATTTGATTGGTAGAGATGATGTATGTGCCAATAAGCGCTGCCAACATCAAGAGACCACCAAGAAGACTGTAAAGCAGGAACTTGAGTGCAGCGGCTGCCCGCTCTCCGCGCCCATATCCCCCGATGAGGAAATAGACCGGAATGAGCATTGCTTCAAAGATGACATAGAAGAGGAAAACATCTGTAGCGGCAAAGACGCCAATCATCATTGCCTCTGAGATGAGAATCAAAATATAGAACGTCTTAGTGCTCCATCGGCCGCCTTCGGATTCATTCCAACCAGCAAGGATGACGATGGGGACAAGGATCGTGGTTAACAAAATGAGAACGAGCGAGATCCCATCGATACCTACCGCGTAATTTATTCCGAAGTTTGGAATCCATGAGCGCGATTCCACAAACTGGAAGCCTGAGGCAGAGAGCTTAAATTGAGAAGCCATCACTGCAGAGACTGCAGCGACAAGGAGCGAAAATCCAAGTGCGATTCTCTTTGCAAGAAGAGCGTCCGCTTTGGGGCTAAGAGCAAGAGCCAGGACTCCAACTAACGGAAGAAGTTCTAGCGTAGTCAAGATACTCATAGCGTCACCACCCAAACTGTTGCAATAAGCGCAAGTAATCCGATGAGCATTACGAGTGCATAGGTCCGGATAAATCCATTTTGAAGGTTACGAATCCACCCTGCGATAGTTTGCAGAGAGAAACCAACCGCTTTTACTGCGCCATCGACAATTGATTTATCAGTGAAGAGAAGCCCGGAAGTGAGCTTCTGGCCCGGCCGCATAAGTACTGCCTCGTTAAAGCTATCTTGATAGAGATCCTTACGCGCAGCCTTAGTAAATACTGAAACTTCCGTAGGAGCCTCAACTGGAACGGTGCGGTACTTAACAATTGCAGCGAGAACTCCAAGTACGACCACCACGATAGCCATAGTTGATACAACGATTGGCTTGAGAAATTCTTCGCCATGCTCGTGATGATGTGGGTCAACAATTGGTTGAAGCCAATTGACCATCGCATTACCGGATGCGAGTAAGAATCCAGAGGTAACAGAACCAACTGCCAAAATCGCCATTGGAATCCACATCAGGGCTGGACTCTCGTGCGGATGAGCTTTATCGTCCCAACGCTTAGATCCTGCAAAAGTAAGAACTACAACTCGGGTCATATAGAACGCGGTTATTGCTGCACCGAGAAGTGCCGCACCACCTAAAAGAATTCCTTTGAGACCGCCGGCGTTAAATGCAGTTTCGATGATTTTATCTTTGGAATAGAAACCGGCAAATGGAGGTACTCCGATAATTGCGAGATAACCCAGACCAAATGTGACAGTAGTAATTGGCATAAATCTTGCCAAGCCACCGAATCGACGCATATTTACTTCGTCATCCATGCCATGCATGACAGATCCAGCACCAAGGAACATTCCCGCCTTAAAGAATCCGTGAGTTATGAGGTGCATAATTGCAAATGCATAACCGATAGGTCCAAGGCCAGTTGCAAGAATCATGTAACCAATTTGCGACATTGTTGATGCAGCAAGTGCTTTCTTGATGTCATCTTTAGCGGTACCAACGATTGCACCGAAGAGCAATGTGATTGCGCCAACGATTACAACAAGGAGTTGTGCGGTAGCGGAGGCATCGAAGATGAAATTAGAGCGAGTAATTAGATAGACGCCAGCTGTCACCATTGTTGCCGCGTGGATCAGAGCAGATACTGGGGTTGGACCAGCCATTGCATCTCCGAGCCAAGATTGCAGTGGGAATTGTGCGGATTTGCCGGCAGCGGCAAGCAACAACATCGCACCGATTGCAGTTAGCGCTGCTGGCGATGCATGGTGGGCGTGCTCTTTAACGCCTGCAAATGAGACAGTGCCGAATTGAGCGAAGGCAATCATGATTGCGAGTGAAAGTCCTACATCACCGACGCGGTTAGCAACAAAAGCCTTCTTGGCTGCGGTGGCGTAGGCAGGCTTCTGATTCCAGAAACCAATAAGTAGATAAGAGGCAAGGCCAACGCCCTCCCAGCCAACATAAAGATTGAGATATGAATCGCCCAATACAAGGAGCAACATCGCTGCAATAAATAGATTGAGGTATGCAAAGAAGCGACGTCGATCGCGATCATGCGACATATATGCAATTGAATAGATATGAATAAGCGTTCCTACGCCAGTAATAAGCAGGACGAAGGCGATTGAAAGTTGGTCGAGAAGGAGTGAGGCATCGACCTGAAAGGAGCCAACAGACATCCAGGTAAAGATGTGTTGGGTAGCCGGACGTGCATCGCCTGAGCGGCTGCGCATCGCGAAGAATTCAAGTACTCCGATGACAAATGCTGATCCCGACACCAATGTTGCTAAGAGGTGGCCCCACTTATCAGCCTTGCGGCCAAGAATGAGAAGTAGTGCAGAACTTATAAGAGGAAGCGCAATGAGATAAACGAGAAGGTTGCTAGTAGTCATGGTTATCGCTTCAACAAACTAGCATCATCGATTGATGCTGATCGACGGGAGCGATAAATCGTTACGATAATCGCTAGGCCAATTACCACTTCGCAAGCAGCCACAACCATGGTGAAGAAGGATGCGACTTGACCATCCAAATTACCGTGGATTCGTGAGAAGGTGACAAAGGCAAGGTTGGTTGCGTTGAGCATGAGCTCCACGCACATAAAGACCACAATTGCGTTGCGACGAACAACAACGCCAACTGCGCCAATCGTGAAAAGAATTGCTGAGAGGTAGAGGTAGTTCGAGATATCCATTTAGTTCTCCTCCTCTTCCTTGAGTTCAAGTTCAAAGAGTTTGCTATCGATCATATTTCCACGAGCGTTAAGCGTTGCAGAAATAGATGAAGGGGCTGGTGTTCCATCAGGAAGTAACGCAGGAACATCCACCGCATTGTGTCTGGAGTAGACACCTGAACTTGGGAGACCGGCCGCCGTTGCTAACGATGCACCACGGAAACGGGCGATTGACTTATCGCGCTGCAGATTCCTAGCAATTGGCTTCTGGCTATGGGCCAACACCATTGCACCTAAGGCAGCAGTGATAAGGAGTGCTGATACAACTTCAAATGCCCAGACATACTTAGTAAAAAGTTCGGTTGCAATAGATTGCACATTGCCAACAATTTCTAGATCTTTCAGGCCTACTGCTGGTTTAGCTTGTACAGCACGGGAGATCAAGGAGATAAGGAGTCCACCTACGCCGACCGCTGCAGTAATTGCAGTTGCGCGCTGACCCTTAATTGTTTCGACTAGCGAATCAGAGCTATCGACTCCTACTAACATCAGAATAAAGAGGAAGAGCATCATGACTGCGCCGGTATAAACAACTACTTGGACGATTCCAAGGAAGAGCGCATCCTGTGCGATATAGAAAATCGCAAGAGTTACCATGACCCAAGCGAGGAGTAGTGCAGAGTGAACCGCCTTCTTCACAAGCAGCATTCCTAAGGCAGATAGAACTGCAAGAGGGGCAAGGAACCAGAAGAGAACTGCTTCGGGAGTTGCAGTTGCACCTGATTCAAGAGCGAGAGTAATCACTGTTACTTCACCTCTTGAGATGGATGCGGGCCAGTAATTGCGCCCTTGTAATAATCGGTATCAGTAGTTCCTGGATACATAGGGTGCGGCGCAGGAATCATTCCGGCGCGCATGGGTCCCAGGAGATCGTCTTTTTCAAAAATTAATTTTTCGCGAGTGGAATCTGCGAGTTCGTATTCGTTAGTCATAGTGAGTGCACGAGTTGGACAGGCTTCAATGCAGAGTCCACAAAAGACGCAACGAAGATAATTAATTTGATAAACCTTGCCATATCGCTCGCCAGGAGAGAAGCGTGCTTCTTCGGTGTTATCTGCTCCTTCAACCATGATTGCATCCGCAGGACATGCCCAAGCGCAGAGTTCGCAACCAATGCACTTTTCTAGTCCATCGTCGTAGCGATTGAGTTGATGGCGGCCGTGAAAACGCTCTGCCGTTGGTTCTTTTACTTCAGGGTAATTAACGGTGGTGACCTTCTTGAACATCGTAATAAAGGTGACCCAGAAGCCTTGCAGCTGAGCAAAGAAACTCTTTGCTTCAAGATCTTGACCTGTAATTTTCATCTCTGCCTTAGCAGCTGCAGTCAGACCTAAATCTGGATAGCGGGGGGTAATGGGATTTTCAGCCATGTAATTGCTCCGCTCGCTGTGATGGAATCTGAGGAACTGGGAAAGATGGTTGCGGAATATCGCCGATTGCGTTCTCCGCTTTTGACTTCTTCTGAGAGCGCTCATAGAGAGAAGTACCGGCAAGGATTAGAACTACGACACCGGATGCAAAGGCGAGTGTCACGGCTCGAGAAGTGTTCTGTTGTGAGAGAACACGAAGTGTGGCAACAATTAGAATCCAGAGCAGGCTCACTGGAATAAGAACTTTCCAGCCGAATTTCATGAATTGGTCATAACGAAGTCGTGGGAGAGTTCCGCGAAGCCATACAAATATGAAGAAGAAAGCGATCACTTTTGCGAGGAACCAGATCATCGTGAACCAGCCGCCCCACCATTGTTCAGTGAAGGTCAGTCCTGGAAGAGCGTGATATCCGCCCAAGAATAATGTGGTGGCAAGTGCAGATACGCCGATGATGTTTACATATTCAGCTAAAAAGAAGAGTGCGAATTTGAGAGATGAATACTCGGTATGGAAACCACCTACGAGTTCTCCCTCTGCTTCAGCTAAGTCAAACGGTGCGCGGTTTGTTTCACCGACCATAGAAATCATATAAATTACAAATGACGGGAACAAAACAACTGCAAACCACCAGTCATGCTGCGCTTCAACAATTGCAGAAGTAGACATTGAGCCTGAATAAATAAAGACGGCGACGAGTGAGAGGCCCATGGCTACTTCATAAGAAATTACTTGTGCGCTCGAGCGAAGTCCGCCGAGTAGTGGATATGTGGAACCCGAAGACCAGCCAGCAAGAACGATGCCATAAACACCGAATGAGGCGGCAGCTAAAATATAGAGAACGCCTACTGGAATATCGGTGAGTTGCATTGCAGTCTCATGACCGAAGAGATTAACAACGCCGGTCATAGGGATTACTGCAAAGGCCAAGAAGCAAGCGGTAACGCTGATAATTGGAGCGATAACAAAGACGATGCGATCTGCCGCTTTAGGAATGAGATCCTCTTTTAGCGCTAGTTTTACGCCGTCGGCAAGGCCTTGAACAAGTCCAAATGGACCAACGCGATTAGGTCCTAGGCGTTGCTGCATGCGAGCAACCAGGCGACGCTCGCCCCAGATTGCTACAAGAGTGAGAAGAACGCAGAGAACAAAGATAAAGAGTGCTTTAACAGTAATGATCCAGCCTGGATCGGTTCCGAGAAGTTCTGAGATTTTCATGCTTTGACCACCGTAACTACTCCAGAGCTAAAGCCCAGTGCGGGAATAACTTGTGAGTTAAGAGAATTGCGAGGAACCCAAACACAATCATCAGAAATATCAACAATGACTGCAGGAAGCGTGAGTGAGCCACGCTCACTTGATACGCGCACGCGATCGTCGTTCTTAACGCCTAAAGCGGCGGCGCGAGATGCAGAGATGTGAGCGCGAGCAGTGCGAGCAGTACCTGCCAAATTCGCTTCGCCTTCTTGAAGTGTTCCGAGGTCGAGTAGCAAACGCCAGGAATGAAGCATTGCAGTTGTGCCTTCGGTGCGCGGAGCAGATCCGGCAGAAGTTTTCTCAAATGCAGCGCGTGCGCCATCCCATGTGCCAAGCGATTGAATTTCGCGAGCAGTGGCCGAAACACTTGGCAAATTGATAGGTGCACCAAGCTCGTCCGCCAGCATCGAGAGAATGCGAACATCGCTCCGAGTTTGAGCATCATCAATTGCCTTTTCAAATCCACGAGCGTGACCTTGCCAATCGACAAATGTTCCTTGCTTTTCGACAACAGCAGCTACCGGAAGAATGACATCTGCAATTGCTGTAATTGCACTGTGAGAAACTTCGAGTGAGACTACAAAGGTATTGAGAAGTTGTGAGAGCGCATCTGCCGAAATGTCAGCTGGATCTACGCCACCAATAACAACAGCCTCTAAACCATCTGGCGTATTGAGTCCCTGCAAGATTTCAGAAGTAGAGCGACCTGGATTTTGTGGGAGGTGCGAGACGCCCCACGCAGATGCGACATCTACACGTGCGGAAGCATCACTAACAGGGCGGCCACCCGGGAGAAGAGATGGGAACGCTCCAGATTCAAGTGCACCACGTTCTCCTGCTCGACGAGGAATCCATGCCAACTTTGCACCAGTTGAAGCGGCGAGTGCGACTGCGGCTGAGATTGTTCCGCCGGTCTCAGCAGCGCGTTCTCCGAGAATGATTACTGACTTAGCTGTAAGGCCACTTACAGAAGATAGTGAGGTGCGCACTGCGGTGAGCTTGTGATTTCCACGAGAGATCCGTGGAGCTGTTGTAGAAATATGGATAGCGCGCTTGCGAACTTGCTTATACAAGCGCAAGAAGACGATCGGAGATTCTTCTTCTGGTTCGAATTCAACAAGAACTACGTGATCTGCTTTATCAAGATCTGAGTAGGTAGTTGAAAGACCCAGTGCGATGGAGGAGAGGAATGATGTTTCTTCATCAGAGTGAGGACGAGCGCGGAAATCTATATCGTTGGTGCCGAGCGATACACGAGCAAACTTGCTATAGCCGTAAGCATCTTCGCGAGTTGTGCGACCTCCGACAAGAACACCTGCACGCTTTGACTTTAAACCAGCAGCTGCAGCTGCAAGTGCCTCTGGCCATGAAGCTTCGTGAAGTTCGCCATCACTGCCGCGAACCATTGGTGTTGCAACGCGTTCACGAGTTATTAAATACTTAAATGCCCAGCGACCCTTGTCGCAGTTCCATTCGGCGTTGACAGATGCGTCATCGCCGGCAAGGCGACGCAGAGTCTTGCCGCGACGAATATCAGTGCGCATTGCACAACCGGATGCGCAGTGTTCGCAGGCACTATCTACTGAAACTAAATCGAATGGACGAGCGCGGAAACGGTAAGAAGTTCCGGTTAATGCACCTACTGGGCAGATTTGAACAGTGTTGCCAGAGAAGTAAGACTCGAACGGCTTATCTTCGTAGATGCCAACTTGTTGTAGTGCGCCACGTTCGTTCAATGTAATAAATGGATCTCCAGCAATTTCTTCAGAGAATCGAGTACAGCGTGCGCAGAGAACGCAACGTTCGCGGTCGAGTAGAACTTGAGAAGAGATTGCTACCGGCTTGTCATATGTGCGCTTTACGCCTTCGTAACGTGAAGTTGGGCGACCATTGCTCATTGCTTGATTCTGAAGTGGGCATTCGCCGCCTTTATCGCATACGGGGCAATCCAATGGGTGGTTGATGAGCAACAACTCCATGACACCTTTCTGTGCTTTATCTGCAACAGGAGAGGTCAATTGAGTTTTTACAATCATGCCAGGTTCAACTGGAATCGTGCATGAGGCTTGTGGCTTAGGAAATGCGCGACCATTGATCTCAATATCGACTAAACATTGACGACATGCACCGGCTGGAGAGAGAAGCGGGTGATCGCAGAAACGAGGAATCTGAATTCCCAGTTTTTCAGCGGCACGAATAACGAGAGTTCCTTTGGGAACAGTGACTTCAAAACCATCGATAACGACGGTAATCATCTCAACCTCTGTTAATTGTTCAGTACTCATTAAGCACCAACTGTCGCAAAGGTAGTAGAAGCGATTGGATCAAAGGGGCAACCACCGTTGCGTTGGTGTGCCAGGTATTCATCTCGGAAATATTTGAGTGAAGAAATAATTGGTGCCACTGCGCCATCTGCAAGCGCGCAGAATGAACGGCCCGCAATGTTGTCGCAGAGATCCAAGAGCTTGGTCAGATCTTCTTCAGTGCCCTTACCGGCTTCAAGGTCGTGCAACATTTGTACTAACCACCAAGTGCCCTCGCGACATGGCGTGCACTTTCCACATGATTCGTGCTTGTAAAACTCGGACCAGCGAAGTGCTGCGCGGACAACGCAAGTTGTCTCATCAAAAATTTGAAGTGCTTTTGTTCCGAGCATCGAACCTGCTGCGGCAACGCCTTCGTAATCCAGAGGAACATCGAGGTGTTCAGCGGTAAATAGCGGGGTGGATGATCCACCTGGTGTCCAGAATTTAATCTGATGTCCGGCGCGAACTCCGCCTGCTAGTTCTAGTAGTTCGCGGAGTGTGATTCCCAATGGTGCTTCAAATTGTCCTGGGTTAGTAACGTGGCCGGAGAGTGAGTACAAGGTAAAGCCCTTGCTCTTCTCGGTGCCCATTGCTTGGAACCATTCAACGCCATTAGCAATAATTGCTGGCACTGAAGCGATTGATTCCACGTTGTTTACGACGGTTGGGCGTGCGTATAAACCAGCGATGGCGGGGAATGGTGGACGTAAGCGAGGTTGACCGCGGAAACCTTCGAGGGAATCTAGGAGCGCAGTCTCTTCACCACAGATGTATGCACCTGCGCCGATATGAATTACGAGTTCGAGATCAAAGCCCTTGCCCAAAATATTCTTGCCGAGAAGTCCAGCCTTGTATGCATCTTCAATCGCTTTCTGTACTCGACGAACAACATGCGCAACTTCACCGCGGACATAAACAAATGCATAGTTTGCGCGGATGGCGTATGACGCGATGATCATGCCTTCGATAAGTACATGAGGATTTGCCATCAACAGCGGCATATCTTTGCAAGTACCAGGCTCGGACTCATCTGCGTTAACAACTAAGTAATGCTCTTTATTATCGCCCTGCGGAATAAATCCCCACTTCATTCCGGTGGGAAAGCCAGCGCCGCCGCGACCGCGAAGACCAGAATCTTTAACTAATTGAATAACTTCATCAGGTTGCATGGAGAGCGCTTTTTCAAGAGCCTTGTAACCGCCATGGCGCTGGTAGCCCTCGATAGTAAATGAATCTGCTTCATCCCAATGTGCAGAAAGTACGGGGGTCAGTTGGGTCACTTGGATCCACCTTCTTTAGCAATCTTGAGTCCTAATAGCGTTGCTGGTCCTGCTGATACGCCTTCACCAGAAAGTCCATCAGATAGTCCAGCTAAAACTTCTGAGTTCTGCTTCCAAGTGCGAAGCGTCTTTGGTCCACGAGTGGGTGCTGGAGGATTTCCGGCACGCGCAGCATCGACCAGATTGCGAACTGATTGTGGAGTCTGGTTATCAAAAAATTCCCAGTTGACCATTACAACAGGTGCATAGTCACATGCAGCATTACATTCAATTTTTTCGAGTGAAACTTTGCCATCTTTTGTAGTCTCGTGATTTCCGATTCCTAAGTGATCGCTGACAGAATCGTAAATCGCGTCGCCGCCCATTACGGCACACAAAGTATTGATGCAGACGCCCACGTGATATTCGCCCACTGGCTCTGATTTATATTGGGTATAGAAAGTAGAGACTGCGGTAACTTCAGCAGCTTCAACTTCGATCTTTTCTGCAATTTTTTCGATGCCATCTTTAGTGACATAGCCGTAGATGGATTGAACAAAGTGCAATAACGGCATGATGGCAGAGCGCTTGCGTGGATAGCGAGCAACGATAGAGTCCATGATGGCTTCTTGTTCTGTTGTAAATGCCATTAGCGATCAACACCACCCATCACAGGATCGATAGAGGCAACTGCGCCAATAATGTCGGCAATCATTCCGCCTTCACTCATTGCTGCTGTGCTCTGTAAGTTATTAAAGGATGGTTCGCGGAAGTGAACCCGATATGGATGCGTTCCGCCATCAGAGACCAAGTGAACGCCAGTTTCGCCACGTGGGGATTCGACAGTTGCGTAGACCTGTCCGGCCGGGACGCTAAATCCTTCGGTAACTAATTTGAAGTGATGAATAAGCGCTTCCATGGATTCGCCCATAATTTCGCGGATGTGATTGAGTGAATTACCCATTCCATCGCCACCCACAGAAAGTTGTGCTGGCCAAGCAATTTTCTTGTCGGCAACCATTACTGGCGCTCCCGCAAGATTTCCTAATTTGTCACATGCTTGTTCAATGATGCGTAGTGATTGTTCGAGCTCTTGCATGCGAATGAGAAATCGTCCGTAGACATCGCAGGTATCAGTTGTGATGACATCAAAGTCGTAATTTTCGTAGCCACAATATGGCTCGGTCTTACGTAGATCCCACGGCATGCCAGCCGAACGAAGAACCGGACCTGTCACTCCGAGAGTGATGCAACCTGCAAGGTCTAGATAACCAATTCCTTGTGTGCGCTTCATCCAGATGGAGTTGCCGACAAGCAGCTTCTCATTATCCTTAAAGTTGTGGCGAAGTTCTTTTACCGTCTCGCGAATCTTGGTAACTGCTCCGAGCGGAATATCTTGCGCCACTCCGCCGGGACGGATGTACGCCATATTCATGCGTAAGCCAGAGATCATTTCGAAGAGATCGAGGACTTTCTCGCGCTCGCGGAAAGCGAAGATCATCGGTGAAAGGGCGCCGAGTTCAAGTGCGCCGGTGCCGAGTGCAACCATGTGGGAAGAGATGCGATTGAGTTCCATCATCATGACGCGAATAACGCTGGCGCGCTCTGGGACATCATTTGTAATTCCGAGGAGCTTTTCAACGCCAAGGCAGTACGCAGCTTCGTTAAAGAGTGGAGCTAGGTAATCCATGCGCGTGACAAATGTGACGCCCTGAGTCCATGTGCGGTACTCGGTATTTTTCTCGATACCAGTATGCAAGTAACCAATACCTGCGCGAGCTTCAGTAACAGTCTCGCCTTCGAGTTCAAGAATTAAACGAAGAACGCCGTGAGTAGATGGGTGTTGTGGGCCCATGTTAATGACAACGCGCTCTTCTTTCGTCTGACCAATTTCGGTAACGAGGGAATCCCAATCTCCACCAGTTACAGAGTAGACGCGACCTTCAGTCGTTTCGCGTGAGGATGCTTCGGTTGTCACTTGTAAGACCTCCGCTCTGAAGGAGCCGGAACAGTTGCACCCTTGTATTCAATGGCGATTCCGCCAAGTGGATAATCTTTACGTTGCGGATGTCCGGGCCAATCATCAGGCATCAAGATGCGAGTGAGACCTGGATGTCCATCAAAAATAATTCCGAACATGTCGAATGTTTCGCGTTCGTGCCAATTGTTGCCGGCCCAGAGTTCAACAAGTGATGGCAAGTGTGGATCAGAATCAGGAATTGAAACTTCGAGACGAATTCGACGGTTATGTGTCATCGAAAGAAGTGGGTAAACCGCGTGAAGTTCACGGCCAGCCTGATCTGGATAATGCACACCGTTAACACCAAGGCAGACTTCAAAGCGAAGAGATTCGGTATCACGAAGGATGCGTGCAACATCGACAAGACGTTCGCGCTTTACATGCAAAGTTAGTTCACCGCGGTCAACAACTACGCGTTCGATTGCATCTGAAAATTCTGGATAAGCGCGCTCTAAATCATCGGCGACGCTGTCGAAATAGCCACCATATGGGCGCTCGGTTGAACCCGAATCAATAGCAGTACGCACTAGGCCACCAAAGCCGGAGGTATCTCCCGTTCCGCTGACGCCAAACGAACCCTTTTGCGTTGAATCACTCATGCGAGAAGGCCCTTTAGTTGGTGAGTTGGCTTAGCTGCCATTGCTGCTGCTTCTACCTCTGCAATGAGCTTTTCACGGTTAACGCCGAGTTTTTCTTGGCCAATAACTTCGTGCAACTTTAAAATCGCATCCATTAATTGTTCTGGACGTGGTGGACAACCTGGAAGATAAATATCTACTGGAACAACGTGATCTACGCCCTGAACAATGGCGTAGTTGTTAAACATTCCGCCGGAAGATGCACATGCACCCATCGCAATAACCCATTTAGGACCAGCCATTTGATCATAAATCTGACGAAGCACCGGTGCCATTTTATTTGATACTCGACCTGCAACAATCATGAGATCAGCTTGGCGAGGAGATGCCCGGAAAACTTCCATTCCAAAACGAGCTAAGTCATAACGACCGCCACCGGCTGCCATCATTTCAATTGCACAACAGGCAAGACCAAAGGTTGCAGGCCAGAGTGAGTTCTTGCGCATGTAGCCAGCAAGACCTTCAACTGTTGTTAAAGCAAAACCACTCGGTAGCTTCTCTTCTAAACCCATTCTTAATCCCATTCCAATCCGCCACGTCGCCAGACGTATGCGTAAGCGACAAAGACGGTTCCGATAAAGATCACCATTTCAACTAAACCAAAGAGACCGAGTTGATCAAAAGAGACGGCCCATGGATAGAGAAAGACAATTTCAATATCAAAGACAATAAAAAGCATTGCAGTGAGGAAGTACTTAACAGGGAAACGTCCACCACCAGCTGCTTGCGGTGAGGGTTCGATTCCACACTCGTATGCATCGAGTTTTGCGCGGTTGTAACGCTTAGGTCCCGTGATGGCGGCAGCCACTACGGAGAAGGCTCCGAATCCAAAGCCGACGGCGCCGATAGCCAAAATCGGTACATAAGGGTTCACGATTAGGAAGTCTACGGGCTTAGGTGTGCGAGGAAAAACTGACGGGTAGGTCTAACAGCCTATTTTTGAGCGTAACCCATGTGAATTGCGACAATACCAAAGGTGAGATTCTGCCAGGTCACTCGCTGCCATCCGGCCTCTCTCATTAGCGCCGCCAAGCCCTCTTGATTGGGCCAAGCAATGATGGATTCTGCGAGATAGATGTAGGCATCAGGATTTGACGATAGGCGCCGAGCAATCGGAGGCAGGGCGCGCATCAAATAGCGCAGGTAGATATGTCTAAATATTCGATTTGTGGGCTGTGAGAATTCGCAGATCACAATTCGTCCGCCAGCTTTTGTTACTCGAAGCGCTTCTGCGAGCGCCGCCTTTGTATTCTGCGTATTTCGTAGACCAAATGAGATGGTCGTCACATCAAAGCGCTCTTTTTCGAAGGGTAAGGCAAGGGCGTCGCCCTGAGTAAAGGCAAGATCAGGATGGCGCTTTCGGCCAGCATCGAGCATTCCGATCGAGAAATCTAGTGGGATGACCTTTGCCCCGCCATCTGCCAGTGGGCGGCTAGATGAGCCGGTCCCGGCGGCAATATCGAGGATTTCCATGCCGGGCGCCGGTGCAATGATCGCAGTAACTACCTTGCGCCAGGCTTTTGTGCGGCCCAGACTCAAGAGGTCATTGAGCAGGTCATAGCGTTTTGCCACGCCGTCGAACATCCGAGAGACGTCATCGGGTTCTTTATTGAGGCCAGCTCTACTCACTCGTACATTCTCTCGGGAGTAGGCTCCGACCACAAGTTAGACCAGTGAAGACCTGCAGAGATAGGAACTTTTAATGTCACAGATAGCCACATTGAAGGCGGTTGTTCTACCTACCCGAAGCGCAGTTTCCAACCTTGGACTTGTTCTTGGGGGAACCGTCTTTCTCGCTGCTATGGCGCAAATTTCACTGCCCGTTCCTGGTTCACCCGTCCCTATTACGGGCCAAACACTTGGCGCACTCTTGCTAGGCAGCGCATATGGCGCTTCGTTAGGTTTCTCGACTTTCGCTTTTTATATCGCAGCTGGAGTAGCTGGTGCACCAATTTTTGCAGACCAGAGTGCAGGTATTGAACGCTTAACCGGTGCAACTGGTGGATATCTCGTGGGAATGCTTTTAGCATCATGGATTACTGGTGCGCTCGCAGGTCGCAAATGGGATCAAAAGATTGCAACAGTGATTCCTACGATGCTCATTGGCACAACTGTTATTTTCACCTTCGGTTTATTCTGGTTACATCAATCTACCGGCCAGTCATGGTCATGGACTCTTGAAAAAGGGTTACAACCTTTCATAATTGGTGAAGTTCTAAAGATTGCAATCGCAAGCACCGCTCTTCCTACAGTCTGGCGGTTTGTCTCAAAGCGTTAATTCGTTTTCGGAAATTTTATGGCGACAACAATTACTACCGAGATTCTCGGTGACCATCCAGCCCTCAGTTCTATCGCATGCAGCGAAGAATTCGCTACATCTTGGCTTCGCGGCGGCGATGGCCTCATCGGATTTGGTATCTGGAAATCAACCACCGTTAAGGGCCCAAATCGATTTAATCAGGCACGTGATTGGTGGCGTACAAACCTCAGCGCATTTGATATCCATAACAATGTGCACGGCAGTGGTACAGGTCCAATTCTTTTTAGCTCTTTCTCGTTTGATGAGAATGAGGAGTCCTACCTAGTTATTCCGCAGATAATTGTTGGGCAGAAGAGTGGAAAATCTTGGATTACCTGGGTGGGTAGTACAGAACAACCGTCACTGACTACTAATGTCGCTGAAATTTCACATCCTGCAATTACTTGGCAGAACGGTTCACTTAGCAACGATGAATGGAAGAATCGAGTTGCCACTGCTATCTCTAAGATAAAGAACGCTGAGCTTGAAAAAGTGGTTCTCGCACGTGATCTCACTGCAGATTCTGACTCCCCTATTTCTGCTCGCGCACTTATTCAAAACCTTGAAGCGAAGTATCCAACTACTTGGGTATTTAATGTTGCTGGACTTATTGGTGCGACTCCCGAGCTACTAGTCCGTTTAAGTAAATCTCTAGTTACCTCGCGCGTGCTGGCTGGAACGATTCGCATGACTGGGGATGAAGCGCGCGATATGGCACTTGCCGCCTCACTTGCTAAATCTTCTAAAGATTTAGAAGAGCACGAATATGCGGTTCGATCGGTTGCAGATGCCCTTGCGCCATATTGTTCCTCTACCAACGTCCCTGAATCACCGTTTGTTCTCCACCTTGCCAATGTCATGCACTTAGCTACAGATGTGACCGGTGTAGTAAATGACTCCGCAACTCCAGTAGATATTTTCACTGTTATTAACTCTCTTCATCCATCTGCAGCGGTATGCGGAACTCCTACCGAGGTTGCTAAGACGGTCATTAATGAATTAGAAGGAATGAATCGTTCGAGATATGCAGGGCCGGTAGGTTGGGTCGATTCCCGAGGTGATGGTGAAATCGGAATTGCTCTTAGATGTGGATTGTTATCAGAAGATAAGCGTTCCATCCGCCTCTTCGCAGGATGTGGAATTGTTGCTGGATCTATACCTGATGAAGAACTGGCAGAAAGTCAGGCTAAATTAAGTCCGATGCGCACCGCTCTCGAAACGCTCTGATAAATTTCTTTTAGCCCAGCTGCCATTTCTGCACGTTCCGGTACCTCAATTATCACAACATTCAAATTATTTTCATTTGCAGAAATAACTCGCGCAATATCTGATGGCGTTTTTACCTTCTCAACTTTAATTCCATAACCCGCAACCACTCGCTCCAGATTTACATTCTGAGGAGTTCCAAAGATCGTCTCAAAACCTTCAACGCCAGCCTGTGGCAAGGTAGAGAAGATGCCGCCGCCGTTGTTATCAATGATAAAAATAGTTAAATTCGCAGCTGTAGGAGCAACTAATGCAGAGAGGTCATGCATGAAGGTTAGATCTCCCAAGATGGCATATGTACGATCGAACTTTTCTGCGATTCCAAAAACTGTCGAAATATTGCCATCAATGCCGGCTAATCCTCGATTGGCGAAGACTGTGATGCCCTTTCTTGGCGCTGCAAATGCTTCGATATCTCGAATCGGGCGAGAGGAGCCAATAAAGAGAGCGGAATCCTCGGGCAGAAGCTCAGCAATAGTACGAACTACGGCGTGCTCGGAGAATGGATCAAGATTATGTAAGTCAGCATGAGCGTTCTTGGAAGCCAAATTCCAATTATCAAAGTATTGGCCCGAGAGATGCGCATCAAAGAATGGAAGAGTATGCAATTTCTGTTCAGCAGTCCGAGCGATGTCAATCGTAGCCATCCGTGGATCAATAACTATTTGAAGTTTCGCTTCATTGATAAATGCATTAATACTTCGCGACAACGTTGTTCGACCTATAACAATGACTTGATCAGCTTTTAGTGCACTGCGGATACCCTCATCAGCAAGGATGATAGAGGCGTGGGCAAGTGCTTCTGGGAATGAAAGCGGGTCCTCAGCAATTATAGGAACGCGCAGACCCGCTAGTGCCTCTCGGATCTCTTCTACGCTAAATGTTCCACGATCGTGACCGATAACAATCGCAGAACCTTCAGTGATTGGGATGGCATCACAACTCTCCTTCTTTGGAGAAACAGGCGCAATCTTTATTCCCGCTAACCAATCTTTGGAATCTGAAGGAAGTAAGGGTTCATCAAATTGCATATTGAGATGAACCGGACCACCAACAAGTAGCGCAGCAACGTCGATTGAATGAGAGATATCGTGACTCTCAATATCCCCAAAAATATTGCTCTGATTTGTTGTCTGGTTTGCACCGGTTGAACGTAATCTCGCAGGTCGGTCCGCAGTGATTACCAATAATTTGTTAGCACCGTGGTGCGCTTCAAGAATTGCTGGGTGATAGTTGACGGCTGCAGTTCCGCTAGTGCATATAACTGCCACATAGTGATTTGTAGCTTTTGAGATTCCAAGCGCAAAATAGCCGGCGCCGCGTTCATCAATTTTGACGTGCAGGTCTACTAGCCCCTTTTTGCTTGCTTCGTAGAGTGCAATAGATAGCGGTGCATTTCTTGACCCTGGAGATAAGACAAAAGTATTAACACCGCATTCGATGAGTGAACGAACTGTTGTCCGGGCGAGATCAGTTGATGTGCTCAATTGACCCACCCCTTAACCTCTTCGCTCAGTGCGTTCTCCCAAACTTCAATAACTCTATTCTCCCACCAAGCTACGCGTTCTGGCGAAGCCTGGTACTTAGCGAGAAGTTCAGGGTTAGGTTCAACTCTCTTTAACTCAATCACGCCGTTAATGGGCCTTGGCGATGGTTTAACAATATCTTCTACTAGCAGAGCGGTAGTTCCGAGGCCACACGCGTACTCCAAAGAATCCAAGGATGCAGCTAGTGCGAGCCCATGAGTTATACCGATGCCAGTATCTACAGCACTAGAAATAACGGTTGGAAGACCAATGTCTGAAATTATTTTTCGTGCATCCGTGATTCCGCCTGATGGGGCCCACTTCATAATTGCAATATCTGCGAAATCAGAGATTGATGTGAAATCACTACCGATGAATTTACGGATTGCTTCATCAACCGCAATCTTCATAGGAACTTCACTTTTAAGAGTTGCTAAATCTTCCAAGTTCTCGCACGGCTGTTCGATATATTCGAAAACGCTGCCAAAGCGCAGGAAATATTCATGCAGGTACTTACGAGCTTGCGTGAGAGTCCAGCCGCCATTGATATCAAGGCGAATCTTGGCATCGGGGACTTCATCTATTACGGCTTCAAGGCGATCTGCATCGCTCTCAAAGTCATTTACCTTCATTTTTATAGTTGTGCACCCTGGATAGTTAAGGAGAAATGACTTCACTGCCTCCGGCGCAATTCTGGGAAGGGTTGCATTGATGCTAATACTTGTCCGCTTTAACTCAGGCCAAGGTATGTATGCACCTTCAATTGCAGCGCGCAACCAGTGGGCTGCTTCTGTAGCTGTGTATTCAACAAAAGGAGCGAATTCAGACCAGCCGCTAGAACCACGGAAGATAAGCGCTTCGCGAACACTCACTCCACGAAAATCTGTCTTCGTGGGAATCGCAACAACGACGCTATCTCGAAAGATATCCCGCAATGCGAAAGTTGATGTCATGAAATTTACGGACGCTTGGGGAATTTGCTGAAATCAGGATCGCGCTTCTCTTGATAGGCGTTGCGACCTTCTTGCCCTTCTTCTGTCATATAGAACAGAAGTGTGGCATCGCCGGCAAGTTGTTGTACTCCTGCAAGTCCATCATCTGCGGCGTTCAGTCCAGCTTTAAGTAAGCGAAGTGCCATAGGTGAATGGCGCAACATTTCGCGACACCAACTGACTGTCTCTGCTTCAAGTTCTGCAACAGGTACAACAGTGTTAACGAGGCCCATATCTAAAGCTTCAGCCGCATCATATTGGCGACACAAGAACCAAATTTCACGAGCCTTCTTCTGACCGATGTGCGCGGCAAGTAAACCTGCTCCGTATCCGCCATCGAAAGAACCAACCATTGGGCCGGTCTGACCAAATTTTGCGTTATCGCCAGCAATAGTGATGTCGCAAACGACATGTAGCACATGACCGCCGCCAACAGCCCAACCTGCAACCATTGCAACAACTGGCTTTGGTAGGCGACGAATTTGAATTTGAAGATCCAGGACATTAAGTCGCCCAATACCCTTTTTAGCTAATTTATCTTCGCCAAGATATCCATCATCTCCGCGAACGCTAACGTCTCCACCAGAACAGAATGCTTCAGTTCCTGCGCCTGTAAAAATAATTACGCCGACTTCATCATTGTCGCGAGCTAAATTAAATGCTTCTTGTAACTCAAATAGAGTTTGAGGGCGAAACGCATTGCGAACATCTGGTCGATTGATTGTTATCTTCGCCATTCCATCAGCCGTCTGATAGAAGATGTCAGAGAATTTCTCGCCGCCTTCGCCAGTTTTCCAAGCAGGAATTGTGCGGTCACCGGGTTCGCGCTTAAATGGCTTGCTCACATCTACTCCAATTTTTCAGGATTCTTATGGATACGGATAGCCTACGGGGGTCATGAACGAAAATCATCCGCGCTTAGTTGCGTCCATCTCACCTGAGTGGTCGATTCCACAGGTTGCAGACGCTCTATCCCGCGCACTTGCCGGAGATGGTCCAGCCCTGGCCGCCGCCCCAATTTCACAACAGAGCGTTCCTGCTGAAATTAGCGTGGTTGTTCCAACGAGCGGATCAACGGGTGCACCAAAAGAAGTTGCATTCACTTCTGCAGCGCTTCTTGCTTCCGCGCGAGCCGCACATAAATTTCTTGGAGCAGAACCAGGTGAGCAATGGTCCCTCCTACTTCCGGTTAATCACATCGCTGGCATCAATGTTTTAGTTCGTGCACTTGAGTTAAGTGTTCCGGTTGTTGGAATCGAAGATGCTGCTGCTTACACGGCAATTGTTCCCACTCAATTGCATCGCGCGTTGCATGGAGATCAGCAATTACTCTCACATCTACAAGGGTGTAAAGCAGTTCTAGTTGGTGGAGCTGCCGCTTCTTCACATCTGTTAGAGAGCGCGCGTAAGGCAAATATTTCAGTGCTCACCACATATGGCATGACCGAGATGTCAGGTGGTTGTATTTATAACAACCAACCCCTTTCTGGAGTAGAAGTAAAAATCTCTGCAACCGGAAATATTCAACTCCGCGGCTCCATGATGGCGGCCGGATATCTCAATAATTTGAGTGCATGGAAAAATGCCACTGAAGATGGTTGGTTTACGACCAGCGATCTCGGTGAATTAGTGGGTAAAGAAATTCGTGTCACAGGAAGAAGCGATGATCAAATCATCTCCGGCGGCGAGAAGATATCTTTAGGTGCGGTAGAGAAGTTCTTAAGCCAGGAGTTCCACGAGCAAGAATTTATTGCATGCGGAGTTCCTGATTTAGAGTGGGGAACAAAGCTTGTCCTACTCAGTAATTTAGATATCAATATTGAATCAGTGCGCGATAAATTGAAGAATTCCCTCGGAGCACATGCGGTACCAAAGGGCTTTTTAACGGTTGAAAATTTGCCCCTCACCTCTTTAGGAAAGCCAGACCGAACAATTGCCCGTGAACTATATTTAGCAGCGAATTAAGGAGACCGATGAAGAAATGGATTGATGGTGCGCGCCCGCGTACTCTGCCAGCGGCCATTGCTCCGGTGCTCGTAGGTACTTCACTTATAGCTACAACGGATCTTGCCTTCCAATGGCTAAATGCTGTACTCGCATTGTCTGTCTCGCTCTTGCTCCAAATCGGTGTGAATTATGCAAATGACTATTCCGATGGAGTACGAGGTACAGATGAGGTTCGGGTAGGTCCAGTTCGTCTTACGGCCTCTGGATTAGCTAAGCCTCAAGCAGTCAAGAACGCTGCATACTTAATGTTCTTTCTTGCTGCGGTATTTGGCGGATTATTAGCGCTGCGCACAAGTTTGATACTTATTTTCGTCGGCGCAATTGCAATTGTTGCAGCATGGGGATACACCGGAACAAGTAAGCCCTATGGCTATATGGGTTTTGGCGAACTCTCTGTATTTATCTTTTTTGGAGTGGTCGCAACGATGGGCTCGTACTTTGCTCAGAGCGAAATCATTAGTGGACGCGCATTTTTGGTATCGATTCCAATGGGTGCACTCTCTTGTGCAATTCTCTCCATAAACAACTTACGCGATCGCCCTAAAGATGCATTAGTAGGCAAGAGAACTGTTGCTGTTCGCCTGGGCGATCTCCGTGCTCGCGCACTTTTTGTGACTCTGTTGGCCTTCGCCCATCTCGCCAGCGCGGTAGCACTCTTCATCTCTCCCTGGACTCTGCTTACTCTGCTATTACTCCCCCTCACTCTCTCCATCGCTAAAAGTGTTCTTAAGGGTGCGGTGGGCGTTGAACTCATACCGTTGCTCGGCAAAACCGGGCGGCTACAGATGCTCTTTGCCTTGTTGCTATCGCTCGCCTTCATTATCTAAATCAGGTTAGACTTTTCCTATGCGCATTCTTCCCATCATCATAACTTTTGCAGTAACCCTGTATGCCCTCTTTGACTGTGCGCGCACTCCCCAAGAATCAGTAAGAAGTCTGCCTAAGTGGGGTTGGTTATTGATTGTCATTCTTCTCTCCCCGTTAGGGTCGATAGCTTGGCTCTTTGCTGGGCGTCCGAAGCGAAATCCTGGTTCCGGAAATAATCGTGGGTCTGGTGGGCCTCGTCGCCCAATTGCACCAGATGACGATCCTGATTTCTTACGTAATCTCTAACTACAAACCAGAGTATGTGTGGCGACCAGATCCCCACACATTTACATATACGTAGTTGAACAAGAAAGTTGAACCTGCGAAGAGGCATAGCCATGCTGCGCGACGTCCGCGCCAACCAATAGTTACGCGAGCGTGCAAATAAGCGGCGTAAGCAACCCAGGTAATAAATGCCCAGGTCTCTTTTGGATCCCATCCCCAATAGCGTCCCCATGCAGACTCCGCCCAAATTGCACCAGCGATTACTGCAAAAGTCCACAATGGAAATACAAATGCAACAAGACGATATGAAAGTTGATCGAGAACATCTAGCGATGGCAAGCGGGTTGCCCAAGGTGTGCGTGGGCCTTTACTCTCCATGTTATCCAAATATAAATAAGTTGCTGCAACACAATTAGCTAGTAAGAAAACTCCGCCGGAAATTATTGCCGCTGATACGTGAATTGCTAACCAAGTGGATTTAAGAGCTGGAACAAGTGGCGCACTGGGGCGATACAGAATGGTGATGGCAGTTCCAAGAGTCAATAAAACTGCGATAACTACCGGAAGTCCTAACCAACGAATTTTGAATTTCCAGAGCGCAAAGAGGTAAGCGCCAGAGAATGCGAGTGCGCCAGTAATCGAAAATTCATACATATTGCCCCAGGGGACACGATGGGCCGATACTCCACGAATAATTACACCCGCAAAGAGAATCAAAGTACCAAGAACCATCATCGCTGATCCGATCCGACCAGATTTAATAGTGCGGCTGAAATCAAACTTGGTATCTGAACCAACGTTACGAACAGAGAATGCAACTTCGATTGCATGGGCGATGAATGCAATTGTGTAAACCACCATAGAGGAATAGATCAAGTAGTTAGAGAGGTAGGCGTAATTTGTTGAACTCATACAACTCTCCCTTTTTCTAACTCGCTCTTTAGCGAATCGATTTCATCTTGCAAGCCTGGTAAGCCATT
>CAFBPI010000002.1_pt1 | contig 32343 bp, 29 predicted proteins | sample 7269671 | NCBI WGS metagenome assembly CAFBPI01 (sample SAMEA6814142, study PRJEB35770) | freshwater metagenome | biome: Freshwater; feature: Freshwater reservoir; material: water | place: Czech Republic | collected 2017-06-27 | depth 30m m | reverse complement strand
TGGATTGCAGAGAATGCAGGCCACGAGGGTTATGTCGTCGTTGCCAAGGTTCGTAGCATGAAGCCAAACGAAGGTTTCAATGCTTACTCCGAGGTCTACGAAGATCTCGTTAAGGTCGGCGTCATCGATCCAGTAAAGGTAACTCGCTCAGCGCTTGCCAATGCTGCATCAATCGCCGCCATGTTCATTACAACTGAAGCACTTGTCTTCGAAACACCAGAAGATAAAAAGGAAGAAGCAGCAGGCCATGGCCACAGCCACGGACCTGGTGGACACGGTCACTAAGTAGTAACGAAAAAGCCCCGCCTCATTACGAGTGCGGGGCTTTTTGCTTTAATGCTTAGGAAGCGCTGGCGACAGTAAGTTCGCGATGTTCGCGTTGGTTGATTATTGCCATGCGATCATCTTCTGATAAACCGCCCCAGATGCCATATGGCTCGTGAAGTGCGAGTGCTTGCTTGCGACAGGCTTGAATAACAGGACACGAAGCGCAGACCGCTTTGGCGGCATTCTCGCGATTCTTGCGACGAGGACCACGTTCGCCATCTGGATGAAAGAACATTTCAGTATCGAGGCCGCGGCAGGCAGCTCGCTCTTGCCAATCCCAATCGTCGGCAATGGGCCGAGGTTGTTGTGGGATAACGCTTTTCATTGAATATGTCTCCTTGAGTTAAGTTCTTGGTGAGGTAACGCTGAAGATAGGGGGGATATTCCAGCCATCGTCTTTGAAAGCTGTGGCAACGCTCTCATCGCAGCCTTCAAGAGAGCGGAGATAAGGCTGAGAGTCCCCTGCGAATGGGAGAGCGGGCGGGGCTCAACTAGGATGCTCCAATGCTTGAAGGATCTCGTGAAAAAGTGGTCATGCTCGGTCTGACCTATGACGATGTCCTCCTTCTGCCCGATGCCTCCGAAGTTGTTCCCTCCGAGGTCGATACCTCCACACGTTTAACTCGCAAGATTTCTCTCCGTGTTCCATTGGTCTCATCAGCGATGGATACCGTGACCGAATCCCCAATGGCTATTGCAATGGCAAAGGCCGGCGGTATCGGAATCATTCACCGCAACTTACCTATCGAAGATCAGGTTAAGCACGTGAAAGCGGTTAAGAAAGCAGATGCCTCTTATTTAGTCGGCGCAGCGGTCGGTGTTGGTGATGATGGATTTGCTCGCGCGCTCGCAGTTATCGAGGCCGGTGTTGATGTAGTTGTCGTAGATACTGCGCACGGACATCATCGCGCAGTGCTTGATGCGATTGCTCGAATCAAAGAAGCGCACCCACAGATTCAGATTATTGGCGGCAATGTTGCAACTCGGGCCGGTGCGCAGGCTTTGATTAATGCTGGCGCAGATGCAGTAAAAGTTGGCGTTGGTCCCGGTTCTATTTGTACTACTCGAGTTGTTGCAGGAGTCGGCGTTCCACAAGTGACTGCAATCATCGAAGCTCATAAGGCTTGTGTGAAAGCAGACGTTCCATTAATCGCAGATGGTGGACTTCAATATTCAGGAGACATCGCCAAAGCAATTGTTGCCGGCGCAGATACCGTAATGCTTGGTTCATTGCTTGCCGGATGCGATGAATCTCCGGGCGAACTTGTAGAACTACAAGGTCGTAAATTTAAGGCATATCGCGGCATGGGTTCACTCGGTGCCATGCAATCTCGCGGCGACCAGAAGTCGTATTCCAAAGATCGCTATATGCAAGACGACGTTTTATCTGAAGACAAGCTGGTACCTGAAGGCATTGAAGGCAAAGTTGCTTATCGCGGTTCTGTTGCCACCACCGTGCACCAACTTGTCGGCGGACTTCGTTCTGGAATGGGTTATGCCGGTGCTGCCACCATTGATGATTTACAGAAGAATGGCCACCTGATTCAAATCACTGCAGCTGGATTACAAGAGAGCCATCCGCACGATGTTTTAGATATCGCTGAAGCACCTAACTACGCGCGTAAAGGAAAATAATGAGCGAGATTGAGATTGGTCCCGGAAAGCGTGCCCGCGTTGCATATTCATTTGACGATATAGCAATCGTTCCGAGCCGTCGCACCCGCGACCCAGAAGAAGTTTCTATTACTTGGCAGATTGATGCATACAAGTTCGGCCTACCAATGATGGCTGCACCCATGGATTCTGTGGTCTCACCCGAGACTGCAATTGCAATTGGAAAACTCGGCGGCCTCGGCGTACTCAATCTTGAAGGTCTCTGGACTCGCCACGAAGATCCCCGCATTCAATTAGGTGAGATTGCATCGTTGCCACAAGAACAAGCAATCCGCCGTATGCAAGAACTGTATGCAGCCCCCATTAAGCCAGAACTCATCAAAGCTCGTATCGCTGAAATTCGCGCATCTGGCGTCACGGTTGCGGCAGCGCTCTCACCACAGCGCACCGCCGAACTTCACAAGACTGTAATTGATGCTGGCGTCGACATCTTCGTGATTCGTGGAACCACTGTTTCTGCAGAACATGTCGCATCTGAAAATTCAGCGCTTAATTTAAAGAAATTTATCTACGAACTCGATGTTCCGGTCATCGTCGGTGGTTGTGCTACTGGTACAGGTGCACTTCACTTGATGCGCGCAGGCGCAGCTGGCGTTCTCGTTGGATTCGGTGGGGGAGCTGCGCATACCACCCGCACCGTTCTTGGAATTGCAGTACCGATGGCTTCTGCGGTTGCTGAAGTTGCATCTGCTCGTCGCGACTACATGGATGAATCTGGCGGACGTTATGTTCACGTTATTGCTGATGGTTCAGTCGGTCGCAGTGGCGATATCGCAAAGGCAATTGCTTGTGGCGCAGATGCAGTCATGATGGGCTCACCTCTTGCAAAAGCACATGAAGCGCCAGGTAAAGGTTGGCACTGGGGTTCTGAAGCGCACCACCTCGAACTTCCTCGTGGCGATAGAGTCCAAGTTGGAACTGTTGGTTCCCTTGAAGAAATCCTTACTGGTCCATCACATACCGCCGATGGCAGCATGAACTTGTTTGGTGCGCTTCGTCGCGCCATGGCCACATCTGGATACTCTGATGTGAAGGAATTCCAAAAGGTAGAGGTCGTCATCGATCGTGCCTAACTCTGCACGCGAAACTGTATTAGTCGTTGACTTCGGTGCGCAGTACGCACAACTCATTGCTCGTCGGGTTCGACAAGCACAGGTGTATTCAGAGATTGTTCCTTCATCGATGCCCATCTCCGAGATGTTAGCCAAGAAGCCAAAAGCAATCATTCTCTCTGGCGGCCCATCATCTGTGTACGAAGCTGGTGCGCCAACTTTAGATCCCGCACTCTTTGCTGCAGGAGTTCCGATTTTCGGCATCTGTTACGGCTTTCAAGTTATGGCAAGCGCTTTAGGCGGAACTGTTACAAAGACCGGAAAGTCTGAATTCGGTCGCACTGAAGTGCAGATTGATTCTTCATCAAAACTCATGCACGGCCTGCCCAAAAAATTCAATGTCTGGATGTCTCACGGTGATTCTGTGACCAAGGCTCCAGATGGTTTTACTTCAACCTCTAAGACTGCAGATACTCCGATTGTCTCTTTTGAAAGCAAGGACGGCCTCTTCGCTGGAGTTCAGTACCACCCAGAAGTTCTGCACTCTGAACACGGTCAAGAAGTGCTGCGTCGTTGGCTGATTGATATTGTGAAGTGCGCTCCGACATGGACTTCTGAAAACATTGTCGCCACTGAAGTAGCAAAGATTAAGGCCGTGGTTGGAAGCAAGCGAATTCTCTGCGGCCTATCTGGTGGCGTGGACTCAGCTGTTGCTGCGGCAATCGTGCAGAAAGCAGTGGGTTCACAACTTATCTGCGTATTTGTGGATCACGGGTTATTGCGCGAAGGTGAAGCTGAACAAGTAGAGCGCGATTTTGTTGCTTCTACTGGGGTTGCCCTTCATGTCGTGGATGCAAAAGAGCGCTTTCTTAACGCACTTGCAGGAGTAACCGATCCTGAAACTAAACGAAAGATTATCGGAACAGAATTTATCCGCGTCTTTGAACAAGCAGCTCGCGATGTTTCAGCTAAAGAGTCGATTGATTTTCTTGTGCAAGGAACGTTGTATCCAGATGTTGTCGAATCAGGTGGCGGCGAAGGCACTGCAAATATTAAGTCTCATCACAATGTCGGTGGCCTGCCCGATGATCTGCAATTCACTTTAGTAGAACCCTTGCGCGCACTTTTCAAAGATGAAGTCCGCGAGGCCGGAATGCAATTAGGGCTTCCAGAAGAGATTGTTATGCGCCAACCCTTCCCTGGACCGGGTCTTGCCATTCGAATTGTCGGGGAAGTTACTGAGAATAACCTGACAATTTTACGTCGAGCAGATGCTATTGCTCGCGAAGAATTACGTGCCGCAAATCTCGATCGAATTATCTGGCAGTGTCCGGTAGTTCTTTTAGCAGATGTTCGCAGCGTAGGAGTGCAAGGAGATGGGCGTACATACGGCCATCCGATAGTTCTCCGTCCGGTATCGAGTGAAGATGCGATGACTGCAGACTGGTCTCGCGTTCCGTACGACACCCTAGAAAAGATTTCTACACGGATTACAAATGAAGTTCGCGAAGTCAATCGGGTAGTCTTGGACATAACATCTAAGCCACCAGGAACTATTGAATGGGAGTAGCACAAGTGAAGAAGCAAGTTGTCGTAGCAGTAGTAGCGTCAGCGCTACTTTCACTCTTCGTTGCAACTCCTTCGTTTGCTGCTCCAAAGAAGCCGCCCGTAAAGCAAGGCAATACTAAGCAGAGCAATGCAAAACAGAGCGTTGCTAAAAGTTCTCAATTAGTACCTTCATGCAGGCCAACTACAGCAGTAGGACATGCGCCACTTAAGCTTCCCATCCCTGAAGTTAACAAGCCACACGTAAATAAGATCTTTACATTAAAGACAAACTGTGGCGATATTGTCATTGAAGCCGATGGCGTTAAAGCTCCGCTCACTGTTATAGCGATGTCATACCTGGCTCAAAAGGGCTATTTCAACCAGAGTCTCTGTCATCGATTAGTGACATCTGGAATCTTTGTTCTCCAATGTGGTGACCCAACTGCTTCTGGTCAGGGTGGACCTAAGTTTTATATTCCGAATGAGAATTTTCCAGCGCCAGGTGCAAACTCATATCCAGCCGGCACCGTTGCAATGGCCAAGGGACAAGATCTCCCAGATGGCACACCTACCATCGGCAGTCAGTTCTTCATCGTCTATCAAGATAATTCACAACTTGCGGCGAACTACACGATTTTCGGTCGCGTCACCCAAGGTTTAGATATCGTGAAAGCAATTGCCGCAGCTGGAAACGCTCCTGATGGTGTTGGACCAGCACAACCAATTGCTATCGAAAAATTTGACGTCAAGTAAATGTCAGGGCTAGTCGGCCTAGTTGGTTCTGGTGAATATCTCCCCGTCTTGCAAGATTACGAGCGATCTCTCTTAGAAGCTGGTCCCTCCCGCAGATTTGTACAGATTCCTACTGCTGCTGGTCGTGAAAGTTCGGATCGATTAGATTTCTGGCGCGAGCGAGGCAGAGAACAAGCCCTTCGTATCGGTGCTGAGCAAATTTTCTTACCAATTTACAACCGTGCTGATGCGATGCGCGAAGATCTTGCTCGCCAAATTGATGGCGCTGGACTTATTTACATGAGTGGTGGAGACCCTCATTATTTAGCAGAGACTCTTACCGGCACACCGGTCTATGAAGCTATATATCGGAACTGGCAATTAGGGTCATCGTTGGCGGGGTGCAGTGCAGGGGCTATGGCGATGGGTCCGGATATTCCCCACTTTCGCAAGATGAAAGAGGTTGGCGATAAGGGCTTTGAGGTCGTTCCACATATCCGAGTAATTCCTCATTACAACAAGTTCTTTAAGTGGATTCCAGATACTGCCGCTCAGTTATTTCTCAAAGCGCCAGAAGGTGTGCACCTTTTAGGAATTGATGAAGATACCGCAATCGTTTCTTCGGATTTAATAAATTGGAAAGTTTTTGGAGTTGGCGCGGTTCACTTACTGAACGGAGCTAACCCTCAGAAATTCCATTCCGAGAGCGTGATAGTTACGAGATAGATTATTTCGTATCAACGATTCGAAATACTTCAGCGATACGGCCTTCAGGTAATCCGACGGCAGCAGCATTACGCTCACCCCAAGCCCGAACCATTGCCGGCATCTCAGAATTATGAGAAGTCTGACTGACGTGTGCATGCAGCGCTGCAATCTTTCTATCAAAAGTATCTGTGATATCGATATGGTGATCAGGCGCGTTGTGGGACATTACCCATACTTCAAGTACTCGCCATGGCTCTAAACCTTCTTCAAGTAAATCCTGAAAGGCAAATGCATTACGGGCATCAGGATAAACCGCCTGAATAGCCGCTTCGCCAGCAGCCATATGGTCTGGGTGGCTAGAGAAGAGACGATCCCAATTGCGTTCTGGAGATTGAATCAACATCCGCTGTGGTCGTACTCGACGAATTTCACGAACAATTTTCTTACGCAACTCGATGGTTGGTTCGAGCCAACCATCTCGATAATTCAAGAATTCAATATTGGTAACGCCGAGAGCGAGACCCGCATCGCGTTGTTCGCGTTGGCGAATCTTAGGCATCTCTTCCCGAGGAACATCAGGATCCTCGCCACCTTGGTCACCATTGGTGCAGATGCAATAAGAAACTTCAATGCCCTTAGCGGTCCATTGGGCGATTGTGCCGCCGGCTCCGAAATCAAGATCATCGGGGTGCGCGGTGACAACTAATACGCGTTCAATTTCTGCATCATCTAATGGCTCCATAGGAGCATTTTGTCAGAACTTTCAGTAGTTACACTCCACCTGTGCCGACAAATGCCTCCCTCATAGAGGGACTTAACCCACAACAATTAGAAGCGGTGACCCATGCCGGTCAACCTCTTTTGGTCGTGGCGGGTGCTGGTTCCGGCAAGACCCGCGTTCTGACTCGTCGCATTGGATATTTACTCGCAGAACGAGGCGTTGCACCATATGAAGTACTCGCCATCACTTTCACCAATAAAGCTGCGGGTGAAATGAAAGAGCGCGTAGCTGAACTTGTTGGCGAGCGAGCTAAGTCGATGTGGGTATCAACCTTTCACTCTGCTTGCGTGCGCATATTGCGGCAAGAGGCGACCCGGCTTGGCTATACCAACTCTTTTACAATCTACGACTCTGGCGATAGCAATGCACTGCTCTCCCGAATCATGAAAGACATGAACCTTGATATCAAGCGTTACGCACCACGTGCGGTGCATGCGCTTATCTCTGGCGCAAAGAATGAATTAATGGGACCAGCTGACTATTTACAAACCGCGGGATCAGATCACTTCACTCAAATAGTCGCTGAAGTCTTTGCTCACTATCAGAAGCGTCTTACCGCATCAAACGCCATGGATTTTGATGATCTGATCGGCAAGACGGTTGAAATTTTCCAACGATTCCCAGAAGCGAAAGCACGTTACCGCTCCCGCTTCCGCCACATTCTGGTCGATGAATATCAAGATACAAATCAAGCGCAATATCAATTTATTAAAGAACTTGTTGGAGTAGAGGGCGATGGATTTCCGATTGCCGAACTCTGCGTGGTTGGCGATGCTGATCAATCTATCTACGCATTTCGTGGCGCAAATATCCGCAACATTCTGCAGTTCGAGGCTGATTATCAGAATGCTCGCACCATCTTGCTCGAGCAGAATTATCGTTCAACCCAGAATATTCTTTCTGCAGCAAACGCAGTCATCTCTAATAACGAAGGACGCAAAGAGAAAAACCTTTGGGCTGATTCTGGCAATGGTGCACCTATCAAGGGATATGTTGCGGAAAGCGAATATGACGAGGCAGACCACGTCATTAGTGAAATTAAGGAGTTGCGCGCTGAAGGAATTTCGCAACCGGGGGATACGGCAATCTTCTATCGCACTAATGCGCAATCTCGCGTCTTTGAAGAAGCCTTCCTTCGATCAGCAATTCCCTACAAAGTTGTCGGTGGAGTGCGCTTCTACGAGAGGAAAGAGATTAAGGATTTTCTTGCTTATCTGCGCGTAATAGTTAATCCACAAGATGAAGTTTCGTTACGGCGCATAATTAATACCCCAAAGCGCGGGATCGGCGATAGAGCTTTAGATGTAGTCCAAGAGCATGGTAATCGACTTGGGATAACTTTCTGGGAATCTCTAGTTGATGCCGAATCAAATACAGAACTGACAAGTAAAGCTTCTGGTGCAATTAGGGATTTTGTACACCTTATTCGTTCGTTGCAAACTTTAGATGAAGCAAAGACTGCGCCATCAGTTATTGCCCAAGCTACGTTGGAGCAGAGCGGGATTCTTATTGAGCTGCAAAAAAGTGATGATCCTCAAGATGAATCTCGCATTGAAAACTTAGAAGAATTAGTCTCCGTTGCTGTCGAATATGAGGAGTCTGAAGTCGACGAAGGAGAAGAGATTTCTTTGCTTGGATTCTTAGAGCGAACATCGCTGGTTGCTGATTCTGACCAGATTCCAGATGGTGAAGATCATGGTGGCGTAGTCACGATGATGACACTTCACACAGCTAAGGGTCTTGAGTTCCCAACTGTCTTTCTCTCTGGAATGGAAGAAGGAATTTTTCCTCATTCACGAACCTTGGGGGATAAGAATGAGATTGAAGAAGAGCGTCGCCTTGCTTATGTTGGTTTGACCCGTGCGCGCGAGCGTTTATATCTCTCCCGTTCTGAATATCGAACATCATGGGGAGCGCCTTCATACAATCCTGCTTCTCGCTTTCTCTCCGAAATTCCAGAGGAACTTATCGAGTGGAATGAACATGCACCTTCGATTGGCGGGCCAGCAACATCCCGACTTTCTAAGCCATCGCTCTTCACTCCGGCTCCGCGCGCAACAGGGCGCAAGAGTTCGACGACGATGGTTCTTGCAGTGGGCGAGCGTGTGTCCCATGACACATTCGGAGTCGGTACGGTTGTAGGCGTTTCTGGCGATGGAGATCGAGCAGAAGCGACCATTAACTTCGGCACATATGGCGAGAAGCGGCTGCTACTGCGTTACGCACCCGTGGAGAAGCTCTAAACTCATCCCCTCAGAACTTCTTAATTTTCACAGTATTTAAGACGATAAATGAATGGGGTAATCAGTGGATCTCTTTGAGTATCAAGCTCGGGATCTTTTCGAATCACATGGCGTTCCAGTTCTTGGTGGCGCCGTTGCATTCACGCCAGATGAAGCAGAGAAAGCAGCTGCATCAATGGGTGGTCGCGTGGTCGTTAAGGCACAGGTAAAAGTTGGCGGACGTGGAAAAGCAGGCGGAGTAAAGCTAGCTGAAAGCGCAGCCGATGCACGCGAGAAAGCACAAGCTATTCTTGGCATGGATATTAAAGGCCACATCGTTCATAAGGTAATGATCGCGCAGGCTGCACCAATCGAGTCTGAGTACTACTTAGCAATCTTGCTCGACCGTGCCAATCGAAACTTCCTAGTCATGGCATCAGTTGCCGGTGGTATGGAAATCGAAGAAGTTGCACACACTTCACCAGAGAAGTTAGCTCGCGTCGGTATTGATGCAAATGCTGGAATCTCACCTGAACTAGCGCTCGATATTGTGCGCAAGGGTCAATTTCCTGCGGATGTTGAAGGCCAAGTTGCTGACGTTCTCCTGAAGTTATGGGCAGCTTTTGTTGCCGAAGATGCAACCCTCATGGAAATCAATCCATTGGTTAAAACTAGTGATGGCAAAGTTGTAGCACTCGATGGCAAAGTCACTCTTGATGACAGCGCAGCATTCCGCCATCCTGGCCACGAAGCTCTCGTTGATCACGCAGCTACTAATCCACTTGAAGCTCTCGCTAAGGAGAAAGATCTCAACTACGTCAAGCTCGATGGCCAAGTAGGAATCATCGGCAACGGAGCTGGACTTGTAATGAGTACATTGGATGTTGTTGCTTATGCTGGCGAGAAATACAAAGTAAAGCCCGCTAACTTTCTCGATATTGGCGGCGGTGCATCAGCTGAAGTAATGGCTAACGGACTTTCGATTATTCTTGGCGATCCAGATGTCCGAAGCGTTTTTGTAAATGTCTTTGGTGGAATCACCGCCTGCGACGCGGTTGCAAATGGAATTGTTCAAGCACTCTCTATCCTCGGCGATAAGGCCACAAAGCCAATTGTCGTGCGCCTAGATGGCAATAACGTCATCGAAGGTCGCCGTATTTTGAATGAGGCAAACCACCCATTGATCCAACAACTCGACACCATGGATGGCGCAGCAGCACGCGCTGCAGAATTGGCGGCAAAGTAAATGGCTATATTTATCAACGAAAATACAAAAGTGATTGTTCAGGGTATGACTGGTTCTGAAGGAACTAAGCACACCCGTCGCATGCTCGCCTCCGGAACAAAGATTGTTGGCGGAGTAACCCCCGGCAAGGGCGGACAGAGCGTTGAAATCGACGGTACAACTCTCCCTGTTTATAACACTGTCGCTGAAGCAATCTCAGCAACAGGTGCAAACGCATCAGTTGTATTCGTTCCACCTAAGTTTGCTAAGGCAGCTGTCATCGATGCTATCGACGCAGCTATCCCATTGGTTGTTGTAATCACTGAAGGGATTCCGGTCCACGATACTGCGGCATTCTTTGCTTACTCTCAAACAAAGGGAACTACTCGCATTGTCGGCCCTAACTGCCCAGGACTTATCAGCCCCGGAAAATCTAATATTGGAATTATTCCTGCTGATATCACTGGCCCTGGCCGAATCGGACTCGTTTCTAAGTCTGGAACCTTGACTTACCAAATGATGTACGAACTTCGCGACTTCGGATTCTCAACTGCAGTCGGCATCGGTGGCGATCCCATCATCGGTACAACTCACATTGATTGTCTTCGCGCATTCCAAGATGATCCAGATACTGACGCAATCGTGATGATTGGTGAAATCGGCGGCGATGCTGAAGAGCGCGCAGCTGCATTTATCGGCGAATATGTCACCAAGCCAGTTGTTGGCTACGTGGCAGGATTTACCGCACCTGAAGGAAAGACTATGGGCCATGCTGGCGCAATAGTCTCAGGTTCATCGGGAACAGCACAGGCGAAGAAAGATGCGCTCGAAGCAGTTGGCGTTAAAGTCGGAAAGACTCCAAGCGAAACTGCCGCGTTAATGCGTGCAATCCTCAACGGATAGTTAGAGAAACAGATGCTCGCACGCGCTCTGCTGGTTTCATTTCAACAGGCGCTGCGAAGTATCGCACTAACACTATTTCCGCTAGCTTTCATCGCCCTGCTCGCATGGGCTACAGCAGGAAGTTCTACCGGTAACACCAGCGATCCAATTCGTGCCTCAATCTGGCTCTGGCTCGGAGCGCATCTCATTCTCTTTGATCTCTCGTTGCCCCCTTCATTCGATTCAGGCACACTCTCGATTCTTCCGCTAGGGGCGGCGCTGCTTCCACTTTTGGCAATGCGCAGTGGAATGAATCGATCTATTTCGGCGCTAGAACGAGTTAAGCCCGCAAGAATTTTCTTTAGTTTTTGGTATATCGCCTTCATTCTTCTAGCAACTTATTTATCGCGAACATCAGATGTCAAACCATCGCTGATATTGGCCCCGCTATATGCGCTTCTGCTTCTGGTTATTGCATCGCTAGATTTCTCGCACCGCGCTCTTGCACCATTTCGCTTTTCGGCGCATATTCTCACTGTTGTTGCAGGTATAGCCATGCTGCTATTTGGAGTTTCACTCGCATTGCATTTCACTATTGCAAAGAACTTAACAACCGTACTCCAACCTGGCTGGGTGGGTGGCGTGCTCTTATTACTGATCCAAATTCTCTACCTACCAAATCTCGCGATTCACGCCCTGAGTTATTTTCTAGGTTTTGGGTTTGCACTTGGTGCGGCTACGCATATCAGTCCCACGGTATTTACTATTCAACAAATTCCAGCGATACCAATATTGGGTGGGCTTCCTACTGGAAAGCACCCGCTCTATCTCATCGGACTTACTCTCTTCATAGTTCTTGCCCTACTTGTTGCTTTATCTGTAATTCGCAGACACTCAGATTTAAAAAATCGAATTCGAGAGTTCTCCCAACTCATACTCGGTGGATCGATAGCGCTAGCGCTTATTTCCTATCTCTCATCTGGAACCCTGCTTACATCTGCACTTCATCCAGTCGGAGTTAGATGGTGGCCGATTCCAGCGGTTTTTGCAGCTTCGCAATTAATTTTTGTCGTACTCGTACTCCTTATTCCTGCAGCTATTTCTAAATTCAGAGATAGAACGGATGCGTAGTTGAGAATTCTTCTTCTGGCATCTGGGTCTGGATCACTAGCGCGGGCAATTTGTGAAGCGAAAATTCCTGGAGTCGAGATTGCTGGCCTGATCTCAGATAAGCCATGTCTTGCGCTAGAGCTGGCAGATGAATTTGGTTTCTCCTATCAAGTTGTTCCGATGCAGAGTGACCGGGAAGAATGGAACCACCAGATGCTTAAGTCGGCGGCGGGTATTCGCCCAGACTTAGTTGTAAGCGTCGGTTTTATGCGGATTCTTGCCGCAGATTTCTTAAAGCAATTCCGAGTGATAAATACGCACCCGGCCTTATTGCCCTCGTTCCCGGGTGCTCATGCAGTTCGCGATGCATTAGCTGCCAATGTGAGCCGCACCGGAACTACCGTGCACTGGGTCGATGAGGGAGTAGATACTGGTCCAATAATTGCCCAGCGAGAGATTGCCGTTGAGCAAGGCGATGATGAGAGCTCGCTGCATGAACGCATTAAGATTGTCGAAAGAGAGCTCATTGTTGAGATACTCACGCGCTTTGCTCAAGACGGAATTCCGGAGATTCGCTAATGGAACGTAAGCCCATCAGACGTGCACTCGTTAGTGTGTACGACAAATCTGGATTACTCGAACTCGGATCGGCTCTTGCTGCGGCAGGAATTGAAATACTTTCAACCGGATCTACTGCAGCTACTCTGGATAAAGCGGGAATTCCTGTCACGCCAGTAGAGAAATACACCGGCTTTCCAGAGATGATGGGCGGCCGCGTTAAAACTCTCCATCCACGTATTCATGGTGGAATTCTTGCTGATCAATCAAATCCTGAACATCTAGCAGCCCTTGCAGATCAAGATATTGATGCCTTTGATTTAATAATTATCAATCTCTATCCCTTCACTGAAACAATTGCATCCGGCGCAAACTTTGCTGAGTGCATTGAACAAATTGATATCGGCGGTCCCAGTATGTTACGGGGAGCAGCAAAGAATCATGGGTCAGTTGCTGTTATCTCTAGTCCCACTCAATATCCGCAACTTTTTGCGGCACTCGCCACTGGTGGATTCACATTGCGCGAACGTCAAGAGCTTGCGATGGCAACTTTCCGTAAGACCGCTGAATATGACATCGCAATTGCCGAGTGGCTCTCCTCAGAGTTAGATATCAACGATTGGCGCGCATTGGTCTGGCGCAAAATTTCAGATCTTCGCTATGGTGAAAACCCACATCAGAACGCGGCGGTTTTTGGCAACAAGAATGCACCGCTTTCGGGAGTTACCTCAGCTAAGCAATTACACGGTAAAGAGATGTCCTTCAATAATTACACCGATGCCGATGCTGCACTACGTGCCGCATATGACCACGCCGAACCGTGCGTCGCCATCATTAAGCATGCCAATCCCTGTGGAATAGCGATTGCCAGCGATATTGCAGCCGCCCATCTAGCTGCCCATCAATGTGACTCGATATCGGCATTCGGGGGAGTCGTCGCCGCTAACCGGCCGGTGAGCAAGAAGATGGCTGAACAACTGAGTGAGATTTTTACCGAAGTAGTGATTGCGCCTGGGTATGAAAATGGCGCAGTAGAAATACTCTCCAAGAAGCCAAATATTCGCATTCTCGAAATAGCAGGGTATGCAACCGCAGCACTTGAGCTTCGCCCTATTTCTGGTGGAATTCTTATTCAACAATCGGACTTGGTTAACACTGATGGCGATATCGCCTCGAACTGGACTCAAGTCTGTGGTGACGCTGTCTCAGCAGATGTACTACGTGATCTGCAATTCGCATGGAGAAGTGTTAGAGCTGTCAAGAGCAACGCAATTCTTCTCGCTAAGGGTGGCGCATCAATCGGAGTTGGAATGGGTCAAGTTAATCGAGTTGATTCGGCTCGCTTAGCAGTCGATCGCGCCGCCGATCGCGCGCATGGCTCTGTTGCAGCCAGCGATGCCTTCTTCCCATTTGCAGATGGTCTTCAAATTTTGCTTGATGCAGGTATATCCGCGGTCGTACAGCCAGGCGGAAGCATTCGAGATGAAGAGGTAATTGCAGCAGCCAAAGCCGCCAATGTGCCAATGTTCTTCACCGGAGTGCGCCACTTCTCTCACGCCTGATAGATAGGATTACGCTATGAGCGCGAAAATTCTGGATGGCAGAGCTACCGCCACACTTATCAAATCTGAATTACGCGAACAAGTCTCTCAAATGTCTAAGAAGCCTGGATTGGGCACAGTACTTGTAGGAGACGATCCAGGTTCACACTCCTATGTTGGCGGCAAGCATAAAGATTGCGCAGAAGTAGGAATTCACTCGATTCGCGTGGATTTGCCGGCGACCGCTCGAGAATCTGATGTGCTCGCTGCGATTAAAGATTTAAACAATAGCGCTGAATGCACGGGATATATCGTGCAACTTCCCGTCCCTAAAGGGATGGATACAAATAGAATTCTTGAGGCAATTGATCCCGCAAAAGATGCCGATGGACTGCATCCATTAAATTTAGGAAAACTCGTAATTGGTCAGGCAGCGCCACTTCCCTGCACCCCACGTGGAATTATCGAACTTCTTGACCGTTACAACATCTCCACTCACGGAGCAGAAGTTGTTGTGATGGGGCGTGGAATTACCGTTGGCCGCCCACTTGCGTTAATGCTTACCCGCAAAGGAAATGACGCAACCGTCACTATTACTCACACCGCAACTAAAGATGTGCTCTTTCATACCAAGCGCGCAGATATTATTATCGCCGCTATTGGCCAAGCACATTTCTTAACCGCCGATATGGTTAAACCTGGCGTCGTAGTTCTAGATGTCGGCATCACTCGCACCGATAAGGGATTGCTCGGAGATATTCATCCCGATCTCATGAACGTTGCATCATATGTTGCACCAATGCCTGGGGGAGTTGGACCCATGACCCGCGCAATGCTGCTCTCAAATGTTGTCGAAAGTGCGATGCGCAGTTAATGGTTAATTCATGAAAGAACTCCTCACCTATCTCGGCTGGAAGAAATTAGTTTCAGCAACTTTGGTCGCCATTGGCGTTGTGGTGGCAATTGCGGGCGCTGTTCGTACCGGCTCGGTTCTCATTGCTGTTGGGGCTGCCATCTATACGGCCGTGCAATATTCGCGCTCAGATACGAAGCGAAAAATCGAGCTGATCCTCCCGCTCTTCATCGCGCTCCTGCTTTTTGTGGTGGCGCTCACACTGCCTCATGCCAAGTAATATTCTCTAAAGGAGTTCGCAAAGGGCGACATCTTTTGAGGGGAATCTGATGGCTCGATCTGGAAAAGTAACTGTTGTCGGCGCAGGATTTTATGGTTCAACAACTGCACTTCGTTTAGCGGAATACAACATCTTTGACACTGTAGTTCTTACAGATATTGTTGAAGGAAAGCCAGAAGGCCTCGCACTCGATATGAATCAATCTCGTTCAATCGAGGGATTCGAAACAAAAATTATTGGTGCAACAACAACTCCAGATGGTGCCGGTTATGAGGCAACAGCTAACTCAGATGTTGTAGTTATTACTGCTGGTCTTCCTCGCAAACCAGGCATGAGTCGCATGGATTTGATTGGCGTTAATGCTGGAATCGTTCGTGGCGTCGCCGAAAATATTGCAAAACACTCACCTCAGGCTGTAATCATCGTAGTTTCTAATCCACTAGATGAGATGACCGCTCTTACTCAAATTGCATCTGCTTTCCCACACAATCAAGTCATGGGCCAGGCTGGAATGCTTGATACCGCTCGCTTTACAAATTTTGTAGCAGAAAAGCTAGGAGTACTTACCGCTAGCGTAAAGACTCTAACTTTGGGATCGCACGGCGACACTATGGTTCCAGTTCCTAGCCGTTGCACTGTTGACGGTAAGCCGCTGACTGACTTGTTAAGTCAGGGCGAGATTGATGAACTCGTCGATCGAACTCGCAATGGTGGCGCAGAAGTAGTTGCACTTCTCAAGACCGGTTCAGCTTATTACGCGCCTTCTGCTGCAGCTGCACGAATGGCAAAGGCAGTCATCGAAGATTCCGGCGAGATCATGCCGGTGTGTGCCTGGGTCGATGGACAGTACGGAATCTCTGGCGTGTATCTCGGCGTAGAAGCTGAAATCGGAAAGACCGGAGTTCGTAAAGTTGTAGAAAGCGCACTTACTCCGTCAGAAATTGAAGCACTGAAAGTTGCAGCAGAAGCAGTCCGCGCCAAGCAAGCCGACGTCAAAGCTCTATAAGAGTTAAAAACTAAAGAGAAGAAGAGAGAATATGTCAAAGATTAAAGTAACCGGCACAGTCGTTGAGCTCGATGGCGATGAGATGACTCGCATCATCTGGCAATTTATTAAGGATTCGCTAATTTTGCCTTACCTCGATGTGAACCTTGAGTATTACGACCTTGGTATGGAGCATCGTGATGCCACAGATGATCAAGTAACCATCGATTCTGCAAAGGCCATTCAAAAGCACGGAGTGGGAATCAAGTGCGCGACTATCACTCCTGATGAGGCACGAGTTGAAGAATTCGGTCTTAAGAAGATGTGGAAATCCCCTAACGGAACCATTCGCAATATTCTTGGTGGCGTAATTTTCCGCGAGCCCATCATCATTTCTAACGTGCCACGCCTTGTTCCACACTGGACGAAGCCAATCGTTATTGGCCGTCATGCATTTGGCGATCAATATAAGGCAACTGATTTCCGTGTTCCCGGCGCTGGCAAACTCACCATCTCCTTTGTCCCAGAAGATGGATCTGCTCCGACAACCCACGAAGTCTTTGATTTCAAATCTTCTGGAATTGCCATGGCGATGTACAACGTGGATGACTCCATCCGCGACTTTGCTCGCGCATCGCTAAATTACGGCTTACTCCGCAAGTTCCCGGTTTACCTGTCCACCAAGAACACTATTCTCAAGGCATACGATGGCCGCTTTAAGGATATCTTTGAAGAGATTTACCAAGCAGAGTTCAAGTCAGAATTTGAAGCTGCTGGCATTTGGTATGAACACCGTTTGATTGATGACATGGTCGCTATGTCACTTCGCATGGAAGGAGGATACGTCTGGGCATGCAAGAACTACGATGGCGATGTTCAATCAGATACCGTCGCACAGGGCTATGGATCGCTAGGTCTGATGACTTCGGTATTGATGACTCCAGATGGAAAAATCTGTGAATCCGAAGCTGCGCACGGAACCGTGACACGTCACTACCGTGAACATCAAAAGGGCAAGGCGACTTCTACCAATCCCATCGCCTCTATCTTCGCTTGGACACAAGGCCTAGCTCACCGTGCCAAACTGGATAACAATCCTGAGCTGGCCAAGTTCTGCAAGACCCTCGAAAATGTCTGCATCAAGACAGTTGAAGAAGGAAAGATGACGAAGGATTTGGCATTGCTAATCTCTAAGGATGCTCCGTATCAATCAACACAAGAGTTCTTAGCCTCTATCGATGAGAACTTAAAGAAGGCAATGGCATAAAGCTTAGAAATTAAAAAAGCCCCGCGAATATTCGCGGGGCTCTTTAATGAAGAGATATTACGAGATACGGGCACCAGTTGTGGCATCGAACAAGTGAACTGCAGCTGGATTAGCAGTAACTGTGATTGTTGAGCCAGGCTTTGGTGGATTCTTAGGATCCCAACGAACGATGACTTGAGCACCCTCGTCAGTTGCATTAGCGAACTTAACCGCTGAATCAACTGGACGACCGTAAACAAATGCATCAGCACCGAGCTCTTCAACAACCTCAACGGCAACATCAAAACCAGTTGATGAAGGAGTGAAGCCTTCTGGGCGGATACCAATGGTTACTGATGTTCCCACTGATGCTGGAACTTCGATGGCGAACTGACCGAGTGAGGCCTTACCGCCAGCGACGGGAGCATTGAGTAAATTCATTGCAGGAGAGCCGATGAAGCCGGCAACAAAAGCGTTGATAGGAGCTTCATAAAGATTGCGTGGTGTGTCTACTTGCTGCAGGATGCCATCTTTCAACACTGCAACGCGATCGCCCATGGTCATTGCTTCGACCTGATCGTGCGTTACGTAAACTGTGGTGATACCTAGACGACGTTGCAGCGCAGCAATTTGAGTACGAGTTGCAACGCGAAGCTTTGCATCTAGGTTTGAAAGTGGTTCATCCATCAAGAAGACTTGAGGTTCGCGAACAATTGCGCGACCCATTGCAACGCGTTGACGCTGTCCGCCCGAGAGAGCCTTGGGCTTGCGATCAAGGTAAGCCTCGAGGTCAAGTAATTTCGCAGCTTCTAGGACGCGACGATCACGCTCTGCCTTATCCACGCCGGCAATCTTGAGCGCGAAGCCCATATTTTCAGCGACAGACATATGTGGGTAGAGAGCGTATGACTGGAAGACCATCGCGATGTCGCGATCTTTTGGTGCAACGTGGGTAACGTCGCGATCGCCAATGCGGATAGATCCGGAGTCAATCTCTTCTAGCCCGGCAAGCATGCGAAGCGAGGTAGATTTTCCACAACCGGAAGGTCCTACTAGTACGAGGAATTCACCGTCATTAACAGTGAGGTTTAACTTATCTACTGCCGGCTTTGGGTTGCCCGGATAGATTCGTGAAGCTCCGTCGAATACGACTGATGCCATTTCTTTTATCTCCTTCTCCGGGCAGGTACGTGCCCGACGATCCGTTGGATGAAGTCAGGGCTGAGATTACGCCACTCGGCCATGGATGTGCCAGTCCATGCCTGCTTGGTAAGCGCGCCCGCCGTTGTTCCCGTTGCCGTACCCTTAAGAAGTGAACCTTTTTCTAGATATCGTCCTAGTTCTGGGATTCATTGGCTTGGCAGCATTTTTCGTTGCCGCTGAAATCGCACTTCTCTCTCTTCGAGATTCGCAGATTCGCCAGATGGCAAGTCGAGGTAAGCGTGGCGCACGAGTTGCAGCCCTGACCTCTAATCCCAATCGTTTTCTTGCGGCCGCTCAAGTAGGCGTGACCTTCTGCGGTTTTCTCTCCGCAGCTCTTGGATCAGAACGAATTGGTACATATGTAATACCAGTCCTCAGAGAATGGGGGCTATCGGATGGCACCAGCACAACAATCTCACTTATTGGCCTGACATTAGTTATTTCCTACATCTCACTTGTCTTTGGCGAACTCGTTCCCAAGAGGCTAGCGCTACATCGCACAGAATCAATCTCCTTAGCATCTGCCGCTGTTATCGATCGAATGGCACATATATTTCGCCCAGTTATTTGGCTGCTCTCTAAATCTACTGACGCTACGGTCAAACTCTTTGGACTAACATCCAAAGAGGCCCGCTCTGAAATTTCGGAGGCCGAACTTGTCGATTTGGTAACCCGACATACGGCGCTCACACAACACGAGCGCGAAATTGTCGAAGAAGTTTTCAACGCTGGAGATCTGCAGTTGCACGAAATTATGGTTCCTCGTACTGAAGTCGATTTTATGGATGTCGGCTTATCCATTCCCGATGCCGTTAAGGTCGCTGTTAAACACTCTCACTCAAGATATCCAGTTACGCGTGGTTCTACCGATGAGGTTATTGGCTTCATTCATGTTCGAGATTTGCTGAATTCAATTTCAGCTCAGAGTGCGAACGAGGCAACAATTTTAGAGATTATTCGACCAGTTCTCTTCTTGCCGGGAACTAAGGGCGTACTCCCAGCACTTGCAGAAATGCGAGGCCAGCGCAGCCATATCGCGATCGTTCTAGATGAATATGGCGGTACTGACGGCATCATCACAATGGAGGATCTCGTTGAGCGTCTCGTGGGCGAAATTCAGGATGAATATGACACTGAAGACGAAGAAGTCACCGCATCTTCTCGGATTGGTGAGTTTGAAGTAGATAGCTTAATTTCACTTGAAGATTTAGCAGATCAAACAAATATTCAACTCCCTGATGGTCCCTACGAAACTGCAGGTGGATTTGTAATGCATCATTTAGGTCGAATCCCAGAAGTAGGGGACCAGATAGAGATTGCCGGAGTTCGGGTCAGTGTTATATCCATGGAGGGTAAGCGGGCGGGGCAGTTGCTCATCACCCACCAAGAACGGAAAGATACGCACCATGGCTGATGTCGGTACTCGCAAGCGCGTTCTCTCGGGAATTCAGCCTACTCATGACTCGTTCCATCTAGGCAACTATTTGGGTGCACTAAAACAATGGGTAGCACTTCAAGAGAGCCATGATGCTTTTTATTGCGTCGTAGATTTGCACGCACTCACTGTTGGTCCAGATCCAATTGAACTTCGACGTCGCACATTGGCATCTGCCGCACAATTAATTGCAATTGGAATTGATCCCGCCAAGAGCACGCTCTTTGTCCAATCTCATGTGCCGGCCCACAATCAATTGGCGTGGATTATGGAATGCCTTACCGGCTTTGGAGAAGCTGGCCGCATGACCCAATTTAAGGATAAATCCGCTAAGAGCGGTACTGATCGCACGGTTGTAGGACTATTTACTTATCCCATTCTTCAAGCGGCAGATATCTTGCTTTACCAGGCAGATCAAGTTCCAGTTGGCGAAGACCAACGTCAGCATATTGAACTCACTCGCGATTTGGGCCAGCGATTTAACTCGAAATACGGTCAGACATTCACTATTCCTGAAGGTTATATCTTGAAATCTGGCGCAAAGATTAATGACTTACAAGATCCGACCTCAAAAATGAGTAAATCTGCTGCATCCCAATCTGGCGTTATCGAATTAATGGATGCACCTGAGATTAATATGAAGAAAATCAAAGGTGCCATGACTGATACCGAGCGCGAAGTTATCTTTGACGAAAAGAATAAGGCAGGTATTTCCAACTTGCTCACTATCTATTCGGCTATCACTGGATTATCAATTGCAGATGCTCAGAATGAATTTGTTGGTAAAGGGTATGGAGACTTTAAATCTGCCGTTGCGACGGTCGTTGTAGATTTCCTCACGCCTATTCGTGCAAAAGCACAAGAGTTACTCCAAGATCCTGCGCATCTAACTTCGATTCTTCGCGATGGTGCCGAGAAAGCAAATCTAGTTGCAAGCAAAACTCTGGCAGAGACATATGAAGCTCTCGGTCTACTCCCGCGCGCTTAAGCACTTCTCTCGCTTGGCGATAGGGGTACTAACTCTCTCTTCCATCTCGATTTCACCTAGCGCACAGGCGATTGAAACCTCTGTTCGAATCGCAATGGTTTATGACCTCGGAGGCTTAGGTGACGGGGGAGTTAACGACTCTGCTGCCCTAGGAACTAAATATGTGCGCCAGAAATTTGGGCTCTCTCCCTTTGATTTGCGAGAAGTAGTTACCGTCGGAAGTGAAACAGATCGGTTGGAGAGACTTACCTTCTTGGCGAAAGCTGGCTACAACTTGGTAATCGCGGTCGGCAAGAATTGGTCTGCTGCTATGGCCTTAGCCGCAACAAATTATCCTGAATCTCAATTTGCCATAATCGGAGGCAGCGCCACTGACCAAGTCAATGTGAGCGTTATGAAATTCTCTACGAAAGAGGAGTCTTTCTTAGCCGGAGTGCTTGCCGCCGCGTCATCGACCTCAAAAAAGATTGGTTATATCGCGCCCTCCTCTGATTACGAATCAGAGGAGGGTCAGAGCGCCTTCATCGCTGGCGCAAAATATGGAAATCCAAAGGTGAAAGTTAGCGGTTCAATTCTAGAATCTGGCGCATCGTTACAGGTCAAGAACATGGCGGCGGGCGGAGTCGATGTAATTTATTCTCGATGGGCACAGAACGCAGATGTTTACTCGACAATTCTTGCGTTGAGCAAAAAGAAGAAGATAAAGATGATTGGTAACCAACCCGATCAGTATTTCTTAAGCTCCGCTGTAGCGCAGAAAATTCTTCTTGCTTCTGTTGTCGAAGATTATGGATTACCTGTGAAGCAACTTGTTGCAGCTGCGCTTGATGGCCAAACTATTCTCGATATTGTTGATGCGCAACGTGGAATATATGGATATCTGTATACGAGCAAGAATGGCGGAATCTCTCTGAAAAACTACTCTGCCTCTTCTTCAGCGCTCACGCGCTATTCGATGGCCAAGAGCGCACTCTCGAATGGTCGCATTAAACTTTAGAGTTCAACTTGAGAGTTTCGCATACAAGAAACTCTGTGATGTACGAAATAGCTGTAAATCCAAGAGTCTGCCCATGTGTAGCGCATATCTCGCGTCTAATCTGACTAATGTTGCCCCTACATCAACCCCTCATTTTGAGGACCCGAAAGGAATCACCTTGAAGAAGTCAATAAAGCTTTTCTCAATCGTTGCAGCAGCAGCGTTGGTTGGCGGCGTAGCCGTTGCACCAGCATCTAATGCAGCAAAGCCAAAGGTTTGTTTAGCACTCGACACCGGCGGCGTCGATGACAAGTCATTCAACGCATCAGCATGGGCTGGCGCACAAGCAACAAAGAACATTGCAGATGTTTCATACGTTGTTGCAGATCCAGCTAACCCAGATTACGCAGCAGAGGTAAAGTCACTCGTTGACAAGAAGTGCAACCTTATTATCGGTGTTGGCTTCATGATTGCTGGCGAAATCGGCAAGGCAGCTGTCGCTAACCCAAAGATTAAGTTCGCACAGGTAGATGATCCAGGTCTTGTAGATGGCAAAGCTGTTGCAAACCTCAAGGGTCTAACATTCGCATCTGATCAGACTGCATTCCTAGCTGGCTACCTTGCAGCTGGATATTCCAAGACAAAGAAGGTTGCTACATACGGCGGAATTGCTATTCCTACCGTAACAATCTTTATGGCTGGCTTTGAAAATGGAGTTAACCACTACAACAAGGTAAAGGGAACAAACGTAAAGGTCCTCGGTTGGAGCAACGCTACAAAGACCGGAACTTTCGTTGAGTCATTTACTGATGCAGTTAAGGCTGTACAGATCTCAAAGAACCTTGAACAACAAGGTGCTGACGTGATCTACCCAATCGCTGGCGGACTTACATTCGCAACTGCAGGTAACTCAGTGACTTCAAAGAAGTCCGTAGTTCTTGGCGTTGACTCAGATATGTTCTTGTCTGCATCAGCAGCTCAAAAGGATATTTTCCTTAACTCAACCATGAAGGCTGTTGGCGCATCTGTTAAGGATGTAATTTCTTCAGTAGCAGCTAACAAGTTCTCTAATGCTCCATATGTTGGAACATTGAAGAACGGTGGCGGCGGTTTTGCTGGCTATCACAACATGGCAAGCAAGGTCCCAGCAGTTCTACAAAATGAAATCCGTCAGTTGACCAAGGATGTCATTTCAGGAGCTGTAAAAGTTTCCTAATCACTAGTTAGTTAAAGGAACCGAGAAGATTAATTTCTTCTCGGTTCTTTTTTTGCCTAATTATGATTAAGATATGTAGGTAGTAGATACGATCAATATTCTTGAAAGGGTTACGGTGTCACTCGAACTTCGCGGAATAACAAAAAGCTTCGGTGCGTTAGTAGCAAACGACAATATCGATCTTAAAGTTGCTGCCGGCGAAATTCATGCAATCTTGGGCGAAAACGGCGCTGGCAAATCTACGCTCATGAATATTGTCTATGGACTTGTTCAACCCGACAAAGGCGAAATTCTGGTCGACGATATAGTGCAAAAAATTGCTGAGCCCAGCGATGCATTGGCCGCTGGCATTGGAATGGTTCACCAGCACTTTATGTTGATTCCGGTCTTTACTGTGGCAGAGAACATCGTGCTCGGCCATGAAGTCAGCGGAAAATTGGGTTCGCTGGATTTACATAATGCCAAGGCCGAGATTAAACGGATATCCGATGAATTTAAGTTCGACGTTGATCCAGATGCAATCGTAGAAAACTTACCTGTTGGCGTGCAACAACGAGTCGAGATTATCCGCGCCCTTATCTACGATGCAAAGGTGCTAATTCTCGATGAACCCACTGCAGTGCTTACACCGCAAGAGACCGATGGCCTGCTTGAGATTATGAGAAAGCTCAAGAGTAAGGGCACTTCAATTATTTTTATCACCCACAAGCTGCGTGAAGTTAAGGCAGTTGCTGATCAAATCACGATAATTAGACGCGGCAAGATTGTTGGCACGGCCAGTCCATCGGCCTCACAAGATGAACTCGCCTCACTCATGGTCGGCCGCCCGGTTGAGCTAAGTCCGGATAAGAGTGCGCATCCCATGGGAGAAGTTGTGCTGAGCGTACGTGATTTACGAATAGAAGATTCCACTGGACGAGCTCTCGTGAAAGATATCTCTTTCGAAGTTAAGACTGGAGAAGTTCTTGCTATTGCTGGAGTTCAAGGCAATGGTCAATCAGAATTAGCGCGTGCCATGATCAATCTCGAGCCTCATATTAAGGGGAGCATCACTCTTGGTCAGAGCGAACTAGTGGGTAAATCTGTTCGGCAATCACTCCACGAAGGAATTGCATTCATCCCAGAATCTCGAGAGCTAGATGGATTGATTGCTTCGCTCTCTATCGCTGAAAATCTAATTCTAGATCTCCACGATATGCCGCCCTATGCGCGCGGTGTGCAGATCTCTCCCTCGGTCGTTGGATCAGAGGCAGAGAAGAAGTCGAAGGAATTCGATATTCGTCTCCAGTCAGTGCAAGATCCAGTCTCCTCACTCTCTGGCGGAAATAAGCAGAAAGTCGTCCTTGCGAGAGAACTCTCCAGACCGGTTCAACTACTTGTTGCCTCTCAACCCACTCGTGGACTAGATGTTGGCTCTATTGAATTTGTTCACGAAAGAATTTTGGCTGAGCGAGATGCTGGTCGCGCAGTTCTCCTCTTCAGCACCGAATTAGATGAAGTCTTTGCCCTTGCGGATCGAATTGCAGTTATGTATCGCGGAGAGATTATCAAAATTGTTCCAGCTACCGTATCTGCACAAGATTTAGGATTATTAATGGCTGGAGTAGAACATGCGTAAATTCAAGCTCGAATCGCTTCGAGCGCTAGTGCTACCCGCTCTCTCTTTTGCGATGGCGATGTTCGTTGGAGCTTTACTCATTGCTTTCTCTGATTCCGAAGCGCTCAAGAAGATCGGTCAGCCACTTGAGTTCTTAAAAGTTGCTGGTGCAAATGTCGGAAACTCTTATCTCGCACTCTTCCAAGGCTCTGTCTATAACCCAAATCTCTCCACTCCACAGAATTTCTTCCTGGCCTTCTACCCACTGACTGAAACACTGGTAGCTGCTGCGCCACTTATATTGGCAGGCCTCTCAGTAGCCCTTGCTTTTCGTGCAGGACTTTTCAATATTGGAGCACAAGGTCAATTTATTTTTGGTGCCATTCCAGCTGCATATATCGGTTTTCATTATCAGCTCCCTGCCTTTCTTCACATCACGCTTGCTCTTATCGCAGGAGTAATTGCGGCATCAATCTGGGGCGGGGCAGTAGGGTTTCTCAAAGCCCGTACCGGAGCTCACGAAGTTATTGTCACCATCATGCTCAACTATGTCGCACTCTATTTCCTAATGTGGATTTTGAGCACACCATCATTCCTGCGACCTGAACGCAATGATCCGATTGCTCCAGAAGTATTGGATTCAGCGCGTTTGCCACATCTCTTTGGTCCGAATTTCCGAATCACTATTTCAATTTTCATCTCACTAGCAACAGCAGTATTTGTATGGTGGTTACTATCGCGCAGTACTTGGGGATTTAGATTCCGAGCAGTCGGTGCTAATGCCGCAGCTGCAAGAACTGCTGGAATTTCAGTTCCCTTTGTAATGACTTCAGTAATGGCAATTTCAGGCGCACTCGCTGGATTGGGTGGAGCGGTTCGCGTTCTTGGTAGTGATTACGCACTTACCGCCGGCACTGCCGGAAACTTTGGTTTCGATGCAATTACAGTTGCACTGCTTGGACGGGCAAAGCCCATGGGAACCGTATTTGCTTCGATCCTCTTCGGCGCACTTCGGGCAGGTGGTGGAACTATGCAAGCCAACACCAACACTCCCATCGACATAATTTTGGTAATCCAAGCCCTCGTAGTTCTCTTCATTGCAGCTCCTGCACTTGTTCGAGCAATATTTAGGTTGAAAGAGTTGAAGAACTCAGGAGATCTAGTCTCGAAGGGATGGAATGGCTAATGAAACTCAACCCCACAGAACGCCGTCGCCTGTTCAGCATTATTGCAATGGGGGCTATCTCTCTTCTCGGAGTAATTCTCTTCGGTGTAATTCCTAATTCGCAGGCACAAGTTACCTACGGATTTGTTCTTGGAGACGAATGGGTTCTAATCCATGAATGGGTTTTGAGTGCAAAGCACGCCTCTCTCGGTTTTGCTCTCATCGCCCTGGTTGCCTCGGTAATCGGATATTTCCAGTTCAAAGCCGGCAAAACGATTCGTGCGGTGAGCAGCGTTGTTGGTTTCACGATGATTATGTCGTTTATGTCATGGGCTGCGGCAGGAAAGTTCATCCCACTTACTGGTCTACTACAAGGTGCTTTGATGCTTGCAGTGCCACTTATCTTTGGATCTATGGCAGGAGTCATCAGCGAGAGATCTGGTGTTGTTAACATCGCCATCGAAGGGCAGCTTCTTGCCGGCGCCTTTGCCGCAGGAGTAGTAGCAAGTCTTACTCAGAATACTTATTGGGGATTACTCGCTGCTCCGTTGGCAGGTTGCATGATCTCTACGCTACTTGCAATCTTTGCGGTTAATTTTGGAATTGATCAGATTATTCTTGGCTTTGTTCTCAATGTATTGGTCTATGGATTAACTGCCTTCTTCTACAAACGCCTCTTAATTCCTTATCAGTCGACCTGGAACTCTGGCCCAATTCTTTCGCCAATAAAAATTCCGATCCTCTCTAAACTGCCTGTTATCGGCCCGATTCTCTTTGAGCAGACCATCATTGTTTATCTGATGTATGCAGCCATCTTTATTCTTACCTACGCACTCTTTAAAACAAGGTGGGGACTTCGTACTCGCGCAGTGGGCGAGCACCCAACAGCAGCCGATAGCGTTGGAATTAATGTCAACCTCCTTCGCTTCCGCAACGTAATGTTGGCAGGAGCCGTTGCTGGTCTCGGTGGCGCTTATTTCACGGTCGGAGCAGTTGGTTCATTTAATAAAGAGATGACAGCAGGCAAAGGCTTTATTGCACTGGCCGCTCTGATTTTTGGTCGTTGGAGTCCATGGGGCGCAGTCAGTGCAGCACTTCTCTTCGGCTTTGCCGATAATCTTCAAACCGTTCTCGGAATTATTGGAACACCGATCCCAAGCCCATTTATGTCAATGGTTCCTTACGTTGTAACCATTATTGCTGTGGCGGGCGTAGTGGGCAGAGTGCGGGCACCAGCAGCCGATGGCGTTGCATATAAACGGGGAGAATCTAAGTGAGCGCGCCAATAAATTGGGACGCTCTGCACGAAGAAGCGAAGAAAATTATGAAGAGTGCCTACGCTCCTTATTCTAAATTTTCGGTTGGGGTTGCAGCACTGGTCGATGATGGTCGCATCGTGACTGGTTGCAATGTTGAGAATGCGAGTTATGGACTTGGACTCTGTGCTGAATGCGGTCTAGTTTCACAACTCTGTGCTTCTGGCGGCGGCAGACTTCTTGCAGCAGTCTGCGTCGATGGCGAAGGAAACTTCCTCTCACCATGTGGTCGCTGTCGCCAACTTCTATTTGAGCATGGCGGTAAAGAGATGCTCTTTATGACACCAGATGGTCCTACCCCGCTATCCCAACTACTGCCGTGGGCATTTGGCCCCGAGGATCTCAAGTGAGTGAACTCTTTGCGGCCGTAGAGATAATTGCTGCAAAGCGAGATAAGGGCGAACTCTCAGACCCACAGATTGATTGGGTAATTGATGCCTATACCCGCGGCGCAGTAGCTGATGAACAAATGTCTGCGCTGTTGATGGCTATTTTAATTAACGGAATGAACTCGCGTGAAATTTCGCGATGGACAGATGCAATGATTAACAGCGGCGAACGCATGCAATGGTCTGCGTTAGATCGCCCGACTGTAGATAAACACTCCACCGGCGGCGTAGGGGACAAGATCACACTTCCACTCGCACCTCTCGTCGCAGCATGTGGCGCCGCAGTTCCTCAGCTCTCGGGCCGAGGACTTGGTCATACTGGTGGAACCCTTGATAAATTGGAATCAATTCCTGGCTGGCGCGCCTCTCTTTCCAATGAAGAGATGCTCGCTGTTCTCAAAAGTTGTGGCGCAGTAATCTGCGCAGCTGGAGCGGGTTTAGCGCCGGCAGATAAGAAGTTATATGCACTTCGAGATGTAACTGCGACGGTAGAAGCTATTCCACTTATCGCCTCTTCCATTATGAGCAAGAAAATTGCCGAAGGTACCAGCGCACTTATTCTTGATGTTAAAACTGGAGCCGGCGCTTTCATGAGTGATCCGCTCAAGGCTCGCGAGCTTGCCCAAGTAATGGTGGATTTGGGTACACGTGCGGGAGTTAAGACTCGTGCACTTGTTACTGCAATGGATGTTCCGCTCGGACTTACTGCAGGTAACGCACTTGAAGTCCGTGAATCTGTTGAAGTGCTTGCTGGCGGCGGCCCAGCCGATATTGTTGAACTCACCCTGGTTCTTGCACGTGAAATGTTAGATGCATCTGGCGTAAAGCCATTGATGGACCCAGCTGATGCACTCAAAAATGGTGCAGCAATGGATAGCTGGAAGGCAATGATTCGAGCCCAAGGCGGCGATCCTGATGCAAAACTTCCGGTTGCAAAGGAGCACACAATCGTCATGGCTGAGAGCAGCGGCGAGATGATTGCGATGGATGCCATGAAAGTTGGAGTTAGCGCTTGGCGTTTGGGTGCTGGCAGATCTCGCCAAGGCGAGAGCGTGCAAGCAGGCGCTGGCATCGAAATTCATGCAAAGCCAGGCGAACAAGTAGTTGCTGGTCAACCATTGTTTACCCTCCATACAGATGAACCCGCTAGATTTGAACGTGCACTAGAAGCACTACATGGCGCAGTCAAAATTTCTAGTACTGGCGAGAAGGTAGAACGTTTGCCTCTCATTATCGAAAGAATCGAAGGTTAAGTAGATGTCACTCACGAAGCACCCAACCCCAGAACAGATTAAGCGTGTTCCCAAGGCGGTTATTCACGATCATCTAGATGGTGGCCTTCGCCCACAAACAATTATTGAACTCGCTGCCGAAATTGGTTACACCAAACTTCCTACTACCGACCCCGTTGCACTTGCCGATTGGTTTGAAGAATCGTGCAGCTCTGGAACGCTGGTTCGCTACCTCGAAACTTTTGAACACACCATCGCCGTTATGCAACGCCGTGAGGCGATTATTCGGGTTGCTCGCGAAGCAGCGCTCGATCTGGCACGAGATGGCGTTGTTTATGCCGAAATTCGCGGCGCACCCGAACTCTTCACTGCGCAGGGTCTGACTCTTAACGAGGTCATTGAAGCAACAACAGAAGGATTTAAGTTGGGCATGGCAGATGCTAAGGCCGAAGGCCTCTTTATTCGGGTAGAACAGCTGCTCTGTGCTCTGCGTCAAAATGAGCACTCCGATGAAGTCGCCCGCAAAGTAGTTGAATATCGAAATCGCGGCGTTGTTGGATTTGATATCGCAGGTCCAGAAGATGGATTCCCACCCACAATTCAACAATCAGCTTTTGATTATCTGCGTCAAGCAAATGCACATTTCACGATTCATGCTGGCGAGGCATACGGCCTGCCCTCCATCTGGCAGGCAATTCAGATGTGTGGCGCGGAACGATTGGGACATGGCGTACGCATCATTGACGATATTGATTTCTCCGGACCAGAACCCAAGCTTGGATTACTTGCATCTTATGTACGAGATCGCCGTATTCCGCTAGAGATGTGCCCGACCTCTAATTTACAAACTGGCGCAGCTAAAGATTATGCATCTCATCCGATTGGCGTTCTTGAACAATTACGTTTTCGAGTCACCATCAACACCGATAATCGATTGATGAGTCGCACCTCAATGAGCAATGAAATGATTCAATCTACACAGGCGTTCGATTGGACATTCCAAGATCTACAGCGATTGACCGTCAATGCTCTTAAGAGTGCATTTATTCCCTTTGAAGAGCGGTTGGCAATCATTGAGCAGATAGTAAAGCCGGGTTATGCAGCTATTGCAGCTGAATAGTTAAATACCGACGTTCTGCCAGATTGTCTTATTCTCCATAAAGGCCTGAATCCGAGCTGGCGATGCGATATCGCTAAAGGAATGGATGCGCTTCAAGTTCTCTGCTCCGGCAATCTTTAGTTCTGTCATTGCTTTGCTCGACAATCCGGTTGCATCGATTCCATCAATCTCCATATGCTCGCCCATCCATGAGATGAGCTCGGAAGACTTGCCGGTCAGAATATTTACGACCCCACCTGGCAGATCACTTGTTGCCAACACTTCAGCCAGCGTAATTGCCGATAACGGGAATTTTTCAGAGGCAACAACTACTGCCGTATTTCCAGCAGCGATTATTGGAGCAATGGAAGAGACGAGTGAGAGCAACGAAGGTTTGCCATCGACGAAAGCTCCAACTACTCCAAGCGCTTCGGGAGAGGTGAAGTTATAGAAAGGCCCAGATACTGGATTCTGTGCACCAGAGAACGCCGATAACTTATCGGTCCAACCTGCATACCAAACCCAGAGATCAATAGCCTGCTCTACCTGAACGGCAGCGGCTTTAGACGTGATGCCTTCTTGCGCAACAATCTCATCGATAAATTGCGCGCTACGTCCCTGCATTACTTCTGCAACGCGATAGAGAATTTGTCCACGGTTATATGCAGTTGCGGTCGACCAGCCACTCAATGCAGATCTGGCAGCAACGACAGAGTCGCGCAAATCTTTGCGAGAAGCGAGGCATGGATTTGCGAGGAACTTACCTTTTGCATCTTGGAGTTCATAGACACGGCCAGATTCACTGCGCGGAAACTTGCCACCAATAAATAGTTTATAAGTTTTCATTACATCGATACGGGCCATGATTAGTGGCCTCCCTTCAAGTATGCAGCCAGACCATGTCGTCCGCCCTCACGTCCCCAACCAGATTCTTTATATCCACCAAAAGGGCTAGCAGGATCAAATTTATTGAAGCTATTACTCCAGATAACTCCGGCACGAAGTTGCTGTGCGGTCCAGAGCACCTTAGAACCCTTATCGCTCCAGACACCTGCAGATAGGCCATAAGGAGTGTTATTCGCCTTTTCTACGGCTTCTGCGGGTGTGCGGAAGGTCAAGACAGAGAGAACTGGGCCAAAGATTTCCTCACGCGCGATGCGGTGGGCTTGTGTAACACCAGTGAAAATAGTGGGGCGATACCAGAATCCCTTTTCAGGAAGTGCGCAATTGGCCTGCCAACGTTCTGGTCCTTCAGCGTCACCGGTAGCAGCGAGCTCTGTGATTCTGGCAAGTTGAGCTGCGCTATTAATAGCACCAACATCAGTGTTCTTGTCGAGGGGATTGCCCACCCGTAAGAGCGATATCCGACGCTTTAGTTTCTCTAGAACTTCGTCATGAATATTTTCTTGCAAGAACAGGCGCGAACCTGCGCAGCAAACATGTCCCTGATTAAAGAAGATTCCGTTGACAATTCCTTCGACCGCTTGATCAATAGGTGCATCGTCGTAAATAATGTTTGCACCTTTGCCACCGAGTTCGAGAGTAGCCACCTTCTTGGTACCAGCAATTGCACGAGCGATAGATTTTCCAACAGCGGTAGAACCGGTAAATGCAATCTTGTCGACGCCAGGATGGTTGACCAAGTGCGAACCTGTAGCGCCATCGCCGGTAATAATGTTTACAACACCTGCAGGTAATCCTGCTTGTTCACAGACTTCAGCAAAGAGCAGTGCTGTGAGCGGAGTCGTCTCGGCAGGTTTGAGCACTACGGTGTTACCTGCCGCGAGTGCAGGGGCAACTTTCCAAGAGAGCATAAGGAGTGGAAAGTTCCAGGGAATAATCTGTGCTGCAACGCCATGTGCTTTTGGTTTTGCACCTGCGCCGGCGTATTCCAACTTATCTGCCCAACCTGCGTGATAGAAGAAATGCGCAGCAGCTAATGGAATATCGGTATCGCGAGTCTCTCGGATGGGCTTGCCGTTATCTAGTGTCTCGAGAACTGC
>CAFBPI010000001.1_pt1 | contig 39457 bp, 36 predicted proteins | sample 7269671 | NCBI WGS metagenome assembly CAFBPI01 (sample SAMEA6814142, study PRJEB35770) | freshwater metagenome | biome: Freshwater; feature: Freshwater reservoir; material: water | place: Czech Republic | collected 2017-06-27 | depth 30m m | reverse complement strand
GGTGGAGTTGATTTCGCTGGTGCTTGAAGAAGTGGAGTTAGGTCGAGTCCGCTCGCCTTCCAGTGGTCAACTGCAACCCGTGTGTCCAAAACTTCAACTTGGCCGATAGCCTCGTCGAGAGTGCGGAAACCAAGTGCCGCTAAGTGTTCGCGCACTTCTTCGGCAACATACTCAAAGAAGGTTTCAACAAATTCAGGCTTGCCAGAGAACCGAGCACGGAGCTCGGGATTCTGAGTAGCTACTCCCACGGGACAGGTATCGAGATGGCAGACGCGCATCATGACGCAACCAGAAACAACGAGTGGCGCAGTAGCGAATCCAAATTCTTCGCCGCCTAATAAAGCCGCAATCAGCACGTCTCTACCAGTCTTCATCTGACCATCGACTTGAACGACAATGCGATCACGAAGACCGTTGAGCATAAGAGTCTGCTGCGTTTCGGCTAACCCAAGCTCCCAAGGAGCACCAGCATGCTTGAGCGAAGTGAGCGGTGACGCTCCCGTTCCGCCATCATGCCCCGAGATAAGGACAACGTCAGCATGTGCTTTGGACACTCCTGCAGCAACTGTTCCGACGCCAACCTCGGCAACAAGTTTTACGTGGATGCGCGCCAACTTGTTGGCATTCTTAAGATCGTGAATAAGTTGCGCTAAATCTTCAATCGAGTAAATATCGTGATGAGGAGGAGGTGAAATCAATCCAACACCAGGAGTTGAATAGCGAACCTTGGCAATCCATGGATAGACCTTGCCGCCAGGCAGCTGCCCGCCTTCACCAGGTTTTGCTCCTTGCGCCATTTTAATTTGAATATCATCGGCATTAACTAGGTACTCGCTAGTCACACCGAAACGTCCACTCGCCACTTGCTTGATAGAGGAGCGTTTGGAATCGCCATTACTTTCTAATGTGTAACGGGCGGGATCTTCTCCACCTTCGCCAGTATTTGATTTTCCGCCAATGCGGTTCATGGCAATAGCCAAAGTTTCGTGTGCCTCAGCCGAGATTGAGCCATATGACATAGCGCCAGTCGCAAAGCGCTTAATGATTGCCGATGCGGGCTCAACTTCATCAATCGGAACTGCAGGGCGAAGCCCATCTTTAAAAGTGAAGAGACCGCGTAATGTCATTAGTGACTTTGATTGGTCATCAACTTTCTGGGTATAACGCTTAAAGATGTCATAACGCTTAGAGCGAGTGGAATGCTGCAAAGTAAATACCGTCTCTGGATCAAAGAGGTGCGGTTCGCCCTCGCGACGCCACTGATACTCCCCGCCAATAGGTAGGCGCTTAGTGCCAGGTATTTCTCCGCCAGGTGGATAGGCAATGTGATGACGCTTGATAGTTTCATCTGCGAGGGTTTCGAGCGAGACACCGCCCAAGCGAGAGGTGACGCCAGTGAAATACTCGTCGACAACTTCTCGGGAAAGACCGATTGCCTCAAAGACTTGTGCGCCCGTGTATGAAGCGATGGTTGAAATACCCATCTTGGACATAACTTTAAGAACGCCTTTACCGAGAGACTTGATCAGATTGGCTACTGCCTTTTCGGGTGTGATTCCAGTAATTACTCCTTGGCGGACTAAATCTTCTGCGGACTCCATAGCAAGATATGGGTTAATGGCAGCAGCGCCGAATCCAATGAGTAGTGCAACATGATGAACTTCGCGGACTTCGCCGGTTTCGACAACCAGGCCAACTTTAGTACGAGTCTTTTGGCGGATAAGGTGATGGTGAACGGCAGCAGTCAGAAGTAAGGATGGGATAGGTGCATGCTCTGCATCTCCATCTCGATCTGAGAGAACAATAATGTGTGCGCCATCTTCAATAGCTTGCGAAACTTCGTGGCGAATTTCAGCTATCCGTTGAGCAAGAGCTTCTCCCCCGCCGATGACCGGAAATAGTCCGCGCACAACATGCGCGCTGAAACCAGGATGATTTCCATCTGCGTTAACGTGAATTAATTTTGCGAGTTCATCATTATCAATAACTGGAAAATCAAGTGCTATTTGACGACATGAAGCTGGGCTTGGATCAAGCAGATTGTGTTCCGGACCGATAGAGCCGGCAAGACTTGTTACAAGTTCTTCGCGGATTGCATCGAGTGGTGGATTCGTAACTTGAGCAAATAATTGAGCGAAGTAATCAAAGAGGATGCGTGGCTTATCCGACAGAGCGGCGATCGGGGTATCGGTTCCCATGGATCCCAGCGGTTCCATTCCATTTTTTGCCATCGGTGTAACAATGATGCGTAACTCTTCTTCGGTATATCCAAATGCGCGCTGGCGACGAACGACAGATGAGTGGGGATAAACAATATGTTCACGTGAGGGTAGATCGGAGAGTTTTACTAATCCAGCGTGAAGCCATTCTCCGTATGGAGCGGCATCCGCGAGTGAATCCTTAATTTCATCATCTTCAATGATGCGGCCTTGTTCAATGTCAACTAAGAACATGCGACCAGGTTGTAAACGTCCCTTGCGAGCAATGTCTTCAGGCGCGAATTGCAGAACGCCAGCTTCCGAAGCAAGCACAACCGTTCCACTTTTGGTTACCCAGAAACGTGATGGGCGAAGTCCATTGCGATCGAGTACCGCACCTACTTGATTTCCATCTGTGAAAGTAACGCAGGCAGGTCCATCCCATGGCTCCATCATCGTGGAGTGGAATGCGTAGAAGTCGCGACGCTTCTGACTCATTGTTGCGTGGTTCTCCCACGCTTCCGGAATCATCATCAGTACCGAATGAGGAAGTGAACGACCACCGAGATAGAGCAGCTCTAAAACTTCATCAAAGGATGCTGAATCTGAACCAGAATTTTCGACAATAGGAAAGAGTCTGGCTAAATCACCAGGAATGAGATCGCTCTGCAACAAACTTTCTCGCGCACGCATCCAGTTGCGATTTCCACGAACGGTATTGATCTCACCATTGTGGGCAATAAATCGATATGGATGGGCTAACGGCCAAGATGGAAAAGTATTTGTTGAGAATCGAGAGTGGACGAGAGCAAGTGGTGAAACAACTCGTGGATCACTCAAATCTGGGAAAAATTCTTCTAGCTGGCCAGTTGTAAGCATTCCCTTGTACACAATTGTACGAGCGGAAAGAGATGGGAAGTAGATAGGGAAATTATGTTCTGCCCGCTTGCGAAGAGCGAAGACTTTACGATCAAGATCTAAATCTTTCTCTCCACCATTGCTGGATAAAAAGATCTGCTCAAACTTGGGCATAACAGATAGCGCTGTCTTTCCTAAAGCTGAAGAGTTGGTTGGAAGTTCGCGCCAACCAAGAATGGTCAGACCTTCTTCTTGGGCAAGCTTTGCGAGTTCTTCCCGATGCGCAAATGATGGATCAACGAATGCGATTCCGGTTGCGTATGTAGATGGCGCAGGAAGAGTGAAATCTACAACTTCACGATAAAACTGATCAGGAACACGGATAAGAATTCCTGCCCCATCACCACTATCTGGTTCTGCTCCAGTTGCACCGCGGTGCTCCATATTGCGCAGAGCAAGAAGAGCTTGTGAAACGATTTCGTGAGTTGGGACTTTGTTAAGAGTCGCAACCATTGCAACACCGCATGCATCATGCTCGCGCAGCGGATCATAAAGACCCTGCGCGGACGGCAAAGAAGAGAACAGTGTCACGAGCGCTCCAAGTTGAGAACGGTCGGGACGTCAATGGCCCAACTGGCGAATTTCTAACTCCCCGCTAGCGAGGCAGGTTAAAGGGTAGCAAGGCAGAGGCAGTTCTGCGAATAGATTTATTGGAGGAAAGTGTGTGAGATAGGTCGGGTTAGATTCCCGTGAGATGAACCAGTGAACCAATTCCCGCAGTTATCGCCATGCCTAGCGAGCCTCCGAGGAGCACTCGAAGGGTGGTCTTCACATATGGAGAACCGGCAGAACGGGCACTGATGAGTCCGGCACCAATTAAGCCAAAGAGAGTAATCACAATAATCGCAGGGCTCTTTGCGCCGTCAACTGGAAGCAAAGCTCCAATCAACGGAATGATTCCACCAAGGGTGAATGCAATCGCTGAAGCGGCTGAAGCCTGAAGTGGACGAGCTCTTGTGTGTTCAAACTGTCCCAGCTCATCGCGCAGATGAGTTCCAAGTGCATCGAACTCTGTCATTTTGATTGCAACTTCTTCTGCCAATTTCTTATCTAGACCGCGCTCGATATAGATCTGTGTAAGTTCGGCCAGCTCACCTTCGGGATCACTCTTTAAATGTTCGATTTCCATCCGACGATCAACTTCTTCAATATCAGTCTGCGAACGAACAGAAATATATTCACCGACCGCCATCGACATCGCTCCTGCTGCAATTCCGGCAAGCCCAACTGTGACAAGAGAACTACCTACATTTGCTGCTGCAACACCAACCATTAGCGAAGAAGTCGAAACTAAACCGTCGTTTGCGCCTAATACAGCTGCGCGCAGCCAGCCAGACTTGTGCACCTTGTGGTGCAAATTGCGTTGGTAGACCTCTTCTAAACCCATGAGTGAACCTTACCTAGTCAATGGACGCTGAGTCAGGATTTAAGGCAGCGCCTCCACTCCGGCGACGGAAAAGAATCAAGGTCGATGTGGCACAGATAACGATGGCAACCCAGATATTGATACGCACTCCCCACAGTAGGTGGGCTGGATCGATACGCAACGCCTCAATCCAGAGACGGCCAACGGTATAGAGAGAAATGTAAGCCAGAAAGATCTGACCCGGAGCAGGTGTCAGCCAACTCTGAATTTTTTTGGAGCGCAACAGTAAAAATGCAATCGCTAAACACCAAAGCGATTCGTAGAGGAAGGTAGGGTGAAAAGTGGTGAAATTTTGGAAAACCGCTGGTCGATCTGCCGGCGCAATTGATACTCCCCATGGCAGGTTGGTTGGAGAGCCGAAGAGTTCTGCATTAAACCAATTTCCCCAGCGACCAATAGCTTGTGCAACAAGAAGGCCAGGAGCGAGAACATCTGAGACGCGAGCGAAAGAGAGTGAGTAATTTCCATAACGAATATGAAGCCACACCACTAATGAACCGAGCGCAATTGCGCCCCAGATTCCCATTCCGCCCTCCCAAATTTTAAAGGCAGCAATTGGATTGCCATTCGCCCCGAAGTAGGCGTCCGGCGAAGTTAGTACGTGATACGCACGGCCACCAATAATTCCCGCTGGAATTGCATATGCGGCAAGTTCATTAATCTCATCTGGATTTCCACCCGCGCGTTGATATCTAGTGCGGGAGATTAGTATTGCGGCCGCTATTCCCAGAAGTATGCAGATGGCGTAGTAGTGAATAGTTAAAGCGCCCACCTCTAGATATGAAGAGGTGGGCGTAGGTATAGACATTTTGGGATTAAGCGCCAGCGTCAGTAATTGCCTTCTTGAACGCGGCCGAATCCATGTACTGGGTAGCGCGATCGAGTTCCTTGCCATTGACTTTGACTGTTGGGGTTGAGTTAATGTTATTTTTCGCACCATTAGCTGCAACGTTCTTTACCCAGCCGTAATAACTGCCCTTGGTAACACAATTAATATATTTATTTGATGTCAGTCCTGCTCCAGCACCAAGGAGTTGTAACCACGTGGCATTGATAGCACCGCTATTTTCAGCTGGCTGATTCATATAGAGGCTGCGGTGGAATTCCAAGAACTTACCCTCTTCAGCTGCGCATCCGGCAGCATTTGCGGCAAGTACGGATTCAGGCCCTAGGAATGAAAGTGGATAGTAAACAACCTTCACATCTTTACCGCGAGCTAAAGACTCGATGTAGGAGTGATTGATAGATTCAAACTGCGCACATACCGGGCACTGGAAATCTTCCCAGATCTCAATTGTTGGAGAACCAGTTGGATTGAAGACAATTCCATAACCATCAGCCTTGGAAACCACACTCGGCGTCTTTGCTTGTGAATTGCTCTTGTTAGAGATAACAGTGAATGCAGCGCCCACGGCGACTACAAAAACAACCATGCCGATCACCAGACCGCGAAGGCCGCCACCATCTTTACTATTTTGTTGTGCCACAGAGATTCTCCTTAAGCCCGTATTTCGGGGCGCTTGTCGAGGGCCAATTTACCGTGCGGATATCGAAATAGATAAATGGCGATCGCTGTTAATCCAGCATCGCGCAGAATTTCTTGGAGATACTTCGTCTGGCCAGGCTCGACTTGTCCCCCACTGCCAAAACAACCACAGTCGATTGAGAGACCTCTTGCCCACGCTTGAGCAATTGCCACAATAAAGAGGAACATTAAGCCGCCACCTAGGATCGATGATTTCTTTACCGCCAGACCAATAATGAGGAGAAGGCCCACTCCGATTTCAAGCCACGGCAGGGAGTATCCCAAAATGTTTGCGACTGGAATCGGTAGAACTTCATAGGCGCGCACCGACATTGCCGCTTCAGCCGGAGCCTTAGCTTTGAGATAACCAGCAAGAAAGAGCACAATTCCTAGAACTAACCTGCCGAGTAAGTTAAGCCACGGTTGGGCCTTGCCGTGGAGTTCCATAAATTTTTTCATTTCAGCCTCTTCTCTACTTAATTAATCTTCTCGGTGGGATCTACGCCCGCGGAGAGCGCGCTCCATGGGTTGGTGTGAGCTTTGCCGGTTGAACTACGTTCATATTTCTTAGAGATACCTTTACGTGCGAGGCGATAGATAAAGAAGCCAATCACCAAGAAGGCGAGAATTACGAGTGAGAAATCAAGAGTTATTTGAGAGCTCGACATCTAGTTTGCTCGAACTTCTTTGGCGAGAGAGTTGTGGAAACAGGAGCGTTCGCCAGTATGGCAAGCGCCCGCAGTTTGATGAACTTTTAGCAAGATTGCATCGCCATCGCAGTCATAATCGATCGAGACAACTTCTTGAGAGCTCCCGGAAGTTTCGCCCTTAATCCATAAACTCGAACGACTGCGGCTCCAATAAGTAGCCTTGCCAGTTGCAAGCGTTAATGAGAGCGCCTCTCGGTTCATCCAAGCGAGCATTAAGACTTCGTGGTTCTCTGCATCTTGTGCGATAGCTGCAACGAGTGAGCCCGCGGCGAATTGCTCTTCGATAAGCGCGGGGATGGCAATATCCATTAGAGAATTCTCTCTTACTTCCGCTGAATTCGCATGGGAAAACCCTGAGAATCGAGATACTGCTTCACATCGGGAATGCTCATTTCGCCAAAGTGGAAGACGCTTGCAGCGAGTAGTGCATCCGCCCCGGAGTTCAATGCATCAGAGAAGTCTTGAAACTTTCCAGCACCACCACTGGCAATTATGGGTACCGAACACATTGCACGAACATCCTCGAGCATAGGCAGGTCATACCCCTCTTTAGTCCCGTCGGCATCCATTGAGTTAAGAAGAATCTCCCCAACTCCCCTAGAAATTGCCTCTTCGATCCAGCGCAAGGCATCGAGATCAGTACCTGTTCGACCTCCATGAGTGGTGACTTCGTATCCTGAAGTCGTTCCTGCTCGGCGAGCATCAACCGAGAGAACTAAAACTTGGTTGCCAAAACGATCGGCGATCTCATTAATAAGTTGTGGACGAGCAATAGCTGCAGTGTTAATAGAGACCTTATCTGCGCCCGCTCGAAGAAGAGTGTTCACATCGTCAGTTGTACGTATGCCGCCTCCAACAGTTAGCGGAATAAAAACTTGCTCAGCAGTTCTACGGACAATATCAAGAGTGGTATTTCGCTCTTCCACGCTTGCAGAAATATCTAAGAATGTGAGTTCATCTGCCCCTTCGCGACCGTATTTCGCCGCAAGTTCAACTGGATCTCCCGCATCTTTAAGGTCAAGGAAATTTACGCCTTTAACTACCCGGCCTCCAGCAACATCAAGGCACGGAATAATGCGCCTTGCCAGAGTCATGAGTTACAAACCTCTAGCGCTTGCTCAAGGGTGAATGCACCGGCATAGAGCGCTTTGCCGGTAATCGCACCTTCGATTCCAATTTCAGTCAGCATCCGTAATTCGCGGAGATCGGCAAGGGTAGAAATTCCTCCGCTTGCAATTACCGGCCGCGAAGTTGCAGCGCACACATCCTTAAGCAGTTGGATATTTGGTCCCTGAAGCGTTCCATCTTTAGCAACATCAGTAACTATGTAACGAGCACATCCATCACGATCTAACCGTTCAAGTGTTTCGAAAAGATTGCCACCTTCACTTGTCCAGCCACGACCCGCCAATGTATGCCCGCGAACATCTAGACCAACGGCGATTCGATCACCGAATTCGGAAATTACTTTTGCGGTCCATTCCGGATTCTCTAGAGCAGCCGTACCTAAATTCACACGAGCACAACCAGTTGCCAGAGCTCGGCGGAGAGAATCATCATCTCGAATACCACCAGAGAGTTCTACTGCGATATCCACCGAAGCGATTACTTCAGCCAGGAGCTGCGCATTACTTCCTTTACCAAAGGCTGCATCTAAATCCACTAAGTGAATCCATTTGGCGCCGGCGCGCGCGAATTCCTGCGCAACTTGTAATGGCGTTCCGTAAGAAGTTTCTTGGCTGAGTTCGCCTTGCACTAATCGAACCGCACGGCCTTCAATGACATCAATCGCAGGTAAGAGTTGTAACTTGCTCATAGGGTCACCCAACCATTAATCCAGTTTGAGATGAGTTTGAGCCCAGCATCGCCACTCTTCTCTGGATGGAACTGAGTGGCAACAAAATAGGGAGTTTCAACTGCAGCAAGAAATTCAACTCCGTATTGAGTAATGGAATTCACTGCTCCTTCAATTTTTTGGGTTGCAGCAAAGCTATGTACAAAATAGAAGCGTTCATTCTCTATTCCGGTGAAGAGTTGACTGCCCGCTCCCGGGGTAACTGTGTTCCAACCAATATGCGGCAAAATGGGCGCTTCAATTTGAGTAACTTCACCAGGCCAAATTCCTAAACCTTTGTGTGCATTCTTCTCTACTCCTTGAGCAAAGAAAATCTGCATACCTACACAAATACCTAGAGTGGGAAGTTCTGTCGCTGCGCGCTGATCGAGAATCTCGACCGCACCGGCAGCTACAAACTGCTCCATGCATGCACCGAATGCGCCAACGCCAGGCACAACAAGGCCGTCGGCGTTGATGCAAATATCTGGATCAGAGGTAACAATTACTTCGGAATGAGCACTTTCAAATGCGCGCTGCGCTGAACGAAGATTTCCGGAACCGTAATCCAGAATTGCGATCAAAGAACGCCCTTGGTGGATGGAATTCCAGTAACGCGGCCATCAATAGCAACTGCATCGCGGAGTGCGCGAGCAACAGCTTTGAATTGCGCCTCAAAGACGTGGTGTGCGTTGCGACCTTCGAGTACGCGAATATGCAGAGCGATGTGCGCTTCCGCAACAATCGATTCCCAGATGTGGCGACCAAGCGTGGTGTCGAATGTGCCGATGAGTTCCACGATTTCAGGTTGGCGATGTACTAGATATGGTCGACCGGATAGATCTACTGCTGCTTGAACGAGAACTTCATCCAATGGCACCATTGCATCTCCGAATCGGCGTATCCCAGATTTATCGCCTAAAGCAGTACGCAGCGCCTCACCAAAAGCAAGCGATGTATCTTCGACGGTGTGGTGAGAGTCAACATCTACATCGCCTACGGTTTTTACAGTTAAATCAAAACCAGAGTGCTTACCGAGTTGCGAGAGCATATGGTCGAAGAAGGGAACTCCGGTATCGACTGAGATCTCCCCAGTACCGTCAAGATTAAGTTCAATTTGGACATGAGACTCTTTGGTCTTTCGATCAATGCGTGCGGTTCTCATATCTCTCCTTCGGATTGCTTCGACTAGCTTGGGACTGGCTTGGGACTTGCCTCGGATTATTTTAACGCTTTGAGTGCGGCTAAGAACCGCTCATTTTCGGCTGGGGTACCGATGGTTACGCGCAGGTATCCAGTGATTCCTACATCTCTAATCAAAATTCCTGCATCCACTAACTCTTTCCAGATCTCAGGCGAAGTTCGCTTGAATCCACTGAAAAGTAGAAAATTTGCGGCACTCGGAGCAACGGCATATCCCAGAGCGATTAAGGCTGCGCAAACTCTTTCACGTTCCACCTTGAGTTGTGCCACCTCAGCCATAAGAGCGGTGCTATGAGTGAGGGCAACTTCAGCGATCGCTTGGGTAACAGAACTTAAGTGATAAGGCAATCGCGTAATTAAGCAAGCATCGATAACTTCTGGTTGGGCTACTAGATATCCAACACGTGCGCCAGCGAACGCAAAGGCCTTACTCATCGTGCGGACAACCACGATGTTGTGGTGAGTACCGAGAAGAGTCACCGCTGAAAGTTCATCGGAAAATTCGGCGTACGCCTCATCTACTACTAGCACTCCATTAATTTCCGCTGTGGCTTTAGCAAGATCAATAATGTCTGTAATCGGGAGATTAGTTCCCGTGGGATTATTTGGCGTGGTTATAAAGGTAAGTCCTGGTTTGATCCGTTGAATCTCTTGGATTGCATATGAGATGTCGAGTGTGAAATTTTCTCGACGATTTCCTGCCCGCCATTCAACGCCGGTCGTCTGTGCGATGAGCGGATGTACCGAATATGAGGGCACGAACCCAAGCGCAGGTCGCTCCCCCAAAGCTAACATCAGCGTTTGTAAAATCTCATTACTGCCATTTGCTGCCCAGATATTTACTTGCGAGAAATTAGTGCCAGACGCGGTATTAATGTAATTTGCTAAGAGAGTACGCAATTTCGTCGCATCGCGATCTGGATAGCGGTTGAGTCTGGTTAGAACTTGTGGGAGTTTTTCCATTATTGCATCCACTACTTCACCGGGCAGTTCGAATGGATTCTCGTTTGTATTCAAACTCAATACATTAGGAATTTGTGGCGCACCGTATGGAGAGAGAGTGCGAAGTGATGCGCGCAATGGCAGCCATGATGGCCAATTGGTAGCCATTACTTCTCTCCTTCAAGCCGGGCACTCATAGCCTCGCCGTGTGCAGGCAAGTCTTCTGAGTTGGCGAGCGTAATAACATTATTGGCAATATCTCTAAATGCGCTCTCGCTATATTGAATAAACGAGACGCCTTTGAGAAAACTCTGTACAGAAAGGCCGCTGGAGTGACAGGCGCATCCGCCAGTAGGCAAAACGTGATTAGACCCAGCTGAATAATCGCCAAGTGATACTGGTGAGAAACGTCCAAGGAATACCGCTCCCGCGTTGCGAATAGATTGAGCGGTCAGTTCCGGATTCTTAGTTACGAGTTCGAGGTGCTCGGCGGCATAGGCATTAACAACATCGATTCCTTGTGCCTCATTATCAACTAAAACAATGGCAGATTGAATGCCAGAGAGCGCTTCACGAATTCTCTCTTGGTGTTTAGTAGCGCGCACGCGCTTCTCTAATTCAACTTGAACTTCCTCGGCTAGTTCAAGTGATGGAGTTACAAGAACGGCGGCGGCGATAACATCGTGTTCTGCCTGGCTAATTAAATCTGCAGCCACTTCTCTAGCTATCGCGGAGTCATCAGCGAGAATTGCAATTTCAGTGGGGCCAGCCTCGGAATCAATACCGATTAATCCGCGCAGCGCACGCTTTGCCGCCGCAACATAAATATTGCCAGGGCCAGTGACCATGTCGGCTCGTTCACACACGCCCAGTACTCCGTATGCAAACATCGCAATTGCCTGGGCACCGCCAATTGCATAAACCTCGGTGATCCCGAGAAGTGCACATGTTGCCAATATTGTTTGGTTGGGAAGGCCATTGTTATCAGCTTGCGGTGGTGAGGCGACTGCGATACTAGGAACGCCCGCTATTTGCGCTGGAACCACATTCATAATTACCGAGCTTGGATAGACCGCGCGACCACCCGGAACATAGAGGCCTACTCGATCAACAGGAATCCAGCGTTGGGTTACTTCTCCCCCGTCGACCACTATCGTCTTCTTCTCAGTGCGTATTTGATCTGCATGAACTTTCTTGATGCGCAGAATTGCCTCTTCTAGAGCGCTTCGGACATCGGAATCGAGCGTAGAAAGTGCACGGGAAATTTCTTCCGAACTCACGCGAATTGATGCTGGGCGAACTCCATCAAATTTCTCACCTAGATCAATCAGATCTTTCTCAGTTGCACTAGCGACCGTTTGCAATATTGGTTCAATCGCCTTCATCGCGGTTTCAATATCTAGCGCAGCGCGAGGAAGCTCTCGAAGATATTCAGATTTAGAGAGTGCACGTCCGCGCAAGTCAACCAGACGGAGCGCTATTGGTTTCACTCGCCAATTCTAGAGCCACTGCCTCGTGAGCTGCGTCGTATTTTGGTCTCAGACCAAGCAATCTGGTCCGAGAATAGATTTTAAATCAGCGCTCAAACTCGGCGAGGAGGTCACTTTAAGAGCCTCATCAATCTTTAGGACGAGTACTTTCTCGCCGTCGGCGATACGGAGATTTACCTCACGCTTACCGGGATGTGAGCGAAGGATCTCCTTGATCCGTTCCACAACTGGAGGTGTACAACGTGCCTGATCGAGATGAATCGTTAATGGGCCTACTGGTCCTGCGCTGATATCAGGGAGAGATAAATCGAGTGCTGAAATCTTTACTTGCTCTTCTCGTTTATCTACGCGGCCACGAACCACAATAACTCGATCATCGACCAAGTTCATTGCGTGCTTGGTATAAGAGTTGGAATAGAACATGACATCCACTGCGCCTTCAAGATCTTCGACGGTGACAATTGCCCAGGATGTTCCCGTTTTCGAGACTTTGCGCTGAATCTGAGTTATTAATCCACCAATGGAAATAATTTGGTCATGCCCCACTGAATCTTCCGAGATTTGACTGATGGGCATATCTACCGCAGCGCGAAGTACATGTTCTACCCCTAGGAGTGGGTGATCTGAAACGTAGAGACCTAACATCTCACGTTCATAGCTAAGCAGCAGCGCCTTCTCCCACTCTTGAGAGGGAATATTGAGTTCCACTCCGCCAATCGAACTTGTTGCTTCACCCGTGGCAGACCCAAAGAGATCAAATTGACCTATCGCTTCGGCTCGCTTGCTTTCAGCAACCGCATCGATAGCTTCGAGATAAACGAGTGTTAAACCTTTTCGCGGATGGCCTAATGAGTCGAAAGCTCCGCCCTTTATCAGCGATTCAATCGTCTTCTTATTGCAGACTATTGAATCCACCTTGGCTAGAAAATCTCCGAAGGATTCGTAACGCCCCTTTTCGGCGCGACGAGCAACAATCGAGGCGACCACATTCTCGCCAACATTTCGAATTGCAGTAAGACCGAAGCGAATGTCCCCGCCAAGCGGGGTGTAATCGGAACCAGATTCATTGACATCAGGTGATAGGACTTTGATGCCCATGCGACGGCACTCATTGAGATAGAGCGCGCTCTTATCTTTGTCATCTCGAACGCTGGTAAGTAGAGCAGCCATATATTCGGTTGGAAAGTTAGCTTTGAGATAGGCGGTCCAATAACTGACTAGGCCGTACCCCGCACTGTGCGCGCGGTTAAATGCATAATCCGAGAACGGAATTAGCGTCTCCCACAATTTTGCAATTGCACCAGTGGAAAATCCATTATCTTGCATTCCTTTTTCAAAGTTCACATACTCTTTATCGAGGATATCTTTATTCTTCTTGCCCATTGCTTTACGCAATAAATCCGCACGACCCAGACTAAAGCCAGCAAGTTTTTGGGCAATGGCCATAACTTGCTCTTGATAAACAATAAGGCCATAGGTATCGCCCAAAATTTCAGAGAGCGCTTCGGTGAGTTCTGGGTGGATTGATTCCACTGGCTTGCGCTTATTCTTACGATCGGCGTAGTCGGTATGAGCATTAACGCCCATCGGTCCTGGTCGGTAGAGTGCGATAACAGCAGAGATATCTTCAAATGAATCCGGAATCATCTGCCGCAAGAGTCCACGCATTGGGCCACCATCGAGTTGGAACACTCCCAGAGTTTCACCACTACCTAGTAATTGATACGTCTTGGGATCATCGAGAGTCAGCGCTGCCAGATCTACATCTACGCCTTTGTTTGCTTTGATGTTGAGGAGCGCGTCATCGAGAACTGAGAGATTGCGAAGACCTAAGAAGTCCATCTTGAGTAGACCGATAGATTCGCAGGCACCCATATCAAATTGAGTAATAATCGCCCCGTCTGCTTCACGGCGATGAATCGGGATCACATCAAGCAGTGGATAGCGCGAAAGAATTACGCCTGCTGCGTGCACACCCCACTGGCGCTTAAGACCTTCTAAGCCAAGTGCGGTATCAACAATCGTTTTGGAATCTGAATCGGTTTCATACAACGTGCGAAACTCCCCAGCCTCGCCATATCGATCATTCTTGGGATCAAAGACTCCCGCAAGAGTTATGTCTTTACCCATTACAGATGGTGGCAGCGCTTTGGTAAGTCGATCTCCCATTGCATATGGATAGCCGAGAACTCGCGTGGAATCCTTGAGGGCTTGCTTAGATTTAATTGTTCCGTACGTAATGATTTGAGCGACTCGATCTTCACCATATTTTTGGGTTGCATACGCAATCATTTCTGAGCGTCTACGTTCATCAAAGTCCAGGTCGATATCAGGCATTGAAATACGCTCTGGATTGAGAAAACGCTCAAACAAGAGACCATGTTTGATGGGATCGAGTTGTGTGATTCCTAAAACGTAGGACACGAGTGAACCTGCAGCAGAACCACGACCCGGTCCAACACGAATTCCGACTTCTCGCGCATGTGAACATAAATCAGAGACGACAAGAAAGTAGCCTGGAAAGCCCATCTTGATCATGACTTCTAATTCAAAATCCAAACGCTCTTGATAGTGAGCCGGAATCTCTCCGCCCATGCGTTCTGCCAGTCCTTGATTGGCTAATGTGCGAAGCCATGAATCCTCAGTCTCGCCCTGTGGAACTGTGAAGACAGGTAAGAGATTCTCATTCTCGCGCATTGTGACGTTGCAACGTTCGGCGATCAGAAGCGTGTTATCACAGCTTTCAGGAATCTCAGAGAAGAGAGTGCGCATTTGAGCCGCGCTCTTAACGTAAAACTCATCGTTATCAAATTTAAACCGCTTGGGATCAGCCATGGTGGAACCCGACTGAACGCAGAGAAGTGCATCATGTGCTGCTGCATCTGCATGTTTGGTGTAGTGAAGATCGTTGGTCGCTAGAAGCGGCAAGCCAAGTTCTTTACCCAGTTTGAGCAGATCAGCTTTGACGCGATTCTCGATCTCGATGCCATGGTCCATTAGTTCAAGATAGAAATTCTCGGCACCGAAAATATCTCGAAGATCACTTGCTGCGATTTTTGCCTCTTTATATGCACCCATTCGCAGCCTGGTCTGAACTTCACCACCAGGACATCCGGTCGTAGCAATAATTCCTTTGGCATATGTCGAAAGGAGCTCGCGGTCCATGCGTGGTTTGTAGTAATAACCTTCTAGCGAAGCAAGTGAAGATAACTTGAACAGATTAGCGAGACCATCATTGTTCTCTGCCAGCAAGGTCATGTGGGTATATGCCCCGCCACCGGAGACATCATCTTCTCCGCCATCGGCCCATTTCACACGACGTTTTTCAAAACGTGATTCGGGTGCGACATAAGCTTCGATACCGATGATTGGTTTTACTCCAGCTTTCTTTGCCTTCTTGTAGAAATCAAAAGCCCCAAAAACATTGCCGTGATCTGTCATCGCGATGGCGGGCATGCCTTGCGCAGCCACTTCATCGACTAGTTCTTGAATACGCGCAGCACCATCGAGCATCGAATATTCGGTATGCACATGTAAATGCACGAAATTTTCGTTGCTAGCGGAGGCGGAGGATTCTGCGGACATCTATGGGAGATTACTACTGACGAACTAGCCTTGTGGGGTGTCGCTCAAAATTTGTAGCGAGCGTGTCAGATCAGCAGGGTACGGAGTTTGGAAACTAACCTCTTGGCCATTGGCTGGGTGCAGGAAAGAGAGCTTGTGTGCATGTAACCACGGACGCCTTATCTCTAGCCGGTCAGAGATGGTGTGGTCAGCGCCATAGGTAACATCCCCTACCAATGGATGACGTAGTGCAGAGAAGTGAACCCGAATCTGATGGGTGCGGCCCGTTTCGAGTTCGATTTCTAAGAGAGAGACAGCAGGGAAATATTCCAGTGCGGTGTAGTGAGTGATGCTCTCTTTGCCATCTGCAACTACGGCAAATCGATAATCTTCGCGAGGATGGCGATCGATAGGTGCATCGATGGTGCCTTCAGAAGGATCCATATGACCCTGCACTAGCGCATGATAAATCTTATGAACGGTGCGATCTCTAAATTGCTGCTTGAGATTGCTGTACGAATTCTCATTCTTCGCCACCACCATTAATCCGGTAGTACCAACATCTAAACGATGAACAACTCCTTGGCGCTCTGCCGCACCCGTTGTGGAGACTGAATATCCCGCAGCGATGATTGCACCAATGACGGTTGCACCTTGCCAGCCAGGACTAGGGTGAGCGGCGATTCCCGCCGGCTTATCAATAACGATGACATCTTGATCATCATAAATAACACTCAAGCCTTCTATCGGCGTGGGTTGAAGTGATGGCGCAACCTTGGGCGCTGGCATCAAGATCTCTATGTATTGATTGGAAGCGACGCGTTCGGACTTAGCTAACGGTTTACCGTGAGCAGTGACTTCGCCGGCTTCAATAAGTCCTACAACTGCCGAACGTGAGAGCCCTAAAAGTCGAGCCAGTGCTGCATCTAATCGCTCTTGATCTAAACCCTCAGGAATGAGTACTACCTTGCGTTCGCGGCCTTCGGTACTCATGAATTCCTATCTATGGGATTAATGTTCCTGGCACTCAATAAAATAATTAGTCCAGCACCGAGAACAATAGAGGTATCGGCGAGATTAAATGTCGGCCAATAGCTCACCTTGATCCAATCAACGACCTCACCTTGGAGCGCTCCTGGTGCTCGAAATATTCGATCTGAGAGATTGCCAAAAATTCCACCCAGCATCAACCCAAGCCCATATGCCCATTTCGGGGAGGTTATTTTGCCTCCGAAAAAAAGTATGAAGGCAGCAACAACTACTGCAAAGAGTGTCAGGAAGATGGTCTTTGAATTTGCCAAGTTAAATGCCGCGCCAGAATTAAAGGTCAACTCCAATTGCAAAAAAGAGCCAAGAATTTTACGTGGAGCGCTATCCAAGTAAGTCAGTGCTGCGCTCTTGGTAATGAGATCAATGGCGAAAGCCGCCAACGCAATTAGAGATAACCGACGACGAATTGCCAAGGTCAGCGACGTTCTTCTTTCTGCTTACAGATCATGCACAAAGTTGCGCGAGGAAAGACATGTAGTCGAGCCTTGCCGACAGAGTTGCCACATTCTTCACAGCGACCATAAATTTTATTGTCGATGCGATCAAGGGCTCGCTCTGTTTGAAGAACCATGTCACGGGCGTTGTACACAAGTGACATCTCATGTTCGCGTTCGAAAGTCTTGGTGCCCGCATCGGCTTGATCATCGCCTGCGCCAACTCCTGCTGAACTAATGAGTTCTTCCATCTCATTCTCGGCTTCAGCAAGTTCGGCCCGCAAGCGAACTAAATCCTTGGAGAGTTCAACGCGGATTGCCTTAAGTTCTGTTGCAGTCCATGGATCTTCGCCATCAGTGACAACAAGTGGCGCAGGTGCGGCTTTAATTGGCTTTAGTCCTGCCCCTTTCTTAGTCACCTTTGTTGGACGTGGTGGCGGAGTCATCACTAACCGACGCTCTTCGACAACAACTTCTGGTCCGCTGTTTACTTCCCGAGGCGTCACGGTAATTGTTGTGGAATCTCCAGTTGTTGTCTGTTGTAACTTCGCTGGAAATGGCTTACCTGGCGTGCGCTTCTTGGCAAGTGATGGTTTAACAATATTGGCAGAGCGAACTTTGGCGGGAGCGGCTTTTTTAGCTGGTGCCTTCTTCGCTACTACTTTCTTAGCCGGAGCCTTCTTGGCAATCTTCTTGACGCCAGACTTCTTGGCCGGAGCCTTCTTAACCGTCTTCGCCGAAGCTTTCTTATTTACATTCTTGGCGGGCGCTTTTTTAGCAGGGGTTTTCTTGGCAGGCTTGGCTGCACTCTTCTTTATAATTTTCTTTACCAATTTCTTAATGGCCACGGGACCCTCATATTTCGTTAAATTAACCTGCGGCGCAAAGGTTAGAACCTGGTGAGCGCAAACACCAACTTTGCCGCGCTAGACTAAGCGCTCAATTAGTTAACAAGCGTGAAATAGTGGGCAAGGGGGCGGTAATGGCTTCGATTCGCAACCTCTCCCCCCAAATTGACCTTCCTGCCGTTGAACATCAGATCCTGACTTTCTGGGAGACGCAAGAAATTTTTGCAAAGTCTGTATCAGCTAGAGCGGGCCAACCAAACTGGACTTTCTATGAAGGACCGCCAACTGCAAATGGAATGCCAGGTACTCATCACATTGAAGCCCGAGTATTTAAGGACCTCTTTCCTCGCTATCAAACAATGAAGGGCAATCAAGTAATCCGTAAAGCTGGTTGGGATTGCCATGGATTACCGGTAGAGATTGCAGTAGAGAAAGAACTTGGATTTAGCGGCAAGGGCGATATTGAAAAATTCGGAATAGCAGCCTTTAACGATAAGTGCCGCGAGTCCGTACAGCGACATGTTGATGCATTTACAGGAATGACTCGCCGCATGGGCTTTTGGGTCGATTTCGATGAAGCGTATTGGACGATGTCAAGTGAGTATGTTGAGAGCGTATGGTGGTCGCTACAGCAAATTTGGAAGAAGGGACTGCTGGGTCAAGACCATCGAGTAGCGCCATATTGCCCGCGTTGTGGCACTGGACTTTCAGATCACGAACTTGCGCAGGGATACGAGACTGTTACTGACCCATCTGTTTATGTCCGCTTCCCCGCTACCTCCGGAAAGCTCGCAGAACTTGGAGCAACACTTCTAGTATGGACGACAACACCTTGGACGCTGGTTTCAAATACTGCGATCGCAGTCAATCCAAAAGTTGAATACCAAGTAATCGAAGTACCGCTTGAAGATAAAACAGAGCGACTTGTTGTGGCCGCCAACCTTGCGCATATCCTGGGCGAAGATCGAAAAGTCATTACAACAATGCTTGGCTCAGAGCTAGAGAAGACCACTTACTCCAGGCCGTTTGATTTGGTTGAGATTCCTGATGCACACATCATTGTTCTTGCAGATTACGTCACAATTGAAGATGGAACTGGACTTGTTCACCAAGCGCCCGCGTTTGGAGCGGACGATCTGCAAGTTTGTCGGTCCTACAACCTCCCAGTCGTAAATCCAGTTGCGCCTGACGGCACCTTCCTTCCAGAAGTTGGAATGGTGGGCGGACAATTCTTTAAAGATGCAGATAAGCCGCTCATAAAAGATCTCAAAGCTCGCGGCTTAATGTTTAAACACACGCAGTACGAGCACTCATACCCACACTGCTGGCGTTGTCACACCGTCTTGATTTATTACGCACAACCTTCTTGGTACATCAAGACCACCCAGATCAAAGAGGCTCTCCTTCGCGAGAACGAGAAGACCAATTGGCACCCAGAGACAATCAAAACTGGGCGCTATGGCGACTGGCTAACAAACAATATTGATTGGGCTGTCTCCCGAAATCGTTATTGGGGAACTCCGCTTCCGATTTGGCGTTGCATCAACAAACATGAAATATGCATTGGTTCGCTAGCAGAGCTCGGCTCACTTTCTGGCCAGGAACTATCGGGCACAGATCCGCACCGTCCATTTGTCGATGACATCTCCTTTGCCTGCGCCGAATGTTCAGAGACTATGAACCGCGTTCCTGAAGTTATCGATTGTTGGTACGACTCGGGCTCTATGCCGTTTGCACAATGGGGCTACCCACACAAAGAGGGATCAGTCGAAAAGTTTAAGAACGCATATCCAGCAGATTTTATTGCGGAAGCGATAGACCAGACACGTGGCTGGTTCTACACCTTGATGACAATCGGAACTCTGGTCTTTGATCAGAGCTCTTACGAAACAGTTCTCTGCTTAGGCCACATCTTGGATAAAGATGGGCGCAAAATGTCTAAACATCTCGGTAACGTCCTTGAGCCCGTGGCGCTCATGGATCAACATGGCGCAGATGCAGTGCGTTGGTACATGCTCGCTGCTGGTTCACCATGGAGCGCACGTCGAGTCGGCCATGATGCAATTACCGATGTTGTTCGCAAGACCCTGCTCACCTATTGGAATACCGTCTCCTTCTTTACTTTGTACGCACATGCTGCTGATTTCTCGCTTGAATCCACTACCCCAGAGCTCACCACATTAGATCGATGGATTACCTCTGAACTTGCCACGCTCGTTGCGGGTGTCGATAGCGCATATGCAAGTTATGACTCACAAGATGCTGGCCGACTAATTGCCAAGTTCATTGACGATCTCTCTAATTGGTATGTCCGACGATCCAGACGCAGATTCTGGGATGGCGATATCGCAGCGCTTCATACTTTGTATCGCTGCCTGAAAGAGCTCACACTTCTCATGGCTCCTATGGTTCCCTTCATTACCGAACATGTATGGCAAGAACTTGTGCGGGTAGCCCAGCCAGAGGAGCAACTCTCGGTTCACCTTGGCGATTTTCCAATTTCTCATCAGAATGAGATTGACCAAGCACTCTCTGATTCAGTCCAACTTTCCCGTCGCCTAGTTGAACTAGGACGGGCCGCACGCGCCGAGTCCAAAATTAAGATTCGCCAACCGCTCGGACGCGCACTTGTAGCGGCAAATGGTTGGGCTTCGATGGATGCAGAGATTCGTTCTCATGTCGCTGATGAGCTCAACGTTCTCTCACTTGACGATATTTCGATAGCTGGCGCAGATTTAGTCAGTGTCTCTATCAAGGCAAATTTCAAGAGCATTGGTGCTAGATATGGTGGTGATGTCCAACCGATCGCTCAAGCAATTGCAGCGGCCGATGCCACTGCACTTGTGCACACTGTGCGCACCGCAGCCACCGCGACCCTGAGTTACGGGGATAAAAAGAGCGCTGAAATTTCACTTGAGGATTTAGTTATCACCGAGACCCCTAAAGAAGGATGGTCAGTGGCCAGTCACTCCGGAGAGAGTCTGGCGCTAGATCTTGCACTTACACCAGAACTTATTGAAGCCGGATTAGTTCGTGAGGTTATAAGAGCTATTCAAGAGGAGCGCAAGCAGGCTGGCTTTGAAATCAGCGATCGAATTCAGGTTCGGTGGTCAGCGCCAGCTTTAATTGCGGATGCGATTAATAAGAATGAAGCTGCAATTGCTGCTGAGGTACTTGCCCTTGGTTTTACCTTCGTCGCCGATACATCTGACGCAACATCACAGGCACGCGAAATCGACTTGTGGCTGGAGTTAAAGAAAGCTTAAGGAATAAGAAGGACGAGCTTGCCGAGAATTTGAGCAGCAACCAGGATGACGATAAAACTCAGATCAACAGCTACCGGTCCTAATCTCAATGGTGGAATATATCGCCGAGCAAATTTCATAATTGGGTCGGTAATGGAGAATATGAATTCTGCAAAAGCTAACACGATGCCCCGAGGTCGCCATTGAGGTGCAAAGATTCGGGCGTAATCCAAGATAACTCGAGCAAAGAGCGCTAGAAGAAATAATTGAATCAGGGAGTTGAGTAACCCGCCAATACTTGGCATAAATAATCAGCTCTGGTTGAAGAATGTTGACTGATCAGCGGCTGACTTGTCATCGTGATTCACGGCGACATTTGCTGGAGTCAACAAGAAAACTTTTGAGGTGATGCGCTTTATAGCGCCGTAATGCCCGAAGACCAATCCTGACGCGAAGTCGACTAAACGCTTGCACTCTGATTCATCAACTTCACTGAGATTCATGATGACTGGTTGGCCATTGCGATAGGCCTCACCAATACTGCGCACATCACTGTAGATGCGTGGATGAATAGTGATGATGCGATCCATTGATGTTGTCGTAGGAGCAGCAGTTGCGGGCCGCGAAATTGAAGAAGCTACTGGGGTTACTCCAGCGGAAGTTGGGTTTGCTGGACGCATATAAGAAGGAAGTGATTCCGATGATGTGCCAGAAGAGAGGGAGCGGAAACCACGACGTGGCGCTTCGGCAACTTCCTCTTTAACTTCACTCTCAAAATCTTCATCGTCGACTAGACCGAGATAATTTGCCATCTTCTTAAATGCTTTAGCCATGCGTAAATCTTAAAGCAGAGGCGCGCGATGTCCGAGGATTGAGCTTCCAACCCGGACAAGTGTCGCACCCTGTGAAATCGCCGCTTCAAAATCCCCACTCATTCCGGCAGAGATTGTCGAGAGTTGTGGCCAGGTGCTTCGGGATTTAGCCGATAGTTCTGCCAAGCGAGCGAAGGCAGGTTCGGGAGCTTCATCAAGTGGGGCAACGGCCATGAGCCCTGCGACATTCAACCTCTTGCGAGTAATCACATCCTCTAAGAACTCGGCGAGCAGATCTGGATCCACTCCCCCGCGCCCTTCTCGAAATTTGGTCTCTAGTGCGACTTGGACCAAAATCCGTGCGTTGGTGCCAAGTTCAGCAATCTTCTGAGCATGTTTAGCGCTATCGAGTGAATGAATCACATCTGCCCATTCGCAGATGGACTTGAGTTTATTACTCTGAATCTGACCCTGAAAATGCCACACACAATCTGCAGGCATTGCAGGAGCTTTCACGGAACCTTCTTGATCTCGATTTTCTCCAAAATTTCGAACACCTAGTTCGTAGAGGATCTCAATATCTTCGATCGGGAAAGTCTTAGTGACTACTACAAGTGTGATCTCATCAACGTTGCGACCAACAGCCAGGGCAGTTGAAGCAACTCGCTCCTGCACGCTAACTAAATTTGCGTGGAGTTCGGCCTTTCGCGAGCTCATAATGAGATTACCCCAGCAAATCTCCCAGTCCTAGCCTGTCCTCGATACGAGTAATACTGAGGACTCTCCAAAGTGCAACGGTGAAAATTCTCTGTTGCCACTCCGTATTCGCGCAACTGCGCTATAGCTCCTGCCGGTAAATCCAAGCGATGAGATTCTAATGAAGTTGCGGTTTCGGGAATTTCTCGCACAACATCGGCGTAGATTTCTGGCGAGACTTCATAACATTTACCACAGATGGCGGGGCCTATCCATGCTTTCATCTGAGAGCCGCCTTTATTAATTAGCGCCTCCAAGACTCGGGGAATAATCCCGCCGGCCAGACCTTTACGTCCTACATGTACTGCGGCAACACAATTGCCAGCATCAATAAGAAGTGGAATGCAATCGGCGGTGAGTACGGCTATACCTATAGATGGGTCAGAAGTAATGAGTGCATCTGCATCGATTTGATCTGGATAGTTCTTCTCGACCGTAAATATCTCGCTGCCATGGCTCTGATTCATGAACACCAAATGTTGGAGCGCGAGATACGAACGCAATTGAGTGCGGTTTTTGAGGACAGCATCTGGCAAGTCGCCAACATGATTTCCCAGATTGAGTTCTGCAAAATCCCCAGCAGAAACTCCTCCGAACTTAGAGGAGAAGAGAAATTTCGCCATCTTGGACTACTTCATGAAATCAGGAATATCTATCTCATCCTCAATGACAAGTTCTTCGAAGGTAATTCGCTTGCGACCTGGAGCTGCTGGTGCATCTGTAGATGGAATATCTAACGCGACTGAAAGTGGGTCATCGGCTGCTACCGCATTTGCATTGCCACTTAAACTCGCAGCGTTAATGACAGGTACCGGAACTCTCTTTGGTGCACCACCATCAAAGCCAGCTGCAATAACGGTTACACGTACTTCATCACCAAGCGCATCGTCGATAACCGTGCCTACGATGATATTTGCATCTGGGTGCACGGACTGATGAACGAGTTCTGCTGCTTCGCTAATTTCAAAGAGTCCAATATCAGAACCTCCAGCAATAGAGAGCAGGACGCCATGCGCTCCATCTATGGATGCTTCAAGCAAGGGACTTGAGATTGCAAGTTCTGCAGCGCGGGTAGCGCGGGCCTCACCTCGAGCGGAACCAATTCCCATTAAAGCCGAACCTGCGCCAACCATGACACTCTTTACATCAGCGAAGTCTAGATTTATAAGGCCAGGGGTAGTGATGAGATCGGTAATTCCCTGCACTCCTGAAAGAAGAACTGCATCTGCACTCTTAAATGCTTCAATCTGACTAATAGAGCGATCCGAAATTGCAAGCAAGCGATCATTTGGAATCACAATTAATGTGTCGACTACTTCACGGAGCGCTTCGATTCCAATCTCGGCCTGTGAAGTTCTACGCTTACCTTCAAAAGAGAATGGTCGAGTAACAACACCAACGGTAAGAGCACCTAAATCCATTGCAATCTTTGCAACGATTGGAGCGCCACCAGTTCCGGTTCCGCCACCTTCGCCTGCAGTTACAAAAACCATATCCGCGCCGCGGAGAAGTTCTTCAATCTCATCAGCGGAATCTTCGGCTGCTTGTCGACCAATCTCGGGCGCTGCACCTGCACCAAGTCCACGTGTAACCTTTTTGCCAATATCTAATTTCACATCAGCATCACTCATGATGAGTTGTTGTGAGTCAGTATTAATCGCGATGAACTCCACACCTTTTAGACCTGCTTCAATCATTCGATTGATTGCATTAACTCCGCCGCCGCCAACGCCGACAACTTTGATAACTGCTAAGTAGTTCTGTGGTGTTGCCACGATCTGCCTCTTCCTTGTACCTAAATCTCAACTTGAGAGTTAAGGTTTAATGCTCTGTGGTTCGCAAAACTATGCGTTGCAGTAGGGAGAAGCAATTACCGACACGATTAACTCTGCTGATATAAATCGAAAGAATTAAGTGAAATTCTTTAGCGAGTTATTGGAGCTAACGGAGCCGAAAGATCGAAGAGATGATGTGTTTTATTTTCTGGCCGAAGCAGAAGTGCCCGTAATACTTTGACTTTGAGGGGCATATCTCGAACCCCGCCCCAAATGACGGTAATTGTTTTGTTTGCAAGTGCCGGATCGACTGCCTTCATTACGATGCGCTCGGGATTATTGACCCAGATTGAAGTCATCGTCGCGAGATATTGGGTCGGCATGGATGCGACCCATTCGGCGGCCGCTTTGCGAGCCTCGGCGGAGTTGGCTGAAAAAGTGATGATGGGTAGTGGCTTCACTTCGCCATTGGCTGCATATTCACCTGGTGAGGAGAAGAAAGTTCCTTGTGCATCGAAGTACTTGAGTGAGCCATTTACATCGGCGAATGCTGCGACCGGAATTCTCTCGGAAATAGCAATTCCAACTTTGCCATTCCACCAATTACGTGAGATTTTACTATCTGCGATCCACCCTACTTCTTCGGCAATTCTTCCAATAGCTCGTACATCAACTCGCGCAAGTGGCATTCCTATTTCAAGAGCGACTCCCTTGCTCTGTAAGGCGCTCTCTAGCACTGCTGCATGTGAGGTTCCAGAATATGCAATGCTCTTTACAGAAATTAAGTTGGACCAACCTAAGCCGTAGACCGAACCCACTACAAGTGCAATCAGACCAATGGTTCGGAGGAATCGAAAGAACCTCTTCTTATGTATCGCCACTATTCTTGTGGATATTTCTCAGCAAGCGATGTCAGGATTACCGGCGCTAAAGAGTTAACGTCTCCTGCACCAAGGGTAAATATCACATCACCAGGTTTTGCTAATTCGAGAATTTGCTCAACAACTTCAATCATGGATGGCTGAAATACTGCAACGTGAGAATCCATCAGTTGAGCGATATTGAGTGCGCTTACTCCTGGAATTGAAGCTTCTCCCGCCGGATAAACTTCAAGAAGAAATACTTTATCGGCTAGGGACAAGGTCTGGGCAAATTCTTGCGTGAATGCCTGAGTTCGTGAGTAACGATGGGGTTGGAATATTGCAATAACTTTTCCGGTTCCGGCATATCGACGAGCGGCGGTGAGGGTAACCATCACCTCTGTGGGATGGTGACCATAATCATCGATAACTCGAATTCCATGCGCCATACCTTTAAGTTCAAATCGGCGACGTGCGCCGGAGAAATTACTCAGTCCTTCAAATAAAGATGCGACGGGCGCGCCTACTTCAACCCCAGCAGCAATAGTGGCAAGTGCGTTCATAACATTATGTTCACCAGGAACAGGAAGAGCGAGCTCCCCCAATACCCGACCATTGCGAGTTATTCGAGCTTTGCTTTCTTGTGCTCCGAGCGAGAGTTGAGCGAAGGAGTACTCTCCCTGCGCACCATAAGTAATGATGCGAATATCTGTACGGGCGATCGAGGCGAGCAATTGCTGCACACCCGGGCTATCGGTACATGCCACAAGGAAGCCCGCTGGCTGAATTGAATTTACAAATTCCTGAAATGCCTGGAGAACTGAATCGTAATCAGGGAAGTGATCGACGTGGTCCCACTCAATATTGGTGACAATCGCACCCACTGGTTGATAGGCAACAAACGAACCGTCGGACTCATCGGCTTCGGCCACAAAGACTTTTCCGGTGCCTGAGTGGGCATTTGTTCCAGCACTATTTATCATTCCACCGATTGCAAATGATGGATCCATGCCAGCACTCTGCAGCGCCACGGTGAGCATCGAGGTGGTGGTGGTCTTTCCATGAGTTCCAGCTATTGCGATAGATGTCGATTCGCTCATCAAAAGTGCAAGCGCTTCTGCTCGACCTAAAATAATCAACTTCTTGGCTTGCGCTGCTATTAATTCAGGGTTTCCAATATCGATGGCACTAGATACAACAAGAACTTCACTCGAGCCTAAATTCATTGCGGCGTGACCAACAAAGGTTTTAGCGCCAAGCGATGCGAGTCCAGCAAGTACCGGCGAATCTTTGGCATCAGAGCCTGAAACGGTAATTCCTTGCGAAAGCATAATTCTGGCAATGCCGCTCATGCCGGCACCACCAATGCCGATGAAGTGCACCGTTTTAGTTCGTAATTCAGGGAGACTTAGCTTCATCTCTCCCCCTTAAGTCCATTTTTCATTAGCGCTAGTGCCATCTCGCCCAGGAGCTGATCAGCACTTTCTGAGACCATTTTTCGTGGTGTTGCATTGAAGCGGTATGCCGAATCAAGAGTAGATACCAGATTCTTCTTCAACCAATCTAATCCAAAATCTTGACTTGTACATATTAATGCTGCGCCATCCTCGACCAGATGCTGCGCATTGGCTACTTGCTCACCGTTGCCAATAGCGAGTGGGACAAGAACTGCAAACTTATGTACTTCTTCGATCTCGGCACAGGTGACTGCGCCAGAGCGAGAGATGATTAAATCAGCTGCAAGATACATATCTGCCATCTCGTAGATATAAGAGAGTGGGCGATAATTAGTAGTCGCAACGGGTAGCGAGTTTTTCATACCAACCGCATGAATAAATTGAATCTTGTTGGCCTCGATGGATCGTGCGAATTCTTGAATTGCTGAATTCAAAGCCAATGATCCTTGGGAGCCACCAAAAACCAGAACGACTGGAAGCTCTGCAGTAAACCCGAGGGATTGGAGAATCTCAGTTCGCTTAGCGTTAAGGGCGGGCTCCGATAGCTTTGCTAATTCACTGATGTTCCTGCGAATCGGCATACCTACAACGCTCGCCATTTTCCATTTCGGAAATTTCTGGGGAACGGAAGGGAAGGCAACTGCCACGCGAGCAGCTAGTCGCGCTCCAAGTCGGTTACTCCATCCCGGAAGTGCGTTTGCTTCGTGAATAACGATGGGAACGCCAGTCATTTTTCCTGCGACGTAGGCAGAAGCGCTCACATACCCTCCGAATCCGATAATTACGCTCGCCCCTCGGACAATTCTCAAGGCTTGGAAGAGACTCAATATAAATCTAAATGGAAAGGTGATCGCAGAGATATTTAGCCTTCGCGGTAATGGAACTTTCGTAATGCAGCGTAAGTTAAATCCTGCAGCCGGAACGAGTTCGTTTTCTATTCCAGATTTGGTCCCAATGAAATCAAAGGCAAGCGACGAATCCTGTGTGCGCAACCAATTTCCTACGGCAAGGGCGGGCTCTACGTGACCAGCTGTGCCGCCTCCCACCAAAACAACTCGCCTCGCGCCGGCTAAAGCTTCTTGGTTACTCACTTTTAGCACTTCGCTTCTCTTTCTTATTGCGCGAGAGCGCGGCCTTAACTGCTGGATCTCTGCGCGCCACATTGAGAACGAAGGCGATACCTAAATAGGACGCCCATAATGAAGAGCCTCCGTACGATATGAATGGAAGCGTGACTCCGATAACTGGAACTATTCCCACATTGGTAAAGAGATTGATGAGCACTTGAAGCACGATCCAACAAGCGACTCCTGCAACAGCGAATTTCTCAAAAAGATCTTTAGCGTTAATAGCAATTCTAAAGATTGCATACACCAATGTTCCATAAGTGAGGACAACTAGAACCGTACCAAGCAAGCCCATCTCTTCTCCAATAACTGAGAAGATAAAATCGGTATGAGCTTCTGCAAGGTTTGCCCACTTTTGGCGACTAGCGCCGATTCCAACCCCGAAGAATCCACCGCTGGCTAATCCCATTAAGCCATGAGCGGGCTGCCAACCAGCAAATTTATAGATGGCAGGATCAAACGGATTGCCAATCGCTTTGAATCTACTTAAGCGATTTTCATTAGTGATGGTGAGGGCTCCCCCTACCACTGCGGCGATTGCACCAGCGATACCAATATGGAAGTAACTAATTCCTGCAACAAATAACATGCCGATCACGATTCCCGCAACGACAGTTGCAGTTCCTAAGTCTTTCTCGGCAAGAATTAGTGCAAGAATAATTGCAGCACCACCGGCGACTGAATATGCCGGATGTGATTGGATACCTGTTGCTGCATTTTTGCCTTCAAAATACCGTTTTAATTGAAGTGCACACCAAAGTATTAGTGCGAGCTTGGCAAACTCACTTGGCTGAATCGTGACCGGTCCGACACCAATCCAGTTTGAGTTTCCATTCACAGATCTCTGTAATCCTGGAATGAGAGGTAAAAGTAGAGCGAATGCACCAAGTTGAATACCTCTTCTGGCCAACTTTCCCCACAGAGCGGGGCGCATTCTCATTCCAATATAGGCAAGACCAAGGCCGGTAACCATAAAACCCAATTGCTTGATAAAGATTGCATAAGTCGATCCATTTTGAGCAAAAGATCGCACGGCTGATGAAGAGAGCACCATGACAATTCCGAGACCAGAAAGTAGGCCGACCGTTGTCATAATGAGGAAATAACTAGATTCCGGCTTAGAGAGAAAGTGCACATACTTTGCTGATGCGCTCTTGGTTGCAATAAGTCTGCTTCGCATCATGGATTTAACCTCTTAACGCTCTGCGCAAAGAACTCTCCTCGTTGGGCATATGAAGTGAATTGATCCATCGACGCGCAAGCAGGTGCCAATAAGACGGTATCTCCACTTTCAGCAAGTTCGGCAGCTTTAGCAACGACCGCCTCCATCATGGCCATCGACGTGCCGCTCTTATCTATGAAAAATACTGGAATCTCTGGTGCAATGTTCTTGAGTGATGAAGCGATGATTTCTCTATCCTCGCCAATCAATATCGCGGCTTTAACTCGTGATGCGGCGCGAGAAATAAGTGAATCCATCCGCGCTCCTTTGGCTAAACCACCTGCAATCCAAATTACCGAGAGATACGACCCAAGCGCAGCAAGGGCGGCATGTGGATTCGTAGCCTTCGAATCATTGACCCAAGAAATTCCATTGCTTTCGTGCACTAATTCCAGGCGGTGATGGTCGGGCATAAATGAAGATAAGCCCGCCCTAACGCTTTCATGCGAAATACCGTAAGAGAGAGCAAGCGCCGCGGCAGCGAGAGCATTCATCACATTATGCGGTACAGCGGGATTAATATCAGTCAGTTCGGCTATAACTTCAGCGGCGGAATCAGATTCACTGAAAGCGCGGTCTACGAGCAAGTTCTCAACTAGGCCCACCTCGCCACTGTTGGGAGTATCTAGCCCAAAGAAAATCTTCTCCCCGTTCCAGGAAGTCGAACGGAGAACTATTTCTGGGTCTGAAAGATTGAGGACCGCCCTTTTACTCATTTCTAGCAAAGATATTTTGGCATTGGCATAACTTTCAAAGGAGCCGTGCCAATCGATGTGATCATCAGCAAGATTTAGAATTGCCACGGTTTCAAATCTCGCCTCGTTACTCCATTGAATCTGGAATGAAGAGAGTTCGATGACTAAGACATCATGAATCGGATCTGTCTGCAATGCCTCAATAACAGTTGTTCCAACATTTCCACATGCAATTCCATGAATGCCAGCTGCTTGGAAAATACTCTCCACCATCTGCACGGTTGTGGTCTTTCCGTTTGTGCCAGTCAGAGCCAGCCATTTCTGTTCTGGCGCAATCTCTTGGCGTAGCCGCCAGGCAAAGTCCAACTCTCCAATAATCTCAACTGACGCTTGCCGTAAATCTGCGAAAATTGGATTCTCTTGCTTCCAGCCTGGCGACACTATGGCTAAGTCGAAATCCGGGGCAAGGATCTTGTTTACGACACTCACGCCCTCTACTTCTGCTGCTCGTTCGTCGAGAATTATAAAATTCTTATGGCCAATGCTTTGTAAGTAGCGCACCACAGCGCTACCGGTTACCCCAGCGCCAACGACCAGAATTTTCTTTGAGGGAAGTTCGCTCAGGAATGACATGACTAGGAAACTACCCACTGACCATAAAAAATTCCGAGGCCGGCAGCAACACTTAGCCCGGCAATAATCCAGAAGCGAATTACGATAGTTACTTCGCCCCATCCCAATAGCTCAAAATGGTGCTGCAAAGGAGCCATTCGAAAGACCCGCTTGCCACCAGACAACTTGAAATATCCAGTTTGAATAATTACTGACATGGTGATGATGACGAAGAGGCCGCCTAAAAGAGCGAGCAAGAGTTCGGTTCGCAAGGTAATTGCGAGTCCGGCCATTGCCCCACCCAATGCAAGGGATCCGACGTCTCCCATAAATATTTTTGCCGGTGATGCATTCCACCAGAGGAAGCCAGCACACGCTCCTGCAAATGCAGCGGCTAGCAAAGCCATATCTAATGGATCTCTTACGACATAACAATTTGCAGAACCAAAATTTGATTCCAGCCCACAACTTTGTTTGAACTCCCAGACGCCAATCATGATGAATGCGAGGAAGGTAGCAATCGCTGCGCCTGATGCCAAGCCATCCAAACCATCGGTGAGATTAACTCCGTTGCTCGTTCCAAGAACAAGAAAGACTATCCAGAGAATTACCAGAACTGCGCCGAGCTTGATTGATGTCTCGCGCACCGTTGATAGATGAAGGGAGATCGGTGCTAATCCGTAACTGTCAGTAAATTGAAGTCCACCAATTCCAAAAGCAACTGCAACTGCAGCCTGTCCGAATAGTTTCTGCTTTGCATTGAGGCCGAGCGATTGTTGTTTAGAAACTTTAAGCCAATCATCGAGTAATCCGACTGCGCCTAAACCGAAGACAAGACCTAGCACCAATAGACCAGAAGCACTTACTTTGTCACCGGTTATAACGTGACTGATGAAATACGAAAGAGTTGAAGATGCGATGAGAACGATTCCACCCATGGTGGGCGTGCCGCGCTTGGTGTGATGTGTTGCAGGACCGTCATCACGAATGATCTGACCATAACCACGACGGGCAAGGAGTCTGATGAGAAGGGGGGTAAAAAGAAAGCTGCTAAAGGTCGCAAGTGCGCCGGCAACTAATATGCCTTTCATCTACTCACTCGCCTTCCATGCACTCATGATCTGCTCCGCTAATACTTCGAATCCTTCTGCACGTGAGGCCTTCACTAAAACTACATCTCCTGCAGAGAAGTGAGTTGTAATTTCAACCGCACTCGCAATATCGGAGAAGTAGTGTTGAACCATCTCTCCATCTCCTTCAGCCGAGAGGAAATCTCGAGTACCGACTGAGACCAAGTGATCTACGCCGATATCAGAGGCGAGTCTGCCAATGCTTTGATGTTCTTCAATCGATGACTCGCCGAGTTCGTGCATCTTGCCCAAAATCGCCCAGGTCGCTCCCCCTCGTTCTTGCGCCAATAAGACCAAGGTTCGAAGTGCGGCGGCCATACTCTCTGGATTCGCGTTGTATGAATCGTTAATGAGAAGTAACTCATCTTCTTGCATCAGCGCCATTCGCCATTTGCTTGCAACTTCTGCAGTGGAGAGCGCAGCAGAAATGGTCTCCAGCGAAATCCCTAGCGCTGTAGCCGCAGCGGCAGCTCCTAACGCGTTGGCCACTTGGTGCATTCCCAAAAGTTGTAGTCCGACCGCTTGACGACCTTCTGGAGTAACCAAATCAAAATGTGCGCGACCTTCTCGCAATTCAATATCCGCTGCGCGTACGAGGCAAGAGCTCTTTTCACCAAAGGAGATGACTTTCATAGCTCGACCATCTGCCATATGTGGCGTAAAACGATCATAAGTTCCGAGAACAGCGACAGAGGTATCAGCAAGTCCAGCAATAAGTTCAGCTTTGGTTTCAGCGATCTCCTCCTGAGATCCAAACTCTCCAATATGCGCTTTACCGACAACCAGAACTAAACCAACATCAGGGGCCGCTATCTCCATTAAATGTGCGATATCTCCGCGATGACGAGCTCCCATTTCAACAACACAAAATTTAGTATTCTTATTGCAGCGTAATAATGTGAGTGGGACCCCAAGTTCATTATTGAGTGACGCCTCATTCGCAACGGATTCACCGACTGCACTCAATAGGTGCTGCAACAGATCCTTGGTGGTGGTTTTCCCTTGTGAGCCCGTAATGGCAATAACTTTAAGATTAGGTAGTTGGCTGCGGACACTTTGCGCGAGGTGCGATAGCGCAATTGTCACATCATCTACAAGTATGGAGCTCAACCCTAAATCACGTGAGAGTAATGCAAATTCCGCACCATTCTTGATTGCACTTTCTGCAAAATCATGTCCATCTACATTCTCGCCTTGAAGTGCGGCGAAGAAGGTATTGGAGTCGGCTTTTCTAGAATCGATTACTGCATGAAGATTGACAATTTTGTTTGGATCGGCGACATTGCACAATTCACCTTGAACAATTTCGGCAATATTGGCTAGCGATAGCGGAATCATTTTGATCCTCCTATTGCTCGTGCAAGTTCTATTCGGTCGTCAAATGGATGTTTAGTACCTTTAATCTCTTGACCTACTTCATGTCCTTTTCCGAGGACGACAACACAGTCTCCAGGCATGGCGAGAGAGACAGCGCGCGTGATTGCCGCGCGACGATCTATTTGCACAAGTGAAGTCGGAAGCAGCGCGATACCAGAGGTCATCTCTCGAAGTATTTCGGTTGGATCTTCCGAACGAGGATTATCGCTAGTAAATATCGCATGATCGCTGTATGACAAGAGCGCGCTACCCATCAATGGTCGCTTTGTCCTATCTCTATCCCCGCCACATCCGAGGACCGCAATGATTTTTCCGGGGGTAATTTCACGAAGGGTCTGGAGAACTGCCTCAACCGAGCTGGGTGAATGTGCAAAATCAACTACCGCAGTGAAATCTTGCCCCACGTCGATCATCTCTAATCGCCCAGGCACGCCACGAAGTTCTCGCATTCGAGAAGAGATCAACAAAGGATCGACTCCGCTCTCAACTGCCATGGCGATAGCCATCAGAGCGTTTTCAAGATTATGTCGTCCAATGAGAGGAAGGAAGCCCTCGATAAGAATTCCACCCAATCCACGAATGGCAATGTCATATCCGGAATCGGTTGGATGGCTATGGACAATATGCCAATTAGCTTTGGGATCGTAATGAGAGAGAGTCACCACAGGAATTGAAACGGATTCAAGAAGTCTGACGCCATAAGAACTATCGATATTTATAAAGGCGAGATCTGCATATTCCAGAGTGAATAAGCGTGCCTTTGCTTGGAAATAACTCTCCATATCTCCGTGGAAATCTAGATGATCTTGTGACAAATGCGTGAAACCGACCATCGAAAATCGTGTTCCTGAAGCGCGATGTTGAGCAAGTGCATGCGAGCTTACTTCCATAACAACGTGCGTTAAGTGGCGTTCAGCCATTGCCCCTAGTGTGCTTTGCAGTGATGTGGCATCCGGCGTTGTATGAGTGCCAGAAAAATGCTCTGCGCCAAGATCAATTCCTAATGTTCCAATGAACCCCGCCTCCCGATCTGAGAGAGTCCAGAGCTGGTGAAGGAGCGAAGCGGTGGTGGTTTTCCCATTAGTTCCAGTGATTCCTACAGTGACCATCTGGCGTGAGGGGTGACCATAAAACCAAGAGGTGAGATCCCCGATAAAGCGTTCGGCAGAGTTGAGAATTAGCACCGGTACGCGAGTTGATGACAATTCGTTCTTGCCATCTGTGAGCACTGCCACCGCCCCAGCACTTAATGCTTCTGCAATAAATTCTGCGCCATGGCGAGATTGTGGTGTTGCCCCGCTAAGTGCAATAAATAGATCGCCCGGCAATACTTCGCCAGAGTGCGCAGTGATGCCTGTAATAAGGAGATTGCTTCCGCTTACTTCTAAGCCAAGAAATGCCTCAATATCGTTAAGTGATTGAGAGACGGGCGTGATGGGGCGCATGATTAATTCTTAACCACGAGCTGAGATTTCAGCTGTGCCTCAGTTAGGGCGAGCGGAGAAGGCTTGCCTCCGGTTGGAGCAACTCGTTTAGATTGCAGCACAAATGACATTACTTTTTTGAAAACTGGTCCGGCAATTACTCCGCCGAAATGTTGGCCCTGCGGTTTTTGAATTACGACGCTCACTACATATCGTGGCGCGTCAGCTGGTGCATAACCAATAAACGAAGAGGTGTATCCGCGATAGCAACCACATTCAGGATCTACACGGTTGGCAGTTCCGGTCTTTCCGGCCACACGATATCCAGGGATGGCAGCGGTAGGCGCGGTTCCATGTTCGGATACAACGCTCTCCAGCATCGTTCGGACACTTGCTGCGCTATCTTCACTCACCACACGCGTTGTTAACTGACTCTTTGCGGGTGAGTAATGCCCACTGGGATCAAATGTTCCTGCTACAACAGTTGGAGTAACCCGCACTCCCCCATTGGCAATCGTTGCCATGACACTTGTCGCTTGAAGTGCAGTAACTGAATATCCTTGGCCAAAAGCGATTGTTGGTGCCGAAGTATTTGACCATGTTGCTACCGAAGGCAAAAGTCCGGCAGATTCACCCGGTAAACCAGAACCGGTGTTACTTCCAATGCCAAATTTTCTTAAGTAATCATAAAACTTCTGATTCTCCATTTTTGCGCCTATTTGAATTACACCAATATTGCTCGAACGAGCAAGGATCCCAGCGGTCGTTAAGCGTTCGGTCGGATGGTTCTCTGCGTCACGAAAAACGCGCCCACCGGTTTTGTATGTATTTGGAATTGTGAAGACCGTTGCTGGATCTACAACTTTCTCTTCTAGGCCAGCGGCAACGGTAATTACTTTTCCAGTTGAGCCAGGCTCATAGACATCTTGCACTGCAGGATTGCGCAAACTTTCTAAGGTAATAGTTGCGCGATCAGCAGGATCAAAGTTAGGGGCACTCGCCTGTGCCAAAATCGCACCCGTCTTTGGGTCCATCACGATCACAGTTCCAGATTTAGCGTGAGAACTTTTCACTGCTTGTGAAATTGCATCCTGGGCAACCCATTGAATATCGCGATTTATGGTGAGTTGAACGCCGGTTCCGGCTTGAGCGGAGACCTGAACATTTGCTGACCCAGGAATGATTGTTCCAGCGCCATTTGCATACTCGTACAAACCATTTACTCCAGCGAGCTTTGAATTCAAACTGCTCTCAATGCCTGATGCGCCTACGCCAGCGTCATTAATAATTCCGATCAAGGAGGAGGCGAGTTTTCCAGTGGGATACTCGCGGACATAACTTCGCTCAGAGAAGAAGCCGACGATACGTTTTGCCAGACCGCCTCTCTCCTTAAGGACAGATGTGTTGTAATCAGTGAGCGTTGTCTGCAGTTTGCGCCATACGGCAGGTTCAGCGTTCTTGAGAATTATCTGATATCTCTTTTCGCCGGTATATAGCGGAATTAACTCTTCCGGGGTCATTCCTAATACGGGAGAGGTGATTGCGGCCGTCTTAATTGGATCAGTAATCATGGTTTGGTCAATAACTATTGTGAATGCGGCCACGCTTCGAGCAAGTTCAATCCCATTCGCGTCAGTAATTGTTCCGCGAGGCGCAAGAAGGACGGAAGTATTGAGAAGTTCGTTTGCGGCACGCGCGCTTATGGCTGATGCACTTACAGCTTGAACTTCAATGAGTCGAAGAATCAAAATTATAAATAGAGCAAAAGAAATTCCTACTAATGTGCGAATTCGCTTCTGAAAGTGAGAATGGCTCATTATGGAACGACCAATGTGCTTGATGGGGCGTCAGGAAGTGTGGTGCCATCCAAGTAGATAATTGTCTTCGCTGGAATCATTCCTAAATTGGCCGCTGCTTCAGCGAGACGATCGGGAGAAGCCTTGGACTCCGCAATCTTTAGAACTGCATCTCGTTGATCGTTGGCGATATTTGTCTGCAATTTTAGGCGCTCGAGTACAAATGCATCTGATGTCATTACCGTATTAATCGCAAGAAGGGCTAATACGTTAAATATTACGATTGCGCCAAGAATTAACAGGAAACCACGAAAGCTTGTCCGCTCTCCCGGCGCCACTTTGAGATCTGGGAGTATTCGAAGAAAGACTTTGCTTCCACGGGCGATTACCGGCGGACGCGTAGGCGCTTTCGTTCGCGTGATTTCTGGAAGTAATTTCAGCGGAGTTGGAGATTTTGTTGGCGGGAGAGTTGTAATTGCCATTATGCGGCCACCCTCTCAATCGCGCGCAGACGCATGGATGATGCACGTGGATTTTCTGCAATCTCTGCCTCACTTGCACCTTCGCTGCCACGAATGACAAATTCATAATGCGCCGCGGAGTTAGGCAGGTCGACGGGAAGTCCAAGCGGAGTACCAGATGTGGTCACTTCCGTGAAAGCTTTCTTCACAATTTTGTCTTCCAGAGATTGATAGGCCATCACGACAAGTCGTCCGCCAACTGCAAGGGAGGCAATCGCCTGAGGAATGGCGCGAGTTAGAACTTCGAGTTCTTGGTTAACTTCGATACGCAGAGCTTGAAAGGTGCGCTTCGCTGGATTGCCACCGGTACGCCTTGCAGGTGCAGGAATACTCTCTTTAACAATATCGGCAAGGCCTTTGGTGCCCTTAAGAGTTCCAGCATCACGTGCCTTGATGATGTTATCGACAATCTTTGGAGCAAATTTCTCTTCGCCATAAAGTCGGATGATATGTATCAAATCTGTACGTGAATAAGTCATCAGGACATCAAGCGCACTTAATCCAGTGCTTTGATCCATTCGCATATCAAGTGGTGCATCTTGCGAGTAAGCAAAGCCGCGGTCGGCATCATCAAGCTGAAGAGAGGAAACGCCGAGGTCGAAGAGAACGCCATCAACGGCAGTGATTCCTAGATTCTCCAGAGTCACTGCTATTTCGTCGTATACGGCATGAACAATCGTCACTCTCTCACTTAAATCATGAAGAGTTTTTCTTGCGATTGCTATCGCTGCGCTATCGCGGTCAAAAGCAATAACTCGTAAAGAAGGGAAGGCCTCTAGGAGTGCTCGCGTATGCCCGCCCATGCCAAGGGTTGCATCTATAACGATGGGAGAATTTGATTTTTCAATTGCAGGAGTAAGAAGAGCAACGCAGCGATTGAGTGCGACTGGTATATGTAACTGCATCTTCTCCCCCTTCATCAATCAGTTGTTAGTAGTGCTACATATTTCTTTTCTGTATAGAGCTCTCTGCTCTGGTCACCGCCGGCCGACGGATCTTGGGGTAACGGCGCCGGGGAAGGGGCGTCGTTAATGGGGTCGGCGGTGGCCACAACAGAGAGTTGTTATTTAAAAGAGACCAGGTAGCACCTCCGAAGACACGTCAGAGAAACTCTTCTCGCGATCTGCAAGATAGGAATCCCACGACTGTGCATCCCAAATTTCTAAACGAGTATTAGCGCCGATAACAACGCACTCTTTTTCTAGACCTGCATATGTTCGAAGTCCTGCAGGAAGGGTGATGCGACCTTGCTTATCGGGAACTTCGTCGTGTGCGCCGGCAAACATCACGCGCATGTAATCGCGCGCAGCTTTTTCCGTAACAGGTGCTTGACGTAGGCGATCGGTGATTGCAGAAAATTCACCGCTAGGAAATACATATAAACAACGTTCTTGCCCTTTTGTTACAACAAGACCATTTGCTAATTCATCACGGAATCTGGCGGGCAAAATAATGCGCCCTTTTTCATCCAACTTGGGTTCATGGGTACCGAGAAACATCTAACCCACCTCCCCTAGTTCTCTAAACCAAATCCCCTCCCCACGAGGGAGAAATGGCTACATCCACCACTTTACTCCCTTTTTCCCCACTTTGCACCCTTTTTTTCCCTTTATTTCCCCGATTCCCCACTCTCGCCCCACTTTTTGGGCATAAAAAAACCACCCAGAGCCTGGGTGGTTGGCGGGCGAGAAAGCTAATTATTGATCGTAGTTACGACGCTCCCAGCGCTCTTCTAACCGAGAAGACCAGTTTGGCTTCGGCGCTTTAGGGCCGGTTGCTCGCATTGAGGTGCCCAGCTGAAAGTTCGAAAAGATAAAGACCAGGCCTACAAGGGAGACCAAAAATCCGAGAATTCCGACCACGATTATTTGGGCGATAAGACCAGCTAAAAGGATAGCCATTCCAGCTAAGGTCAAGAGCAGTCCGGTGAAGACTCGGCCAGCCTTGCGAGTGCGCACCTTGCCGGTCAGAGTCGAGACCAAGCGAGGATCTTCACTCGTTAGGGCAGCTTCCATCTCAGCGAGAAGGCGCTTTTCATGATCAGAGAGGCTCACATCCCCAAGAATAGGGCAGGAGAGGCGCTGGCGAAAGTCCAAAATTACTCTGAGTCTTCACTTTCAGGCTCAAAAAGTCGCGCTGGGCGAACAGAACCTGCTCCAAATCGGGTGGAAGCGGCATCTATCGCCTTAGTGGCCTCTCGCCAACCCTTTTCGCGCTCGCCGAAGGCAATCTGTTCTGGACCATCGATGCCCTCGACTAGGCCGTCTAGCCCTACTCCGACTAATCGCAATCTCGCGCCATCCAACTTAAGTGCGTTAAAAAGTGCGCGAACAATTTCGTAGACCTCTTGCGTTCCACTGATTGGCAACGGAACTGTTTTTGATCGAGAGATAGTTTTGAAATCTGCAAAGCGCACTTTAATTGAAATAGTTCGCGCACTCTTATTGCTTTCGCGCATTCGATGCGTCGCTTTTTCGGTCAAACGCAGGAGTTCGCGCAAGAGAAT